>Ga0247739_10000002_pt1 | contig 667194 bp, 516 predicted proteins | sample UWRJL058202B2_FD_180943 | JGI IMG/M metagenome (GOLD analysis project Ga0247739, IMG submission 180943) | Plant litter microbial communities from Arlington Agricultural Research Station in Wisconsin, United States - UWRJ-L058-202B-2 | ecosystem: Environmental > Terrestrial > Plant litter >... | reverse complement strand
ACCAGAATTTCATTCTTGAATGATTTCAATGAACTTTGAGTTTACAGTTTCAATGCTGTTCACAGCAGGTTCAAATGACTTTCAGTCAATGTATTAAACCTATGGATTTTCAATCCATAGTATTTGACTATGTAAATAGTTGACAAAAGAAGAGCTTTATTTACCCATCAACAAAAATGGACGGCAGGACAACAACTTGACCATATCTATCTTGCAGTAAAGCCCGTTATACTGGCATTAAGTTTACCCAAACTTTTTATTCGACTTTTTTTTGGAAAAGCAAATAGACCAAGTAGAGCTTATGAAGATTTAGTAAGGAAATATTTGACCAAATTGGAAAACGGTGGTAAGGCAACAAGACGATTTATTCCCAGAACCATTACATTAAATCAAAAAGAAACAATTATTAAAGCATTGAATAAAAACACAAGTGTATTATGCTCAAAAGTTGAAAAATTTACCGAACAAGAGCTTGACACATTAATCCTACCGCATCCATTGTTGGGTAAATTAACAATACGAGAAATGCTATATTTTACAATCTACCATGTAGGACACCATCACGAAATAACAAAACGAAACTTGACACTATCAAACTAAATGCCTGCCACCAACATCGGGTTTTATGCAAGTTGGACTTGACAAACAAAACTTCAACTAATTGCAAAGCCGGGCATTGGGTCCGGCTGGACAAACATCGGCGATCATTAGTTCTTAACTTCATCAAATATTTTCAATCAGCAGCGGCCCAGGCAGCCGGAATATTAATTCCCAACCTGCATAAAGTCCTGCCCCTTGTGCGTTATTTTGTGTCGCCTTAATATTTAAACCCATAAATGCAATTTAGCCTTATAGCAGTTGCCTTACTTGTTGGCTATTTTGCTTTTGCTCAAACTTCATCTGACAGTATTAACAATAAAAATTATTACCGACTATTTTCAGGCCATTAAGGGACATTCTATTAATTGGTTACGACCATCTGACGCCGTTTCTGCAATAATTGATGAACTCCTTAGAAGCGGCATTGCTTATCATACAATTGGAGTTGGAAAATTATTAAAACATAATGACACAACGCGTTTGGTTGTGACGGTTTCCTTCAAAAGGTGGAGGTTTAGCGTGAAAAACTTGGGTGCTCGCACCCATAAAACAGGACCATGATATTATTGAAAATAAATTTGGCCATATAATGGAGCTTCTTAATTTTAATGTTACCAATCATTGCATGAAAAGCCTGCTTACATTGACAGTTTTGATTTTGATAACTTTAGGTTGCTCTACCAAACAGACGCCGAGAGATGGCAAATTGATTGTGGAAGAATCTAAAGAAAAGGCAGCAAAGGTTTTTAAGCAAGTTGCCGACTTTCCAACAATAAAAGACACGGCCCAATTTATTGCTGACCTTAGGCAAATCGTTGATTTTGAAATTCACGAAAGCCCAGTGCAAAAAGAACAGCAAGCAATTACTGCACTCAAAAAAGTAAAACTTTATGGTTCTGACAATGATTTTATTTTTATAGAGTATGACTGGAAAGTGGGTTCAATGGCTGAATTTCCTTGGAAGCAGCAATTACTTTTTACAACAGAGGGAAAACTTATTAAAGCCTTAACTGGGCAACGGTATGATTTTGTAAAAGCTTTCCCAAATCAACATCCTTTTTTATTGACCGTTGTAGCAACAGCCAGAGGAAATGGTGGACATGAAATGTATAAAGTTTCGGGAGACACATTGGAGAATGTTTATGAAGGTTATTTTGACTGCCATACGCAGACCTATGACGGATATGAAGATCTTTCGGTATTTGAGCCAAATGAACTTAACATTAGTTTTAGGGATGAAAATAAGGACGGAGTTAACGACATCGTTTTTACTGGACAAAAACTAATGTTGGGGAAATACACAAAGGACAGTTTGTGGTATGATGTGGAGAATAACAAGTCATTTTCTGTTGAAAATCCTGCAGCCAGCGTTCCAATAAAATATATCTTTCTTTATGACAAACAAACTGGACATTTTACAGCAAAAGAAAAGTATAGACTCGACAACTGACGAAAGAAAGCAGCTACCGGTAAGAGCTAAGTTTCATTCTTCGCCTGCATGATTCATGAGAATGGATCAACCACATTTTTATTGAAAGATCAACCGCAATCCATCAACTGCCCAATTATCCCTACATTTCAAATTCAAAATACAACCATGCCTGAACGCGACAATATATACAATGAATACAAAGACCGCATTGGTGAACTGCTTAATGGTACTGTAAAAAGATTTGAACGTGGGGACATCATAGTGGACCTTGGTAGGATTGAAGCAATAATACCGAGAAGCCAGCAGGGCAGGCATGAGCGGTACTCACAAGGCGACCGTATTAGGGCAGTAATTATTGAGGTGCATGAACAGTCAAAAAGTTCCCAAATTGTATTGTCACGTACTTCGCCAGTATTGCTGAAAGTTTTGTTTGAGCTGGAGGTTCCAGAAATTTATAATGGGGCAGTTATTATCAAAGCGTTTGTTCGTGAACCGGGTGATAAAGCAAAAATAGCGGTGCAGGGAGTTAATGTAGTGGATGCTTGTACCGGAACAAACGGAAGCCGCGTACAGTCAATTATCCGTGAGTTGAGGGGTGAAAAAATTGATATAGTCCTGTGGTCAGCAGACTTGGCAGTTTTTATAACCAATGCTTTGGCCCCAGCAAAAATCAAGCAAATAAAGCCATTGACCCATGTTAGAGGTAGCCCAGCAATGGAGGTTATCGTAGCAGACGACCAGCTTTCAACCGCTATCGGAAAACGTGGGGTGAACGTGCGTTTAGCGGCAGAACTTACTGGCTGCAAGATTGATATTAAAGGGGAGGAAGAAATTGACCTTGGTTAGTGACAGCAGGTTAAAAACCTTGCTGGTCATCATTCTCGCCGAAACCATATAAAAGCGTTGGTCTTTCAGGCTGTTATCACTTGCAGGTTTCATAAACGCTTCACGGATAAGCAGGTAACCATTGCCGTACTTTCCAATTTGGGAACTGGTGAGGCATTCAGGAAAGCCAATGCGATTGCAGCTATTTTAATTGATGGTGGCCAGTTTTAAATCACTTTTTTGCCAAATGGCAAATCTTATGAAACCTGCTTAGCCTACCTTGCAATAATGGAAGCATTACTGGAATACATTTTAAAGTTTGGCAGCCTCAACCCACAGCAGATGGCATTGATTTCAAGTAAGGCAACTGAATTGGAACTGAAGAAGGACGCCTACTTTTCAGAAGCTGGGAAAATTTCCCGTCGCGTCGGTTTTGTGCTGGAAGGAATTGTAAGGGTTTGCTACTACAACAATAAAGGCGAGGAGATTACCAAATACTTTATTGAAGAAAACAACCTGGTGGTAGACATAGAGAGCTTTGACAACGAAATCTGTTCATCCGCTTATGTGCAGGCCATTACAGATTGCAAGTTGATTGTGTTCTCGAAGCCAGACTGGCAGGAACTGCTGCACACCATTGTTGGTTGGGATGCCATCGTCCATAAAATAATAGCAAGGGCATTGATGCAGAAAGTGGCGAGGAGAAGTCCCCTGGTTACGGAAGATGCAACTGAACGCTACCTGAAATTCCTCGAAATATATCCCACTGCTGTCAACCGTATCCCACTTTCCTACATCGCCTCCTACTTGGGCATTACACAGTCTTCACTTAGCAGGATAAGAAAAAATATTCGCTAAATGCTTTTTGCCAAATGGCAAGTGATGCCGTTTTTAAAAAGGGCAGCTTTGCTTCCTTAATTTAAAAACAAAAAAAATGAAATCAGTATTAATTACAGGGGCCAACAGGAGCATTGGCTTGGAAACAGCGAAACAGTTATCCAAAAAGGGGTTATGGGTTTACATGGGAACCCGTGACCTTGAAAAAGGCGAAGCAGTAGCAGCAGCATTAAACAAAGAAGGATTCCAAAGCATCAGGGCCATTGAAATTGACGTGACGAAACCTGCTACTGTTCTGGCTGCCAAAAGCATTGTCGAAAAAGAGCAGGGAAAATTGGACATCCTGATCAACAACGCAGGAATCATTGGCACTTATCCCCAACAGCGTGCAACGGACACCTCCATTGAAGACATGCAAAAAGTGTTTGATACCAACTATTTTGGGGCAATCAATGTTACGCAAACCTTTCTGGAACTACTCGGCAAATCGGGGAGCCCAAGAATCAGCAATATCACTTCGGGACTTGCATCCCTTACCCTCCATAGTGACCCAAGCTGGAAATACCATGCTGTTAAAACATCCAGCTACGGGCCTGCAAAAACTGCCCTGAATGCCTACACCATCGTATTGGCTTATGAGCTGAAAGACACGCCCTTTAAGGTGAATGTGATTGACCCGGGCTATACTGCAACGGATTTCAACCACCACAGTGGGCCCGGCACAGTGGAAAGTGCTGCTGCCTTTATCATTAAGCATACATTAACAGGCGATGATGGACCCACAGGCAAATTTTTCAGCAACGATATTGAGGATGCAACGGAAATAAGCCCTTGGTAAAAAGGGTTTGGGGTTAGTGCGGCTTAACAGAACGCTATTGGCTTTTAGTCATTATCTTCAATACCAGTTTATCACCCCAATAACCGTAGACCAATGCCAGCAGAAAACGAAATCACCGTAATGGAAAATGGAAAGGGACAGCATATTTCAGTAGCTGGCAACTCCTATCGCATACTTGTTTCAGGAGAGCAAACGGCTGGGGCCTATGCCGTAATTGATATGCTGGTACCACCCGGGGGCGGACCGGGGCCGCATTCCCATAAGGATATACAGGAAATGTTCTATGTAGTGCAAGGGGAGGTTGAGTTTAGCACGGAAGACGGGAAGACCAATGCCGCAGAAGGTTCCTTTGTCAATATTCCATTGGGCGGCAAAGTGCATTCCTTTAAAAACAAGACAGGCAGCATGGCACACTTATTATGCACAGTGGTTCCGGCTGGGCTGGATGCCTTCTTTCAGGAAATAGGAACGCCTGTTGAGGCCGGGGTTTTCTTGCAGCCACCAACTTTAACGGAAGAAGCAATAGGTAAATTAAAATCAATAGGTGAGCGGTACGGTCAGGAATTTTATCCGCCCAACTTTTTAGATGGCACTGCGAAGCATTGAGCTTCGCAGTTGCTATAACGAACCATCCAAAATCCCTCATCCTCCATTTTATTTACGCTGGTTGGATATATTTGCCGCAAACCATTTTACGATGAGCAAGCAAATGATTCAGACGATGCGTTGGTACGGTCCCAATGACCCTGTAAGTTTAATGGACATTAAGCAGGCAGGCTGCACGGGCGTTGTTACGGCACTGCACCATATACCCAATGGGCAGGTGTGGACGATGGAGGAGATTACCAAACGCAAGGATGAAGTGGAAGCTGCTGGACTAAGATGGGATGTGGTGGAGAGTGTGCCCGTGCATGAAGCCATCAAGACACAGTCAGCCAATTTTGAACAATATATCGGGAACTATACATTGTCCCTCCAAAACCTAAGTGCTTGTGGTGTGCATATTGTTACTTACAACTTTATGCCCGTGCTTGACTGGACCAGAACGGACTTAGCTTATGAAGTGGGGGATGGCAGCAAGGCACTCCGTTTTGAGAAAGCTGCTTTTGTGGCTTTTGACTTATTTATCCTCAAGAGAAAAGATGCCAGCAAGGATTATACACCTGAACAAATAAGCAAGGCCACTGCCAAGTTTGAAAGCATGGGTGATGAGGAGAAATTGTTGCTGCAAAGGAATATTATTGCTGGCCTTCCCGGCAGTGAAGAAAGTTTTACCATTGAACAATTCCAGCAGGCACTGGATGCTTATGCGAACATTGATGCAGCAAAGCTGCGTAGCAACCTGATTTATTTCCTTCGACAAGTTATTCCTGTGGCAGATGAAAATAATATCAAGATGGTTATCCATCCCGATGACCCACCTTATGCCATTTTGGGGCTGCCAAGGGTGGTAAGCACGGCTGCCGATATTGAGGCATTGATAGCTGCCGTTCCATCCTTGAGCAATGGGCTGTGCTTCTGCACTGGTTCCTTTGGTGTTAGGGCCGACAATGATTTGCCAGCCATGGTAAAGCAGTTTGGCGAACGCATCAACTTCATCCATTTACGCAGTACCAAGCGGAATGCGGAAGGTGATTTTTATGAGGACAACCATTTGGAAGGCGATGTGGACATGTATGCCGTGGTAAAGGAAATTGTGCAAGTAATGAAGCAAAGGGATATTTCCATTCCCATGCGTCCAGACCATGGCCACCAGATGCTGGATGACTTGAAGAAGAAGACAAACCCCGGTTATTCTGCCATTGGCCGCTTGCGTGGCCTTGCGGAACTGCGTGGACTGGAGTGGGGTATTTTGCGTTCCCTATAAGTTGCTGCTTGTAGTGTAGGAAATGAGATGGGACTGTTGCTAACTTCTTTGATTGCAAATCCGTAGTTAGCAACACTTATGGCTTTAACACAAACTATGTATAGGGGTGTCGGCTTTGACAATCACTGCCTTGTTAATGGTTGGTTGTTGTACCGTGTTAGTCCGAAAGTTTATAAATATATTCTTCAATCTCTGCCTGGCGGGCATTGGCAAATCCTTTGTCTGTACCGATTTTTACGAAACCGCATTTCTCCAGCACTTTTTGTGAGCCATAGTTGTCAAATGCCACATGCCCATAAATTGGTCTGGTTTGTTCCATTCTCAAAAGCTCATGCAATGCAGTTGTGGCAATATCCTGTCCCCAAAATTGCTTGTCAATCCAATACGTGATTTCCGCTTCGTTTTCCATGACAAATTTTGCTATGCTGCCTGCTATTACGCCATTTACTTTGATGGTTTGTGAATTGATGGTTGGGTCAGCTATATGCTTTGAATACTTCTTCAGGTAAGCTGCTTTGTCGTTGGGGTCTTTTGGTGTGAATGCTGCTAGATGAATGGCTTCTTTGTCAAGCTGAAACTGGAAGAAGGCATGTAAATCTTCTTTTTCTGTTTTGGTTAAGGTGATATTTCTTTCTGTCATGGTTTTACAATTATGTTGTTTCATTAGTTGTCTTGCAGTAACTGCTAACCGCTATGGTTGGGATATGTTTGCTCCATATCCTTCATATTTCGGCTACGCTCAATACTGCTTAGGGCGACAAAATATCTCAATCCAACGCATTCACTGTTACAATGCCACCCAAGCCAGCTTGCTGACCTTTCCCTGTTTCAATTAATACGTTCAGTTTTTGTTCATTGGGTGATGGGGGAAATGGTACAATGATGTCTGCAGTTTCGGTGGTTGATTTTGTGTAAACGAGTTTTTGGTCTATCCATATTTCTGCCTTGCCAGTTACTGCTTTGAAGATGAGTTTGCCGCCATTTTTTTTCTGTGCAGCATAAGGCTTGAACGTGGTGCGAAAGGTGGCGAAACTGCCGTCAGCGAAGGTTTGTAATTGGCCGGGCTTGAATGGCTGCCAAGTGTTCTGGTCATAACTGGCAATCTCCACATTGGGGTCTGGACGTGTGGCAGCGAAAGGGGAGACTTTCCACTTGTCAAGCACTAAGTAAGGTTTGGCCATATCAACAGCAGGTAGCTGTGTTGTTTCTTCCACATCAATAATAATGCTGGCAGGCTTTAAGTTTCCTGAAGTGGCCTTGAGCATTAAGAGGCCTTTGCTGTTGGCTTTGCTTTGCAGGATAACCTGTGCCAGGCCATTGTATAAGCTGCGTTTGTTTCCCTTGTCAGGTTCATGGCTATTGGCATCGCCATTGCCCAGGCCAATAATGCTTCCTGCACCCGTTACTTCAAAGTAGATGGGCAGGTTGGCTGTTGGAACTGGGCGGCCTTTGGCATCCAGGGCCCTTACGGTTACTGGCATGGCATCCCAACCATCACCAGCAAGGGATGTCCTGTCAGGAATGAGTTCAATGCTTGCAGGTTCAGTAGTTGTCTCCACGGTAAAACGGGAAACTTCCTTGCCATTGGTGTAGCCAACCGCTTCCAGTTTGCCGGGTTGGTAGGGCACATTCCAAGTAACCATTTCATATTTATCAATGGCTGCTTCCTGAATTAGTTGATCATTCAGGTACAGTTTTACTTTTTCTGCGTTGCCTATTGCCATTACTTTGATGTTCTTGCCAATGCTGTCTGCTGGCCAGTTCCAGTGGGGCACCAATTGCAGGATGGACCTATTATCTACCCATTGTGCTTGGTGCAGGTAGAAAGCAGTTTTGGGGAAGCCGCAGAGGTCCATGATGCCAAAGCTGGAACTGGCAGTTGGCCAATCCAGCGGTTGCGTTTCACCACGGTAGTCAAAACCCGTCCAAACAAAGCAGCCTGCCATGAAAGGCCTTTCGGCAATGGCTTTCCAAGCTTCACGGTGGGTGGCTCCCCAACGTGGCTTTTCCGTATCGTAGGAACTGATTACTTTTTTCTTTGCATCTGTTACATACTCACCCCTTGTCATTAAACCAGATACGTCTTCTGAACTGGTAATGGGCAAATCTGGACGCTCTTGGTGGAAACGGTCATAGTCTTTTATTTGGTAGTTGAAACCCATGACGTCCACTGCATGTGACACATTCAAAGCCGTAAACAGTCCACCACTCTGTGCTGCGGTAACGGGTCTTGTGGTATCCAGTTTTTTTACTTCGGCGTTCATGCGGCGTACCATTTCATAACCTGTCTCCGTTCCCTGCATGGGCTCTTCATTGAATACGCTCCAAAGTATGACACTTGGGTGGTTCCTGTCCCTTCGCACCATCCATTCCAACTGGCGGGTATATTCTGGTGAAACATTGAAGTTCCTGTTTTCGTCCATCACCAAAATGCCCATCCTGTCACATGCATCGAGGAATTCACTGGAAGGGGGATTGTGGGAACAGCGGTAGCCATTGACACCCATTTCTTTCAGTTTCTTCAAACGGAAATCCCAAATGGAATTGGGCACGGCAGTGCCTACACCAGCATGGTCCTGGTGGTTGCAGACCCCTTTTATTTTTACTTGTTTCCCATTTAAATAGAAGCCGGAATCTGGAGTGAATTGGATGGTCCTGAAACCACAGGTTGTGTAAAAGGTATCCACTGCTTTCCCGTTGGATGCAACGACGGTTCTTACTTTATACAGGGTTGGGTTTTCAATGCTCCATACAATTGGATGGGTAACAGGCAAGGAGAACTTGCCAATAGCTGTTCCCAAGGCTGCAATGGTGGTAGCTGTTTTCTTTTGAACAATTTGCTTGTCGGATTTGTCAAGTAAGGTGGATTCAATTTCAATATTTCTGCCGGTTTTGCCTGAATTTTTTATGGTGGCTTCTACGGGAATTGTCCATGAACCATTGCTGTTTTTTACAGGATGTGCATAGACGCCATCTGTCATAATATGCACGGGCGAACTCTTTACTAACCAGGTATGCCTGTAGATGCCGGCACCTTCGTACCACCAGCCTTCCTGTGGCGTGGCATCCACTTTTATGGCGATACTGTTCAGGTCATCGCCATATTTTGCCATGGCTGTAATGTCGATGTAGAAAGATGTGTACCCACAAAAATTCCTGTGCATCACCGTGCCATTGAACCATACGGTGCAATGGGTGGCGATGCCATCAAACTGCAATTCCAGGTACTTGCCTTTATCATTTTTATCTATTTTAAAATTCCTCCTGTACCAGCCAATACCCCGTTTCTTGTACCCTTGATTTGAGTTCTCTGTGGAGTCATAGGGGTTTTCAACTGCCCAGTCATGTGGCAGGTTCAGCAAGGACCATTCAGTATCGTCAAAGCTTGGTGATGCTGCCCCCCAAGCTTTGCCAGCTTTGGCATTGCCATAACTCATGTCTTGGCCCTTGATGATGGGCATGGGGATATCACCTTGAAAGAAACGCCAGCCATTATCCAGTGATAGCCTTTCACGGGTTTTGTTTTGGGATTGGGCAAGGGCAATTTGAAAAAGGCAAGCAGTGAGGACTAGGACTTTTTTCATGATGGAGTTTCGTTAGTTGGTGGTCTGTAAAAAGGCAGCTTATGGAAATGTTTATTTAGCAATGTTGAAGTACTAAAATTATCATTCAAACTGTTTCCTTTAAAAAAATAGTTTCAGGTGGGCACAGGATGCTTTCTTAAGATTGCAATACTCCCTGTTTAACAAAACGCTTTTCTGCAATCGTTTGCGTAAAAAACAGCTATTGGCAGACAAAATGAAAATAAGTTTATCGTTGAAACGAAATGCTTCTTGCTGTATGCTGAATGAAAGCCATTTGCTTGCCCAAATAAAAAATGCTGACCAACAGGCATTCAAGCAGGTATTTGATTTTTATGTACGCAAGGTTTATCTATTTGTTTATGGGTATGTAAAGGACAGGGAAGATGCAGAGGACATTGTTCAGATTGTCTTCCAAAAAATTTGGACAAATAGGGAAACAATTAATATTAATAAATCTTTCAGTGGCTTTTTGTTCACTATTGCTTACAGAACAGTTATTGACCATATTAGGCAGTCCAATACAAGGAAGAAAACTGCTATTATCCGTTTCCTCAATAACGAGGAACCATCTTCTGATGCCACTGCCGATTTCTTGCTCACCCATCACCAGTTGGAGTCAACCTACCAGCAGGCCATCAATTCGTTAACACCAAAACGCAAGGAGATTTTTTTATTGAGCAGGCATGAGGGCCTCTCTAACAGGGAGATTGCGGAGCACTTGCAGATTTCTATTAAAACGGTTGAGAACCACATGACTGCTGCACTTTTTACGCTGAGGGGCTTCTTTAAGAAAGCGGAAATTGGCGTGGTTGCTTTTTTTCTTTCCCTCCTTTTCTAAAATAATCTTTGTTGAACCATAGGGGTTAAAATTGGCTTGGACGTAAACGTTAAGCAAGAACGATTTTGTTCAACGATTAAAATTAACCATTATGAAAAAAATTACCAGCGTCATGCTGATTGGCACTTTCATGGCTTTAACAGCCTGTCAAAAAAACACCGAGTCTTTAACTTCTTCAGATGAATCCAAAGTAGCCCCAACAAAGAATGTACTGCCCACTATGGCTGCTGCCAAGTCAACCACGGTAACCACTGAAGCTGCATTGAAAGCAGCAGTGGCATCTGCTGTGGCTGGTGATGTAATCACTATCAGTGGCACGATTAATTTGACAAGCACCCTTCAATTGCTTGCCAGTGGCACATCAAGCTCCAAGATTAATATTAGCGGTGGCACTTTAAACTGTTCAGGCATGCCTGCAGGGAGCTGGGGCGTAAAGGTGAATGGCAGTTACTGGAATATCCAGAACATGACCATTAAGAATGCACCAAGCTGCGGTATTGTTTTCCAAACAGGTGGCTACAATTATGTATATAATGTAACTACCTCTGGCAATGGTGATTCAGGTCTGCAGATTTACAATGGCGGTCACCACAACAATATTACTTACTCCCATTCAAATGATAATTATGATGCAGGAGCAGGTGGGGAAAATGCGGATGGTTATGCATGCAAGTTATCTGCAGGGCAGGGCAACAAGTTTGACCATTGCGTGGCCAACCACAATTCAGATGATGGATGGGATTTGTATGGACAGCCATATACAGTAACCATTGTTTATTGCACAGCAAGCAATAATGGTTATGGTTCTGCTGGTGATGGCAATGGTTTCAAGTTTGGCAGTGCCGGACAGAATGTGGCCCACACAGCTACCAATTGCACAGCTACCAATAATAAGGCCTGGGGCTATGATGGCAATGGCAATACTGGCCATATCACCATTACAGGAAGCGGTGGCTCTGGCAATGTTGCTGGTTTATTTACAAGGATGTATTAAACTGTGGGGTGGGGGAAACAATGTTTGCTTCGCAAATAGGTATATGGCTTCGTCAAATGGTTTTAACCGGGAAGGAAATAAGTAAGGAAGCAGTCTAGTTGCTGTCTTTCCTGTTTCTTGACAAAGCATCTGTCTTTGTAGTAGATAAAAATCCTTTGCTTATAAATACCTACATAGTCAACCACTATTTCTTTGAAGGGGGAAGTAGCTGGTTGGCTATTTTTTTGGCAGCAATTGGGGGTTGCTCTTTTTTGTGTCGTACTATTGTATGAAAGACGGTGGTGACATGAATAAATCCCTTTTGAAGCAATATTTTTTAAATGAATTAACCGATGCCCAAAAGGTAGCAGTGATTGATTGGATGAAGGACCCTGCCAACGATACAGCCCTTAAGGAGTGGATGAAAGAAAACTGGGAAAGCCTCCCTACTGAGGGTACAGGCTTTTCATCTAATGTTAATCGAATTTGGCAAAATGTACAATCTTCTATCAATAAGGAAGAAGATAACCAGCAGGAAGAGGCCCCTGTAGTTCCCCTATTCCAAAAGAAGAAGAAAAGGTATTTTGCTGCTGCGGCTGCTGTGCTGATACTGTGTTCCAGCTATTTTGTTTACCAGTACCTCAATAATAAATCAGGCACCAGCAGCCTTGCTGCTTATGGCAATAAGGTTTCCACGGAAACCAATAAATCATCTACAGAAAAGAAGGTGATGCTGGAAGATGGGAGTATGGTGCTGCTTGGCCCCAATGCTTCTGTATCCTTCCCCAATCATTTTGATAATGAAAAAAGGGAGGTGAGCTTAACAGGGAATGCATTTTTTGAAGTGTCAAAGAACCCTGAAAAGCCATTTATTGTTTACAGTAACAAGATTGTTACCAAAGTGCTGGGCACAAGTTTTACTATTAGAACGGATTCAGCAACAAGCAATATAAGTGTGGCAGTGCATACGGGACGTGTGCAGGTTTTTGAAAAGAACGTTACCAACCAAAACCAAGTAAATGCAAAGGCTTTAACATCAAATGGTGTTATCATTACTGCCAATCAACAAACCATTTATTCAAACAGTAGCAATAGTTTCCAGACTTCATTGGTGGCAACGCCATTGCCCATTCCAAATAAGCCCATGCCTATTGGCTATTTTGATTTCAACAGGCAACCGGTATCGTTGATAATTGAGAAAATTCAAGCAGTATATGGGGTGGAAATAGTGTTGGAAAATGAGGGGCTGAATAAATGTATCTTTTCTGGGGGATTGGATGAGGAAAGTTTATATGAAAAGTTGACTATTGTTTGTACTGCCATCAATGCCAGTTATGAAATTGCTGGTACAAAAATTTTGCTGAAAGGAAAAGGGTGTAAATAGCGTTGCTTGCTGCTCATTGTTTTTTAATGGGTTAAATGCTTTACATCACGAAAGGTTGCAATGGAACGTTAATGAATTGTTGCCAATTTTTCTACACACGAAATGTTTCGATGGAACATGCCAAGTGCGAAAAGTTCATCCATCGATAAAACAGATGCTGTGCGTAGCGATACAATCATTTCCTTTCCTCCCATTAGGATGATTGGTGTGTGGAAAGCAATGGTGAAAAAGGGGTTTCGTTCCATAGGAATGTTTGGTATGCAGATTATAATGTAGGATGGGTTTGATGTGTTAACGATGCTTGTAGATGAGATGTAGATTTATACATACAGCGGTGCTTGTTGTTTTTTGTACATGCTGGGTAGGCCTGGTTGTTGCCCAAGACGTGTTCAATAAGCAGGTATCTATCCATGCCGATAATCTTCCCCTCAAGAAAATTATAGAGGATATTCAGCAGCAAACCAGCATCAGGTTTGTTTACAGTCCCAACGTTATTGAAGACAATAAGAAAGTGAGTTTCAATTGCAGCAATAAGCAATTGAAAGCATTCCTTGAGGACTTTTTCTATCCTTATGGTATTGGGTACAAGGTTATCCATGAGAAAAAAATATTGCTCTTTGTTGATGAAACAAGGAAGAAGCATACGGTACCAATAGATGTAGTGACTGCCACAGATGAATTGGTGATTGAAGGAACCGTTATGGATGAGACGAACAGCCCTTTGCCCAATGCAACGGTGCTGGTTAAGGAGAACAGCTTTGGTGCACAAACAAATGAAAGGGGTTTTTTCTCCATCAAACTGAAACAAAGAGGTAGCAGCCCTAAGGTGGAACTGCTTATCAGTTATGTCAACTATAAACAGGCAAGCATTTTAACAGATGGTAAAACCAAGTTGTCCATTCAGTTGGAGAAGCTGAGCAAGGAGTTGGATGATGTGGTTGTGGTAGGCTATGGCATTAGTAGGAGGAGGGATTTGACTGGTCCCATTGCATCCATCTCTTCAAAGGAATTAAAGGACAACCCGCTTTCTTCTACAGCTGAAGCACTGCAAGGAAAGCTGGCTGGTGTGCAGTTCACCACATCTGAAGGTGCCCCCGGTGCAGAAGTGATTGTTAGGATTAGGGGCGGCAATTCCATTACGCAGGACAATTCACCAATGTATATTGTTGATGGTGTGCAGGTGGAGAATGCTTTGGCTGTTATTGCACCACAGGACATTGCCTCTGTTGATGTACTGAAGGATGCTTCCACTACTTCTATCTATGGGGCAAGGGGGGCCAATGGCGTTATCATTATTACAACAAAGGCTGGTAAGCCGGGAAAGACCGTTATTAATTATAATGCGTCTTATGGATGGAGGGAACTGTCCAATAAAATGGATGTCCTAAGTCCTTATAGTTTTATCAAATGGCAATATGAAAGAAGCCGTGGCAGTGTTACGGACAGTACCAATTTTGTAAGGACTTATGGAACAACATGGGATACGTTGGATGTTTACAGGAACCTTGCACCCATCAATTGGCAGGATAAGGTTTTTGGCAGGAATGCAAAATACCAGAACCACAATATCTCCGTGAGTGGTGGCAACCAGTCTACCACCTTCAATGTAAGTTTTACTGCCAATAAGGAGGAGGGGCTTCAATTGGAATCGGGATTCAATCGAAAGGTGGTGAACTTTAAGCTTGACCATAAGGCAACTGATAAAGTGAAATTGGGCATTACTGCACGGTATTTAGACCAGTCAATTAGTGGTGCAGGCACAAGCAATACAGGCACAAGGAATACGAATAAGCTCAGGCATAGTATTGTTTACAGGCCATTTGATGTGTCAACGCTTCCAGCATCTGACCAGTTTGATGAGGCCTATTATTTGGCTTCCAATCAAATTCAGAACCCTGTTATACTTACAAATGCTGAATACAGGATGCAGTACAGTAAGGCTACTTATCTTACTGGTTACCTGAATTATGCTATCCTGAAAAATTTGGTGTTCAAGTCAACGATCGGTTATGATCATATGGACATTAGGCAAGATGCTTTTTATAGTAGGGTTACGCCCACTGCAAGAACGTATGCCGGGCTTCCTGTAGCTATGATTGGGCAGCAAAACAATACCAGCATTTCCAACGCCAATACATTGCAGTACAGTGTAACAAATTATAGAAAATGGCATAGTATCTCTTTGCTGGTTGGTGAGGAAACAGTTGATGTAGGGGCCAGATCAACTTTTTTGGAGACACGTTTCTTTCCTGCTGATATAACACCTGAAAAGGCTTTGGCGAATATGAACTTGGGTTCGCCACCATCTGGCTCGTCACAGCCGTTGCCCACAAGTAATGTAAACCCACCAAGCCGCATCCTCTCTTTCTTTGGCAGGTTCAACTATTCCTGTAACAATAAATATTTACTGACGCTGAACATAAGGGACGATCGGTCTTCGAAGTTCAGTTACAATAAGGGGGCATTGATTTTCCCTTCGGGTTCTGCAGCATGGCGTTTCTCCAAAGAGCATTTCATGAAACAGGTTGCATGGTTGGATGAAGGCAAGATAAGGGTTGGTTATGGGGTAGTTGGGAATAACAGGATTGGTGACTTGCTGTATGAGCAATTGTATGGGGTTACGGGGATGTATTCTTTGAACCATTCTGTGGTTCCGGGGTTTACCCCAACTGCATTGGCCAATCCCAACCTGACTTGGGAGAAGAATGTCAGTAGGAATTTGGGCGTTGACCTTACGTTCTTCAAGGGACGCTTGCAGTTTACGATGGATGTTTACAAGAACACGGCCAATGACTTGTTGCTGGCTGTGGCTATTCCACCGACTGTTGGTTACACTTCACAATTGCAGAACCTTGGAGCCACTTCCAATAAGGGAATAGAATTTCAGGTTGATGCAATACCTTTTAAGAAGAAGGGCTTTTCGTGGACGACAAGTTTCAATATTGCTTTTAACAGGAACAAGGTAGAAGGCCTTGGGGGGGTGATGCAGTTGACAAGAAACTCGGGATGGCAAGGTTCTGACGGGGCAGATGATTATTTGGTGAGAGTGGGGGAACCTGTTGGTTTGATGTATGGTTTTGTGACAGATGGTTTCTATAAAATCAATGATTTTGATTATAACACAAGTACAGGTGCCTATACTTTGAAGGCAGGTATTCCGTCAAACATTTCGTTGTATGGGAACCCGCAACCTGGTTCTATCAAGTTGAAGGATATTAATGGTGATGGCGTTGTGAATACGGATGGCGATAGGACGATTATTGGCAATGCCCTTCCAGCCTTTACTGGTGGCTGGAACAACAGGATTGTTTATAGGAATTTTGATGCAAGCATCTTCGTCAATTTTGTGGTGGGCAATGATATTTACAATGCCAATAAGATTGAGTGGACAGATGGCAGTTTTCCCAACTTGAATATGCTGGACATGATGAAGAACAGGTTCACTTATATCGATGCCCAAGGCCAACGAGTTACAGATCCAACTGCTTTGGCTGCACTGAATGCTGATGCAAGTATTTGGACGCCTGTCCGTACACAACGTTACTATGTCCATTCATGGGCCATTGAAGATGGCTCTTACTTGAGGATTAATAATTTGACGCTTGGTTATTCCTTGCCTAAAAGAATATTGAACAAGGCTAAAATATCGAATCTGAGGTTCTATGTTACAGTAAATAATTTGGCAACAATCACTGGTTACAGTGGTTATGATCCAGATGTTACGACAAGGCGGACAGACCCATTGACACCGGGTGTTGACTTTGCTGCCTATCCAAAGGCAAGGATTTATGTGTTTGGGTTGAATGTTGGGTTTTAGAAGGAGGGCGTTGCCGGGAAGGCGATAAGTCGGGAAGGGTTGCTTGTGGACTTACTGGTAATGGTGGGCTTGATTGAAAGTGGGATTGTTTGTTTTATTCACTCCAAGGTAGTGGCAAGTTCATAGAAGAATGAAAGATAGATTACATGCGACCTCAAAGGGGGTCGAAGATTTTGGTTGGCAATATTTTATATAAACCTATAGTGCCGAGGGCATCAGGAAGAACCCATTAATGTGAAATTGGTTAACGCTATTTTGTTAGGGTATAGCCTGTTAATTTGAGCTTGGTAAAGGCAGTTTGAAATGTTATTTATGAAAGATAATTTCCTGCGTGATTCAATAAGGTGTTCAATGCTTTTGATAGTGTTGAGCCTTGTTGTTGCCTGCAAGAAATATACGGAGGTGGAGCCTGTTTCCCAATACAGTATCCCACAGGTTTTTGGTGATGTGTCCAATGCCACCACTGCTGTGCTAGGGGTGTATGATGAGTTGATGGGGGATAATGCTTATGGCATTCGCTTAAGCCTCTATTTTCCTTATGATACAGATGAGGCCATTGTTTCCGGAAATATAGATAATGGCAGAAGGGGCATTGGCAGGTACCAATTGCAGGTGTCCAATACTGATATTGTGAATCCCTTTAGGGCATTGTATAGGGGTATAGAGAAGGCTAATCTATGTATTGAGCAACTGCCCATTATGCCACAATACAATAATGGAACTGATGCGGAGAAGAAGGAACTGCACCGTTTGTATGGTGAAGTGCTGACGTTAAGGGCACAGTTCTATTTGGAATTGATTAGGAACTGGGGGGATGTGCCTGCTCCAATGGTTCCCGCCTATCGGCAAACGCAGTTGTTTGTACCAAGAACGGATAGGGATTCCACTTATGATTTGTTGTTGAACGATTTGAAAACTGCTGCAGGTTTGCTGCCTTGGCGAACGGAGGTGACAAGAAACGAGCGTATTACTAGAGGTGCTGCAAAAGCATTGCGGGCAAGGATGGCATTGTATCGTGGCGGCTATTCATTAAGGGGGAGGAAGCCAATTGGTGGAACAATGCAACGGAAGAATGACTATTTAACCTACTACCAAATAGCAAGGGATGAGTGTTTTGATTTGATGTTGAATAGGAACCAGCACACACTCAATCCAAGCTTTGAAGATGTGTGGCACAAGTATGTCTGTGGGCTTACACCGGACCCTTATGGAGAAATCATTTTTGAGGCAGGTGCAGGTGGCGGCAACAGTAATTCTGATAGTCGATTGGGGCAATACAATGGTCCTGTTTTGAGTAGCGATTGCCGTTATGGTCAGGGTGGTGGAGGCATTAACTGTTTGCCAACTTTGTTCTATGCTTTTGATTCGACAGATAAGCGGAGGGATGTTTCCATAACGCTTTACCGCATCAATGATGCTAGCAATATTAAAACTGTTTCCCTTGCTGGCATGAATGCCATGACTGATGGAAAGTTCAGGAGGGACTGGCGTACACCATTGTTACCGGGCACGGTGCTGAATGTGGGCTATAACTGGCCAATCATCAGGTTCTCCGATGTGCTGCTGATGTTTGCTGAGGCTGAGAATGAGATAAATGGGATGCCAACAGCAGCAGGGAAAGCAGCTTTTGAGGAGGTGAGGGCGAGGGCGTACAATGGCAATACGGGCTTGATTGGCACCACACCGAGCGATAAGGTTGGTTTTTTCAATGCGATTGTGAATGAACGCTTTTTGGAGTTTGCAGGGGAAGGCATCCGCAAGTACGATTTGATAAGGTGGAATTTGCTGTCAACAAAAATTGGGGAAGCAAAGATAAAACTCCAGCAAATGAGGGATGCCCTTGGTGCCTATTCCAACCTGCCTCAATATGTTTATTACAAGAATAATGGGGAGGAACTGCAATGGTATGGCTCGTTTTACAAGCCGGGATTAGGGACAGGAATAGCCCCTACAGGTTTTTTTGCAGTGGCTTGGGGGCAAAGCCTCACTTTCAACGTAGTAGATGGCAAACCATCTTGGCAGGGAGTAGCAAGCTACTTTGTGGCCAACAAAAGTGAACTGTTCCCATTTGACCAAGCCATGCTTGATTCTTATCAGGGGCAGTTGGAACAGAACCCGGGGTATTGAACATTGTATCGAGAATAACGGTTCGGTCAATCATTTTTTAGCAGTAAGGCGATAAGTCGGAAGCTATAGCTAGAGTCTTCCTTACTTCTAGCAAAGTACCTAAGGAGCCATTTTTATAAAATAAAGATAATATAGTTCATGATTTTTTTTCTTACAGCACCGCAAGCAAATCCCTGTTGTTCCCAATGGGGGTTATTTTAAAAACTGATAACTAATTTATAAAACAAACAATTTTAAGCAGAACAGTAACGATTTAAAACAGCCATTATGAAACTTTTGTACCCCCTTCAGAAGAAGGCAATTGGTCTAATTGCCATTTTGTTTTTTAGCTTCCTACAGGCAAAGGCCTACGATGTAGTTGTTGCCAAGGATGGCAGCGGAAACTTTACTACCGTGCAGGCTGCCATTGATGCAGCACCAACAGGAAGAACAACTCCTTATACCATTTTCATTAAGAATGGTAGGTACAGGGAGAAAAACAGTGTCCCCTCTAACAAGCCATTTCTTCAGTTGATTGGAGAAAGTGTAGCCAATGTTTTTATTTATTATGATGACCCTGCAACGGTACTTGGCACACAGAACTCTGCAAGTTTTTCTATTAGTGCCAATGATTTCAGTGCATTCAATATAACTTTTGCCAACACTTTTGGTGATGGCTCACAGGCTGTAGCTATTCTCGTGAATGCAGATAGAGCCGCTTTCAAAAATTGCAGGTTCCTAGGTAATCAGGATACTGTTTATTTAAAAGGAAGTGGTACACCAAGAAACTATTTCAAGAACTGCTACATAGACGGAAACGTTGACTTTATTTTTGGTAGTGCAGTAGCCCTTTTCGATTCATGCGTAGTGTATGCTAAGGCACGTACTGGCACACCAACATCATTTATAACAGCACCTAATACTCCTACTGGTCAATCCTATGGTTTTGTTTTTAGGGATACAAAACTGCCCAATAATACAGGAGGCACTTCCTATTTCCTGAGCAGGCCGTGGCCAAGTCCAAGCGAAGCAGGAACAGCACAGAAAACTGTTTTCTTAAGCAGCCAATTAAGCAGCCATATTCACCCAGCAGGCTGGACTACATGGGATGGAAACACCATCACTGCCAATTTGTATTATGGTGAGTATAATAGCAAATATTTCAATGGCACCACTGTTGATGTAAGCCAAAGGGTTTCGTGGTCAAAACAATTGACCCAAGCAGATTCTTCCACTTACACTTTTGCAAATATGTTCGGTGCATGGAATCCTTGTGCCGTATCTGCAGATTTCTGCACAGCAGCAGGCAGGGATATTGCAGTATCAAATTTCAGGGGAACTAAAGGAACCACTAATTCCACGTTTAACTGGAATATCAGTTGGCCCATGAGCGACATTCAATATGATTTGTACCGCAGTACTGATAATGTGAGCTTCTCCATTGTAAATACACAAACTTCTCTTTCGGATACTGCTATCCATTTCAATTATTCAGAAGCAATACCCCCTCCTGGTCAAACTTTCTACTACTATATCAATGCTTCTAAAGCAGGCTTCAGTTCCCATATAACAGATACCATTTCCATTTCAAGCACCCCTACTATTACTGTTACAGGTACATTGGGCAGTTTCTTGCAAGGTGTTGGCATTCCTTCATCTTCTCAAGGGTATGTAATTTCAGGAGCCTCTCTTACAAACAATATTGTTATCACACCACCAGCCGGTTATGAAATATCATCCAATGGTGGAACTAACTGGTTCAATAGTTCGTCACCCATTACATTGACCCCAGTAAGTGGAAACGTGGCCAATACAAATATTTCGGTAAGGCTCAATGCGGCTTCCGCAGCCACTTACAGTGGAAACATTACCCATACAAGTACAGGTGCGGCTACAGTAAATGTTGCTGTAACGGGTACTGTACAAAGTAATCCCCTAACAGTTTCTGTTCCATTGCAACAATGGCCCATGACGCTGAGTGCCGCAGATAGTGCAAGTGTTAGGTCGGCAGGACTTGTGGCAAGCACACCAACTTTCAATAAGCTATATGTTTCAAACGGCAGCACCGTTCCAGTCGTTCCAGCTTATTCAGCCTTATATGGACAGGCTTATGGAACAACATCCAATGGTGATGGTTCATGGGGAACTGGTGCTGGTGGCCCAGGTGGCAACCTGAACCGTACTTTCTACGAACAGTTTACGGTAACTACAACTTCTACCTATTCTGCAAGGATAGACTCGATTGTACTTACCAGTTCTTTCTATAATACTTCCAGCAATACCAAACTGGCTGTGGTATATTCCAAAACAGGCTTTACGACTGCCGATTCCACAGATGTTACAGGAGGCACAGGTCCTAGTGGTGCATTGGCTGGAACTGCTAATGGAGCTTTTGCTACGCCTATTCTTCTGCTTAACGAAACAGCTGGTACCACCAACACTTATAGGTTGGCTTTAAATGGGGCAACAGGTATAAACTTGGCGGCAGGTGAAACCTTGACATTCAGGATATACAATGCTTGTGGCAGTAGCAGTGCTGGTAGGTATGCTAAAATTAAAAACCTATTTGTGGTAGGGTTGGCAACGCTTAATCCTGTAGCTGGTGATTACCAAAGCCACCAATCTGGCGACTGGGCGACATTGAGTACTTGGGAAAGATATGATGGGGTTAACTGGGTTACTCCTGCACCAGCTTATCCTGTGTACAATAACGCAGGTATAACAAATATCCTCAATGGGCATACCATTTCAGTATCTGCCAATCTTGCCAATGGTTCTGGCTATATACATTTGACTAAAGTAAATCAGGGTGGGCAATTGATTGTAAACAGTGGCGTGACCTTGAACATTGCCAATGATGGTTCACCATCTACCGCAACAGCAGATTTGCAAGTTGATGGAACCGTAACACAACAAGGCACTATTGGTACCAATGGTAATGTGTCGTTGGTAATTAATAATGGAGGCACTTATGTTGCATCTGGAACATTGAACATGACCAATGCTGGAGATAGTGTTATCATTAACGCTGGAGGTACTTACCAGCACAATGTAAACAGTGGCAGTACCCCAACTAATATTAAAGGTGCAGCAGGCTCTACATTCATGGTGACAGGTATTACTACCAATCAAACCAATATTTTTAAAGCAGCTTCTACTTATGGCAATATTGTTTGGAACTGTGCTTCTCAGGCTAATTACTATGCCTTTAGGAGTAACCTTACTTCAACAAATGTATTGGGTAGCTTTACAGTTACTAGTACTGGTTCTACTTATATCAGCTTTGCAAATGCTACTGCAAAAACTGTTTTCCCGGGAGGCTACTACCAAACTGGTGGCATTGTAAACTTTAGGGAAACAAACAATGTAGCTGATACACTTGTTGTAGGTGGTGATTTCAATGTAAGTGGCGGTACTTTCAATTCAAATACAACTGCTGCCACTAGCTCTTTTACCCTGATGCTTACAGGTACCAACAAGGTATTTAGTTACACACAATCAGGTGCAACATTTACCAACCTATATGTAGCGGGTACCTATACATTGGCGGCTAATATGGTATTGCCATATTCAAGTTATATCACACCAGCGTCTGGTTCATTAAGTTTAAGTAATTACAATATTACCCTATCATCCAACAGCAATGGAACTGCAAGAATTGCACAATCATTAGTAGCCACACCATTTGTTTATAGCGGCACCGGTAGGTTTATTGTTCAACGTTATATTGCTGGTGGACCTTCTTTATTTACAAGTGTTGCACCAACACAGGTACCTGGAAAGAGGTCGTACCGTTTCTTGAGCCATCCATTTAGTTCCTATACAGATTTGTCTCAACTAACAGATAATATAGACATTACTGGTAGTGGGGCAACTGCTTCTCCATCAGCAGCCAACTTTACACAATCATCCACCAATAATCCATCTGCTTATTGGTTTGACCCAACCGATGCACAAGCTGGAACAGCCAATGGTGGTGGCTTGGATTATGGTTGGCAATCATTTACCAATGCACTACCTGCAACTGGCACAGATGCAAATGCCTGGAAAGTAGCTCAAGGAATCAGGGTATTGAACAGGGGAACAAAAGGCCAAGCCAACAGTTTGGATGGAACAACTAGCTACACAGCAAACAATGTAACACTGGATATGAGTGGACAAGTAAATGTGGCCCTTACGCCGATAGTAACCAACCTCCGCAACAATGCTGTAGTAGGTGGTGGTTGGAATCTGGTAGGCAATCCATTAACCGCCCAAGTGGAAATAAAACAAAAGCTTGTTGCACTTCGTGGATTGAATACAGGTGGGGCAAATAGTAATATTGGAGCTACTGCCTATGTATGGAACCCCAATAAAATTGGTACCAACCGTGGTGGCTATGATGCCATTGATATAAGTATTGGAGCTATTGGTAATTACACATTGCCCATGAATGGTGTGGTATTGGTACAAACAACTACCGATAATAACACAGCACTCACTTTTGCTGAAAGCGACAAAACAACAGCAACTGCAGATTTGGGTTTCCGCACCAATTCAGCAGTTAACAATCTTGCCATTAATTTGGAAAGTAACGGGACAATTATTGACGAAACAGTGATACGTTTCAACAATCAATCAAGCACCAGCTTTGAATCGTATGATGGAGGCAAGATGCTTAACGACAACAGTATTTATTCATTAACCAGTAATAATGTAAAGGCATATTTGAATTGCCAACCAGAACCTACTGTGAACGATAAAATAAAATTGGGATTGAGTATTGCTGATATGCTTACCTATAATTTAAATGTTACTGATATTAATATGCCAGTTGGTAAAACTGCGTTCTTAAAGGATAACTACCTGAATCTGGAGCAGCCAATTAATGCAACTGGTTTTACTTACACGTTTACTGTGACAACAGATTTAGCTACACAAGGCGAGAACAGGTTTGAAATTGTTTTCCGCAATAGTAGTGCATTGCCAGTAACTATTACCAAGGTAAATGCCTACCAAAAGAATGCCGGTATTCAAGTGGAATGGAATGTTGCCAGTGAAGTAAATGTTGACAGGTATGAAGTGGAAGAGTCTACTGATGGCATATTGTTCAGCAAAGCCGTAACTGTAGCGGCAATAGGTACTTCAACGTATACTTGGTTTGATGGAACTGTGGTTAATGGCGATAATTTCTATAGGATAAAAGCGATTGACAAAAACGGTACTGCTAAGTACACATCGATTGTAAAAGTGAAGATTGGTAAGGGCGGTAATCAGTTTGCCGTAACACCAACCTTAATACAAAATGGCATATTGACACTACAATTGGAAACTGTTGACAAGGGTAAGTACACTGTAAATGTCTATAATAGCATTGGTCAGTTAATGGCAAGCCAAAGTATCAACCATGCAGGTGGAAGTGCCACGCAAACAATGGATGTGAGCAAGCTTTCTAAAGGCAGCTATCATGTACATGTGATTGGCAACAATAGCAATACATCCATTAAGGTAATTATAGAGTAACATGATTGAATGCTGTGAAGCAACCTGCTTCACAGCATTTCTTTCTACAATAATCAAAACATACAAAAATGAAAAGAGAATATATTGTTACCTTATTGGTAATATTAATTATGATTGGCTTGCCTTCATTATTGCATGCCCAGCCAGGTTTTGGAGATGATGTGGATGATGTGCCAATTGATGGTGGACTTTCCTTGCTGGTGGCAGCAGGCGTGGGTTATGGGGTAAAGACAATCAGAAGGAAACAAAAAGCTAAATAACCTATCACTTTATATTAACAAGGCTTAAGGAGCCAACCAATTATTGGTTGGCTCCTTCTTTAATACGGGATTAAACGAAACGAGATTCTTTGCAAAAGAAAAACCCTCAATGTAAAAACATCGAGGGGGCATTAACCAAATTAAATGGATATGAGAGACTTTTTTATTCCTTGATTATCTTTTGAACGCTCCTGTTGTCCTGTGAAATGATTTCCAAATAATAAATGCCTTTTGATAAGTTGCTAAGGTTATTAACGGTGATGCTATTGCTGCCTTGTACTATATTCCCTTTTTGCGTTTTGATTAACCTTCCATGAACATCAAGCAGGTTAATTTGAAGTTCCTTCGATTTGGTAGCAGTAATTACCACTTGCACTTCTGATGTAAATGGATTGGGCTTTACTTGCTGCACTTCAAAAGAACCAGCACTTGGTTTAAGAACAATGGTTTCACTGTACCTGAAAGAGCCATCCTTGTCCACCATCTTCAATCGGTAATAATATTTATCTGCTTTGAGTGCTGGTAAATGTGTGGTGCTGTAATCAGAAGCAGTGGTGGTGTTTCCTTTGGCCGCTACCGTTGCAGCTTTGTTGAAGTTCATGCCATCAGTTGAAAACTCAACATCAAAATAACTGGTGTTTACTTCTTCAGTAGTTTGCCAGTATAAATGATTCTTGCTATCTGCATCAGCTTTACCAGTAAACTTCAACAGTGTTAGTGGCACAATTGCACCAATCCTAAAGTATTGTGTAAAGCCACAACCAAAATCCTGTGAATAGTTAGGTACGCTAATATTTGAACCACTTTGTATAACTGCTGGCAATCCATTGGTAAATGGAATGATGGCAGTTTGAGCCGCATTTTGTGCAAAGATTGCTCCAAGCCCTGTGCTGCCACTGTTGGCCCACCAGTACATGCCATTGCATCCATTATCAGTAACTACTAATTTGTAGCAACCACTTGACAATGGACCAACAAGGTCTGAGTAGAATGTCAGTGCTGCTGCTGGGTTTGTTCCAGATTTGACAATGGTATTGTTCATGTCAAATATTTTCCAAGTAGTCTCGTTGTAAAAATTATTGGTACGCTGCTTTATATAAAAACTGGATGGCCAGTCAGGGGCCACAATAAATGGTTCCTTCAACGTATTGTTCAATGTTTCCTGATCTGTGCTGCCATTAACAGAAGTAATGGTAACAGTAATTTCATTGGTGCCAGCAATGGTCATCAATGTAGGGAGAACAGGCAGGATGATAACAGTTTCAGCATTTGATGCCAATGATAAACCCGTTGCTGTATAAGTGATAGGTGTTTGCCCTGTTAATCCATATTGAAATGAAATGGAGGTAATAGTGGTGCTGCCTTGGTTCTTCACTTTTACTTGCGGCGTTCCGCAACTTGGGTTCGACTTAAAATTTCCCTCATAGGAAGTTGGTGCGATAATTTGTTCCAATGATGCATCAATGCTTCTATTATAGTTCCCATAATAAATCATGTATCCTGAAACGGTATAGGAAGGAGTGCCTGACCCACTTCTAGTGTAGGCTTGCAAGTCCACATCTGCTGTAAAGGCTGTGCCAGCGACAATGCTATTGAATTTATGGGTAAAGGGAGTGATGAGTTGACCCGGACACCAATTGGCCCTGTCGTATAGCCATGTGCCAGATTGTGGGTACAAATCATTCTGCCCACAGTTGTCTTTCCATATTTGCTTTTGGTCTATCTGCGAACCATTTTGTAAAACATTGTAATATTTTGAACAGAATTCTGAGCAGCCAGTTCCATCGCTGCCATGGCCTGTGATAACAAACTTCATATCGGCAGATGCAGTGCCCGCAGGTGCTGTGAGCGATTGTACAGTAAGGTTTGTTTCTATGGAACTGCTTGGGTCGCCATAATTAAATGAACCATCCCAAAGTTTGGTAACGCCAACTACATTTCGTGGGGGAGTACCTTCTATAAAGGCAAATCTTATGCTGGCAGTAAAGCCACCAGAATAGCCTTGATAATTGATACGCACTGTTGCACTATTTTTTAGGGAGGAAGCATAATCCGTTACATCATAATAGTAGCGTTGCTTCCAGCTAAGTGGCGTACGCGGTGCAGCAGAATTTGCATAAGGCGAAATAAGCCTGCCCAATTCTATTTGGTTTCCTGTTGGCGGTACCAAAAAATTCTGGATGGTATAGTCCCAATCGCCACAATATTGTGTGCCAGCAGCACATTCATATTTGCCTAAGGTAAACACCATGATTATTTTTCTGTAGGTAGTACTGCCAGATGGAAAGGCAGCTACTGCATCAAAATTGTTGTAGTAGTCTAAGTTAATATTGTTCTGAGCCTGCACCCAAGTAGTATCTCCAGGTGATGCAAACAATTTTGCATTGAAGACAAATAGTGTAGCTATAAAGCAATAAGTAAAGGATAGAATTCTGTTCATGGATGTTTCTTTTTACGTTGGCTATAAAGCTATCAGTATAAAAAACAGACCAATGAAATTAGTGGGGGACAAAAAAAGGACAACCGAAAATGCTTATGCAGTATGGGTTTGAGCAATGCGTGATTGTGAAACTAAAAAAGCTGGAATGTTTACTTATCTATGACAGCAATCATATCCTCAATGTCCATACTTTCTGGCAGTTCCACTTTTTTGCGGATACGCTGCCTTGTTTTCTTTACAGAGTCTGGGGATATGCCCAGCATTTCTGCCATTTCCTTTCTAGAGAGGTTCAATTTGGTGAGGGCCAATAACCTTACTTCAGATTGGGTAAGGGAAGGATATTTTTGTTTTACTTGAGCAAAAAAATCGGTATGAACCTTAGTAAACAAATGCCTGAATTCGTTCCAGTGGTCATCAGTTAAGATGGTGTATTTTTTTAGCTTGTCAGCTATCTCTTCTTTTTCCTTTGTAACGGTAAGTGAATTGGAATTGAGCTCAGACATGGTATGCAGTACATCAATCTCAGCCCTGAAATCCTCTATCAAGAGGTTCTTTTCACGTATGCTTTCAAGGTACTTGTTTAGCTTATTGGAGGCTTCCTCCAGTTCTTCTTTGTTCCTCTTTTGTTTTAGGTGCTGCCTGTAGATTAATTGCCCACAAATAATAAGCAACAAAAGGGCAATCACAATAATGAAATTGCGTACCACCAAGCGTTTGCTTTCCTCGGCCTTCATTACACTCATTTGTGCAAGGTGCTGCTCCACGGCTATTTTTTGTTCGGCCTGGCTAAAGGTGATGCCATCATTTCTTTTGGATACGGCTATCTGCAATATCCTTGCAGAGTCAAGTGTCTGGTAAGCTGCCTCATGTTGTTTCAAGCCTGAATAAAGAGCAGATTTTTTTAGGAAATAACTAAGCCGTAAACGCATGTTGCTATTAAAGGGTTCAAGCTTTGATACTTCCTCCAACTGCTTGGCAGCTACTGCATAATTGTGGTTCTTAATGTTGATGTCTGCCCACATGCACAAGGTGTATCCTACACTGTTCCATTCCTTGCTTTCCATACTTGCCTTGTAGTCCACTTCCAGCATAGGGATAGCTTCGCTGTACTTTGATTGATGGTAGTAAGTGGCACCAAGGTTGCCTGTGGCAATGCCCACCCACGCCTTATGGTTGATGTTTTTGGCAAGCTGAATTATCTTCTTAAAATAATAAGCAGCACTATCATAGTTTTTAAGGGATTCATAAGTAATACCAAGTGTATTGTAGCAACCAATTTCGTCTAGGCTGCTGGCAAATGGATATTGCAAGGCTTCAATCAGATAGCCTTTTGATTTTTCAAAATTTCCAAAATCATAGTACATGTAACCAAGGTCGTAGAGGTTCCTATTGGTGTATAGATAGTTCTTGCCCCCAATTTCATTCCTTATTAGTGCATAAGATTTCAGGATGTCTTCAAATGCCTGTGGATACTTACTTGAATGATAGTATAACCATGAACGGAGATTGTATATTTCTGCTTCTTCCTCTTTTTGTTTTTGCTTGGTGGCAAGGCCTAACGCTTTATTTAGATAGATGAATGCGTTGGCTTCACTTTTATGCTGCTTGTAATAATCACCTTGTAATATTAATGATACTGTTTGCAGCTTTTCATCATCATTATCTATGCACCATTTTTCCAATGACCTTAATACGGGAAGGGTTGTGCTGGAGTCCAAGTGCAGCAAGGTTTTCTGGTAAAGTTTATGGGCAAGTATGGGGCGTTCCTTTTCATTGGCCTGTTTTATACTGGCAAAATAATCCTCCTTGTGAGGGGACTGGGATTTTGCAATAGAAATAAAACAGCCGGTAGCAATAATCAATAGCAACAGTAGTCTTCTCATACCAATCTTTTTGGATGAACCGACAAGCAACAGTTAAAAATTAAATATGGCAGAATTTGGTCTAAGCAGTTAAATAAGATGGGTTAAAGTTAGGGAAAGAAGTTTTTCGGAACAAAAAAACAAAATTTCATTGGACAAAGCCACTACACCTAAATAATTGATTCCTATTTTATTATTGCTGTAAACGCCGAATGTCCCCTCTTTGTCCCCCACGATATCTAGGTAGTAGGGAATATAAAAAACAACTTTACGACTCTACTGAATAAAACAATTAAACAAGCTTATGAGAAAGAAATTTTACACGCAGCTATCTGTACTTTTCGTTTTGTTTTTTGGTATGGGTCCAATTTCATACGCTGCTTACCAGCCGGTAACCTTGGCAGCCTCAAGTTACAATGCAGATATTGTGGCAAATGGAATAGGTTCGGCCATCACTTCCACCAATGCTAATGCCGATGGAGGAACCCCAGGTTACTCTTTCTTGTCATTAGACTTTAAGGCTACATCTGGAAGTGCAGCAGCTACGTATGGCTTACCAATAAATGGACTGATTAATAGTGCAGCTACATCTGGCCTTGGCTATCAATTGGCAGATTATTCCTCCAATAATGCCTTGAGGTTGCAAGGAGTTTCAACAGGAACATTAACTTTTGGCTCAGTTAAAAGTGCAAATGAAGTATATGTGCTTGCTGTATCTGGTAGCGGTACTTCAAATGTAATTTTTACAGTCAATTTTTCTGATGCTACGTCGCAGGTTTTCACATCGCAAACGATTGGTGACTGGTACGATGGTACTGTTGGTTTGGTAATGCAGGGTATTGGCCGTGTGAGACTGTCAGATGATGCTCAAGATGGAAATGCAAGCAACCCAAGGCTTTACCAATATAAATTGACCATATCCGCAGCCAACTATTCAAAACAAATAACCAGCATTACAGTAAATAGGACTGGTGGCTCTGCCACCAACGCTACGCTTTGCGTAATGGGTGTAAGCATTAACGAACTGGCTCCATGTGCTATACCTACTGCAAGTGCCACTGCATTGAACCTAGCTGCTGGAGTAGCTGTTGTTAATGGCAGCTTTACTGCTGCTTTGCCTGCTCCTGATAAGTATTTGATAGTAAGAAGTGCAGGTGCATTGGTTGGTAGCCCAGTGAATACAGTTACATACACTGCTGGTCAAACATTGGGCAATGGAACGGTTGTTAGTATTTCAACTGCACTAACATTTACAGATAATGGACTTACAGGTGCCACAAGCTATACCTACAATGTTTTTTCAGTGAATGATAACTGTGCAGGAGGGCCAACTTATAAGGCAGTGTCTCCATTAACTGGCACCATCACTACTAGCACTCAAAAAACCTACACATGGAACGGAAGTTCTGGAACCGATTGGCAGGTAGCTGCTAACTGGACACCAACAAGGACGGTTCCTGATTCCACGGATTATATCGTGTTCAACAATGCCTCAGGTGCAAACCTTGTAACCAATATTCCTACACAAAAAATTTCAAGGCTTACTTTTTCAAACAATACAACTGCGGCATTTCAATCATCAGCAACTGCTGTGCTAACCATCTTCTCCGATAACAATGCTAGCACAGATGAGTTGGGTATTGCTGCTGGAAGCTCCTTGATTTTATACAGTGACATTTCATTGACCCTTGCATTTGGAGGCATAGGTGGAACAGCAACTGTTGCAGGAAACCTGGAAGCATCTACTAATTCAGGAACTGTAAATGCAAATTTCATGAATTTTACCAATAGTGTAACCACTGTTACAAGCGTTGGTACATTAACTGTGGGCAGCACCATCAACGCCAATGGTGCTGTGGTTACAAGCACAGCAGTCAATTTATTTATTAATGGAACCTATAACCACACTTATACCATATCTGGTGGAAGTGCCATACCCACAGCCACTTGGGGCACTGGTTCCACTTGTGCATTTGTAGGTTACACCACTGCCACTGGTGGGCCTAATGGTGGTGGAACTGCACAAACTTTTTACAATGTAACTTATAACTGTCCTGGCCAAACTTCTGTAAGCCAATGGAGTGGGGAGTTTGCTGGTACCATTACTGGTACATTAACTGTTACTTCTACCGGTACAGGTACTTGGGCAATACAAAGTACACAGGCATTAACCAAGAACATAAACAACTATGTACAAACTGGTGGTACTGTTGATTTGGGTACAAGCACTGGTGCAAAAACATACAACTTCTCTGGTTCTTTCAACCAAACTGGTGGTGTATTGAAGGTAACTGGTACCGGCACTGGCATAATTACCATGAACTTCAATGGTACAACTGCAGCCCAGAACGTGAAATTCTTTGATGCTGCACCAGTAGGTCAAATTGTTTACCAAGTAACCAATCCAAATGGTATCAACTTAACGGGTGCAGGTGCGTTAACTACTGCATTTAATATTAATACAAGTGGTGGTGTAACAATCAGCAGCACTGCTGCCAATCCAATCAATACCACATTGGCATTGACTTATGCAGCCACTGGAACAACTTTAAATTATAATGGTACAGGAAACACTACAGCCACTGCTGCTGTTTTTCCAGCAACCAATGGCCCATTAAACTTAACAGCAAATGTGGGTGCTGGCAATGCACTTACCATACCTTTCAGCAGGACTATTGGTGGCACATTGACTTTAACAACAGATGTGGACATTGCAACAAACACTTTGACATTGGGAACAGCAGCCTCAGCATTGGGTACTTTGGCTGGTACAGGCAATATCCGTGTAACCACAGGAAACTTCACCCGTTGGTTTGGTACAACAGCTTCACCAACAGCAGTTGGCAATATAGCAGGTAGTTTTCCATTGGCTTATGGAACAGTTAACAGGAACGTGTCCTTGTACTTTAGTGCTGCTGCAGCATTAACTACAGGAGGAACAATAAGTGTTGGTCATACCAATGCAAGTGGTACCACAGCGGTATCAGTTACTGATGCTGGATACACGATTGATAAAAGATTGAACTCTTATTGGTCATTCAATACAGGGAATGGAATTGTGGCTTCAGGTACTGTTGCTGCAAGGGTAACAGGTGGCAATTTATTTGCATCATCAACCATTGCTAATGTAAGGTTGATGAAAGCAGCTTCTGTATCAGGAATACATGTTTCAGGAACTGGTGTTTATCCATTGGCCATGGCTTTAAGAAATGGTCTTGCCATTGCGGATATTACTTCAACTAACTATTATATTGGTGCAGCTACTGCTGACATAAACACGGCCATCTTCACTGCTATTGCAAATGGCAACTGGAGCACAGGTGCTACATGGGACCAAGGCTCTGCACCAAGTTCATCAGACATTGCTGTAATTGGCCCTGGCATTACAGTCACGGCTGATGCAATAACGAATGTGGCTGGCAATTTCACGGTTAGTGGCATATTGAATGTTCCTGCACCCAATACAATAACCTTAAGTGATGTTGTTACCAATAATGGAACAATCAACATAACAGGCGGTACATTGAAAGTTGGTCCTGATGGTGGTGGTAACAAGTCGTTTACCAACAACGCCACTGTAACAGTTTCCAATGGAAACCTTATTATAAATGGTAACCTCAACAATATAGCTGGTTCCACTTTAAACCAGTCTGGTGGAGCAATATTGGTAGATGGAAATGCTGCTGGCAATGCTGCCAATAGTGTGGCTGCAAGTACAGCTATTGTAAGCTTCAAATCAAGCAATCTTAATTTAACTGGTGGCACTTTCACCATTGCAGATGCACATGCAAGCTCCACGGCATCATCCACTTTTGAGTTTACCGGTACACCAGCTGTTAATATTCCATCAACACATACATTTATTTGGGGAGATGGAATTTCTACTGATGTTGGTGGCAATGCTACTAATGGTTTCAGGATAAATCCAGGCACCACAAAAATTTCCTTCGGAAATGTTATAGTAAACACTGGAATATTTGCAAACAGTTTTGTTACCCAGGCATCTGTTTTTGGTATCAATGGAAACCTTACCATTAACGCTGGTGCTGAATTAAGAAATTCAAGTGGGCTTTATATAACAGGCAATTTGGTTAACAATACAGGCGGCACACTTACTTCTACTTCAACATTGTTTTTGGGAACTTATTTATCAGGAACATTTGGCAATGGCATAGCTGCACAAACAGTAAGTGGTACAGGTACTTTCAGGAATGCAGTTTCTGCAACACCTGTTGCCAAGTTTGTTGGTATATCTGTAAGAAATGGTTTTGGTGTAACGTTCAATATTGGTAGCGATGTAGTGTTCAGTGGCACAACCACTTTTGCTGCTGCTACTGCACCATCATTAATCTATACTGCATCGGGAACAAGGTTTGTAGAAAATGCAGGGGCTGGTGTAAGTGGTGCAAGTGCCACTGCTGGCTGGTTTGCATGCAAGTACCAAAAAGCATGTGCCACTGGTGGTATCAACAACATATACAATGTGGGTACTTCTGCTTCGTTTACACAAGTTACCATTGCAAGTGCTTCTGCAACTGCTGTTGCTACTGCTGGTAATATAGCTGTGGAAGTGGTAACTGGCGACCATCCACAAATAGCTACATCTGGTCTTAACGCAGCAAAGAGCGTAAACAAATATTATGCAATAGAAGCTGGTGGTGGTATCAATTTCTCTCCAGCAGCATTGAACCTCACACTTACTTGGGTGGCTGCTGATTTGGATGCTGCTGCAAATTTTGCCTCATTAACTGCAGCAAGTTTTGTTCCTTCTTCTTGGACATTGAATACCACCAGTACACAAACAGCAACTTCCATTGTGGTTCCTGGTTTGGATGCAAACATCACTGGTGAATTCCAAGTGGCTCAATTGCTTTCTGTTCCTGTTAAGGTTTCATCTTTCACAGGAAGGCTAGTAGCAGATGCTTCTGCCGAACTGAAATGGACTGTGGAAACCATGACCAACTTCAGCCATTTTGAACTCCAAAGAAGCCCTAATGGAACAAGTTTCAATACCATTGCAAGTCTTGCTGTTGCTGGTTCTGCTTACATCTACAATGACAATAAATTATTGGATGGCAATAACTATTACAGGTTGAAAATGATTGACAAGGATGGTTCAGTTGAATACAGTAAAGTAGTTGTATTGAAAGCCAAAGGCAGTCAATTGGCGATAACTGCTATTATGCCAACTGTTACCACTGGCAATGCAACAATTAAGGTTGCTGCAACCAAGGATACCCAAGCCATATTGCAAATTATTGATTCATGGGGCAGGGTGGTAATGCGCAGCACACAAATATTTGCTGCTGGCATAACAAACATGCCTATCAATTCAAATGCTTTTGCAGCAGGCATATACACTGTTCAAATTATCACTGCTGATGAAACTGTTTCACAACGTTTGATTAAGCAATAAATACTTGTCCCCATAACAACATATCGGAAGCCCAAGAGGCTTTCGGTATGTTCTTTAAACAACACCTATAATGGCATACATGAAGAAGAGCATATTGTTTTTGTGTTTACTGTTTTTAAGTTCATCAATTATATTGGCACAGTACACACCCATTGGAGTTACTGGGTTTAACCATGATGTAATTGCAGATGGAGCAAGCACCAGTTCTTTGGTAACAACAACAACAGAGATGGATGCAGCGGTTATATCAAACCACGTGCTGTGCACCAAAACATTTGCAGCCACCAATGGCTTTCCTGCTACATATGGATTGCCTGACAATTTGTTGTTTACTTCTGGCGCCAATTCTTATCAAGTGCCTGTTACTGGTAATAACGCTTTGTATTTGTTGACCTCTGAAACAGGTACATTAACACTTGGCACACCTGCGATGTATTCAAGTATTAGCTTGTTGGTTACTGCTACAGAAGGTACCACCACATTAAGTATAACAGCAAATTTTACAGATGCTACCACTGCTGTGCTTACCACTTCCATTGCAGATTGGTGGATAGGAACAACAGGCACAATTATCAATCAAGGTACTGGTCGTATCCAAAGAAAAAATGGCCCATTCACGGCTACTGATTATGATAACAATCTAGCTACATCGCCAAGAATTTTTACAGTGAACCTTAATCTTCCTTGTGGCAAAACATTGAGTTCATTAACTTTTAAGAATACTACTTCTGCTGTTGTTACGGGAAGTACAAGGGCTTTTGTTTTTGCAGTATCTGGTATTGCTGGTGCTCCATTGGTAACGCCCATTACCACGTCAACACCAGTTTGTTCTGCTGGTGGCACATCTACATTAACTGTTACCAATCCACAAGTTGGATTAACATACACTTGGTATGCTGTTGCGTTTGGTGGGGTAGCTGTAGGCACTGGCTCAACTTTTACAACTCCTGCAATCAGTGCAAATACTAACTACTATGTTGTTGCCTCAAGTGGCACATGTGCTACTTCAAGATTGTCTGTTCCAGTAACATTATCATCGCCACCAGCAGCACCAACTGCTACTGCAAATAGCGTATGCCCTGGAAGCACAGCTATTGTTACTATTGCAAGTCCAGTAACAGGTGCAACCTATAATTTATACACAGCAGCAACAGGAGGAACACCAATAGGCACAAGCACTACAGGTACTATTACAACACCCATCATCAATGCTGGTACTACATATTATGTAGAAGCAATAACCAGTGGGGGATGCCCAAGTGTAAGGTCAGCAGTTAATATCAACTTACTTACGCCTTTCTTGAATCCTGTAGTTACACCAACCAATATTGGAACAAACTTCATCATCTTTTCTTGGGGTGCTGTTGTTGGTGCAAACGGTTATGAAGTTTCAGTAAATGGAGGAGCTTATGGTGTACCAAGCACTGGTTCTACTGGTCTTAGCCACACAGTGAGTGGATTGGTGCCAAACACCATTGTAAACATCACTGTAAGAACACTTGTTACCAATCTTTGTCAACAAAGTTCAGGCTCTGCTTTCGATACCACAGTTACAGACCAAGTATTCATACCCAATGTTTTCACGCCAAACAATGATGGCAAGAATGATGTGTTGCTGGTGTTCAGCAATATCACCCAATCATTGCATTTCCAGGTGTTCAACCAATGGGGGGAAAAGGTTTTTGAAACTGATGATAAAAGCATTGGCTGGACTGGTACTTACAAAGGCAAGCAGCAACCAAGTGGCGTTTATATCTACACTTTGCGTTTGGTTACCACTGCTGGTTTAGTTATAGAACGTAAAGGTTCAGTGACATTGGTTCGATAAAAAATTCTATTAACAACAAGTATTTTTCGATGAAGAAAATTCTAAGTATAGCATCACTTTTTTTGTTAGTGTTCAGCACTAATTTGAAAGCACAAGTGGACCCACATTTTTCACAGTACTATGTTTATCCATCATGGTTGAACCCAGCATTGACAGGTGTTTTCGATGGCAACTACCGTGTGGCTGCTGTGTACCGTAGCCAATGGAACAAGATAACAAGCCCATTCTCTACCATTGGTGCAAGTGCTGATTTTTCAACAGACAAGAACCTCAATTTTGGTTTGAGTGTGCTGCAGCAATCTGCTGGTAACGGAGGCTACAATTATTTAACTGGCTATGCTTCCATTGCATACACAGGTATCAAGTTTGGAAGCCAGGGCTTGCAGAAAGTTTCCTTTGGAATGCAGGCTGGTGTTATCAATCGTCGAGTTAGCCCATCCAAGTTCCAATTTGGTGACCAATGGACGTCTGCAACGGGTTACTTGCCTACAAACCCAACAACAGACATTCTCAACACTACTTCCAAAACAACATTTGATGTAGGTGCGGGTGCTCTGTATTTTGATGGAGATGCCAACCATAAAGCCAATTTGTTTGTTGGTTTTTCTGCTTCGCATCTTACGCAACCAGAAGACCCATACATCAATGGTGGAACAAAAGAAAAGCTGCCTATTCGTTACACAGCACATGCTGGTGTTAAGCTGAGATTGTCTGAAACGTTCAGCCTTTCTCCAAATATTTTGTACCTGCGTCAAGGCAATGCAGAAGAGAAAATGGTTGGAGCTTATGCCACATTAGTTGCCAATTCAGAAACTGAATTATTGGCTGGTGTTAACTATCGCATCAAGGATGCTGTTGCTCCTTTTATTGGGTTGAACTATAAGAATTTTGTGCTGGGATGCAGTTACGATGTTACCACATCAGACCTAGGGAAGGCAGTAAATGGTACCAGCAGCTTTGAATTGTCTTTGTCTTATGTGGGTCGTAAATCCTACAAGTCAACACAGCAACATTTTGTTTGCCCACGTTTGTAATTCATGAAAATTCAAACAAAATAATAGGCCGAAAGGCTTCCATAACATTACTCAATTTTTATCTTATAGCAATGACCTGCAGATTTTCAATCATATTAGTTTTTGTTTTCAGTTCATTTATGGCAACTGCACAATCGGGTTACAATAACCTGAAAGCAGCAGATGAATTTTATGCCAAAGGCGATTATTACAGTGCAGCTATTTACTACGAAAAATATTTGGAGAACACTAAAGTGAAATCCTCTTTGGAGAATCCTTATGTTGTTCAACAAGCAACTGATAAAAAGCCTACCAAAAAATTAAGTACCAAGCCACAGGCCATTTATAATTTGGCAGAAAGCTATCGTAAGTTGAATAACTATGCTAAGGCAAGCCCTTACTATACGCAGGTTGCAGCCAACACAGCAGAATTTCCATTGGCTGCTTATTGGCAGGCCATCAGTTTTAGGGCATTGGAAAAATACGATTCATCATTATTGGTGATGAAACAGTTTTCAATTGTTTATACAAAGGATGACGAGTATTCAAAATCGGCGAAGAAAGAAATTTCCAATTTGCAGTTCATCAAGGAACAATCAAACCCAAACAAGAAAATTAAGTACGCTGTAACTAAAGCTGCAGCCAATAAGGAAGGTGCCACTTATGCTCCAACATGGAACAATGATAAGTTAATTGTTACTTCAACTGTACCAGATACAACAGTTAAGTTGGCAAAAAATGCAAGTCCATACAACAACAAATTATACACAGTTGATGGTGCTGGCTTAATCAAGTTGAACATTCCAAATGCTGACAACAAACAGTTTGGCGTGGCTTCTTTTTCAATCAAGTGGAAGAAGGTTTTCTTTACTCGTTGGTTGAATGTGGATGGCAAAAATGTTTCTGCTATCTACACAAGTGAATTGATAAAGGATACAACATGGTCTGAGCCTGTTTTGTTTGATTCAGCAGTGAACCTAAGAGGTTACAGTGCCAAGCAACCTTTTGTAAGCTATGATGGAAGCACTTTGTTCTATTCTTCAAATATACCTGGAGGTAAAGGTGGTTTTGATTTGTACAGCATCTCTTTGGTACAAACTTCAAAGCCAACCAACTTAAAAGAAATTAATACTGATGGTGATGAAGAAGCACCTTATTACAATGGAAACACATTGGTGTTTGCAAGCAATGGTAAGGTAGGCATGGGTGGTTTTGATTTGTATTATTCAAAAGGAAATATAGGCTCGTTTGCTGCACCCATCAACTTTGGAAAGCCTATCAACTCTATAAAAGATGATATTTATTTTACTGCAAAAGCAGATGGTAAATCTGGTTTGTACATGGCTAGTGATAGGGCTTCAGAATGCTGCTTGCAACTGTTCAGTATAGAAAAATTGCCAACACCTAAATTCATTACAGGTAAGGTGGTTGATTGCAATACCAAAGCTCCTCTAGCAGGTGTAACAGTAGCTGTAACAGATAGTGCAACATCTGCTGTTGCATTCAATTTACAGACTAATTCAAATGGTGACTACAGCTTGACTGTTCCTGAATACAGGGCTTATAGCATCATGGCATCCAAGACTGGTTACAACAATAATTTCATGTCGTTCAATGCACCTTATGATGCAGAGTTGGATACCTTGTTCAATGCTGAACTTTGCTTGATTCCAATTCCGCCGCCCCCACCAACTGATACAGTTCCTATTACAACAACCAATAGAACTGATACAACTGTAATTGTATCGAATGCTGTGTACTTTGATTTTGATAAATCGAACTTAACAGCAGCTTCAAAAACAACATTGGATGAAGTGATAAAAACAATGAAGGAAAATCCGGCATTGGTAGTAGAAGTAAATGGTCATGCTGATAAAAAAGGAACAGACATCTACAACCTTGATTTGTCCATGAAACGTGCCCAAGTATGTTTTAAATACCTTGTTTCAAAAGGCATCAAAGTATCAAGGTTGCAGATAAAAGCTTCTGGTGAAAGTGACCCAGTTGCTCCTAACTCTATCAATGGTGTAGATAACCCTGATGGAAGGAAATTGAATAGAAGGGCTGAATTTAAAGTACCCAAAAAGTAATGGTTGAAGAAGTGATTTGTAATGAAATCTTTTCATTGAACGAGAGCTTGAGCTTATGAGAATGTTGCAACTATCAATGATGGTTGATTTTTAGAAGTGCTTTAAAGTTGACTATTGAAAATGAGAAAATTCTTAACCAGCATAATTTGTTTACTCATTATAGGTTTGATGAACAAGGCTTCATCTCAAACCTATAATCCTATAGCTGTTACTGGTTATACGCAAGATGGCATTGCAGAAAGTGGTACTAGCTCATTGGCTGTAACTACTACTGGACTTGATATCCAGCAGAAAATATTGTACTCCAAAAACTTTGCAACAACTAATGGTATTCAATTAGGCATTGATAATTCTGGAACGATAACTTCAGGAACAGCTACGTGGCAATTGGCTCCTTATAACCAGAACAACTGCATTTTCATGTCTGGCAGTAGTGTTCCCAATACAAGTTCAACAGGCAGCTTTAACGTAGTAACTCCAGCAGCTTTTTCAAAGATTAGTTTATTGGGTTTTTCTACAGAACAAGCTGGAACATATACAGTAACATTAGGTTTTACAGATGGCACAACTGCCTCCTTGGGCAATGTGGCTTTTAAGGATTGGTTTGGTGGAACCCCTTTCGTTGTTCAAGGTGTTGGGCGTTTGTTGCGTCAGGTTGCTGGCCCATATACAGTAGATGGTTTAAGTGGAGGTACAGGAGTTGACCCACGTTTTTACAGGTTCGATTTAACTGTTCCATGTGCCAGTCAATCAAAGCTTTTGCAATCAATCAATTTTGCTTATGTGAGTGCAACTGGTGCTGCAACGAGAACCGTGTTGTTGGCTGTTTCAGGAGCAAGCTATTCTCCATTGGTCATCACGCCAACCATTACAGATGCATCATGTGGCCAGAGCAATGGAAGCATCGCATTGGCCGTATCTGGTGGCACATCGCCTTATGGTTATATCTGGAACACAACACCTGTGCAGGCTGCAGCCAATGCAACCAATCTTGCAGCAGGCACTTATACAGCTACTATTACAGATGCAGGTGGCTGCGTTACACCATCCACGCATACTGTCAACCAAAGTTCGTCAGGCATCACATTAACGGCTACAGCAAGTCCATCAACAATTTGCACTGGTGAAACATCTACCTTAACAGCCACACTTACTGGAGCTACTGCTACCACTTTTACTTGGAGCCCAAGCAGCTTAACTGGGCAAACTGTAACATTGCCAGCAGCTACAGCTACAGGTGCAACAACACATACAGTTACAACAACAGCTAATGGCTGCACTTTAACTGCTACAACAACTGTTACGGTAAATCAAAAACCAACATCCACATTTGCAGCAACGCCTGCAACTATATGTTTGGGAACAACTAATACAGTTACCTATACAGGCAATGGAACTGCTACTGGTACTTACACTTGGAACTTTAATGGGGCAGCTGTTCAGTCAGGAACTGGTGCTGGACCTTACAATATTTTGTATAATGCAGCAGGTTCTAAAGTGTTGACTTTACAGGTAACAGAGAATGGTTGCACATCAAGTATAACTCCAAATAATATTGATGTTACAGCACCACCTTCTGCAAATTTTACAGTATCCTCTAATGCTATTTGTTCTGGTCAATCTATAAACGTAACATACAATGCCACGCCATCATCTACAGCAACAGCTACTTGGCAATGGGGTGGTGGAACGCCTACAGGAACAGGCTTTGGGCCTTATACTGTTGTTTATAACAATACTGGAAATATTTCATTGACAGCTACTGATGGCCCATGTACTGTAACATCAGCAGTACAAATGGTTACTGTTACACAGCAGCCAGTTGCATCTTTTACAGCAGGCCAATTAATAGCTTGTCCAAGTAGTAGTGGCATGAATGTAAATTTCACAAACACCAGCACCAATACAGTTACTGGAACTACAATTTATTTATGGAATTTTGGTGATGGCAATACATCATCATCATTCAATGCAAGTAATACTTACACGAATGCTCCACCAGCCAGTTTTCCAGTAACATTAACTGTTGTTACAGGTTCATGTACTTCTACAAGCCCTGCACAAACTGTTCAATTGGTGAAGCCACCTGTTGCAGATTTTATTGCCACACCAACCACTGGTACTCCCATACAATTAAGTCAAGCACATTTCTCTTTCCTTAACCAAAGTACTGACGCTACCAACTATAAATGGTTGTTTGGCAATGGGGATACAAGCATAGTCGCAAATCCAGCATATACTTATCCAAACGTTGGCAATTATACTGTTAGCTTGATAGCAAGCAACAGCATTGGTTGTGTGGATACAACTTTTGAACAATACTTTGTGGTAGTGCCAGATAGTTCATTGATTATACCAAATGCTTTTAGCCCTAATGGTGATGGCAAAAATGAATATTGGGTTATCACTGGATTAAGCGGCTACCCTTATTCCAAAGTGAATGTGTTCAATCGTGGAGGACAGGAAGTTTTCACCAGCACTGGTTACAAAACACCATGGGATGGCCGTTTCAAAGGAAGCCCTGTTCCTGTAGGCACTTACTACTATATCATCTTGGCCAATGGAATAAAATATACTGGATGGTTGTTGGTGCTTAGATGATGAGATAATGTGGCTGTACAACTAATTTGCATTTTTTTTCTACGTTTCATTTTTTTTCTTTTTACCATTTTTTCCTGAGCAATACATCTTGCTCTTGCCCTCTTTTTAAATAATTCTGTCATTACAAAAGCCTTTTGCCCTTCATTATTTGAATTTGATGGGCTTGTATGTGTATATTAATCTAGGCCTCATACCTCATAATACAGTTATGAGGTTGAATGATACATTGCCCAATATGAAAATGCTTGTAATTAGTTGATAAGCAGGTGTTTGAAATTGTCCCCCTTTTGTCCATCCCTGCATAAATAATTGTTCGATAGCTTCAATGCCATGATGAAATAAGCAAGCGAAAGCAAGCATGTTCATCAAAAAATAACTGCTTTTTTATTATTTATCCATTCCAAAACCCTACTCAAATGAGAAAGAAAATTGTGCAATTGTTCCTGCTGTTTATGGCTGGCAATTTTGCAGCAAAAGCAGGTTACCAACCTGTGCCTGTTACTGGCTTTACGTCAGATGTCATTGCCAATGGAAGTGCATTTGCTGGCTCTACTACTAGCGACGTGGATGGAACGGGCTACTACTTTTTCAGCAAGGACTTTACTGCCTTTGGCACTATTCCTAATAGTAACGGGTTACCAATAAATGGTACTATTAATAGTGCTGTTGCAAGTACAGTTGGTTTAAGTTTTCAATTGGCCGACTACAGCTTAAGTAATTCACTAAGACTTCCTTTAACCACATCCTCTGGAACTCTAACGTTTAATACTGCTACAAGTGCAGGCATCGTATATGTATTGGCCACAGGAGGGAGTGGGGCTCCAGCAGTAAACATTACCGTTACTTTTACTGATAATAGCACACAGGTATTCAGTAATCAAGTTGTCAGTGATTGGTACAATAGTTCCAACTATGCTATTTATGGTATTGGCCGTTGTAATTCCACATCGTATGATGCTTCTGCTGGTACCACAAATCCTAGATTGTACCAGATAGCTCTGGCTATCAATAGCAGCAATTTTTCCAAGCAAATACAGAGTATCACTTTTGAGAGAACAGGTATAGTAACAGGTATTGCACATATCATGGCCATCAGTATCAACACAGCATGTGCAGCCCCTATTGCTCAAGCAACTGCTTTGTCATTCGTTCCAGCCGCAGGTCAAATCAGTGGTTCGTTTGCAGCAGCTTCTCCTGCAGCAGACCAATATTTGGTTGTATCCTATCCTGCTGGGGCCACAGCAGTAACACCTGTTGATGCTACTACTTATTCAGTAGGTGCAGCATTGGGTACAGGCAAGGTGATACAGTCTTCAGCAACTACAAATTTTTCCTTAATATACCTTACGCCAAGCACTGCCTATGATGTGTATGTGTATGCATTTAATAATACAAATTGCGTAGGGCCTGTTTACAATAGTTCCCCACTTTTTGGAACAGAAACCACACTGGCATGTAGTGGCCCATCAAATGCTACCATAACTGTTGGTGCCTCTCAAACATATACTACTATTGGTGCAGCATTGGGCAGCATAAGTACAGGAATTAGTGGCCCAATAGTTTTTGAACTGCAAAGTGATTATGTAAGTACCAGTGAGGTTTACCCAATAACTGTTCCTTACAATGCTTGTGTTACTGCAACCAATACTATTATCGTTCGTCCTGCAACAGGTGCAATAGGTTTATCAATATTAGGTGCAAATACTACTGCCATTTTTGATATCAATGGTGGTAACTATTTTACCATTGATGGAAGGCCTGGTGGAACAGGAACAGCTGTAGATTTAAAAATCATCAATACCAATGCTGCAGGTGTTACTGTAAGAATAATCAATGAAGCATCTTACAACACTATCAAGTACTGTGATGTGCAAGGACAATGTACTGGCTTCACTTCCTCTGCACTGAGTGGTGTTATTTATATTGCCACCACTACAGGCAGTAATGGAAACGATTTCAATACCATCAGCAACAATAATATCCATGCTACTGCTGGAGGTTTCCCAGCTATTGGTATCAGTGCTTATGGTACTACAACTACAGTTGCTACCTATAATGACAACTGTACTATTTCCAATAATAATATTTACGATTTCTTTTTAGCAGGTAACACTTCTACTGGAGTAAAAACAGATGTCGGCACCAATGCTTTCAGCATTACTGGCAATAGTATTTATCAAACAGCAGCAAGAACCTATACAACTGGTGCAACACATAGGGCATTTTGGATTACGCCCAATACTGGCAGCATCAGCAATACAGCAAGTGGTTTTATTATCACTGATAATTATATTGGAGGAACGGCTGCCAATGCAGGTGGTACGGCTTATGCCATAACAGGAGCCAATGCCACTTTATTCATGGGAATGGATTTGTCACCAGGTTTAGGAACAGCTACATCCGTTCAAGGGAATATTATCCAAAATATTTCATTGACTTCTACCAGCACAAGTACCAGTGGTGTTTTTACAGGAATAGGTACAGCCAATGGCAATATCAATATTGGAACGGTTACTGGCAATACCATTGGGTCGACTATAGGTACAGGTTCCATAACTGTTACCAATGCAGCTAGTGGAACAAGCTTTGGGATTAGGGTAGGAGGTGGAAACGCTATCAATATTTCAAACAACACAGTTGCTGGTGTCAATGTAAATGGAAATGGGGCTGCAGTGTCAGCTTGCTTTACTGGTATTGGTACAGGTGCTGCAAATGGTGGTGCAACAACTGTTACCATTACTGGAAATACCATTGGCAGCACATCTATTGCCAATAGCATTAACATGGTTACCACATCTACCAGTACCACTGGGCAAATTTTGAATGGTATCAATATTTCCAATGGTGTAACCACCAGTACCATTTCCAATAATACCATTGCCAATTTGAACAATAACCATAATGGCACTGGCACAACCACTACTACAAGAGGGATTGTTGTAACAACTTCAGCATCATCCATTACTGGAAACACCATACGCAATTTTTCTTCTACTTCACTTGCTACAGGTGGTGGTGCCACATCTGCTTTGGTGGGCATAGCCATGACATCTACCAATGCAGCAGGTTGCAATGTAGCAGGCAATGCTATTTATGCACTCTCCACAACAGCCTCATCCACTACTGCTGCTACCAATATTACAGGACTGTTCTATCAAGGTATTTCTACTGTGCAGAACTTAATCTCAAGAAACTTTATCCATAGCTTCAATGTAACAGCAGTAAATACAAACGTTACTTTAACAGCTATTGATTTTGCATCAGCCACAGCCACTGTTTCCAACAATATGATTAGGTTGGGCATCAAGCCAGATGGCACTGATTTAACAACAGCCATGGTGGTTAGGGGCATATCGAGCAATTCATCTTCTACCAATAACTCTTTCTTGCATAACAGCATTTTTATTGGTGGTGCAGGTGTTGGTACAACAGTAAAAGATTGTTATGGATTCAGAAGAACTTCCACTTCTGGTACCTATGATATTCGTAACAATATTTTTTACATGGCACGTTCAAATGCCTCTACTGGTGGTAAAATGTATGCCATCAATTTTACCACAAATACTACTGGTGTAACATTGAACAATAACCTTTACTATGCCCCAGGAACTGGTGGCTATATAGGTTACACAGGAGCAGCAGACCAAGCTGCGTACACAGCAGGTTGGGTAGCAAATGATGTTAACAGCGTAAGTGCAGACCCCCAATTCCTAGCAGCAACAGGTACAAGTGCCACGGTGGACCTTCACATGAACATCTATGGTTCTTCACCTGCAAGCAATGCCACTACTTATGTTCCAGCATCTGTAACTACAGATTATGATGGTAACACAAGGTCAACAACAACACCAGACATGGGTGCAGATGAGTTTGATATTTGCACAGCAGGCAATTGGAGTGGGGCTGTTAGCAGTGATTGGAGCAATGCTGCCAACTGGTGTACAGGTTTGCCAACAGCATTATCTAATGTTGTCATTACCTCTACAGCCACCAACATGCCAGTAATTGGCAGTGGTACACAAACAGTGGCAAGCATTACATTTAATCCTGGTTCTAGCTTAACTATTACAGCAGGAAGCTTAAATGTTACAACCTTAAACATTACAGGCAACACTACATTCGGCGGTGCTGGTAAAGTAAATGTTACAGGAACAGCTAACCTTGCTGCTGGCACATTAACAACAGGTGGTACACTAGTATTGAAATCAACTGCATCTGGCACAGCTAGGATACCAGCATTGGTAGGTTCCATCAGCGGAACAGTAACAACCGAAGCTTATATACCAGGAGGAAGAAGGGCCTACCGTTTCTTGGGCCATCCATTCAGCAGCATATTAAACATGGGAAGTTTAGTTGACAATATTTATATAACAGGAGCTGGTGCTGGTTTTGATGCAACTGCTACCAATAATCCATCATCTTTTTGGTATGATAATACAGCCACATCACTTGGGGCTTGGACAGCATTCACATCAACATCAGATGCCAACTGGTCAAGATATAGAGGCATAAGGATTTTAGTGAGAGGAGACAGGGCACAAACTGCAACATTAGCTGGCTCTGCTGTTTCACCCAATGCTGTAACGCTAGATGCTACTGGCACATTGAATACTGGTGCTGCAAACATTGCATTGCCAACTGCAGGTGCTTACCATTTGGTAAGTAACCCTTACCCTTCACCAACAGATATTGGAACTGTGATTGATGCTTTAACATCTGCTGTAATTGGCACGCAGTACTGGGTTTGGGATGCAAACGCAAGTACCAAAGGAGCGTACATTACCAAGACAGTTGGTAGTGGGGCATACAACCTTGCCATGAATGGTGCATTCTTTGTGCAGCCAGTTTCTTTTGCTACATTGTTCTTTACTGAAGCCAATAAAACAGCTACTGCTACTACAACCCTGTTCAGGAACATGTCCCCTAAGGGAATGCTTGAAATGCAGTTGCTGTACAATAATTATCCAGCAGACAACTTGTTTATTAGCTTGAATGAAAAAGCAACAAAGGGCAGTGATGCAAACGATGGTGTGAAGTTGAGCAATAGCGACATGAATTTCTATGCCATCAATGCTGATAACAAGATGTTGAGCCTTGATGCAAGGCCATTGGACAAGGAAGATGTCATCAAGCTTGGATTAACCACCAACGTAAACACATCCTATAAAATAAAAGTAGCCAACTATGGTTTTGCCGCTGACGTGGAAATGTATTTGAAGGATAAGTATACCAACACCTTAACGCCTGTAAATGCAAACACGGAATATGGTTTCAGTGTAAACGCAGATGCGGCTTCACAAGGTGAAAACAGGTTTGAATTGGTAATGAAGCAAATTGTCGCTTTGCCAATTGTAACTAGCTTTAGTATTAAGCTAAGCCCTAACCCAGCAACGGATTTGGTTAAGGTAAGTTTCAGCAATGAAGAGCAAGCAAGTACAACCATTGCCATTGTTAATGCAGAAGGAAAAACTGTGAAAACAGTTAATGCAGGCAATGTTCAATCTGCTACCATCAGCATCAATCTAAAAGGCCTTGCCAAAGGCAACTACTTTGTAACATTGAACAATGGCAAGCAAAGCAAAACTGAAAAGTTGCAAGTACAATAGGAAAGAAGTTTAAAAGTTTGGATGTGCAATAGCTTACAAGTTGTTCATCCAAGCTTTATAAACTCACTAAACTTCATAAACTATTTAAATACTAAATCATGAAACTTAAAATATCAGCCATACAGCTTGTAGTCCTTATTGCTTGTTTCCTTGTTCCCTCATTGCTTCATGCCCAGCCAGGTTTTGGAGATGATGTGGATGATGTCCCCCTTGATGGTGGACTTTCCTTGTTGGTGGCAGCAGGCGTGGGTTATGGGGTAAAGAAAATTAAGGGCAAAAGAACAAAAAAGTCAATTCCTTTTTGTAAAGGATAATGTATTGGTTATCGTTGGATACAGATAATTTTACTGTAAATTAAAAGCTTTGTAGATGAGGAAAACAGCTTGCTTATTTTCAGTAATCTTATCTGTATCTTTTTTTTGTAATGATGCTAAAGCCCAGAAGAACTATGTTTCAAAAGTGTGGGTGGCAGATAATGGCAACGGCACTTACAAGAACCCCATCCTGAATGCAGACTATTCAGACCCGGATGCCATTCGGGTAGGCGATGATTTTTATATGGTATCCTCTTCTTTTGAAGATGTGCCGGGCTTGCCAATACTTCACTCAAGGGATTTAGTAAACTGGACCATATTGACACATGCGTTGAAACGCCAGCCACCATTTGAGCATTTCTCGAAAACGCAGCACGGAAATGGTGTTTGGGCTCCATCCATCCGTTACCATAATGGTGAATTCTACATTTATTATCCGGATCCTGACTTCGGTATCTATCTTATCAAGGCAAAAAATGCAGCAGGTCCTTGGAGCGAACCTGTGTTGGTAGAAGCTGGTAAGGGGTTGATTGATCCTTGTCCGCTCTGGGATGATAATGGAAAGACTTATTTGGTTCATGCTTATGCAGGAAGCCGTGCAGGAATAAAAACGGTCATTGTTGTAAAGCAAATGAATACTGAAGGCACAAAAACAGTTGATGTAGGGAAACTTGTTTATGATGGCCATGAAACAGATCCAACTATTGAAGGTCCCAAGTTCTATAAACGCAATGGATGGTACTACATTTTTGCACCAGCAGGCGGTGTGCCCACAGGTTGGCAATTGGTGCTGCGTTCAAAAAATGTTTATGGTCCTTATGAACGCAAGGTGGTGATGGACCAGGGCACCACAAAAATAAATGGACCACATCAGGGTGCATGGGTTAGTACGCAAACTGGCGAGGACTGGTTCCTGCATTTTCAGGACAAGGAGGCTTATGGAAGGGTGGTGCATCTTAATCCCATGAAATGGATAAATGATTGGCCAGTGATTGGTTTGGACAAGGATGGTGATGGAAAGGGCGAGCCTGTAACAGTTTACAAGAAACCTAATGTTGGCAAAACATATCCCATTCAAACACCTGCTGAAAGCGATGAGTTCAACACAAACGAATTGGGGCTTCAATGGCAATGGATGGCCAATCCAAAAGCTACGTGGTTATTCACTAATCCTGCTAATGGCTTATTGCGATTGTTCTCTGACAGGATAGACAGTGTGCCCAATTTGTGGTTTGCTCCTAATGTCTTGTTGCAAAAATTTACAGCCGATGAGTTTATGGTTACCACTAAATTAACCTTCAATCCAAATACCAAAATTGAGAATGAAAAGGCTGGTCTCACCATTATGGGTTTCAGCTATGCGAATATGGCTTTGAAAAGCAAGAAGGGTGGGGTTTACCTAGTGCATACTTTATGCAAGGATGCAGATAAGAGCAAGGCAGAAAATGAAACCGTAATCATGAAAGCAACCGCTTCAACAGTTTATTGTAGGGTGAAGGTTTCGTTGGGTGGTAAATGCCAGTTCAGTTACAGTTTTGATGGAAGCAGTTTCACTGATGCTGGCGATATTTTTACAGCAGAGGTGGGCCGTTGGAAGGGTGCAAAGTTTGGCATTTTCTGTACAAGGCAATCGCAGATAAATGATGCTGGCTCTGCCGATTTTGATTGGGTAAGGGTGGAGGCGTTGAGGTGAGGAGGGAAGTAGAAAGGGTAGTGAAGGTAGAAAGGTATAGAAAGTAGAAGGGGTATAGAGAGTAGAAAGGTATATAGGGACGTTCTTTTGAAACATTATAATTCAGCAATAATGCAACAACAACTTTTGAAGTGTAGTAAGTCTTTGTTTTTCTTATTGGGTATTGCACTTGTATCCTTTACTGTTATTAAGTTTCAGCAGAAGCCTGTGCTTTATATTATAGGCGATTCCACCGTACAGAACAGTGACGGCAATGGGAAGAATGAGTATTGGGGTTGGGGAAGCCTGCTCCATCCATATATTGATACGAATAAGATTTCCATTCGCAACCATGCAAAGGCTGGAACAAGTACAAGAACTTTTATTAGCGATGGCCGTTGGGACAAGATACTGGAAACATTGAAGCCGGGTGATTTTGTGATGATGCAGTTTGGACATAATGATGCCAGTCCCATTAATGATACTTCCAGGGCAAGGGGAACCATTAAAGGAACCGGGGAGGAGGTGCAGGAAATCGTCAACTTGAAAACAGGCAAGCCTGAAACCATTCATTCTTATGGTTGGTACTTACGCAAGTTTGTAAATGATGCAAAGGCAAAGGGGGCCACTGCCATTATTTGTTCATTGGTGCCAAGGGATAAGTGGAAGGATGGCAAGGTGGTAGTGGAGGACGAATATCCTGCATGGGCAGAGGAAACAGCAAAAACAACAGGGGCTTTTTACATAGACCTGAACAGTATTATTGCACGTTACTGGGAACAAATGGGAGCGGAGAATGTAAAAGTATTCTTCCCTGTGGACCATACGCACACTAATTTAAAGGGAGGCCAATTCAACGCAGTTTGTGTGATTGAGGGACTGAGAGGGATAAAGCAATGCCCTTTGAACAATTACCTAAAGTGATATTATCGGTTTATATAAATATACCGCGTGGTTGGGTGTCCCACGAATTACTAAACCATGCTTCTTTTCCCACCTAACTTTCCATTAATAGGTATTGAATGCCATCACAAGCACTATTCAGTAGTTAGATAAACAGATACTATTTTACCTAAAATAATTTTTGGGTGATTGATGATAGGTGGTTAATCAATTCACTTCAATTTCATCAATAAACATCCAAGCAGGTTTGCCAGTACCGGGATTGCCCTCTGGAATTTTGTTGAGTGCAGCAACAGTAATTTTTATAAACCTCGCAGCTTGTTCGGCAAAGCCAAAAGGTATTCTTCTTAAAACTTCCCCTTCCATCATATCATTCACTATCAAATCATCGATAACATGGTAATCATTGCCATCTTTTGAGGTTGCAATTGATTTTAATTTTAAAGGGTGAATCCAACTGCTTTTTTGGTCAAGGATATTCAGGATTACTGAACGGATATTTGTTTCCTTGCCAAGGTCAATAGTCAGTTCCACTTCCTTTCCACTCCAACCACACCATTCACTGGAATTGATGCCCCTTTCACTCTTCACGCCGTTTACCAAACTGAACAAACCCTCATTGCCCGGATAGGATTGTGAAGGCGGAATATTGGAAGTGATTTTTTTGCCAGTGGCTTTGTTGAAGGAGAAGTTAAAGGCAACAGTATTGGTTCGTTTTTGTCCTTCAATAAGTCCAGCTTCCACAACACTGCTTTTTAATAGGATGAGTGGTTTCTCGTAATCCTGTATATATGAACTAAGCTTTCCGAACTGAAGTTGTATTTTACCTTCTTTGGAATTAGACTTTAAACTAAGCTTGAGCCCTTCATAATTTTCGGTTGGTTCTATCTTGGCCTGTATTTCATAATAGGCTCTACTATAATTCGCTTTCCACAGTTCATATCTCTTCAATTGTGTTGGCAAACGCTTTTCAAAATCTTCCCAGTTGCGTTTTTGCTTGCTGCTCCAAAGTACTTCACTTAACGCAGCCATACGTGGAAAAAGCATGTATTCCACTTTGCTTGGATAGGCGATGTATTCTGTCCACAGATTGGCCTGTGCACCCAAAACATATTTGCCTTCTTCTTCAGTTAATTCTGCTGGCACAGGTTCATAACCATATACTTTTTCCAATGGCAGATAATGTCCAATGGTAACACTGTCTTCATTCTTGCTTTGGCTATGGTCAAAATAGCACCAGCCACCCGGTGTCATTACTACTTGGTGTTTTTCCTTGGCTGCATGTATGCCACCTTTCTCACCAGTCCAGCTCATCACCAAAGCGTTTGGTGCAAGCCCCCCTTCCAATATCTCATCCCAGCCAATGATTTTCTTGCCTTTGCTATTGACAAACTTTTCTATACGTTGAATGAAATAGCTCTGCAGTTCATCTTCACCCTTCAAATTGTTTTCCTTCATGATGCGTTGGCTTACAGGGTCTTTTTTCCACCATATCTTGCTGCATTCATCTCCGCCAATATGTATGACCTCACTTGGGAAAAGGGGCATCACTTCTGACAGTACATCCTCCATAAACTTGAAAGTATAATCCGTTGGAGCCAATACATTATTGGCAACGCCATTCAGTCCCCATGTCATGGCCACTTCTTGCTGCATATCTGGTGTGGTGCTCAATGCAGGATAAGCCGCTATTGCAGCCATACTATGTCCGGGCATTTCAATTTCCGGAATCACTGTAATTTGCCTGCTAGCAGCATACTGAACAATTTCCTTCACTTGCTCCTGCGTGTAGAAGCCTCCATGTTTGGTATTGTCATTGCCTGTGCCAGGGAAACGGCCAATGATGGTACCTTTTCTCCATGCACCAACACTTGTGAGCTTTGGATATTTCTTTATTTCGATACGCCAGCCTTGGTCATCCGTTAAATGCCAATGGAAGCGGTTCATTTTGTGCAAAGCGAGATAGTCAATATATTTTTTTACATAACTGATAGGGAAGAAGTGCCTACTCACATCAAAGTGCATACCCCTGTAAGCAAAACGGGGCTGGTCATCAATACTAACACAGGGGATGGAGAATTTCTGAGCCTTGAGTGCCAGTTTTTCGCTTGTGGGAATGGGCAGCAGTTGAATCAATGTTTGCATTCCATAAAAAGTGCCTGCCTTCCCATCACCCTGAATTTGGATATTGTTTTGAGTAACGTTCAATGTATAGCGTTCCTCATTGTCGGGCTTTTTGAAGAACTGCGGTGTAACAAAACTGATATAGTTGCTGGATGGTTCTGTATTCACCACTTTAAGGCTGAAACCGTGGTGCTCCTTCAAATAACTGTTCAGGAAATCTGCTGTTGGCTGCTCGCCTTTGTTCAGGATATAAATGGATGTTGTAGGCGATAAGGCAAAATTGCCCTGCTTGGTTTCCATCTTCGATGGAGCAGGAACAATGCTGACGATATTCTGTGATGGTGCGGCACAGGAGCCAAATAAAGTGAATGCAAGCAGTAATCTTTTCATTTCAACTAATTGAAATGGAAAGATAAAAGAAATGGACAAGTTGCAAGGCTTGAAGACGAGGGTTTGTTAGTCAAGCTTGTTGAAACCAATAAAGATTGTAAAGGCAATTGACATCATTTTCCGAAAAATCCTATCGTGTGACATATCTTTAATGAAAGGGATTACTATTTTAATGAGGTATTGTTCTTTTTTTTCTTGATAAAAAAAAGAACCAAAAAAAATCAAGGACAACCCGAAGGGCTCCGCCCGTTTGTCCGGCCAACGCCACCATAGGTGTAACGGGTTGAGTTTTATTGCTGAGAGGTTGAGTTTTGGTGGACTGCTTTGTTTGGTCGCATTGGAAATTTCGTCCAGCACTGCATCTGTTGCTTTGAAAAAATTATTCCTACGGAATTTTTTCAATCCCAACTGCGTCGTGACCGTAACAGATGAGGTGCCTATTGGTATCCTGCGCGGGATTGGCGAAGGGGAGGCAGTTCGATTGATGGTTAATGGCTGACTACGTTAGTTATTTTACCTAAAGAGTGCATGGGTGCCAAGCTATGTTTTGCAAGGATGTGTCCACACGATAGGATTTCATCGGAACCGTAACAGATGGGCAAAAGGCTGGATAGGGAAAATCGGGACAGGTTACTGAACCATTTTAGACAACTTCTAGGACACAAATAAAAAGCAAAGTTTTAAACTTATTGCTTTTGTGTCTTAGTGGTTGACTAATGTGCTTGTTTATGAAGCAACATTGCCAGCATTACTTATACTTACCTCCATTCGCCATACAACACAAAAGCACTCCAGAAAAATGGGTGAACATATTTTGGGTTCTGGCTAACTGTGGCCTGGGCATGGCGTAAAGCTTCGGCATTGCCCATTCCCTTGTTCTTAAGGTTATTATAGAATTCGGTTACCAACAGGTCTGTTGCTTCATCTGGCACTTTCCAAAGTGAACCAACAACGGCATCCACACGATTGGTGAGGAAGGCATTGGCAGGAGAGGAATAATAGCCTTTTGCTTCTTCCTTGTTAACGGCTGTTTCACAAGCCGAAAGAAAAACCAATGAACTGGATGGCTTTGTAATACCATTGATTTCACCGATGGTCATTTTACCATCATTGCTGGCATCTGCAGCAAACAACAGGAATGAATTTTCAAACTTTTCATAGTCCAGTACACCATGTGTAGCATAGTGTATGAATGTATATTTGGTAAGCCCTTCTTTTGCTTTGGTTTCTGTGGCTTGCTCTTCCACAAATACAGTTGTACCGTTCACTATCTTGCCAATTTCATTTACTTCTTTTGTGGCACCGGGTAAGCTTTTATCTGGATTGCCAAAGGCAACCATTGCATTTTCAATACTCCTTTTCTTGAATGATTTCCTGAAGATATCAATCTTGCTCGTGTAGAAAATGGCTTTGTCTTCTACTATGAAATGGAATTTTTTGCTTTCATCTGTATAGCCCAAACATTGAAAAGGAATACTGCTGAGCTTGCCATTGGGAATGAAGCAGATATTCTTCTTGTCCTTCAATTGTTCTGCAATGGGTGTAATCAATAAATTGTACAAATCGCCTGATTCCACTTTGAAATCTCCCCTTACATCATCTACAGGTTTCAGGGTGCTCCTTAGTGTTACAGCACCCGTTCCTGTAGCATTGTTTGGGTTGCGTAGTATGCTCAAAAACTTGGATGCCTGTTTGTCAATATCCTGTTTCAGGTCCACCACTTTAATGGCTGTTTCCTTATTGGTTACGGTGAAAATGAGTAGCTGGTTATTGTCCTTGCTTTTATTGATGACATACAAAACAACGATGGTACTGTCAGGGATGTCTTCAATATAGTTCTTGAAATCCTTTGGATTGGTATTGGAGAAATAAGCCTGCAGGTCTTCATACTTTTTCTGCAACTGTTCTATATAGCTGGTGTAATCTGCTTCCGCTACATTCTTTACGCTTTCCAAAGATGCAATCAACTGCTTGTTCTGTTCCTTTTCAGGTTTTGCCTTTTCTTTTACAATGGCTTGCTCCACTGCGTTTTTCTTTTGTAATAGTTCACCGCCTTTTTTAATGGCATCGGATTTTTCCTTGTCATTGGTAACCAAACCGGCTCCTTCCATTTGCTCTTTTACAGCATGGGTATTTCCTTTGTCTGCATAGTACAAGGCATCATCTGGTTTATTGATTTTTGCAAGGCTTGCAACAAGCTTATTGTAGAGGTCAATTTTGCGTTCATCGGCATTGTATATTTTTTTTGCTTCCGCACCGCCAAATAAGTTCTGTGAACTGTTCTCCACTATTTCCACTGCTTTCTTGAAGTAGACAATAGCACTGTCATGTTGCTTGTTGTTGTAGAAGTTCAGTCCATATTCATACAAAGCCATCCAGGTATAGTTACTATGGTCAATAGTTTTCAGGAAGTCAACTGTTTTCCTGTAGTATTCCTGTGCCTTTACTGGTTGGTTCAATGCTACATATAATTTGCCCAAGTACATACCTGAATTGATATAGAGGTCTGTTTCATTGCTTTTCTGTGCCATTGCAAAGCCTTCCAACAAGTATTTTTCTGCCAGTTCATATTTCTTGAGGTCATAATACAATGTGCCAAGAAAGGATGCACCAATGGTCTGCATCCTGCCTGCCTTTTTATCAATGGCCATTTTATAGCCCTTCAGTAAGTACGGTTCTGCCTTCGCCAATTCCTTTTTGAAATAAAGTGCTTCACCAATATTGATAGGAGAGAGTATATGGGCTTCGGTAGTAGCATTGATGGTGGACAGCATCCTGTCTGCCTCATGGAAATATTTCAGGGCATTGTCGAAATCGGCCTGGTAATAGTACACGCATCCCAATTGTGTTTGGCAAATGGCTTGGCTGTAGATATCCTTTTCTTTTTTATAGATACTGTCTGCTAGCAAGTAGTACTTAACCGCATTGATACCATCAGCTTTGGCTTCATATACCAAGCCTTTATTGGCATAGGCTTCGGCCATTTGCCAACTGTTGTTCAGTTGACTGAAAATACTGTAGAGGCTATCTGTAGATTGTTCTGCCTTGGCCAGTTCACCCTGTATAATATAGAGGAATGTAATGATGCTGTAACCATAACCTACATCTGCACGGCTATTGATGGAATAAGCAATGTCTATTGATTTCTGATATTCCTTTCTTGCCCCATAAAAATCGCCTTTTGATTGAATGGTACTTCCCAATGTCCTGTAAAGGTCTGGCAGTTTGCTCTTGTCCCCCAATGAATCAGCAATCTTAATGGCTTTTTGCACGTAGAGGAGTGCCTTGTCAAAGTCCAGTTTACTTGAATAGGCCCTGCTCATGTATTGGTAGCATACGGTTTCAGAGCTTTTGTTTTTTTGTGCAATGGCAATGTTCAATGCCTTGGTAAAGTAGGTTTCGCCTTCATCATAATCATAGTCCCTGAAACCAATAAAGCCCAGCAGGGTGCAGGCGTTGTATTCATTGTTCTTGTCACCAGCCTGTTGGGCAAGGCCCAAACTGTGCAAGGCATATTTCTTTGCCAGCTTCATGTCAAAATAAGTAGCTGCTTCGCCCACTTGATAGGCACTGGAAGCAGTGGCAATCTTGTCGTTTCCTGCAAGATTAAGGTTATGCCTTTTAAGGTAATAATCGAATGCTTTTTGGTGCTGCTTGTCATTATAATAGATGTCGCCTACGTCTGCCAGTAAACCCTTTAAGTTGCTGCTGTCCTTTGCAAGTTTGTAATAACTGGCAGCGCTATCATAGGCAGCTAAAGCTTTGGGCTTTTCTCCTGTAAGTTTATATAAGTTGCCTAACATTTTCCAAGAGTAGGCTTGGCCATCATTGGAACCATCTTGCCTTCTATAGTACAAGGCGGTATTGTGCCCGTCAATAGCAGAGTCGTATTTGCCAAGGTTCCAGAATGCCTGACCAATATTGGACTGTGAATAACCTGCATTATACAGATTTTTGAAACCAAGATATATATTTCTGGCTTTTGAATAACTATCGATGCTTTGGCGATAACTGCCCAAGCTGAATTGAATGAAAGCTATATTGTCTAACGCTTCTGCTTCATTCTTGCTGTCGTTAAGATTTCTATATAAAGCCAGTTGTTCAATATAAATTTCCATGGCTTTAGTTAGCTCACCCTGCTTCTTATAAATTTTGGCCAGTTCTTTTTGTACTGCAATGGCAGACTTTGTACTTTGGTAATCGCCTATGGTTTTATAATTATTGATGGACATTGAAAGGTTGTCAATTGCCTTTTTGTACTCTTCCTTGTCAAACCAGCTATAACCTATGCTTTTATAGTAAGTGGCTGTTAAGTTTTTCAATTTTTTATCAGCTATCTCCCCACTGTTTTTTTTGCTCCAAGCAAATCCCTTTTCATAAGCCTTAATAGCATCATCTAGTTTTGAAAGATATCGATAGCTGTCTCCCTGTATATAATAACAAAGCACCGAAAAATAAAAGAAGCCAGCTTTGTCGAAATATTTAATTGCGGAATCTGAAGATGCAATTGCTTTCGAATACTTGTCCTTTGCTTTTAAATAAGAGGCTTCTGTGTAATAATAAAATCCATAACTGTTATTATCTTGTAGATAGGGCAGAGCTAATTTAGCAATTTCCATAATGCGTTTATATTGCTCATCATTTTCACTCTCCATTGCGTCAAGGGCTTCCACAATCCAGTCACGCACAAATTCCTGCCTTACAAAAACTTCCCTATTTTTTTGAATGAACTGTTTAAGCAGGATAGGTTTGTTTTTATAGGCAGCAACCGTGTCATACACTTCCTTGCTACTGAATGGTGCATTCACAAAGAGCCAATCGGCAAATTTTACGGTTACTTGCCAAGTGTTACCTAAATAGTCTGCTGGTTTGTTTTTTGCATAATTGATAAAGGTATATACATCTTTATTGCTGCATGCTGCCAAAACATTGAAAATGGATTTTCCTGTATAGCGGCCTTCTTTTAAAGGCACTTTATACACGTCAAAAATAGTATCAGTCCTGTTTTTAACCCTATCGTAGGTGTCCAGTACGTCGGCGGTGCAAATGGAAAGCAAACTATCTTCCAAATGCTTGCTGTCGTTTTTGAGCAACTGTTCAAAAGTGTAGAATGGCTTTTTGTCAATGTTTGTAAATTCAACATTCATTAAAGCCATCTCAAAAAACACACTGTGGTAAGCAAGTTTGGGAACTTCGATTTTAATCTTTAAGTAATCGCCCATTACCGTTTGGTATAGCGTATTAGTAGCAGCTTGTGCCACAGGCCGGATGAGCAGCACGGCAAAAGAATCAGTAACCCTAATAATACTGGCAAATCCTATTTCTGTAAACCTTCTGTCGCTACTAAAATCGTTCTTTGCTATAATGGAACCTGTGCTGCCTAGCTGGATGCCAATGTTTGAACCTCCCCAAATACTTGCATATACAGTATCTGCATTCTTTTTTTCAACTTCTAAGATGCGTAAGTAAACTTCCTTCGTTTCCGTTGGTAATTGAGCATGACAAATAGATACATGGAACAGGCCTATGATTGGAAAAAAAACAGAGACTATTAGACGAATGGCCTTAGTGGACATAACTGTACAATTTGGGTGTAATGTTATGCAGCATTGTTTGGTTTAACAATAAGTGGTATTGGGTATTATCTATTGTTAATTGCCAATCGAACAAGTTATGGAGCAAGACAAATCGATAAAGCACTGAAAAGATGTTTAATTCCCTCTCACCAGTTATGTGCTTTCACCGCTCAGAATTTCTTTTTTAATTTGCGACATAAAGATTTGCGACATAAAAATTTGCGACATTTTAAAATGTCGCAAATTTTTATGTCGCAAATCTTTTTAATTGTCCTGTCTTTCTCAATTCGTTGGCTAAGCTGAGCATGAACTTATCGTAGAAATGTTTTCCTATTTAACCACGGGCAGCACAATTTTGGAGTCGTTATGGTAAATTTTGATGGTGGCTTTTTTGAAGTCGCTGTCCTTGGCATGGTAGATATCCAAGAACTGCTGTGGGTTCCTGTCCACTAAGGGGAACCAACTACTTTGCACCTGCACCATAATCCGATGGCCTTTTTTGAAAGTATGTGCCACATCGGGCAGTGCATATTTTATTTGCGTTGGTTTGTTGGGGACAAAGGGCTCGGGTTTCTCAAAGCTGTTACGGAACTTGCCCCTCATGATTTCACCACGTACCAGCATTTGGTAGCCGTTCATTAAATAGGCTTCGTTGTTCCTTTCCTTGTATTCATCGTTGTAGAAATTATCTGGAAACACATCAATCAGCTTCACTATAAAGTCTGCATCGGTTGAGGAAATGCTGACCATTAAATCTGCTGTCAATGTTCCGGCAACCGTGATGTCTTCCTTTAAAGTATCTGTTTGGAATACCAGTACATCTGGCCTCGTGGCAGCGAAGCGTTGGTCATCTGTCATATATTCCCTTGTTCTTTCTGCGTGTACGCCATCTGCATAGGGAACAGGTTTTGCGGGGTCGCTTACATATTCGGCATAACTGCTTAACGGTGCAATCAAAGGAACTGCCCTTGATAGGTATCCATCTTTACGCAGTGCCCAACTTTGCTGCTCAATGTTTTTAGGGGGCCATGTTTCCAGTTGGTTCCACTTGTTTTCACCAGTAAAGAAGATATTGGCTTCGGCAATTTTATCAACAGTTCCCTTTCCTTTCAAGTAATAATTGAAGAAGGGAATTTCCATGTTCTGCTGGTACCACAAAGCGGTTTCACTTTCAAATTTCACATTGCCCAAAAAGCTTCCGTTGCCTTCGCCACGGCCAGCCCATTGGCCATGGAACCAAGGCCCCATGACAATTTTGCTATTGGTGGATGGGCTTTGTTTCTCTATTGCTTTGTAAGTGTTCCATGCACCAAAGCAATCCTCGGCATCAAACAGTCCGCCCACCACCATCATGGCAGGTTTTACATTGGCAATGCCTGTCCTTGCATTCCTTGCATCCCACCAGGCATCCCTGTTGGGATGGTTCATGAGGTCGTTCCAGAATTGTATGGTATCTGCAGCAATTTTGGTAAGGTTCTGCAATGCACCTGCACGCAGGAAAAAATCATACTTGTCATTGGTAAAGGGTTGGTAGCCCGCTGCATACTGCATGGTTGGTTTTGGATGCGGTGCACCAAAGCCCCAACCTACATAAAAATCAAAAGCATCCATGACCATAAAAGCACCATTGTGATGGAAGTCATCGCCTTGGAACCAGTCCGTAACCGGAGCTTGTGGACTAACTGCTTTCAGTGCAGGGTGGTTGCTCAACGAGGCCATGGTAGAGTAGAAACCGGGATAGGAAATGCCAAATACCCCTGCATTGCCATTGTTGCCTTCTATATTTTTGATAAGCCAATCAATGGTATCATAGGTATCGCTTGCTTCGTCAATATCGGTATTTGCCTTTTTGTTTTTGTTGAAGGGGCGGACATCCACAAACTGTCCTTCACTCATCCAGCGGCCACGGACATCCTGTGTTACGATAATGTAGTTTTCGCTAAAATACTCTTTTTGGTAACTGTGCCAATAACTGCCAAATTTGGTTCCATAAGGATAGCAGGAATATGGAGTACGCTTAATAAGTAATGGATGCTTTTCTGTATTGTCTTTGGGAATATAAATAGAAGTAAAAAGTTTGACGCTATCCCTCATGGGTATGGACACTTCTTTCTTGGTATAGTTATTCACTATCCAAGTGGAGTCCGCATTTTGTGCAGTAGCAACAAGTGGAACAGCGAGTAGCAGGAAGATGAGCTTTCTCATGGAGACAATTTTGGAATTGCTGAAAATAAAAAAGTTCCTTCATGTGGAAGGAACTTTTTTATGAGTGATATCACAGGGAAAATAGCTTTATCAAAGCATCAATACTTACCAGCCATAGTTTGTTTGAATTTCTCTTAATGCCTATGAATGTAGTTCGCCTAATGCCATTAGTCAATAGGCTCCCATAGTTGAATCTTGTTACCCTCCATATCAATGATATGGACAAACTTTCCATAATCATACGCTTCTATTTTGTCAACAATGGTAACGCCTTCTTTTTTTAGTTCCTCAACCAGTGCTTCCAAATCGGCCACCCTGTAGTTAATCATAAACTCTTTGGTGGAAGGTTCAAAATATTTGGTTGTCTCGGTAAATGGGCTCCATGTGGTAGACCCTTTTTTAGTGGGGTCTGTATCTTCCCTCCACTCAAAATTTGCCCCATATTCGTTGGTGTCCAAACCAAGATGGGTTTTGTACCATTCCTTCATTTTGTTAGGGTCCTTGCATTTGAAGAAAATGCCGCCAATCCCTGTTACTTTTTTCATTTTATTTATTTATTGTTTGTAATTGGTTGTACTATTTCCCCAGTAGGTATACCTTGATTTATGGCCGATTTCCTTTTCAGGATAAGTGAGCTTATCAGAGTGACAATTAAACCGACAGGTAAAATTTCGACGTAAGTCATCATTGCATTAAACAATGGATTTTTGAACATCCTGACAAAGTTTGCCATTTCCTTTGTTTGCTTATCTATTTCTATTTGGCTTGCTCCGCTCGCTTTTAGTTCATCAAGCGTATGTGCGGAATATTTTTCTGCAAAATCGGGTATGAAAAAATAGTAGTCAAATAACCAGGCAACAACATAAATAGTCGAGGCAATCAAAACCATCAGTATACCTATTTTAAATGCCTTGCCAAAACTGATAATGCCTCCATTGTATTTATTCCTGTAATTGCGGATGCCAATAAATACCAATGAAAAGGCGAGTAGCATGGACGCATACCCAATGAGCATACTTGTACCATAATCAACATTGCCCTCGCAATGGCTCATATAGTTGACAGAAGCCAGCATTAAGATAGAAACAACAAGACCCGCAATAAGCCCATAAACGATAATGTTCTTTTTCATTTTTTAGTTTTTTGTTGGTACAAATGTGGCTATTGCCCCCTTTTTTGCGGTCATACTTTTGGCCATTTTTCTGTTGTGCAGCTTATTTTGATACTAAAGTAGGAGGTTTAGGGGATGAGATTTAACCTTTTCGCTTTTTCAACTGCCTGTATCCGCCTTTTTACATCCAGCTTTTCAAAAAGATGCTGATTGTGTGTTTTGACCGTACTTAATGAAATGAAAAGTGTTGCGGCAATTTCCTGGTTGCTGTGGCCCTGTGCCAATAAGCCCAATATTTGCAGTTCCCGTTTGCTCAATTCCAATTCGGAGATAAGCGATGTGTTGGGAACAAAAACCATTTGCGGGTTGGGCAGATTTTCATTTTTGGAAACATACACTTCTTTTTCTACCACCACCGTTTCAATTTTTGGCTTTGAGAGCTTTAGGGCTAGCCATATACCCAATGCAGTAAAGATGATTGCAATAAACCCGATGTAAATTTCAAATGAATGGTGGAAGATGATAAAACGGAGCTCCAACCATTTGAGGAAAAATAGCAAAATAGCTAAACAGATACTATAAACGATAGTTGCCTTATTCCTTAGCAGTAAGTTTTTGTTGACTGTCATAGTATTAATGTCCATGTTTTGCAGTTGGGTTTGGAAATGACTGATGATTTATTATCAAGTTCAGTTTGCACAAACCCAATCAAGTTCCAATTGTTCTAATGCCTCGTTTTTGATGTCTTGTGTTATTATGTACGGCTTTTTTATTACCACTAACTAACTAGTATGATGAAGGTGGATCAATTGTTTGTTCTATTCCGCTTGCTGATGTTGAAATTAGAAATAAAAGTTGATGTTTGATTACTCAATTGAAGGTTGTTTATCCAGCTCGAATTATTACTGAACAAAAGCTAGAAGGGGATGGTGTGGCATCGTTAAGGCATGGGTCACAAAGGTGAACCATAAAATAATTGCTGCAAATAAAAGCCTGTACAATTACATGAATTGCACAGGCTGCATAATATAATTAACAACTTAACTATTTGTTTCTTCGTCTTCTGGCACTTTGGTAACCTTCAACACATTCGTTGGTAAATGGGCATGTATGGGTGTGCTGCCTGTGTTAACCACAACATCCCCAGCTTTGATGAAACCACGCTCTTTTAAGATTTGGATTTGGTCCGTAATAATATCATCCAGACTGTTTTCTTCGTCATAATAAAACGCACGAACACCCCAACTTAAACTTAACTGGTTTACCAAGCTGCGTTTTTTGGTGAAGATGAATAAGGGCGATTTTGGCCTGTAGCTGCTCAATATAAATCCTGTATACCCACTTTGTGTCATGCCTATCAAAGCTTGCGCACGTAGGTCTTCTGCAATATGGCAAGCATTGTAGCAAACAGCATCACTTAAAAAAGAAGGGGAGTGGGGCTGCGGTTTCAAATCTTCGTCCCTATTGTAGCGGTACTCTGTACTCTCTACTTCAAGAATAATCTTACGCATTGTTTCCACTACCAAAGCCGGGTGCTTGCCAGTAGCCGTTTCGCCACTTAACATCACTGCATCGGCACCTTCCAGCACAGCGTTTGCCACGTCGGTAATTTCACTCCTGTTTGGCTTAACCCTGTCAATCATGCTCTCCATCATTTGGGTGGCAACGATTACGGGCTTTGCACGGTGAATGCACATGCGAATGATTTTTCGTTGAGCCATGGGAACTTTTTCCACTGGCAGTTCCACACCCAAATCGCCACGGGCCACCATTACGCCATCAGATTCAACAACAATATTCCTGAGGTCTGCCAAGGCCGATGGCATTTCAATTTTGGCCATTACTTTTATTTCACTGCCAACATCCTTAACCAGTTTTTTCAGGTTGACGATATCCTCCGCCTTTCTTACAAAGGACAGTGCTACCCAATCCAGTTTCTGTGCAACGATAAATTCAAAATCGACGAAATCCTTTTCTGTCATTGCAGGCAGGGAGATAGCTGTATCGGGAAGGTTCAAGCCTTTTTTTGGAAGCAATGTGCCGCCGTAGGTAACCACTACTTTTACATCCCCTTCTGCAGTAACCTCAATGACAACAACTTCCAGCTTGCCATCATCAATCATGATTTTATCGCCAATTTTCACATCACTGTGCAAATTGGGATAGGAGAGGTAAATCCTTTCCTTGTTGCCAATTACTTTTTCCTTTGACGTAAATGTGAGGACATCACCGGGGGCAATTTCCATGGAGCCATTCTCAATTTCACCAACCCTTAATTTGGGTCCCTGCAAATCGCCCAATATGGAAATATTGTAGGGTTGTGTTTTATTGATATTGCGGATATGCTCAATGATTTTTGCCTTGTCTTCATGGCTTCCATGGGAAAAATTCAAGCGGAAAACATTCACGCCTGCCTTTACCAGTTCCAATAATTTATCGTAGGTATCGCAAGCCGGTCCTACTGTGGCTACAATCTTTGTGCGATGCGTAACGTGATCCAGACCTGCTTCCTTGTCCATGTTTTCGTGCAGGTACTTTGAGATGGTTGTGCTCATATTTATAATTTCTGATTTTTTATTTTTGAATTCCTTGATTATCGAATTGGCGAATTCTCATATTGGCTTTAGCTCGCCAGTATCTTAACAATCTTCATCCATTCCTGGCCAATTTTCTGTTTCTCCTTTACCGCCTTATCTAACGGGGTATAGTGTATTTTATTATTAACAACACCCACCATGACATTGTTCCTGCCAATCATCAGGCTTTCCACCGCATAGTAGCCCATATGGCTGGCTACCAACCTGTCTTCGCAGGTAGGAGAACCCCCACGTTGTATATGCCCCAAGATGCATACCCTTATGTCAGCAGTTGGGATTCTTTCCTTGATAATTTTAACCAGTGCATTGGCATCACCAAATTCCCCACCTTCCGCTACCACCACCAAGTTGACCAGTTTCTTCCTTTTTTCTTTTTCCATTAAGGAACTCAACAGTTCCTCAATATCTGTTTTTGTTTCAGGAATGACAATGTTTTCCGCACCTGTAGCAATGCCGCTGTGAAGTGCAATGTAGCCAGCATCACGGCCCATCACTTCCACAATGAAGAGGCGGTCATGAGCATCCATGGTGTCACGGATTTTATCAATTGCCTGCACCGCAGTATTTACCGCAGTATCAAAACCAATGGTGGTGTCGCTACCTGCAATGTCCTTATCAATGGTTCCGGGCAGGCCAATACATGGAATGTCGAATTCATTGCTGAACTTTTGTGCCCCACGGAAACTGCCATCACCACCAATAATTACAAGACCGTCAATATTGCGTTTCTTTAAATTGTAGTAAGCTTTTTCACGGCCTTCTTTTTCCATGAATTCCTTGCTGCGTGCAGTTTTCAAAATAGTGCCACCACGTTGGATGATGTTGGCAACACTTCTGCCGGTCATTTCCTGAATATCATCTTCAATCATGCCTGCATAGCCACGCATGATGCCAAAAACACCCAGCCCGTGGTATAATCCTGTTCTAACAACAGCCCTGATGGCTGCGTTCATGCCGGGGCTGTCGCCGCCGCTTGTAAGCACGCCTATATTGGTAACTTTCTTGTTCATTGTTTCAATCGTTTTTGCTTGGGCAATTGTTATCATGGATAGCAATTAACCATTGCCTGCCTTTTGTGGACAGGAGTTAATGAATAGATTAAAAAACTTATCAGCAATCGAAGAGTGGTGGTTTCAATAAAAACCGAATGCCAATATTATAGCATTCAGTCCGAAACTTAAAGTTTTTAATTTGGGGGTAGTGGCAGGAATGATAAATTATGCCTTCGCCATTTTTTTACCGGGAAGATAATAAGTAGGGAAGTCAAAACTTACTGTCTTCGCTACTTCCCCGTAAAGCATCCTGCTTTGGGAAATAGGGCAGGAAGATTATGGCTTCGCCAATTGTTACTAGGAGGATAATAAGCGGGAAAGTCAAGCTTACTGTCTTCCTTACTTCCCCGGTATAGCATCTTTCTTTTGAAAAATCCAACAAATCATGTTAGTGATGTTGTTAGGATGTTTGTAAACTTGTTCCATGAAAATTTTAATTACGGGAGCCAATGGTTTTTTAGGACAGCATTTGAGTTTGTACTTGGCAGCAAGGGGACATACTATTATTGCGAGTGGAAGAGGGGAATGTAAAATCCCTGCAAAGGAAAAGTTTATTTACAGGCCATTGGAATTGACTAATAAAAATGATGTGCTTGCAGTGATTGATGACGTTACGCCCGATGTCATCATTCACACAGCAGCCATGAGCAAGCCAGATGAATGCAACAATAACAGGGAGCAATGCCTATTGAACAATGTAAACGCTACGGAATATTTGGTTGATGCAGCCAACACTGTTGGTGCAGACATTATATATGTATCCACTGATTTTGTTTTTGGTGAAGGGGGACCACATAAGGAAACCCATATCCCTGCCCCATTGAATTTTTATGGTGAGAGCAAGTTAATGGCCGAGGAATTGGTGAAGGCAAAAGCAAACCATTATGCCATTATGCGGCCCGTATTTATTTACGGTGAGGTATGGGAAGGCATCAGGCCAACATTTCTGCATTGGGTAAGGAACAATTTGGAACAGAACAAACCTATTAAAGTGGTGAGTGACCAACAGCGGACACCTACTTATGTCATTGATTTATGTAAAGGGATTGAAGCTATGATTGAAAAGAAGCTAACTGGCACCTATCACTTGGCAGGAAAGGAGGTATTGTCGCCCTATCAAATGGCAGTGAAGGTTGCAGACGTGTTGGGGCTGGACAAGAATTTGATAGAAAGCGTTACTGCCGATACGTTCCCTGAACCTGTAAAACGTGCCAAACAATCTGGATTGGTCATTGATAAAGCAAGGAAGGAACTCGGTTATGAACCTGTAAGTTTTGAGGAAGGGGTAAGGATGAGTTTTGGAATGCAGCAGTTGTAGGATGTTTGGAGTTTTGGAATGATTCGGTTCTTAAAACGTTACATACTCCCAACATAACTGTCAGTCTGATGCACTCGAAGACAGCTCACGAAGAACCAGTTTCGAAAATCACACTCGTCTAAACGTTTACCCAGGCCCATACGAGTAGGACAATCAAAAGAAAATTTTCGTCAAAAAGAATGAAATCTTGAGCGTGGTGAAAACACAATTTCGATGGAGACAAGGAGTGAGTGTTATATACATACAAGTAGGCAATAGAAATAGCTACTTTTACAATTGCCTTATTTCAACACCTCCCTCATCTTCACAAACAACAACTCTGCCCATTTTTTGTATTCCAATCCACTTGGATGCAAGCCGTCATTGGCAATCAATGCAGCATTGGTGGCAGCTTCCCTTGAACCTGGTGTTATATCAATATAAGCAATGCCATAATTTAAGGTCGCTTGTTTGTTAATGGCATTGAACCATTCAATCTCCTTGCTTATTAGTGCCCTGTTATAGGAGGCAGAAAAAGGTGTAACGCTATAATCCGGAATGGACACCACAAATACCCTTTCTTTTTTGTTGCCTGCCAAGGCAATGGACTTATTCAATAGCTGCGTGAAATTGCTTCTGTAATTGGTGGTGTCGTGCGTTTGGAACTGGTCGTTCACGCCAATCAGTAAACTCACTGCATCATAAGGGCCTTGTGGATTCTTGGAGTGGATGGCGGCTTGCAAATCCAAGGTTGTCCATCCTGTAGTGGCAATGTATTCAGGCTCATTCATTTCTATGCCACTGCTCCTTAACTGTGTGGTGACCTGTGCAGGGAACCTATCATTGGTTGCAACAGATTGACCAATAGTGTAGGAATCGCCCAGGGCTAAATACCTTTTTTTGGAACTGTCAATTGTAACTGCAGGTTCAGTATTTTTTTCTTTTGATTTCTTGTTGCAGCCAATAGTAGCGATGCCTATCAATAAATAAAGGATGGATGTTATCATAATTACAAGCTTTTTCATACAAATATTTACGTAAAACAAAAGGGCTTTGTTTGGAAATACCTGAACAATTTTAAACCCTACATTTGCACCACTTTTAAAACTTTCAAAAAACAATAATTATGGCAGCCAAAATCAAAGTAGCCAATCCTGTGGTGGAACTGGATGGTGATGAGATGACAAGGATTATCTGGAAATTCATCAAGGATAAATTGATTCTCCCTTACCTGGAAGTGGATATTAAGTATTACGATTTGGGCATGGAATACCGTGATGAAACCAATGACCAGGTTACCATTGATGCCGCCAATGCCATTAAACAATATGGTGTGGGCATCAAATGTGCCACCATTACCCCCGATGAAGAGCGTGTGAAGGAATTCAGCTTGAAGCAAATGTGGAAATCACCCAATGGTACCATCAGGAATATTTTGGATGGAACTGTTTTCCGCGAGCCGATTGTATGCAGCAATGTACCACGTTTGGTGCCTAACTGGACTGCTCCCATTTGTATTGGCCGCCATGCTTTTGGTGACCAGTACCGTGCCACTGACTTTGTAACAAAAGGCAAAGGAAAGTTGACCGTTAAATTTGAAGGTGAAGATGGAACCGTGCAGGAATTTGAAGTGTTCAACTTTAAAGGAGATGGTGTTGCATTGACGATGTACAATACCGATGAAAGTATTTTTGGTTTTGCAAGAAGCTGTTTCAATACTGCATTGCAAAAGAAATGGCCTTTGTACCTTTCTACCAAGAACACCATTCTGAAAAAATATGATGGCCGTTTCAAGGATATTTTTGAAGAAGTTTACCAAAATGAATTCAAGGCAAAATATGCTGAAGCTGGCATTACTTACGAGCACCGTTTGATTGATGACATGGTTGCTTCAGCCTTGAAATGGAACGGCAATTTTGTTTGGGCCTGCAAGAACTATGATGGTGACGTACAGAGTGATACAGTGGCACAGGGTTTTGGTAGCTTGGGCTTGATGACTTCCACCTTGGTTACACCAGATGGTAAGGTAATGGAAGCAGAAGCTGCACATGGTACGGTAACCCGTCACTACCGTGAGCACCAAAAAGGCAAGCCAACCTCTACTAATCCTATTGCTTCCATTTTTGCATGGACAAGGGGTTTGGAGTTCCGTGGCAAGTTGGATGGTAACCAAGCGTTAATCAAGTTTACCCATGCTTTGGAAGAAGTTTGTGTTGAGGTTGTTGAAAGCGGTAAAATGACGAAGGATTTAGCTGTTTGTATTCATGGCAATAAAGTAAACCATGGCGAACACTATTTGTACACTGAGGAGTTTTTGGATGAATTGGACAAGGCATTACAAGCAAAACTTGCTTAATAGTAGTAGAAACGATAAGAGCCACTGGAAAGTGGCTCTTTCTTTTTATGCAGTTGGGGAAACAATATTGGCATCATTTTTCTTTATATAAGGTGAACAAAATTGTACAACATGAAAAGCAATATTACAGGTGTAGTAAGCACCATTATCCATGTGCCAGTTTACAAAGTATGGGAAGCATTGACGACGCCAGCCATCATTAAGCAGTATTTTTTTGGAACAGAGGCTGTCTCCGATTGGAAAGCAGGAAGCCCTTTGGTTTTTAAGGGCGAATGGCAGGGCAAAACTTATGAAGACAAGGGAACCATTTTGCAATCCATTCCCAATGAATTATTTAGCTACAGTTACTGGAGTTCCATGTCTGGCATAGAGGACAAACCTGAAAATTATGCAACCGTTACCTATAAGCTTACGGAGGGGGATGAAGGAACCAAACTTACTATCACACAGGAAAATATTCCTGATGAGAAGATGAAGGAACATTCCGAAGGCAACTGGAATAAGGTACTTGAAGCATTGAAGAAATTATTGGAACAAAAAGGATAGTAAGACTTACAGTATTAATTACGTCATTGCGAGGAAGGAAGCAATCTTCCCGAATCGGCATTGTTAGATTGCTTCGTTCCTCGCAATGACGGTATTTCGTGCTTACTTTAATTGCACTATCGTGTTTTGTAGACTACTTTTCCAATGGAATAAAGCAATGTAAACCCATCGTTCCCTAAATAGTTAGTTCCCTTACTCTTTCCTCATACTTAAATTAACGCCCCTCTCTGTATCACACCTCCACCAATCACATCATTGCCTTCATAAAAAACGGCACTTTGGCCAGGGGCAATGCTCTTTACATTTTCGTAGAAACTTACACGAATGCCATTGTCTGCAGTGTATAAATTGCTGATGGCACCCTTGTCCTTGTAGCGGATTTTGGTAACGGCTTCCATGCCATCCGTAACGCCATCATATTTGCCCCAATTGATTTTGGTAACAAACATGTCGTTTTTGTCAAGGTCGTCTTCCTCACCCAGCATCACGGTATTATTGGTTGGGTCAATAGCAGTAACATAAGCTGGCTTGCCTAAAGCAATTTCCAGACCTTTACGCTGACCAATGGTATAAAAAGGATAGCCTTTGTGTTTGCCCAGTTTCTTGCCAGTCTTGTCTATGAACCAACCACCATCTACTTTTTCTTCCAATCCATCTACACGGCGTTTCAGGAAACCACGGTAATCGTTGTCAGGAACAAAACATATTTCGTAGCTCTCACTTTTCTTGGCCAATTCAGGATAGCCCATATCAATTGCCATTTGCCTAATGTCAGTCTTATGGTACCTGCCCAATGGCATAATGGTACGGCTCAATAAATCCTGTTCAAGTCCCCATAGCACATAGCTTTGGTCCTTGGTATCATCAAGACCCTTGCTCAAATAAAAACGGCCATTGGTATGCTGGTTCACAGAGGCGTAGTGACCAGTGGCAATGAAGTCGCAGTCCATGGCATTGGCACGTTTGAGCAGTGCACGCCACTTAATATGCGTGTTGCACATCACGCAGGGATTGGGTGTTCTCCCAGCCAAATATTCCTCCACAAAATTTTCGATGACCGCATCGCCAAATTCTTCCCGAATGTCCAGAATGAAATGGGGAAAACCGTTGTTTACGGCAGCCTGCCTAGCATCGTTGAACGAATCTATATTGCAGCATCCTGTTTCCTTTTTGCTGGTACCGCCCCCACTGGTGGCATAGTCCCATGTTTTCATGGTAATGCCCACCACTTCATATCCTTCATTGTGCAGCATCAAAGCAGCTACTGTGCTGTCAATGCCCCCACTCATGGCCACCATTACTTTTCCTTTCTTGCTCATGGTGCAAAGATAGCTTTTCGGGTTTAGCTGTTGGGCTTTGGGCCATGGGCGGGTTTGCGAATGGGGAAATTTTTGGGGAGGCAAGTTGAAACACTTTCTATGATTAGATTGTTGAGGACTAAATAGTTGAGCAGGTTCGTCTACAAAACCGTCCACTTTTTCATTAATGGACGGCTTCCAAAAAAAGCTATCTTCTTTGTAGAACGCTGGTTGGTTTCCGAGCAAATCCATTTGATAGTAGGCGACACCCAAATTCAACAGTGATACTAATTATGACAAAACTGCACAAATTTTAGTAGTTCTTAGGACTTTTAATGCCAATCTGGCCTTGTTGAGTAGGAATTTCAAAAAAAATGTAATGATTTTTTTCATTACATTTTTTCGCAAAAAGTATCACTGAAGAATTAACTAGCAACTGACAAATTAACAATAATAGAAGATGAGTTATAATGATTTCAGGACTTAGCTAGCAAGTTCTGAAGTTATATTAGGACAGCTTCCGAAGAATATGGTTCCTCCTTTCGAAAAAATTGCTGCTGTTGTTGGGCTTATTTTGCAGCACAATATTAATTATGAACAACAATTTTTCCATTCTGTCTTCCATCATCAAAAATAGAAGGAGCACCAAGCCTGCACTATTCAACAGCAATAAAATTCCTGACGAACAGATTGCACTGTTGCTGGAACTGGCCGATTGGGCACCCACACATACTTTTTCGGAGCCTTGGCGTTTTGTGGTTTACTCAGGTGAGAAGGTGAATGCATTCAGCAAGCAACATGCACTGCTTTATCAACAGTTTACCCCAGTCGAAAAATTCACGCAGGGTAAGTTTGACAGCATTATTTCCAATGGTGAAAAGTCATCGCATTTAATTGTCTGCACCATGAAACGCAGCAATGAAAAAATTCCGGTGATGGAAGAAATGGCTGCAGCAAGTTGTGCAGTGCAGAATATTTTATTGGGAGCAACAGCGTTAGGCATTGCCACATTGTGGAGCACGGGCGGCATGGTACTGCATCCTTCCATGAAGAACTATTTTCAATTGGGTGAAGCAGATGAAATATTGGGTGTGCTTTTTCTTGGTTATAGCGATGAGCAAATAGAAGGCAAAAGGAAAATTGCATTGAGTGAGAAGATTGTTTGGGAGAGATAAATATAACAATGAGAAAGAGGCAGGCGTATATACGTATAATTTTTTCTATTGCATATTGTATTATGCTGTTTTTTGGTTTGCGACTTGCCTTTGAAAACTATTTTTTTGAAGATGAGTTACCTGCTTGCTATAAATTAGCTATAGCATTTTTTAGTGGTATTGTTGCATTTGCTCTTTTCTTTTTGTTGAAAAACAAAACTATCAAAATGTATATTATAGTTGCGGTAGCTATTGTGATAGGCATATTGTTTTTTAATTGGATAGCACGTTACTAACGTTAAGCTGCAATAAACTATTCCTTTCCAATGCTCCTTGATGTGACAAGGGTAACAATTCCCAGACTTGCTTAGTGCCATTATTGATAAATATGCACATTCAATTGTTGATGCAAGCAACTGAATAAAGTTGCGAGGCTACAAGCCTCACAGAGCTATACATTTACTATCAGCACCGGAATCTCCAGTTCATGCCTCACAGCTTCAATGGTTTCGCCAAAGAGGTAGTCTTTAAGCCCACTGTGCCGATGGGCACCCATAATAAGCATTTGTGCATCTGTATCCTTTACCATCCTAATGATTTCCTTCACACGGCTTTTGTAGCCGATAAAGGCAAGGGCATGGTAACCGAGTATGTTCAGTTGGGATACATAACTTTCCAGTCGCTGCTTGTCCTTACGGCTTTCATCATCGTCCACCTCATTGCCCAAATACTTTGCGGTGGCACTTTCCACCACATGCAGCAATATATAAGTGGCGTTCTCCTTGCCTTGTGATATGGCATGGGCAATGAGCTTTTCATCGCTCTTGGAAAAGTCCAGTGCAATGGCAATTTTATTTACTTGGTGAATTTGGAGATTCTGCAGTATCTGTATATCGCCATGTATTTTGATGGACTTGCTTTCCATCCTTCTTTTAATGAGTGGGAGAAAGGTCATCATGCAGAAGAGCCAAACAAAGAAGATGGCAAAAAGAATGATGGCAATTTTCCAGCCTACCATACCATCTGACTGGAACACTTCAATGGCCTGCACGACAAGGTTGCTTACATTTAAATAAATCAACACTGCTGCTACCAGCCATGCGGCTATTTTGGTTAAAGGTTTAATGGCAAACTCACCCATTTCCTTTTTGTCGCTTACGAAATGTATAAGGGGAATTACTGCAAAACCCAGTTGCACACTGAGTATTACCTGACTGAAAACAAGTAACGCATCAATCTTGGCATCACCATAAATTAGTATCACTAGTACAGCGGGAATTATTGCCAATAGCCTTGTGATTAATCTTCTGAGTAAGGGATTGATACGGAGTTTCAAGTAGCCTTCCATCACTATTTGTCCAGCCAATGTGCCTGTGATGGTGCTGCTTTGTCCAGCAGCAATCAATGCCACAGCAAATAGGATAGGGGCAAGTTTGCTTCCCAATAATGGGGACAATAATTTATGGGCATCTTCAATTTTTGCAACATCTGTTCTGCCTACTGTATAGAAAGCGGCAGCGGCTAAAATGAGTATAGCTGCATTCACAAAAAAAGCTGCATTCAGAGCAATGGTGCTGTCGATTAAACTGAACTTGATGGCTTTCTTGATGCTGGCTTTGTCGCTGCCGATTTTTCGTGTTTGCACCAATGCACTATGTAAGTACAGATTATGGGGCATTACGGTAGCGCCAATAATACCCACTGCTATGTAAAGGGCTTCCTTATTAAGTTTGGTGGGAATGAAGCCTGTCATCACATCGCCTATCACAGGCTTTACCAAAAACATTTCTATTAAAAAGGAAGCACCAATGATGAGTACCAATGCAATGATAAAGGCTTCTAGTTTCCTGATACCATATCGTTGCAACCAAAGCAGCAGAAAGGTATCGAGTACTGTAATGCCAACGCCCCAAATCAATGGTAGTCCCGTTAATAAATGTATGCCCAAAGCCATGCCCAACACTTCTGCTAGGTCACAGGCAGCAATGGCAATCTCTGCCAGGATATACAAACAGAAATTGACTAATGGGGGATAGGTTTCCCTATTGGCTTGTGCAAGGTCACGCCTGCGTACAATGCCCAATCTGGCACTCAATCCCTGGAGCAATAGTGCCATTAGGTTGCTCATGAGTAGTACCCAAATAAGCTTGTAGCCAAACTGTGCACCACCCTGAAGGTCCGTTGCCCAGTTGCCCGGATCCATATAACCCACACTTACCAGATAAGCTGGACCAAGGTATGCCAGGAAACGCTTGATACCTTTGCGGGGCTTGGTAGTATCAACTGTTTCATGCACATCGTGCAGGGAATTATCGAAAGCGTTTTGTTGAAGCATAGTTGTTTAACTGTTCAATGGTTTGATTGTTCAATTGTTGTTACCACTTTGTCGTATTTGTTCTGGCCTTAAACTGTTTTAACAAATAATGCCTGTGCCAGTTGTTGGCTGATGGTAAAGGCGTTTTGTCCTTTTATTTTTATTTCGATGGAGTTGTCAAAAGCAAATTTCTTTTTCACTTCCAACTTTGTTCCCATGGCAATATTTTTGTGTTTCAGCAACTCTAGCAATTCAGTCCCTTGGCTGCCTACCATGCTTACTTCTGCCAACTGGTTCAATGGTAGGTCCATTAAGTTTATTTGTGGCTGTGCCGCCATTTTTCCATTTACGTCCGGTATCGGATCTCCATGTGGATCAAATTTTGGGTGTTCCAAAAAGGCATCCAATTTGTCAATGAGTTTCTTGCTGGAGATATGTTCCAGTTCCTCTGCCACTTCATGCACTTCATCCCAGCCAAACTGAAGTTTCTCCACTAGGAAATATTCCCATAGCCTATGCTTGCGGACAATGCCCAAGGCAATTTTCTTTCCATCGCTACTTAAACGGAAGCCTTGGTACTTTTCATAGTTCAGTATTTTCTTTTGCTTCAATTTTTTGAGCATATCGGTAACTGAAGCCGGTTTTGTATTCAGCTCCTTGGCCACTTCATTAGTGCTCACATTACCATCAGCTTGTTGCAGGTGGTAAATGGCTTTAATGTAATTCTCTTCGGTAACGGAGAAATTTGTTTCCACAAAAAATTATTTTAGACAAATCTAAAATAATTATCCCACTCTGCTGCAATAACTTGCATGCAGCATTTGATTAACCTTAATGGGTGCTTGAAAAATTATCCCCTATTTTTATCATCTAAACAGACCCCGAATGCGTAACTGCCTATTGGCCCTGACTATATTTTTGATTTGTTCCTGCAAGGATAAAAAAGTGGATTTATCAGGATCTGGCGATGCTCCTGTGAAAGTGAATGATTTTATTGCTGCATTCCATGTGATACAGCCACCTTATACTGCTGCTGACACCAATATTAAAAAGCTTGCAGACACCATAAGTATTGGTACGAAGGTGATGGCACAATTTATTCCTGATAGCGTTATCAATGCTATTATTGGAAAAGAGAAAAAAATAAGCATCAATCCAGTTGGCAGAATTGAGAAAGACAAGGAGACTTACCTGCTTGCCAATTTTATCCTCAACAAAAAAGCATATTTGGCCACTTTTGTTTTGGACAAGAAGAACAAATTTCTTGCCGCCAAGCAATTGTTGAGCAACGATAACAACGATGGCTATATTCACTCATTGTCCATTAACAGGGAACCGACTTTTATAGTAGGTAAGGAAAAAATGGATAGGGAAAAACAGTTGCTGCAATATACAAGAACGGGTTGGGCCTATAGCAATGGCATTGGTTTCATGCAGGTGGTGAACGAAACCAATGAAGATGTGAAGAAGAACAATACCATCATTAATCCCATTGACACGTTGCCAAAGAAAAACAAGTTGAGCGGAAATTACATGCAGGACAGTAAGAATTTCATCTCACTTCGTGACGGTAAGAACCCATCCACTTATTTCTTCTTTGTGCACTTTGAAAAGAATGAAGGCAACTGTACTGGGGAACTAAAAGGGGAGTTGGTCATGAAAACCCCCACAACTGCGGTATTCAGTGATAATGGCGACCCATGTGTGATTGATTTTACTTTTAATGGCAATGAAATAACCGTTAAGGAACAGGGCAGTTGCGGCAATCATCGTGGCATTAAATGCTATTTCAAGGACAGCTATACAAAGAAGAAGGAATCCACACCAAAGAAGAAGGAACCAAGCTCAAAGAAGAAGAATTAAACGTTCTTAATTAACCCAATTTCTTTTATTTTCGTGGCTGTATGAAGAAGATAGAACTGGAAATAGTGGCCCTCAGTCATAGCATTACACAAACGCATTCCTATGCTGTGGTTTTGGGTGAAGCAAATGGTTTGCGTCGTTTACCCATTGTGATTGGTGGCTTTGAAGCACAGGCGATAGCAGTGGCACTGGAACATATGCAGCCCAGTAGGCCATTGACGCACGACTTGATGAAGAATTTTATGAACGCTTTTAATGTGGAGCTGCAGGAAATTGTTATCAGCGATTTGCAGGAAGGCATTTTCTACTCCAAACTGGTTTGTTATACAGACAACGATACTGTTGAAATTGACAGCAGGACAAGTGATGCTTTGGCATTGGCTGTTCGTTTTGGTTGCCCTATTTACACTTATGAGCATATTATTGAAAGTGCCGGCATCCTAATGGAAGATGAGAAGGGGGGCAAGAAGAAAAAAGCAGAAGCCGTGGGCATTGAGGAAACGGGTTCTGGTAGGGATGATTTAAGTGGAATGAGCCTTGGTGAACTGCAGACATTGCTGACTGACGTACTTGAGCACGAAGACTACATTAGGGCCATTGCCATTAGGGATGAAATAGCAAAGAGAAAATAACTTCTTCCTCATCTTTATTAATGATAAGTTTCCCCAACTGTAAAATAAATCTTGGTCTCAACATCCTCAAAAAAAGGGATGATGGCTTTCATGATTTGGAAACAGCTTTTTATCCATTAATGCTGAAAGATGTGTTGGAAATAATTCCGGCAACAAATAAACAACACCCAACATCCAACACCCAAGAGCTTTCTCTACAAACAGTAAACTTTTCTTCTTCTGGTTTAACTATTGATGGTGATTCGTCCACTAACCTTTGCGTTAAAGCATACCATTTATTAAAAAAGGATTTTCCTCAATTGCCTAATATTGAAATGCACCTGCACAAGGCAATACCCATGGGTGCAGGTCTTGGTGGCGGCAGTGCAGATGGTGCATTTACTTTGAGACTACTGAATGATAAGTTCAACCTCAACTTATCAACCGAACAACTTATTTCTTATGCTTTGCAATTGGGAAGTGATTGCCCTTTTTTCATCCTTAACCAACCTTGCTTCGCGACTTCAAGGGGAGAGGTGATGAGGAATATTGAACTTGATTTGTCGGGTTATCAATTTGTCATTATTAACCCGGGCATTCACGTAAACACGGGCTGGGCTTTCTCCCATATTATTCCATCAACACCCCAAAAAAGTATTGCCCAAATCATACAGCAGCCCATTGCCACTTGGAAAGATGAGTTGGTAAATGATTTTGAATTGCCTGTTGCCAAGCAATACCCAGCAATTAGCAGCATTAAAGAACAACTTTATGCAGCAGGTGCAACTTATGCCAGCATGAGCGGAAGTGGTAGCACTGTGTTTGGCATTTTTGACAAGGAACTCAACCCTGCATTGGATTTGTCTTCTGCTTACTTTATGGCCACAGTTTAGTTTTGTTTGATTTTATCTAATCAAGCCTGCACTTTTTTGCTTCCTAACAAACGTTTGCATTAATTTATTGAAAATAAATCAGTTCAGTTTTATTTATTTTCTTTATTTTCATGGCTGCCTGCCACAATTTTTTAACCTCTTTGTTTCAAGGATTATGAGTGAACAAACCGGAAATTGTGGTCTATACGACCCCTCTTTTGAGCATGATGCATGTGGCATCGGCTTCGTTGCCAATATTAAAGGCAATAAATCCCATCAGCATATTTCTGATGCACTGACGATTTTGGAAAACATGGAGCACCGTGGTGCCTGTGGCTGCGAGGCCAACACTGGCGATGGCGCCGGTATCATGTTCCAAACACCCCATGAGTTTTTCTTTGATGAGTGCGTGAAATTGGGCGTTCACCTTCCAGCTTTTGGCAGGTATGGTGTGGGCATGTTGTTCTTCCCTAAAGACATTCGGGTAAAAGAAGAATGCCGTGAAATTTTCACTAGAAGTGCAGAAAAGTTGGGATTGGAAATACTGGCCTACAGAAAAGTGCCAGTGAACACATTGGATATTGGTCCAACAGCGTTGAGCGTTGAACCGGAGATTGAACAGGTATTTGTCGTTTGCCCGGACCATATTTCCTCTTCCGAAGCTTTTGAGCGGAAGCTTTTCATCCTGAAAAACTATGCTAGCCACACTATCAACAATTCCGTAAGAAAGGATAAGGATGGTATTGGTTTTTATGTGGCGTCGCTTTCTTATAAAACCATTGTTTATAAAGGCCAATTGACTTCTCATCAAGTGAGGAGGTATTTTCCAGATTTAAGCAACAGGCGGTTGGTGAGTGCCTTTGGATTGGTGCATTCACGTTTTGCTACCAATACTTTCCCTTCATGGAAGCTGGCACAGCCCTTTAGGTACATTGCCCATAATGGTGAGATCAATACTTTGCAAGGCAACTTGAACTGGTTGAAGACAAGTGAAAAAGGATTTACATCCCCGTACTTCAGCAAGGAAGAAATGGACATGTTATTGCCCATCATTTTTGAAGGCCAATCAGATTCTGCTTGTCTGGACAATATGATTGAATTACTGACACTTTGTGGAAGGAGCTTACCGCATGTAATGATGATGCTGATTCCGGAAGCATGGGATGGCAATGAGGATATGGACCCTGTGAAGAAAGCTTTCTATGAGTTCCATGCAGCATTCCAGGAACCTTGGGATGGGCCAGCATCTATTTCTTTTACTGATGGGAAAATAATTGGTGCAACATTGGACAGGAATGGTTTGCGTCCTTCCCGCTACTGCGTTACGAATGATGACAGGGTTATCATGGCCAGCGAAACTGGTGCACTGCCGGTTGACCAAAGTATTGTAATTGAAAAAGGAAGATTGCAGCCAGGTAAGATGTTTGTGGTGGATATGGAGCAGGGAAAAATTATTAGCGATACCGATTTGAAAGAAAAAATCTGTTCCCAGAAACCTTATGGTGAATGGCTGAACAAATACAAGATACGTTTGGAGGAACTCCCCGAGCCAAGGGTACTGTTTACCCATTTGGAACATGACCAGGTGTTCAAGTATCAAAAAGCATTTGGTTATTCCACAGAAGATTTGGACATGATTATTGCCCCGATGGCATTGGACGGAAAGGAACCATTGGGCAGCATGGGCACGGATGCACCATTGGCAGTATTGAGTGACCAGCCACAACATTTATCATCCTACTTCAAGCAGTTGTTTGCACAGGTAACCAATCCACCGATTGACCCAATCCGTGAAAGGTTGGTGATGAGTTTAGCAACATTCGCTGGAAACAATGGTAATATATTAATAGAGGACCCTTTGGCTTGTCATAGTGTGGCGTTGAAACAGCCTGTACTGAACAACCATGAACTGGAAAAAATCAGGAGTATTGATACGGGCATCTTCCAAGCAAAAACTTTACAGACCTATTTCAGGGCTGACGGCAAGGAAGGCTCTTTGCAAAAAGGGATTGAACGTTTGTGCCGCTATGCAACAGATGCGGTGGAAGATGGATTTGAAGTATTGATACTAACGGACAGGGCCATTGATAGCGACCATGCACCCATACCTTCCTTATTGGCCACTGCTGCCGTGCATCACCACCTAATCAGAAAAGGTTACCGGGGACAAGTGGGCATTATTGTGGAAGCTGGTGATGTTTGGGAAGTGCACCATTTTGCTTGCCTCATTGGTTTTGGGGCAACAGCCATCAATCCGTACTTGGCATTATCAACTATTCGGGACATGAAGCTGAGCAACAAACTGCAAACTGAACTTGACCCCGAGCAGCTCAAAAAGAACTATGTAAAAGCGGTTTGTGATGGCTTGTTGAAAGTATTCAGCAAGATGGGCATCTCCACTTTGCAATCCTATCAAGGTGCACAGATTTTTGAAATCCTCGGTATCAATAAAGATGTGGTGAACAAATATTTCACAGGGGCCACTTCCAGAATTCAGGGCATGGGGCTAGATGAAATTGCGAGGGAAGCTTTGGCCAAACACAAACTGGCTTTCAGTAAAAAAGAAATACCTGTTGAACGCCTGCCCGTTGGTGGCATTTATCAATGGAAACGCAAAGGTGAGTTCCACTTGTTCAACCCTACAACTATTCATTTATTGCAGCATTCAACCAAAACGAATGACTTTGCGACGTTCAAAAAATATTCAAAAACGGTTAATGACCAAAGTGAGAAAGCATGTACACTCCGTAGCATGTTGCAGTTCAAAAAAACTCGTTCATCCATATCAATAGATGAAGTGGAGCCAGCAGAAAATATCTATAAGCGTTTTGCTACAGGTGCCATGAGCTTTGGCTCGATATCGCATGAGGCGCACAGCACACTCGCAATTGCCATGAACAGGCTTGGAGGGAAAAGCAATACAGGCGAAGGAGGCGAAGATGAAATGCGTTATGAGCGGATGGCGAATGGTGACAGCATGAGAAGTGCCATCAAACAAGTGGCTTCTGCACGTTTTGGCGTAACCAGTTTGTACTTAACCGAAGCAGATGAGCTACAGATTAAAATGGCACAGGGTGCAAAGCCCGGCGAGGGTGGACAGTTGCCGGGACATAAAGTGGATGAATGGATTGGAAAGGTTCGCCACTCAACACCCGGTGTTGGTTTGATATCCCCACCACCGCACCATGATATATATAGCATTGAAGATTTGGCCCAATTAATATCCGATTTAAAAAATGCCAACCGAACTGCGAGGATAAATGTGAAGCTGGTAAGCAAAGCTGGCGTTGGAACTATTGCTGCCGGTGTTACCAAAGCAAAGGCAGATGTGGTACTGATTGCAGGGTTTGATGGTGGCACTGGTGCAAGTCCCATTTCGTCCATCAAACATACTGGACTTCCATGGGAGCTTGGTTTGGCAGAAGCCCACCAAACATTGGTGAAAAATAAATTGCGTAGCCGTGTGGTGGTCCAAGCAGATGGCCAAATGAAAACAGGTCGTGACATTGTCATAGCTGCTTTATTAGGTGCCGAGGAATGGGGTGTTGCTACGGCTGCTTTGATTGTGGAGGGCTGCATCATGATGCGTAAATGCCATGAGAATACCTGTCCAGTTGGTGTGGCCACACAGGATCCAGAATTGAGGAAACGTTTTACTGGCGACCCTGACCATGTGGTGAATTTTTTCCGGTTCATGGTGCAGGAACTCCGTGAAATTATGGCTGACCTTGGCTTCAGGACAGTAAATGAAATGATTGGCCAAGTGGAAAATTTGGAAGTAAGGGAAAACATCACCCATTGGAAATACAGCAAGCTTGACCTATCACCTATCTTATATAAAGAACCAGCTTCGGGGTATGTTGGTTTATACAACAGTGAAGAACAGGACCATGGTTTAGCTGATGTGCTGGACTGGAAATTACTGGAAGCTGCCAAGCCTGCTTTGGAGCATCAACAAAAAGTGCATGCTTCATTCCCTATAAGAAATATTGATAGAACTGTTGGAACAATCCTTTCCAACGAACTCACCAAAATATATAGAAGTGCTGGCCTTCCGGAAGATACCATCCACTTCAAGTTCACTGGTACTGCAGGTCAGAGCTTTGGTGCATTCAATAACCAAGGCATTACATTGGAACTGGAAGGCGATGCCAATGATTATTTTGGAAAAGGTTTGAGTGGTGCAAAACTCATAGCTTACCCTGATAAAAAAGCCACGTTCACACCAGAGGACAACATTCTCATTGGCAACACTGCTTTCTATGGTGCCACCAGTGGCGAAGCATTTATTAGAGGAAAAGCTGGTGAACGTTTTGCAGTCCGTAACTCAGGCGTAACGGCTGTTGTGGAAGGCACTGGCGACCATGGCTGTGAGTACATGACTGGTGGACGCATCGTTATCCTTGGCGACACAGGCAGGAACTTTGCTGCAGGCATGAGCGGCGGCATTGCTTATATCTACGATGTAAAAAACAGCTTCCCGAATAATTGCAATAAGGAAATGGTGGACCTTGATACGGTTGAGGCAGATGACATTGCCGAACTGCATGACCTTATCAAAAAACATTTTCAATATACAGGAAGTACAGTAGCAAAGTTTGTGTTGGATGATTTTGAGAACCAGCTCAAAAACTTCGTGAAAGTATTCCCTAAGGATTACAAGAAAGTATTGCTGAACAGGAAGGTAAATGTGAAAGTCAGCTAAGGAACATTATTCAGCTTCAGTCGCGTCGCACGCTTGTACGGGTGAATGTAACTGAGCTTTTATCAAAGCGTAGATGAACAACAACATAACTATACGAACAGCAAACGAAGAAGACCTTCCACAGGTACTAGACATCTACAACCATGTTATCATTAATACCACAGCAGTGTACAGTTACAAGCCACATACGCTCGAAATGAGAAAAGCCTGGTTTAATGAGAGAAAGGAAAACAATTTTCCTGTATTTGTAGCAACGACAGATGCAAAAATTGTTGGCTTCAGTTCATATGGAAAGTTCAGGGTTTGGCCGGCATACAAATACACTGTGGAAAATTCTGTTTATGTGCATGAAGCATATAGGGGCAAGGGAATTGCCAAGCATTTATTGCAAGTATTAATTGATGATGCTAAATCAAAAAATTACCATGCCATGATTGCTGGTATTGATTCAGGAAATGACGTGAGTGTGAAGTTGCATGGTCAATTTGGTTTTGTGGAAGTGGCCAACTTCAAACAGGTGGGTTTCAAATTTGGTAAATGGCTGGACCTCAAATTCATGGAATTGATTTTTGAAACACCTGCAAATCCAATTGAAGAATAAAAAAATTCGGACATTTAAAATTTCGATAAATGGGAAAGACAACAGGATTCTTGGAATTTGACAGACAGGCACCAGACAAAAGGCCTGTGCAGGAACGTGTGAGGGATTACAAGGAATATGTGAAACCATATTCAGCAGAAGAATTGAACAGACAAAGTGCAAGGTGCATGAACTGTGGCGTTCCATTTTGCCATAGTGGTTGCCCCTTGGGCAATGTGATTCCTGAATTCAACGATGCTGTGTATGATGGAAATTGGGAAGAAGCTTATAGCATCCTTACTTCCACTAATAACTTCCCAGAGTTTACAGGAAGGATTTGTCCTGCACCTTGCGAAAGTGCTTGCGTACTTGGTATTAACCAGCCACCTGTAAGCATTGAGGAAATTGAAAAGCATATCATAGAAATAGCTTTTGAAAAAGGTTTTGTGCAGCCACGCAAGCCCAACTTACGTACCGGTAAAAAAGTGGCTATTATTGGTAGCGGTCCCGCAGGATTGGCTGCTGCTGCCCAGTTGAACTATGCTGGTCATACCGTTACCGTTTTTGAACGTGATGATGCAGCCGGAGGCCTACTGCGTTATGGCATCCCCGATTTTAAATTGGAAAAATGGGTGGTGCAGCGAAGGATTGATTTACTGGAAGAAGAAGGGGTGATTTTTAAGTACCATGCTAACGTGGGTGTAAACGTCAGTATCAATGATTTGTTGAGGGAATTCAATGCCATTGTTTTGGCTGGTGGCAGCACGGCTGCAAGGAATTTATTTATTCCCGGCCGTGAGTTAAATGGTGTACACTTTGCCATGGACTTTTTGAAGCAGAGCAACAAACGTGTGGCAGGCATTGATCCATTGGCCAACGCTGCTATTGAAAGCAATATCCTGAGTGAAAATGTGTTGGCTAGCAATAAAAATGTGGTGGTGATTGGTGGTGGGGATACGGGCAGCGACTGTGTTGGCACGAGCAATAGACAAGGCGCAGCATCGGTAACGCAGTTTGAACTGATGCCCAAGCCTGCTGAAGCTAGGACGCAACACATGCCTTGGCCCACATTCCCCATGATTTTAAAAACAACCACTTCGCATGAAGAAGGTGTGGCAAGGCATTGGGCAGTGAACACCAAAGAGTTTGTCGATGACGGTAACGGCAATTTAAAAGCACTGAAAATAGTTGACCTGGAATGGAAGATTACAGAAGATGGCAAGCCTGCACATTTTGTGGAAGTGGCGGGCAGCGAAAAAGAAATCCCTTGCGAGTTGGCATTGTTGGCCATGGGTTTTGTGCATCCGCAACATGTGGGCCTTATCACGGATTTGGATATTGAACTTGATAGGCGTGGCAATGTAAAAGCTTCTGAACAGGATTATCAAACCAATATTGCCAAAGTATTTACGGCTGGCGACATGCGTAGGGGCCAGAGCCTCGTGGTTTGGGCTATCAGCGAAGGACGTGAATGTGCAAGGAAAGTGGATGAGTTTTTAATGGGCAGTTCTTTGTTGGAAACGAGGGATGCTAGTTTGTTGCACGAGTTGGTATAATAACTTTTACCACAATATTTATTGAAGGCTCCAGCGTTGCTGGAGCTTTTTATTTTGCCACAAAGGCACGAAGGCACAAAGGTTGAGAGCTTCGCTTTCAGTTGTCTACTGTTAGGAAAGAGCATGGAATCGAAAAGATTTCGTCAATAAAGTTCTTTGTAAAAGTATTTATGAAACAGTTTTTCAAATTTGTTCTAACATGTTTCACCAATGAAACAATTCTTTTGAGACATTTTAAATTGTTTCAAAAAGGTTGTTTCAAAAATTTTATAAAAGTGCTAACCTGGTTCCGTATCGCATCTTTATAGCAATGTTTTCCTTTTGCTAAATCAATTACATTTACCCTCTAAAATTTTTCTTATGCCTGTTATTGCCCCTTTCAACCTGAAAAAATGGATTGATGAAAACCGCGACCTTTTGAAGCCACCCGTTGGCAACAAATGCGTTTATGTGGATGCCGTAAATTTTATTGTGATGGTTGTTGGCGGCCCCAATGCCAGAAAGGATTACCACTTCAATGAAACAGAAGAACTTTACTTCCAAATTGAAGGGGATATCGTGGTGAAAATTATTGACGATGGGGAGTTCAAGGACATTCATATTAAGGAAGGCGAACTATTTTTATTACCGCCACGTACACCACACTCTCCCCAACGTGGGCCCAATACCGTTGGCCTGGTGATAGAAAAAAAACGTGAAAAAGAAGACGATGGCTTTCTCTGGTTCTGCGAAAACTGCGGAAATAAATTGTACGAAGAAACTTTGCATGTAGATGATATTGTAAAGCAATTACCTCCTGTAATGAATCGTTTTTGGGAAGATACGATGAAGCGTACCTGCGACAAATGCGGAACTATAATGGAACCGCCGATTAGAAAATAGAAAACTTGTTTGGAGTTTGGGGTTGGGTGTTAATTGTTCTGTTGTTGAACCACTAACAACAGAACAATTAACAAATCAACAATAACTCTAAACTCCAAACACCAAACAATTCTTTAATGAAAATAGACATACATACCCATATCATGCCAGATAGAATGCCCAACTGGGTACAGAAATTTGGCTATGGGGAATTTATACACCTTGAACATAGAAATTGCCAAGCCTGCATGATGAAGGGCGATAAATTGTTCCGTGTGGTAGAAGAGAATTGCTTTGAAGTGGACTTGCGTTTGAAGGAAATGGAAGCAACAGAAGTCACCATGCAAGTGCTGAGTACGATTCCTGTGCTGTTCAATTATTGGGCAAAGCCAAAAGATGGACTGGAAACTTCCCGTTTCTTCAATGACCATATTGGGGATAGTGTCACTAAGCATCCTGAACGTTTTATTGGTATTGGCACCGTACCGTTACAGGACATTGATTTGGCCATTAAAGAAATGGAACGTTGCGTTACTGAACTGAAAATGTCGGGACTGGAAATTGGCAGCAACATCAATGGCAAGAACTTAAGTGATCAATACTTTTTCCCTTTTTATGAAGCTGCAGAAAAATTGGGCTGTGCCCTGTTCGTTCATCCATGGGAGATGATGGGGGAGGACCAGATGCAGAAATATTGGTTGCCTTGGTTGGTAGGCATGCCTGCCGAAACTTCAAGGGCCATTTGCTCCATGATTTTTGGTGGCGTATTTGAAAGGTTTCCCAAACTGCGTGTGGCATTTGCACATGGCGGTGGCAGTTTTCCCTTTACCATTGGGCGTATTGAGCACGGCTTCAATGTGCGTCCTGATTTGGTGGCGATAGATAATCCTGTTAACCCAAGAAATTACTTGGACAAGTTCTGGTTGGACAGTTTGGTGCATGACGAAAATGCACTGCACTACTTGCTCAACTTAATGGGTGATGATAAAATATGCATGGGCAGCGATTACCCTTTTCCTTTGGGAGAACTCCGTCCGGGCAAGTTGATTGAAGAAACCAACTTAGCAACTGCTGTAAAGGATAAATTACTGTTTGAAAATGCAAAGGAGTGGCTAGGGATTAAGTAGATTTCTAAGTTCCTGCCACTCCTTATTGTACGGCCATAATTTCTATAACTGAAACAGTCATTGTTTTTTACACTACGCAACCATAGGTAAGGTTTACACCCTTTACTTTATTAATTGCGTGTAGCGAATCCCGTTTCTTTGTTAATGTATTTTTATGCTGGATCAAATTCCACAATCCATTCAATACCGTATTTGTCCCTGAAACAACCAAAGTATGAACCCCAAGGGCCATCACCAATAGGTCCTTCAATTTGTCCTCCTGCTGAAAGCCCATTAAATAATTTGTCTGCTTCTTCCTTGCTTTCTGCACTTATTACGATTTTACTCCTGTTCTCATTTTCATTTGTCTTCCCCATAATTTCCGGGACATCATTTCCCATCAATTTACTATTGCCGATGGGCAAAGCAATATGCATGATCTTATTTTCTTCTTTTTCCGAAACCGTGAATTCCGCACTGGCGAGGTCTTTAAAACGAACGATTTTTGTAAACGCCCCGCCAAATACTGATTTATAAAAGGTAAATGCTTCTTCAGCATTCCCATTGAAATTAACATGAGGATTGATAAGTGCCATGGTTTTTATTTTAGATGTTAAATTGTTATTTTTTTTGCGATAAGGTTGCCAATAATTCTTCGAGGCTTTTCAGTGTCATACTAAATCCTTCTTTAAAGCCCATTTCAATCATCTTCTCCATACGTTCAAGCGACTCATTGTAAATAGTAACACTCAGTTTTGTGTTGCCGTTTTCTTCGCTGAAACTTAGGTCCCATTCTGAGCCCGGCAGTTCCGGGTTCTCATTTTCGTCTGCAAAGGCATTTAACAGTTTGAAATTGGTTTTGGGAGTAATGGAAGTGTATTGCTGAACCGACCAGCGTTCCTGTCCTTCGGGGCTTACCATCGCATAAAACCTACGTCCACCAACTTCAAAGTTCATCACTTTTGTTTTTGAACTCCAAGGTTTAGGAGCCCACCACTGGTCAAGAATTTCAGGTTTGGTAAAAGCATCCCATACCAGCGGAAGTTCGGCAGCAAATTCCCTGTTTATATAGGCCGTTTTTTTTGATTTGTCTAGCGTAAAATCAAGTAGTAAGTCGTTCATTTTTTTTGTTTTTTAATTGTTGATAATACTTTGTCAAGCTGATTGAAGCGGGTTTCCCAAATTTTTCTGAACTGGTCAATCCATTTATCAATCTCTTTCATTTTTTCAACTTCAAGTGAATAGTAAATTTCCCTGCCTTGTTGTTCCTGTTTAACGAGTTCACACTCTGTGAGTATGCGTAAGTGTTTGGAAATTGATTGACGGGTAGTGTGGAAGTTGTCGGCAATGGCGTTAGGTGTCATTGCCTGCAATGCAATTAAAGTAATGATTGCCCGTCTTGTCGGGTCGGCTATTGCTTGGAAAATGTCTCTCCTCATATTGTTTACATTTTTACTTGTGCAGCTATTCGGTTGCAAATGTATGTGCAACTATCTGGTTTCGCAAAAAAATTTCAAAGAAAAAATATGCAAAGTTTGAACGTAAGGTGCCACTGCACTTCTTGATTAGAATATGGCAACACAGTTTGACGTATAAAGTTAGTTGCCTGCAAAAAAATACCCCACAAGTAAACACTTGCAGGGCATGTATATAAGCAATTGGTCTCTGGTTATGCGTTGCGGTTAATGCAGTTCAAATCTTCAAAAGCCACTTCCAAACGCTTGATGAAGTTCTCTTCACCTTTACGCAGCCACACGCGTGGGTCGTAATGTTTTTTGTTTGGTTTGTCTGCACCTTCTGGGTTGCCCAATTGGCCTTGTAAGTAACCTTCCAGTTTTTTGTAATTGTCCAAGATGCCTTCCCAGAATGCCCATTGCAAATCAGTATCAATGTTCATTTTGATGGCACCGTAAGAAATGGCCTCACGGATTTGGTGTTGAGGCGAACCACTGCCGCCATGGAATACAAAGTAAACGGGTTTAGGGCCAGTACCCAATTCTTTCTCTATATAATCTTGGCTGTTCTTCAAAATCTCCGGTCTCAATTCCACATTACCCGGTTTGTACACACCATGCACGTTGCCAAATGCAGCAGCAATGGTAAACAAGTCGCCCACTTTCTTCAGTTCCTTATAAGAGTAAGCTACTTCTTGTGGTTGGGTATATAGTTTGTCATTTTCCACATCGCTATTGTCAACGCCATCTTCTTCGCCACCGGTAACGCCCAGCTCAATTTCGATGGCCATGCCCAAAGGTTTCATGCGTTTGAAAAACTCAACGGATGTGTGTATGTTTTCTTCAATCGGTTCTTCAGATAAATCCAACATGTGGGAACTAAACAATGGCTGCCCTTTCTCCTTGTAGAACTGTTCGCCAGCATCAATCAATCCACTAACCCAAGGCAACCATTTTTTTGCTGCATGGTCCGTGTGAAGCACAACAGGTACACCATAAGCTTTGGCCACATTGTGGATATGCAATGCACCAGATATACCACCCAAAATATTGCCCTGCAAATTATCGTTGGGCATTCCCTTGCCAGCTATGAACTGTGCACCGCCATTTGAAAATTGTATGATAACAGGGGAGTTTACTTTCGCAGCAGTTTCCAATGTGGCGTTGATGGTGTTGGTGCCAATGGTGTTTACGGCAGGCAATGCAAATTCATTGTCCTTAGCATCTTTTAGCAACGCTTGCAGTTCCTCGCCAAATACTACACCCGGTTTGTACTTTTTCATCTGGAATCGTTTAAATTATTGTGATAATAGTTTTTGTTTGCGGCGGCAATATACGTTTTTGATGGATGTGTGAATTACGGGTACGCCAAATTTTATTGTTTGCATCAATCGCTGATTTTGCCAAGGTTCTTTTGAATCAGTCCCAAACTTTTCTTTAGGGAAAAGCGGAGTGTTTGCCTCACTACTTCACCCATGTTCCTGCAACGCAAAAACTGGGTGCTTTGGAAGTGTTCAGACAACTGCTGTTTCAATTGCTGCAGTTTTTCATCTGTGGAGATAACATCATTGGTCATGATGTTCATAAGATCCAATATCCGGTAACGTGATGATGCAAGGCGGAGGGCTATCAATGTTCTTTCTTCTGCCCTGTACTGCTCCAAGCTTTCTTTATTGATATGCTTCAGCGATAGATCAACTAGCGGAAAATTTTCCTTTGCATATTGGGGAAGGTACATGTTCATTCTGCCTTCGTAGGATTGCTGGTCAAAATCAATCGCCCTTATCCTGTACTGGTAGTCTTCAATATCCGGCAATACGTTCACCACAAAATTGTAGCTACGCATGTCTCCCAATAAACGGACAAAGCAACGTTCATTGAACTTCACAAATTCCTTTGCCAACCTTATTTTATTAGTTTCGGGAAGGTGCAGGTGTTTCTGTATGTATACATCACCGGGCAGTCCGGGAATATGTTCTTCCACCAGTGTGTTCTGGCCACTGAAGAAGCTGATACGGTTGGGCGATAGCAAGTGTTCGAGTTCCAAACCATATACACGGGATGCATCTTCTTTTTTAATGTAGTAATGATCGTAGTTGTCATTGTAGCGGTTAACAATCCTTATGCGGAATGGATTGGAATTGCCGAATGTGCAGTAATCAATCCTTGCAACATCTAAGTGGTTGATATAGGAGAAGTCGCCTTCTGTTTTCAGGATGGCATATAATTTTATCAACCCTTCACGCAGGCGTTCCCAATCCCTCATATCGTAAGAGGCAGTTTCCCATAAAGTATCTTTTCCTTCCTTATCTTTTAAAGGGAAGGAGTAAGTGAGATTGAGCAGTTCATTATAAGTGATGGGCAGTTGGATGTCCCTGCTATGTGTTTTCAAATAGCCTCGCAGTTCCTTGTTGATGGGGAAGAATGGCTTTTTGCGTGAAGGCTTGTACTGCTCAGTTTCCATGGAGTGAATGTAGGAAAGGATGGATGAATATGAAAATGAATAGTGAAGAAGTGCCTGGATATTTATAGCGTGGACGTTAACGCTTTGAAATAATCCACTGATTTCAGTAGCCTGCTTCCATACCAACTGAACATTTCACCATCTACGAGAAGGAATTTGGCATTAGGTATAAGATTCTCCAGTTCCTGGATATGCTTCTCTTTAAAAGGGTAAGGCTCGGATGAAAGAAGGACCAGTTGACAATTGCTGTCCTTTATTTGTTCAGTGGATATGGTTGGGTAACGCATTTCATTTTCAAAAACATTTACTAAGCCACATCGTTTCAGCATATCATTAATGAAAGTATCGCCACCAATGGTTATGTATGGTTCACGCCAAATGAGGTAGCAGGTTTTTAGTTTGGCATTTTTGGTTTGGAGCTGATTGAAGCGGAGACCGATGCTGTTTGAAATGCTTTTTGCTTCTTGTATTTTTGAAGTTAACAACCCAATCATTTCAATCATCTGCAATGCATCATCCAAATTGTTTACATCCGTTACCCAAACAGGTGCAATTGTTTCCAACACTTCTATTTGTTCCTTTACATTTTCTTCTTTATTCGCAATAATCAAATCTGGCTTGAGTGATTTTATTTTTTCAATATCAATATTTTTTGTGCCGCCAATCCTCGTCTTGTTCCTGAACCATTCGTTAGGATGTATGCAGAATTTGGTGATGCCTATTACTTGCTCTTCAAGTCCCAAATCGTGCAGCAGTTCTGTTTGTGAAGGAACAAGTGAGATAATTCTTTTGGGTTCCAATGGAAATGGAACCATTTTATTTAGGGTAGGGCAGAAGTGTTGTCGTGCATTTATAACATTTTGTTTTTCATTCATATCCATCAAACAACTATTTTCATAAAAAATTACTAGATGAAAAAAATACTGCTCATTCTCTTGATGCTGCAAGTAAAGGCTTTTGCCCAGAACAATTATTGGCAGCAACAATTAAGTTACCAAATTGATGTGGCCTTGAACGATAAGGAGAAAAGCCTCACCGCTTCGGAAACAATCGTTTATAAAAACAATTCGCCCGAAATCCTGAATTTCATCTGGTTCCATATTTGGCCCAATGCCTATAAGAATAACACTACTGCTCTTTTTGCACAACTAAATGGCGATACAGAAAGGAAGAAAAAGATGGAAAAGATTTCTTATGGCTTTATTGAAGGGCTTGCATTCACGGTTGATGGACAATCTGCCAAAACTGAAGCCCATTCAAATCCACAGTATATTGATATTGTAAAATTGGTACTTCCGCAGCCCTTGAAGCCGGGTGATTCAGTCACTATCTCAACACCATTTAAAGTGCAGTTACCCTCTTATTTTTCACGTTCAGGTTTTGCTGATGGGGAATTTATGGTCTGCCAGTGGTACCCCAAACCAGCAGTGTTTGACAAGAACGGCTGGCATGAGTTTCCTTATTTGGATTATGGTGAATTCTACAGTGAATACGCTTCCTACAAAGTGAACATTACCTTGCCTGCTGATTATATTGTTGGTGCAACGGGCGTGCTGCAAACAAAGAATGAGCTTGACCAGTATAAAATGATTGGTACAAAGAATGCGGCCAATAGGGAGGGCAAACCTGAACGCTACCGAGCTGCTGATCCAAAAACTACAAAGTCACTTACTTATATGCAGGACAATGTGCCTGACTTTGCTTGGTTTGCTGATAAGGATTTTGTCATTCAGTATGACACTATCCAATTGCAGTCAGGTAAAGTGGTGGATGCTTTCAGTTATTACCACAATAAGAAGAACACTATTTGGAATAACAGCATTGATTATATAAAGGATGGCACAAGGCATTACAGTAATTGGATTGGTGATTATGCCTATCCCGTGGTGCAGGCCATTGAAGGTCCCAAGAACAATTCAAGTGGCGGAATGGAATACCCGACCATTACATTGATAACAAGTCCTGATGCGAAGAAGGAAACATTGGATGCAGTGATAACGCATGAAGTGGGCCACAATTGGTTCATGTGCATGTTGGGCAGCAATGAACGTGAGCATACTTGGCAGGATGAGGGAATGAATACCTATTTCCAAATAAGGTATGAAGCAGAAAAGTACAGATCCAATTCCATCTTTGGAAGTTCCTTGCCTGCTGCATTGAAAGAAAAATCCGAGGAAGATTTTTTGGGTATCATTTACAATGCCATGGTAAGCATTCCGATGGAACCAGCTATAGAAACACCTGCAGATAAATTTGCTACTAGTAATGACTATTCAACGGTATCCTACTTAAAAGCTGCTTTGTGGATGTATATTATTGAGTCCAGCACATCAAGGGAAACTGTTGATAATGCTTTCAAGAATTATTTCTCCAAATGGAAATTCAAGCATCCGCAGCCAGCAGATATGAAAGCTGCTTTTGAGGAAACGGTTGGAAAAAATTTGGATGGATTATTTGCCTTGCTGAACAAGGTGGGTGGGTTCGGGAAATAAGTTTAAGTCTATATAATGGACATAAAACAAAAGGACATATAGTTTACACTATATGTCCTTTGTTCTTTAAATTCCTATGCATTAGTGAGACTACTTCGCCAAGCTCTGTATCACGTCGTACTTCGTTACAATATGGAATGCCCCAGTTTCATCTTTTGCAAGCACTGCACCATTTTCACGGTTGATTAAACTACCCAGTTTTTCAACAGGTGTATTGAATTCAACAATGGGGTAAGCATGTTCCATAACACTGGAAACAGTGGCATGTTTTATTTCAGGATTGCTGAATATCTTTTGGAACAGGCCACCTTCGCTCAATGAACCAACAAGGTTGTCATTTTCCATTACGGGTATCTGCTCAATGTCAAATTTCTTCATCAGTTCCACCGCTTCTGAAACAGTATGCTCGGGAGCAACAGTTACCAGTTTTTTGCCAACACGTCCGCTTACAATATCCTTGAATGTTTTAACATCCAGGAAGCCACGTTCCATCATCCATTGGTCGTTGTATATTTTGCCAACATAACGGCTGCCGTGGTCATGGAAAATGCAGACAACAACGTCATCTTTTTTTAGGCTATGCTTTAGCTGCATCAAGCCTTGCAAACAGGAGCCAGCACTATATCCGCAGAACAGTCCTTCTTCTTTGGCAATCCTTCGGGCCATGATAGCACCATCCTTGTCCGTTACCTGTTCAAAGGCATCTATAACGCTCATGTCATAGTTCTCGGGAACAAAGTCTTCCCCAAAACCTTCACTGATATAAGGATGGACTTCATTCATGTCAATCTCGCCTGTGTTGTAATATTTGGTCAGTAGTGAACCATATACATCTATCGCCCAAATTTGGATGTTGGGATTTTTTTCTTTCAAGTACATTGCCGTGCCTGTAATGGTTCCACCCGTTCCGGCAGTACAAACTAGGTGGGTTATTTTGCCATCCGTTTGTTCCCAGATTTCTGGGCCAGTACTTTCGTAGTGTGCCAGCCTATTCGCAAGATTGTCATACTGGTTCATGTACATACTGTTCGGGATTTCCTTGCCCAATTTCTTGGCCACGCTGTAATAGCTCATCGGATCTTCTGGCAGCACATTGGTGGGGCAAACAATTACTTCCGCACCAACAGCTTTTAGAATATCTGCCTTCTCCTTGCTCTGTTTATCAGTAGTAACAAAAATGCACTTGTAACCTTTAACACAGGCAGCCAATGCCAGTCCCATACCAGTGTTGCCACTGGTTCCTTCAATGATTGTGCCGCCAGGTTTCAGTTTGCCTTCGGCTTCTGCCACTTCCACCATTTTCAATGCCATCCTATCCTTTATGGAATTGCCGGGGTTGAAATAATCAACCTTGGCCAGCACTTCACAAGGAAAATCCTTGGTTATTTTATTCAGCCTAATCATGGGCGTATTGCCTATCGTTTCCAGTATGTTGTTCTTGATGTCCATTGAAAATATGTTAGATCGCAAATGTAGGTTTTTAAGTTTCCTAACAATTGGTAGTTTGATAATTAAACGCAGGCTGGCTAGTTGTAATCGGTGGAAGGTGTAGAGATGGAAGCAATGGTCGGGATGGATGAACGCCCATTCCTTCATGGCGTGTGCACTGCCAGACAAGATTGCCATGCACAATTCAAGCACAGTTTCCAGATGGGAAATTAGCCCACTGCTGAGAAGTGTTTCAAATTTTTTGTTTCAAAAAAAATGTTTCAAAAAAAAATGAAACAAAAAATTTGAAACAAAAAATTTGAAACACCAGGCGTGACCCACCGTATGATAAATACAATGCCATTGGGGCATCAAACCGTGAAAGTATAAAGGTGTATAATGATAATAGGCAGGTGAAATGATTGACTGTCACCTATTGTAGACGGATCCTTACAAGCAGAAAATGGGGTTACAACAAATTATTGCTGTCCAGTATCCAGACAGCATAAATATTGGGGATTGACCGTGTTTAGTAGTGGAAGGTTTGCTTCTTTTATCAAAGGCAGTATGTGCTGCAGGGTAACTTATTACAAAGATTGAAAGCTCTCTTTCATCTTTCCACACAAATCAGTTTCAATCATTTTTTCTGAGAGTGATATCATGTTCTTGAATGCGACTGCATTGCTGATGCCATGACCAATGATAACTGGCTTTGCAACACCGAGCACAGGTGTGCCACCATAATTTTCGTAGTGAAAACGGGAGAAATATTCGTCTTTGTGAACATTGCGTTGATGGGCAATGTCATAGAAGCTCTCGGCCATTTTTAGGATGATATTCCCAGTGAAACCATCGCAGACAATGACGTCTGTTTTGTCGCCAAAAATATCACGGCCTTCTATATTGCCTGCAAAATTGATTTCTGCATTCTCTTTGAGTAGGGGATAGGTAGCCTGAGCCAAGATATTGCCTTTGCCTTCTTCTTCACCCACATTCATCAAACCAATTCTTGGCTGGTCAATGTTGAGAATATGCTTGGCATATAGGCTTCCAAGAATGGCAAATTGATTGAGCTGTTCCGGTTTGCAATCTGCATTCAGCCCAACATCCAGCAATAAACCTGTAGTTCCGTTTATTTTGGGAATGATAGTGGCAATCGTTGGACGCTGCACACCTTCAATAGCTTTTATGCTGAACATGGCACCTACCAACATGGCTCCTGTGTTGCCTGCACTAGCAAACGCATCAATCTTGCCAGTGGCCAATAAATGGAAACCAATGGCAATGGAACTTTGTTGTTTTTCCTTTAATGCTTTGGTGGGATGTTCGTTGTAGCCAATTACTTCAGGTGCATGAACCACCTGAACTTTTGAGGAGAGACCATATTCCTGCAACAGGGGATTTACCTGTGCTTCGTCGCCTATACAAAAAACAGTTGCCGTTCCATGATGCTGTTCAACAAAAAGTTGGATGCCCTTCACTGCTTCAAGCGGTGCAAAGTCCCCACCCATCATGTCTATTCCAATATTCATGTTCGGCAATCTTAGAAATAGCAAACCTATAAGGTTTTTGTGAACCTTATAGGTTTAATCTTATGAAAGAATAAAAATTAAGCTTTCAATGGAGCTTTTTCGCTAACCAACTTTCCTTTATAGAAAAGTTTGCCTTCGCTTACATGTGCACGGTGGCGTACATGCAATTCGCCTGTTGTTGTGTCTTTGCTCAAAGTAACTTCTTGTGCTACGTAGTGAGTCCTTCTTTTAGCACTTCTTTGTTGCGAGTGCCTTCTTTTTGGATTTGGCATAATGTCAAATTTTAAAACCGAATATTAATTATCTAAATCTTTAAACTTCTCCAACCCTCTCCACAGTGGATTGGTTTCTTTCAATACTTCTTCTTCCATCTTCCTCAATTTCTCAATCACTTCGGGATTGCAGGTTGAGTTCCCTTTTTCATCATCTGGACAGGTTTTTTGCAAAGGAATGCTCAGGTTGATGAATTCGTAGAGCCAATCAGCAACATGCAAATGGCTTTCGCCACGGCTGATATAATAAATGTCAGGGTCTTCTTCCTGCTCATTCATTGGTTCTGGATCTTCCACCAATTTCACGATGATGTTGAACTCGTCCCACAATTGCTTGTGTATCGGGTTTCCACACCTGTCGCAGTTGATGTCCAATGTGCCGCCAACATCAAATTTCAATTGCATGAAGCCGTTGTTTTTGTCAAGGCTCAATTTTATGTCAGCCTCACAATTGGTGAAATCCTGTTCGCCATAAGGTGCAAAGAACTTGTCGTCTATCCTATATTCAAAAACATGGATTCCCGGTTTCAGCCCCACAAATGCAATATCATATTCCCTCCGGTTTCCCATCATCTTTTTTTTAGGGTGGGCAAAGGTAAGGTTTGCTACTGTAACTACAAAAGGAAAATCAAATCAAGGACCGATGTGGATTAATTTTTGTTTTTAAGAACATTTATTGCGGCAATGTGGAAAACTTGTAATATTTTGGCAAGACTAAACTAAAACTGCTATGAGGAAAGTTTATATTCTCCTGCTTGTATCATTTGCTTGCTTGTCAGTCTTGAACGCACAAGTTAGTGTAAGTAAAAAAAACGCCCCTATTGGACGCAGGTCCACAAATTCTGAGAAATGGACCGCTAATGGTACATTTTATGGTTTCAAACCGGAACAGGAAGTACTTGAAAGAAGAAACAGGAATGCTAAACATTTCCGAAATGCCAATGGCACTTTCACCGTTCAGGCAGGTGGTGTTTACCATTACAAAGATGCCAATGGTGCCTGGCAGGATATAGATTTGAGCATTCAGTCAAATAGCAGTCGGAACAATTACAGTATTTCCAATGAAAGTAACGAGTTCAAAAGCTATTTCCCATCAAAAGCTGGTGCAAGCAATATGTTGATGGCATTGCCCAATAATGTTGATTTTAAATGGTGGCAGAACCCCAGATTCTCCCTTACCAGTAATGGCAACGTAATAAAATCATCCCCTGCTTCATCCGCAGCATCAAATGCTTCGTTTAGTAAGAACAAACTCACTTATCCATCAGTTTATAATTCCGTTTCAGAAGAATTTATCATGCTGCAAAATGGTATAGAGAACAATACTATTATACATTCATTGAGCAGCGAAATCAATTCCTTGCCAATAAATGGTATGCTTGAATTCAGCCAATTTATTCCTTTGCAAACTGGCTGGAGCGTGGATGTTAACGGTGAAAACAAGTCCACCAATTTTACGGCTGCAGATTTCCATATTGCCATTCCAAAAACAGAGATGGGCATATTTTTTAGCCCAATCATTGTTTTTGATAACGAGTTGACACAAAGCGAAGCAATATTGATTTGGAATATGCCAACCGAAAAAAGGACGAATGAGCAGAAGGAGAAAAAAGAAAAAAATATTTACCAATGCAGTTATGATGTACGTTTTGTGAATGGTGGCATTGAGGTAATTACCAAACTGCCAGCATCGTGGCTCAAGGTTAGTGGGCGTTCTTTCCCTGTAACCATTGATCCTACAGTAACAGTTACACCTCCAGGTTTAATATCAGGTGGTGATTATCATTGTCCAACATCTAACTGGTATGGCTATCAACGCCATGCGGATTTATATCTGGCTTCTGAAATTGGGGTATCAAATATCAGTATATCTGCTATAGAATTCAATAGGGTTACCACTGCAGGAACAAATGCTTCCAAGCCCCTCAAGGTATATATGCGTTCCACACCAGCAACCACACTTACAGGAACGGATGCGTGGAATTCCGCTACTTATACAGGTGGATTGACAGCTTTATATGATGGCTCCCTTGATTTCCATGGAACTACTACAGGTTTCAAAATGGTTACATTGACTACGCCATTTATCTATAGTTCTGATAATTTGATGGTGATGGTGTATGATGCCTATGGTGGAGGTGGAAGTGCCAAGTACATGAATTTGAGCAGTACCGTTGCTGGTAGGCAGGCATTCAAAAGGCAGGATACCAATGACCCTGGTGATGCGAGTGCAATGGCCGTGGAGAATTACTTGATAGAAACAAGGCTCACGTACACTTTTGCTGCTGCTTGTACCAATCCCCCAACTGGCGGCACCGCATCAAGCAACTTGATGAATGTTTGTGCGGGCAATCCTTTTACATTGTCTGTAACTGGCACAAGTACCGGTAGTAATTTAACTTATCAATGGCAGTCCTCACCGGATAATGTTAACTGGTCTGATATTGCTTCTGCTACTTCACTGGCCTTGATAACAACCCAAACAGTATCCACTTATTACAGGTTCAAAATTGTTTGCAGTGGCGGCACACCGGGCTATTCAAATTCAATTCAAGTAGTGTCCCCAACCTTGTACCCAGGCGGTACTTATACCATTAATGCATCTTCCCCAACAGGCGGTACAAATTTCATTAATTTCACAGATGCTTTTAATGCCATTAATTGTGGCATCGCTGGTCCAATCATATTCAATGTGCCAGTTAACCAAACATTTGATGAGATACTTCCTCCATTAACGGTTCATGGAACATCAACCAACACTGTTACGTTCAGGAAGTTTGGATCTGGAGCAAATCCCGTTATAACAAGGAATGATGCGGGAACATTAGCTACAAGCACTTTTGGTGGCAATGGAGATGCTATTATTATTCTGGAGGGTAGCGATTATGTTACATTCGATGGTATTGATGTCCAGTCAACGAATCAAGGAATTGAATACGGTTACTTGTTGAGAAAAGCAAGTGGCAGCGATGGCTGTAAAAATGTGGCCATTAAGAATGCCAATATAACCATGGCGAAGGGCACAAGCGTTTATGTTACAGGTATCTATTCATCCAACCTTGATGCTACTGCCGCTGTTTCCTCTTCTACAAACGTAACTGTTACAGCTATTGCGGGAAGGCATGAAAGCGTAACGATTACCGGTAACACGATTAGCAATACTTATTATGGTATACAATTACGTGGCTATGCACATGGTGCTGTTCCGTACAATTTTTATGATACAGCTTTTGTGGTGGGGGCAAGTGGTACAGGTAACGGAAATATTATCAACAACTTTGGCGGCAATACGACCACTGGTGTGTATGGCATTTTCGTGCTTCAGCACAACAATCCCATGATTACTTACAATACAATCAATAATACTGACAATGGAGGTGTGCCGTCCACTGCCACTATGTACGGCATTTATCAAAGCACAGCCACTAATGCAACATTTACTGCATCCTATAATATTATTTCCTTAACAAGTGCCTATACATCAGGTAGTTTGTATGGTGTTTACAACAGTGCGGGTACAGGCAATTTGATTGTAAACAATAATGCAATATCACTTAATAACGCAGCTACTTCATCTGGCGTATTCGGTTTCATTTATAACGCTTCTGCTACTGCAGCAACATCTGTCAGTTTCAACAATAACTCTTTTGAGAATTCTACCATTGCTAGTAGCGGTACCATTTATTTAATTAGTAATAGTGTAGTTAATGGGGCTTTAACGACTATACAGAATAACCTCATCAACGGAAATATCACTACAACTGGATCTGCTGCAACATATTGTTATTACAATGCTTCAGCAGCAACAGGAACGGATATTTTTTCTGGCAATGTATTTTCCAATATTACCTGCGGTAGCAGTTTCTATGGATATTATACAGCTACCGGGGCTTCGCATAGAAGGAATGCATACAGTAATGTTTTCTCCACTATAGTAGCGGCTGGGAATACGGTATATCCTATTTATAAAGCCTCGGGAGGAATAAGCAATATATACAAGAATAAAATTTACGATGTAACTTCCAATGGTACTGGATCTGCTGTATATGGTATTTACATAACAGCTGGCACCAAGGATTCCGTATATAATAATATCATTAGCGATTTAAAGGCCCCAACGGCTTCAGCCGCCAATGCTGTGGCTGGAATTTATAGCAGTTCTACCAGTGCCACTTCAACCTTGGGCATTTATTACAACACAATAAATCTGGCTGCAAATTCTTCAGGAGCAAATTTTGGTACATCGGGTATATATGCGGCTACCAGCACTACTGCGACTACTGCAACACTCGAAATGAAAAACAATATTGTTGTGAACGCTTCTTCTGCTAACGGAACGGGCATAGTAGCTGCCTTCAGAAGGTCCAGTGCAACCTTGACTAATTTTGCATCAACTTCTAATAACAATTTGTTTTACATAACTGCACCCAGTTCCAATACTGTTATCTTTTATGATGGGACCAATTTAGACCAGAACCTTTCCGACTATAAAACAAGGGTTTCCCCAAGGGAAAGTGCGTCAATTTCTGAAAATCCTTACTTTATCTCAACCATTGGTACGGACCCAACTTTCCTTCATATCAATACAAGTTCGGCCACTCAAATTGAAAGTGGCGGATCTCCTGTAGGTGGCATTGCTGATGATTTTGACGGCAATGCAAGAAGTGCAGGCACACCTGATATTGGTGCAGATGAATTTACTGGTATAGGTGCTGACTTTACACCACCGTCCATTTCCTATACGGCACTCAGTGCAGCTTGCTCAACAGGTGATAGGACCTTATCTGGTGTATCAATCGTTGATGGTTCTGGCGTACCAATTACTGGAGCATTGGTACCAAGAATTTATTATAGAAAGGGTGCTGGAACATGGTACTCAAAACCCGGTACACTAAGTACTGGTACTGGAACCAATGGTACATGGAGCTTTAATATAGCAGTTGCGGATATGGGTGGCGTTGTTTTTGGTAATACCATTTCCTATTATATTGTAGCACAGGATATAGCTGCTACGCCAAATATCGTTTCAAGTCCTTCTGGTGTTACAGCTACCAATGTTAACACTGTTTCTGCCGCTCCTGCCACACCAAACACCTATGCAATAGGCATGTCATTAAGTGGTCCTTATAATGTGGGTGCCAGTGGCACATTCACCACCTTAACCGATGCGGTTTCGGTATATAATGGATGCCCTGTAACAGGTCCGGTAACATTTAACCTTACCAATACAGACTATTCATCTGAAACGATGCCAATTGTGATTGGTGAAAATACAGGTGCAAGTGCAACCAATACACTTACCATTAAACCTGCTACAGGTATTAATGCAACCATCAGTGCCGCTACTGGTACAGTATTGACATCCATTTTAAAATTGGATGGTGCTGACTATGTAATTATTGATGGGGTGAATAATGGTACTACAAGTTTTACTTTGGAAAATACGTCAGCCACTCCAGGAACAGCAGTTGTATGGTTGAATTCCAAAGGGGTAGGAGCTGGTGCATCAAACAATGTTATTAAGAACTTAAACATAAAAGCAGGTATTGCACAAAATGCTGCTATCACTGCAACCTATGGTATAGTAATCGCAGGTAATACATTGGATGCAACGGTTACCAATATTCCTGCTGGTGATGACAATGATAACAATATCATTCAGGGAAATAATATAACCAAAGTGCGTTATGGTGTATATACAAGGGGGGGCTCAACTACCAATGCCAATACAGGTACCATTATTAGGAACAATATAATAGGTCCAGCCGCTTTTGGTGCTGATGCAATTGGTAAAAGTGGTATTCTGGTAAGGGAAGAAGATGGAATTAAAATAGACAGCAACGAGATACGGTTTATAGGTGGGGACTATAATAATACTTCTGGAGGTACGGATAGAATAGGTATTGCATTTGCAACGGATGCAGCTTGGCCAGCGCCCACATCTGTATATGTAAAGAATGCAACTGTAACAAGGAATTTGATACATGACCTTGTTGAAGAAAGAACATTTGCTGCTTCTGCCATTGTGCTGGCTGGAGTAGATGGCACGAATGCCACCAACAACATAGTGGCCAATAATATGGTCTACAATATACTTGCCAATGGTACAAGTGCGGATTACCTCGCTGCAGTTGGTATCAATTCTGGCAAGGGGGACAAAGTTGTATTCAATACAATTAACTTGGTAGGTGATTGTGACCCAACAGCAGGGGCAACAGCCACTGGAACTTCCGGTTCAGCCATTTCAATTGGCAGCACAACAGTCACTGATTTGACGCTTAAAAACAATAACGTATTTTTAGATGTAACTTCAAGTAGTTCGACTGCATTGAAATTTGCAGTGATCAGTATTCCTGCAAGTTTTGCATGGGGTGCTGGAGGAATGAATTACAATAACTGGTACGCAAACCCTGGAAATGCAGTAGTAAACGTGGGCAGTATTGGTGGCACATTCTCTTTGGCATTGGCTGGTTGGCAAACTGCTACTTCTCAAGATGCCAATTCAAAAAGTGTAGATCCTTTATTTGTATCCCCCACTGATTTGCATCTGCAATCAAGTTCTTCATTGGATAATCAGGGTACACCTATCGTAGGTATTACAAATGACTTTGATAACAATACAAGAAATGCCGCTACGCCGGATATTGGTGCGGATGAATTCAACAATTCAAACTGTACCGGTGCGGTAGGTGGAACCGCCGTAGCCACAAAACTTACTGTTTGTGCAGGCGATTCATCCCTTCTTTCTGTTACAGGATATTCCAGTGGATTGGGTAGTGGTTACCAATGGCAGACATCAGCCAATAACACTACTTGGAATGACAGCACAGGACAAGTTGCACCGGGAAGTTTCAATACGGGTGCACTTTCTGCTACAAGGTATTTCAGGCTTAAGGTGACTTGTCCATCGGGCACGGCTACAGCATATTCCAATGTAATTACAGTTACTGTAAATGCATTACCAACGGTAACTGTAAGTCCTGCAGGACCAATTGCATTATGTACACCAGCTACGCAATTACTGAGTATTACTGGAACTTCTGCTGCATCGCCAAGTTACCAATGGCAAAGAAATGGAACAGATATAGCATCAGGGGCCACCAACGCAACTTATGATGTATCCGAGTCAGGTACCTATACAGTAAAAGTTACGAGTGGGGTGACAACATGCGTTGGAACATCTGCTAATGTTGTAGTTACAGTTAATCAGAGCCCTTCTCCGGTGACCATTACGCCTAACGCAGCATCCCTTTGCCATACAACTAGCCCAGCACAGTTATTAACTGTTAGTGGTGGAACTGTTTCGGGTATAGTTATTTTGAGTGACAATTTTAATACGACCAATAGTTGGGCAAAAACTAATACAAGTACAGGAACGACCCCTGCAGCGGCAGATTGGACATTGAGACCAGATGGGCATGTTTATGGAACTACTCCTGTTACATTCCATAGCAATGACAACAGCCAGTTCTATATAACAAACTCCGATGCAATTGGTACAGGGGCATCAACAAGTACAAGCTTGATTACGCCTTCTTTCAGTACCGTTGGTTTTACTGCATGCAACTTAAAGTTTTACCAATTTTTCAGGTCAAGACTGGTTTCAAATTGCAAAGTTGATGTTTCTACGGACGGTGGTGCAAACTGGACTACCTTACAAACCTATACAGGAACTGATGTAGGTACTGCTACTGCTTTTGCTGAGACCAATATTAGTTTGAACGCTTATGTTGGAAATGCTTCGGTATCGGTTAGGTTCCTTTTCACTGCCGGATGGGACTGGTATTGGGCAATAGACAATCTGTCCATTACTGGCGATCAAACAGCTAGCACAATATGGTCCCCAATAACAGGATTGTACACAAATGCTGCTGCAACAATAGCGTATACTGGAACTGCAACCACCACCGTATATGCAAAACCAACTGCAACTACTACTTATACCGCAACTGTAACTAGTGCTGCGAATTGCCCAAGAACACAAACTGTCACAATAACTAGTAACTGTAACGTACCAGTAACATTGCTGAATTTCCGTGGGGATAAACAAGGTTCTGTTAATAATCTTTCATGGACGACAGTGACTGAAGCAAATAGTGCTGGTTTCGAATTGGAGCGTAGTGCAGACGGCATCAATTTCAGTTCAATAATTTTTGTGGCAAGCAAGGCTGTTAATGGCACAAGTAACACAAGTATCAATTATGGTTTTGTAGATGGGAATCCATTTACGGGAAACAGTTACTATCGATTGAAACAAATAGACAAGGATGGCAAATCAACTTATAGTCAAGTTGTATTATTGAAAGGTTCCAGGGTTACACAAATAGATATTACAGCTATTTACCCTAACCCTGCTAGCCATGTGCTTAACTTAGTAGTTACTTCTCCAGCCACTGATAAAGTAACTGTTGTGGTTACTGATATTGCTGGTAAGGTTCTGTTGCAGCAAACAGCAAGTTTGACTAATGGGGATAATGTTATGCAGCTTAACGTGAGCAATCTCGCTTCTGGAACATACTTAATAAAAGCAACCTGTCAAAATGGTTGTGATAGCAATGCAAAGAAGTTTGTAAAGAATTAAGGCATACTATTCATACATAAAAAAACTTCACACCTTAATTATTGGTGTGAAGTTTTTTTATGTATGAATCCAAGTGTCTAGCTAGAGAATTTGGTTTGTTTTAGCCACTAATTAGTTAAGGGAACCTTCTTCGATACTTGTTCTGGTTAAGTCCGTTAATTAACTTAACTAGAACAAAGTCCTAAAAGGTGCGAAAGGAACCTTCTTTGTTAGGTTTATTAAACAATAATTAATTTTTTCGGTAAAAAAAGTCCCAACCAGTTGGTCGGGACTTTTTTTTAATATACTTTTAAGGAACTAAAATAACAGCTATGAAGAAATTTTCGCTTCTTACCGTTGCGAGGAGATGCCTTATCCTCGTTTTTTTCTGCTTTTTCTCTTATTTAAGTACAAAAGCTCAAACAGTGACCATTGGTACAAGTACTGCTACGCCTACTACCACAAACAGGTCTCCTTGGTATCCCTATTATGGATATTCCTATGTTCAGACGATTTATTTGCAATCGGAGATAAGTGCAACCGGGAATATTACTTCTATTAGTTATTATTATGGTGGTCCTTCTTTAGATAATAGCAAGCAGATAAAAGTATATATGGCCAAAGTGGCTAGATCTTCTTTTGCTTCAACAACAGATTTTGAGCCATTGGCCAATTTGACATTGGTTTTTGATGGTACTGTTACAGCTACAACTTTACCCGGTATTGTTACAATTACACTTTCAACGCCTTTTCCTTATAACAATGTAGATAATTTATTAATTGCTATTGATGAGAACACGGCTGGATATGAAAATGATGTGTTTGTTACAACTTTTAGGGCAACAACTATTGGAACGAATCGTGTGCTATCAAAATATAGCGATACTGTTGATCCTGATCCTGCAGCTCCCGGCACAGCTAATAACCGTAATTCAATAGTTGGTAACATACAAATAAATGGGCTTTCCTTAGTTGGTTGCCAACCAGCAACAGGGGTTGCTATTTCAGGGATTACAAATTCTTCAGCGGTTGCTACATGGTCTGCACCAGCCGGAGGCTCTGCAGTTTCCCAATATGAATGGGAACTTAGAACAAGTGGGGCTGCCGGAAGCGGAGCCACTGGTTTGGTGAACAGTGGTACAACCGCTTCAACTAGTGTTAATTTATCTTCTTTGGTTTCAAACACCGCACATAGCTTTTATATCAGGACTGCCTGCACTGGCAGCACTTTCAGTGCTTGGAGTAGTGCAATAGCTTTTACCACTCCTTGTGGTTTTCCTTCTTATGCAACAATACCTTATAACCAAGGTTTTGAAAGTTGGATTGATGGACCTTGCGGTGGGACTACTGCTGCACCAGGACCTGAATGGATTCCCACCCCAACCACTGGTGATGCATCTTGGCGCAGGAATGACCAAGGATTTACTAGTGCTGCATGGAGATATGTAAATGATGATCCTGCACCATTTGTTGCCCCAACTTTTTCAGAAGGTGCTTATTCTGCAAGGTTCCATACTTACGGTTCCGATCATGGTACGGGTACATTGCTTCTGGGGCTTAACTGTTCTTCAGCATCAGGACCATTGCAATTGTCCTTTGATTACAGAAATCCTACAGGTGCCGATTCTTTAGTTGTGTCTGTTTCTACAGATAATGGAGCCACTTTTACCAGATTGGATAATCTAGGTGTTAGCAGTGCTTGGAGCAATAAGTCTTTTGTATTTACAAGTACTTCTGCTCAAACTGTAATAAAACTGCAAGCATTTTCCGATTTTGGTAATGATGATATTGGCATGGACAATTTGATTGTTCAACCTGCACCATCATGCTTGCCACCAACAGGATTAAACATTACTAATATAACCACTACAGGTGGTGCCACGTTTGGTTGGAATGCAGTTACAGGTGCTGTAAATTATGAAGTAGTTGTTAGTACTTCACCATCTGTACCTGTTACAGCAGGAACATCTACATCTGGTGCTTTAACCTATACTTTTTCTGGATTGGCTGCTAATACCACAAATTTTGCTTTTGTAAGGGCAAGTTGTGGTTCAGGGTTCAGTTCTTGGACTTCTGTACAATTCAGTACCACGCCTAATGATAACTGTAGTGGTGCCATATCGGTTACGCAGGAAGCCAATGGTAGCTGCACAACCATCCCCGTTAGTACGGTAGCAGCAACACAATCTTCACAAGCGGCACCTAGTTGTTCTTCAGGTTTTGGATATGAGGATGATGTTTGGTATAAGTTCGTTGCGACAGGAACTGGGGCAATTATCAAGTTGAGCAATCTGACTGTTATTAGTGGTGTTTCTACCGATGTTGGAAGTGTAGTTTATACGGGTTCAAGTTGCGGTGCACTTACAGAAGTTGCAGGTAGCTGTTCAATAGGCGATGGCACTACTTTGACAACTGACCGTTCCGTTGCTGGTTTGACAATAGGCCAAACCTATTATGTTAGATTATATGGAGGTGGTGTATCAAGTAATGAGGTGACCTTTAACATGTGCATCAGTCAACCACCAGCACCGCCAGCCAACGATGCTCCTTGTAATGCAATAGCTTTAACGAAGGATGGACCTACCGTTTGTGGAAATACTACAAATGCAACGTCAGTTAGTGATCCTGCATTTAGTCAAAGTACGCCTAACAATACTGTTTGGTTTACTTATACACCTACCACTACAGGTGTGGCAGCAGTTACTTTTACAAGGCCTGCTGGCGTTACTACAAACTTGTTGGATGGATGGCTTGGCATTTATACAGCCACAGGAACATGCCCTACGCTGACATTTACTGAAGTAACAGGGAATGCTCTGGAATTTAACCTGCCAACTACAGCTACTGTTACTGTTACAACCACATCGTTAACAGCTGGAACCACTTACTATTTCATGATTGATGGTGTGGTAGGTGCTGTTGGGGAGTTCTGTATACAAGTAGTTACACCTCCTACACCTCCAGTATGTGCAACAGGCTTGTCGCCAGCCAACAACGCTACAAACGTTACGATACCTGCTGCTACCTTATCCTGGAATGCAGTTGCGACAGCCACTAGTTATGATGTTTATTTTGGTTCAACAAATCCGCCAACTACGCCGACAAATGTTACTGGGACATCTATTAATGCTACTGGTCTTGCTGCTTCTACCCCTTACTACTGGTATGTAGTTCCAAAAAATGGGGGAGGTTCAGCTACTGGTTGCAATACAGTGTTTACGTTTACTACAGATGCTGCACCACCAGCAGCACCAGCAAATGATGACTGTGCCGGTGCTATCAATATTTTAGGTTGGGCCAACAATTTGGCTGGCACCACTATAAGTTCTTCACAAAGCGTAGCTCCTGCAACTTGTGGTACCTTTACAAGTTCTGGTGCTGGTGATGTTTGGTACAAATTCACTACACAGAATGCAGGTTCTGCCATTATCACTGTAAATGGTATAGATGCCGTAATTGAGGCATTCTCTGGTGCATGTGGCAGTTTGGTAAGTTTAGGTTGTGCAGATGTTAGCGGAACAACTGAAACGTTGAACCTTACAGGTTTATCTGCTGCTACCACTTACTATTTCAGGGTTTATGGATATGGTTCAGTATCGGCCGCACAAGGAAACTTTACCGTTTCTACAGCCGGTGCGGCATTGCCTGTTTCAATTGTTAGTTTGAAAGGGGAACGTCAAGGAAACAACAATGTTCTTTCATGGATTACTGTTACAGAAACCAACAATGCAGGATTTGAATTGCAACGTAGTGCGGATGGAATCAATTTTAGCGGATTGTCATTCATTGCAAGCCAATCTGCCAATGGAAACAGTAACGGCAATTTGGTTTATACATTTACAGATACCAAATCCTTGACTACAGGTTCGTATTACAGGCTTAAACAAGTGGATAAGGATGGCAAATCCACAGTTAGTTCAGTTGTGTTCATTAAGGGAGTTAAGGTTAGCAAACTTGAGTTGGCTAGCGTTTATCCAAATCCAGTAATTGACCAATTGAATGTAACTGTGGCATCACCAAAAGTAGATAGGATAACATTTGTGGTAACTGACCTTGCTGGTAAGGTTATCATGAGCCAATTGGCAAATGTTGTTAATGGTGACAACAACATTAAGTTGAATGTAAGTGTCTTGGCTAAGGGAACTTACACTATTAAAGCCGTTTGTGCCGATGGTTGCGAAACTGCCGTTAGCAAGTTTATTAAACAATAAACAGTTAGTTTCTTCATAATAAAAAAGGCTTCGAGTTTTAAACTCGAAGCCTTTTTTATTGAATTTATTACCCAGCTATAATTTGATGTTTATTGCCAACATGAAATTCGTTCCAGCCATTGGGAAATAATAATTTTCAGTAGTAAACTGTCCAGCAGAAATATAACTGAATGTATAACCATTTGGTTCATACTTTTTGTTGAATACATTGTTCAATTGTCCAATGATGTTCCATTCTTTGAACAACTTGTTCTTAATAGTGTAAATGGCCCTTACGTCCTGTGTGTAAAAATCAGTAAGTATCCGGCCATTGCTTTGTGCATTGTCCAGAAATTGCTTGTCAACATATTTGCTAATAAAACTTATTTCTGCATTTTTTATGGGAGCTAAATTCAAGGAAGAACTTGCAACAGTGGCTGGTGAAAAGGCAATATTTGTATTATTATGCAATATGGCAAACTGTCCGCCATTATCATAATCATCCACATATTCTGTAAATGCTTTGATTTTATTGTTGCTGAATGCTATGTTGGCTACTGCATTGAGCCAAGAAGAAAATACATAGCCACCCTGTAGTTCAATACCCGACCTGTAACTATTATCAACATTAGTTCTTGTATAAGCCCCCACATCGTTCACTTTACCAGTAAGTACCAATTGGTCCTTGTACAGCATATGATAAAACGTGACACCAAAACTATAGCTGCTTGTTTTTTTCTCAAAGCCCAATTCAAAGTCATGCAGTGTTTCTTTTTTAGGTTGGGCTAACTGACCAGCTTCGAAATCATCTCTATTGGGTTCCTTATTTGCCATAGCATAGCTAACAAAAGCCTGCCAATTATTTTTGTAATAGGTTAACCCTAACTTAGGATTTATAAAGTTGAATTTCCTGTCAATTATTAAAGTGGGGTTGTCCTTAAAGCCATTCATTTTGTAATCCACAAACCTGTACTGCATATCCACAAAAAAGGAAAGCGTACTGCTTAATTGGTGCTGCAGTTTGGCATAAATATTTGCATCTGTTTTTTTGGCTGGCTGGTCATAATATTTGAAATCATCATTTACGCCACCATTTTGTGCCCAGATTACTTGGCCATAATGTTCATTGTCAAAACTGTTCCATCCACCACCAATAGTGAAAATGTTTTTTCCTTTTTTATGCTGAAGGGAAAGTATCTGACCATAAAGATTATTGTCAAGCCATTGCCTTCTTATCAAATCTGTCCTTGTGATGGTAGATGTACCAACTGCTACATTAGGTAGGCCATAAGAACTGTATTTGGCATTGCCTTTAAAGTTTTCATAGTAGCCCAGGCCAGTCGTCAGGAACACAGCAGTATTGAAATCCCAAGTATTGCTTAAGGCAGTATTGAAAAATAGTTGGTAATGTGTCTGCCTGAAATTGTCTGTTTCATTGTCATAAGGAGTTCCTGCTTTTTCTGTACCAGATGAATTATAGGTTCTGTCTGTTGCCAGCAAATATTCAGGTACGCCATTCCAAGCTTGGTAAGTTTTTTCCTTTCCAGAAAAAACATTCAATCTCAAAGAGGATTTCTTGTTGAGGTAGGCAGCAGAAAATGCAAAGGATTGTAGGTCGCTCGATGCTCTTTGTATATAGCCATCACTGGTTATTTGACTAAGCCTTGCATCCACTGTAAAATGCCCATTAATCAAACCTGTGCCAGCTTTAACAGTATTCTTCCAAGTGTTGAAGGAGCCATAACTATTGTTCAGTTCGCCATAGGCTTTTTCATTGAACTCGTTAGTGGACAAATTAATCGTTGCACCAAAAGCACCAGTGCCATTAGATGAAGTTCCAACGCCTCTTTGTACTTGAATGCTGCTTACCGATGACGTGAAATCTGGCAGGTCAACAAAGAAGGTTCCTTGGCTTTCTGCATCATTATAAGGAATGCCATTCAGTGTTACATTGATTCTTGTTGCATCGGTTCCCCTAATGCGTATGCCAGTGTAGCCCACCCCGTTACCTGCATCAGCATTCACCACAACAGATGGGGTCTGGTTCAAAATAAATGGCAAGTCCTGACCAAGGTTCACTTTGGCAATTTCTTCCTTGCTCAAATTTGTTTTTGCAAATGGGGCTTTGTCGCTTGCACGGAGTGATTTCACCTCCAGTGGTTGAAGGAACAGTGCAATGCTTTTCAATTTCACCACTATGGTCAACTCATTTTTCTCAACAGCAATCTTCTCTTCATAATCTTTATAACCAATACTGGTTACTTTCAAAGAATAGTTTCCTTTAGCTGTTTTACTGAAAGTAAATTTCCCATCTCCATCAGCCACTGCTGTTTGGTTGTTCAGCATCACGGTTGCTCCTGCAACTGGCTGCTGGTTCTGCTCATCTACTACTTTGCCGGTTACGGCAGATTTTTGTGCAAATGCAATTAAGTTTAATGCTGCAAATGCCATTGTTCCCAACAATTTTTTCATTGTTTGATTTTTTAAAATTAAAAAATGGGAACAGGAATAACGCTACAGAAAGAGGACACAGTAAAGTGAAGTCGCCTTCCCTTCGCAGGAATTACCCTGTTCAGGTTCAACGGGTCTAATCTCAGCCTTCTATCTTGTTTCGAGTTTGTCGAAGACAATATAGTTCAGCACCCCGAGGAATAATCTGCGGCAAATGTAATAGGATTTTTAAAAAACGGACTTTTGATTTTGCTGGCTACGATAGAAAATTGTATGTGAGATTGTTTAAGAACGATTGATTTCAATCTTTATAGCCGATAAGTGTACGATTGTAAGGAGCTTCTTAGTGGTTGGTTTTTTTCATCAATACGGAAACAAAATAGAAAGCTGCAAGAAAGGAATATATATTCACTGCCCTAGCAAAAGGAGGAACCCCCTTCTGGTCAAATCTGTTTCAATCCCCTGATATCGGGGTTTAATTTTTTCAAACAATATTTTATCAGATTGTAACCTTTCGTGTCCCCTTTCGTTCAATAACAAAACATCTCCCCAAATGAAAAAAATATTTTTCTCAGTATTATTTGCTGCAGTAGCTATTGTTGTCACGGCACAGCAACCCAAGAATGTAGTGCATGACCCCAATGCAGTCATTAGAAATGTTAGTGGTTTTACAGGTATCTCCGTTTCAGGTGGGATCAGCCTATACCTCTCCCAAGGAAGTTCGGATGCAGTTGCTGTAAGCACAGATAATGCAAACGACACAGAAAAAGTAAAAACAGAAGTGAAAGATGGCATACTGAAAATTTATGTAGAAAATGGTGCATGGAATGGCTGGACCTGGAAAAGTAAAAGGGTCAAGGCATACGTAACAGCCAAGACGATTGAAAAAATTGATGTTTCTGGTTCGAGCATCATAAATGTCACAGACAAAATTTCTTCAAACAATTTAAAGTTTGATTTAAGCGGGAACAGTATTTTTAAAGGGGACCTGTCTGCAAGTTCTGCCAAAGTTGACATCAATGGAGCAAGTTCATTCAAGGGTTCGTTAATCATCAATTCTTCATTGAAACTGGAAGTGAGTGGAGCATCCACCATGTCGCTTTCAGGCTCTGTAACCACTGCTGATATTGATGTTAGTGGTGCAAGCAGCTTCAAGGCTTATGAGTTCTCCATTGATAATTGCAAAGCAGAAGCCAGCGGTGCATCATCCCTTGCTATTTCTGTAAAAAAGGAATTGAATGCGGAGGCAAGTGGTGCCAGCAGCATTAAGTATATTGGTAGCCCCGAGATAAAAAAATTAGAAACATCCGGTGCTTCTTCCATAAAAAAGAGAGAAAATTAAAATAAAGTTTGGGTGGTAAGTAGCATACCCCTACTTTTGCCGTCCAATAAACCGCGAGGTAGAGCAGCGGTAGCTCGTCGGGCTCATAACCCGAAGGTCATAGGTTCGAACCCTATCCTCGCAACAAACAGAAAATTAAGCCTCCTAGTGAGGCTTTTATTTTTTACATTCATTCATGCAATTTTGCATTCTATAAATGAAATCAGGATTCGTAAATATTTTTGGTAAGCCCAATGCTGGCAAAAGCACATTGCTTAATGCCCTAATAGGGGAGAAGATGGCTATTGTTTCGCATAAAGTGCAAACAACAAGGCACCGTATCAAAGGTTTCCTGACCAAGCCTGATGAATACCAGATTATTTTTTCTGACACGCCCGGTATCATTGAGGCTAAATATAAACTGCACGAAAAAATGATGGGTGCCGTAAAGAGTGCCTTGGAAGATGCCGATGTAGCTTTATTGATTGTGGATGCAAATGAGAACTTGCAGGAGTCTGATGAAATATTCCAACAATTAAAATTGAAAGTGCCCACCATTCTTATCCTCAACAAAATTGACGAAGCAAAGAATGGCAAGATTGCAGAAGCCGAAGCCTTTTTTGCTGATAAACCCTACGCCAAAAAAGTGGTGAAGATTTCTGCATTGCAGCAGCACCATTTGCAGAAATTGTTGAACGCTATTCTTGAGCTATTACCAGAAGGCAATCCTTTTTATAGTGAAGATGATTTGAGTGATTTGCCTACCAAGTTTTTTGTGGGTGAAATGATCAGGGAAAAAATTTATGAACTGTACCAGGATGAGATACCATACCATGTGGCAATACTCGTAAACGAGTTCAAGGAAAAGGAATCATTGGTGAAAATACAAGCCGACATTATTGTTCAAAGGGAAACGCAGAAGGCCATAATTATTGGTGACAAAGGAAGCATGGTGAAACAGATTGGTATGAAGGCAAGGGTGGACATAGAAAAGTTCATTGGACAGAAAGTATTCCTTGAGCTGTTTGTAAAAGTAAGGCCCAAATGGAGGGATAATGATTTGCAGTTAAGGGAATACGGGTATTAGCAAACGCAAAGAGCATAAGGCTGAGGGTATTGAAATAATTTAATTATAAGGGGGTGTTGCATAAAGGTTCCATACAAGCGTATGACGCAACTAAAGCCCAATAGCATTACTAATGCTGACCACCTAAAATCAAAAACATGAGTTACACAGTAGCAATAGTAGGAAGACCAAACGTAGGCAAGAGTACATTTTTCAACCGTTTGTTGGAACAACGTAAAGCGATTGTGGATGATGTAAGTGGCGTGACGCGTGACCGTCAATATGGTGTGGCCGAGTGGGCTGGAAAGACTTTCAACGTGATAGATACGGGTGGTTTTGTTCCCAATACCGAAGATATTTTTGAAAAGGAAATACGCAAGCAGGTAAGGATAGCGATTGATGAGGCAGATGCCATCATTTTTATGGTGGATGTAGCTGTGGGCATTACGGATCTGGATGAGGCAATGGCCGATTTGTTGCGTCGTTCCAAGAAACCCGTTTACTTGGCTGTGAACAAAGTGGACAATGGCCAGCGTGAATTGGAGGCCAGTGAGTTTTATAGCTTGGGTCTCGATACCATTTATACTGTTAGTAGCATTAGCGGAACGGGAAGCGGCGAATTACTGGATGCAGTTGTTGCCCCTATGAAGGAAGAGGATTCAGTTCAAACAGATGGTTCTGAGATTCCAAAATTCGCCATTATTGGTCAGCCCAACGTGGGCAAGTCTTCTTTGCTGAATGCAATGGTAGGTGAGGAGCGTACCATTGTTAGTGATATTTCTGGTACTACAAGGGATTCTATCCATACGCATTACAACATGTTCCAAAAGGAATTCATCCTCATTGATACTGCCGGTATCCGAAAGAAGAACAAGGAGAAGGAAGACCTTGAATTTTATTCCATCATCCGTGCCATCAAAGCAATGGATGAAGCAGATGTTTGTTTATTGGTGATTGATGCGGTGAATGGCATGACTGCACAGGATGTAACCATCTTCAGCTTGGCTTCACGTAAGGGAAAAGGCATTGTGATACTGGTGAACAAGTGGGATGCTGTTGAAAAAGAAACCAACACGGCCAGGGATTATGAAAAGAGATTAAAAGAAAAAATTGCTCCTTTTACAGATATACCTATCCTGTTTATTTCTGCCAAGGAAAAAACAAGGATTTTCAAGGCAATTGAAGTGGGATTGGAAGTGTATGAAAGCAAATCAAGAAGGATTGCCACTTCCAAGTTGAATGAAGTGATGCTCAAAGTAATTGAAGGTTATAAAGCCCCAGTTGTTCGTGGCCATATTGTCAAGATAAAGTTTGTTACGCAATTGCCAACGCATGTGCCGTCCTTTGCTTTCTTTACGAATTTCCCAGAAGATATTAAAATGCCTTACAGAAACTATCTGGAAAACCAGTTGCGTACCAACTTCAATTTTAAGGGAGTGCCAATCAGAATATTTTTCAGAAAAAAATAGATTGGTTAATATTTGGTGAGTTGAAATACACATCTATCTTCGCCGCTGAAATTTTCCAACCAAAAAAACAAACTAACATGAAAAAAGTATTGGCTATCGTAGCTATCGCTGCATTTGCTGCTTGTAACAATGGTACAACAGAAGTTAATGTTGTTGATTCAGTAAAGTATAAAGATTCAGTTTCCAAAGCTGAAGCTGCTGCTAAAGCTGCAATGGACACAGCTAAAGCTGCTATGGATACAGCAAAAGCCAAAATGGATACTACTAAACCTAAAATGTAGTATTAAAATATTTTAGCAAAAAAGGTTCTGCCATTGGCGGAACCTTTTTTGCTTTTATAAGTATTCGCTTAAGTACCTTTGCAACCTAAACTGAAAATTATTAAAATGAAACTTGAATTAGGACAACAGGCACCATTATTTACTTTGCACGATACAGAAAAAAAAGAAGTCAACCTTGCTGATTTCAAGGGAAAGAACGTATTGCTTTTGTTTTTTCCAATGGCATTTACAGGCGTTTGCACCAAGGAACTTTGCAGTGTAAGGGACAATATTGCACAGTACAATAATGCCAATGCACAGGTGTTGGGCATTTCTGTAGATAGCCCTTTTACGTTGGCAAAGTACAAGGAAGAACAAGCTTTGAATTTCCCCTTGCTCAGTGATTTCAATAAAGAAGTTTCAACAAGCTACGGAACCATTTATGATGCGTTCATTGGCTGGATGAAAGGCGTAAGCAAACGTTCCGCTTTTGTAATAGACAAAGAAGGAACTGTACGTTATGCGGAAGTGCTTGAAAGTGCCGGTGACCTGCCAAATTTTGAGGCAATCAATAACACTTTAGCCTCGCTGAATTAAATTAGTATTAAACCGATTGCCATTTTTATAATAAAGTGGCAATCGGTTCGTTGTTAAATTTGTTGCCAAGAATATTTGCCTGCAAGCAATGTTTTCTTATCTTTATGCTAGAATTAAAGGAATGAAAAAAGTCTACACAGCTTTATTACTTATTAATTTTATTGCTTTTACTGGTTTTTCCAGTGATAGTAACTATGTAGGTTATTCTGACGGACAAACCAAGATTACCCGCTTTTATCCCAATCCTGCTACTTTCTTCATCAATTTTGAATTCCAACGGAGCCTTGATAAAGGGCATACTTTACAGATTTACAGCTTCATTGGAAACAAAATAGCCGAACAACCTGTTAGCGGTTCAAAAATTACCCTTTCTCTAGAAGGTTATTTCCGTGGTATCTACTGCTTCCGCATCAGCGATAAAAGCGGTAAGATTATAGATAGCGGCAAGTTTCAAGTAGTTAAATAATTTCCTCCCACTCGCATTCATCGGTAACGTTTCCGTAATTAATCATGCAGCTTTTTTTTAGTGGCATACATTTGGCTTAATCTATTGCCAATAAAATATTGCCATGAAACTTTTTCTACGCTTAGCTGTTATTTTCCTTGGAATTGCATCTGCTTCTGCCCAAGAGAAGGACCTCCAGTTTTATTATAATAATGCACCTTTTAAGATGCCTGTTGTTACAGTGCCAACTTTTGCTGCAAAGGTTTTCAATATTAAAGATTATGGAGCCATCAGTGATGGACAAACGCTCAACACGCAAGCTTTTGCAAAGGCAATTGCTGCCTGTGCTGCAGCAGGCGGTGGCAAGGTGATTGTGCCAAGTGGCTTGTGGCTTACAGGTCCCATTGAATTCAGGAGCAATATCAACCTTGTTGTGGAACGCGGGGCTTTGATACAATTTACTGCAGACCATACCCAATACCCAATGATAAAAGGTGCTGCAGCTTCCCCTATTTATGGTGCTGAACTAAAGAATATTGCTATTACGGGTGAAGGCATTATTGATGGTGCAGGTGATAGCTGGCGACCATTAAAAAAAGAAAAGGCAACCGAAAAGCAATGGAAAGAAGTTACCTCAACTGGTGTAATAAGTAAGGACGGAAAAATTTGGTGGCCAACCAAGGAAGCGATGGATGGCGAGGAATTCATTAAACAGTTAAAGAAAAACAGTGCAAAGCCAACGGATGCAGAGCTGTTGCCTGCAAGGGATTTCCTCCGTCCCTACATGGTAATGTTTTCCAAATGTGACAATGTGCTTATTGAAGGCGTTACCATCCGCAATTCCCCCAAGTTTATTTTTTATCCTACTAGGTGCACCAACCTCACTTTGCGTTATGCCAATTTCTTCAATGAATGGTGGGCACAAAATGGTGATGCCATAGATATTAGTGCCTGCAAAAACGTGGTTATTTACAAGTGCAATGTAAGTGCTGGCGATGATGGCATCTGCATGAAAAGCAGTGGTGGCAAGGGAGGCGAAACGGAGGAATCTGCTTTGGAAAATATTTTAGTGGCAGGCTGCACCGTTTATCATGGTCATGGTGGCTTTGTCATCGGTAGTAATACAGACGGTGGCATGAAAAATATTTTTGTCACTGATTGCAATTTCATCGGAACGGATATAGGTATCCGTGTAAAGAGCAATGCAGGCCGTGGGGGCTATGTTCGTGATATTTACATCTCCAATATTTTTATGAAGGACATTATAAATGAAGCAGTTTCTTTTGATACTTTTTATGAAGACGTAGTAGCAGGAAAGAATAAAGATGAGGTAAAAACAACCTTGCGTGATAAAACACCTGTGTTCCGTGGTTTCTATTTAAGCAATATTGTTTGCAATGGTGCCGCTACGGCCATCTCCATTACTGGTCTTCCTGAGATGCCCGTTAGCCAAATACATTTTGACAATGTAACTATCTCTTCAAGGGAAGGGTACATTAATAAAGATGCGAAAGATATTGGCTTCAAGAATGTAAAAATTATTATGCCTAACGAGACAAAGGAATTATAAAAGAAAATTAATCCACAAAAGTAGCTAATTGTGTAGGGGACTTATAAAAATTGCAATGAGTGATAAGCTAAGCTAAACTTCTTTTCTAATACAATCATAAATGCTTACTCCCTCGCTAATGAGTTGCTAAACCTTAATTGAGCATTATACTTATAAGTACCAGTATTAGATAAGTTTTTACAATGAATACCAATGATATAAACCAACACTTAAATTAAAAAGGAAGAATTTGTTCACGTATTTGCTAAAGAAATGGGTATAACAACAAAGGTTCGCGTATGCCGCTTTACGATGATGGCAATATGCAGTCATTAATAAAGTGTTAATGAATAGGTTTCAAAAAAGTAAATTATTGTACCTAATAACAAAGAAGTTATAACGAATATATTTCGGCTAGATAATTCTTAAAAAAATACCCAAACAATTATTTGTTTGGGTATTTTTTTAAGAATTATGAGTTTTCTTTTTAGAATCGAATTCTAAATTCTAACTGGCTCATCCACCTTGCAGTATAACTAGGGTTATTACGTGGGTATATTGTGTATGGTGCTGTAGTTAAATTACGAGGGTCAAATGTATATCTTGGAGTAAGGTTAGTAGCTGAAGCATAGCTGAAACCAAGCAAACCAAAATTATCAAAACCAACTATGTACTGACGTCCCCAATCCCTATTAAGGAAGTTGGTAAAGTTAAACATGCTGTAACCTACTTCAGCAGAATACCCATTTCCACCCAACTTCAAAGTGAAACCTTGTGTTAGTTTCAAATCCAAGTTGTGAGTAAATGGCGTGCGGTCTCCATTTCTTTCTGCATAACCACCTCTATGGTTGCTTAAATATTTATCGTTTGTTATGTATTTTTCAAACGCATCTCTTTGTTGTTGTTCCGTATATGTAGTTCCTCCGAAGTTAGTTGGAAGGAATGTCATTGTCTGTAATTGTGATGGTGTAGGAATATAAACTAAATCATTATTAGTTTGTCCATCACGAACAGGAGGATTAGTGCCACTATATACATAGCTGAATGGGTTGCCTGATTGACCTGTATATACTAAAGAAATAGTTGTGTACAGTTTCTTGTTCGCATAAGTGAATTTTTTGCTTATGTAGCTAAATATTCTATGGCCTACACTATTATCCGATTGTGTTCTAGTTAAATAATTACGTCCGTTAACTGTTTCCATTCCATTCCATTGACTACCTGGCGTTGAGCTTTGGGCGTCGTTAAGTACAACAGATTCGCCGTAGTTGTAACTTGAAGTGAAGCTGAATCCTGTCCTTGTTACTTTATTTACTGTAACAGTAAAGTTATAGGAGAATGGCTTATCCCCTGCAGCATTAGAAATAAGGTAAACAGCTTGATAAGGATTTGCTACACCAGTAGTTCTAATTGGGATAGTATTTGGAGATGCATAAACATACCTTTGATCTGGGCCAATCATTCTTAAAGTTGGAGGCAGTATGTTAATGTTGGTATAATTAAAGTCATTTATGTTTTTAGTAAACATTCCTTCAATTGTAGCCGACCATCCTTCTCCAAACTTTTTATCTACAGCTAAACTTGTTCTAAAAACCTTCGGTGCCTTTAATTCCTCAGATGCAATTACCAAAGTACCTCTTGAATCAGAAAGGGAAAGACCTATTTCCTGAGGCGTATAAGCTGTTGTTTTGTACTTAATTAAGCTCCTATAAGATGCATTTTGAGTTGCACTTAAAGTGTATCCACCTTGAGCCAAACCATTATTGTTGTAAATAGCAGATGGCCAAACCATCGGCATACGGCCTACAAACAGGCCAAAACCGCCCCTTACAGTAACACCTTCTTCAGGTATTTTGTAAGTAAAGCCCACTCTTGGTGACAACGCTAATGGAACTTTTGGAGCTACACCTGCTTTTCCGCCTTGAAGATCATAATACTGAGCCAGTTTTGGAAGTGCCGTATCTACAGCAAAAGGGTCAGCAATCGGTTTGGTTACAAATTTTAAATAGTCGCCCCTTAGACCCAAAGTAATTGTAAGGTCATTGGAAACTCTTATTTCATCGTTAATAAAAAAAGCGGCTTTGAAAATTTTGAAATCAGAGGCAGAGCCTGTTGTTTTTTCGTCATTGCCCAATAATGGATAATTGGCGATGTATTGATTAGGGGCCATGTTATTGAAGAATGCTTGAACACTATCGTACCTATAGTTTCCTGCAGTATTCTGTATAAATGAGTTAAAACCTTTAAAAGTTTCAACTTCACCACCTAGTGTAATACCATGCTTGCCCAATGTTACTTTATATTGCTCAACCACATTAAATGTAGTTTGTTTTAAATAGTTAAAGGTAGAACTAGCTTCTGTTCCAAAATAAATTGATGCAGCAGAGCCATCAAAAATTTGTACAGCGGGCATTAGCGTACCTCCAAGTGGAGCCCTATCATCTGTAACATCAGTCAATGTAACCAAAAGCCTATTGCTCGCATTTTTACCTATTACAGATTTTAACTCTGCAGATGCTGAATGGGTTGTTGTTGGAAATCTGTACCCATTCGTTTCAAACCTTAAGGCAGTTGTAGCATTATCTAAAGGAACAATCCTGTCACCATCAGTATACCTATAACTTAGTGCCAATTTGTGCTTGTCACTGATATTCCAGTCTATTTTGGCAGTAATACGGTTTGCTTTTGTTTCGCTTAAGTTGTTCAAGTATCCACCGATATTGAAACCACCAGTTCTTTTTGCAACAGTATCCACTATTCTTTGCAGTGTAGCTGGAGTAACACTTCCAACATAAGTGCTTGGATTGAATGTAAGCGGAGTTTCATCCCTCTGCATTTCAGCACTTATAAAAAAGAAAGCCTTGTTTTTAACAATTGGACCACCTAAAGTAACACCAAAGGTTTTGTTGCTAAAAGAAGCTAGTTTGGTAGCCGCGTCCTTAGGGCCGTCTGGAGTTTTACCAGCAAGGTCCTGGTTCCTAAAGATATAATAAGCAGATCCATGCAAAGTGTTGGTACCTGATTTTGTGATGGCGTTAATAGCAGCACCAGTAAAATTGCCCAATGTAGCATTGTATGGAGAAATCGAAACTTGGAACTGGTCTATCGCATCAATTGATAGAGGTGCAATTCCTGATTGGCCACCATTTGTTCCAGAATAAGCCAGACCAAATTGGTCATTATTAACTGCACCATCAACATAAAATGAGTTGTAACGAACGTTTTGCCCTGCAAAAGACATCCCACCCTCACTGCTAATATTACCTGCACTAGCCAGTTTCATTTGGGGTGTGGCACGCAGATAGTCTGCAAGTGTCCTACCAACAGTTGGTAAATTCTCCATCTTATCCTTGCCAATCAATGTCTCCGTTCCGGATTTGACTGCTTCTCTTGTTGTTGTTACTGTAACACCAGCAAGATTGGTAGCTTTTGTATTCAAAGCAAAATCAACTTTGAAACTTTCTCCCAAATTCAAATAAATGTCTGTCTTTTTTTCTGTTGCAAAGCCCGTAAATGCGACTTCTACACTGTAAGGACCGCCTGGATTCATATTGTTAATATCAAAACGACCACCTGCACGGCTTTGAACTTTATAAACTGTACCTGTAGGTTCATGGGTTGCAGTTACGGTAGCACCTACCAAAACCTCGCCTGTGTTGGTTTTTACTGTACCACCAAGGCCACTCGTCGTGTTTTGTGCCATCGCAATTGCCGGCAGCAGAAAAGCTGCCAAAATAAATTGTAGGGTTCTCTTAAGCATAAATGTTAATTTTTCAGGTACAAAGAAAATGATTTATCCCTTTACAATTCCAACATAATGTTAACAAATTATAAGGAAAGGTTTATTATATTAAAAGAGTTGACAAAAACCTTGTTGTATTTGCTGCAAAACATTACGAACAAAGGAAAACAAACCGCAAACAATTTGCATTAACTGCACCTGCTTTACATTTGCACCATTAAAAAAAAATCATGTTAGATAATATAGCGGCAGCGATAGAGGACATAAAGCATGGCAAGATGGTCATTGTGGTAGATGATGAGGACCGTGAAAATGAAGGTGACTGTATTGTTGCGGCCCGCTTTGCTACAGCAGAGGTGATCAACTTCATGAGCAAGGAATGCCGTGGACTGATTTGTGTAGCACTAACCGAAGAAAGGTGCAAGGAACTTGATTTGCAGCCAATGGTTACCTCGAATACATCTTTACATGAAACAGCCTTCACTGTTTCAATTGATTTAATAAGTCCGGAAACAACCACTGGTATCTCTGCACAGGACAGGTCCAAAACTGTTTTGGCAATGGTGGATCCGAAAACAAAACCTGAAGATTTTGGTAGGCCGGGGCATATTTTCCCATTGAAAGCAAAAAATGGCGGGGTGTTGAGGAGAACCGGGCATACAGAAGCTTCTGTTGACCTGCCAAGATTGGCTGGATTGGAACCAGCAGGTGTTTTGGTGGAGGTAATGAATGAGGACGGAACAATGGCAAGGCTTCCCCAGCTAATAGAAATAGCCAAGAAGTTTGAACTGAAACTAATTTCAATTAAGGACCTAATTGAATACAGGTTACAGCAAGATAGTTTAATAGAAGAACTGGTTAGGGTGGATATGCCAACAAAATTTGGCCATTTCACTTTGGCTGCTTTCAAGGAAAAACTGAGTGGTGCAGAACATTTGGCACTTATAAAAGGCAGTTGGGAAAAAGATGAACCGGTATTGACAAGGGTACACAGCAGTTGTTTCACTGGGGATATTCTGGGAAGTTTCCGTTGTGATTGTGGCGAGCAATTGCACAAGGCCATGCAAATGGTGCAGGCAGAAGGCAAGGGACTCATTATATATATGAACCAGGAGGGCAGGGGCATTGGTCTAATCAATAAATTGAAAGCTTATAAACTTCAGGAAGAGGGCATGGACACCGTGGAAGCCAACTTGCATTTGGGTTTTGGTATGGACGAAAGGGATTATGGTGTTGGTGCACAAATCCTCCGCCACTTAAATGCTACCAAATTGAAATTAATGAGCAATAACCCACGCAAACGTGCAGCCCTAAAAGGGTATGGCTTGGAAGTTGTTGAAATTGTTCCGATAGAAGTGGCATCCAACCCCCACAACGAAAAGTATCTGGAAACAAAACGGGACAAGATGGGCCATGAAATCTTGGCTAGTTAAAAGAAGTAAACAGCAGCTTTTCTTACACTTGCCAGTCAGGTGTTTCACCATAGCTCGCAAATTCACTTGTTTTTTTTGGAAAATAAACAACAGAGCCAGCCTGCCTTCCATTATTTGACCAAACCCTACCGCTTTTTTGGCCGATTATTAAAACTTTGAGCAGTTTCAGCTACTTTTCAATGACAACCTAACTTGATTTTAAATAAATTTTAGAACACCCAAAAAATGCTAAGAAAAAAAAGCTAAGTTTTTTTCTTAGCATTTTTTTTGGCAAACAAGTTCCTTGCTTTTAGTAGGATGGCCAATTCAATCCATACAAAGTTTAAAACTGATTTCCTTGCTTGGGCGAGAAGGTGTGTGTTGTTCATTGCAGTTGCAGAGGTTGCCACTTAACCAAACAATCTAACTGGGCAATACTGATTTCGAAATTTTTTCTCCTTTTTTGTGACGGATTTTTTGTGACCGATTAATCGGTCACAAAAAATCCGTCACAAAAATATCACTTGTTTTTTATGCCAGTTACATCTAATCGTGGTTTTAAATCCACTCCATTATTGGATGATTGTTTCAGTGTACATATGCTAAGGCGGTGCGAAAGTTGCACTGCCAAATAATTTTGAGTAGATTCGGGATGATGTATCGTGTAAGCATTAGTTTTCCTGTTTCGTAAGCATTCCATCTTTCACCTCTTTCCACATACTGTCGAAACTCTTGTCTTTTGATGATTGCCATTCAGCAATATTTGTTTTTATCTTTTCATTCCTGCTGTGTTTAGCCTCATTAAAAAAGGATTGGATGAATTGACTATCCTGTTCAAATGCCAATTGATTGTACAATTGCTTCAATTGCTGTTCCTTATTGATATTGTCAGCCACCATTATCTTCTCCATTTCTTCCCTTGCAAAAACCTTTGCATCATAAGTGCCCGATGGCAGTAATGTTTTTGCAATTACTGGCATCAGTTCTATCAGTACCAAAATAATGACCAGCAACCAATAGCGAATCAACAAAGTATTGTTCGTCTTGATCAAGTTGTTCAATGCTTCAATCCTTGTAAGGAAACCATCATTCAGTAAGCTTTCAAATACTTGCTGTTCCTGCGTTACAGCGGATTCCATTTTTGACAATGAACTATCTATGTTTCTTATTTGGGACAATACTTGTGCAGACAAGGCTTGGTAATCAGCATCCAGTTTTTCATAATTACTCTTCTTTGCTTTGGCAATTGCTTCCAAACCAATCTTCTTACTGCCTCCTGTACCATCCGTTTCCGCAATGAAGTTTTGCCTTGCACTGCTTACCTCTTTATAACGCTCATCTAATTGATTTTGGAAACTTGATTTCTTTGCCAACAGTTCATTTTTTTGTGCTGCATAAACGGCATCTTGTTGGTTACGTTTATCTCTTTTCTTTTGCTCATTGTCCAGTGAAATTTGCAAATGCACTTCCTTGTTAAAGAGATAAAGCAGTGCTGGCTGTGCCATGAATGTTCCTATTGTTATTGCCAGCAGTCCCCTTAATAATAATGGGAGGAATTTCTGTTTATTCAGTTTGTTGATACCCTTTATCAATGCCCTGTCAATGCTCAAGATAATGCCGCCCATAAAAATACCCAAGGCGATGGCTGCAACTATGTTCGTAACTACAGTACTGAAAAAATATACCCAAGCCAAGCTGGCAAACAGCCATGTACCCAGTACTGTCATACCAATGATGGCATAACGGTTCCTGTCAATTACACAGTCTACCAGCAGTTCCTTTTCTGCTGTGGAAAGCCACCATAAAAATTTTGTCCACTTTGTTGCTACATAACTTTCCCTTTGAGAAAGCATGGATACGCTTTGCTGCATAAAGATTCACTTTAAGAATGAGGTGGTTGAAGCTGGAATAGTGGTTGAAGTAGGAGCAGTAAAGAAACAAGGAAAGGTTGAGATTGGGGAAAATTGTTTTGTTAAAAAGAGAAGAATTTACATTCAGGTTCTCCCGAAAAATCGAGATGGAGGCTTTCTAAGGGAGAGAGCTCCCTATGTGTAGCTGTTTGTGTTTATTGATTGGATGGCCTGTGATGGCCTGTGCAAAATTTTATTGTTCGGTTGTGGAGTTGAACTGTGCTATTTATAAGCACAGGGAGAATAATATGTATAAAGGTAGGGAGGGATATAGATATGGGGGCTGCAAGGTATGGACTTGGATGGAGCTCTCTATAGGTTAGACTAGGATATGGTATAAGTGCAGGTCAGTATAAGTCGGTATAATCCTAAGCATTTTTGTGCAAAACGTTTTGGATGCGTAGTTTTTATATGAGTTATAACAAGATAAGTTTTATTTATTCGCGAAAAAAATCACGTTATAGTAGTGACTCATTGTTTTTTTTATTACATGCCGACCTTACTCAAAGTAGTAGGGCGGCATGTAACAAAAAGGTGTTTTCATAGTGAAGCTAAATTCTATCGAATTATTATTGGACAGCTTCTGCGTTCTGCTGGTTTTTCTTCTTCATCTTTTTTATTCCATATCCTACACCGGCAGCAACCAATAGCGACAAGCCCCCATCAATAGGAACATCATCATCTACATCGTCGCCAAAGCCTGGACCCTGTGCATGCAGCAGGCAAGGCAGGAAGATGAACAGCAGCAGTACGATTAGCTGGATATTTATTTTATATTTTTTCATTCTTAATGGGGTATTTGATTATTGTATTTGGAATCTTTCTGTTTTTGTTTCCGCTTTGTTGCTTAATGACAAGTAGTAGGTACCTTTTGACAAACCTTTTACGTTTATGTTGACTTCCCCATTCTGTTGGTTTCCTGCATTGATTACCTGTACTATCTGCCCAGCGGCATTCAAGATGGAAATATTGGTTTCAGTGGTACTGCTATTGCTAAACCTGACTTTTAATATATCTGTTGCCGGGTTTGGACTTAGTTTAATTGAGTATGCAATTGGTTGAACGGAAGGCAGGCTCTTGACTTTTCTTTGAATAATTTCAAACCTGTTTTCCCCTTGACTTTCCATATTGGACGTGGTATTGAACTGGTACACCATTCCTTCTTCCATTTTCGTTTCTATATCAAGATATTTGTCATGGAGGTTGAGGACAATACTGTCAGCAAGCTCATTTTTGGTAACGGTCAATGTGAAACTCCTTTCGGCATTACTTTGCAGTCCCAAGGGTATTGCTTTGCCATCCTGAAAAGGCCTTACATCTACAGCAAGTGCCCTGTTGTTTGCCGACAGGCTGTAGAGGCTCACTTCGCTGTTGGCAAACTTGTCTGCATCCCATCTGGCATCACGGTTGTCCGAGCCTTTATTATCCAATTGAAGGAGGTACCTGTCCCAAAATATATTACCACTAGTGATGCTCATTTCCACCATGTTCCCGCTTCCAGAGGCGTTACGGAGTATAGTAGATGTATCTATGGCTGTTTTGTCTGTTTCATGGAAAGTGATGGTATTGTTTGTTGCAGCAATTGCCTGAACAAAAAAACCTGCGAATGATGGCAATGAATAATCATTTATACCAAAAGCATAGGTAAGATAGCCCCCCTTGGTTCCTTGATGCGGATTGAATAACCAGAAATTGTTGTTGACTCCCTCCGCTGGCGTAGCTGTTTTTAAATTGATATTGGATGGGTATGGATTGCTTATCAAGTTATAACTTGGATTGCTTGCTGAATACGTAACTGTATTTGAAAAATTGCCAATAGGGTTCAGGGTACCTGTCGCATCCAAGGTTACGGCATTTGGTGTATAGGTACCGCCATTTAATGAACCTGTTTGATTTTTTGAACCCCTCAACAAAACCCTGAAACCATCACCAACACCAACAGTGCCTGCTGCTGTGGTATAAGCAACCCAACCTGGGTCAGTTGCAGCACTGCCTCCAGAACCTATTGTGGTTACTGTGCCTGCATTGGTAATTGATGGGTCATAGGAAAATGCCGAGGCAGCATTGCTTCCTGTTGATGTGAACGGCGGTAAGGCCGCATCACTACCATTCCCTGTAATATCAATATCATCTGTTAACTGTGTTAAAGCAAGTGCTTCACCAAAAGGATTGCCCAAAAATCGGAAGGCACGCAAACCACCGGGTATGTACCGTTGGATAGTTACGTTTCCCGTAATTGCACCCGCAGAATTTCCAATACTTCCTGTACCTGTATTATCAGACTTCAAAGTAAATGTTCCACTATTGGCGATAGTCTTGCCTGAAGGCACAGTAACAATGACTGCTGGTGCTATATCCATAATTGCACCAGAGGCAATATTGGTATTGCTTACCGAAATGTTGGCATCAACAGTAACTGTGTGTGTGGCCAGTATGGTAATGGTATTTGCATTTTGACCAGGTACTAATGTAGCATTGATCCATGTACTGTTGTTGGAGGATGATTCCCATGTTGAAGTACTGCTCCAGTTACCCGATTGTTTGGAACGGAAATAATCAGTAGCTGCAGAAGTAGGAACACTAACAATGATATTTCCTGAAGTGGCCCCTGTTAAGCTACCTGACGCAGCACTGATTGTATAAGTGCCAGCAGCACTAAATTTTATATCATTAAAAGTGGCCACACCATTAACTGCAGCTTTGGTAACTGTTCCGGAGATGGTTCCTGGACCCGAAGCTTTGGAAAGTGTAATATTTGATAGGTAAGTGTTATCAACTGAATTGTCTGCCTTACGTGCTTCAACAGTAAATGAAGCAAGGTTGGTAGCTACTGTACCAGTTGTAGGAACACTTACCAACGCAAGTTTCGTTGCTCCAGTAGCGGCAGCTATATAGGTACCTGAAATTACCAATGTTTTAGTCTTGCTATAGCCACCGCCAGATTCACTACCGCACTTCGACTTCAAGACAGTGATAGTGCATGCATTGCCAGCAGTGGTGGTAAAAGTGCCGGTTAATGAGCCTATGGCAGGGGTAGCAGACGTGCCACAGCTACTAGACGTGCCAATACAGCCAACAGTTGAAGATGCTGTTGTGAAATTACTATTGCTGCTGCTTATCTGAACTTGATAGCCTTTGTTGCCGGCACTACTAGCGTAGGCCGTACCGTTTACCGAAGTAATGGTAAAATTATAACCTGACTTAGCAGTTATTGTTGTTGTATAAGATGTTGCCCCGTCGCTTGAGGTGGTACAGCTGGCATCTACACCGTTATAGGCTGTTGTATTGGTAAGGGCCACAGTAAAAAGGTTTGCTGGGCTTGGTACCGCCCCAGTGGTACCAGCACCGCCAAGGCCAGTATAAGTAATTGTAAAAGCTGTTTGACCCCATGCAGTCATTGCAAATAGGCAACAGAATAATAAACATGATAGAACATGTAGTTGTCTTTTCATAAACCAGTTTTTTTTATTTGAGATTTAAAAGTAACTAGCGAGTGTTACCTTAAAAAAGCCTTAAGATTAAGTATAGATTATGAAATAGTTAAGGAACAAAACAACTAGACATCCTAACTGTATTTAGTCATCAATTGGGATGTCTAGTTATTGCTATCTTTTTATAAAGCGGATAACACCTGCACTGTTTCCATCTTGATAATGCAAGAAATAAGCTCCCCCTATCAAAGAAGCAACATTCACCTTGATTAACTTTTCTGTTATATTGGTGGCGTGTGCCTGTAGCACCAACCTGCCCGTAGCATCTGTAACGTAATAAGAAACCTTGCCTCTTAGTCCTTCGATATTCAAAATGGTGGCTGCTGGATTTGGGTATGATTTTATGGCAAGCGTTTCCGTATTTCTTTTTAGGGTAACTATACTGGAATACCTGAACTTTCCGTCAGCATCTACCATTTTAAGACGATAATATAAAACATTGTCATTGCCAATACCTGCATCGTTGTACGTGTAAGTATGCTGTGCTGATGAATTTGTTTCGGTCAATAATTTTACTATTCCCACAAAGTGTTGCTGGTCATTGCTACGCTCCAGTTCATAATGGGAAAGGTTTATTTCATCTGTAGTTGTCCATGACAAGCTATTATTGGTATTATTGGTCCTTCCATTAAAACTAATAAGGGTAACCGGTACAGGCGTACTTGTTACTGTAAGGTTCAATACCAATACGCTATCGCAACCCATGCTACTTTGCAAGGTATAAGTTGCGACTGCTGTGCCGCCAGCAGGTATGTTGATACCATGCCAGGTATAAGGAAGTGCTGTGGAATTGATGGTTATATTGTTCTGCGTTGTATCAACACTTACTGTAAGGTTCAGTGAAACTGTACTGTCGCATCCATTTGCATTCAAGGTATGATAGGTAGCTGCATTGGTGCCACTTGTATTCACTGTTAATCCATTCCAGATAAAAGGCAATTGATGGCAGGTTGTTCGGTTATCAACTTGACTGCTTGTAGCCTTCACCGTAAGGTTAAGGTGGATAGTACTGTCGCAACCGTTAGCATTCGGCACCGTATAACGTGCCACATCCAAACCGCCAATATTTATCACAGTGCCGTGCCATGTGTAAGGCAATGAACTACTGCATATCGTTTCGTTCACAATGGCGGAACTTGAAGCCTTTACAGTTAAGTTCAAATGAATGATGCTATCACAGCCGCTGGCATTCAATAAAGTATCCCTTGCCACATCCGAGCCTGCAAAACCTACACTAGTACCATGCCATAGGTATGGTAATGCATTATTGCATATCGTGTCTTTTACAACTGAGTGGATGGTAGGTTTTATATATAAATTCAGGTGGATGATACTGTCACAACCGCTGGCATTCATTACTGTATCTTTTGCCACATCCAAACCGCCTGCATTCACAACCTTGCTATGCCATATGTAGGGCAAGGCATTATTGCATACTGTATCATTGACAGTATAGCTGCTTGCCTGTTTTACATACAAGTTCAAATGCAGAATGCTGTCGCAACCGCCAGCAGTTACTAAGGTATATTGTGCCATATTCAAACCGCCCGTAGCAACGCTGGTGCCATGCCATAGGTACGGTAATGCAGTATTGCAGATGGTATCATTTACAATGGAATGAATAGCAGGTCTAACATATAAATTCAGGTGGATGATACTGTCGCAGCCATTCGCATTCACCAAAGTGTATTGTGCCACATCCAAGCCTCCAAAACTAACACTGGTACCATGCCATAAGTACGGCAATGCACTATTGCATATTGTATCTTTCACAACAGCGTTACTTGCAGATTTTATATATAGGTTCAAGTGCAATATGCTGTCGCAACCTGCTGCATTTACCAAGGTATCCTGAGCTATATTCAAGCCCGCTGCGGCTACACTGACGCCGTGCCAGAGATAAGGCAACGCAGTATTGCAAATGGTATCATTGACAGTATGGCTGCTTGTGGACTTCACATACAAATTCAAATGCAACACGCTGTCGCAGCCGTTGGCATTCAATAAAGTGTCCTGAGCTATATTCAAGCCTCCTGCATTTACTATAATGCCGTGCCAACTGTAGGGCAATGAACTGCTGCATATCGTATCATTCACAACGGAAGAGGTGGCAATTTTCACTGTCAAGTTTAAATGAATGATGCTGTCGCATCCGTTAGCATTCAACAGGGTATCCCTCGCCACATTCAAACCACCTGCATTCACCGTAAGACCATGCCAGGTGTAAGGCAATGAATTGCTGCATATCGTGTCGTTCACAACGGAAGAACTTGTTGGCTTCACCACAAGATTCAAATGGATAATGCTATCACATCCGCTAGCGTTCAACACGGTATCCTTGGCCACATTCAAGCCGCCTGCATTAACCACAGTACCGTGCCATATATAAGGCAATGAACTATTACATATCGTATCGTTCACAATGGAGGAACTTGTTGCCTTAACTATAAGATTCAAATGAATGATGCTGTCGCATCCGTTAGCATTCAACAGGGTATCCCTCGCCACATTCAAACCACCTGCATTCACCGTAAGACCATGCCAGGTGTAAGGCAATGAACTGCTGCATATTGTGTCATTTACTGTTGAGGAAGTTGTAGCCTTCACTATTAGGTTAAGGTGAATGATGCTGTCGCAACCGATAGCACTCGGCACAGTATCCTGAGCCACATCCAAACCGCCTGCATTCAAAATATTGCCATGCCATGTGTAAGGAAATGAACTGCTGCATATTGTGTCGTTCACTGTTGAATTTGGTCTTCGCACTACCAAGTTCAATGTAACAATACTGTCGCACCCACTTATGTTTTGTAAGTATTGTTGAACAATGCCCACCCCACCGTCAGTTAGTGTAATGCCATGCCATATATAGGGTAACTGGTTGTTATAGATCGTATCATTGATTGTGGTAGCATGTGTATTTTTAACAACCAAGTTTAAATGAACGACACTGTCGCAGCCACCTGCATTCAGGGTAGTATAAGTGGCTACGTTTGTGCCACCTGCGGCAATGGATTGGCTATGCCATATATAAGGTAGTAAATTACTGCAAACAGAATCTGTTACGGTTGAAGACGTAGGTGTACAGGCAAGTACTGCTGTGCCACCTACTACCACTTTGCTTGGTCCTCCAGTGCCAGTTCCACTTGAAGATCCATTGCCAAATAATTTAAATGTGATTGAAGAAAGGCCATTGTAGTTAGTCGAAGGCAATGTATAGGACTTATCGCCTTGTTGAACAGAAGAGCCGTTAACTGTTGTAACATTTGCAATAATGGACCCATAAGCATCTATGCTTGACTTTAGGGAATAACTTGTGGGGCCTGTGCCAGAAGAGCCCATATTAAATGTTACTGTCGCCCCATTTAGATTCAACCGGTAACCAGTAGCAGCCGTAACTGTAATTGTAATGCAATTGGCAGCACTGTTCCATGAAGCAGAATTCCATCTTGCACCTGAACTTGTATAACTAAGCCCAGTTCTACTTGTTGATGTTGCTGCTGCATTTACACCTATTGCAGTAGCTCCAATTGGCATATTAGTGGCCACATTGCCATTATTCCATGTAGCTAGTTGCCCCCATCCATTTATAGCAAAGAGGCTAAAGAGTAATAATGGCAAAAAGAAAACGGTATACTTTGTTTTCATAAACAGCTTTTAATGATTGAGACTTAAAAATATTCAAGGATTGTTACCTTAAAAAAGCCTTAAGATTATGTAACCGTTATGCTATTATTAACACATGTACCAAACTGAAAAGACTGTATTGTTAATTCAATACAGTCTTTTCAGTTTCTTGATATTAGCTCTTTGTTAAACTACCTTATCAAATTAATAGATCCTTTTTTGTCAATCACATCCCCATTTATCAAGGTTGCTTTTACAACATATATATATACGCCTACTGGTTGTTGCTTACTACTTTGTGTTCCATCCCAGCCTTTGTTTACATCCTTTGTTTCAAATATTAATTCGCCCCATTGATTGAAGACCCTCATTTCTACACTTTTAATGGAAGTGCCATATACTTTCAGCACATCATTCTTGCCATCGTTGTTTGGGGTAAAGAAATTGGGAATGAAAAGGTCATTATTAATGGTAATGACTTGCAAGTTTACATGGGCTGTATCTATACAGCCAGCAGCCGTTTTACCTACTGCATAATAATCCCCGCTGGTATTGGCAATAATGGTTTGGCTATTGGCTGTTTGATTTGCAAATAAACTGGATGGCTGCCATGCAGTTATTTGGAAGGGAAGGGAAGAAGATGTGGTGAAGGTGACGTTACGTCCTTTTGTTGCAGGATTAGTTGTTGCAGTAAGGGTAAGTTTAAAACTTGCCTGTACATTAATGGTAGAAGACATAGTGCTTGTGCAACCTAATGCACTTGTTGCAATGGCCTTGTAGGAATCGGTTGCAACAGGCGTCACACTTATGTTGCTCATACCTGTAGCAAAACCTTGCCACTGAACTATAGCATTACTTGTTGCTTGTAATGTTATACTGTTTCCCAAACAAATAGCAGCGGTAAGTGGACTAACTATTAGTGTAGGCGATGGATTAACTGTTATGCTTGTTATAGTTGTTGTAGCACATTGACCCAAAGCTGGTGTAAAAGTGTAAACAGTTGTGCCAGCAGTAGCTGTGCTTATTGTGGGACTCCAAGTACCCGTTATGCCATTGGTTGATGTGGTTGGAAGCACTGGTGCCGTTGCGTTTTGGCATACAGCAGCCACAGGTGCAAACGTTGGTATCGTTGGAGCAGTCACTGTTATTTGTAATGTTGCCGTTGTAGCACATTGTCCAGTAGCTGGTGTAAAAGTGTAAACAGTTGTACCAGCAGTAGCTGTGCTTATTGTGGGGCTCCAAGTACCCGTTATGCCATTGCTTGAAGTGGTTGGGAGTGTTGGTGCCGCCGCATTCTGGCACACAGCAGCTATAGGTGCAAATGTTGGTATTGTTGGTGCAATCACGGTTACTTGCAGGTTTGCCGTTGTGGCACATTGCCCAATTGCTGGCGTAAATGTGTAAGTTGATGTACCAACAATAACCGTACTTACTGCAGGACTCCAAGTGCCCGTGATGCCGTTGGTTGAAGTTGTTGGAAGTATTGGGGCAGTTGCGTTCTGGCACACAGCAGCTACAGGTGCAAACGTTGGTACCATTGGTGCGTTCACTGTTATTTGCATGGTTGTCGTCGTGGCACACTGACCAGTTGCTGGCGTAAAGGTATAAGTTGCTGTGCCAGCACTAGCCGTACTTACGGCAGGACTCCAAGTACCCGTAATGCTATTGGTTGATGTAGTTGGAAGTACAGGAGCTGTTGCATTTTGGCATACGGCTGCCACAGGTACGAACGTTGGTGCAGTTGGTGGGTTTATTGTTATTTGTAAGGTCGCTGTTGTGGCACATTGTCCAGTTGTTGGCGTAAAAGTGTAAGTAGCTATACCTACACTGGCCGTACTTACGGCAGGACTCCAAGTACCCGTAATGCCATTGGTTGATGTAGTGGGAAGTACTGGTGCTGTCGCATTCTGGCACACAGCAGCTATAGGTGCAAACGTTGGTGCTGTTGGTGCATTCACCGTTATTTGTAAAGTTGTACTTGTGCCGCATTCACCGATAGCTGGTGTGAAAGTATAAGTTGCTGTTCCTACAGTCGCTGTACTTACTGTAGGACTCCAAGTACCTGTGATACCGTTGGTTGATGTGGTTGGAAGCGTTGGAGCAGTTGTATTCTGGCATACAGGAGTTACAGGTGTAAATATTGGTGTTGTCGGAGCATTCACTACCATCTGTAATGTATTGCTTGTTGCTGTTGGAGTGGTTACACAGGGTTCACTGCTTGTCATTACACAAGTAATTTCGTCATTATTTGCTAATGTATTTGTTGAATAAGTAGCTGAAGTAGCACCACTAATCGTTATGGTATTCTTCTTCCAGATATAGGTGGGGGCTGTGCCGCCATTGCTTGGGGTAGCAGTAAATGTAACATTGGTACCCAGGCAAATTGGATTAATTGGACTAGAACTGATGACAACAGCAGGTGTTAGCAAAGCAAACTGGGCAGGTAAGCAGCTAACGCCAGTTACCACACCACCGGGTGTTACCCAGTTTGATGTGGACGAAGCCAATGAAAAGTTTATCAGCGTTCCGTTGAGGTTGTTGCCGCTTGCATCGAGCAAGGTGATAACACTAGGGTTAGGTATACTTGCAAATCCCTGATTGAATTTGTAGTAAGCAATCAATCCATTTTGTGGAATGGTCAATTCGCAGTTCATGGTTTGCTGTATTTCTGTTTGGCATAAAGCTCTTCCCCATAAACGCACTTCATCAATCTTGCCATTGAAATATTCTGGTTGTGCCTGGTTCTGTCCAATTAACACGGGTGATGTGCCTGTACTTATAATTGGACCAGTAGTATTTATGGAACCGATTAGCACACCATTACGGTACACCCTTTTTGTTTTGCCATCATAAGTAGCAGCCACATGCACCCACTGGTTTTCATAATCTGCTTTATTAATTGGCACATCCAATTCCACATAAGTTGTTCCCACACCTAATCCAAAGGACAGTATAGTGCCATGTTCCTGAAATGAAAACAGGTGCCTACCGTTACCATCTTCCTTTCTATAAATTTCATAGTAAGTGTTTGTGTGAATGTCCCTTGGGTTAACCCAAGCCTCAATGGTTATCTGGGAAGTAGGCTTCAACAAAGCATTGTGCGGTATGCTCACATAGTCATTCACACCATCAAAATCGAGTGCGGATGCTGGCATGGCAATGCCATTTCCTTGTATTGCAAAATCTTGCAAGCTAGAGCTGCAACTATTGTTGTTGATATTGATGGTGGCAGTTTTAATTCCAGCACTAGTGGGTAAAAAACTTACTGTGAAAGTAGCCGAGCCACCGGGTGCAATAGGCGATGCGGGTATTAAAGCACCAACTGTGAATAATGATGCATCTGCACCGCTAACTGTAATGCTACTGATTGTAAGGTTGGCGATGCCTGTATTGTTAATGGTGAAAGTATTGGTAACGGTACTGTTTGTATTTCCATTGCCAAAATCTGTATTGTCGGTAGTGTTTGGCGTCATGTCACCATCGGCAATGGAAATACTATTGCCTGATACTTGACTTATAGGTCCGCCTACTGTAACAGAAACAGGATTGCTTGTTACGGAAGCTGGGCTAACGCATGGGGCATTGCTTGTTAATATACAAGTAATGGCATCTGTTGTTGTCAAAGCATTATCCGTATAAGTAGGGGCATTGGTGCCGGCATTTGTTCCATTCTTTTTCCATTGGTAGGAGGGTGCTGATCCTCCATTGGTGATGGTTGCTGTAAAAGTAATAGGCGTACCAGCACAAAAGATGCCACTAGGGCTTGCCGATATACTTATTGCTGGTGTCACATTAGGTGTTACAGTAATGATGCCAGCAGCAACTACCTGTATGCATGTGCCAGTTGTATTTATTGCATAGTTGAATGTACCCGATACTGTTGGTGTGCCACTGATAGTAAGCACGCCTCCATTGTACACAGCTGTTACACCTGCAGGAAGTCCTGTAATATTGGCTCCAGTACCACCACCTGCTATTGAATAGGTTATGTCAGTTATCGCAGTATTGATACAAACCGTTTGCACAAGTGTCGCTGTTGTGGAAGTCAGGGTAATGGTTGCATCTGGATTTACTTTTATTGTTCCTGTTTCGGTTTTTTGTGCACAAGTTCCAGTTGTAGTAATGGTATAATTGAAATTGCCAGTTACATTAGGGGTACCGCTAATAGTAAGTACACCACCATTATAAACACCAGTAACACCTGCTGGCAAGCCAGTAGCATTAGCATTTATTCCGCCGCCTCCAATCATATAAGTGATATTGGTTATTGCCGTATTGATGCATACTGCTTGGGAGGTAGTACTTGCGGCAGAATTTAATGTAATTGTCGCATCTGGGCTGACTGTTATCGTTCCTGTTGCTGTTGCTTGCGTACATGTACCACTTGTAGTAACAGTATAATTAAAAGTGCCTGTTGCAGTTGGTATGCCACTAATAGTAAATACACCAGCATTGTATATCCCAGTTACTCCAGCAGGCAAACCAGTAGCAATTTCACCTGTTCCACCGCCAATAATTGCATAGCTAATATTAGTTATTGCAGTGTTGACACATAAGGTTTGGACATCTGTATTTGTGGCAGAGCTTAAAGTGATTGTTGCATTTGGATTAATTGTTATCGTTCCTGTTGCAGAATTTTGCGTGCAAGTGCCTGTTGTGGTAACAGTATAACTAAAAGTGCCTGTTGCAGTTGGTATGCCACTAATAGTAAATACACCAGCATTGTATATGCCAGTTACTCCAGCAGGCAAGCCAGTGGCACTTGCACCTGTTCCCCCACCACTAATAGCATAAGTGATATTAGTAATGGCTGTATTGATGCAGACTGCCTGCGATGCAGTACTTGCAGTAGAATTTAAAATGATGCTTGCATCTGGATTGACTGTTATGGTACCAGTTGCGGTTGATTGTGCACATGTGCCTGATGTAGTAACAGTATAATTGAAAGTGCCTGTTGCAGTAGGCGTACCGCTAATGGTAAATACCCCCGCACTATATATACCAGTTATGCCAACAGGTAAGCCTGTTACGTTGGCATCCGTCCCACCGCCACCAATAGTATAAGTGATATTAGTAATAGCTGTATTAATACAAACTGCCTGTGCATTTGTACTTACAGCAGAATTTAAAGTGATGGTTGCATCTGGATTCACTGTTATACTGCCCGTTGCAGTTGTTTGCCCACAACTGCCAGTTGTTGTAACAATATAGTTGAAAGTACCTGTTGCAGTAGGCGTTCCGCTAATGGTGAACACACCAGTATTGAACACGCCCGTTACGCCAGCAGGTAAACCAGTAATATTTGCATTCGTTCCACCACCACTAATAGCGTATGTAATGCTGGTAATAGCTGTATTGATACATATGGCTTGTGAAGCAGTGCCTGCAGCAGAAATTAAATTGATTGTTGCGTCAGGGGTTATAGAGATAGAACCTGTTGCGGTTACTTGTGCACAGCTACCTGTTGTTGTAATGGTATAATTGAAAGTGCCAGTTACGGTTGGCGTACCACTAATAGTAAACACGCCTGCACTATATGTACCTGTTACTCCTCTAGGCAGGCCAGAGATGCTTGCACCCGTGCCACCGCCACTAATAGCGTAAGTGATATTGGCAATGGCTGTATTAACGCATATAGATTGCGATGAAGTGCTTGCAGCAGAAGTCAATGTTATTCCTGCATCTGGGTTCACTATTATTGAGCCAGTGGCTGTTGTTTGTGCACAGGTACCTGTTGTAGTAACGGTATAGTTGAAAGTGCCTGTTGCGGTAGGTGTACCACTAATCGTAAAAACACCTGCACTGTATACGCCTGTTACACCTGCAGGCAAGCCAGTAATAGTTGCACCCGTTCCACTACCTCCAATAGTATAAGTGATATTGGTAATAGTATTGTTTATACAAAGTGTTTGAGCATCTGTACTTGCAGCAGAAGTCAATATTATTGCTGCATCTGGGTTCACTATTATTGAGCCAGTTGCTGTTGCCTGTACACAAGTGCCCGTTGTGGTAACGGTATAATTGAAACTGCCTGCAGCAGTAGGTGTACCACTGATTGTGAATACGCCTGCACTGTATGTACCCACTAATCCTGCAGGAAGACCAGTAATACCTGCACCCGTTCCGCCACCAACTATTGAATAAGTGATATTGGTTAATGCTGTATTGATGCAGAGTGATTGTGCATTGGTGCTGGCAGCAGAAGTTAGTGCTATTGTCGCATCAGGTTTTACAATGATGGAACCTGTTGCTGTGGCTTGTGGTAAACAAGTACCTGTTGTTGTAACGGTATAATTGAAAGTGCCTGTTGCAGTGGGTGTACCGCTGATGGTGAATACACCTGCATTGTATGCACCGGTTACACCAGCAGGAAGCCCGGTAACACTAACACCCGTTCCACTGCCACCTATTGAATAAGTGATATTAGCAATTGCCGTATTGGTACAAACTGTTTGTGCGTTCGTGCTCGCAGCAGAGGTAAGTGTTATAGTTGGTGTAGGCTTAACAGTAATAACACCAGTGGCGGTTTCACCTGTACAACTTGAAGTAACCGTATATGAAAAAGGAGAACCCACAGTTGTTGTTGGCGTTCCACTAATGGTAAAGATGCCATTATTGTAAGTTCCTGTAAGACCGGTAGGCAAACCTGTAACTGTTGCACCACCACCTCCAGCAATAGAATAAGTAATGTTTGTAATGGGAGTATTGATACACGTAGATTGGGCATCCGTGTGAGCAGCAGACGTAAGCACGATTGGCAATGGACTTGTTGTAGTAATTTTTATATCATCAATATAGAAACCTTCGTTGGTGAGGTCATAATTACTTGCCGTTGCATTTGTCATCAAAGTATTAAAGGTAGCACAAGTACCTGTTGTTTTTACACTTACTACTCTTACTTGTACGCTTGAGGTACCATTTGGGATATTGTACACTAAAGGGTTGGGACATTGATAAATATTGCATCCCGAAGAACCTGTTGATGAACCTCCCAATTGACCAAAGGCCCAACCCAAATCGCCAAAACCACCAACTCTGCCTATTGCGGTGAACCCCCCTCCATTAAGACTGACAAGGATTACAGCTCCTTCCCTTGTGTCCATGCCATATCCTGTTGACGCTCCATCCTTTACAGCATGATACATGCTTAAAACCAATCCTCCAAAACCCGTTGTGTTAAAGGAATTAAAAGTAAGTGTATTGCTTTCTCCTGACCTACCTACCCTTGCAGAGCTAGCACCCGTTCTTGCCAATTCCGAATTGGTATTGCCCCCCGTAAAACTCCAAGAATCACATTGACCATTTTCGAACCCTTGAAAAGCTAAGGTATTTATTGTTGGTGCAGTTGCACTTCCCTGTATGGCAAAATCATAAGCAGCAACATTGCAACTGCTGTTGCTGATAGTAATGGTAGCAATCTTGGTACCTGTGGCTGTAGGCAAAAACGTAACACTGAAAGTTGCTGAACCTCCTGCTGCAATGGGTGATGCCGGTGTCAACGAACCTACCGTAAACATAGATGCATTGGCTCCTGATAATGTTATACTTGATACTGGGAGACTGGAAGTGCCAGCGTTAGTGATGGTAAAAGTCCTTACAATATTGCTACCAACTGTAGTGGAACCAAAATCTGTAAAATTAGCGAGTGATGGGGTTGTACTTCCATCTGCTATGGAGACAGCATTGCCAGTAACACCAATGGTGGAGCTGCCGATGGTTAAATTGGTTGTATTGGGTGACCCCGTAACTGGTTGGTTGCTACTGGTTACCCTTATCCTGTAACCTGTACCTGCTGGTGTACCCAAAGGTATAGTGGCATTGATAGAAGGAGGCGTGCCTGTGCCAATGTTTACAGGGCTTGCAAAAGAACCCGACGCATCAGAAAGCTGTGCAGTGAACACGTTACCCGGCCCGATGGAAACGCCACTCAATGTAAAAGGAACAGCTACTGCTGCACCCGGGCAAAAAGGGCTTCCTGTGATTGTGCCTGTTGTTATAGATTGGGCTTGCACCAAAGACTGGCACAATAAACAGCTAAAGAATACAAAAATAAATTTGATAGATGCTTTCATTTAATTATTTGATCAAGCAGTTAATACTGATATAATGGACTTTGAATAATGTTCCCTTGAAAAAATGTTCTTCTATTTCTTAAAATTTTGGGCACGCATAATAACTATTGTCCTTTCTACCCAATAGAGTGATGGATATCTCAAAAGCATTACTGCCTTTTACCATTTTGCCCAGCTGTGAATTGTTGATATCGTAACTCAATCCTATCATCAATTGCTCATTTGCCAATAGACCCACAAATGGTGAAATGGCATCGTTGATTCTATATTTTGCCCCAACCATAACATCTGTAGTCTCACCTGCTGACAACTGGAAATAGCCTCCTAGCATTGTTTCGCTAGCAGTGCCCTGTTTCATATACAAAGCATTGGGAACAAGGCTTACAACATCTGAAAGAATAATTCTTGCACCTGCATGGACAGCATACCTGATAGGCAGTTTTGACTTAATTCCCTTCACTAAAAATGGATCGGAAGGTTGTGTAAGATGCGATGCTGAGAAGCCCCCAAAAACATTCACTTTGCTTTCTTCGGAAGTATTGTAATAGGAAACACCAGCACCAATATCGAAAACTGTTGATGATTTTTGTATGAGTATATCTGATGTAGGTGTATTGGGATTGTAGCCAATGATGGGCACCCATTGGTCTCCTCCTTTAAATTTTGATTCATCAAAACTTCTTCCGATAACGCCAGGTTGTAGGGCAAAGGCTATTCTGTGATTGCCTTCTTCTCCAAGTTTTATTCCTGTATAAGCGATAGAAACTTGGGCATTGAAATAACGGTAGCCACCATTGCCTGCACTTTGCTGCAATACATTGATGCCAAAATTGATGTTCTTCTCTGTTTGGAAATCTGCCGAAACACCAGCAGTTGAAAATGCGTTGGTGATATTGCTCCATTGGTTCCTATAAATGGCAGTAACACGGTAGTTGGCATCCAAAGTGCCTGTTAATGCAGGGTTCAGCCACATGGGATATGCATAATATTGGGAGAAATGGGGGTCAACTTGTGCTTGACTCTTTAAAATCAAACACGTCAATGATACCAATATGCAAACGATACTTCTCTTCATGAATGTTAGCGTATTAGATTAATGGACCCTTTTTTTGTAATTGTATTTCCGCTTTGCAACCTCACTTTTGCTGCATATATGTACACACCTACAGGTTGCTGCTTGCCTTTATGAAATCCATCCCATTTGCTGCTAACATCATTCATGGAAAAAATGAGTTCGCCCCATTGGTTGAATATTTTCATCTCCAAGCCCACTATTGTATTTCCATATACTTGTAAAAAATCGTTATTCCCATCACCATTTGGAGTGAATGCATTTGGAATAAAAACATCTTCAATAAGAGGAAGTAAAACCACGATAGGATATTTTTTTATCACCGTGCCGCAGCTATTCGTTACCGTGTAAATAATAGTATCCTTTCCTACGGATACGCCGGTCACCACACCGCTGTTGTTAACTGTTGCAATAGCTGTATTGCTGCTGCTCCATGTGCCGCCACTTGTGGTGTTGGAAAGTGTGATGGTAGCAGGAATATTTACGGTAGTGGGCCCTGTAATATCCGGTACGGAAGGCACACCATTGACAGTTAAGGTAAATGGATTGGAAGATGTGCTGCCACAACCATTGGACACAACATAAGTAATAGTGGTTTGTCCTGTTGATACACTTGTAACGGCACCACTGGTATTGATGGTGGCTACGGATGGGTTACTGCTCTGCCATGTGCCGCCAACTGTTGCTTTGCTTAAAGTGGTTCCTGTTCCAACACAAATACTTGATGAGCCTGTTATGTTAGCTGGCAAGGCAGGTTTATCAGTAACTGTTATATTAATTGTCTTTGCCACTGAACCACAACTTGAACTTATCCTATAGCTAATGGTGGCAGTTCCTTGGGCAACACCTGTTACAATACCCATTGTATTAACAGTGGCTATTGTAGTGTTGCTGCTGCTCCATGTTCCGCCTGCAGTGGTATTTGATAAAGCAGTGGTTGTGCCGGCACAAAGCGTTGGTGTGCCTGAAATATTGGCAACCACAGGAGCATTACCCACTGTTACCTGAAATGTTTTTGAAGTGGAACCGCAAGTGTTCGTAACCGTATAGGTAATGGTAACAGGTCCACCTGTTGCCACACCTGTTACTGTGCCCGTAGTAGCATCAACAGTAGCTATTGCTGTATTGCCGCTGCTCCAACTGCCACCACCCGTGGCACTGGTTAAAGCTGTTGTAGTGCCTACGCATATGTTTGATGACCCAGTAATATCTGCCACTACTGGCTTGCCAGTAATGGTTATAATAAATGGCAATGACGCTGTGCTTCCACAAATATTGCTAACTGTATAAGTTATGGTTGACTGGCCTATTGCAACACCAGTAACAACACCGCTATTGTTAATGGTAGCTGCTGCCGTATTGCTGCTGCTCCATACACCACCTGCTGTAGCATCGGTTAATGTGGTGGTGGTGATTTCGCAAATGCTGGCAGTTCCTATAATCACCGCAGGCATAGCAGGCTTGTCATTTATAGTGATGCTGAAAGATTTTGATGTGGTGCCGCAACTGGAACTTACTGTATAAGTAATGGTTGCTGTTCCTTGGGCAACACCTGTTACAATCCCTGTCGCACCAACAGTGGCTACGGTTGTATTGTCGCTGCTCCATATACCTCCTGTGGTGGCATTTGACAAAGTGGTGTTTGCTCCTGCACATACACTGGTAGAGCCGCTTATGTCTGCTACAAAAGGCGAGTCGCCCACCGTTACCTGAAAGGTTTTTGAAGTGGAGCCGCAAGTATTCGTAACCGTATAAGTAATGGTCACAGGTCCACCTATTGCCACACCCGTTACAACACCCGTTATGCTGTTAACAGTGGCTACTGTTGTGTTGCCGCTGCTCCAAGTTCCACCGCCAGTAGCACTGGTTAAAGTGGTAGTTGCACCTACACACAAACTTGGTGAACCTGCAATGTCTGCTACTGTTGGCTTGCCAGTAATGGTTATGGCAAAGGGAAGTGATGCTGTGCTTCCGCAGCTATTGCCAACCGTATAAGTAATGGTTGACTGCCCCACTGCAACAGCAGTAACCACACCACTGCTATTAATAGTGGCTGCTGCCGTATTGCTGCTGCTCCATACACCACCAGTTGTAGCATTTGTTAATATAGTGGTTGAAGTTTCGCAAATGTTGGCATTTCCTGCAATCGCTGCTGGTATAGCAGGCTTGTCGACCACCGTTATATTTAAAGTTTTTGATACCGTGCCGCAGCCAGTGGTTACTGTATAGGTTATTGTTATTGGCCCTCCTGCTGCTATGCCTGTAACGGTACCCGAATTGTTGATGGTAGCCAAAGCGGTATTGCTGCTGCTCCATGTGCCTCCTGTGGTGGCATTGGATAAGGTAGTGGTTGCCCCCGCACACACACTGGTGACACCATTAATGTCTGCCACAAAAGGGGAGTTGCCCACGGTTACCTGAAATGTTTTTGATACCGAGCCGCAAGCATTCGAAACGGTATAAGTTATCGTTACAGGCCCACCTGGGATAGAGCCGGTAACTGTGCCACTACTACTTACACTTGCAATGGATGAATTGCTGCTCGTCCACGAACCACCAGGTGTTGCGTTGGTGAAAGTGGCTGAACTGCCTGTACAGATATTTGATAAGCCTGAAATATCTGCCACTACTGGGAGCGAAAGAATAGCCATACTAAAAGGGGCTGATACCGTGCTGCCGCAGGTATTGGTAACAGTATAAGTAAGAATAGCCGTGCCAGCAGAAACACCTGTTACGGCACCAATATTGTCAATGGTGGCAATGGTTGGCGTAGTGCTATTCCATACACCATCAGGCACTGTATTTTGAAGCGAGTAATAAGTGTAGCCTTCACATAGTGAAGTAGGACCTATAATATTTGGCACGACGGGCTTGCCAATTACTGTTACGCTTATACTTTGTGGTGCACTTGTAAGCCCCGAGGTTGTATTTGTAGCGGTAAGGCTTCCTGTGTACGTAGTTCCAACTACAGTACCAGCAGGAAAGGAAATATTAAAAGAGGAAGGGGGTAAGGGAGCATTTGACACATCTACGAACCCAACCGCATTGGCCGCCGCGTTCCAGTCTAAACTGTATTTGTCGGGACTGCCAGTAGCACTGTAGTTGAACGTTGCAGAAGTAGCATTGTTGCAAACAGAAATAGGTGATGAAGGTGTTATTGTAACACCCGGAGGGGGCGGGATGACTGTACAGCCATTGTTTACATAGGTTGGGGTACCAGCAGCATTCCAGGATATTGCATTGCCATCGGTGTCAACAGGCCATCCAAAGTTATAGGTACGGACACCAGAGGTACAAGCATTGGCACCATTTGAAACCTGCAAATATCTATCAGAGGAACCGGAGTTATTAGCCAAATTCCCTCCAGGTTGCCAAGTACCCGCACGATTTATATAAACTACATAAATACTGCCACTCCCACATAATGCTGATACATCGTACTGCGTCTCAAAGTCTGATGGGATAAAAATTACAATACTATTTGCAGGTATTACAGTGGCAGGGGACGTTACTTCGTTAATAGTACACAAACTGGAGGTAATAGTGCCGGGACCTGTTTTAGTTGTAGCATTGGAACCAAGCAATTTAGCCGTTCCAGATGAAGGAGGATTTGCGGAGCCGTAATGCAACGTATATGAACTGGTAGTTGCAGATGCTGTAGTAGTAAAAATAACGAACTCATTAATGCCTTCACTTGCTCCGCACGAATTAACCATTGCACTATTAATAATAGGGCATTGGGAATAGCTAACATTCAATAAAATAAGAGACAGGAATAAATAATAGAGTTTCTTCATTAATTCGGTTTTGGCTTATAACTGTGCTTTATTTGGGGTATCAAACGGGGGTAAAATTCAGTTTCCAATGTTTTCTTATAGTAAAGTCTAAATAAACTTACCATGAAGAAATTGTTAACACCCGTAGCTGGTAGGTGTCAGATTAGTTGATTTTAAGAGCAAAAATTTGACCCAGGCTTTCATTATTCAAATCGTGTGCACTTGTATTGATAAGTTTTCCAACAGAACATTTGATTCATTAATTGCCCTTCCATTAATTTTCCCCCTCCAAACCTTAATTCCTCTATTTTTGCCGCCGTTTATGCAGCAAATACAAGAATTCTATCCCCAGCTTACCAATCCCAGAAAGGTGGTTATCACTTGCCACCAGAAACCGGATGGTGATGCAATGGGTTCCACTTTGGGGCTTTACCATTTTCTTATTCAATTGGGACATAGCGTTACTGTTATATCACCAACCAACTGGGCAGATTTCCTTGACTGGATGCCAAGTGTAAAGAATGTGGTCGATTTTGAACGTTTCAAGGAAAAGGCCATTGGCATTATCAATGATGCGGAAATCATTTTCTGCTTGGATTTCAATGTGCTGCATCGTACCAAGCACATGGAACCCTATCTGGCTGCTGCCAACTGCATCAAAATATTAATAGATCATCACCAGCAACCTCAAGAAGAGGCTTTTACTTATGGCATAAGCAACACGTACAAAAGTTCCACTTGCGAAATGGTGTATGACTTCATAGTGGAAAGCCAGCATCCAGATAAAATAAATCTGGATGTGGCTGCCTGCTTGTACACAGGTGTAATGACAGATACCGGCTCTTTCCGTTTTCCGTCCACTACAGCATCCGTGCACAGGATGATTGCCCATTTTAAGGAAATTGGGCTGAAACATACGCCCATCCACGACAGCATTTATGACAATTTCCTGGAGGACAGGCTGCGTTTTATTGGTCATGCCCTAAGCAATAGAATGGAAGTGCTGTATGAATATAATACGGCTATTATGTACATTCCAAAGGCGGATTTGCTCAAGTACAATATCAAGACTGGCGACACGGAAGGGCTGGTGAATTACTTGTTGACCATTCAGGGAATCAAACTGGGTGCAATCGTTATTGACAGGGACGAGGAAAGAAAATGGAGCTTCCGCAGCAAAGGCAACTTTGATGTGAATACATTTGCCCGCAAACATTTTGACGGTGGCGGACATGCCAATGCATCAGGTGGCAGCAGCAAGGATAATATTGAAACAACCGTAAACAAGTTCAAAGAGGTTATAAAACAATACGAATCACAATTACAATAAAAACAACAATGAGAATTTTAACAACCATTCTTGCAGCGTCAGTTTTATTCTTGGCGAGTTGCAACAAGTTCGAAAAGACAAAATCGGGCATGACCTATAAAATTACTTCTGCTGGCAGCAAGGAGAAAATTAAACAGAACAATGCCATCAAGTTCAACTTGGAATTGAAGATTGCAGGTAAGGACACTGTGTTGACTTCTACCTATGGTCAAATGCCCGGTTTCTTGGTGGTGGATACTGCAAGAATGCCTAAGCACAATTTCACGGAGATAATTACGAAGCTTGGCAAAGGAGATAAAATGGAATTTGTACTGAACGTTGACACCTTGGTAAAAATGAATGTCATTCAGGGTTATGACAAGCAGTTCAAAAGGGGCGGAACCATCAACGGTAAGTTTGAAGTGCTGAATGTGTACCCAACTGCACAGGATGCCCAAGGCGACTATGAGAAAGAAATGAAGATTGCCCAGGACAAACAAAAAGCAAAGACCGAAAAGGAGTCTGCGGGTGAAATTGAGAAAGAGAAAAAGAATATTGCAAAGTACATTGCCGATAATAAACTGAATGGTGTTTATTCCAAAAATGGTGTGTATGTAGTGATTGAAAAAGAAGGAACCGGACCCAAAGCCGACTCTGGTAAGCAAGTGAAAGTGATGTACAAGGGCTATACCTTGGACGGTAAAGTATTTGACAAAAATGTGGATGCAGATGCTACGCACAAGGATCCTATTGATGTGGTGATTGATGCACCGGGCATTATTGCTGGTTGGGGAGAAGGGTTGAAATATTTTGCAAAGGGCACAAAGGGGAAATTGATCATTCCTTTTATGTTGGGTTATGGTGTACAAGGCCGCGAGCCCAATATTCCTCCTTATGCTCCATTGGTATTTGAAATGGAAGTAGTGGATATTTCAGTTCCTGCACCTCCTGCTCCAATGCCGCAACAAGGTGGACAACCACAGCCTCAACCTAAGCACTAAGAGATATATGCTACATACAAAACTGCCACATTGATATTCAGTGTGGCAGTTTTATTTAGGGCAACTGTAAAAGGTTATTGTGAAGCCGCCATTGCGGGGAACGAAGAAATCTAATTGGGCACTGTTGGATTGCTTCATGTACCGTAAAAACGAAAACTTGCGATAATGATATTACTTTATTAACTAGAAGGTGCTTATTGCTGATAAGCTTCTATAAGTTTGGTGCATTCCACAGCTTCCTTCACATCATGCACACGGAGGATATTTGCACCGTTCAATAAACCAATTGTATTTAAAACGGTAGTACCGTTCAGTGCTTCATTGGCAGTGGTGCCCAATGTTTTGTAGATAGTTGACTTTCTTGAAATGCCTACCAGTAAAGGTTTTTGCAGCATTTTGAAAACAGAAAGCTCTTTAAGCAACTGGAAATTATGTTCAATAGTTTTGGCAAAGCCAAAACCAACGTCCACAATTACGTTATGGATGCCTGCCAGCCTGCATTTTTCTGTTTGGGCAATAAAAAATTCAAGCACTTCGTTGGTTACGTTTTCATAAACGGCTTCCTGCTGCATGGTGGTTGGACTGCCCTTGGTATGCATGCAGATATAGGGTGCCTGCAATGCCGCTACTGTTGAGAGCATGGCTTCATCAAACGTTCCACCGCTAATGTCATTCACAATGGAGGCTCCAGCTTCAACAGCATGTTTGGCAACTGTTGCATGATAAGTGTCTATGGAAATGAAAGCTTCTGGGAATTGTTGGTGGATGGCCTCAATAACAGGAATAATTCTTTTCAGTTCTTCTTCTGTTCCAATTTGTTCACTGCCCGGTCTTGTGCTTTGTCCACCAATGTCCAGTATGGTTGCACCTTCGGTAAGCATCTGTGCTACTTTCTGCAAGGCTGCATCTGTAGTGGCCTGCCGACTGCCTTGGAAAAATGAATCCGGGGTAGTGTTAATGATGCCCATGACAATCGGCTTGCTGACGGTCAATAATTTCCCTTTGCAGTTGAGTGTAAACATCGTTTTAAAGTATATTGCAAGAGTTCGAAAATAAGTTTAAAGTTTAAGAAGTTTGGAGTTTAAAAATATGCTTTGATAAAAAAAGCCAAATAGATTTCCGAACTATGAATGGAGCGACGCCGAGAACATTTAACCTGCCTGCCGGTAGGCAAGTGTTTGTTCTGCTGTCCGTCACCAAAAGAAAAAATATGAACAATACAAATGCCCAATACGACGAAGCGATAAAAAGCTGCAAGGATATTTTTATCAAGAAGACCAAGGATTATGGTACTGCTTGGCGTGTGCTGAGGCCCATTAGTGTGGTGGACCAAATTTTTATCAAAGCACTGAGGATAAGGACCATTCAGGACAAGAAAATGCAGCTAGTTGGTGATGATATTGCTAGTGAGTTCAAGGGCATGATTAATTATGCGGTGATTGGTTTGATTCAATTGGAACTGAACAATCCGCAGATTGATGAAATGCTAGTGGAGCAAGTAAATGAGCAGTACGAGAAGTATGTGCAATTCTGCAAGGATACCATGCTGGAAAAGAACCATGATTACGGTGAGGCTTGGCGTGACATGAGCCAGGAAAGTTTTGCCGACTTGATTTTGGTGAAGCTGCAACGCATCAAGCAGATTTTGGCCAATGACGGCAAGACATTAATTAGTGAAGGCATTGATGCGAACTATGTGGACATTTTGAACTACAGCGTTTTTGCTTTGATATTGATTAATGAAGGAAAACATTGAATTAGGAATTAATGAATTTTCGAATTGGCTGATGGAGGAGTTTGAAGTAGTAAATGAGTTTGGAATTTATTATTGGGATTTTAAATACGCAGATAATGAAAATTATTTTAAATGTATGTAGATGGCTGGTTGGTTTGCTGTTTATCTTTTCAGGATTGATAAAGGCAAATGATCCTCTCGGACTTAGTTATAAGATGCAGGAATTTTTTGAGGCATGGAACCTGAAAGGATTGCATGACTATACGTTGGCCTTTTCATTGGGCATGAACTTGTTGGAAGTGGTTGCTGGCGTGGCAGTGATTGTGGGCTGGCAAATGAAACGGGTAAGCTGGTTGCTATTGGTACTGATTGTGTTCTTTACTTTCCTGACAAGTTATGTGCTTTTCTCTGGGAAGATACATGCTTGCGGCTGTTTTGGTGACTGCGTGCCACTAACACCCATTCAAACTTTTACAAAGGATGTGGTACTGTTGCTGATGATTTTATTGTTGCTGTTCAATGCCAATAAAATGAAACCATTGTTTTCAGCAAAGGCTTCTTTAGCAGTGATTACCGTTTCATTTTTATCCATTGTTTTCCTGCAATGGTATGTACTTAAATACTTACCAGTTCTTGATTGTCTCCCTTATGCAAAGGGCAAGAACATTGTTGAAGGCATGAAACTGCCACCAGATGCACAACCAGATATTATTGCCATGACTTTCAAGTACAAGAAAGGTGGAAAGGAAGTGGAATTCCTGGACAGTGTGCCAGCCAATGTTACCGAGGATTCCACTTATGAATATATGGACCGTTACGATAAGGTAATCAAGAAGGGGACAGGCTTACCAAAGATTGTGGACTTCTCTTTAGTTACAATGACTGGTGTTGATACCACACAGGCTTTATTGAACCAAACTGGCAAGTATGTAATGCTCTTTATAAAAGATTTTTCTACGCTGGATAAATGGAAAAAAGATTTTGAGATGGTGCGTATTGAGTTGAAACAAACGCAGACACCTTTCTTTTTGGTAACAGCTGATGCTGCAACGGCGGAGCAGCAATTTCAGGATGTAACCATTCTGAAATGCGATGCAACGGTGATAAAAACAGCAGCAAGGGTTAATCCAACTTACTTTTTAATGAAGGGTGCAGATATCATCAATAAGGTTAGTTATGCCAATTCCAATAAATTGTTAATGAAGTGAAATAAGCAGTAATGCAAAAACAAAAAATCAAGAAACTGCTCGACTTTATTCCTTTGATAGTTCTCTATATTTCAATAATCATAACTGTTTGCACAATCAATGGGGACATTGATTTGCTTCGATGGAAGCATTACGTGGCGTTTGCTTTTTTACTCATTACAACATTCCTGTTTTATGTAAAACACCAAGTTGGGGTCCTATGTTTATGCTTAACATTGGTTATTGGAATGGTGGGAATGCTTTCTGTTGATGCTGCAATAAGTACAACAACATTTTCAATTGGAAAAAGTTCGGAAAACCTAGTGCCGATATTTTACGGACAACCAATATTCATATTGTGGTTGCTAATTCATTTTATTGTTTCAGGAAGATATTATGTTGGTATCTTAACAGAAAAATACTGGATAAACTTATTGCACAATACCAATCAACCAGTTAACCAATTAACGAATTAATTTGCTTTCATTCATCACAAAAAAACTTCTGTATGGACTGCTTGTTTTGGCAGGTGTAGTGGTGATTGTATTCTTTCTCTTTCAAGGTTTTGGCGACCCAGCAAGGTTGGTGCTTGGCCAAACAGGCGATAAGGCCACCATTCAAAATATCCGCAAGGAACTGGCACTTGACCAGCCAAAATGGAAACAGTTTTTATTGTATGTAAATGATGTTAGCCCTATAGCCATCCATTCAAAAGAGGAGCGGACAAGCAAGCAATTGTCAGGTATTTTCATTGGGGATGTGGGGTTGAAAATTCCTTACTTAAGAAGGAGTTACCAAACTAAGAAAAATGTAAGTGAAGTGTTGATGGATGCATTGCCGAGAACCATTTTATTGGCAATGGCCGCTATGTTTATTGCCATTGTTTTTGGTATTTTATTGGGCATCCTTGCAGCCGTAAAGCAAAATACCTGGATGGATACGGGTTCCATTTTTGCAAGTGTGCTGGGCATTTCCGCACCATCATTTTTTATGGGTATTGTATTGGCCTATTTGTTTGGATTTGTATTCAGTGGATATACGGGGCTTCATTTAACAGGCAGCTTGTATGATATTGACCCTTTTGCTGGAAAGCAATTGCAGTTGAAGAACCTAATTCTCCCAGCTATTACATTGGGCATTCGTCCAATGGCCATCATTACACAGCTTACCAGAAGTTCCATGCTTGATGTGCTTGATCAGGATTATATCAGAACAGCTTATGCAAAAGGATTAAGCAAGAAAACGGTCATCTTCAAACATGCGTTGCGAAATGCGTTGAATCCGGTAATAACTGCCATTACAGGCTGGTTTGCAGAACTGCTGGCCGGTGCCTTTTTTGTGGAATATATTTTTGGCTGGAACGGTATAGGTAAAATAACCGTGGATGCTTTGGAGAAACTGGACTTTCCCATTGTAATGGGTAGTGTATTGATTACAGCTACCTTCTTCATCATTGTAAATATCCTTGCAGACTTGTTGTACGGCGTTGTTGACCCAAGAGTGAAGGCAACTAACTAAGCAAGAAAATTCCAAATCCCCAATTACACCTACTGTATTACCACTTGCGAAACTACTTTTTCACCAAACGCTTCATTGACGCGTTGAATGATTTGTGCCTTCTGGAACTGGAGTTCGTTTTTCAACGGCCCAACATTTGTCCTGATGAACAATGTCTGGTTAATGATTTCAATTTTTTCCGTGTACTTGGCAATGGTCTTGCCCATCAATTGTTCCCACACTTCTTCAATCTGCACGGCACGTATGCCGTTGCGTAACTTGCTCTTATTGATAAAGTCCTTGAGTGCATCGCCTAAAGAATATTCGCCCATGAGGCAAATGTAAACAATGGGAAATTCAGTAGGGAATTTTTTGGTGGCAGTAAATCAACTCCCACTGATGTTTTATCTTTAAAAGCATAGTATTGTTTCATAATCATTTTTGTATGAAACGAATATTCCTGCTGGCTGCTTTTTTTCTAAGTATTAATTGCCTCAACGCACAGCAATTTTCCTTAACGGAGCTTATTGGTTTTGCCAATTATACACAAGCATCCGATTATGATAGCTTGATGGTTAAGCATCACTATACAAACGGGTTAAAGGCTCCACTGGCACCAATGAACATCGGTGATTCAGTGGATTATTCTGTTATTTACAATATAGTCGGCAATAGATCAATCCCCGTCCATTTGATATTTTATAACTTGGGCAATGAGTTGAAAGTGGTTTACTCAACCTCTTCATTTGTAGCTTCGGCCAGCTACGATAAATCCCTTGCCATGGAAGCACTTGACGAAGGGTTCAATATTATAGGTAGCACTCCCCCGATTTCGAATGGGATAAAATATTTAAGAATGGAAAAATCAAGGCCAGCGTATAAACTTTTTTTCGAAACAGTTCAGAAAACGGAATTTACTGGCGGGAAAAAACGTATTTATAACAACTTCACAGTAACGATTGTTAAATTAAAAGAAGAAAAAAAGTAAGAAGTCTAATATATACAGTCCGTTTCTTTACTGCCTTGATTCACGATGTCGATTATTTGTTAGGATGAACGTACTGCTATTGGTTAAGTTGTATTCAAAGCTGGTTGCTAAAAAATCCCTCCAAAAGCCTTTGCCAGTATCCAGTTTGTCCTTATCTTCGCCGCCCAAATTTTCCCGTAAGGTCCAAACAAGTGTTCTGCCTGTGCAGAACCACCAGCAGGGTGTAATCTTTATAAAAGATTATTTATGCCAAAAGTAAAGACAAACTCCAGTGCCAAAAAAAGATTCAAGGTAACTGGAACAGGTGAAATCACCTTTCAAAAGCCTTTTAAACGCCACATTTTAACTAAGAAATCCAAGAAACGCAAACGTGCCATGAGAAAAGATGGTGTGTTGGGTTCTACAAACAAAGATTTTGTTCAAAGGTTATTAGGTTTGAAATAAACCAACCCTCTAACAGAAAGTAAAAAAATTGTTTCATTATTCCTGGTTTACCAAATCAATAGCTCAAATCAGGAATCCTAAATTAGTTAAATATGCCACGTTCAAAAAATGCAGTTGCTTCTAGGGCACGCAGGAAAAGGATTTTAAAACAAGCCAAAGGCTTTTATGGCAAACGTAAAAACGTATATACAGTTGCCAAGAATATTGTTGAAAAAGGCCAGACTTACGCTTATGTAGGCCGTAAGTTAAAGAAAAGGGAATACCGTCAATTATGGATTGTGCGTATCAACGCTGCCGTAAGGGAAGAAGGGTTGACCTATAGCGAATTCATCAACAAATTGAATGTTAAGGGTATTACTTTGGACAGGAAAGTGTTAGCTGACCTTGCCATGAACAATCCAGAGAGCTTCAAGTCTTTGGTTGCTTCAGTTAAGTAATTACTTACTTGCAGATATTGTGAGCCGCAGATTATTCTGCGGCTTTTTTATTTCCGTCATTGCGAGGCACGAAGCAATCTGCAACTTTAATCGAGATTGCTTCCTTCGTCGCAATGACAATTAAAGTTGCAATAGTGTCTCAAAATATTTTTTGGTAATGAAAGAAATCTATTTTTGAAAGCAATGGGGATGAAGCGTTTTATATATCAATTTCAAAACACTGTTTTCAAAAGAAGATTACTGCTTTTATTGCTGTCGTTGATACTGCTTGGCGGAGCATATTGCATTCCTATCTACAGAACTTGGTTCAATGAAATCATTATGGGCTATTGGGGCAATTTCAATTACCAAAAAGATAAATTGGATTTGGAAACAAGAAAGAGAAAAAGGTATGAGGATTATTATATAGTTAGCAAATTGATAGCCGATTCCATTCCCCAAAATGCAAAAGGGGAGTTGTTGCTGGTGCCAGCTTCTGGTTACTTCAAGGAGAAAGGAATTGAATACAATGTGCCGGAACCTGTGGTGTTCTATTATTTCACTTCCATCAAAACAGTTTGGGCAAAAAGTAAGGAAGCTTTTAAGGCAACCAGTGTGGTGCTGGTGAACGATAAGAAACAAATTGTTATTCACGACAATGTTCCTGCTGCACAAATGGATTCCATTGTAAAGTCATTACGTAAATACCCTTACCCATTATGAGTTTGGCACTGCTCATATTAATGTCATTGTTCCACTTGCTTGCTGGTTTGGGAATGATTAGCTTATTGAAACTGAATTTGAAACCTTGGATGGCTATCAGTTTGGCCATGATGCTTGGTGTTGGCATATTTTCTTTCGTTCCATTTTTGATGGAACTATGTTTTATCCGGCTGACCTGTTTGCATATTTGGTTGGGACTGTTTGCGGCTACGGCTTTGTGCAATATCAGGTACAAACAATCCATTGCACTGATGCAGAGCATAAGCAAGGACATTTCATTCAAATTGAAAATGTATGAAATTCCTTTTGTATTGCTAATTGGCTTCATGCTTTTTGTAAGTGCGTGGCGTTGCTTCTATTTTCCACCAACACCACGGGACTTGACATCAGGTGCGGAAGCCATTGCAGAATATGCAGTGAGGGAAAAGACCATGCTCAATTCTGTTTTCACCGTGAACATGGAAAGCACCAATAACCAATTTAAGCCACCCTATCTCACCAGCCTGCAAATTATTTATAAATATGCTGGCTTCCCTTTTGGACAGGTTTGGTTGATACCATTCGTGGCAGCTTTTTTCCTGTTCCTCTATCAAGCATTGTCTTTGAAACTGCATCAAATAATTGCGGGAATGTTGGTTGTTTTTTTTATGGCCATCCGTGAAATGTTTGCCTATACGTTTACTGCTTTGTTTGATTACAGTAACGCTGTTTTTTTCTTCCTCACCTTGTATTTCCTCCAAGTGTATTTTAAAGGGAATCAAAGAAAATATCTCGTTCTTTCAGCCATCCTAATGGCGATGGCCACTTACACCAGAAGCGAAACATTAATATTGGTCGGTTTGGTATTGCCATTGTTTTTATGGCAATGGCTTTCCAAAAAACAACCAATCATTTTGCCAATAAAAGATGTGCTGCTGTTCATGCTGCCTGCTGCGGCAGCTTACTATTTGTCCATCTCCGTTTTCATCAATCATTACTTACCTGTTCCCTATAATATTGAGGGGCTGCTGAACAAGGATTTGTTTAAAGTGCAGGCGTATTTTTTACGGGTAAAGAATATTACGCAGGAACTTGTTTTCAGTGAGGATGCAAGGGCTTACTACAATTGGTTTATCTATCTTTTTCTTTTGTTGCTTTTGTTGGAACTGGCCGTTTACAGAAAGCTAAGCAAGGCTGCTGCCTACTGGTTGTACTGCATAGCGGTTGTGTACTTTGGCCTTGCACTGGCCAGCCATATTTTTCCGCTGATGGACATTACCCATTCCATTAAACGTGGCCTATTCAAAATGTTCCCATTGGTCCTTTTGTTTGCCCAAAGCAGCAAGCTACTTATCAACTGGAGCAATAGGCTGAAAAACTGGGAACAGAACCTTAACATTTCCAACTAATATTTTTGGTACATACATGAATCAAACTACTATTTTTGTTCTCCATAAAAAATAAGTTTCAAGCTTTAACCAATTTGCAAGAATGACAAATAGCTACACCTCGCTGGTGAATCAAACCTTCCACTTTCCACAAGAAGGATTTGAAGTGAACGATAACGATTACCTCTCCTTTAATGGTGTTGACTTGAAGCCGCTAATTGAGAAGTATGGCACGCCAATGAAAGTGACCTACCTACCAAAAATTGGGATGCAGATTAACAAGGCCAAACAAATGTTTGCCAATGCTTTCAAGAAGCATAAGTATGAAGGAACTTACAATTATTGCTACTGCACCAAAAGTTCCCATTTTTCTTTTGTGGTGGAAGAGGCATTGAAGCATAATGTGAACCTGGAAACTTCCTATGCTTATGATATTGACATTATCAATGAGCTGTACAAGAAAAGGAAAATCAACAAGGATATTTTTATCGTTTGCAATGGTTACAAACAGAAACCTTACACCTCAAGGATTGCCAAGTTGATTAACTCAGGCTTCAAGAATGTGATTCCTGTTTTGGATAACGTGGATGAGTTGAAAGCCTATAAAAGAAGCGTTAAGCAACCTTTTAAAGTGGGCATTCGTGTGGCTGCAGAAGAAGAACCAAACTTTCCTTTTTATACATCAAGGTTGGGTATAAGGGCAAAGGATATTTTGGAATTTTATGTAGATGAAATTGAAGGGTTTGAAGACAAATTCCAGTTGAAGATGCTCCATATTTTTTTGAACAAAGGTATCAAGGACGATATTTATTACTGGAGTGAGCTGAACAAGATTATCAACTTGTATTGCCAGTTGAAAAAAATCTGCCCTGAACTTGACTCCATTAATATTGGTGGTGGTTTCCCCATCAAGCATTCATTGGGTTTTGAGTATGACTACCAGTTCATGATTAATGAAATTGTTAGCAATATCAAGAAGGCCTGCAAGAAAGCAAAGGTTCCCATGCCGCATATTTTTACGGAATTTGGCAGTTATACCGTTGGCGAGAGCATGGCACATATATACAGTGTCATTGGCGAGAAGCAACAGAACGACAGGGAAACCTGGTACATGATTGATTCATCTTTCATCACCACCTTGCCCGATACCTGGGGCATTGGGGAGAAGTTCCTGATGCTGCCCATCAATAAATGGGACAATGAATACCATCGGGTTGTACTCGGTGGCATAACTTGCGACAGCCATGATTATTACGACAGTGAGGAACATATCAATGAAGTGTTCCTGCCCAAAACAAAAAGCAATAAACCGGGCGATATAGAAAACAATGAGCCATTGTATGTTGGCTTTTTCCACACGGGTGCCTACCAGGACCAGATAAGTGGCTACGGCGGCATCAAGCACTGTTTAATTCCTTCACCAAAACATATCATTATTGAGCATGATAAAAATGGTGTGCTGGAAGATTGGGTTTATGCCAAGGAACAAACAGCAGCCAGCATGCTGAAAATTTTGGGCTACTTACGTTAAAACTATTTTTCACCATTATAAATCACGAATGAAAAGAATCATCCTGTTCATGTTTGCTGTTCCGATGATAGCAACAGCACAACAAAAAACAAAACCTGTTGCAAAGCCAGCCACAGCAGCTACAAAACCTGCTACCAAATCAGCAAAACCAATCATTAAAACTAAATTGGACAGTTTGAGCTATGCCCTTGGTGTGAACATCGCTGGCAACTTAAAAGGTATTGACCTTGATACTTTAAGCTACAATGTATTTGTAGAAGCATTAAAAGACGTGTTGAAAGACAGGCCAAAAAAAATGCAGGAAGCAGAAATTGCTAGCTGTTTGAATGCAAAGCTGAGTGATGTGCAAGGTAAGGCTTCCAAGAAAGAGAAACAGGAAGGCGAAGCGTTTTTGTTACAAAACAAGAAACGTCCGGGTGTTGTTACAACAGCTTCTGGTCTGCAATATGAAATCATCACAGCAGGCACTGGTATCAAGCCAACTGCTGAAGACACTGTTGTTTGCCATTACAAGGGAACATTGTTGGACGGGAGGGAGTTTGAAAGCAGCTATAAAAATGGGCAGCCTATTACCTATCCTGCCAATCGATTGGTGCCTGGTTGGACAGAGGCCCTGCAAATGATGTCAGTGGGAAGCAAATGGAGATTGTTCATTCCTTCTAATTTGGCTTATGGTGATGGTGGTTCTGGCCAAATCCCTCCTGGAGCCACTTTGATTTTTGAAATGGAACTGCTTGATGTTAAGCCTGTGGCAAAACAATAACATTCATCACAAAACTAATTTAGCAGGAAACATATTTTATATATTGGCAGTCGGAAGGCTGCCAATTTTTTTGGTGAAGTTTTGCCGGAAAGTCAGTAGTACAGAAAAATTGTTTCCGTTTCCCCGGTAAATAAATTGTAAGCTAGTGAAGCGGCTTGCCCTTTGTTAACTATGTGCGTTTTGTTGTAAAAAATAATTAGTATGAAAAAGCTATTTGCCCTTTTAGGTTTTGTTTTTGCAGTTGCCATGCTTCAAGCTCAAGCACAAACTGCGGAAGATTCCGTGAAAGCAACCGTCAATACTTTGTTCAAGGCCATGAAGAATGCCGATGCTGGAACATTGCTTGATTGTTTCACGGACAGTGCCATGTTACAAACTATTTTAAGGGACAAACAGGGAAAAATAATAGTACGGTCAGAAACGGTGGAAGAGTTTGGCAAGCAAGTGGCAACCATGGCCAAGGATGCAGGCGATGAAAGAATCGTTTTTGAAACCATTAAGATTGATGGTGCCATGGCGAATGTTTGGACGCCATATAAATTTTATTTCAATGGGAAGTTCAGCCATTGCGGCGTAAACAATTTTGTATTGGTGAAGGTGGACAACCAATGGAAGATTCAATACATTATTGATACGAGAAGGAGAGTGGGATGTGAGTAGATGAAATAATATGCCTTGAAAACCATAGTGGTGGCTTGAACAGTTGACCAGTTACAAGAATTAATCCTCCACTACCACCACAACTTTTTTCTCATCCCCATCCTTGTCTGTTATCACAATTTCATAGCGTTTGTTTTTTGTAGAACTACCTGTAACTGATTTCTTTCCTTCAACTGTGGTGGTGATGCTTACTTTGGAAGCCGTTTTGCTTTTTTGTCCAACAGTTACTTCATTGTATCCCGTACCCGTAGCGTATGAAACATTGCTGGTATAGGAGGCATAAGGAACAACTTCACGAATTGGATTGGCTAAAAAAGTAATAGGAACTTCTGTCGCAATTGGAACAGAAGGCTTCCTTCCTTTCACAGTTGCCCCGAACAAAGCGGTAGCAGTATGACGTTTTGTTGCAAGCCTTGTTCTTATAGAATCAAGCCTTACCCTGTTTTTTACACTCGTTTCATATGCTTTCAGACTATGCAATCTATTTTGTTCGGCTTCACTTTTTTCTTCTCCAGCAATGGCTGCTATCAAGTTTTTACCCTGTCCCCATACGTATTGTGGCAAACTTAGATTGTAGTTTAAGGAGGCGTTTGCCATTTTTAGCTGGGAAAAAGCTTTATCTATATCCGCTTGGTACTTTTGCCATTCCTTAATCCTCAATGCATCTTTTGCTTTGATGGCCTTGTCCAGTTCAATGCCCACTTTTTTCATTTCCTTCGTCATTTGTTCCCAGCCTTTTTTGAACTCTTCATTATTGAAGCTGTAGTTGTAACTGAAAGCATTTTTGTAAGCTACTGTATCCATGTCATTTGTTGACAGTACAAGGTTCTTTACATTAATATCCTTGATGCTTGTCTGTACATCTTTGTCCACTTCTTCCCAATTGATTTCTTCCAAGTTCTTTGCTGCGATTGGCATGATGGTGGCCATTTCTTTTTGTGCAATTGCTTCATCTTGCTTAGTGGCTATCATGTCCTGCCTCACCTGTTCCATTGCTTTTGCAATTTCTTTCTTCAAAGGTTTCTGCAAAAAAAACATGGGATTGAACAATGGGTTGCTTACGTTGGCAAGCAATGGTTCTTTCACCAATGTTTTTTTCAGCTTCATTAAAGAAGGTACTGTCTTGGCGGTGGATTGGTGCTTGTTGACTGGTTGGAAGAATGTAAAGGAACTGAGTATGCATGTCATTAATAGCAATGCAAGCAATTGCTGCTTGTAATTGAAACGTGCATCTTTGTTGTCAATCATCCGCTTTACTCTGGAAAGCAAATCATTTTTATTGTTCCTCACCAAAGTCATGGCGAAAGACGGGGCAGTTTGCAAGTAGGCTATCCGAAGCAATGCTTCGGCATACATGGATGGGTTGTACTGGAATTGCAAAACCCAGTCATCGCAACTGTTTTCCCTTTCTTTTTTAATTGATTTGCTGATTAACTGTGTAAATGGATTGAAGAACAAGGCTGTTTCCACCACTGACAAAACGAGGTTCAATAAGTAATCGAAGCGTTTGATATGTGCCAGTTCATGCAGCAGCACGGCTTCCATTTGTTCTGTACTTAAATGGTTGATGCTTGCTAGGGGAACCAAGATAATTGGTTTGAGAAAACCAATAGTCATGGGTGTGGTAACCAGTTCACTCAAATAGATTTTTACTTCCTGCTTGATGCCGAGTTGAGCAGAAATATTTTTGATAAACAGTTTCCAGTCAATATCAATTTTATGCAAGCCATTGGTACGGATGTTCTGTGCATGGTTATAGCAGCGTATCCATTTTATAGTGAGAAAAACAAGTAGCAATAAATAAGCTGCGGATAAATAGGGAAGCAGCCTTTCGCCTTTCAGCATGATGCCCACAAGGCTGGCGTTAAAGCCTTCACCCACTTCGGGAACAATTAAATTGAAACGCTGGTGACTAACAAACTCGGTACTCTGTTTCAATGCTTCGCTACACTGTGTATAATAAAATTGAAGCGTAAAGGCAAACCACAAAAAGCCAAGCAACTGTGCTCCCACAGCCAGCCTGTATTTATTGGCAGCATTTAGTTTCAGTAGGCTGTTTACCAGCACAAACACAATCCACAACAAAGCCATCTGCCACAAACTGTTTGCAATGGCATATCCCAATGCCTGCAAAAAAGCCGAGTTAGTTAAGGCCTGCATAGTTTATTGTTTTTTCAGTTGATTAAGCAGTTTTTGAATTTCGTCCAGTTCTTCCTTGCTGGCTTTATTGTTGCCTAAAGCTTGCATCACCAATTGTGTGGAGGAACCACTGAACAGGGAATTGATCATCTTGCCCACAAATTGCTGCTGTGTTTTTTCCTTGCTCACATTGGGGGTATAAATATGGGTCTTGCTACTGTCGTCCCTTTTTACCAAACCTTTTTCAAACATGATCTGCATCAGTTTCAAAGTGGTGGTATAGCCGGAATCTTTATGTAAACTCAATACTTCATGCACTTCACGAACGGTGGCAGTGCCTTTGTCCCACAGCACCCGCAGGATTTCCACTTCACTTTCTGTTGGTTTTATTTGATTGCTCGGAGCCATTGTTACGATTTTATTCGTAGGCAATATACAGCGATGTTCGTAAACAGGAACTTAAAATTTATTTGAACGGTTTTTGAAGTGAATAAGCTGGGGAATTTTTTGGGGACGGGTAGTAGATTTCTTTTGACCGGCATAGGCGTCGCACTCTTGTACGATATACTTTATTGGGTTTTTATCGAAGCGTAGAACACAAACGAACTTTGCATATTTCGTCCCTACAGGACTTTGGCGAAACGTTGATTTTTTAGTTACCGATATTTAATCCCTAAAGGGATTTAGAAAGTCATTCGTGCAGTCCCCTTAGGGACGAGATATTGTTAGAAATGCAAATAAGTTATGGTAGGTAAAGTGCCGTAGGCACGATATATTGAAAAAAAATTTGTAAGAATAAAGTTCTTTTCATAGTGCTATTTTCAATGTTGGTGAAAACACGCAACGTTGGTGAAGATGATAGCGAACAAGACTGACAAACTACAAAGCCACCACTAAATAAATGCTTTCAAACAGTATTTATTTTTTTTCTCTTTTGTAATAGGCCGTTTTAATTCCTTGTTTTATGCTCATTGTGTCATTTTTAATTGAAAGCATTGCAGATTGATTTAATAAAGTATCAATCTTACCCGAATTGTCAACTTCTATGTTAGTCAAGAATAAGGAGTCTCCCTTCAATTTATAGTAACAGAGGCCTAATCCATATCTTTTATTATCCCTAAAGAATTTCATTTCGCCATTATCTAAATATTGAACCTGTTGATTTTCCACCTGCTTGTAACTTCGAATTTCATTCCCATTTTCCACCATATTAATAAATGTCCAAGTGCCTTCTATTTTATTTTTTGATTTACCACAACTAATAAAAAGTGTAAAGAAGAGCATTGCAATTCTGAATTTATTGAAGTCGTTCCAAGATATTTGTGGATTTATAAATTTATTAATTTTCGTATTGTCATTTTCTAATTGTTGATTACTCAAAAGTATAATAACTTCTAGGTAAAGCATTCGTTAATGCTTATTTTGCTGATTTTCTAAACAAATAAATTTCTTCCGCTTCGATAAAAAGCCTAGCATCATTCAATAGTACGAGTGTGGGACACACTTCAACCTAATGCAGTATTTCACCTCGTTCCATAATCCTTATATTTGTGTCCCTTTAACCAATACATCCTTCGAGAGCCTCAGGATGACAAATAAGAGTAACAATGAGCGAAGAAAAGAGCCTGAATTTTTTGGAAGAAATTATTGAAGATGATTTGAAGAACGGGAAATATACATCCATCCACACCCGTTTCCCCCCTGAGCCAAATGGTTACCTGCATATTGGCCATGCAAAAAGCATCTGCCTGAATTTTGGACTGTCAAAAAAGTATGGTGGCAAAACCAATCTCCGTTTTGATGATACCAATCCCGTTACCGAAGAAACGGAATATGTGGACAGCATTAAGGAAGATGTAAAATGGTTGGGCTTTGAATGGGCGAATGAATTGTATGCTTCTGATTATTTTGAACAGTTGTATGGCTTTGCTGTGAAACTGATTGAAAAAGGATTGGCTTATGTTGATGATAGCAGTGCAGAAGAAATAGCCAAGCAAAAAGGAACGCCCACACAAGCTGGTACCAGAAATGAATTTTCCAATAGGAGCATTGAAGAGAACCTTCAACTGTTTGCTGATATGCGTGCCGGCAAGTACAAGGATGGCGAAAAGGTATTGCGAGCAAAAATTGATATGGCTAGCAATAACATGCACTTGCGTGACCCGTTGCTGTACCGCATCAAACATGCTCACCACCATCGCACTGGTGATGCTTGGTGCATTTATCCGATGTACGATTTTGCACATGGACAAAGCGATTCGATAGAAAATATTACCCATAGCATCTGCACGTTGGAATTTATTCCGCACCGCCCGTTGTACGATTGGTGCATTGAACAATTGGGCATTTTCCCAAGCCATCAATATGAATTTGCCAGGTTGAACATGACTTACACGGTAATGAGCAAACGCAAGTTGCTGCAACTGGTAAATGAGGGCCATGTAAAAACTTGGGATGACCCACGCATGCCTGCCATTGCAGCGATGCGGAGGAGGGGTTACACTGCAGAAGCCATCCGTGAATTCTGCGATAAAATTGGTGTGGCAAAGAGGGAGAATTTAATTGACTTGAGCCTGTTGGAGTTTTGTGTGCGTGAGCATCTCAACAAAATTGCTTTGAGAAGGATGGTGGTGTTTGATCCAATAAAAGTGGTGATTACAAATTATGCGAATGAAAGCGAATTGGTACAGATTGAAGACAATCCAGAAGATGAAAGTTCCACTCACCGTGATGTTCCATTCAGCAATGAAGTTTATATAGAACGTGAGGATTTTATGGAAGTTCCACCAAAGAAGTTCTTCCGATTGTTTCCGGGTGGCATGGTCCGTTTGAAAGGTGCATACATAATTAAGTGCGATGAAGTGGTGAAGGATGAAGCTGGCAATATTACTGAACTGCGTTGCAGCTATATTCCCGAAAGCAAGAGTGGCAGCGACACCAGCGGCATCCATGTGAAGGGAACTTTGCATTGGGTAAGTGTGAAGCATGCGGTTACTGCTGAGGTCCGTTTGTACGACAGGTTATTTACGGAGGAAAATGTGGCTGATGCGGAAGGCGATTTCAAGGATTATATCAATCCAAATTCTTTGCGGGTAGTGGATACGGTTTATATGGAACCAGCGTTGCAAAAGGCAAAATTTGATGAGCGTTACCAGTTCATTCGCAAGGGTTATTTCTGTTTGGACAAGGACAGCAGTGAGGAAAGGATTGTGTTCAACAGGACTGTTGGTTTGAAGGATACTTGGGCGAAGGAAGTGAAGAAGAATTAGCCCCCATCCCCTGAAGGGGAGACGAAGATTGAAGCGAAAAGTTGCCCCCTAGCCCCTGAAGGAGTGTTGTGGAGATGGAGTGAAGATTTTTTGTATTTGCACCAGATTAAGATTGAATAAAGAAAACCATACTTTTCAAAATGCTGAAGTCTAGCTTCAGCATTTTATCTTTATATACCATGAGTTTATTAAATCAATTCAAGGCCAACTGGCAAAAGCAATTCACTCAATTGTCAACTAATAACTGCCATCTTTTATTGGCTGTAAGTGGGGGTGTTGACAGTATTGTATTGGTTGATTTAATTAGTAATAGCGGATTTGATTTTACGATTGTCCATTGTAATTTTCAGTTGAGGGGGGAGGAGAGTGTAAGGGACGAAAATTTTGTAAGGAGCCTTGGTGAAAAATATGGGAAGGAGGTTTGGGTGAAACAATTTGAAACGGCATTATTTGCTAGCGAGCATAAAATTTCCATTCAGGAAGCCGCAAGAAAGTTAAGGTATGATTGGTTCAATGAGTTGCTCAATTCAATATTCAACATACAGCATTCAAAATTATTAACTGCCCACCATGCAGATGACAATATTGAAACCGTTCTGTTCAATTTTTTCAGGGGAACTGGTATCAGTGGATTGCATGGTATTTTGCCCAGGCAGGGAAATATTATTCGGCCATTGTTGTTTGCTAAAAGGGAAGTGATTGTTGCCCATGCAAAAGAAAGTGCGTTAAGTTGGGTGGAAGATTCATCCAATGCTTCCGACAAGTATTCAAGAAATTATATTAGGCACCAAGTTGTACCAATGATGAAAACTATTTTCTCTTCGGTTGAAGATAATTTACTGAACAATATTGAACGAATGGGGGAGGCGGAGCAGTTGTACAATCAAGCGGTTCAATTGCATAAATCGAAATTGCTGGAGCAGAAGGGAAATGAAATCCATATTCCTGTGTTGAAGTTGAAACAGGCTGTTTCGTTGCAAACGATTGTTTGGGAAATTATTAAGGATTTTGGCTTTACTGCCCATCAGACCAATGAGGTGATTAAGCTATTGGATGCGTCAAATGGAAGTTTTGTTCAATCACCGTCACACAGGATTATTCTTAACCGTAAGTGGCTGATTATTGCCACACTGCAAGCAGTTGAAGCCAAACATATTATTATTGAAGCAGGGGAAAAGAAGGTGGCTTTTGAAAAAGGGGAATTGACGCTTGAAAAAATTCAGGGCTCAAGTTACAAGGTTGAAGATGCTGCTTCCATTGCAGCCTTTGATGCAGATGCCATCAACTTTCCATTATTGCTGCGTAAGGCAAAAACAGGCGATTATTTCTATCCATTGGGCATGCCCAAAAAGAAGAAGCTAAGTAAATTTTTTATTGACCAAAAACTTTCCAAAACGGCCAAGGAAGATGTTTGGGTACTGGAAAGCAATAAGAAAATTATTTGGGTAATTGGTTTACGCATAGATGATAGGGTAAAAATCAAGCATTCTACAAAAAATATATTGAAAAGCTCGTTTCAATTGCGGCAGTTTTAAAAATATTCCCCTAATGCTTCCTGTTTTCCCCTTTCTACACAATTTGTGTCATACTAATAATTGTGTTTGTAATATTTTGAAATTATTCCAACAAGAATTATTACGACCCTGTAATAATTGTGCTTGTAATATTTTTAATTATTACAGTAGAAAATATTACAACCCTGTAATAATTTGCTTGTAATATTTTGAAATTATTACAAAAAAAATATTACAGCAGTATATTTTAACCTGCCAGTGGAAATGCAACTATATTCTTGGACATTTTATAAGAGAAGCTACGAATGTTAAAAAAATAAAACCCTCAGCAGAAATGACATGCTGAGGGGTAGATGAATGTTCAGTAATTATCTTAGTAGTTGCCGTAATATTCCATGTATTCTTTTCTGCTAAAATCAAATCGCCTAAATACAAGTGTATGCAGGTTGGCAGCACTGGCATCCATGTACATTCCTTTAGAAAACTTTGATACGTACAAGGAGGCAGTTATTTTATTCCATTGGTAGTGCTTGTCGTCCAATACTTTGTTTTTGTATTTCTGCAGGCAGGAATCACAGTTCCAAATATGTGTTTCCGTTTTGCATTTTCCGTTCTTATCAAAAACAAGTATGATATCAAGTGGCCTTATGGAAGAATCCCTTAATAAAAAGGTCAAACTTGAATCTGTTTCTTTTATGTCTGTGTTTAAATTTTTTCTTACTTCCCTGTATTTCTCCAGTTTGTTCCTTGCCTTTCCCTTTTCTAAATGAATGAAGTCCTGCGAATAGCAATTGAGTGCAAACAGCAGTAGTATTGAAAGGCAAATTGCAAAACGGTTCATACGCTACAGTTTTTCCTCAGCATCATGTTAATTCAATAATGGGTTCACTTCAATTTCTTTTACATCAATGTCTGTGTAATCACGGATTTCGTTGTAAAGGGTATCACGCTCTACGGGTTGGCGTTTTACTTGCTTAATTAAGGTAACCAATTGTGCAGTGCTCATGCTTGGAGTTTGTTCTTCGCTCCCAGCCATTGCGTAAATTTTTGTGCTGTCATCAATGGTTCCATCAATGTCGTTTACGCCAAAGCTTAATGTTAATTGTGCGTTCTGCCTGCCAAGCATTGGCCAATAGGCTTTGATGTGCGGGAAATTGTCCATATACAATCTTGCCACCGCATACATTTTCATGTCTTCAATGATGGATGATTCAGCAATACTGCTCATATCGTTATCCTTGTTCCTGAATTTTAGGGGAATAAAAGTATTGAAGCCGCTTGTTTCATCCTGCATGGTTCTTAGCCTGTCCATATGGTCAATTCGGTGCCAATATTTTTCAATGTGGCCATAAAGCATGGTTGCATTGCTGTGCATGCCTAAATCGTGGGCAGCTTTGTGTATATGGAGCCAACCTTCTGCATTCACTTTATCGTCACAGATTTTTGAACGAACTTCCGGATGAAAAATTTCTGCACCGCCACCAGGCAATGAATCAAGGCCTGCTTCATGCACCATTTTCATTCCTTCTTCCACAGAAACTTTTGCTTTGCGGAACATGTAGTCCAATTCAACAGGTGTGAAACCTTTCAAATGAAGTTCTGGGCGATGTGCTTTTATTGCCCTTAAAAGTTCCATGAAAAAGTTCAGGTTCATTTTAGGATGTACGCCACCCACAATGTGGACTTCCGTTACAGGCTGGCCATCATATTTTTTTACGATGTTCAGCATTTCATCAATGGTGAGTTCCCAGCCTTCTTCTTTGTGTGCATATAATTTTGAGTAGGAGCAGAACTTGCAACTGAACACGCAAACATTGGTTGGTTCTATATGAAAGTTGCGGTTGAAATAAGTTTTGCTGCCATGCTTGTCCTCACGAACCCAATTGGCCAATGCACCCAAAAAAGGTAATGTTCCTTTTTCGAATAAGGCCACGCCATCATCAAAGGAGATACGTTGCCTGTTCAGTATTTTATTGGCAATGGTTTGTAATTCTAGGTCTGCTACTTCACTAACTATTTTGCTTACGTCTGCTGTTGCCATCTCTCAAAATTTAATGCTGCAAAGCTACATGCAGCAGCATAATAGTTGCCATTGATGTTTGTTTATTTTCAAAATCGAAAGTTGCTTGAAACAGAGAAATATTTGTAGGATTACGATGCATTGTGTCCCTGCAATTATAATTTCACAATTTTTTTTGTGACAGTGTTATTGGTGTAATCAAACCTTACATGGTAAACACCTTTGGTCAACTTGCCCATATCAAAAAACATATAGGAATCTGCATTGCCAGCATAGGATTTTGAGAATACTTTTTGGCCCAAGGAATTAAAAATATTTATTGCTTTTAAATCAATTGGCGGTAAATAATGCTGCACTGTGAATTGTTTATTGAAGGGATTTGGCGTAATTAATATGCCGTCATTCCTTAATTTTTCAGGAAGTGTTTTGGTGGTTACCCTTATATCGTCCAAGTATAAAATTTGGCCATGCCCATTACTGTTTTTGAAACCAATCATTACTTTTTCTGTGCTCACAGGAATACCAAATGTGATTTCCTGTTTCTTCCAGTCAGCATTTGCTGCAACGTAGGCAGTAGATTGGTTGCCTGCTACCGTAGCCAAATCGTTTCCTCCTTTTTGCCAAACAGTTTTATATGTTTTGCCACAGTCAGTTGAAACAATGATGGCTAGGCTATCCGCATTTGCAGCGGCTTTGTATGCTTTCCAAAAAGACAATTTAATCGAATCTGCTTTGCTGACTTTTAGTTGCGGTAAAAACATGGTATCAACCTGCCCAATATTGTTATAGCCGAAATTGTTGATAAAAACACAAATGCTTCCATTGTGTCTCAGGGCATCTGTCCTTACCCAGGTTATGGCATTGTCTGGATTGCTAATTTTTAGTGATTGATACGGAAAACTCGGTCCTTCAAAACCTTCTTCGTAATTGGTATTATCATTAATAGGGTACATAGGTCCAGTTAGTATTTCAGCTTGCTTGCCAAAAGAATATTGGTTGGTAGCATTTACTGACCATATTTTAAAATATTGGAAAATTTTGTTGTTGGGAATAGTATAGTTTAGTTCAGTGCCATTGCCTTTATAAATAATTGTTCCTCCACTAGCAATACTGCTGGCTACATTATATATGTTGCCATTAGTAGGAATGCCAATTCCATTGCTCTCACTGTAAGCAATGATGACATCATTTCCGGCAGTATTTTTTGTCCAACTTAATTTGATGTTGCTACAATCTGTCGTGCCTGTAAAAGAAGAAGGAGGAGCAATAGTGTTAGCTACAAGTAAAGCCTGTGCTTTTTGTAATGCTTTAAATGCATTGACCCTTCCTGTTCCCAGCTTGCCAATATAATTTTGATTGAGTGTATAAATATCATCTGTTGTTGAAAGCAGAATATTCCTTACGTCACTTGCAGAAGCTTTTCCTGAAAGTTTGGATGCAACCAATGCAGCTACACCAGCTACATGTGGTGTGGCTGCAGATGTACCACCAAAAAAAGTATAACCAGTTATTGAAGTGGAGGGAATATCTGCTGCGTTTCCAGTTCCATCACCACCCGGTGCAGCAATATCTACCCAGTTTCCATAATTGGAGAATGATGAAAGTAAATCCTTGTTGTTTGTTGATGCTACGCCGATAACCCTCTCATAGCAGGCAGGATAGGTAAGCCTTTCTTCTCCATTATTGCCCGCAGCGGCAATAACAATTCCTCCTTGCAAAACAGTACCACCACCATAATTGCAAAAATAATCTATGGCATCCAATACAGATTGCCTGTAAACACCTGCATTCGTAAATACCCAACTATTGGATGCGATGCATGCTCCGTGGTCTGCTGCCCAAACCAAAGCTTCTGCAAAACCGCCATTGGTGCTGCCAGAAAATGTTTGGCAACTCATTAATCTAATACCACTATTTATTGAGCCATCGCCACCTGCAATGCCACTTACACCAATATTGTTATTGCTAGTTGCTCCTACTACACCAGCAGTACAGGTGCCATGTTCTTCTGGTGTTATAATATTTGTATTTGTCAGAAAATTGTATCCAATGCCGCTCCACATATTTTGTGAAAGGTCTGGATGGTTGTATTGGATGCCCCGGTCAATCATGGCCACAATTACTTCAGGCTTTCCTTTTTCCATATCCCATGCATCGGTTATGCTTAAATCCTTTCCTGCTGTTCCGCCTGCTTGGCCAGTATTTTTCAGGTTCCATTGCTGAATAAATTTTATATCGTTGGGAGAAAAGGAATAACCGCTATTTATTGCTGTTGTTGCTATTTTATAAACTGGTTCAACTACTTCAAGTAAACCAGTTTTGTTGTATGCCTCAATGATTTTTTTGATGTCTGCATTAGGCGGCAAGGAAATATTGTACCATAAATGGAAACCCCATTCTTTATGCAGTTGTGTTCGGTAGTTGGATAGCGAAGAAAATAGTGGAGCGGCATCTTTTATTTTATATTTCCTATTGAGCTTGTCTATTTGGGAAATGCCAAATAGCAATATGCCGTTCTTTTTTGTTGGTGTATTGGCATCTAAAAAATTCGCAAAACCAGTTTTGAATTTGATGGAAATTTTATCCTGTTCATAAGCTTCTATTGGTACTTTGGATAAATCAATAAAGGGCCTGCTTCCTTTGGTGAAAAAAGATTTGGAGTTTTGCCCCCATATTGAAAGGCAAGTAAAAAGCAGTACTACAGTTATTATAAATCTCATTCGCAATAGTCTTGTTAAAGATGAAAAATAATACAACAGAGCTATTAAAAATACATTTTATAATTATGAAAGTTTGAAACCTCTTTGTAAATGGTATAAAAGTAAAAGCCTCACTAATTAGTGAGGCTTTTACTTTTATACCATGCTGCATTATAATTTAATGATTCTTTCTGCAACGGTCTTGTTTGTGTAAACAAGTTTGATGGTATACATACCTGCTGCAAAACCACTCATATTAATTGGGATATATGAATCTGCATTACCATTATAGCTGGTGTACATTAATCTTTGTCCAAATGAGTTGTAAACACCAATACCTCTTAATGTTGTTGGTGCTAGGTAATGTTGTACTACTAATAGGTTGCTAACTGGATTAGGGGCTAAAGTATAACCTACAGATTTAATTTTTGCAGATAATGTTTTGCTTGCAAAGCTAACGTTGTCAACAAAAACATTGTTTCCGTTATTGTTGGTGCTCTTGAAACGGAACCTGCTAGTTCCACCTGCTGACAAGTAAGAACTTAGGTTAACAGAATCTCTTCTCCATTGTGTTTTATCGTTAGGGAAGAATGCTACTTGGTAGCCTAGATTTGGTGAACTTACTGTTTGCAAATCAGTTCCCCATTTCTTGTAAACAGAAGTCCATGTAACACCACAATCTGTAGTCACTTCTACTTCCAAGGTATCCAAAGCCATTGCTGTAGAACCTGGGTATGCTGAAGTAGCAGCAGAAATATCAAATTTCAAGAATACTGAATCGCTTGCAGCAAATTTAACAGCAGGAGATGTAAGATAATCTATGCTATTTGCTGCTGCTGCACCTGTATTGAAGTTGGTTACATAAGCTGCAGCAGTTAATTGACTTGCTGTTAGTGCAGTTGTTCTTGCCCACTTGAATGTATTAATTGGAGCCTGTGCAGTATCCCAATTTGCTGGAGGGAATACAGGCGATTCAAATCCTTCAACAAGTGGTTCATTTACTACAGTTTTCACAATAACAGTTTTGCTTAAAGTGTCATTGAATGTATTTTGATCCAATACGCCATTAGGTTCAAATGTGAACACCTTGAATGCGTAGGAACCAGGTACCAATGCAGTAACAGGATTCATTGTAAGAGCGGTATCCCTTCCACGAGCTATGCTTACTGGGAATGTTTGACTGGTTACAGCTCCATTATTGATGGTGTATCCAACTTTAATGGAAGTAATAGTCAACTTACCTGAGTTTTTAACTCTCACTTTAGGTGCAGGGCTTGGTTCGCAAACATCTGATGAAGGACTGATAACTGCAGCAAGGCTAGCATCATTATCGTTCAACAGTTTACCAACGATATTTATATCATCAAGGTAAAGAGATTGACCAAAGTTGTTGATGTTTCTAAATGCAATGAACAGATTGCCACTATTGATATAGGACTCCAAGTTGATAAATACTGGAGATGTTGTCCATTGGGCAGCGGTTGGTACAAAATTCGGAGTACCAGTACCGCCAGTAGTAATCAGATCGCTACCACCTTTTTTCCAAATGGATGTCCACGTTGCACCACAATCAGTTGAGATTACAACTTCTAACGTATCTGCACTAGCAGCTGCATATAATTTATATGCATAATGGAAAGTAACATAAGCAGAATCTTTTGTCGCAAAATTAACTGATGGAGATCTCAGGTAATCCAATTGCCCAACTGCATTGTATGTGTAGTTATTCAATTGACCTGATGCATTCCCTGATTTCCTTGCAGCAGTAGTTCTTATCCAAGTAGCAGCATTGTCTGGATTGATTACAACCCAGCCATTTGCTAATATTGGAGCTGCTGCAGTACCTGTCCATGCAGCTTCAAAATCTTGAACAACTGGGAAAGTAGTAACAGGAACATTCATTACAAATGCTTTTACCAAAAAGTCATTGGTCAACTGCAAATCTGCAGTACCGTTTGGCAATTCGGTGTAGGCCCTGAAATTGTGTGCACCATTAGTTACACCTGTAATAGGATCCAACGTCAATGTAGTTGTTGCATTACCAACAATATTCAATCCTGTAAATGATTTAACTAAATAACCTGCTGGTCCGTTACCTGCTGGATCAACAGCATACCTAACATTCAATGATGTTATTGGAGTTGTACCAAAGTTTTTAACAACTACTTGTGGCGTAAATGTAGTTCCACAAATAACAGCTACTGGAGAATTGATAGCAGTAACACCAGCATCGTTTGAAACAGCAGTTGTTCCAAAAATATTGATGTCATCTACATACAAGTTGTTACCATAACCACTAGTTGCTTTAAATTGAACTTGAATGGTTTGGTTTTTATAGGCTGTAAGATCTATTTCAATTGGTGTTGCAGTCCATTGTGCAGCAGCAGGAGTAAATGCAGTTGTTAAGTTACCTGTTACAGTTACTAATGCATTGACACCAGTTGATCCACTTCTTGTCCATAAGCTTGTCCAAGTGTTACCACAGTTATTGGATACTAACACTTCCAATTTGTCAGGCTCGCCACCAAAAGTTCTGTGTGCATAATGGAAATTCAATGTAGCAGTACTAGCAGTGGATGCAAAAGTTAATGCAGGACTTGTTAAAGCGGAAACCGTACCTGGCTGATAGTTATAGAAATCCATTTTAGCAGAAGCAGATCCTGTTTTTCCTACAGTAGCAAGTGTCCAGTTGCCCGCACCTGAAAGTTGTGTTACTGTCCAACCTGGACCAGGGAAAGTTGCGTTTGTTAGTCCTTCAAAACCTTGTACTACCGGTGCAGCAACTGCAGTGGCAAGTACAACTGTCTTAGTTATAACATCATTTGTTGTTACTTGGTCAGCTCCGCCGTTAGGGGCTGAAGTTGTAAAAGTAATTGTGTTGCTTCCTGCAACCAAAGGCACTGCAGGGAAAGTCAACACTGCCGTTCTGCCAGTTAATAAGTTAACTGTTAACGTTACTGGTGCAGAAGGTGTTCCATTTACTGTACATACGCCAGTAATTTGTGTTACAGTGGAACTACCATTATTGATGACCATTACTTTTGGTGTAAAAGTGCCTGGACATGCTGGAGTTGAATAAGTAGTGGTTACACAAGTTGTAGCATTGAATTCGCTTCCGCCTGGGCTAACAACAGAAATTGGAGCGATGTCCAATGCTGGAGCAGATGCTGGTGGAGTTGCACCATTTGTAGTCAAATATCCAGTACGGAAATTTTCAAGTACATAGTGCATTCTATCAACCTGCCCTTTAGTAAACATTGAATAGCAAGCATCATCCGTGTAATCCATAAAATTCTGGTACATTTTGCCTGGAGGGTTTGGAACACCCGCACAGCCAGTTGTTACGCTACCAGTTGGACAACCTGATGTTGAAGCATTTAAACCTGGCGTATCGTCTGCTGCGGTTAATAAATTGGTCGGTAATGTTTGACCTGCAGGTGTTAATTGGGCAAAATCTGCTCCGGTGGCACAACCAGAAAATGTATGGAACAAACCAAAATTGTGGCCAATTTCATGAACAGCAGTTCTGGCTAAATTATATGCTGGAATTGAAAAACAACCATTTGAGAAAGCTGTGATATCAACACAAACTCCATCAATACCAGTAGAGCTACTTGTTGTTTCAGTTTGGCCACCAACCCCAATACCTGGAGCGATACCCAAAATTCCACTTGATCCTGAAGATCCGGTCCATAAGTTGTAATATTTTGTTACATCCCAAGGATCCAAGCCACCAGCAGATGCGTGTTTGATTGGTTGGTAAGTGTTACCTGTAATTTGTACAGTACCTACCAATCTTTCAATACCATTTGTCAAGTTTCCATTAGGATCCCTTCTGGCTCTTGTAAAACGAATTAATGAATGGCCCCTTACATTATAAAAGGGAGCTCCGTTTGCACTGTCAGGATTTAAACCTGAAAAGTCCTTGTTTAATCGGTCCAGAAAATAGTCAATTTGTTCTTCTGTAACCCTATATGGATTAACGTCAACAACGTGCACGATTACCGGAATCGTTACTGGACCAGTCAATGTAGTTGTTCTGGCAGTAGTAGAAGTAGTTTGACTCCTGTAAGCAGCTTCGGCATCCATTAATTTTCTTTCCAGCTGTGCTGCAAATTCTGGATTGAGTTTTTTTGACTCTTCAATGGCTTCCATGGTTCCGCAACGAACAATCTTTATACGCCTTGACTGGCTTGATTGTTGGCCCATTACTGATACCATACTAAATACCAATAAAGAGCAAAATAGTAGTGTAAATTTTTTCAAAGCAGTAAAGTTTATGTTAGACAATAATTTACGTAGGCTATAAAAGTAGGGAAATTATTTTACGCAGAATATTTCTATAGAGGGAAAAAAGAAACATTTTTTCACAGCAATAGTGAATAATAAAAAAGAGGAAAAATTCCCCTTTTTATTATCTGTAATCCTATTTTTTAGTGATGAATCTCTGATGTTTCGGCTTGGTTGTGCTTGTATTTGAATGCTAAAGGGAAGATAACAGCCAAAACAAGTGCATAGCCTGCAAAAACAAACCAGATGTTTTGCCAATTTTTGATGCCTGCTGCATCTGTAAAATGGTCAACAATTTTTCCTGCAAAAAAACCACCTAAAATAGCACCTAATCCGTTAGTCATTAACATGAATAAACCTTGTGCACTTGCCCGGATTTCAGGTTTTGCTTCACGATCAACAAATAAGGAACCCGAAATATTAAAAAAGTCGAAAGCCATGCCATAAACAATCATTGACAACACAAGAAGCGAAAGGCCTGAACCCGGGTTTCCGAAACCAAATAGGCCAAACCTCAAAACCCAAGCAATCATGCTGATAGTCATAACCTTTTTGATGCCGAAACGCTTCAAGAAAAATGGGATAGCCAAGATGAAAAGTGTCTCGGAAATTTGGGACAATGAAATAAGGATATTACTATGTTTTACTGCAAATGTGTCTGCATAAATAGGGTTCTTGCCAAAATCGAATAAAAATGGGTTGCCAAACATGTTGGTAATTTGCAGGGCAGCCCCTAACAGCATAGCAAACAGGAAAAAAGTCAGCATTGTTGGGCTTTTGAACAATTTAAATGCATCTAATCCCAAACGTGTTGCAAAGGATTTTTGTTCCAAATGTTTGCTCGTTTCTATTCTTGGTAATGTGAAACAGTACATGGCTACGCAAATTTCTGCGGCACAAGCAAAATAAAACTGGTAATTGTTGTGTGTCCAGCCAAGAAGATCAACCGCCCATTCTGCTACAATAAAACCCACTGTTCCCCAAACACGAATTGGTGCGAATGACTTTTGAACATCAAAATTGTTTTTTGTGAGTAAGGTATATGAAACTGAATTGCTTAATGAGATAGTTGGCATATAGAAGCAGCTAACCAAAAAAATTGCACCAATCATATCATTGGCAGTATGTACAGTACTAGCATAAAAAAGTCCCAATCCTGCGAACAAATGGCAAATGGCCAATAAAATTTCTGCCCTAATATATTTGTCAGCCAAAATACCAATCAAAGCTGGCATAAATAAGGAGGCCCAACCCATGGTGCCATAAGTATTGCCTATTTTAACCCCCAAATAATTATCAATGGGTGTATTGAAATTGCCAAACATGTACCCACCAAGTGAGATAAGCCAGATGCCCCAAACGAAAAACTGAAGAAAGCTTAAAATTGTTAAGCGGGACTTAATATTCATGGCAATAGTTTTTGGTTGAATGAAGGATGGAAGATAGGGAATAAATGATATTGGCAAAAACCTTATGCTTAAACTTTGAGCCAAGTGTTTGGATAAAGGTCTTTTGTATTTAATGGTGCTTTATTGAACCAGCGTTCTGGTGCTATCACTATTTTATTGGGGTTTGGATTCAAATATGCAGCCCACCAACTAAATGAACTGTTTGCAATGATATTGTGTTTGCAATGCTGCATTAAATAGAAGTCTTCAATATCCCTGTTAACATCATCCGTTTCAACAAAGCTTACTTCCTTTACGAAATGCAAATTCTGTTTGGCCCATTTAATATCATCAGAAAATACAAAACTTCTTTTAATTGATGTTTTTGAGGATAATAATTGATAGGCTTGCTGATAATATTCAATAGGAAGTGTACCCAAAACATCATTGGCTATTTTGTTAGAAACATAGTCTCCTCGTCTTATATGAATAGATAAGCTTTCCGAATTTGATATTTTTTCAAGAACCATTTTACTTACAGTAGAATGTTGAGTTCCATCAAAAGAGATTTTCTCTATAATAGATTCACAAAAATCATTGAAGTATTTATCACTTTGGAAATTGCCTTTTAGGTAAACTGTTTTTTTTGTTTTCCAGAAAGACGGGTTGAAGTGGAAATATTTTTCTTTGAAAATGGACTTGAATTGTATAGGCAAAAAGCGATAGATTTTTTTTGCCACATTTCCTTTAAAAGAATTTATTTCCACTTCATTGGCAATTACTGGTGGTATTTGAAGGTTTGATAAAACATATTTTCTGTAAGTGCCGATGGTTTCATCGGGTAATTTTAGATTGGCAATATCAACTTTTAAAGGTACTTTATGGAATTCTGATAATGCCAGCCCTGCTGCATATTGAAACAATTGATTACCCAGTCCACCTTTTAGTTCAACTAATATCATCTTTATTTGTGCGTTTAACGAATAGTTGCAAATTTGCGTCTATTAAACATAAACTGAAATGGAAAATTTTTTTGGCAGGAAATTGGAAAGGCTCATGTATATCATAATGGGAAAGGATAAAGAGTTTGCAGAAATAAAATTTTGGAGGAGGCAAATAAACAATTTTATAGGTTGGTATAATGGTGATATTAAAGAACTGTATGGTCATCCAAGCCCTAAAGGTGGAGAGAAAGTAAAAGCTGCCACAGAAAAAATAAGTGCCTTACTCACCTTTTTTGAGGTACATCAAAAATATAAGTACAAAACAGATTTGCTGCTGAATGAAAATGATTTTGCAGGAATGAAGGTATTGGATATTGGTTCCGGAGCATTTCCAAGTTCATTGGCTTTTAAAGATTCCGAATCTTATTCACTTGATCCATTAATGGATGCATATATAGCTGCAGGTTATCCATTGCATTGTTATGAGCAAAGGGCAAGGTTTGTAAAATCAATGGCTGAAGATATGCCCTTTGAAGATAGTTTTTTTGACGCAGTAATTTCTGTAAATGCAATTGATCATGTAAACGACTTTGCAGCAACTGCAAAGGAAATAAAAAGGGTACTGAAGCCTGGTGGACGGTTTAGAATGCATGTACATTACCATCCAAAAACAAAAGCTGAACCCATAGAATTGAATGATGAAGTGTTTTTGAAAAATTATTCTTGGGTGAAGGACATAAAAAAATTAAAAGAGTCAAAAGAAAAAGCAGGAACAGCACTTACTGATGACAATGAAAGTTATGTTGTTTGGGGAAATTAATTAAAAACAAAGAAGCCCGATAATATTATCGGGCTTCTTTGTTTTTAGGGAAATCTAATTACGGGCAAGTTATCGCTGTCCTGATCAAGTTACCAGAATTATCTATAGTTATTCTCCAGCAGCTTCCATTGGGTGATTTCATAATAATACCGCTTCCGATTTGTTCGATATTTACATCCCCTGCAAATACATGCAATCTAGATTTAGGTACTGATGGTGTATTAGTACCAATAGATCCTATGGCCATATAATTATTAGTTCCATTGTCAGAGTTCCAAATAAATTTGCCAGTAGTAGTTGCTGAATTTTGGTAAGACAAACCCAATATACCATAAAATGAACTTGATGGTCCGCCGAGATTGTACTGGTATTCCCAAGTTTCAGCATTTCTCCTATAACGTAAAACTGTTTGGTATGAATCGCTTGAAGTAAAATCAACTGCTCCGTTGACCGTCAATGCAGCATTTGAAGAATATACATTTGAACCATTTACACCTATGGCAACTTTTCCAGAATTGAAATAAACTCCAGTAGCATCACTAATCCATGGACTTTGTGTTACACTTTGCCAAACTGTTCCATTATAAAATTCAAGTGTATTGGTAGTGGTATTATAAATCTGTAAACCAATAGCAGGAGTGGTTATTGTGGCACGTTGTGTAGTTGTCAATCTTGGGATCAATAGTCCTTTAGCTGTACTGCGTACTTCAAACATGGCACTTGCATCTGGCGTAGTAGCACCAACTGCTACACCTTGGGCTTTCGTTGTTTTTGCAAAAAAGCAAATAAATGTACTTAAAAACAATATTTTTTCTATCATGAGTTTAGAATTTTGTGTAAAATAATAAGGAATATTTGTTTCAGCAAAATAAATTATAATAAATTGCATCAATTAAATTAGAACTGTTTATGAAAAAGATAAATACAATGTTATTAATGTCAGCATTTGCATTGCCTTGTTTTTCTCAAGATATGTTAAGTGTGCAAGCTGGTACGACGTTGGGTATTAATGCAGGAACAACAGTGGGAGTACTGGGTTCTGTGGCACTTCAAAATGGCTCTACCTTAATTAATAATGGAACATTAAGTATTCAAAAGTATTCTGGTTCTGCCACCGCGGATTTTATTAGCCTAAACACTGCACCATACAGAATGGGCTCTGGCACTTTTGTTTTTCAAGGTGCCGTGGGTACAGGTTTTCAGCAATTGCTATGTGGGGATACCTTACAACGAATAGACGTAAACAATGATAGTTTGAAACTCTTAAGCAATGTAGTTTCCAATAAATGGTACTTAATAAAAGGTAAAGTAAATACAGGTGAAAATTATGCAATAGCTTTTTCTACCATTGCTTTGGCTGTAGAAGCTGATGCTGCAAATACTAATTTCATAAATAGTTGGATTAATGGTAGGCTAAGAAGGTATGTGCTCCCTACTTCTGTTAATAATTATGTTTTCCCAGTAGGCAACTCAAATGGCGTTAATAAACTTGAATTGGACAATCTTGTGGCACAACCATTAACAGGTATCGACTATATCGATGCCGCTTTTAGGAATAAAAGAGGTACAGATGCTGGCTTAAGCGTAACAGAAAATAGCAGTACTTACACATCTATAAATTCAGGTGGCATATGGCACTTAACGCCTAATACTTTACCCACTGGCGGCAAGTATAATTTGAAACTTTATTTTACTGGCTTCACAGGATTAATGGATAATATGTTTGGAATTCTTCGAAGAGCTGATTCATCTAATAATGGAACAGATTGGATTGTTCCAATAGGAAGTTCATTTAGTGCCTTTAATGGAAATGGCAGAAAGGTTGCGGATGGTTATGCACAACGCAACAATGTTAGCACTTTTAGTCAGTACGGAATTGGTTCAACAAATACTGTATTCCCTCTTGTAATGGGAGATTTTTCAGCAATAAGGCTTAATAAAAATTCAGTGCTGCTAAATTGGAATACTACTCAAGAACAAGATGTGAAAGGTTTTGCAGTTGAACGAAAATTGGATAATGAAAACAGTTACAGTTTCCTTTCATTTATCAACTCCAAAGGGAATAATGGTAGTAGCATACAGCCATTGTACTATTCTTTGATTGACAACAATGCGTATAAACAGCTTAGCTATTATCGCTTGATTATTACAGATAAAAACAATGCCGAAAAGTATTCATCCATAAAGGCTGTAAAAGGTTTCGGAGAGAAGGAAGTGATGGTAGGTGTTTATCCGATACCAGCAAATAGTAATATTAAAGTAGAGGTGAAAGGCCAACTTGTAAAAAGAGTAGAAAGTTATTTAGCTGATATCTCAGGGAAAATTGTTCTTCGGTTCACAGTTGACAAAGGCATTAACAATATAAATCTACAAAGCCTTTCAGCGGGAAACTATGTATTGGTTTGTGTAAATGCATTTGGAGAAGGACAAAATTTTACAGAGAAAATAACTATTATTAAATAAGCAACCATTTCAAGTTCTTTCAAAAAGTAGGTGGATTTCACCTATTTTTTTCTTGCAAAAACAAAAATATTATAACATAGAAGTTCTTCTGAATTCCTATTCTTTCTACTTAGTTTTTCTAAAGAAAACAGTTGTAAGTGTGTAAAAATTTTATCTAAAAAATTGTAGCCGCCACTATACTGTTTTGCCACACGTTTCACCCTTCGAACCTCCTGTGCAAGAAATTCAAAATAATTTCCATTATGTTTTAGCTCCAATATTTCATAACCCATTTGTCCTAAGTGATGTTCAAAAAAGAAACGGCTTAATCCGCTCGCAAAATGGTAAGGTGCAAAATGCGTTAGACTAGCAAAAGGTACAGTGATCAACAAGTAACCATCTTTTCGTAATACGCGGTTCAATTCTTTTAATGCCGCTACGGGGTCTGGCACATGTTCCAACACTTCAGTACACATTACTGCATCAAAATTGGCATCCGCAACTGGTATAGAAGTAATATCACTTACTATATCCAATTTTGAATTGTCCCAGCTACCTTCTTGCATACCAATATTTCCACTGCCATCATACTGGCCAAAATCTTGTGATACATAATTAAGGTGGGGACAATATTTTCTGAATTTGCATTCCCCGGCACCTGCATCCAAAATTTTATAACCTGCTGGAATTTTTTTCAATGTTTCTTCTGTCCATTGATACCTATTTTCTTCGTTAAGCGTTCCTACTGTAAACATTTTTTATATTTTTCTGAACCAGAAACAGCCGCAGCCGTATTGTTGTTGCTTCACTAATTCTGGTGCCGCATTTTCAATTAATCCACCTGTATCGGGTACTAAAGAAAATTCAATTAGCTCACAACCGCTGAACATTTCCTTTATCAATTCAAAGCTAAAAATACGGTGTGCGTTAAATTCAATTCTTTGTTGACCAACTGGTGTTACAAATAAAATATCACCACCAATTTTTGTTATTCTTTTTAGCTCATTAATTGCTTTAACATCGCCCATTGGGTCAAGGTTATCACCATACCTTCCCAAGCCAATATGTTCAACAGTGTGCATACAGGATACCGAAGGAAATGAATTGTCTGCGATATCCAATTTGCACAAGTCAGCAAAATGACCTTGCCAATTGCTTAATCCAATATCTGCAGGGCGGTAGTCATAAAATTTTATGGGAATGAAAGCCGATACAATTGTTCCAAAATAAAGTATCGAAGAAAAGTCCACATGGTATTCTGGTCTTGTTTTGGCCAAAACCCTAGCAGCCCAAGCAGGGTGGTAAGTATAATGATGATCAAAAGGGGTGGAGCTTAACTTATCGTTCAGGCATGGGTAAACATTTTTCCAATCAATAGAAAAGCGGGTATCATTCTGTTTTTTGAAACGTGATATTTCACCAATAAATTCAAATAATCTTGCCACCCTTTTAGGCAAGCGGATAAGGATACTTTTGGCGGTTTGTATGAAATAAGATTTAATGAACATTAAACTTTTTTAAATGCTTCGCTATGGATATTTTTGAATACAAAAAATATGAATGCAGCAAAGTAACAGGATATTTTTATTGTTTTTTCTTTCATTTCTTTCTCTTTTTACATCGGCTCAAGTTAATTTACCTATGGGATTGGTAGCTCATTATCCATTTAGTGGAAATGCAAACGATATTAGTGGAAACAATTTTCATGGGGTAACAGTTAATGGTCCGGTTTTAACATCGGACAGGTTTGGTAATCCGAATAGTGCCTATTATTTCGACGGGATTAATGATTATATCAAAATAGCAGACAATGGTTCTTTTTCAACGCCAAAAATTAGTATTGTAGCCTGGTTTCAAACCGAATCGAGTGCATTACAATGCATTGTTGCAAAAAGGGACTATGGGAATACTACTGCTTCGGGTGGTGCTCAATACCAAATGCCTATTAACTATAGTGTATATCCTGGCATTGTATCAAACCTTGTTGGAAATAACAATACTTGTACTTCTGCTGCCACATCCAGTTATATCAATACTAATCAAACACTTTGCAATACAAGATGGTACTGTGTAGTAATAACTTTTGATGGCAGTAACCATAAGATTTATGTTGATGGAAGTTTGAAAATAAACCAACCGGTTTCCTTTAATGGATTTCTATCTTGCAATAGCGAATTAAGGCTTGGCAATTGGTGGCAATTGGATCTTCAATCTTTTAAGGGCAAAATTGATGATGTACGTTGGTATAATAGGGCATTGAATCAAGATGAAGTAACAGCACTCTTTGATAACTATGTTTCGCCATCATCTGCTGATTTCTCATATACTCAAAATATCTGCAATCCTAAAACAGTCCAGTTTTTTAATGCTTCTGCCAATGCCACTTCTTATACATGGGATTTTGGTAACAGCACTACTAATGTAGGAACTGCAAATCCAACAGTTACTTATGGGAGTTACGGAACGTATAATGTGAAGTTGAAAATACAAACAAGTTATGGATGTGTGGATAGTATTATAAAGAGTATTCCTGTAAATGTACAGCAGGATAATAACCTTATTGCTAACAACGATCTTGCGATTTGCACTGGAAACAGCATTACATTAAATATCCCTGATACTGGCATAAATCATTGTTGGTCGCCAATTACAGGTATTTCAAATGTAAATTCTGCTACACCGACTATTACACCAACAGCGAATACAACTTATTATTTTACTTCACAAACTACAGGAGCTAATCTTGTCGCAAACGGTGATTTTTCTGCTGGTAATACTGGCTTTACTTCGGACTATATATCAGCATTTCCCAATTTGGTGGAAGGTCAGTATTGGGTTGGCAATAACGTTTTATCTTGGAATTCGAATCTTACCGCATGTGGGGACCATACTGCAGGTAATGGTAACATGCTCCTAGTAAATGGGGCATCCGTACAGAATGCAAAAATTTGGTCGCAAACGATAAATGTTACCCCTAATTCAAACTATGCATTTTCCACTTGGATACAATCATTACATGCTATTAATCCTGCAAATGTTAAATTTGCAATTAATGGTAATATAGTAGGTAATAATATTACCGCAGGGGCTGTTGCTTGCCAATGGAGCAAGTTCTTTGCAACTTGGAATTCTGGGAGTAGTGCAACTGCTGTTATAAGTATCATAAATAATAATACGTTAGCAACTGGCAATGACTTTGCTCTTGACGATATTTCTTTTAGTCCGGTAATGATGAAACAGGATTCCATTAAAATAAATGTTACGCCAAAACCATTAATTACAGGATCAGCTATATCAAACACAATTTGCCAATCAGATTCTTCTCAACTAAACGCTTCTGGAGCCACCAATTTCTCATGGATGCCAACGGCTGGTCTATCCGATCCCAATATTGTCAATCCCAAAGCTTCGCCTGCAACAACAACAACTTATACGGTTTCTGGCTATGATATAGTTGGATGCAGCAACACCAAAACAATTACTGTTACAGTAAATCCCAAACCAACAATTACTAAAAGTGCAGATGCCAATATTTGCAAGGATAGCACGGTACAGATTTCAGCAGTGGCATCCAATGTTTTATCTTATAGCTGGTTGCCCGTTACTGCATTAAGCAGTCCTTCGGTTAGCAATCCTTCTGCAACACCCGCTTCAACCACCAATTATGTGGTAACAGTTACTGGAACCAATGGCTGTGCAAGTAAAGATTCTGTATTGGTAACGGTTCTTGCAAAACCCTCAGTTCAAGTAAGGATAGATACAACTGTTTGCGATAAGGTTCCTGTTACGTTAACAACAAACATTAGCGGAGCAACTTCATTTGATTGGCTACCTGTTGCTGGATTGTCTAATCCATTAAGTGCAAGCCCAGTAGCTAACCCGTCAGTATCAACACAATATATTATCACAGCAAATAATGGTGGCTGCATTGCAAAAGATACCATTAACCTTGGCATACTTCCAGTACCAGCACTTATCAAAAGTGCAGCTGCTATTATTTGCAGGGACAGTACAGTACAGCTTTCTGCATCGGCAAGCAATATTTTATCTTATAGCTGGTTACCTATTACTGCGTTAAGCAATCCTTCAGTTGGCAATCCTTCTGCAACACCAATTTCAACCACCAATTATGTGGTAACGGCAACAGGAACCAATGGCTGTACAAGTAAGGACTCTGTATTGGTAACGGTGTTTGCTAAACCAACTGTTCAGGTAAGAATAGATACAAGCGTTTGCGATAAGGTTCCTGTTATATTAACAACGAATATTAGTGGAGCAACTTCATTTGATTGGTTACCTGTTACAGGATTGTCTAATGCATTAAGCATAAGTCCCGTAGCAACTCCATCGGTGTCCACCCAGTATATTATTACAGCAAATAATGGTGGCTGTATTGCAAAGGATACCATTAATCTTGGCATACTTCCAGTGCCAGCAATTATCAAGAGTGCAGATGCCATTATTTGCAAGGACAGTGCAGTGCAGCTTTCTGCATTGGCAAGCAATATTTTATCTTATAGTTGGTTGCCTGTTACTGGTTTGAGTAATCCATCAATCAATAGTCCATTAGCCACTCCAGCAACAAATACCAATTATATAGTAACAGCCACAGGAACCAATGGCTGTTCAAGCAAGGATTCAGTATTGGTAACAGTATTTGCCAAGCCAACTGTTCAAGTAAGGATAGACACAACCGTTTGCAATAAAATTCCTGTTACATTAACCACTAATAGTAGTGCAGCCACTTCATTTAGCTGGCTACCTACTACTGGTTTGTCTAATGCTTCGAGTGCAAACCCCGTTGCCACCCCGTCAGTATCCACACAATATATTGTTATTGCTAGTAATGGTCAGTGTATTGCGAAAGATACCATCAATCTTGGTATACTTCCCTTGCCAACAGTTATTAAAAGTGTCGATACAACTATTTGTAGAACAGGTACGGCCAATTTATCTGTATCCGGCGGAGCAACTTATGCTTGGTCACCAGTGTATGCTTTAAGTAATTCATCAAGTGGGGCAACAACTGCTTTACCTGACACTACAGTAAAATATTTTGTTACTGTTACCGGAAGTAATAATTGTTCAAACCTCGATTCAATAAAAGTTACTGTAAATCCAAAACCAGTGTTTGCATTGCAGCCTTTGTCAGCTATTCTTTGTAAGGGGGATTCTGTTTTACTCACTGCTTCTGGGGGGGATTTGTATGCTTGGGTACCTAATGCAAATATATCCTCAAACACTTCTCCCATTGCAAAAGTTTATCCTTCCGTCACTACTCAATACAAGGTTGGTATTACCCATTTAGCTTGCAAGGTTACTGATACATTGTCTTCCCTCATCGCATTAAATGGTTCATTGGCCACATCTGTTACCAGTTCAAATGATATTGACTGCTCACACGGGCAATCAACATTGCATGCTACTGGTGGTGCAACTTATGAATGGACGCCAGCACCCGGTATTTCCAATCTTTCATCTCCCAACCCAATTGTTTCACCAGCGCAAACAACAACTTACCATGTAAAGATTGTTGACATGAAAGGCTGCACTGGTTATGATTCAGTGAAAGTAAATGTGGACTTTACTTCTGGTGGAAGCTTGTACTTGCTTCCGTCGGCATTTACGCCAAATGGCAATGGCAAGAATGATTGTTTTGGTTTGAAGTTTTGGGGAGCAGTCACGCAGTTGGATTTTGGTGTTTACTCACGCTGGGGCCAGTTGATATTCCACACAAATAATCCCAGTGATTGTTGGGACGGCAGGTTCAATGGACAAATGCAGGATCCCGGCACTTATATTTACCAGATAAAGGCAAAAACAGTTTGTGGCGATGTTTACAGAAAGGGGACAGTTGTTTTAATAAGATAAGCCTAATTAATACCTTCTTATCAAAGCTGCAATGATTATTTTTTTAAGGAAGGTTTTATTCTTTCAAGTACCGAGAAATACATATCATTTATATCACTCGAAGCTCTCAATTTGATAATTCCAATGGCATAGATACCAGTAAAAACACTTGTTCTTATCACTGCATCCAAAAAATAATTGCCAAAAACTGGTATGGCATAACTAATAAAAAAAGCAGCAACAGCTATTATTATTGGCAAGATGCTTTTGAGGGTATAGGGCAGTATGTGGAAGAGTTTCCATATAATAATCAGTCTGGTCAAGTTATAAACCAGCGTAGAAATAAGTGTTGCATAAGCTGCACCAATAAGCCCCATTTTACTGATAAGGTAAAAGTTGAACGGAATTGACAGGAAAACAAAAAGCATATTAGTGCTGAAATCCAATTTCCAGTGTTTGGATGAAAGGAGTATTTGCGAATTCAATCCTGTGCCGAGGTCAGCTAATTTCGAAAGCCCCAATATCAGGAGCAAGGCTGGAAGTGTAGCATATTTACTGCCAAAATAAGCTACCATATTATTGGCATTGAGCAGCATCACGCAGCCAATACCCAGCCCCAATATGGTCAGGTTCAATGCAGTTTTTTTGTACATTTCCTCAATCTTGTTCATGTCCTTATCCTTCCATGCATAGGAAATAGTGGCGACTGCAATGCCCATCATGCTCCTTTGTGGCACTTCCATCATGGCGATTAGAAATGTGGCAATAGTAAAAACTGCCGTATCCGTTAAGCCATTGGTTGACTTGCCAGAAATAAGAATGGTGTCAGCAGTTCTTGCTATTAATGCTACCATCTGTCCCGAAAAAATAAACAGGCTAAACGTGAGTATGTATTTGCCAAGCCGCTTGGTTACTTTGCTGATGGTGAATGTAAAATTGAAATAACCTTTTTTGTACAGATCAATAACCAATACCAGCACAGGTACTATGTACAAGCCAGAAAAGAGAATAATGAATTGATGGAAGTTAACAAAGCCCAACATGTAAACAATGACAAGCAATGTTGTAATGAGCCTGAAACCAACTTCCTTCAGGAAATTGGTGAGAACGCTGTTCTGTATGCACCATTCTATATTTTCCAATAGAATCCAAAAAGCATAAGCAATGGTTAGTGGATAGATTAAATAGAAATACTCCACAAATAAGGAGGAGTTCTTGCTGAATTTTTTAATGATTAACTCTTTGCAAAAGGGTGTTATACCAATAAACAATAAGCAGCCAACTATACAAGCTAGGAACGTAATAAACGGCAAGTCGTTTTTTTTGGCGGGCAGGTATGATTTATAAAAAGGGAAGAACTTAACTGTGGCGGTGGCACTTCCCAAAGTGCAGAACATGGCCATTAACATGGCTACATCCGTAAGCAATTTGGTTAGACCAAATTGCTCCGGTGTAAAATATTTAGGAAATAGGTAAACAGTATTGATAGCCCCTACAGCAAAACCCAGATAAATGTATATGGAAGAAACGAAAGACTGTTTGCGAACTATGCCCATGGATTGCTAATAAGTAAACGAAACAACAAAAATAATTTCAAATAAATCGCTAATATTATTTAGCAATTATTGCAGCATGCTGAACCAATAGTTTTCATGCTTCATTTTACTTGCCACTGTAACATCTATTTGTTGTTTGAAAAGTGGGCAGTTCAAAACCAATGTATGGAATTCCCCATTCTCCCCACAAGCGTCCACGCCCAATGCTTCCAATTCATCAATTAATTCAGGTGACAATATTTTGCCCAAGAATCTTTCACCCATTATTTCATTGCAGCTAACAATCATAGTTTTGATGCCACTACCCAGCATTTGCATAACCAAGTTCCTTCTGTCTTGCTGCCATAATGGAAGCACCGCTTCTAAGCCTGCTGCGGCACAAACTTTTTCTTCCCAATCACGATGGGGCTTTAAGTCAATATCTCCAAATACTGCATGGCTCAAATTATACGTTTCTTTTAAGACAGACAATGCACCAGTGAAGTTCTTTTCATAATCCTGCCAACTGCTGCTGATTAAATGAATCGGCAATCCTGCAGCAATGGCTTGGGCTTCAAGAATATGAAAAGGAATGCCATGTGAACGTGAAATCTTGCCTTCTTCATTTAGCACATTAAGCAGTACGGCAGGAGAGAAGCCCTGTTGCATTGCTTGCATTAATGCGAAGCAACTATCTTTTCCTCCACTCCAACTGCAAAGTATCTTAGATTGGTTCATCTTCTTTTATTTAGCAAGGTCCACCTCGTTTTCATATACAGTATCAATCTGTAAATTGGCTTTATTGTCAGCAGCAGCAGTGGCCAGTTCATCACATCTATTGTTGTATGGATTGTCTGCATGTCCCTTCACCCATTGAAACCTGATGGTGAAATTTTTTGAAAGAGCATGGTACTGCAGCCATAAATCCTTGTTCTTTTTGCCGCCTGCAAAATTTGTTCTTATCCAATTGTTCAACCATTTCTTCTCCACACTGTCCACCACATATTTACTGTCCGTAAAAATGGTTAACGGAATATTCTTCTTTGTAAGTGATTGCAATGCTTTTATCACAGCTAACAGTTCCATCCTGTTATTGGTAGTAAGCCTATAGCCTTCGGAAAGCTCCTTTTTTTTATCACCCCATAGCATGAGCACTCCGTAACCACCATTACCGGGATTTCCCCTACTAGCCCCATCAGTATAAATTAATAAGGGATGCGATTTTGTATCTGTCATTTCAATTTTTTATTGCCAGCTTATATTTTTGATTGGATGCCTGCAGCCTTATGCAGAAGGATAGTTGAAGCAGTCCCTATTCCTTCATCCCAAATTATCTTATAATGTAGTCACCCTTCATATAAAGGACACAGTGCCCAGCCATGGTTACTCTTTCGCCCTTGTGCTCGCACCATAAATTTCCCACACGTTTTGATAATTGCTGTGCAGTTAAAACAGTTTTGTTCAATTGCAAACTCCAGTAGGGTATCAATGAACAATGGGCTGAACCTGTTACTGGGTCTTCACCAATAACAGAGTTGGGAACAAAGAACCTTGATACAAAATCTACTTTATTACCCATGGCAGTAACAATGATTCCAATGGCATTTAACTGGTTTAGATAATTGAAATCTACTGTTAGGTTCCTTATCTCTTCTTCATTTCTATAAACTACAAAATAGTCACGGCTTTTTAAAATCATTTGTGGGGCAATACTCAATCCTTTCAATAGCATTTCAGGAGGTTCAACAGCTATTGGCAAGCGGGCAGGAAAATCCAATTCAATTTTATTGTCTTTCTTGGTGACAGTAAGTTCTCCGCTTTTGCAATTGAACTTGATAATAACCTTCCCGTATTTCAATTCATTGAAAATTACAAAGGCAGAAGCCAATGTAGCATGGCCACATAAATCAATTTCAAATTCAGGTGTGAACCAGCGTATGTAAAAGCTTCCTTCATCCTGCTTCACAAAAAAAGCCGTTTCCGATAAATTGTTTTCTGCTGCAAGCAACTGCATTTCCTTGTCGTCCAACCATTCTTCCAAAGGGCATACGGCGGCAGGATTTCCTCCAAAAAGCCTACTGGTAAATGCATCAACTTTATATACAGGATATGTTCGCATAGTTGATTTTTTAAGGACAAAGGTGCAAGAATGGTTTTTAGATAACCGCTATTTATTGCCAGGAAATATTTTCAAGTCAAATTTCGTAACCAAACTGCATGATGGGATAAGGTATAAGTTATCTATTGTAATAAAAGAGCCTTCAACCATTTGCTTTGCGTTGCTATATTGTCTAAAATAACGTATAAGCATACGTTTCATTTTTTCAGGTACTTTAATGTCTTTGATTTGTATCCTGCCATTAGTTACTTTATCCAATGATTTTGCTATCATTTCGGAACAATAGAGGAAATTATTTGACTTCAAATTATATACCTTGTCAAAACGTACATCATCATTTTTGTACTGTAATAATGAAGCCTGTAGTGAATCTTTTTCTATAGGCATTAAACTGTACCTATACAAAGCACACTTGATGTTTTTGGTAGGGTCAATGAATGAATCAATGGGTGTTAACTGAATTGTGTCGGCACCATCAAGATCCGGCATGATATGGCAAACAAATTTTTCACCGTTCCTTTCTACTATAAGCCCAGCGTGTGAGTAGGTTTTGTCTGTTTCATTCAATTGCTTTACCTGTTCACTTATCAGGTCATCATTAAGCCTCACTATCAAATCCCCTTTTTGGGCATTACTTTTAAGGGTATCTATATTGTTTTGCAATAGCTCTTCGGCAGTCATTTTTCTATCCACTTTGCTATTGACATCAGTGCAAGACAAATGAAACATGAAAAAAAATACCGCCATCAAAACGCCTATATATCTCATACGCTACAAATAATTGCGAAAATAAAAAAGGCTGCTCTAATTGAAGCAACCTTTCTTAATGCTATTTAAAAAGCTATTAGTTTCTTGTGAAAACAACATTGTCAACACCTACAACAGTAGGGTAGTTGTCACCCGTAGTTCCTCCAAAAATACCTGCATCAATACCCATATAGCGGAAGGCAAAACGGGCTTTCTCAACACTGCCTCCAGGAATACCTGAAATGGTGATGGTGTATTTAGTCCATGCTTGAGGGTAACCAGGAGCTACAGGCGTGTTGCCAGTAGCATCATTATAAATGTAGGCTTTATTGATGTCCAACAATTCAACAGTGAACTTTCCGAAATCGGCAACATCAGAACCTCCACCAACATTTGCAGTACCGTCAGTGATGTTTAGACGCACCTGCATTCTGTCTTTTGTGTAAACAGGATAGTTCTGGTCAGCCACAGCCCTTGTATAGAAACTGATTTGGTCACCATTTTTCAAAGGTACCTGTGGTGAAATTAACCATGCATTAATATTGATTGTTCCTGCACCAAGGTCGTTAACTGCAGAAGCATCGCAACTGATGAAATCATTTGCAGTATTGGTAGAATTGTATGCTTGGAAACCAATAAAAGGAACTGGTGCCAAGAATTTGTATTGAGCGGTGGCGGCAGACTCATAACGTCCTTGTCTCCAACCAGTAGTACCAATTGGGCTACTGTTATTTACGAATACCCAACCTTTTGCTGTTAAGGTTCCAACGCTGTCAAAATTTTCAGTGAAAGAAGCATCACCTACCACTGGAAAAACTGGTGGTGCAATGGTACGTGTTGAAGGAGCTGCATCTTTTTTGCAAGCAACTACAAAAACGGTTGTTGCCAGTAACATAGAAGCCGCAACAGTGTATAGTTTAGATTTCATGATTATATTTTTACGTTTTAACAATTAAGATTAATGTGCTACGCTTTTGTAGGATACATAGTCAATGCCCACTCCAGAGCCAAGACCATTGGAGCCGCCACCTTCAACAAAGTACCTGAATGCAAAACGGCCTTTTTTAGGAGCGTTCAATCCATATACAGTTGCTTCAAAGCGAGTCCAGCGTGTAGGGTAGGCAGTTAATTGGGGAGTTAAAACGCTGCTAGCAATATAAGTAGGGTTAATATCCAAAAGACTGGTTGTGAAATCACCTGGGTCAAAACCGGAACCAACATTGAAACCGTCGTTAAGGTCATTGATTCTTACTTGAAGGCGATTGCTGTAATCCGTTGAATCACCAGTACCATCATCGTACTGCAATGCACGGCTATAAAAAACAATCTTGTCACCATTTTGCATGGTCACAATTGGGGAGATAAGCCAGTTGCTAATTGTTTGTGCTTGAGCAGCAGTTGAAGTATAATCTGCTCCAACAAATCCTACATTACTTGTGTTTCCAGAATAGGCAGGAAACCATGCAGGGAAACCACCGCCTTGCTGCCAAACGCCACCACCTACGGAATCACTTACATTCTTTATTTTCCAGCCACGATTCATTGCAGAGGCCAATGTATCGAATTCTTCTACAAAAGATTGGTCAGCTACTGGTTTTGCAGCAACAAGGTAATCATCATTGACGCAAGAAGTGAAAGCAAACGCAGTAATAGAAGTCCATAACAGCGTTTTAGAAAGTAAACTTTTTCTCATACTGATTTTTTCAAGTTAGTCTAATGGTATTATAGCTCAATAGCGAGGTGAAAATAGGTATTTTTAATTTATCAGAAAAAAATGTTAACGACTTAAAACCAAAATCTTTTACACCTGAAATACCCCTACTTTAAAATTGTCAATATCCGTATTATGGTTGGCTGCCATGATGCCTTCTGAAATAACAAGCCTTGTGGCAGCAGGGTCAATTATTTCATCTACCCAAAGCCTAGCGGCCGCATAGTAGGGCGTGGTCTGCTTTTCATAGCGTCCCTTTAGTTCATCCAATAGTTTTTTCTCTTCTTCCGCAGTAACCTCTTTGCCTTTTGCTTTCATGGTGGCCACTTGAATTTGCAGCATTGTTTTGGCGGCCTGCTCTCCACCCATCACGGCAATTTTTGCAGATGGCCAGGCATAAATGAACCTTGGATCATAAGCTTTGCCGCACATGGCATAATTGCCTGCCCCATAACTGTTGCCCACAATAATGGTGATTTTTGGCACAACGGAATTGGCAACCGCATTTACCAACTTGGCCCCATCCTTAATGATGCCACTATGCTCACTTCTGCTGCCAACCATAAAGCCCGTAACATCCTGCAGGAAGACTAAAGGGATTTTCTTCTGGTTGCAGTTCATGATAAAACGTGCAGCCTTGTCGGCACTGTCATTATAAATTACACCGCCCATTTGCAATTCACCTTTCTTGCTTTTGGTAATGAGGCGTTGATTGGCCACAATGCCCACTGCCCAACCATCAATTCTTGCATAGCCGCAAAGAATGGTTTTGCCATAATCTTTCTTGAATTCATCAAACTCGGATTCATCCACAATTCTTTCAATGATTTCCCGCATGTCATAAGGCTTTGCATTTCCTTCGGCCATGATGCTGTACAAGTCATTCACTTCCTTTAAAGGAAGTTTGGCTTGCATCCTGTTGAAACCAGCTTTGGGCTGGTCGCCAATTTTGTTCATGATTTTCTTGACATGGTCAAGGCATTCATGTTCCGTCGGGAATTTGTAATCTGCAATCCCACTGATTTCAGTATGAGTTACGGCACCACCAAGCGTTTCATTGTCTATGTCTTCGCCCACTGCAGCCTTTACCAAATAACTTCCTGCTAAAAAAATGCTGCCATTTCCTTCCACCATCAAGGTTTCATCGCTCATTATTGGCAGGTACGCACCGCCAGCCACACATGCTCCCATCACCGCAGCAATCTGCGTAATGCCCATGGCACTCATTCTGGCGTTGTTCCTGAAAATCCTTCCAAAGTGTTCCTTGTCAGGAAATATTTCATCCTGCATGGGCAGGTAAACGCCAGCACTGTCAACCAGGTAAATGATGGGCAATTTATTTTCCATGGAAATTTCCTGCATCCTCAAATTCTTCTTGCCTGTTATGGGGAACCAAGCACCAGCTTTTACGGTTTGGTCGTTCGCCACAATCACGCACTGCCTGCCGCTAACGTAGCCAATGCCTGCAACGGTTCCTCCAGCAGGGCAACCACCTTCTGCCTCATACATTTCAAAACCAGCAAAGGAACCGATTTCAATAAAGTTGGAATTTTTGTCTATTAGATAATCTATCCTTTCCCTTGGAGTGAGTTTGTTTTTTTCGTGCTGCTTGTCAATGGCTTTTTTGCCACCGCCCAATTTTATTTTGGCAAGGTATTGTTTGGTATCACTGAGTTTCAGTTTCATCCAATCTTCGTTGCGGTTCTGTTCCAGGTTCATGCTTACGGTTGTTAGTAAAACAAAGATAAGGCTGTGGGGAATGAATTATAGAAGAACGAAAATTATGGTAGTGAGCCTGTTTGAATTATTGTCAGGTTGAGCTTATCGAAACCGAATTAGGATTACAATACAAATCGCCTTCGAGAGGCTCTGGCAGACATTCCGATTTTTCAAACTAAGACACTACCAAAAATTATTACTTGCGTAAGCATTTGCTATAAAATGTTATTCCACATTTTCGCCCGTTTTCAAATGTTCCACAAAAAAGCCTGTTTTTTTTGTGTGCAATAAAATCCTTGTACAATTTGAAATCTAAAAGACAAATTGTTACAAGGTTGTAGCAATAAGGTATGTAACAATTTAAAGTTGTTACAAGGTTAATTGTACGGGGTAGTAACAATGGGTTTTGTGCAATTTAGAATTGTTACAAGGCTAGTTGTTACGCAGTAGTAACAATAGGTCCTGTAACAATTTCAAATTATTACTTTGTTAAATGTTACGCTATCGTAACAATTTTTAAAAAAAATATCTAGATTGTACAAACTATTTTTTTATGAAAAATTTACGTGAGTCCGTAGGTATTAGTCAGGAACAGTTCGCCAAATATTTAGGTGTTACACGTAGTCAGGTGGCATTAGTGGAAATCAAGGAAAGGTTATACCAATCATGGGCAATGCTAAAGGCAATAAAACTTATGAAGCTGCTGAAAAATAGGGTTCCACAGCCACAAATTTCCCAGCACAACCAGCAGCAGGCCGAGCCATTGAACAAGGAGTTGCAGGAGCGGATTGATGAATGCCAATTTCAATTAATGCTGGCCAACAGGGAAATGGTTGCAATGAAGAAAAAATTTGAACAGTGCTGAAATGGTTTTCAGATGCTCAATGATATGCTGGCTGTTCCCGAAGAAGAAAAAACAGAAAAGGATAAAAGCTTAAGCGATTGGATAGACCTCAGCCTGTCGCTCAAGCTTAATAAATGCGGGCTGAAAGCACAGGAATTATTGGCAATTTGAATTAGTTATTCTTCAGCAAAGCTTGATATTTTTCATTGAAGATGGCAATATTAAAATGCTCTTTGGCATATACGATATTGTTGAGGGAGGTTTTTTGAAGCTGAACCTTATTGGAATGCAGCGTTTGTATGTGCATAACCATTTCATCTACCACTGCTGTTTCATCTGCAACTGCATTTGTAGTAAAACCATTAACCCCATCTCTTACATGAACAGGCAAATCACCAACAGGTGTTGCAACAATGGCTGCACCATAAGCCATCGCTTCCATTACCACCATTGGGAAGCCCTCGGTTTCTGAAGTGATGAGGAGGATATGTGATTGCTGGTACAATAAAGCCAGTTCGTCTGCATCGTTTACATTTCCTTTTAGCATACAATGCTGTTTCAAGTTTTCCGGTATGGCACCTTCCACTTCCCCTGCAATCGTGAAGCTGATTCCAGGATTGGTTGGCTTTATTCTTGCAGCAATTTGTGCCACGATATGCACCCTTTTTTCTGACGTGCCCCTGCCTACATACAGAATTTTTAAGGGGGCTTCAAAATCCTTTGCAGCAACTGTTTCAGGTAAATCTATTCCGTTACAGATATAAGTAATCCGATAGTTAAATATTGCTGGCACTTGGAGATTATTGTACTGTTCCAAATGGTTACCAACCCTTACCTTACTTATCATCACTGTTTTATAAATGAAAGGGATAAATGGAATCCTTATCCATGAAAAGGTATTGAATGAATGTATCAGTTCAATTTGCTTGATATTGTTTTTTATCCAGGGGCTAATCTTGTAGGCAAAATTGCATTGACCATTAAATACAACAGGTTTTGTTTGTTGATGATTAATATAGCCTGTTATAATTCCACGGTAAATAAGGTTGAAGAAATAAAGAAACTTATTGTCGGTATAAAAAGAAATATCCTTAATCACACATCCACTTTTTTCAAACGCTGTTTTGAAAGTTTCATCAACCGATTTTCTTGTGAAGAATATGATGCCTTTGTTGTTGCCAATTGTTTGTGCAATGAGTGCATGAACTTTTTCTGCACCGCCCGTATGGTAAAACGGAAAGAAGAAGAATACGTTGTATTGTTCTTTCAGTGGATTCAGTTTTGCCATTAATCTTCCAAGAATGATGAATGGAAAAATTAAAACATCCTCCACTTTTCTTTTCAATAAAAAAGTGTTGTAGCTGAAATTTTTAACCAGCTTTGGAGGAGGTGTATTGTAGTTTGGTTTGGACAATTATTTGATGAAGATTCTTTTAATATTTGATAAAAATAGCTTCAGTAGATTCTTTTTGTATTGTTTTCGTACTGCCTTTCTGAAAGCATTCCATTCTGGGTCACCATAATCGCTATAAAGTACATGAAGAATGTAATTGTAGTATGTCTCGTTCATCTTCTTGAACACACTCTTCTTTTTTTGTGTGGAGGTAACAGAGGATGAATGCACCCTGTATTGCAGCACCACTTCCTTTATTTTCCTAATTACCAAACCACAGGCGAATAAACGCCACCATAAATCCCAATCCTGTGAATGCTTCTGGTCTTCATTGTACCTGAACCTTTGAATAATATCAGTTCTTAGCATAACAGTAGGGTGTGCAATCACATTTTTTTGTGGAAGGATGGCTTCGAGTTCTTTCTCTGAATTGTATAGCCTGTCATCATCCCAAACGCCAGTTGCATTTCCTTTCTCATCAATTAATTCTATCCATCCAGCAGTGCCAGCTAGATGGTTGTAATGTTCCAGAAATGCCACCTGTTTTTCAATCCTATCTGGCAAGCTAATATCATCTGCATCCATCCTTGCAATGTATTTTCCCTTGCAATAGTTCAACGCTGCATTGAGATTTTTGGTAAGACCAAGATTGGCTATATTATAAATGATTTCAACCCTTACATCTTTTATGGAAGTGAGTATGTTCCTGGTTGCTTCATTGCTGCAATCATCCACAATAATAAACTGTATATGCTGGTAGGTTTGGTGGAGGATGCTATCAATGGCCTGCTGCAAAAACGCCTCACCATTATAAACACTCATAATGATGGATACCAACGGCGGTTCAATAGCTATGGCTTGTGCCGCTGCATCCATATAGCAAGATTTAGTAGAATCCAGGTTTGGTAATTGTTTGCTGCTGCAATGGCTTTTGCCTTTTCAAAGTTGATATAGCGGAACATTGGATTGTTTTTGTCCAATAGGTAATTATGTTTCAACTGTTCCATCCCTTTTTGTTGCAGCCATTGATTTACTGGTGCACCAAAACCCTGCTTCTTTCTGTTGAGAATGGAAGGTGTCCATAAGTTTTTGAAAGTGTCCCTCATCAGAATCTTGTCCTGCTTGCCATCAATCTTGAACCGTTCCGGTAATGCAATACAGAACTCCGCAAACTCGACATCCAGAAAAGGAGCCCTCAATTCAAGACTGTTTGCCATGGCAGCCCTATCTGTTTTCACCAGAATATCGCCGGGCATATAATCCTGCAAGTCCTGCCGCATGGCTGCATCCACCGAATTGATAGGAGCCTGGAGGAATTTATCATAACCGTGTGCTGTATTGAACAAACAAAGTTCATTCAATTCATGCTGCTTGAAGTAACTGTTCTGCTGCACATGTATTGCTGCAATACTGTCGTTTCTGTAATGTGGGTTCAGCAATTTTTTCTTGAAGTTCTTGATACCTGCTTCAAAGCCACTCTGTTTCATTTGTACCAATGGCTGGTACCATGATGAGTAGCCTGCAAACAGTTCATCGCCTGCATCACCAGTCAACACTACTTTCAACTCCTTTGCGGCAGCCTTACTAATAAGATAAGTTGGAATATTGCTTGAATCTGCAAATGGTTCATCATATACATTCACCATTTCTTCAAACCAGCTAGCTATATCAAAGTCGTCCTGATGAAGTTCTATATTATTGGTCTTGTATTTATTGGAAATTTCACGGCTAAAAGGCAGTTCGCTTTTGTCGTTGCCAAATGAAAATGAAATGGTGGTTAGTTGCTTCGTGTCATGCATTGCCGCTAATGCGGTAATCGTGCTGCTGTCCAGCCCGCCACTTAAAAATGCACCCACTTTTACATCCGCCACCAATTGTTGCTGTACACTTTTGTCCAGCAAGCGGTAGCATTCTTCCTTGGCTTCTTCAAAAGAAATGGTGAGTTGCTTTTCTGGTAGCTGCCAGTACTTTTTTATGGTTGCCTCCCCATTTTTGAATACCAAATAATGTGCAGGGGGCAACACAAAAATATTCTTATAAATGCTGTGGTGCGGATGAACGTATAAATGTTGCAAGTAGTGGGAGAGAGAAGCGGTGTCCAACTCCGCATTTACCAAACCACTTGCCAGTATGGCTTTCAGCTCAGAAGCATAAATCAATTGGCCATCAACAACAGTGTAATAAAATGGCTTCTCACCAAACCTGTCCCTTGCTGCAATAAACAATTGGTTAGCCTCGTCCCAAATGGTAAAGGCAAACATGCCTTTTACATGCTGTACAAAATTGTCCACTCCGTACTTGTGGTACAATGCCAAGATAACTTCTGTATCACTGGAGGTTTTGAAAGGATAATCAAGTGTCTGCTTTACTTCCTTGTAACCGTAAAATTCACCGTTGAAAGCAATGGAAGTGTTGTAAGGTGAATACATGGGCTGGTCGCCAGTGGTCAAATCCACAATGCTCAACCTTCTGTGCCCTAGCACACAATTGTCGAATGCAGCATTGCCGTCGCCATCAGGTCCACGATGGTTAATGGCATCAGTCATTTGCTTTACCAAATGCTGATGGCGGCGAACATTTTTACCAACAATCCCTGCAATTCCACACATGTATTTTGTTTGTGTAACTAAGGAGGTTGTCAGCCTGAGCTTGTCGAAGGCGTTGTTATGAAATCGTTTTCGACAGGCTCAACCTGACATCTCGTTTAAAAAATTAATTCTCTCTTACGCAGTTTCATTTTTGCATTTCTTCCAAGTAAAAAAGATAGCAGCTAATGATAACAGAATAAGTAACCATGTTGAAATGCCTGTTAACGTCCAACCAAGTGCATGGCTCTTCGGTTCAAACTTGAAAACGATTTCATGTTCACCTGCTGGTACTGGCATGCCACGCAGCACATAATTCACTTTGGCATGCGGCGTTAGTTTTCCATCAATATAGGCATTCCATCCTTTGTCATAATACACTTCACTGAACACTGCAAACTGCGTAGCGGCAGCTTTTGATTTGTACCTGATTACATCGTTTTCTTTCTTCACCAATTCAATCTTTGCAGTGGAATCAAAAGAGAACGCTGTTGATGCAATTGCGTCAAAGCCCTTACCAATCACTGCACTGTCTTTTACATGCAATGTGGTCAATGCATCCATTTCTTCTTTTGGAGTATTCACTGTTTTCAAGGCTTTGATGAACCACGCAGAACCACAAGCATCTGGATTTGGTTCTACTTGGTCTGCCCTGGTTGTGCTGTGTATAATGTATTTTGTATTCAACATGTCCAATACCGGTTTGCAGTTTGGATAGTTGTACAACTGGTTTTCTGCAAGGTCTTGGTAGATGCTCAACTTTGCAGGATGGTAACCACCAATATTTTGATGGAAATAGGAAGTCTTTGCATTGTAGTTGATGGCACCTTGTGGGCCACCGCTCACATCAAACACACGGTAGTCGGGCGACTTGTCCTTTAAAATAAACTGGTCAGCAGCAGTGGGAACAAATGTATTGTCGTATTCATCTTTCTCCTGGTAGTTTTCGCTGCTCAAGTATTTCACATCAATCATCATGATGTCAATAAAAGAGAACAATCCTATTACTGCAATCACTATCCAGTCCTGTATTTTCCTTTTAACGCTTAACCAAATAGCTGCTGCTGCAATAAGGATAAAAAAGAGTGAACGTAACAGGTCACCCATAAATAGTCCTTTTCTATCTTCCACCAAACCATTTACCAAACTCTTACCAGCTTCCATAAAAGCAGCTTGGGTATTGGCGTCAGGAATGCTGGCAATTTGTTTCATCAAATTGGTATCACCTGCACTTTTATAATCAAAGCTGAAATACAGAAGCAGCAATACCACAAACACGCCACCCGTAACCATCAAGCCTTTTTTGTATTGCTTGAATAGTAAAGTCTTGTCTTCTGTTGCCAATATTTTCTGCAGGGAAAGTATGGCCATGATGTTCAGGAGCAAAGTTGGGATAACCAGTATCATACTGGGTGCCCTGAACTTGTCATACATCGGCAGGTGCTTGAACAGGAAATTGTTGAAGGTTGGAAAGAAACTACCCCAACTCATCATGATTGACAATACAGTGAGGGTAAGTATCCACCATTTATGTTTGCCATCTAACAACACAAAACCAAGCAACGCCAAGAAACAAACGATTGCTCCAACATAAGGCGGGCCTGATGTGCCACCAATGCCGCCCCAGTAGAAGCCCAAGTTGTTTTGCAGTTCACGGGCCACTTGCTGGTTCATTCCTTGCAGGGCTTCCACAGCCTTTGATTTATCCTCCGGCACTTCCATTTTATTGCTGCCACCAAACATTCTTGGTACCATCATAACAAATGGTTCACTTTTATATACGCTATAGCTGAAGGCATATTCCTCGCTCAAACCTTCTTTGGTATTTTTTGTTTTATCACTTGCCAATATGGACCCGCCACGAATGGATTCCTTGGTATATTCATAATTGGGCAGCACTGCCACTGCAAGGTTCATGGCACCAAGACCTCCAGCAACAACGGCAATAGCCAATGCCAAGAACAAATGTTTCCATTCCTGTTGCTTTACCCATTTAATAATATAAGCCAAGCTCATGAATACAATAATCATCAAACCGTAGTAGGCAATCTGGTAGTGGTTCTGGCTGATTAATGCCCCAGTGAAGAGTGCTGTTAGTGCAGCCCCTGACCAATACCGCTTTTCAAATATCAATATGATAGCTGCCATCAGCCCGGGCAATAATGCCAATGAAAGCATTTTGGTGTCATGGCCTTCCGCAACTATAACGGCGTTGTAGGAAGCATAGGCATAAAACAAAGCACCTGCAACGCCAACCCATGACCTTACTTTCAGTACCTGCGATAAGAAATAGAAACATACACATGCCAAGAAGAAGAACTGGAAAGGCTTGGGCAGGTTCAATGAAATTATTTGCATGAAGTAATAAGGAATATAGCTGTTAGCCTTGCCCATAATCATATAACCCGGCATACCACTGAACATGCCATTGGTCCATAAGGGCACTTCACCATGCTGTTCCTGAAAAACACGCTGGTTTTGTGACATGGCTTTCCATTGCGTAATATCGCTCTGCTGCAATACTTTTCCTTGCAGTGCAGGCTGGCAATAGAACAGTGCCACCACCAGAAAAATGGCAATAGCTATTACATGCGGTAAAACTTTCTTCCAGTTGAAATTTTTCATTGTGCGTTTTTTATGCGGTTGGCAAATTAATGCTATTTTCCACACTTAAATACATCTATGAAATGAGCCAAAACAAAAAGGTAAAACCAACCAAAATGTTCATTGGCGAATTCCATGTGGCAAAAATGTAAAATAAAAAGTAAACACATGAAAGGGCTTTTATTTATGGCCAGATTGGCCTTGTTGTGCAATGTTTGCTATGTACTTTATGTCCTGGGCAGGTATATCAGCAGCTTGAGGGACTTGCAACAAGATGTTGTGAGCACAATAGCTGTTTTGGCTGTTGTAGGTGTATTCCTGAATGCTTTCGTGAATATTGCATGGCTAATAAGCATTGCATTTAAAAAGAAGGGTATTCCAAATTGGTTGGGCATTGTCAATTTGTTATTCTTGATTTTTCAGATTCTCAATATTTCATTCTTTCAGTTATGATAGCAGATATCTTAAAGAGCAAGCCAACCAAGCTTTTCTTGGGCATGAGTGCCTTTTTCGTGGCCAATGCTTTGATTGCAGAATGTATTGGGGGCAAGATATTTTCCTTGGAAGGCACACTTGGTTTCAAGCCTTTTGATTTCACTTTATTTGGTGAGGGTGGCTTGTCATTTTCCCTTACCTGTGGCGTACTGCTTTGGCCATTGGAATTTATCATGACAGATATTGTGAACGAATACTATGGTCCCAAAGCTGTAAAAAGGATTTCATGGACGGCTGTCATCTTAATCAGCTATGCTTTCCTCATGTTTTATGCAGCCATGAAAGTAACGCCTCCAAGCTGGTGGGTCGGTTCCAAAACCGATGCTGGCATTCCCAATATGCAGGCAGCCTTCTCTGGCATTTTTGGTCAGGGCATGTGGATTATTGTTGGCAGCATTGCAGCTTTCTTGGTGAGCCAGTTAATTGATGTCACCGTATTCCATTGGATAAAGAAAAAAACCGGGCAGAAAAAAGTATGGTTGAGGGCCACTGGTTCCACATTAATTTCCCAATTGGTTGATAGCTTCATTGTTTTATTTATTGCATTCAAATTGGGGAATGATTGGAGCTGGCAAAAAGTATTGGCTATTTGTATGGTAAACTATACATACAAGTTTACCATGGCAATCATCTTAACACCAGTTATCTATGGTGCAGAAAAAGTAATTGATCAATACCTTGGACATGATGTGGCTACAAAAATGAAACGTGCAGCTACGGGGCAGGTTAATGATGGCTTCGATAATATTCCAGCAGCCGGGTAACAGAAATTGGAAGAAGTTAAAGAGGATTAAAGGCTATTTCTTTCCCATAAATAGCCTGTCTGTTAGCTTTTCAAGTTCGCTTAATCTACTGGATTTTCTTAACCTTTCTATTGTTGGGTTAACTGAAAAATCGTAGAGGATTCTGTAATTTTTTTTATAAAAAATTAGGATACTGTCCAATTGCATATCATAAGATTCAGAAATGCCAAGTTGTACATTGAAACTGTCCACACCAAGGTATTTCAGTTTGCCCTCAGTATTATTGGCATCAACTTCATCAAATATTTCCTGAGGAATATTATTGATGTCATCAATTGGCCTTATCAATTTTATATTCTCCTTTGCCAACTGTACATATTTCTCTTTGTCTTTTTTTACCTGTTCCGGTACAGTTTCACAGGCAACAAAGAAAATAACAATACAGAAAAAAGTAATTTGCTTTGTCATGATTAAGGGAATTATTTTTGATGATTTTACTGCAATATATACTTTGCTATTTCCAGTTTGTTTTCATTGACTGAAATCCTCACTTCATGCAATCCTTGATAATCCTGTAGTAGCTTCCCTAAAAATAATAGTTTATTTATTTGTAAGCATGAAAGATGCTAGGACAGAAGTAATGGAATCCTTACCACTTTGGTTAAGGTGCCTAACATCATAAAATAAAGAATGGTCATTGAAGGAATTACTGGCATTGAAATAATGGACATTGTATTTTTCTATATAGCCATTGCTATCGTTCAATACCATTTTCCCATTCCAAACTGGTGCTGTATATAATAGGAGGGTGATGTTATTCTGCTTGCAGAGTTCAAAAAATTCAATCAGTTCCCTATCCACCATTTTAAGCTCTTTTGTTGCGGTTGTATCTAATGCCGGGAAATTGTAACTGGCATTATTAGGATAAGTCATGTCGCCGTTCTCGTCAAACCTATTGCGGAGACCGGGTTTAATAATAGCATACAAACCAGGGTACAATAATTCCGTATTGTAATTGCTATACTTTAAGATAGGAACATATTTATAGAGCTGGTATTTTTCTTTCTTTTTAAAATACGCGTCCACCGCATCCACTTGACCCAACAAAGGGAAAAAGCGGTAATCGTTATTGTCAAGTTTAGCAATGCCATTGTCATCCTTCCTGCTGATACCATCATATTGCAGCAGCACCGTATCAAGATGCACCTGCTGTGCAAGCAATATTTTAAGTATCAGTAAATGGGCTTCCAATGGTGTGTCATCCATTCCCAGATTATGCCATTTCCTCTTTGTTTTTGCAGATAGCATTCCGGTATTGATTCCTGTTAAGGCCTTACTGGAACCGAGGATTACATTGTTGTACTTGAAATGGTTGAAAGCGACTAAAGGTGTATAGAAGGTACTTTTTCTAAGGCTTGCATCAATCAGCTTTGTAAAAGCAAAGGACAAAGCATACAATAGCAAGCCGTAAACAATTATTTTTTGTAGGAATTTTTTCATGGCTGCTAGAATTGGAAATAAATAAAATCAACGGCATTACGGGTAGAGCCAAGGAAGAGCAGTTCCACCAACAAGAAAAACCATATCCATTTGCTGTTCAGCAAATTTCTTTTGAAGAGGTAATAGTAAACGCCCAAGTTGAGTACCGCAAGGATGCCCTTCATGTTTATCGCCATCATTTCATTTGTTTTCCAATGTTCCGCAAATGAAAAAGATGGATGCGTAAACATCCTGCCAATAAAGTGGACGGCGTTCTCAATACTGTCTGCCCTGAAGAATATCCATGCCATTGTCACCAAGCAAAAAGTAAGCACAATCTGCCCCATTTCCTTCAATGAAAAAAAACGTTTTGTTTCGCTGATAACATCTTCCACGTCCTTTCTATTGGTTCCCATAACAAAGGATGGAATGAACAACATGGCATGTATTCCACCCCAAGCGATATAGGTCCAGTTGGCACCGTGCCAAAATCCGCTCACCAAAAAAATAACGAACACATTCCTGATGCCCTTCCACTTGTTTACCTTGGATCCACCAATGGGTATGTATAAGTAATCCCTGAACCAAGTGGATAAACTGATATGCCATTTTCTCCAGAACTCCCCAATGCTCCTTGACATGTAAGGGAAATTAAAGTTCAGCATCAGTTCAAACCCAAACAATTTTGCAGTACCCCTTGCGATGTCTGTGTACCCACTGAAATCTGCATAAATCTGGAACGAAAAAAACAGGGCACCCATGATTAATGTTCCACCTGAATAATGTTCGTAATTCTTGAAAATGTCATTTACTGCGGGAGCCAATGAATCTGCAATGGCAATCTTTTTGAACAGCCCCCATATCATTAGTTTGATGCCTTCAACTGCTTGGGCATATTTGAACTCCCTTTTCTTTATCATTTGCGGCAGCATATTGGCAGCCCTTTCTATTGGCCCGGCAACCAATTGCGGGAAGAAAGAAACAAAAGTGGCAAAGGCAAGGAAGTTTCTTGTGGGAACTATTTTGTTCCTGTAAATATCCATTGAATAGGAAATGCTCTGAAAAGTATAGAACGATATGCCCACTGGCAGGATAACTTTCAATGTCCAAGGGTTCATTTCATAACCGATTGACCTAAATGCTTCCACCCATGAATGGGCAAAGAAGTTATAGTATTTAAAGAAACCCAATAGACCCAAATTGAAAATCATGCTTACCCATAACCACCTCTTTTTTGTTTGTGGGCTTCTGCTTTCATAAATCTTAATTCCCACAGCGTAATCCATGGTAGTGCTAAGTGCCAATAAAAAAAGGAAACGCCAGTCCCACCAGCCATAGAAGAGGTAGCCTGCTGTTAGTAGCAAAATGTTTTGAGCAGTGAGGTTCTTGTTTGTTACAAACCAGTACAGGCAGAAAACAATGGGCAGAAATATTGCAAATTCGATTGAGTTAAATAGCATGGATATCTGTCTGTAGCTTTAAAAAGGATCTTCAATGTTCAGGGTATAAAGTAAAAGTAATTAAGCCACAATCCTTTTACAAGCTCCCTTTATAATCATACGGGCATAAAACGAAGCAACCGTTTGCTTTATTTTGCATTGAAACTATTCCTTCAACCCCGTTATTCATGTTCCAATTTTCATCTTTCAAAAAAAATATAGATAGTTTATTGGCTGCTGCGGTAGGTTTCTGCATTATTATTTTATTTGCAAGGCATGGCGGCATTGGAGTCAGTCCCGATTCAGTTGTCTATTTATCCACTGCCGAAAATTTGCAGGCAAGCGGCACATTGACTGATTTCACCAATAGGGCAGTAGTGGAGTTTCCTGCATTTTATCCACTGTTCATTGGGGGTATTGCATTTATTACATCGTGGAAAGTACTTGTGTTTGCCCCGTGGCTTAATGCGTTCCTTTTTGCACTGGTTATTTATTTATCGGGGTATATAATGGACTTTTTCCCCTCCCGAAAATTGTACAAATGGGCTTTACTTGCTTGCATAGTATGCAGCCCATGTTTATTGGAAGTGTACGCCATGCTATGGTCAGAAACTGTTTTTATTGTCTTCGTTTTGCTGTTCATCATCGCATTAAGAAACTATTTTGAATCCCATTCAAGGAAATTGCTGGTTGCCGCAGCCCTTATTGCTTCCTTGGCATCCATCACACGTTATTCTGGCGTTGCAATTATTGCAACGGGAGGGTTTTTACTGCTGCTCAATACTAGGTTGCCCTTGAAGAAAAAAGTGGTTGACGTTTTTCTGTATTCGGCCATAAGTCCTTTATTCTTGGTCATCAATCTTATAAGGAATCATACTGTTGGGGGAACTTTAACTGGTGTGAGGGAAAAATCAATCACTTCATTAAACAGCAACCTTCAGGATACGGGTACTGTATTCTATGATTGGCTTCCTTTTCTGCATGGTCACCATACAGGTGCAAAATGGCTGGCTGTGATGATTGTTGTAATACTTATTAGTATATGCTTCAAACGATTTTCATGCGGTAGGCTATTGTCCAGCTATCCGGGTATAGCAGCCTTTTTCTCTTTGGTCTATATTGTTTTTATGGTAGCTGTTGCAAGCATATCAAGGTTTGAAACATTGAACAGCCGGTTTTTTGCCCCAGCATTTATCCCATTGCTCTGGACTGCCAGTCGTTGGATACTTACTGTATATAGTAAAGTGAAAACTGCAAGCAAAAGATGGGTAACTGTTTTGGGAATACTTATTTTTCTCTGTTTCCAATATGGCCAATTAGCAGCAGATTATGAAACATGGGATGGTGTAAAGGATGCAGGGATTCCGGGTTATGCGGAGGATTCATGGAAGCAATCGGAGACAGTGCAATTTATCCAAAAAGATTCCCTGCCTTTTAAGAAAGACTATATTATCTATTCCAACGCAAACGATGCCATTTATTTTTTTACGGGAAGGGTAGGGAAATTCTTGCCACATAAAGAAAGTAGTATAGAATTGCAGGAACTTTTGAATGCCGAACATTGTTACTTGGTCTGGTTCAACGATGGGGAAAACCCCGATTTGGTTGGGAGGGATTTTATCGTCCGTACAAAAAGGATGACCCTGCTGAAAGGGTTTGCTGATGGTGCCATTTATGTGAGCGGTGAATAGGGCTGCGTTAAATTAGCCAGTTGCCATCCATACGGTTATTGTCTGTCCTTAAAAGACGAACCAATTTTCAGCTTCATTTATAATTGAACAGTTTTAAATTACTTTACAGCATATTTACATTTCTTTGAGCGACCCATATATGAGCAAAAAAATAAAAGCTGCCCCCCCAGTAGCTACTCCAACGATTGCCAAAAGCAACCCCTTAATGGACAGGTTTGAAAACCAGTTGTACTGGCATTATGGACTATTGGTGCTTCTCCCTTTTTTCGTGTTCATAAAAACGGCCAACTTCGAGTTTATCGAATTTGACGATGTGGCCATTATTGTGAACAATATGGGCATACTTGACAGTATAAAGAATATTGGTCTTTCCTTTAAAACCGATGCCTTCCTTTCTGCACATGGTGATTTTTATAGGCCATTGCAGACTGTCAGCTATTTTTTGGATGCACTGATTGGCGGTGAAAGACCATTGGTCTACCATTTAACCAACTTGATTTACCATATTCTCACTGTGGTATCAGTTTACACATTGTTGCGGTTACTTAATATAAGGAACCTTTCCGCATTGTTTGCTGCACTCATTTTTTCTGTACATCCTTTACTTGCTTCGGCCATTTCATGGATACCATCAAGGGGCGACGTATTGCTTGGGCTGTTTGGAATACAAATGTTCATCTGCTTTATCAGGTACTGGAAAACGGGTAAAACAATATGGTTAGTTCTTTCCTGCCTTGCTTTTGCCTTGGCCATATTTAGTAAAGAAACAGCCGTTTTATTGCCTTTATTGCCGCTGTTCTATGTTTATTTCTTGCAGGATGAAAAAGTAAAGTTCAAGCGATTGCTGCCTTTTTTGGGGACATGCATAGCAGCAGCAGCTATCTTCTTCTTTTTCAGGAGCAAAGTGGTGACCAGTAGTCCTCCTGACTTTATATTGGGCATAAAGCCATTTATCAACAATTTGCCGGGCATCCCTATTTTCTTCAGCAAGTTCTTTGTTCCTTTTGGACTGTCCACTATGCCCTTGTTCGATTCGACAGCTACCGCCGTTGGCTTCCTGCTTATTGCAGTTTCACTGTGGTTCGTTATTAAAGCCATACAACGTAAACAATGGATGCTGGTATTTGGCTTTGCTTGGTTTATCATGTTTATCATACCCCCAATGTTTTTTAAACTCTATTACAGTAAATACTTATTGGAATATTATGAACATAGGAGCTATATGCCAGTTATTGGATTGATAGTGGTTCTAGCCCTTATTCTTGACAGGATTAAAAAGTATAATGGTCTTTATTTATGGGGTTCAATTGCTGTGATACTTGTTTTTACTTTAACAGCTTCCGTTCATAGCGACAATTTCAAAAACTCCATGACTTTTTTTGGCAAGGCTGCTGATCTTGGTAATCCTGGTGCAGCAACCAAAAGAGGGGAACTTTATTATGGTCAGCGGGATGTTACCAGTGCATTGGCTGATTTTGATAAAGCTATCGAAACATCGGAAGGCAATTATCCCCCTGCTTATTTCAACAGGGGCAATATCCGTACCAACCAGCAGAAAGACTATAAAGGGGCAGAAGAGGATTACTCAAAAGCACTTGCCTTGGATACTAGCTACATCCAGGCATATATCGGCCGGGCCAATGAAAGGATATTGTCTTCCAATTTCCCCGGGGCATTTAATGATTTGGACAAGGCACAACAGTTGGACAGTTACAATGTTGATATCTATTACACTAGGGCAAAGGCATTTACTTCTTCAACAAAATTTCAGGAAGCCGAAGCCATGTTTACCAAAGCTATTTCAATGGATACCAACCGTGCTGAAATGTATAACGATAGGGCCTTTATCCGCTACAGGTTACAGGATTATAAAGGGGCATTGGAAGATTGCAACAAGGCTATTGAACTCTTTCCCCAATTCCTGAATGCCTATTACAATAAGGGTATGATATTTTATCAAACAGGCAAAACCAAGGATGCAATTGAAACATTTGATATAACCCTCAGCCTTGCCAACAACTTTTACTTTGGTTATTTCTATAGGGGCATGGCCAAGAAAAGAAACAATGACCTGAAAGGGGCCTGTGAAGATTGGCAGCAATCCGTTAAACTTGGTTTCAAGCAGGCAGAGGATACGATAAGGGCTTACTGTAAATAATTTTTTGTTTACCCTTCATGCCTTCTGGGTAAAAGATTCATTTCATCTAGGTATAAAGCTAAAAAATGGTTTGATGGAGATAACTGCAGTTAAAGAGAAAAAAGGATTTATTGAAAAACTGAAAACCAATAAATGGCTGCATATCCTGTTGCTTATTGTTTTTCCAGTGCTGATTTATGTACAGTCCCTGAAATTCGATTATACCAACTTTGATGATAACGGTATTATCCTACAAAAGTTTGAGGTGGTAGGCAATATCAAAAAGATTGATACCGCTTTTAAAGTAGATGCCTTCTTCAATAAAACTGGAGACTTTTACCGACCTATCCAAAATGCCTCCTTTATGCTGGATGCAGCAGTGAGCAGGGAGAAACTATGGATGTTTCATATCACCAATTTGGCTATTCACATTCTTACAAGTATATCGCTTTACTTTTTCCTTCAATTGCTTAGGTTAAGGCGGTTGACGGCTTTTCTAATTAGCTTATTATTTGCAGTGCACCCCTTGTTTGCATCGGGCGTTGGCTGGATACCTTCAAGGGGTGACATACTAATTGGGTTATTCGGGATTCAATTGTTTATGACTTTTGCCCTCTATTTTAAAACAAAAAAAATAATTTACTTTTTACTGCATTTGCTGATATTCTTCCTAACCCTTTTCACTAAGGAAACAACAGTTCTTTTTCCGCTATTCCTCTTATACTATTATTTCTTTGTCCTTAGGAAAGAACAGGCTACTGAAGGGGCAGAGCCACAAAAATGGTTTGCAGTAATAAAGGGGAGCTTTCTAAAACTCTTGCCATTCTTTATTGTTTGGGCAGGAATGCTTGTTGTCTACTTGTTGATGAGGAAACATGTAGTGGAGGGTACAGGTGCAACAATTGATGTATTGGGCGTTATTCCTTTCTTCAAGAATAATCCCGTTATTCCAATTATCATTGGCAAGTTTTTCGTACCAATCAACCTATCCACCTTACCGTTATACGACAACATCTCAACCATTATAGGCGTACTGTTCCTATTGGCTCTAATTTATCTTACAGTTGAGTATTCAAGGGAAAAGAAATGGGCTGTATTAATGGGGCTGCTTTGGTTCCTGTTCTTTGCCATTCCCCCTACTATTTATCGTTTGGAAAACGCCGATACCTTTTTTAACTACTTGGAACACAGAACATACTTACCAATGATTGGTATTGTTATCATGCTTGGTTTCTTACTGGACAAGTATATCGTTTCATCTGTTTTTACCAAAAGGTTCCTATTCTTTTATATTCCTGTTGTACTTACTTTTTGTGTACTCGCATTTATCCATTGTGCAGATTATAAGGATAATTTCACGCTGTCTTCAAGGGCAGCAGGCTTGAGCAATCCTTCTGGTCTTTCCATGCGAGCAGGTAATTACATGTCCAAAGGCGATACTACCAATGCCTTGCTCGATATTGAAAAAGCTATTCAAATCAGCCCCAAGGATGCCAACATGTTCCTGTCCCGTGGAAAAATTAGGTCCAAGATGCTGAACCACGAAGGAGCAGAGCAGGATTTTACCTTGGCCATCACCTTGAATCCGGGATTGAACGAGGCATTTATGTTACGCTCCATAGAAAGGCGTTACCTGAAGAAATACGAATCTGCCTTTCGTGATATTAAAACGGTACTTGATCGTGAACCGGCCAATGCCAAACTGCACATGAGCCTTGGCAACCTGTTTATTGAAGTGAAGAATTATGCATACGCCGATTCAAGTTATTCCCAAGCGATTAAATTGCAGCCGAATTATCCTGAAGCATACAGTAACCGTGGCTATGCCAAACTGTTTACGCATAACTATCAAGGGGCTGCTGATGATTGCAGGACGGCTATTGGCTTAATGGGTAAATCCCCATCACCCTATTCGTTCAATAATTTGGGCTATGCATATCGTGAAATGAACCAAATGGACAGTGCTTTCAAGTACTTTGATAAAGCAATTGCCGCAAAGGAGAAGTTTCCAGAAGCCTATTTTGAAAGGGGCAAGGCCAAACAGCAAATGAACAATAAGGATGGGGCATGTGCAGACTGGACACAAGCGTTGAATCAGGGATATTCAGATACGGCAAAAATTATTGAGAAATATTGCAAGCCAGCACTTTGATAGGAAGCCAGATTATACAATAGCAGCGTCATCGGAAAATAATTAACAAGTAATGATTAGAAACAAGAAAGTAGTAGTGGTGATGCCGGCATACAATGCTGCCAAAACACTATTGACTACTTATAATGAAATACCTTTTGATATTGTGGATGAAGTATTGCTGGTAGATGATGCCAGTAAGGATGAAACAAGCAAGATTGCAAAGGAATTGGGTATTGGTGTGTTTATCCATCCCAAAAATCTAGGCTACGGTGGCAATCAAAAAACCTGTTACCAAGCAGCTTTGGATGCCAATGCAGATATTATCATCATGCTGCATCCAGATTATCAGTACACACCCAAATTAATCAGTGCCATGGCTTACCTCTTGGAATCTGGTGAATTTGATGTGGTGCTTGGCTCACGAATTTTGGGTGGAAAAGCCAGAAGCGGCGGTATGCCATTGTACAAATACTTTTTTAACCGTGTACTTACTTTTACGCAGAACCTTTTAATGGGAGCGAAGCTTTCAGAATACCACACAGGTTATAGGGCCTATACCAAAGAAGTGCTTCAAGGCATTTCATGGAAAAAGAACTCTGATGATTTTGTGTTTGACAACCAGTTTCTATCACAGGCCATTTTTGCAGATTTCAGGATTGGTGAAATAACCTGCCCAACAAAATATTTCAAGGAGGCTTCATCCATTAATTTTTCAAGGAGTATGAAGTATGGAATGGGCTGCATGAAAACCGCCTTGATTTTCAGGCTGCACAAAATGGGCATTTACCGTTCGGAAATTTTTTCATAGAATTGATGTAATGAAGTTCCATCTTCGTTTTTATAGAAATACTTACTAGCATATTCTCCATTCAAATGACTCCAGAACGACAAGAAAAATTATTGCATATACTCCGCCAACGCCAGCCCAACCTTACTGTGGTCATGGAGAACGTGAATGACCCCCATAATATTTCTGCAGTGATGCGTACCTGTGATGCTGTGGGCATCCAGGACATTTATATCCTCAACACAAAAATTCCCATACATACAAAGTTTGGCCCAAAGAGTAGCAGTGGGGCCTTAAAATGGCTAACCATCCACCAGTTTGAAAATACGGTGGAATGTTTTGCAGCACTGCGTAAAAGCTATTCAACTATTTTAACAACGCACCTTTCCACAGATGCCGTTGATTTGTACGAAATTGATTTCACCAGAAGCGTTGCATTGGTTTTTGGTAATGAGCACAGTGGCGTCAGTGATGAAGCAAGGGCCTTGGCTGATGGCAATTTTATCATACCACAAATGGGTATCATCCAAAGCCTGAATATTTCAGTGGCCTGTGCTGTTAGTATCTATGAAGCCTGCCGTCAAAAGAAAGCAGCCGGACATTATGATAGTGCTTCAATGCCAGCAGAAAGGATGAATATTTTATTAAATGAATGGGGCTTTGCAGAGCATGAAAAGCCTGAATAGTTTTCCGTCATTGCGAAGAACGAAGCAATCTGCTTTTATTAAACCGACAATTATCAAAATGAAAAAAATAGCCATTGGGTTTCTTTTACTGTTGTTTGTTGGCAATACCCATGCGCAGCAAATCAAGAAAGTAAAAATTCGTGATGTGGTAAACATGATTGACACATCAACCGTACCGCTTGTGGTGAATTTCTGGGCCACATGGTGTGCTCCATGCGTGCATGAAATCCCCTGGTTTGAATCTAGCGTAGCTGAACTGAAAAATAAAAATGTAAAGCTTATTCTGGTAAGCCTTGATTTCAAAACTGATTTTCCCGAAAAAATAAAAGCCTTTGTAAAAAACAAGGGCTATAAGGCTACTATATTATGGCTTGATGAAACAGACGCGGACCTCTTCTGTCCATTAATTGATAATAAATGGAGCGGCAACATCCCAGTAACGGTGATGGTAAACAATAAAAAAGGGTACCGCCAATTTTATGGCGAGCAGGTACCTGAAATGAAACTGAAAGAGGAACTCAAAAAATTAGTGGAGTAGCTGTTCGTCTTCTGCTGCTTCCATTTCCTTTAATTTCCTCATTAAGTGTATACATAAACCCAAAGCAATGACGCTTCCAATAGCTAGTAGAACGCCCATAAGGTTTTTGTAAATGATGGCTTGGATAATAGCGTAGCAGTTTAAAGAAAGTACAATTAAAATGATGGCTGTGCGGTGAAAGCTGGAGATTGGCATAACAGTCGGTTTTGATGTGAGGGGAATGCCAATGTGATGCAACAGGAAAAGTATTCCATAAAAGACTTGAAAATAAAAAAGGAACTGCTAATACAGTTCCTTTTTTATTTGGTAATAGATATTAGCCCCTTAATTGGTCGCTGTTGTTAGACCAACATACTTGGAATATTTCAAGGCGATTTCTTTTGGTATTTCCTTACCGTTTACAAATAGCTTGTCATTTTCCCAAGTAATAGCTGTGTTATTATCAGCAATAATGCCATCTGTTTTTAAGGCTTCTACAAATGCATCAATAGTTGGCTTTTCTTCATTTACCGTTACATTGGTAGGATTGGTATTGTCAGAAGGAGTTATCATTTTTGTTTCCACTTTTTCCTTGCTTACCATTTTGGCATCTGCATGGTGCATCTGTGCAAGAGTAGGGGCAATAACCAATGAAACGATACTCATCAATTTAATCAGGATGTTCATGGATGGACCAGAGGTGTCCTTGAACGGGTCACCCACTGTATCACCAGTTACAGAAGCCTTATGTGGTTCTGATTTCTTGTAGAACATTTCACCATTAATCTCCACACCTTTTTCAAATGATTTCTTTGCATTGTCCCAAGCTCCACCAGCATTGTTCTGGAACATGCCCATCAACACACCACTAACAGTTGCGCCAGCCAAAAAACCGCCTAATGCTTCTGCACCAAGACCCGGCATAAAGCCAATAATCAATGGGGATACAATCGCAATGGCTCCCGGCAACATCATCTTTTTCAAAGAAGCCTGTGTGGAGATAGCAACACACTTATCATATTCTGGTTTGCCTGTTCCTTCCATAATGCCGGGAATAGTCCTGAACTGGCGACGAACTTCTTCCACCATTGCCATGGCAGCTTCACCCACAGCACGAATAGCCAATGAAGAAAAGATGAAAGGTATCATGGCCCCAACAAACAAACAAGCCAATACATTTGCTTTATAAATATCAATACCACTTATTCCAGCCACACCCACAAAAGCTGCAAACAAAGCCAATGCTGTCAATGCAGCAGAAGCAATGGCAAATCCTTTCCCACTTGCAGCAGTCGTGTTACCAACTGCATCCAGCACATCCGTTTTTTCACGAACATCAGCAGGTAGTTCACTCATTTCTGCAATGCCGCCAGCATTATCGGCAATAGGGCCAAAAGCATCAATGGCCAATTGCATGGCAGTTGTTGCCATCATACCGGCTGCAGCTATTGCCACACCATACAAACCGGCACATTGGTAAGAACCCCATATACCACCAGCCAAAACAAGGATAGGCAGGAAGGTTGATTCCATACCTATTGCCAAACCACCAATTACGTTGGTAGCATGACCTGTGGAAGATTGGCGAATGATGCTCATTACTGGGCGTTTGCCCATTGCTGTATAATATTCAGTGATAATACTCATTAGCGTACCAACTGCCAAACCTACAATGATGGCCCCAATCACACCATTACGTGTAAAAGGAAGATCCCTCAAAGTCATAGTCGTTTCTGGAAGTATATAATAAACAAGGCCCACACAAGCAATACCTGTTAAAATCATTGAACCCCAGTTTCCCATGTTCAGTGCTTTTTGCACTGCATGTGTGCTAATGCCAGCAGATTCACTGATACGTACGAATAGTGTTCCTACCAATGAAAGCAGGATCCCCACACCAGCAATCAACATCGGCAAAAGAATAGGACCGTAACCACCAAAATTATCAGTTGAAATTGTCTCCTGTCCCAATACCATTGTAGCCAATACTGTTGCTACATAGCTACCAAACAAGTCAGCACCCATGCCAGCCACGTCACCAACGTTGTCACCAACATTGTCTGCAATGGTTGCAGGGTTGCGTGGGTCATCTTCAGGAATGCCAGCTTCTACTTTGCCAACCAAGTCAGCACCCACGTCAGCAGCTTTGGTATAGATACCACCACCCACACGGGCAAACAAAGCAATACTTTCTGCACCCAATGAAAAACCAGTCAATACTTCAATGGTCCTCATCATATCATCGCTATGCACCAAATCAGCAGTAAAAAAATGTTTGAATATAAGGAACAAGCTACCCAAGCCCAGTACCGCCAAACCTGCAACGCCAGAACCCATTACTGCACCACCTGTAAATGATACGTTTAGGGCCTTGCTTAAACTGGTTCTTGCAGCTTGTGCTGTACGAACGTTTGCCTTGGTAGCCACTTTCATACCTATATAACCTGCAGTGGCACTGAAAACTGCACCAATAACAAAAGAAATGGCAATGCTCCAATGCCCATGTGGATTGGTACCAGCCATAAAGCCCAATAATAAAGCAACGATAACAACGAAATAGCCAAGCACCTTCCATTCAGCCTTTAAAAAGGCCATGGCTCCTTCAGCTATATAAGTGCTGATTTCTTTCATCCTGTCGTTTCCAGCATCCTGCTTGGAAACCCATTTGTACTTTAATAGTGTGTAAAGAAGGCCAATTAGGCCCATTGCTGGAACAGCAAGAAACAACATCTTAGTAGTCATAAGCAAGTAATATACTTTGTTAAAAAAAATGTGGGCAAAAATAGGGGTTAATGGCTTATAAAGAATAGCTGTAAACCATTTGTGGAAACTTATTGCAATCGTTTGCGGAAAAGGATGAAATGCGAACTATTAAAGTCGCTAGAAAATTTTTAAAATAAATCCTTTAATATTTTTTTAAGGTTTAATAATTTTTTAAGTTTGCTGAGCGTTATAGATAAAAACCTCATACCCATGACAGAACTAGCCAAATCATTTCCTGCACTTTTGCACCAGAGCAAAGAGAACGGAGTTCCGGTTTTAAAGAACATTTTGGTAGTGTTGGATGGCAGCCACAATACGGCAGATTCCTATGACATTATACACAAATTCAGGAATATAGAAGGCAAATGGGCGTTCAAGTGGATAAAGAAAAATAACGGTGCTAGGCAGGAATTCATGAGCGAATATGCCTATGATGATATTCTCTCCATTAAAAATAACAGATTGGTTTTCATAAAAAAAGGAGTTTCCGGCTTTTGGTACTTTAACACGAGAACGGAATTCTTCTATCCATAAAGAGTGTTTTTAGGGTGATTTTTTTTAAAGCTAAGGGTTAAAGGGGTGTATTCTTACACCCCTTTGTTGTTTTTATAATCGTAGCTTATTTAAAAACAAAACTAATGACCGCTTCTAGCAGGCAATCAAAAAAATTTGCGACAAAAAAAATTGCGACATTTTAAAATGTCGCAAAAAAAATTGTCGCATTTCTAAAAAAAATAAAAATTCAAGCGTGATAAGAACATGCAACTCCGGTTGGTGATGCAATCTGACGGAAGTGAAAACTAATAATCATAATAGCAAATTCAACAAGTAGTATTTGGATAAGCAACGGTTTGAGTTAATTGTACAGTGGATATGAGCATTTTTCGATAGAAAACAAAAAGAGTTTGCAGACTTCTTAATTATTCCTCCAGTTCCTGTTCCTTGTTTTTACCAGAGAAAATGGTCCCAACTTTCCATGACCAATAAACAGCCCTATTGTAACGGTTGCCTAAAGCAATAATGGTAGCAGTATCGTTAACAAGTCTGGCAAAAGCCGTATTGTTCCCATGCCACCAGCCGTTATGGTAAACCACTTTATCATTGTTATTAATAAAAAGGTGCCAGCCCATACCATAATTATGCACCGATTTCCTCTCATTGCTGTAGGGGGTAAATGCCATTTCCAATGTTTTCTTGCTAACAAAGCTTCCTTCGTAAAGTGCCTTGTCCCAAAGTAATAGTTCCCTTGGGGTGCAGTAAACATTCTTGTCCCCGTAAATGCAGTCTATGTTTTCCAGTCTGTAAGGGGCATTGTTATACATATAGGATGGCACATAGTTCAACGTGTCCTTTGTACTGAACACATAGCTGTTCTTCATGCCCAAAGGAAGAAAGAGGCTATCCTTTATATACTGCGGAAAAGTTTGGCCCGTAATTTTTTCTATAACCAGTGCCAATAACGCATAATTCGTATTGCAGTAGTGGTAACTTTTATTGGGCTTATTGTACAGTTCCGGTTGTTTGGAAATCATGAACTGCAGCATATCGTTATTATCCGCCATTCTGGGTTCATGCCATGCAGTGTCCATGAAATATTCATACTTCGGCAAACCACTCCTATGTGTAAGCAATAGTTTAATGGAAATATTATGGTAGGGGAATGAAGGAAAGAATTTCTGCAAACTATCTTCCAGCGATAGTTTGCCCTGCTCCCATAACCTAAGCACAAGAGCACTCGTGAAGGTCTTGCTAATGGAGGCTATTTGAAGTGGGGTATTGGCAGTAATGGATTCCTTAGTAGAAAAATTGCTCAGGCCTTCATAATTTTCATAAACAATTTCCCCATTTTTAGCGACGATGAAACCGCCATTAAAACGGTTTGGCTTTAGCAGTTTATTGTAAAAAGCAGTCACCTTGTCCCCATATATCTCTTTTTCTTTTTCGGAGAGCTTCCTGAAACCGAACTCACCTTTAAGCAAAACAACTTTCGCCTCTGGCTTTGCCTTTTTTTGTTTGCAGGAAAAAATAATAGTTGTAATAAAAAGTACGGCCAGCCAAAATCTCATGAACAGTTGCTTTGTTGGGAAAAAGCAAATATAGTCTCCTGTGAAATTTGATACTGCATTTGTCAAAGATCAATGAGCTTGTGTTGTATTGCATTGAGGGTCACAATCAACTATTAAAACTCTTTTTTGATACTTTCTGAAATGAAAGAAGCGATATTATTGGTTAAAGTTGTCTTTCCAACACCTCCTTTATTATTAAACATTGCAATTGTTGTCATATGCTTTGTTAGTTTAGAGTTAATGCAATTCAATTATTTTACTATTTCAAATGTATGTGAAATTTTTTTACTGAAGTTTTATACCTTACTATAAGTCCAATCCAATATCCTCCCTTTGAATGGAGCGATGCCACTGCAGCCCAATTATATTCCACCACTGGTTCCATAATCTTCCCCCAAAACTTTATATTGCAGCCTTTCAAATAGAGTGTATGAAATACCTGCCTTTAAATCCTGAAATTTTCATCAACAACCGCAAGCGTTTTGTGGGCAAGATGCAGCCAAACAGCATTGCCGTTTTTGTGAGCAATGACGAGTGGCCCAGCAATGGCGATGCCATTCACAGCTTTAAACAGAACAGTGACCTTTACTGGCTTTCAGGTATTGAGCAGGAAGATAGTATGGTTATTTTATTTCCTGATTGTCCAGATGCAAAATACCGTGAAGTATTGGTGCTGGTTCGTCCCAATGAAATGAAGGAAAAATGGGATGGCAAAAGGTTGCGTGCTGCCGAAGCAAAAAGCATTTCGGGCATTGAAACCATTGTTTGGCTGGACAGTATTGATGCTTTATTGCAAGGATGGGTACACTTGGCAGATACAATTTATTTGGACACGAATGAAAATGACAGGAAAGCTCCTTTGGCTAGAAGCCGTGATTACCGTTTTGTGGATGAGATGAAAAGCAAGTACCCTCTGCACAATTATGCTAGGGCGGCTAAGTTGATGAAGGAGCTTCGTGGTATCAAGACAAAGGAAGAGGTGGAAGTAATTCAGCAAGCAATTGATATAACTGATTTAACTTTCAGGCGGTTATTGGGTTTCATCAAACCAGGTGTAATGGAGTACGAAATTGAAGCTGAACTGGTACATAGTTTTTTGAGCAACCGTGCTACTGGAGAAGCTTATGGAAGCATCATAGCCAGTGGCGACAGGGCAAGAACATTGCACTATGTAAGCAATAACCAAGAATGCAAGGATGGCGAATTGATACTGATGGATTTTGGGGCAAGTTATGGTGGTTATAATGCTGACTTGACCAGAACAGTTCCTGTGAACGGCAAGTTCAGTAAGAGGCAGAAGACTGTTTACAATGCCTGTTTGCATTTGCACAACTATGCAAAGAGCATTTTGAAACCGGGTATTTCCATCATTGATTATACAGAATTGGTAGGGGAGGAAGCAACACAGCAATTTTTAAAAATTGGTCTGCTCCGCAAGGGTGATGTAAAAAATGAAGACAAGGAAAATAGGGCGTACAGAAAATATTTGTACCATGGCATCAGTCACCATTTAGGTTTGGATGTGCATGACCTGGGCACAAGGACAGAGCCCATCAAAGCAGGTATGGTATTCACTGTGGAACCCGGCATTTATATAGAAGAGGAACAAATGGGTATACGCATAGAAAACAATCTTTGGATTACTAAGAATGGTCATGTGGATTTGATGAAGAATATTCCAATAACGGTTGAGGAAATTGAAAGCCTGATGAAATAATGTGCTGATACGCTAATTACACAAGCTCGTTCTACATTAGCAGATTAGCACATTGGCTAATTAGCAAATTATAATTATGATAAAACAGATTCCGAACATATTTACGCTACTCAATTTGTTCTTTGGCTGCATGGCCATCATTGCCACGGTCCAAACTGGTTTGACCATTAGCTTTGATGGCAATGGCCAGCAGATTGTTGAGATTCCGGAGCAAATATTTATGGCCAGCGTCTTTATTGGTATTGCAGCCGTAATTGATTTTCTGGACGGCTTTGTAGCAAGGCTATTGAAAGCTTCCTCGGAAATGGGCAAGCAGTTGGACAGCCTGGCTGATGTGGTGAGCTTTGGCGTGGCACCCGGAATGATTATCTACCAGTTTCTCCGATTGAGCTTTGCACAACAGGATAATGGACTGGATATCAATATGCTTTATCTGTTGCCTGCATTCATTATTCCGTGCGCAGGTGCTTATAGATTGGCGAGGTTCAATATTGATACGGAGCAATCCTATGGTTTCAAGGGAGTTCCTATTCCGGCAGCAGGGTTATTGATTGCATCTTTCCCGTTGATATTCTGGTATTCGTATAACAAAGGTCCATGGGTAGTAAAAATGCTTACCAATACATGGTTCTGGTATGGGGTTGTATTGGTAGTGAGTTATTTAATGGTCTCCACCTTGCCCATGATGGCATTGAAGTTTAAAGGCGTAACCATAAAGAAGCTGATGCCATTTATTATCATTGCGATTGTTTCCATCGCAAGTGCAATATTCTTGGGCTGGTTGGCGGTACCAATTGGATTTATGGCTTACGTGATTTTATCTTTGGTGTATAAGAGCAATGCATAAATCAATGTCAAGTTGAGCCTGTTGAAACTGGCTTATGAAACGCCTTCGAGAACCTAGGCTGACATCATCAATTAAAAAATTATCATCTTCTAATAAAAATAATCATGGTGTACAACGTTCAAATTAAAGTAATGCCCTTAAAGGATTTATTGGACCCACAAGGCAAAGCAGTACAAAGTGGTCTCAGTAATTTGGGCATCAACAGCGTAACAGATGTGCGTATTGGCAAGCATATCACTTTGCAAATTGATGCGGCCAGTGAAGAAGAAGCAAAAGCCATTGCCGATGAAGCCAGCAAGAAACTATTGGCCAATGCCGTGATGGAGTTTTATGAAATTGAATTAATCAACTAAAGCCAAGTACGAAGTAAGAAGTACAAAGTACGTTGCTGCAAACGTCTTACTTCATACTTCTTACTTCCTATCTCGTACTTAACTATGCTCTACCTCGTTCCCACACCACTTGGCAATCTAAAGGACATCACCTACCGTGCAATAGAAGTTTTGCAGACGGTTGATGTGATTTTGTGTGAGGATACAAGAACGTCTTCAAAACTGCTGAACCATTATAATATACATAAGCCCCTTTCCCCTTACCACCAGCATAACGAACATAAGATTGTGCAGCACCTTGCCGAGCAGATGCAGGCTGGTAAAAGCTTTGCATTGATTACGGATGCAGGCACACCCGGTATTAGCGACCCAGCTTTTTTATTAGTAAGGGAATGTATTAAACAGGATATAAAAGTGGAATGCCTGCCGGGGGCAACGGCTTTCGTTCCGGCGTTGGTGAACAGCGGATTGCCAACCAATGCTTTTGTGTTTGAAGGGTTTCTTCCATTGAAAAAAGGCAGGATGACCAAGTTGAAACAATTGGCTTTGGAGGAAAGGACCTTTGTTATTTATGAAAGTCCCATGCGTTTAGTAAAATCATTGGAAGAGTTTGCTACTTACTTTGGAGAGGAAAGGCAATGCTGCGTTACAAGGGAACTGACAAAAATGTTTGAAGAAAATAAAAGAGGGTCGCTGAAAGAAGTAGCTGAACATTTCAAGACGAAAACGGTGAAAGGTGAAATAGTTATTGTGGTTGCAGGCAAGGAATAAATGGTACAATACTTGCCTTGCTATGCAAAACTATTTTATGAAAAAGTATATAAGTATCCTGCTTTTGTTTGTGGCCCTATCGGCCTCCTCCCAAATAAGAAAAATCCCCGAAGAAGTTACTGCTGCATTTGAATCGAAGTTTCCTGAAGCCAAGCGTATTTCATGGAAAGACAACCTCACCAATTTTGAGGCGAGCTTTAAATTGAAGGGCACTGAAACCATAGCCAAGTTCAATGCGAAAGGTGAATGGCTGGTTACAGAAAAGAAAGTTGAATATATAGGACTGCCACCTGCCGTGCAGGATGGGTTCAAGAAGAGCAAGTACAGTGATTGGGAAACTAAAGGGGTGAAAATGATTGATGAAAATGACAGGGAATTGGTTTATCGGATACTGGTGAAAAAGAATGACGTACAGAGAAAGTATTTATACTTCAATGATGATGGAAAATTGCTGAGGGATATTGCTACCCTTGATTGAATAACAAAGAAGCCCTGTTTCCAGGGCTTCTTTGTTTTAACGAACATTCCTTTCTGCAAAACTATCACGGACATCTTAACTTTGCTCGTTCTTTTAATTGTTCCTTACCCATAAATAAAATGCCAATGAGAGTTAAGCAAAATGACTTGGCACTTTCCTGTTTAAGCTGTGCTAAAGGTTCCCACTCCATTTTTGGGTTACTTGATAATCATCAATTGGAAGAATTGAGCATTCATAAATCATGCACCACCTATAAAAAAGGGCAGGTTATTTTTTCCGAAAATGCCTTGCCTTTTGGTCTTTTCTGCATCAATACTGGAAAAATAAAACTCTCCGCTACAGGACCTGATGGAAAGGAGCAGATTCTCCGTTTGGTAAAGGGCGGCGATATTTTGGGTTACCGCTCATTGCTTGCAAATGATAGGTACCATGCCAATGCTGTAGCATTGGAAGACAGTTCTGTTTGTGTGGTTGACAAAAACTTTTTCATGGAGTTGGCTATGTCCAACCAAAAGTTATGCATGGCTTTATTCAAAAAAATAAGCGATGATTTAAAAACTGCCGAAGAGCATATTGTTTCCCTTTCACAAAAAAATGTAAGGGAACGTGTGGCCGAAGCCCTATTGTTTTTAAAAGCCACTTATGGGTTTGAGCAAGATGGCCAAACCATTAATGTGCAATTGAGCAGGGAGGAAATTGCTGACTTTGTTGGCACATCAACTGAAAGCACCATCAGGCTATTGTCCGAATTCAATACCAGCAAAATAATTGAACTGACTGGCAAGAAAATAAAAATCACCAATTACGATAAGCTTACCAAAACAGCCAACCTCCTTTATTAATTGAACCCTGACAGCGATTTACGCCCTCGTCAGCAGTTAAACATGATAAAAGTCATGTTCCACAACCACCCACGTCATAGTTGCCCTAGTTGTTTAATTACAGTTTTGCTGTAAAATGAACAACCATGTGTGCACATTCATCCTCAGCTAGCGATGTAATTGAAAAAATTGGCCGGAAACTCTATCCTTTTATTATTGACCAGTTCAATGAACTGCGTGAATACAATAAAAAGCATAACCCTTGTACCAGTGCTTCCCTGCTTTTTGAGCTGGTGCAGAACCTGAAAACAGAATTTGAATCCTTGAGGAATTATGAGATGAAACTGGTTTTTCCTTCGGTGCAAGAAGTTTTTGAAACGAAGGACAACCCCAATATCAAGGCTACCGTGAACATATATGAATTGCAGTTGCTGACCCAAAAAAAGGAATCACTGATTAAGGAACTGCTGGAAGACCTACAATTGGAAGCAGAAAATATCAGCCTAAGAAAAGGGCATCCAGTTTATGCAATATTATATGTGTTCAATGATTCTTTTTTTAAGGAGAAACAGCAGTGGCATAAAATGCTGAACGCTTGGAACAAAAGCTGTGCTTGCTTTTCAAAGGCCAACAAGGTTGCATTAAACGAAGAAAGTATTTCAAGTTTGTCAAACCATGCATATGGTACAAGATAAAACAAGAACAATCCTTTGCTGTTTCCATTGTGGAGATGAATGTGCAAACAAGAAGATTGAAATTGAAGGGAAACTATTCTGCTGCGAAGGCTGCAAAATGGTGTACGAGATACTCAACAGCAACAATCTCTGTGGTTATTATGATTTGAATACCAATCCAGGTATTGCACAGAAGATAAAAGTCCGTGCCGACAAATTTTCTTTCCTAGATGATAGTGCTATTGTACAAGAACTTATCAGTTTTACGGATGGTAAACAAACAAACCTTACACTTTACCTTCCTCAAATGCATTGCAGCAGTTGTTTATGGTTATTGGAAAACATCCATCGCATCAATGAAGGCATCATTTCTTGTAGGGTGAACTTTATGAAGAAGGAAGCTTTTGTGGTGTTCAATAACCATGAAACTACTCTGCGTAAACTTGTTGAGACCTTTACTGGCATTGGCTACGAGCCGCATATCAGTTTACAGGACATCAATAAACCGGATTCAAAAAAATACAACAGGAAACAATTGTATAAAATTGGCATAGCGGGATTCTGTTTTGCCAATATCATGATGATGAGCCTGCCTGAATATTTTGCCATTGGTCATTTATTCGACAAGCAAGTTGAAGGGGCTTTCAGGTATATAACATTGCTGCTTTCCTTGCCCGTGCTGTTTTATTGTGCCACAGATTTTTTCGTGCTTGCATGGCAGGGCCTAAAGAAGAAATACCTGAACATAGATGCCCCTATTGCATTGGCCATTGCCATCACTTTTTGTAGGAGCCTTTATGAAATATTCATCAACCATGGCAGTGGTTACCTGGACAGCATGAGTGGTATTGTATTTTTTATGCTGCTAGGCCGGTTGGTGCAGCAACAAACCTATCAATCCATTTCTTTTGACAGGGATTTCAATTCCTTTTTCCCAATTGCCGTGAATGTGAAGAGGGATAATGTTTTTGTTCCTTTGCCCATCAATGAAATCAAGGTTGATGATGTCATTCAGGTGTACGATTATGAAATTGTGCCTGCTGACTCCATTCTTTCAAAAGGAAAAGCTTCCATTGACTACAGTTTTGTAAGTGGTGAAAGTTTGCCGGTACATAAAGAAGTGGGCGAAATTATTTATGCTGGAGGCAAGCAATTAGGGGAGAAGCTTGAATTGGTTGTAGTAAAGGAAGTGGCCCAAAGCTACTTGACCAGCCTCTGGAACAAGGATGTGTTCAAAAACAAAAAAACACAGCAATCATTTATTGATAAGGTAAGTAAGTATTTCACGATTGTATTGTTGGGATTGAGTTTGGTAGCAGCTACTTACTGGTACTCCCAACATCAAACACAGTTAATGTGGAACACTTTAACAACAGTGTTGATTGTTGCTTGCCCCTGTGCCTTGTTGCTGTCATCCACCTTTACAAATGGCAATATTTTGAGGATATTAACAAGAAACAAATGTTATGTACGCCATCCAGATGTAATAGAAGATTTGGCAAACGTGAACCATATTGTTTTTGATAAGACCGGTACGCTTACACAAAGCAAAAAAGTAGAGATAGGGTATGATGGTTATACCCTGTCATTTAAGGATGAAGAAAATATTGCATCGCTACTATCACAATCCAATCACCCATTGAGCATCGCCGTATTGGATTGTCTCGATATTGCGGAACCTCCACCAATAAAACATTATAAAACCCATATTGGCAAAGGGATTGAAGGCTGGATTGATGAAAGGCATATCATGCTTGGTTCCGCAGCGTTTGTGCAATATACTGGTGAAAAGAAACAGGAGGGCTCTACGCTTTTTGTAAAAATGGATGGCAAGCAAGTGGGGTGCTTCTCCATTTCAAATGCTTACCGTTCCGGTTTCAAGGAACTATTGCAATCATTGAAAACCGACTTCAAAGTATCTGTAATCAGTGGTGACAATGATGCCGAACTTAAAAACCTGCAAAATGTTTTAGGCAGAAAAAGCGATATACGCTTTAACATGAAGCCAGATGAAAAATTGGCTTATATTAAATACCTACAAGAAGTAAAGAAAGAAAATGTGCTAATGATTGGTGATGGATTAAATGATGCGGGTGCTTTGAAACAAAGCAATGTGGGCATTGCCATTACAGAAGGCAGCAACAATTTTACACCGGCATCAGATGGCATTTTGGATGCTGCACAATTTTCAAAACTCCACCAGTTTATCCAATTTGCAAAGGGCAGCAAAACAATCATACTGAGCAGTTTTGTATTGTCCATTCTATACAATGTAATAGGCTTGTATTTTGCCTTGCAGGGAACATTGTCCCCATTGGTTGCAGCTATATTAATGCCTATTAGTTCGGTAAGTATCATCCTTGTTACTTATGGTCTGAGTGGATTGTTAGCAAGGAAATATAAATTGTGATTTTAGCATTAGATAATGCAACGTTGAGCTTGTTGAAACTGATTTTTAAGAGAATGGTTTATTGAAATCGCCTCGACAAGTTCAGGCTGACATGCTCCCTAGTGTGCCGAAACAGAAGTTGAGTTATATCTGCTGTTCGGCCCCAAAAAATTACTACATCAGCTTACTATTCCCATCACTGATATTTCTATGACAATTATCATGTTTATACATGACCCACAACATAGGACAGGCTTTGCACAATGGAGAAGTTTGCATTATAAAATAATACATGGCCATCTTCATTATCATAGCCCTATTGAGTCTTTGCATTGCAGGCGGTTTCCTTATCGCTTTTTTATGGGGCGTAAAAGATGGCCAGTTTGATGATAATTATTCCCCACCCAACAGGATACTGTTTGATGATAAACCCACTCCCAAAAACTAATCAACTACAACAATTTATGGAATTACAAAAATTCACTTATGACAACAGGATGCCGAGAAACTTTGCTATTGCCACCATGTTATGGGGAGCAATAGGCATGTTGGTGGGTGTGCTGATCGCATTTCAGTTAGCGTTCCCTGTCCTGAATTTCAATACTTCCTTTACCACATTTGGCAGGCTCCGCCCATTGCATACCAATGCAGTGATTTTTGCATTTGTGGGCAATGGCATTTTTACTGCCGTTTATTATTCATTGCCCCGTTTATTGAAAACGCCCATGTGGAACAGCACATTAAGCAAGATACATTTCTGGGGATGGCAGTTAATCATTGTTGCGGCAGCCATCTCGCTACCCATGGGCTTTACAACAGCCAAAGAATATGCGGAGCTTGAATGGCCCATTGATATTGCCATAACTCTTGTGTGGGTAGTATTTGGTATAAATATGTTCGGAACAATATTGACAAGGAGGGAAAGGCATTTATATGTGGCCATCTGGTTCTATATTGGTTCTTGGGTTACTGTTGCCATGCTGCACATTGTCAACTCATTTGAATTGCCTGTTAGTTTCATGAAGAGTTATTCCTGGTATGCGGGCGTGCAGGATGCTTTGGTGCAATGGTGGTACGGGCATAATGCGGTGGCTTTTTTCTTGACCACGCCTTACTTGGGATTGATGTATTACTTTCTGCCCAAGGTCGCTGAAAGGCCCATCTATTCCTACCGTTTAAGTATTGTCCATTTTTGGAGCCTGATATTTTTATACATCTGGGCTGGTCCCCACCATTTGCTGTACACAGCATTGCCTACATGGGCCCAATCATTGGGCACAGCATTTTCCATCATGTTACTGTTGCCAAGCTGGGGTGGAATGATTAATGGGCTCTTCACATTAAGGGGTGCATGGGACAAAGTTCGTGAGAACCCAATACTGAAATTTTTTGTGGTGGCAGTCACGGCTTATGGCATGGCAACCTTTGAAGGACCCATGCTTTCATTGAAGAATGTAAATGCTATTTCACACTACAGTGACTGGACAGTGGCCCACGTTCATGTGGGTGCACTGGGCTGGAATGGCTTCCTCACTTTTGGTATGCTGTATTGGCTGATACCAAAAATGTTCGGCACAAAATTGTATTCAACCAAGTTGGCTGCCAAGCATTTCTGGATAGGCACACTGGGCATCATACTCTATGCAATACCCATGTACTGGGCAGCATTCAGGAGCTACTTCATGATGAAGGCGTTTACACCATCCGGCCAGTTGCAGTACCAATTCATTGACATTGTGCAAACCGTTGTTCCATTTTATGTGTTAAGGGCAATTGGTGGAACAATTTATCTGATTGGTGTATTTATGATGGTGTACAACCTTGTTAAAACTGCCAAACAAGGAAAGTTTATTGCAAGTGAAGAAGCAGAAGCACCAGCATTGGAAAAGAAATACAAAGCACCGTCAGGTTCATTCTGGCATTCAGTGATAGAAAGAAAGCCATTGATGCTGCTGACTTTGAGCTTGGTAGTAGTGGCCATTGGCGGCATGGTGGAAATGGTTCCTACTTTCTTGGTAAAATCAAATGTGCCCACTATTGCCAGTGTTAAACCATACACACCATTGGAACTGCAAGGACGTGATATATATATAAAAGAAGGTTGCTACAACTGCCACTCACAAATGATCCGTCCATTCAGGTATGAAGTGGCACGTTATGGTGAATACTCAAAAGCAGGGGAGTCTGTTTATGACCACCCATTCCAATGGGGAAGTAAGCGAACAGGGCCAGACCTTGCTAGGGAAGGTGGCAAGTATCCCGATAGCTGGCACTTCAACCACATGCTGGAACCAGTATCCATGTCACCCGGTTCCATCATGCCCAATTATCCATGGCTGTTTGACAAGCAACTGGACATCAGTTCCACCAACTCAAAAATATATGCCATGCGGAAGATGGGTGTTCCTTATCCTGAGGGTTATGAAAGTATTGCCAATACTGAATTGCAGGCACAGGCTGCAACCATTGCAGCTAATTTGAAAAAGGATAAAATAGAAGTGAGGAGCGACAAGGAAATCATTGCACTGATTGCTTACCTGCAACGTTTGGGCAAGGATATTAAGATGGATTCAACCAATAAAAAATAAGACATGAAATTCTCCCATTACCTAGAAAAGATAACAGGCGTTGGAACCTATCCAATGGTTTCATTGCTGCTGTTTGTAGTCTTCTTTACTGTGGTTACAGTAGTTGCTTTTAAAACAAGTAAAGAGGCTATCACCCATGCAGAAAACCTGCCTTTAGAAAACTAAACATCAATAACAATGCAATTAATTAAAAAAATTACTGCAACTGCAATAGGCTCTCTTCTTTCATTTTTAGCAATGGCGGAAACAACGGGTAAAGTTTCAACGCCTTCAAACAGCTTGGATGCAGATACCATGTTAGTCGTTTGTATTGGCTTGTTGGCCATTGTAATTATTTCATTGGCCAACACATTATTGTTTGCGATGAAGTTTTATAAGGAAAAAAGGAAGCAGGAAAGGGAAGCCACTTCCCATGCAATAAAAGTCCTAATGCTCATTGGCTTTATGGTCACGAGTTTTTCTGCCATGGCTGAAACATCTAACCTTATCAGCAATACGGTGGTGGACGAAACAGGTACCAGTGCATTCAGGATGATATTGTATGCTATTGTTGGATTGGAAATGATAGTGATCTTTCTTTTCACCGCCATGATTAAATTTTTTATGAAAGGCGAAGCAGCAACTGCTATTCAATTGCAACGCAAACCTTTGTTCAATATCAATTATAAAAAAGTATGGGACAAAATGAACCAGTTCAAGCCTCTTGAAGAAGAGGCAAGTATTGATACAGGGCATAGTTATGATGGCATACATGAACTCAACAATATAACACCGCCATGGTTCAAGGTTGCTTTTCTCATTTCCATCCTTGTTGCTGGCGTTTACTTGTACCGCTACGAGGTAGCGAAGTCTGCTCCATCTCAAGAAGAGGAATACATAGCAGAAATGACTGAAGCCGCTGCTGAGCATGAAGCATTCATCAAGACACAAAAAAACAATGTGGATGAAAATACCGTCGCCATGCTTGATGCTGCCGGTATTGCAGAAGGTGCAGGACTGTACAAAGCAAGTTGCGTGCCTTGTCACGGTGCTGCTGGGCAAGGAGGTGTTGGTCCCAACTTAACCGACGAATACTGGCTGCACAGTGGTGGCATCAAGGATGTTTTCAAAAGCATTAAATATGGTTGGAAAGAGAAAGGCATGCAGGCTTGGGAAGGCAATTTCTCTTCTGAACAAATTGCACAGTTGGCAAGTTTTGTAAAATCCTTAAAAGGAACAAATCCAGCCAACCCAAAAGCACCACAAGGGGAAGTGTATAAAGAAGTAGTTGATACTGTTGCATCAAAAATTGCAGTAAGCACTGCAAGTAAATAATAAGACTGTGTTGAACACTTCGCTCCGTTCTTCGCAAATGCCCTCTTCTTTGGCGAGGGTTAATAGGGGTGAGGTAAACCAATAAACAATGGATGAAACCAATATCATAGAACCTCATGTAACCTTTAGGGACAGGGTAAGCAATGTTACGGAGAAAGGTCAGCGTAAGTGGATTTATGCAGCGAAACCCAAGGGCAAGTTTTATCGATACAGGACTTATGTTTCGTTTTTCTACCTGATTATTTTCTTTGCGTTACCATTAATCAAGTACAACGGCATGCCCTTTTTCATGTTGAATTTTCCTGAAGGCAAGTTCATTGTATTTGGTAATATTTTCTGGCCACAGGACTTCTTCATTTTTGCTGTAGCCATGATTACGTTCATTGTCTTTGTGGCATTGTTCACTGTTATTTATGGTAGGTTGTTTTGTGGATGGGTCTGTCCGCAAACCATCTTCATGGAAATGGTGTTCAGGAAGATTGAATGGTGGATTGAAGGTTCCAACACACAGCAGCGGAAAAGCAAAGAAAACCTGACTACAGAGCAAGCAATCAGAAAAGGAATCAAGCACATCATTTTTTTGCTGCTTTCCTTTTTGATAGCAAATACATTCTTGGCTTATATCGTCGGTCTGGATGAGTTATTGAAAATCATTCATGAACCCATTGCAGAACATACCATTTTATTGACTGGGCTTATTTTTTTTACTTTATTGTTCTACACAGTGTATGCCTTTGTGAGGGATATCATTTGCACCACTGTTTGCCCTTATGGAAGGTTGCAAAGTGTTTTGTTTGACAAGGATACCATGCAGATATCCTACGATTACAAACGTGGTGAACAAAGGGGCAAGCTTAAGAAAAATGCAGAAAGGAACAGTGGTCACTGTATCGATTGCAATAAATGTGTGCAGGTTTGTCCAACAGGCATTGATATACGTGATGGGGTACAAATAGAATGTATAGGCTGCACAGCCTGCATAGATGCCTGCAATAGCGTGATGGCAAAAATTGACCTGCCCAAAGGCTTGATAAGGTACGCCTCTGAAAATGAAATTGCCAAAGGCAGGAAATTCCATTTTAACAACCGCATGAAAGCATATACTGTTTTATTAACTGTCTTGCTGATGGTCACTGCTATCTTAATGGTTACCAGAAAAGACGTGGATACGCATATCACTAGGGTTGCGGGCCAACTATACCAAGAAGTTGGTAAGGATACATTGGGGAACTTGTTCAATGCTAAAGTATTGAACAAAACCAACCAGCCATTTTCTGTTGTGATGAAACTGGAAAATGTGGAAGGTGAAATAACGATGGTCAACACCAGCGAAACACAGATGAAAAAAGAGGCAGTAAATGACTTGACATTTTTCATAAGAATTAACCGCAAGAACATCCATAAACGCAGTACAGATATCCAAGTGGGCATTTATAAAAATGGCAAGAAGATACAAACAGTGAAGAGTGTTTTTCTTGGACCATTTATTTAGGCTAACCACAAAGGCACAAAGAGCACAAAGATTTTAATGGTAAGTAGCAAGCCATAAAGTTGCAATAAAAGCACCGCTTACTTACTTCTCCATAACAATCAAAGTAAAGGCTTCTAAATTTTGTGTCCATCGTGTCTTTGTGGTAAAATATTCATCACTTAAAAGTCAGAATCATGAACTGGGGAAATAAAATCTTAATCGGCTTCGCAACATTTGTAGTGGGTATTTGTACCATGGTGTACATCGCCATGAAGCAAACCAACGAAATGGTGGATGATAATTATTACGAGAAGGAGTTGCAGTACCAAAGCAAAATTGATGCTTCCAAAAACCTTGCAGCATTAGCGGAAAAGATAACCGTTAGTGACAGTGCAGGTTTTATCAGGATAAAATTTCCAGAAATAGCTGTCAACAGTAATCCTGTTGGGCATATTGAATGCTTGCGTTCATCCGAACAGAAAAAAGATGTGAATGTGAAATTGGCCATTGATGCAGCCGGGATACAGTTGCTGCCAAAATCAACTTTCATTAATGGCGTTTACCAGCTTAGAATCGATTGGGTAAATAGTGGTATCAAATATTTTCATCAGCAAGTGCTAACCATTAATAAATAACATGTTTGCATTATTGGCAATAGGCCTTGGCATTGGCTTCTTGGGAAGTTTCCACTGTGTGGGCATGTGTGGCCCCATTGCCTTGTCATTGCCCATACTGCATGAAAGCAAAGGCAAACGCTTACTATTAATTGCATTGTACAATTTGGGGAGGGCTTCCACTTATGCTTTATTGGGAGCCATGTTTGGCTTCATCGGTAACCAGTTTTTCCTGACAGGCTACCAGCAAATTTTTTCCATAGCCATTGGTGTTTTCATTCTTATAATATTAATTGGGGGCAGGTTCATGAACATGGAAAATATCTTCTTCAAAGGATTCCATCAAAAAGTGCAATTGCTGTTATCCAAATATTTGTTCGGTAAAAAAAATAGCCAACATTTTTATTTCATCGGTATCATTAATGGCCTGCTGCCATGTGGTTTGGTTTATTTGGCGGTGGCTTCTGCCGCATCAACAGGCAATGCACTGAAAGGTTCAATACTCATGTTTGCTTTTGGATTGGGCACATACCCACTCATGTTTTCCATCATGGTTTTGGGAAGGGCCATTAGCTTTGAGGCAAAACAGTACATGCGTAAGGCAATGCCTTTTTTCATTGGTATCACTGCTTGTTTATTGATTCTTCGGGGAATGAACTTGGATATTCCCTTTGTTAGCCCAGCATTTGAACAAGCGGGGAACAAAATTGCCGTTAGCTGCCACAAATAGTCTCTTAAAAGCTGTTTAAATTCATTTCAATGGTTAATATGTTGCTGTCCCACATTTTGCGGGATTGGATTTTTCGCCTTAGGCATTAGACTAGGGCTGCAAAATCCGTCTTGTTTCGCTCAAAAATCATCTACCTATTATTTCCATCAAATAATCTAAACAGCTTAATTAAAGCCGATTTAGGGTAAAAAATGTATGCGGAGCGGTAGAAGGCTACTGCCGAATCTTAAAATTTGCCCCAAAAAGCCATGTCACCTAAAATTTTTTTTCGCAAACTGTCACCAGACCCAAGGTCACCAAAAGTTTGTCACCAAAAGTTGACAAAATACCACCAGCATGGCTGGGCTGGATCATGAACCAATGATTGGATGATAAATACTGGTTGATACGGCCATCGGTTTCATTTTTAATGTTAACCGGGAAGTAAGTAAGGCGGAAAAGAAAGCACACCTTACCGCCTTACTTACTTCCCAGTTAAAACAACTGTAGCAATTTACTTATCATTACATCATGGACAAACACGACATCACTTCACAGGAAGATATACAATTATTGGTTGACAGTTTTTACAAAAAGGTATTGGTTGATACGACCATCGGTTTCATTTTTACGGAAGTGGTGCAACTGTCTTGGGAGAACCATATTCCCATTATGTATGCTTTCTGGACTTCCATTTTATTGCCCCCTAATGATTATCATGGAAATCCCATGGGCAAGCATTTTGAACTGGACAAGAAAGTTCATTTTAACAAAGCACATTTTGATAAATGGCTGCAGCTTTGGGAAGAAACCGTGAATGAGTATTTTATTGGAGATAAAGCAACAGAGGCCATTACTAGGGCCAAAAATATTGCCGCTATCATGTTCCATAAAATTGAACAGCAAAGGGTATAGGCCCTTTTGTTTTAGTCCTCCTTTAATGGAATGAACCATTAATCATTTTAACTTCTTGCTTCTACTATATTTGGAGAAATTTGTTGCCGGTTTAAAAATATAGAGATGACAAAAAAAATTACACTACTCGCATTATTGACTATTCAACTTGCACTGTTCGCCAATGCCCAGCCAGACCGTTGGCAGCAGAAAATAAAATACAGTATCAATGTGGACATGGATGTTGCAACCAACCAGTTGAAGGGCACGGAAAAACTGGAATACACGAACAATTCTCCAGATACGCTGAAGCGGTTCTTTATGCACCTCTACTGGAATGCTTTCCAGCCAAACACCAGCATGGCAGTGAGAAGGAACGAATATGTGAAGACCATTATTGGCACTGATAAAAATGGAAAGGATGTGTATGATAATGATGCAAGAACAAAAGCTGCCATCAACACATTAAAACCCAATGAGATTGGCTACCAACATGTGAAAAGCATAAAAATAAATGGGGTTGCACAGAGGCTGATTGAGCATGAAACCATTTTGGAAGTTTTGCTGGACAAACCTTTATTGCCAAAAACCAAAACGGTGATTGATGTGGTTTTTGAAGCACAGGTACCCATCTTAATAAGACGTGCAGGTAGGGGCGATGCAGCAGGAGTGAGTTACAGCATGGGGCAATGGTATCCGAAAATGGTGGAGTACGATTACCAAGGATGGAATGCCAATCCATATATCAACAGGGAATTTTATGGTGTGTGGGGTGATTATGATGTGAAGATTACCATGGACAAGGATTACATGATTGCAGGTACTGGTGTGCTGCAAAATCCCAATAGCATAGGTATGGGTTATCAGGCTCCCGATTTGAAACCTCCACGCAACAATAATAAAACAACCACTTGGAATTTTATTGGCAACAATGTGCATGATTTTGTTTGGGCTGCCGATCGGGGTTATGCCCATATATCCAAAGAAGTGAGGAAAGACTTGACGCTGCATGTATTTTTCAAGGCCAGCGATGCCGCCACGGACAGTGCATGGAACAATGTGTTGTGGGCTGCTGAAAAGGTGCTGCCATTTATAGAAAGCAAGTTTGGCAAGTATCCTTACCCGCAATATTCATTTATACAGGGTGGTGATGGGGGAATGGAATATGCCATGGCCACTTTGTTGAAAACGCCCGGCTTCGGTGGTGTGTTCCATGAATGGATGCACAACTGGTACCAGCAACTCTTGGGTACCAACGAAAGTCTATATGCTTGGATGGATGAGGGCTTTGCCACTTTTGCGGAATACCAGGTCATTGATTATTACAACACCAATTGGGCATCGAAATCCCCCTTTGCACATGATTCAGTAAAATTGGCCACGGCAAAATTGGTGGAGAAAAGCAAAGCACTGTTGCCAGCAATTCATACAGAAGCCTACACAAGGTATTTCAGCCTTGCCAAAAGTGTTTTTGAGGAGCCGATGACCACACATGCAGACCATTTCAATACCAACTTTGCTTATGGTTCTGCTTCCTACTTTAAAGGATCCGTGTTTTTAGGCGGACTGGGCTATATTATTGGAGAAAAGACAAGGGACAAGGTTCTGCTGGAATACTACAACCAGTGGCGTTTCAAGCATCCCAATGCCAATGACTTTGTACGCTTGGCAGAAAAGGTGAGCGGCATTGAATTGCAGTGGTACAAAGAGTATTGGATTAATGGTACGAAAACAATTGACTATGCTTTGGGTGGCATCAACACGGATTCAGTAACTGGCAAAACCTTGCTCACCATTAAAAGAGTGGGTAAAATGCCCATGCCCATCGATGTGCTGGTTACGTATAAAGATGGAAGCAAGGAACTGCATTATATTCCTTTGAGCTTAATGTATGGGGAGAAACCTGCTGAAGATGCCGTACCAAGAACGGTTCATCCCGAATGGCGTTGGACGCATCCTGAATATACTTTTCAGACGAATCGAAAGGTGAGCGAAATAAAATCCATTGAAATAGACCCTACACAAAGAATGGCAGATGTGAACAGGAACAATAATAAAGTAGTGATACCGGAGTAATAAATTGGATTAGCTGATTATCTATTGTTGAATTAACGAATTGTATATTGTCGAATTGACGGATTGTATATTGTTTAATTACGTCAACCAATCCGCCAATTTTATAATCCGCTAATTCGGAAATTTTCTAATTCTCCAATCCCTTACTTGCTCACATAAATAATATGCTTCTCCTTGAAATACTCTTCCCCAAAAATTTCAAAAACACTCATCATTTTTGGTCTTGTACCGCTTTCAAAAATCTCCTGATGGAGGTCGCCACCCTTTAAGCAGATAAGCCCATTATTGATTTCGTTCCTGTTTTCTTTTTTGAGCAAAGGTTTTGCCCATGTCCATAATTCCTTTAATGGGGCCACTGCACGGCTTACGGCAAAATCAAATTTCTTGTTCTTGATTTCTTCCGCCCTGCAATGCTGTGTCGTAATGTTTGTAATGCCTGCACCTTCTGCTACGGCTTCCACCACTTTTAATTTCTTGCCAATACTGTCCACCATGTGGAACCTTGTTTCAGGAAAAAAGATGGCCAATGGCACACCGGGGAACCCCCCACCGCAACCAATATCAATCACATCGGCACCGGGTTTAAAGTCCACAATGGCGGCGATGCTTAATGAATGCAGTACATGATGCAGATAAATCTGGTCAATATCCTTTCTGGAAACGACGTTTATTTTTTCGTTCCACTCTCTATATAGGCCTTCCAATAACTCAAACTGTTTAAATTGGGCAGGAGTGAAGTCATCGAAATATTTAAGTAGTATATCTAGGGATTGCATGGTGCAAATGTAAAAGGTTGGTTTGATAGCGTTTCATAGAAGCTAAAAATACATTAATGGCTTATCCCTCCTTACTTTGAAGATTTGTCCATACTTCATCAGTCCTTTGTAATTGTTTCTCCAATAATGCACAATAAAAGAGCTATCAAATTTATTGGACTTCATAAAAATTGAATCAACAGATTTACCAGAATTCCAAATGCTTGTTTCATTGTACTTTCCATCGTAAGGAGGCACATAACAGTTAACCATAACACTTTTGGCTTTATTGCATTTATCAAAATTCCAATCTTCAAGTGAACCAAAATTGTCTAAAGTGGCAAAAGATACTTTCTGGTATTCATCATTTAAGATGAACAGTTCGGAATGCAGTTCAACCATAAATTCAAAATCCTTTTCTTCATTTTGTAGATAGAGCAATGGAAACTTGTTTTTAAAAAATACGGCCTTGCCATTAACCTTCAAAGTGTCAATGTCATGGAGTTCACCAACCTCTACAAAGTTTTCTTGTTTAGGATTAAATAAGTAAGCATGGTTTTGCCACTTTTTATACCAATTAAAATCGTCATAACCATCATTGTTCGAATCATAAAACCCAACTGCTGAGTTATTCGTTGTGTAGCTGGAATCAACAAGAATTGTTTTGAATGAATTGCCATATTCTCTTTCAATTTTTAAATAAATGCTTGAATTATTTTTATAAGTGGAGAAGACAAATATTTTGTTTTCAATGCTTGTGGTATCTGTCTCAAACGCTTTGGCAATAGCACTGTTGGAAGAATCTATCTTAGGTGATTGTGTAATGGTTTTCGGGGTGTCTTTATTATCATTAGTGGATTGGCAGCTAAATAGCAAAAAAAAAATGAAGTTTAAAACACATTGAAAAAGGGCATGTAGTTTTTTAGTCTTAAACATTGGTGGTTTTTTCACTAAATATAAGCCAACAAGTAAACTGAGAGTTTGCTTACTGTTGTTATAAATTTTGTAAAGAGTATAATTCTTTACAAAATTTACGCTTCGATAAAAGCCCAATTCAGATTCTTCATTTGAATGGAGCGACGCCACTGAAGTTTCATGCTTGTCCTTCTGCTCGTCCCCATCCTTCGACTACGCTCAGGACTCAACTCCAGTTCTTCTGTGGTTTTTTCCAAACGGCGGGCAACGTAAAAAGGAAATATAATGGCATCCATAAATCAAAGAGGATGAAGTAAGGCCATAAATCTTTTTCGTTCAGCTTCTGCATGGATTTGTAGAGGACAATGCCCTGTAACAAAAGCCTCACGCCAAACACAGCCAATGCCAGCCACCAGCAATAAAATATGGCTGCTGCTATCAACATGGGATAAATTAAAAACAAAGTGGCAGAATACAATCCCAACCAGAATTTATGCGAAGACTTGTAATATTTTGCTGTGGTATAATGGCGATATTTTTGGTTCATCCATTCGGCCCAAGTATGTTTTGGTTCACTTAGCGTATGTGCTTCCGGATCTATAACAATGGCTGTATTGTTTTTGTTGGCCACTTGGTTAATAAACAAATCGTCATCGCCACTCGGTATCTGGTTGATGGAGGAGAAACCTTTGTTGTTCATGAACATATCCCTCTTATAGCTCAAATTTCTTCCAACGCCCATGTAGGGGTTGCCAGCTAGTGCATAGGAAAAGTATTGAAGGGCCGTATGGAATGTTTCAAAACGAATGAGTTTGTTTAAAATGCCCGGGCGTTTATTGTATGCCCCATAACCAAGTACCACTTCAATGCCGGCACTGCTGCTATAGGCATCCTGCATTTTGAACATCCAGTTTTCAGAAGCGGGAACGCAGTCAGCATCGGTAAGCAGAACAATTTCATGCTTGGCACTTTTAATACCAATGCTCAATGGGAATTTTTTGCCACTGATCATTTTTGCTTCCTGCGTCAATTCAATATGGTTCAGTTCCTTGAAGCTTTTCTTGAACTCGTCCAGTACGTATTTGCTGTCGTCAATGGAGTTGTCATTCACCACAATCACTTCATGTGTAGTCCTGTAATCCTGCACCAAAATGCCGGGTAAATAATTGGTAAGGTTCTGTGCTTCGTCCCTTGCACAAACAATAACAGAAACAGGATATTGAAGGGAAGCAGGTTTCAAGGGTTCCTTGTAAAAAGCCAGTCTTCTGAAAAAATACAAATAGTAAAAAGCCTGCACGGCTATAATGGCACAGAAAACGTAAAAGATTATATCAGCAACAAAGGGTGGAAGATGAATCATGATTTCGCAAAAATAGCCTTTGGGGAAGGTTTTAGTGGGAGCGGTGTGGAGATGTGGAAAAGAATTATAATGGAGGAATAATGCACAAGATGCAAGAGACAAGAACCAAGGTGCAAGTATCTACTATCCAGCATCCAGTAACTAGTATCAATTATCCAAGCTAGAACTTATTTTTGCCCTCTTATGCCACAACTTTCATTTGAACTGCAGCAAACAGATACGGCCACCAAAGCAAGGGCCGGGAAAATAACAACCGACCATGGCGAAATCCTAACGCCCATCTTTATGCCAGTGGGAACGGTGGGTACAGTGAAAGCCGTTACGCAACAGCAATTGAACTTGGATGTGCAAGCACAGATTATTTTGGGCAATACTTACCATTTGTATTTGCGTCCGGGCACAGATGTATTGGAAGCTGCTGGTGGGCTGCACCAATTCAATGGTTGGCACAGGCCAATCTTAACGGACAGTGGTGGTTACCAGGTTTTTTCTTTAGCTGCCAGCAGGAAGATAAAAGAGGAAGGTGTGACCTTTCAGAGCCATATTGATGGTAGCAAGCACTTGTTCTCCCCAGAAAAAGTAATGGACATTCAACGCAGCATTGGAGCAGACATTATCATGGCTTTTGATGAATGCCCACCATATCCCAGTGATTATATCTATGCCAAAAAGAGTATGGAGCTAACGCATCGCTGGTTGCAACGCTGCATCAACCGTTTGGCTGAAACGCCTGATAAATACGGCTATTCGCAAAACCTGTTTCCTATCGTTCAGGGCAGCACCTATAAAGATTTAAGACAGGCTTCCTGTGAATTCATCAGTTCAGTTGGGGCAGCAGGCAATGCCATTGGTGGACTGAGCGTTGGTGAACCCATTGAAATGATGTACGAGTTTACTGCTCTTTGCTGTGAACATTTACCTACAGAAAAACCTCGTTACTTAATGGGTGTTGGAACGCCCTGGGATTTGCTGGAAGGCATTTCATTGGGTATTGACATGTTTGATTGTGTGATGCCCACCCGTAATGGCCGCAATGGAATGTTATTTACCACGCAAGGTGTTATTAATATCAAGAACAAAAAATGGGCTACCGATTTTTCTCCCATAGATGCTGGCATGCCTTCTGAAATTAGCAACTATTATAGTAAGGCCTATATGAGGCACTTGTTTGTAGCCAATGAAATTTTGGGGCTGCAATTGGCAAGCCTGCAAAACCTGACTTTTTATTTATGGTTGGTGGGAGAGGCTAGGAAGAATATTTTGGCTGGGAATCTTAATAGTTGGAAGGAGGGGATATTGCCTGTGATAAAACAGCGGTTGTAATGATTTGACTATTTTTTATTAATTGTTCTACTCGGTGTTAAAGATTCTTCTGCTTACGTTTCAAGAAGTTTTAACTATTGATATAGTTAACGCCACCAATTATTATCTTCTTCATCAAAACCATAATTATGCGGGTTCCCATTTTTATCATCATATTTCTTATCTAAATGATAAGGATAGTACTTCATCCAGTTTTCGCCATACTTCTTTTGTATATGTGTCATTTCAATATGTAGCATCTTTTCCCTTTCTTCTTCAGGGCTTAAGTCTTCATCAACCATATCCTTAAACAATGCTTCATACATTCCACATTGGCAATAGTTACCTAGGGTACAGGTTCCATGTTTTGTATTGAGCTTGCACATTTCAAAGAACCCATATGCCAGCGTTTTACTTTTACATCTTGATCAAGGTTTTGAAGAATGGTTTCATATTGCACATGATTGGACCTGTATTTGCAATACAAAAGAACAGTTGTAGGCATTCAGCATTTTAATCAATGCTTCCAATAACTTATTCACTTGTTCGTCGGTAAGCATGGAACTTGTAGGTAACATATGTTTGTATATGCCGGTCCATTCCTGCAGGTTGCGTATGGGAGCAATGTTATCTTCTTCCTCATCACTAATCCAATCATGCAGTTGCAATTCCTTTTCAATAAAAGGAAGGCTTATATTTTCTATTGCATAAGTTATATCATCAAGCAATTGCTCTACGTAGCGTTGCATAAATTCCTATTGAAGTTGAACCTGAAATTAACGAAAGAACTGTACAAAACCTATAAGGTTTTCGAAACCTTATAGGTTTATTGGCATCTTCATAAATGCCACATCTCATTGCATTAACCTAATCACCCGTTGAAATATCAATCAAATATGGCTTCAACCTCACACCATTCTCCATCCTGAAATTATTTGAAATAAGTATTTGGTAATGTTGGTTGGGTTTCAGTTCTGCTTCAAATGTCCAAGATTTTCCATCTGCTGACCATACCTTATTGTCCTGTTTTATTTTCGGGCAGAAGCTTTCTCCTAGAGGTCCAAAATCAATACCTGTATTATGCCCATTTAATGGTTTGGAAAAGTTGACAGTTATGGTCGTCAATCCAGGTTTTACATTCCTACTGCCATTATTGAAAGGTGTGATGCCTGTAACAGTTGGTCTTGAAGCCTCGTATGCTGCGTTTAGTTGGCTCACTGATTTTGAAAAAAAACGGGATTGGTCAATCAAGTTTTCCACTGCACTGTCATTGGTATAATCCAGCTCAATCATTTGCTTGATGGCTTGTTGCTTGTTCTTTGCCTCGTTATAGTATTCTTCACAAATCCTGTAGCCAATATAATAGCCCAAATCCCTTTCCTTCAATTCGTTCCTGTTTTCTCTCCATAGCCAATTGTACATCCTGTCAGGCAGGAATAGTTCCTCAATAAATTTCCGTTTCACCAGTTCCTCATTCTTTTTTGCGAAAACAAATGAAGGCGTATTGGAAGGCTTGTTGGTAGCCAAGCAGGAAATAAATTCTGCGGTGCCTTCATACAGTGTATTGCAGAGCAAATTGTCCAATGGAAGTTTTTGTTGTGTATGCACATATTCATGCGTGCATAGCAAAGCAATATCATCAATAGGAGGGTTGTAACTTTTGTAGAATGACTGACGCCAAGCAGGCAGTTCATGTACAACAGTGGACCTATCTGCGAGTGAAAGTTCACTGCCAATCAAGACCCTGTTCTTCAAAATAGTGCCACCTGCTCTAAAAACACCAATGGAGAAATAAATAGTGGATGGCTGCAAAGAAGGATATGCTTGTTTTAGTTTGCTAATGGCTGTTTCAATTTCAGCAAATTTAGTTTTTGCCTTGTAAGTGTTGTCCCTAATGGATGACCAGAATTTGGGGTACTGTTTGATGGCATCCATAAAACTCTTGTCTGTGTAATTGCGAACCTGCATCAAACTTTTTAAACCTTCTGAACCTTTGTTGATGTAGAGTTCATTCAATAGTTTGTATTGAGTGGCACTGTCTTTTGTGGAGATAATTTTATCATAAGCCTTCCAGAAATTATCAATATCACTTGATACAAATGACTGTTTGAATTTTTGACTGAATGATGCTGTACTCATGAACATTAATAGGACAAGTGAGAATGTCTTCATGTGATGCTTGTTTTGTTTTGCAATGTTGGATTGCCAAATTAATGCTTGTTGATTGTTTTTGTGGAATGAAGTTGTTTATACTTTTAAATTTTCGCTCTCTGAATAAAATAAAGCTGTCAGCCTTGTCATCCTGAGCTTGACGAAGGGGGTCGAAGACGATTGCCATCAAGTTTGCTTTAGTATTGTATCCTTTCCCTAATTTCATTGCATGATTAAAATTGGCATCACAGGTGGCATCGGTTCAGGCAAAAGCACAGTGAGCAATATCTTCAAGGTACTGGGCATTCCTGTTTTTGATGCAGACAGTGCAGCAAAGAAAATTATGGGGGAAGATGAAAACCTGAAAACGGCTTTACAAAAGGAATTTGGCAACGAAGTTTACACAGGGGGAAAACTCAATAGGACATACCTAGCAGAAATTGTTTTCAAGGATGCCCACCGTTTGGAAGTGCTGAATAGCCTTGTGCATCCAGCATCCATAGAAGCAGGACTTCAATGGGCAGCCAAACAAACAACACCTTATATTATCAAGGAAGCAGCATTGATGTTTGAAGCAGGCTCCGGTTTCAATTTGGATTATATTATCGGAGTGTATGCACCGCAGGCTGTCCGCATAAAGCGTGTGATGGATAGGGATGGAGTTGGCAGGCAGGATGTACTGAACAGAATGAGCAAACAGATTAACGAGGAAATGAAAATGAAACTCTGCGATTTTGTAATTGTAAATGATGAACAGCAATTGGTGATGCCACAGGTGTTGAAACTGCATGAGCATTTTTTGAGCTTGGCACAAAACCTATAAGGTTTTTAAAACCTTATAGGTTTATTAGTGTCACTAACAACCAGTACAAAATGAACAAAGTAAACCTTCTTGAAAAATTCTCGCAGTTTGCGGATTACTGGTCACCTAAGATTGTTGGTGAATTAAATGGACAGCAAGTAAAACTCGTAAAGTTCAAAGGACCATTCACTTGGCATCACCATGACAACGAAGACGAGTTGTTCTATGTAGTAAAGGGAAGTTTTATCATGGAGATGAAAGACAAGGATGTGGAAATAAATGAAGGTGAATTCTTCATTGTTCCAAAAGGAGTGGAGCATAGGCCAAATGCTGCAACGGAAGTTTGGATAATGCTTTTTGAACCTGCTGCCACTTTAAATACTGGAAATATTGTTGACGGGTTTACAAAAAACAAACTGGAACATTTATGATAGCCCAAACTCCACAGCCGCCTTACTACGCAGTTATTTTCACTTCCACAAGAACTGATGTGGATGAGGGTTATGCAGCCATGGCAGAACAAATGGTGGAGCTTGCTGCACAGCAACCGGGCTTTCTTGGTGTGGAAAGTGCGAGGAACGAAGTGGGCATTACCGTAAGTTATTGGGACAGCTTAGCGGCCATCAAAAATTGGAAACAGGTTGCTGAACATTTAATGGCTCAAAAAATTGGCAGGGAGAAATGGTACAGTGCCTACAAGACAAGGATTTGTTTGGTGGAAAGGGATTATGGGTTTGATAAATGATTTTTACTTCTCAATCTTATAGCACCACCTTTTCAATTTCCCCTCAAAATCAAAAGGTGTAGTGGCCTTGGTAATGTCTTTTATAGATGATGCTTTTATACTTTCCGTTTCAATCTTGAACCTAGTAAAGTTGGTACTGAAATAAATAATTCCTCGAGCAGTTGTAGCGGCCAGCACATCATTCAGCATCTCCACATGGTCACGTTGAATGTCCAAGAAATCTTTCATTCTTTTACTGTTGCTGAATGTGGGTGGATCCATCACTACCAAATCGAAACTATCTGGTTGCAATGTTTTTAGGTACTGCTTCACATCTGCATGAATGAACTGGTAACTGTCTTTGTTAGTGAATTCATTGATGGCAAAATTGTCTTCAGCCCATTGCAGGTAAGTCTTGCTTAAGTCAACTGTGGTAACAGATTCAGCCTTTCCTGCTGCTGCATAAACAGAGAAGGAGCCTGTGTAGGCAAATAGGTTCAGTACACGTTTTCCTGCACATTGTTCCATTACCATCTTCCGTGTAATGCGATGGTCGAGGAATAGGCCTGTATCCAAATAATCAGTAAGGTTCACCAGGAATTTCAGACCATTTTCCTGCACGGTATGGAACTCCTGTTTGGTGTCTGTTTTCTCGTATTGGTCCTGCCTATTGGTTTTTCTTTTGCGTTGCTTAATGAATACATTTTCATCTTTTACATCCAGCACCTTGCATATAACGGCGATGCAGGTTTCCAGCCATGCTTCATGCTCTTCTTCTGTAAGAATATTTTTCTTTACATATTCTGCCAAGTAAACTTTGTCTTCGTACAATTCTATGCAGAAAGGAAATTCGTTCAGGTCATTATCATACACACGGAAGCATTGGATGTTTTGCCTCCTTGCCAATTTTGCCTTGTGCTTGAATACTTTGATTAACCTGTTTTCAAACATGATGAGCTTTTCAGCTAATGATGCTTTGCTTTCAGGTGCTGTGTTTTCTGATGGAATGATTTCTTCGTCGTTCATTGTGGCAAAGCTAAAAGGATAAGGTGGGCAAACCTAAGGTTTCTAAAAACCTTATAGGTTTATTCTAAAACCGTTGCATTTTTTAAATGGATTTCTTGCTGATGGAATTTGACAAAATTGTCCACTCCATCAAACCAATTAAGCACCTCGTTCCTTGAAACATTTGTAGTTGCTATTGAAAGGAATGTTTTGTAGGAAGAGAATTTCCAATCTTTTATTTCTTTACAATAGCCATGATGCACAGGGTTCTTGTGAATATAAAATACTGTGCTGCCTATTTGTAGGTCTTCGATAATTTCTACCCGCCTCATGAAATCTATGAAAAGGCCGCCTTTTCTTTTATAGACTTTATTGAATGCTTTTGCATAACTGTTTTGAAAATTAGAAAAGCATTCCATAATGAAATCTGGAAGATTGGCATCCTCGGTTATTTCTTTTTTCTTAATGCTACTGTAATGGGACTTTATAATTCCTTCATGTTTAATTCTTAGTTCTATATGGTAGTGGTTGGGTAATAAGCACCAAGCCCATATATCTGCAATTGGTAAAATGTATTTAGAAATTTTTTGAAGAAAGAAAATATAATTTTCATCATGGAGGAAGAGTTTTTCATTGCCAATAGCCCTATTGAATACATGGTACATTTTGTCTGGGTGCAAAGGGATATGATAATTGGTCATGATTAGTTTTACACCAATCTCAAACAATTATTGCATAAAAAAAACCTATAAGGTTTTAGAAACCTTATAGGTTGATTGCATCATTTCCTCCATTCTCTTTAAATGATAAGGACTATTTCAACTTAGCCAACGCTTCCTTAATCCTTGCCCAAGCCTTTTCAATATTCGTCATGCTATTGGCAAAGGAAAAACGTACACAGTTTGGCTCGCCAAATGCATCGCCCATTACAGATGAAACGTGGGCAGTATTCAATAAATACATACTGAATTCGGCAGCACCAGTAATTACATGCTCACCATCACTTTTGCCATAGTAATAGCTCACATCCGGGAACACATAAAATGCACCTTCCGGTTCAAAACATTTAAAACCAGGAATATCATTCACCAATTCCAGTGTCTTTGTCCTGCGGCGGGTAAATTCTTCCGTCATTGCTTGCGAAGGTTTCAAATCGCCAGTTAAGGCAGCTACTGCAGCCTTTTGGGTGATGGAGCAAGTGGCACTGGTAAACTGCCCCTGCAATTTTTCACAGGCCTTTGCTATTTCAGTGTTTGCAGCAATATAGCCTAAACGCCAGCCAGTCATGGCGAAGCCTTTGCTCAAGCCATTTACAATAACCACACGTTCTTTCAGGTCCTCAAACTGTGCAATGCTTTCGTGCTTGCCTACAAAGTTGATATACTCATAAATTTCATCAGCCAAAATGGTTACTTGAGGGTATTTCCTGAACACTTCTGCCAAGCCTTCCAATTCTTCCTTACTATAAACTGCACCACTTGGATTGCATGGGGAAGAGAACATGAACACCTTTGTATTGGGTGTAATGGCTGCTTCCACTTCAGCCGGCGTAGCTTTGAAACCGTTCTCCACAGAAGTCCTTATTTCAACCACTTTTGCCCTGGCAATTTTTACCAGTTCAGAATAGGTAACCCAATAAGGAGTTGGGATTATAACTTCATCGCCTTCTTCTGCCAAAGCCAAAATAACGTTGGCCAAACTTTGCTTGGCACCTGTTGATGTAATAATGTTTTCAGGTTTATAATCCAGGTTATTGTCGCGTTTCAACTTTGTACAAACAGCTTCACGCAAATCAAGGAAACCAGCTACCGGTGTATAGTGGCTCCAGTTGTCGTTGATGGCCTTAATGGCTGCATCCTTAATGTGCTGCGGCGTGTCAAAATCCGGCTCGCCAAGGCTGAGGTCAATTACGTCGATTCCTTTGGCACGCAGTTCACGGCCAAGCTTTGCCATCTTCAATGTTTCTGGTTCGCTGAAACGTTGAAGGAGAGAAGATAGTTGCATTTCTTAAATAAATATGGGTTTAAATAATGAGCAGGCGGGGCTAAGATAAAAGAAAATGCATAAAAGGATAGCGGTAAGTAGAAAAGCTAGTGGCTCATTTAAAAAAAGAAAGGCAACCTTGCCCCTGTATTGGTATGCGGGCTTTTGAACACCAATTGCGATTGTGTAATAAATCGTTTTTAGCAGGCACTCGAAGTGGGATTGCCGAAACCATTCTTCGTGACCTGTCTTCGGGAGTTCCAGACTGACAGTTGCATTGGTTAGGGGCGTAACATTTAATCGTTTATAAACAGCACTAATTATGGGGAATCACCGTGAAATCCAAGGCCTGTGGTGCAACAGTAGCTCCCACTGCACCTGTTGCTGCAACGGTGTACAATTTGCCACTTGCCAATGTGATGGATTTTGTAAACAATACGGTAGTGCCATTTTTAGCGGTGAATGTATAAGTGCCGGCATTCATGCCTATAAAGCTTGCTGCCGAACTGCTGGTTGCTTGGTCATTGAAAGTCCTGCTGCTGAACATAGTATTGGTAGCACTTAGGTTATTGGTTGTATCAACACTGATCATTGGGGCATTGCCCGCTAAATGGAAGAGGCGAACACCTGCTTTTCCTTCTGATGGGCTTGTTATATCATCTGTGACAACGGATATTTTCAATTTATGGGCAGAGTCCGCAGCAATAATGGTATAGTTAATATTGTTTTGCAATGATGAACTGCCGCTAACCACATAAGTAGTTGTTGCATTGGAAGTGGCCTGCACTTTTATGGTTGGTGTCCCAACACTTACAAAGGAATAATTGCTTGCATTGGGAAAACTTGTTATGCCAATCAGTAACACCTCGTCAAAATATACTTGGGCATTTACGGTATTTACGGAGCCGTTAATAAATTTTACTTGTGCCTGCGGTCCGGGCCTTGTTTCTTTTTTGCAAGATGAAAAAACAACAGTGGCCGATAGTAGGATGAATAATATTTTCCTCATTGCTTGATTTGTAGCTGTAAAGAACGCAAACTATTTTGTTATTGTTGCTGATAGTTGATACTGAATTTTGTTAAATCAGGTTTCTGCTTCCGTTCACGTTTCAATTCATAATCATAAATGGTCATTCCCAAATTTTTCATAAACGGAAAGCCAACGGTTTCATAATCGTATTTGTCATCGTTATAAATGCCATCGCTATTGCAGGAAATGGTGGCACTTAGCATGAACTCGATATTGTTTTTGAAATCCACTACGTATGCTATATCCGTTAAGAAGCCATAGGCATCCCCAGGCTTGTTGAAGATGCGGATGCAGTTGGGCACTTCCTTTTTTTCTGAACCGAACAACACAAATTTGCAATAGGCATCCCAATAATTGCTGCTGTCGTAATAGGGATATTTACTTTCCCTTGGGTATGCACTCATCCAATGGAGCAGGAAATTGTAATCATCTTTTTCAAGATTGAACAGATGCTTTGCGTTGGTAGCTTCGGGAAATAGGATACTCCGTAAAATATTGTGCTGGTCCTGCAGATAAACCCTGTTTTTCAAAGAGAAATCAAAAGGTTCATTTACCAGTTGAGTACCCCTATAATAGCCCTTGCCAAACATCAAATCAAGCGTTTCAAACTTGGCTTCACTGTACTTCATTTCCTGTGTTAATAGGAACTTGCCACTGCTGTCATAAAATGAAACGGGATTGGTCAATTTGTTTTGTTCAATTGTTAAGGGTGTTTGTAAACGGTGCCTGATAATGGCATCTGGATATCCTTTTTTCTTTAACTGCTTCTGGATATATTCCTGTCCCAAAAATTCATACAGGCGATTGAAAGCATCATTATCACTTACCAAAAAAATCTGCTTGATATAATGTGCAATGGATGGCACACTGTTTTCTGCTGAAGGATGCGTATAAACAAAACTTTGCTTTTCTGAACCACTGTCCGTTACCATAGTCGTGTATTTGTTTACACCCTTGTGGTTCATCTCATTCAGTTTTTCCAAGGCAAGAAACGCAATGGGCATTTTTACCGTGCTGGCAGGGTAGAAGTATTTGTTTCTGCTTATTTGGTAAGTATAGTCTGTGAAGTGCGGGATATTCTTTGCATCCCTATCAATTTTTGTGTAAATGATTTGGATGCCCAGTTCCTTTTTTTGCTGTAGCAGCGGTTTGAGTTCGTTGCTGGTTTTTAAAAGGCTATCCAAAAAGTCCCTGTCGCTTGCAGGGGGGCGACTAATAGCTTTTTTTTGTGCACTCACAAATAATGAAATAAACAATATAAATAGCAAGCTGGTAAATTTCATAACCAAATATAAATGATACGCTCACTACTACTAGCCTCAGAGCAAGAAACTGGATGAATAGAATATTATTGTATAATGGGCTAAATTGGAAATTGTTTTTTATATTCAGTCCTTTTGGGTTCGCTTGGTGTTCTTTGCGGGTTACCCTGTTCAATTTATTAACTGCACTTTTGTATGGCTAATTACAATGTCACAAAGCCCGTTGTTGACCTATGAAAACCCTTGTTTAGACACAACAAGGGTTTCTTTGTTAAGAAACCGCCCTTCTCAATTTTACCAATTTCTCCAACAGCCCTTCCAGCAAATCCAGTTTAAGCATATTGGCACCATCACTTAAGGCACAAGAAGGATCGGGATGCGTTTCAATAAATAAACCATCGGTACCTGTGGCAATGGCAGCCTTGGCAATCGTCTCAATCAATTGAGGGTTACCGCCTGTAACACCCGAAGTTTGGTTGGGCTGCTGCAGGCTATGCGTAACGTCCATAATCACTGGTGTGCCATGTTCCTTCATCCAAGGGATATTGCGGTAGTCCACCACCAAATCCTGATAGCCGAATGTGGTGCCGCGTTCAGTGAGCATCACTTTGTGGTTACCTGCTTTTTTTATTTTATCAACTGCAAACTTCATGGATGGCCCACTTAGGAACTGCCCTTTTTTTACGTTCACAATCTTATTTGTTTCGGCAGCAGCAACCAGTAAATCGGTTTGCCTGCACAGGAAGGCCGGAATCTGCAGAATATCTATGTACTGTGCAGCCACCGTACATTCATCATGGGCATGGACATCAGATGTGGTGGGCAATTTGTACGTGTCACCCACTTTTTTAATGAGGTCAAGACCAATGCCATCACCCAATCCAGTGAACGATGTGCCACTCGTCCTATTGGCCTTTCTGTAGCTTGCTTTGAAAACATAGGGGATTTCCAAACGCTTGCATATAGCTGAAACCTTATCTGCCACTTCCATTACCAGTTCCTCGCTTTCCACAATGCAGGGGCCTGCAATCAAAAAGAAATTGTCTGGATTGTATGATTGGTTCTTGAATAAATCTGTGAGGAAAGGAGCTTGCATAATGAATGTATTTATGTAAATGTTTGGGCGAATTTACAGGCAATCGGACTAATACTGAAAGGTTAGGTATTCAATATTTGGTGGGCAAACAAGTTTTAATTGGGAGATTTATGCCACCAAGTCACTAAGGCACAAAGATTGAAAGCTTCGCTTTGAAAACATTTTGTGGCTTAGTATTTAAACTGTTCTTTTTTTTGCTCCGCAAAAAAGGAAACTATTAACCGGGAACTTGCCTACCGGTAGGCAGGGTAAGTAAGTCGGTAAATTTATTCTTGCCGGCTTACTTACTTCCCGGTAACATCTATATCACCAAAGAAAAGCGAAGCTTTTAATCTTTGTGCCTTAGTGCCTTTGTGGTAAGTAAAATCATTTGCTTGCAAATGGTTATTAAATATGTAAAATCAATACTGCATTACCCTTCAGCATTTAGCTATTACTTTATCCATGTAAATCTGGTGTTAATTTAAAGTCAATTCCTTTTCTTTGTTGATGATGATTGCTTGCTGGAATGTTGCCCAATAACAACTCCCGGATTAGTATACCATGCTTCCAACTTTATCTATGAACCACAAACTATAAAATGGCAAAGGAAAAAATCTTAGTAATTGGTGCCTCAGGGCAAATTGGTGTGGAACTAACACTGGCCTTGCGGAAGATGTATGGCAATGCAAATGTTGTTGCAAGTGACCTGCGTGAACAGAACCCTTTGCTGGAAGGCACTGGGCCTTATGTGAGCCTAGATGTAATGAACAAGGAAATGCTGCATGTACAAGTGATACGCCAGAACATTACGCAGATTTATTTATTGGCAGCCATCCTTTCTGCAACAGGGGAGAAGAACCCCAACCTTGCCTGGCACTTGAACATGCAGGGTCTGCTGAATGTGTTGGATATAGCCCGGGAAGAAAAATTGACCAAAGTTTACTGGCCTTCGTCCATTGCTGTGTTTGGGCCAACAAGCCCCAAGCAGAACTGCCCGCAGCAAACAATTATAGAACCCATTACCGTTTATGGCATCAGCAAGTACGCAGGGGAATTCTGGTGCAATTATTATTTTCAGCGTTATGGTGTGGACGTAAGGAGCCTGCGTTATCCGGGCTTAATTAGTTACAAGTCTGCACCCGGTGGCGGAACCACGGATTATGCAGTGGAAATTTATTTAGAGGCCCTAGAAGAAAAAAAGTACGAATGCTTTTTAAGTGAGGATACTTACCTGCCCATGATGTACATGCCAGATGCCATCCGGGCCACATTGGAACTGATGGAAGCACCAGCTTCTACCATTTCCATAAGAACGTCCTACAATGTTGCGGGCATGAGCTTTTCTCCCAAGGAAATTGCAGCATCCATTCAGAAACATATCCCTGATTTCTCCATTTCCTATAAACCGGATTCACGCCAGAACATAGCCAATAGTTGGCCCCAAAGCATTGATGCAAGCGTGGCGGCCAATGATTGGGGATGGAAGCCTGAATACGATTTGGACAAGATGACGGCGGACATGCTGGAGAATTTAAAGAAATGATGATCGTTCCTGTAAATTTCATTTTGGGATAACAAAAAATAGGGATATTCATTCCTCAACTAAAACAAACAATTATGGCAACAGTAAATGCATACCTCACTTTTAATGGGAACTGTGAGGAAGCTTTCGATTTCTACAAATCCAATTTTGGTGGCGAGTTCAGTTTTATAGGCAGGTTCAAGGACATGCCACCAGCAGAAGGCAGTGCACCTATGCCGGCAGAAGCCGGCGAAAAAATCATGCACGTATGCTTGCCTATCAGTAATGAAACCATGTTGATGGGCAGTGATACTGGTGGTGAATGGGCATCCCATTTTAAACAGGGCAACAATATGTCCATTTCCATTCATGCCACTTCAAAAGAGGAAGCAGATAAATTGTTTGCTGGACTTTCTGGTGGTGGACAGGTAACCATGCCGATGAATCAAACTTTTTGGGGAGATTATTTTGGCATGTTCACAGATAAATTTGGCATCGGCTGGATGATAAGTTTCAATGAGAAATTGCAGAAATAATTGGCCTCATGCAAGGATTTATTGCATTAAAAAAGGCATTCAAGAAATTGAATGCCTTTTTTAATATTTTATGAAGGAAGTATTTAGAACCGCACACCAATACAAATTCCTGCACCACGAATACCAGCCCATGGACCTGTTGATTTTCCATTGATGGTTCCTTTGGTTGCAGTGGTAGCACCAGATGGATTGGTGGTGTATTCAAACTCGAATGGTTTGGTTTCTGTTTTTTCCAGCACCTGCTTTGCACTGCTCAATTCACTGCTCAAGCTCCCTGGAAAAGATTCTGTTACTGTGGCAGTCAAATCACCTTTGCTGCTTCCGTAATGGCCACCAATTAACCAGAAGTCAAGCACTAAAAATTTGGCAAGATTTTTTTGTATGCCTATCATCAAGCCACCTGCATTGCCTTTAACAGTGCCGCTTACTACTGTGCTTTTTGAAAATGTATTGGCACTATAAGTAGTGGTGTAGCTCACTGGCACAGACACATCAAACTTTGACATCCTGTAATAGCCGGAAACATAAAATCCTTTTAGCCTTCCCAAACCAAGGTACAGACGAACTTCTGGTGTAATGGCATAGCCACCCATTTTAAAGTCAGCCACCTTTACATTGCCCTGGCTCTCACTTATATTGTTATTGATATACTTTTCAATGGCATTGTTCAATGGCACAGATGAGGTGGGCATTGTTCTGTAAGAAAGGGAAACGGAAAGGTTCCTCAATATGGCCCTTTCATAGGTAAAATGGTAGTTCTTCATCACAATGGAACTAAGGTTCGTTTTGATGATGTTCTTCCCAGATGTAAGCAATTGTGCATTGCCTATAAAAGGTACAAAAGCCAGTAATACAAGTAATCGTTTCATGCTATGGTTTTTAGATTTAAAATGGGTGATTAGCTAAGGTTGGCAATATCTGCCACGGTTTTCTTTTCAAGGATTTTCAAGGAGGCATCCCTTACTTCTGTCATGGCTGCACTCAGTCCACAGTTCCTTTCATCACAGTTCCTGCAGCGTTCATAAAAGTTGAGGCTAACGCAGGGCAGCAACGCAATGGGGCCATCAATCAAACGCATAATGGCAGCCATTTTTACCTTGTGCGGGTCCATGGCAAAAAAATAGCCACCGCCCTTTCCTTTCTTGCTGCCCAGTACACCTGCCTTCTTCAGTTCAAGTAAAATATTTTCCAGAAATTTTAAGGGAATTTTTTTCTTCTTCGAGATTTCAGAAATCAACACAGGACCTTCCGTTTTTTTTTCGGCAAGGTAAATGAGTGCTTTAAATGCGTACTGCGTTTTCTTTGAAAGCATGCTGCAAGTTTACAGAAATATTTTGTTATTAAACTAAGTGTGGTTGGGTATAAATAGCCCAAGTGTAGCAGGAACGGGTTAAAGCAAGTGAAATGGTTGTTTAAGTGGGAATGCCTGCCCTAATGATACCCGGTTGGACAAAATTGTACCATTAAAGCAGGATTTGGATGCCAAGAAAATTCCTGCTGCAGTTTGCTGGTAACTAAATCAATTTATGCTCGTAAGCATATTTAATCAGGCCAATGACGCTGTTGGTCTTTGTTTTCCGGAAGATGTTTTTTCGATGGGTTTCCACCGTGCGTTCGCTAATGAATAAGGAAGAAGCGATGTCCTTATTGGAGTATTCCTTTTCTATAAGCTTGATAATTTCCACCTCCCTTGCCGTCAGGTTGGCATCTTCATTCTGCTGCCTCACATTGCTGAAATGTTCCAGTTCCTTCAATACCTCTTCGCTAAAATAAATGCCGCCATTGGCAATTTTTTCAATGGCATGGGTCAGTTCCTGCTTGCCAATATTTTTCAGCACGTAACCGGCAATATCCGAATCATTGATCATCTCGTTAACCGTGTGCCCCTGTCCGCTCATGCTCAGTGCCAGTATTTTTATATGGGGATGCCTTTTCCTTACTTCTTTTGACAATTCTTGCCCGGTCATGCCGGGCATCATAATATCCGTTAGGAGAATATCAATATCTGTATTATCAAGCACAGTAAGCATTTCGTTTGCGGAGGTATTGGTGGCTTCAATGCTGATATCATTATGTCCATCCAATAAAGAAGTGATGCCATCAATTACAATTTGGTGGTCATCCACAATGGCAACTTTAATTTTTTTAGGTTTCATATAAGGTCAACATGCTTGCAGGCGTAAAATAGTGTTTTTTGCCGAATTGCATTAAGTTAAGAAGTTGGGTAGTGACTCATTTTGAAATTCGTGTTGTCAGCCTGAAGTCCTCGAAGGCAATTTTACACGGAATCCTAATTCGGTTTCGAGAAATCAATAATAGCTTCACCAATTGTTTTTTTGCCGGGGATAATGGCGATTAATAAAATTGCCAAAGAGGCAAGTAGCCTTTACTGGCAACGCACGTCAATTAAACACAACTGTTCAGAACTTCCTGCTATTTTTAATATCGGTCCCACCGTTTTTTGTGGTCCCGACAAGCGGCATGTCAACAACTCACATGTCAACAAAAAAAAGTTGACATTGGAAAAGTTGACAAGTGACATGTCAACAATTTGCATGTCAACAAAAAAAGTTTGACATCGAAAAGTTTGACAAGTGCCAAATCGCAACCTCTAACGCACTTGAACATCCGAACAGTTGTGTTAATCAACGTTACAGGAACCCTAATTTGGTGATGGAATTAGCAACTTGAATTAATTAACTAGCCACTTTGCGATAATTAGCATCAAGCCTTGCACAGCCTATAAAGCTTTAAAATAGTATAGGTTTTACATGATAGCATTAAACCCTTAACGCACCACGGAAGCCCCTAGCGGCATAATAGGATTCAGCTCCATTATGATAGACAAACACCGTATTGTAACGGCGGTCGCAAAAAAGGGCACCGCCCAGTTTCCTGATATCCGCAGGTGTTGCTATCCAGCTGGATGTTTTTGTGTCAAAGTTTCCCAATTGCTGCAGTTCCCGGTACTGTTCCTCGGTTAAGACTTCAATGCCCATCTCTGCTGCCATCTCCATGGCACTGTTTCCCGGTTTGTGTTCCTTTCTTGATTCCAGTGCTTGGTGGTCATAGCAAATGCTCCTGCGGCCCTTGGGGCTTTCTGCTGAGCAATCATAGAAAATATAGTCGCCCGTTTTTTTATCATGGCCTACCACATCCGGCTCCCCATCGGTCATTTCCATTTCGTTCAGCGACCACAGTTTTGCTGGGCTGGCTTCCAGCTTTGCCTGCACATTCGCCCATTCAATACCCTTATGGCGGTTACTATTTTTCTCAAAACGAGCCTTCACTATATTCAGCAGTTCTTCCTGCTGTTTGGGTGGCAATTGCTTTTTCATGCTATTTTAATTTATGGATGAACTGTTGCGGTATTTTGCGGTGGGTTTTCTGCTTGCAAGTCTATAATACCAAGATACAGCATTTGCTGAAAGTGTCAAGAGAATTTAATAAGCGTACATAAACAATTCATTATCATTTAATTAAGATAATTCTTCAAAACTGGTATGATAATTGGCTTACTGGTAAGGACGCAAAAATGTGTCTTACCGCATCCCAATTTTTTAACGAAACTGACATCCCCTATGCCTACGCCAAAACATATCCTTGTAGTTGATGATGACAAGGACGATTCTGATTTGTATGCGGAAGTCCTACAGATGATTCGGTCCTCAATTATAGTAAAATGCATGAATGATGTTCGCAAAGCACTTACATGGCTAGTAGAGGAAAGTGTGATACCTGCACTCGTAATAAGTGACATAAATATGCCCTATATGAATGGTTTCCAGTTCAGGAAAGCTGTTATGTCACATAATCGGTTCAAAGAGATACATATTCCATTTGTTCTACTTACCCAGTCTTCCTCACCGATGAATGAGCTCATCGGGAAGCAGCTGTCTGTTGTGGGGATATATGAAAAGCCCTCTTCATTGAAACAGATGGCTGAACTTTTAAATGGTATCCTGTTGAAAGTTGGGATATAAAAAACTGTTTATGCAAGTAGCATTTAACTGGGATTGAATGTGCTTGGTATTTTTTTATCCGCCGAAATATAAACGTTCAATAACAATCTTTTTCACATCCTAGTTGAACCTATAAAGACTATTCCTATGATCCACCGCCTCCTGCAAGAGCAGTTACAAACCCATTTGGGGGACTGCCAGTATATACCTGAAAATCTGGCACCGCTCTTCGCCGCAATCAGCGACTCCTACAGCCAAATGGAACAGGAAATTGAAATTCCCCGTACACAAAATGGAAGGAACGCGGCAGATATCCTTGCAAATGCAGGAACAGAAATGGGACTGCTTTTGCAAAAATTGGAAGAAGTGGTATTTTCCATTGACCTTGTTGGCGGGGAGCTGATACAGATGTCCGCTGCTTGTGAAAAGATATACGGCCTGCCTGCATCTGCATTCTATTCCAATATGAACCTCTGGTTTGAAATGGTTGTACCCGAAGACCGGCACATAATCGAAGCAAACTATGCCATCATGCACAGGGGCGAACCGTTTGTGAACACTTACAGGATACGCGATGCCCATGGCAGCATCAAATGGCTTGAAACAAAACTGTTCCCCACCCTTAATCCGGATGGGACACCTAGCAGGCTAGACGGCATCACATTAGACATTACCTCATGGAAAGAAGCCGAATTGGAACTTTTGAACAGCGGAACGGAGTACCGCAAACTCTTTGACCTCAACCCGTTACCAATGTGGATACGTGAAGACGGTTCGTTTAAGTTCCTTCATGTCAACTGTGCCGCCATCGAACACTATGGATTTAGTAATGAAGAATTCATGTCCATGACACTTCTGGATATCCGCCCACAGCATGAACGCGACATGTTTGTTCAACTGGAAAATTCGAGCCCAGAAATAGGGCAACGTGCAGGTATATGGACCCACACCAAAAAGAACGGGGAAAACATTGTTGTTGACATCGTTTCCAGCCCCATTACCTATGAAGGCAAAAAGGCAAGGCTTGTGCTGGCACGTGACATTACGCAGAGTTTGGCTGCCGAAAAGGCTTTGAGGGAAGCGGAGCAGAATCTCCGCACGATATTGGAAAACACAGAAACTGCCTATATACTGATGGACAAGGATTGCCGCATCATATCCTACAACCATGTTGCTGCAGAAATGGCACCTGCAGCCGTGAAGGAACCGTTGTATCAAGGCGTCTACTATCCTGACCTTATGCCCAAGAACCGCCAGGAAGCTATCATTGGGAAATTGCAGTCGGTACTGCATACGGGCAAAAAAATGGCGTATGAAATAAAGAATTTCTTGACCGACGAGACAGTATGGTTTGATGTGAGCATTAACCCTATCATGAATGACGATCATGTAGCCATAGGTATCATGTTGGCTTTTACGGATATAACGAAACGCAAATTGACCGAATTGCGGCTGGAACAAAGCAATGAACGTTTCCGTTGTGCCGCAAATGCTACCAATGATGCGATATGGGAGTGGGACTTTGATTCTGGTACCGTTCAATGGGGCGATGGTTACGAGAAGTTGTTCGGGTTCGGCAAGGAGCAGTATGATGGCAGCATTCATCACTCGACAACCCGTATACACCCAGAAGATTCCGACAGAGTTATTTCATCCATACAGCAACGGGCAGCATCGTCGGATAAAAGCCTCTGGCAGGCAGAATACAGGTACTTCAAGGCAGGTGGCGAAATTGCCTATGTCTATGACCGGGGTTATATTATTTATGACAGCAAGGACAAAGCTGTCCGCATGGTCGGGGCCATGCAGGACATCACAGCAAAAAAGCAGGCAGAACTGGAGCGTGACAAGATAACTGCCGACCTGCTGCAACGCAACAAGGAACTTGAACAGTTCACTTACATTGTTTCCCATAACCTGCGGGCTCCCCTTGCAAATATTAAGGGGCTTGCATCTATCCTTGCCGAAGGCACACTTGGTAAAAGTGATCGTGAATCCATGTTGGCCATGTTGTTGGTATCAGCAAACAGCCTTGATGATGTGGTCATGGACCTCAACAATATATTGAGGGTAGGGAATATCAGTGAAAAGAAGGAAACCGTTCTATTGCCGCAGTTGGTTGAGGAAATAAGAACTAGCCTGAACCATATCATTCAGACTGAAAAAGTACAGATCAACTGCAGTTTTCCTGTAGGGGAACTGTTCACCATCAAAAGCTACCTCCACAGCATCCTGTACAACCTGGTTTCAAACAGCATCAAGTACAGGCGACCCGAAGTGTGCCCGGTTGTTACCCTCACCTCAATCTGCAATGAAGAGGAAGCAACGATATCTGTTAGTGACAACGGGCTGGGCATTGACCTGTCCCGCAACCATGACAAAGTATTTGGACTGTATAAACGATTCCATCCTGATATCGAAGGGAAGGGGATGGGCCTGTTCATGGTTAAGACCCAGATTGAAGCATTGGGCGGCACTGTCGGTGTAGAAAGTGTACCCAACAGCGGTACTACGTTTACCATTACATTGCCACTGCATTTACAGAAAAAATACGCATGATCCTTTATTTGTTCTGGAGTTAAGTGGACAGTTTGAAAAATAGTTGCCATTACCGGCCAATGCAAAATGCTCCGAGAAAAATGATACCAAAAAAAATGTAACCTATTTATAGGTTACATTTTTTTTGGTATCATTTTTTTATCCGTTTTTTTTCATACTGCTTTCCTTGATGCCAATAATCTATTGCGTTTTTTATACTGGGCAGTAAAATCAGCATCCATTTAGGATAAGTTCCCCCAAAAGGGCAGCATTTGACCCGACCCTTTTTGACCGTTGAACAATCAAACCTAACCGTCAAACAATGAAACCTAACGGTCAAACAATGGTCCCTTTCCTTAAGCCTATTTTTCCAGTTCTTTGTGTTACAAACAAGAAAACAAATTGCATGCAAGCAGAAAAAGAAAAAAGTACTAAGCGTATTATGCTAACTGCCTTATTTAAAACCGTATTTCTGATGACTAAGAAAATGAATATTAACTCATCAAACACAGGTCAAAATGAACGATAATAAAAAGATTAGAACCGGCATGGGATTTACCCAGCGGGAACTGGCTGGCTACTTGGGCATATGCCGCACGCAGTTGACCCTGTTTGAAAAAGGGAACCGACAGATGCCCTATAAAGCATCCACCAAATTCAGCAGAATGAAACGCTGGTTGGAAGATGCTGAAGGGCTGGCACAAATGGAAGCGGCAATACTGGAGGAACAGCAGATAGAGGTTCCAGCGTTTCTCGCCATGCATGCGGCTAAATGCAGCAGGGCTGTTTATGTGCTGGAACGCAAACTGGAAAGGATGCAGCAGGACTATAAACATTACCTTAAAGTGCTGGCCACCGTGGCCAAACTGCGGCAGCTTCCATCCTTAGGAACGGGCAGGGCAGAAGAAGTGTGGCTGAACCATTTGGAAGCAAGGGTGCTTAAACGCTGCTGCGAATGTGATTTAGGGCAGCAGGCCATTCTATCGGCCCGGTTGCATGCCATGGTCTTCCTGCAGGGCGAAATTGCCAATTACAATCGTATTTCTTAACTATGCTTGGGTTTCCGATATTGATAAGAACTTTGGTTCATGATACAGGGTAACCAAAAATGTTGTGATTTGCTTTCATCCTTTGGGTTTCCGTTCTTGATAAAAACCAAACTCACCGTAGAATACACAATAAGCTATCATTCATTGGTAAGTGCAATGGTATTTTGCTTCAAGGTGAAGAAGGTTCGACTGAAATAAATAGAAGAGAGATTACTATTGATGAAGACATCAGTTGGTTGATTTAATTAATCAATCCTTTTTATATACAGATAAGCAGTTTGGGATGATGAAGATATTTCAAGGCAAGAAACCCACGGTTGCCATGAACGTGCCGCAACAGTTGGAGATGTTTTAAAGGGGGGGCCATCCCATAAAAAAAGTGGAACCATCGTTCCACTTTTCCAAATTGCGTTTTGCGTATTTACACATTGAACCTGAAGTGCATTACGTCCCCATCCTGTACGGGGTATTCCTTGCCTTCAATTCTTAGCTTACCCACTTCACGGGCAGCCGCTTCGCTGCCATACTTTACATAATCCTCGTAGGAAATTACTTCTGCTTTGATAAAGCCTTTTTCAAAGTCAGTATGTATAACACCAGCAGCCTGTGGGGCCTTCCAGCCCTTGTGTATGGTCCATGCACGCACTTCCTGCACACCTGCGGTGAAGTAAGTGTCCAGTTGCAGTAGCTTGTAAGTGCTTTTGATTAACCTGTTCAAAGCTGGTTCGGTCATATGGTATTCTTCCATGAACATTTGCTTGTCATCTGCATTTTCCAGCTCTGCTATTTGTGCCTCTATATTGTTGCACATTACAATTACTTCGGCACCCTCATCGGCCACGCCATCCTTTAATGCCTCGGAGAACTTGTTGCCCGTGTGCATGCTTGCCTCGTCCACATTGGCCACGTAGAGCACAGACTTGTCCGTTAACAAGCAGAGGTCAGCCACCAATAGTTTTTCTTCCTTGCTGAGACCCAGGCCACGCACGTTTTTGCCTGCATCCAGATGCGTCTTGCAGCGTTGCAGCACTTCCAGTTCCACTTTTGCCTTGGGGTCGGTCTTGGCCATTTTTTCTGTACGCTGTATTTTTTTCTCCACGCTTTCAAGGTCCTTCAACTGCAGTTCGGTATCAATGATGTCCTTGTCGCCCATGGGGTTGATGGCCCCTTCGTCACGCAGCACATTTTCATCTTCAAAGCAGCGGATTACATGGATGATGGCATCCACTTCACGGATATTGCCCAGGAATTTATTGCCCAGTCCCTCGCCCTTGCTGGCACCTTTTACAAGCCCGGCTATGTCAACGATTTCCAATTGTGTGGGTACGATCCTGTCCGGCTTCACCAGTTCGGCCAACTTGCTCATGCGTTCGTCCGGCACGTCCACCAGTCCGGTATTGGGTTCGATGGTACAGAACCTGTAATTACTTGCCTGTGCCTTGGCACTGATGCTGACTGCGTTGAACAAAGTTGATTTGCCCACATTGGGCAGCCCCACGATTCCTGCTTTTAAAGACATAAAATGATTGCTGATTTGAGATTGCTGGTTATTGAACGTTCATGGTTGAACGGACTTTTTCAAGCCGCAAAAGTAAGGTTTGGAAGGATAGGGGATTTGCTTATTTTCAGACCCCAAAACCGTGCTTTAATGGGCACCATCAATCAGTATACATCCTAAATCAAAACGGCTATGGCTTTAAGCAGAATATGGAGTGCCTTTATTATCATCGCCATTTTGGTGGCATCGTCAAGGATGCTTTTTTTTGACGGGGGCAAGGATATTTACAGCAGGATGGTAGTGGGCAAGCAGGGCGATACATCCAGAACGGCAGTGCATGACAGTGCTTTATTGGCAGCACCGGTAGTGGCTGCCATCAATAAGAATGCTTTTTATAAGGAGGGTGACACCAAATATGTAAAAACGGCTGGCGGAAAATATATCTCCTACCGTGAACAGCCTTCTGACGGTATTGTTGCCACTTGCAAAAGTTCGGTGGAAATATGTTTGGGGCTGATTGGCATCATGGCATTGTTCATGGGCTTTATGAGCATTGCGGAACAGGCTGGGGGCATCAGGTTCCTGTCGAGAATTGTAGGGCCATTCTTTGCCAAGCTGTTTCCCGAACTGCCCAAGAACCACCCTGCCATGGGACATATGATTATGAACTTTTCTGCCAACCTGCTGAACCTTGACAATGCGGCCACCCCGTTTGGCATCAAGGCCATGGAGAGCCTGCAGGAGATCAATCCCGACAAAACAAAAGCCTCCAATGCACAGATTATGTTCCTATGCCTGCATGCATCTGGATTGACGTTGGTGCCAGTAACGGTTATTGCAGCAAGGGCATCCGTAAAAGCGGGAAGCCCAACGGATATTTTTATCCCCTGCATGATTGCCACTTTTGCTGCCACGATTGCGGCGATGCTGATTGTTTCCTTTAAGCAGAAGATAAAGATTTTCCAGCCTGTTATTATTGCATGGATTGGTGGGGCTTCCATCTTGATTGCTTTGTTGGTGATGTACCTTACTTCGTTGAAGAGCGATGCAATGCAGACTTTTTCCGGCTTATTGAGTAATGGTTTGATTCTGTTGATTTTTATTTTGATTGTGCTGGGTGGGCTGTACAAGAAGATAGACATTTTTGATGCTTTTGTTCAGGGTGCAAAAGGAGGTTTTGAAACCAGTATCAAAATCATTCCCTATGTGGTTGGGATTCTTGTTGCTATCAGCATGTTGCGTACCAGTGGCAGCTTTGAAGTGCTGCTGAATGGCCTGCGCCACTTGTTTGCATTGATGGGTTTTGATACAAGGTTTGTGGATGGGATACCTACTGCTTTGATGAAACCATTGAGCGGCAGTGGTGCCAGGGGGATGATGTTTGATACGATGCGTACCTATGGCCCTGATTCTTTTGCTGGTAGGCTGGCGAGTGTTTTACAGGGTTCATCAGACACTACTTTTTATGTGGTGGCTGTTTACTTTGGTGCTGTGGGCATTAAGAATACCCGTTATTCGATTGGCACGATGCTGCTGGCAGATTTGGTGGGAATTATTACGGCTATTTTATTGTGCTATATGTTTTTTGGGTAGTGTTAAAGAATGATAGGATGGGGGATTTTGTTTGCTTGCAACAAGAGGGCTTTGGAGCATGACGAACACAATGCAGGCATGAAGTACACGATGGCATGGCTGCAAAGGGACTGTACGGGAAGGCGACATTACCAGCTGAGCATCCAGGTAAGGTGAAGCTGCTGACTGGTGTTAGAGATTTATTTGAAACGCCTTTGAGTGCCAGTTTAACAATAGATACAGGAACGGAGGCTCTACAAGTTTCTGTGGGAAAATTATTTGATTTTATCTATAGGAAATAAATAGTTGATTTGCCATAATGATTGCTTTACCCAAACCTGAAAGATGATTGCCATAAAACTTAGGTGCAACGACGAGTGCACGGACAATGTTTTGTTGTGGCGTGTACTGATAGACATGAAGAACAACTGGCCAGTGAAGTAAGGGCCAATGTTCCATCAAGCACTACTTACGATTTGCTTAAAGATGGCAGGACAAAATACCATATTACTTATTTCTGCGAGGAATATACATGGGAGGGTACTATGCTTTTACTTAGTTGAATGAATTTCTATCCGTTATAGTAATCAATGCAAGGTGGGGATGTATGTTTGCTACGCAAACGAGGAGGTAGTTTTGCCACAAAGACACCAAGGCACAAAGGAAAGCTTCGCTTTTATTTTTTAATGTAACCAGAAACTTGCTTACCAGCAGGCAGGTAGGTAGGGCGGGAAATGGCAGCACACCTTACCATCTTTATTACTTCCCGGTTAATAGTAGTTCCTTCAATTCCTGCACACCTTCACCAGCACCTTTTTCAATTACTGTTAAGTTGTTTAATGAAGTGGTGTAGGGAATCTTTTTGTCAATAATGAACTTGGGGGTAAAAGTGGGAGCGTAATTGATTAAGCCTGCAGCAGGATAGACTTGCAGGGAAGTGCCCACTACGACAAATACGTCTGCCATGGACGCCACTTGTGCAGCCACCTCTATCATGGGAACAGGTTCCTCAAACCAAACAATGTTGGGACGTAGCTGGTGGCCATGTTCATCCACATCACCAACATTGATATCACCTGTTATTTCATAAACCACTTCCTCATTTTCCGTACTCCTCATTTCAAAAATCTGCCCATGGAGATGGATGATATTGCTGCTGCCACCACGTTCATGCAGGTCGTCAATATTCTGCGTGATGATGGTTACATCAAAGTCCTTCTCCAATTCGGCCAGTCCAATATGTGCTGCATTGGGTTGGGCTGCAGCCACATCCTTTCGCCGCATATTGTAGAAGTCCAGTACCATTTGCGGATTGGCCGCAAAGCCCCTTGGCGTGGCCACTTCATACACATTGTAGCCTTCCCATAAACCATCACTGTCACGGAATGTTTTCAATCCGCTTTCTGCACTGATGCCAGCACCTGTAAGCACAACGAGTTTTTTCTTTGCCATGCGATAAAGGTACTAAACAGCGGCATCCTGTTTTGTTGGCTGCCTGTTTTTCTGCCTTCTTTTTATGGCCAGGTAGCCAATGGCTGCAATAAGGATGGCAGGCCAAATATTTGCCAATAACAAGGCTAGGTTGGCAATGGCGGTGCCGCCAGACTTGAAAGCCTCTTTCAGTTTAGACAGGAAGCCGGGTTCTTCATCTACCGGTTTTATGCCATTGGTGTACTGTAAATACTTTAAGTGGATGGTGCTGTAGGCCGCTTGGTGCACAAGGTACTGCACCCTTCCACCTGCTGCTTCCACTTCTTCGGTAATGCCATTGATTTCATTCTGCACTTCCAGGATGTCTTTCATGTTCTTGGCCTGCTTCAATAGCTCCATGTACTGCTGCCTAACCTGTTTCTTGGTTTCAATTCTTCCTTTGGTATCTATCACTTCACCAGTTACATCTTCTGTGGTGATTTTCTTTTCGAGCAACTTAATACCATCGCCAGAAAAGCTGTTCATTAGGTCCTCAAACCTGTCAACGGGCACTTTTATGGTGATGGTATTTTGTGTGGCATCACTGGTTTGTGTTTGTTCCTCCTGGGCAATATAGGCACCATACGCTTTGAGGTTTTGGTGTATGCCTTTGTTGTAAGCATTAAAGTCCTTTAGCTCAAGGCTTACATTGGCAGTCTTGATGATTTTCTTGTCCCAGTCAGGATTGGCTTTGGGGTCTTTGGATGGTGCATTGGCGTTTTGTTCCCCGTTAACTGTTCTCGTTGAATCAGTAGCTGCGTTTCCGCTTTTTTGTTTTCTGTCGGATTTGTCCAGCCCTGCTTTGTTATCCAATTGCGGCTCCTCGACTGCAATGATTGCTTTAGTTGATGGGCTGTTATTGCATGAGCATAGTATCATGACCATGAAAGCCAAGCAAAGAAGTTGTTTCATAAAACTTGTGTTTAGGAAGGGATGTAATAATTGTTAAAATTCCATAAGATGGTAGTAACTCAATTTGAATTATTGTCAGAGCTTGCCCCGATTTTTCATCGGGGTTGAGCTTATCGAAACCGAATTAGGATTACAATACAAATCGCCTTCGACTGGCTCTGGCTGACATCCCGATTTCTCAAACTGAATCACTCCATAAGACAAGTGCTTCGAGTTTTCCAATGATTTATCTTATTTATTGGTTTTATCCAACGCAGAAGCTGTTTGAACAAGCTGCACAAACTCGGAACGGTAGCCTTCTGCATCTTCTCCTTTTGATTGTTTGGCCAGTTCAATAACCTGTTGGTAGGTGGACAATTGTTTGTAGGCGGAAGTCCTAAGCAATAAACCAAATTCGGCAACAGCAGCAGCAAAACGGAAGTTGCTGGAACTGCCTTCATAGCTTAAGGTGGACATTTCCACAGGGTGGGTTATCAATTTGCTTTCTTCTTCTTTTGGAAGTTTGTACCTCAACTTGATATTCATCAATTCGGTACCAAATCCTTTGCTGGATGATGTTTCAGCTTGGTACTTCAACTTGTCAACTGGTTTTTCAAATTCATTTTTTATGCCAATTGGAATGATTTCATACAAGGCGGTTACGGTGTGCCCTGCACCCAATTCCCCAGCATCTTTTTGGTCATCGTTAAAATCTTCTGCAGCAAGCAGCCTGTTTTCATAACCAATTAACCGGTATGCCTGCACATAGGTTGGATTGAATTCTACCTGCAGTTTTACATCTTTTGCAATGGTGAATAAGGTACCACCAAATTCATTAATGAGCACTTTCCTTGCCTCGTTCATATTGTCTATATAGGCATGGTTGCCATTGCCTTTGTCTGCCAACTGCTGCATTTTATTGTCCTTGTAATTGCCCATGCCATAGCCGAGCACAGTTAAATAGATGCCGGATTTCCTTTCTTTTTCAATTAGGGAAACCAGTTCATTTTCGCTGGACAGGCCAACATTAAAATCACCGTCTGAACAAAGGATAACCCTGTTATTGCCTTTTGATTTGAAGTTTTCCAAAGCCACTTTATAAGCTAGTTGAATCCCTTCCCCACCAGCCGTGGAACCACCTGCATTCAGTGCTTCAATGGCTTCCTTGATTTTGTTCTTGTTGTTGCCCTTTGTGGAAGGCAGCACAAGACCAGCATTGCCCGCATACACCACAATGGCCACTTTGTCTTCACCCCTCAACTGTTCCGTCAGCATTTTCAATGATGCCTTTACCAATGGAAGTTTGTTGGGTTCATCCATGGAACCTGAAACGTCAATCAGGAAAACAAGGTTGCTTGCTGGTAAATTTTCTTTGGCGATGCTCTTCCCTTGCAGGCCTATATGAACCAACTTGTGATTGGGATTCCAGGGGCATGTTGCCATTTCCGTATTCACGCTAAAAGGCTCATTGTTACTGGGCTGTGGGTAGGTGTAATCAAAGTAGTTAATCATCTCTTCAATTCTCACGGCATCTTTTGGCGGCAATTGTCCTCCCTGTATATACCTTCTTACATTGCTGTAAGCAGCTTCGTCCACATCGATGGAGAAGGTGGACAGTGGTTGTTTAATGGGGGAGACGAAATCGTTTTCAATAATTGTATTGTATTCTTCTGTGTTTGCTTTGGCAGAAGCTTTATCGGTAATGGCATCTGCCTGCGGTTCTTGGATACCCCTAGCTGAACGGTGGCAGGACATGAGGAGGTTAGTGATGGTGTAAATCACCATCAGCAGTATTGTCTTTTTCATAAACAAGAGTTGATTGAAGTGTATGGAAAGGATGATTAAGGGAAAGCTATCGTTAGAGTGGGAGATAGATGCTATTGTCTTTTTAAAACAAGCAGCATGCTGTCTTTTGCAAGGAAGGAAACGGTACTGTCATTCTTGAAGGCAAGTACATAAGGTTTAAAGGTTGAATCTTCTTGAATATAGATTTCCTTATCTTTTTGATAGTACTTTTTAGTGGTGGCATTAGTGGTGGCCAATTCCGTGAAAGTACTGTCAGCATTGAATTGTATAGTAACAGAATCTTTGTCGGTCTTAGCTACTGCATACAGTAGATAAGCAAGGGAACTGCTGTCCTTTCCTGTTGGGTACAAGGAATCAATCTTCCACTTGCCAACAATACTGGGAGTACCATTGTTGCTTTTTTTACTGAACCAATCGCAAGAAGTACATGTGATGATAAGTGCTGCAAGTGTGCATGCAGCAAGGGTTGTCTTTTTCATTTTGCAGAAATTTAATTGATGAATTAAAATTTGCAGGCCTGCATACATTGATACCGCAAGTGCACGAAAAGTAACCTTTGGTAATTCGTTAATGATTATACAAAAGAAAAATCCTGTCAACACTTCGGGTAACCTCAATGTGACAGGATTTGTATAAAATAGTTTTTTTGATTATGCCTTTGTGCCGCTCATCTCCATAATGATTTTCCATTCATCTTCCTTAACCGTTCCAACGCTCAACCTTCCCAGCCTCACCAAATCCATATTTGCTAAACGTGGGTCGGCTTTCATTGCTGCAAGACCAACTGGTTGCTTCAATTTTTTGTAGGGCTTCAAATCAACCACCACCCATGCATCCTCTTCAGTTGTTGGGTCTTGGTATGCTTCCTTTACAACTTTTGCTATGCCGACAATTTCAAGCCCTTCATTGCTATGGTACCATAAAACCATATCACCTTTTTTCATGGCTTTCATATTGTTTCGGGCGGCATAATTGCGTACACCATCCCAAAAGGTCTGCCCATCTTTTTCAAACTGTTCCCAACTGTATTTGAACGGTTCGGATTTTACAAGCCAGTAGTTCATAAAGTTATTTTGAATGTTGTATTGCGAATTTTAAATGATGACGGCAAAATTTATTTGAATGATGATTGTATAATTCAACATCTAAAAATTTATCATTCAAAATAACATGCTACCACCCACTTGCCAGTACCTCAGCTAAATGCAGGGTCTTTAAGTTCTTGTGCTGGTTCTTGATGCAGCCATCAATGTGCATGAGACAACTCATGTCTGTACTGATTAGGTATTCAGCACCTGTTTCACTGGCATTGGTTATTTTCTGGTCGCCCATGGCAATGCTGATGGGCTCAAACTTCACGGCAAATGTGCCACCAAAGCCGCAGCATGTTTCCACATCGTTCATCTCCACCAGTTCAAGCCCTTTTACTTTGCTTAGCAGCTTTCTTGGCTCCTGCTTGATATGGCATTCACGGAGGCCAGCACAGCTATCATGGTAAGTAGCCTTGCCCTCAAGTGTTGCTCCAATATCTTCAATCTTCAAAATCTTTATCAGGAATTCGCTGAACTCAAAAGTCCTGTCAGCAAGGTTCTTTGCCTCTTTATTTGAAGATGAGTTTTCAAACAGTTTGCCATAGTAATTCCTTACGAAGCCCACGCAACTTGCACTTGGTGCCACCACATAATCGCTGCCACTGAAATCATCAATGAATTTCTTGCAAACGTCTTTTGCCTCGCCCCAGAAACCAGCATTGAATGCAGGTTGCCCACAGCAGGTTTGGTTGGCATTGTAACGGACCGTGCAACCAACTTTCTCCAGCACTTTTACCATACTGAAAGCAACATCAGGATAAAGCTGGTCTATGAAACAGGGTATAAAAATTTGTACGTTCATTGCTGTTGTTTAAAAATCGGAATATCCGGCTCCCTATTGCAGTTTCCTGTTTAGTTCAATCATTTTCAAAGCCGTAATGGCCGCTTCCTCACCTTTGTGGCCATGCTTGCCACCAATGCGTTCTATGGCTTGCTGTTCGTCATTTACGGTAAGCACACCAAATATAACAGGCACGTCCAACATGAGGTTCAATTGAAGCACACCATCGGTTACCAACTTGCACACATAATCAAAGTGCGGGGTATCGCCCTGTATCACTGTTCCCAAGGTAATATATGCATCGGGCATTTGCTTGCCGTAAGCGTAATGTTGCTTTACTGCAAAGGGTATCTCCACGGCACCGGGCACCGTGATGCTTCTGCTTTTGATGCCAGCCTCCTTAAACACTTTTTTAACACCTGCTTCCAGTTTGTTCACGATAGCTGCGTTCCATTCTGTTTTCACAATAACTACAAAGGCATCCTTTAGTTGAGGGATGCCTTTGTGTAATGTCGTATTTCCTTTTGTAGCCATAATTAGTTTATGCTGAAATCATTTTTTTCGGTAGTGCTTAGTTGATAGATAAACTTGTCAGCTTCGTACCCTTTTTGTGTGTTGGGATATTTGTCTTTGATTTCCCTGTAAATATCGAGTGCTTCCTTGTTCTTGTTCATTGTTTGCAACAAACCTGCTGCCAGTGCCAAATTCTCTGCCGAACCATTAATGTCCTCTGTAAAGGAACTGCCTGCTTTTTTGTATGCTTCAACAGCATCATCCTTTTTACCAGCTTCTGCGTAGGCATGGCCCAATGCCGTATAGGCATTCATCTGTATTTCCTTTGCATCAGTGGAGAAATCTTTCAGGTACTTAATCGCATTGTTGAAGTCCTTCAATTTCAAATAGCTCACACCTGCATAATAATGTGCAAGGTTGGCTGCTTTCGTACCATCATAGGTTTTGATGATGTACAATGCTCCTTTGTTGCTTGCATCACCATTTAATACAAGTGTTGAAGAATCTGCACCAAAAAACTGCTGAACACCATAAAGGGCATCAGACGCTTTTAATTCCTTAGGTTCCTTGATGAATTTCTTGTAACCGAACCATCCACCAACTGCGATAACGATGGCAAACAACGCAATTAAAATAGTGCGTTGGTTCTTTTGCCAGAAACCCTGTACCTGCAAAAGCATATCTTTTTCTACTACTTGTACTTGTTCACTCATTATTCTTATTTTGAAATTTTTATTTAAGGGTTTTTATTAGTCAACTATGAATTGATAGTTTGCATCCACATATACATCTTTCAACAGTTCATCATCATTTGGCCAAGGGCTTTCTTCTGCAAATTTTACGCTCTCTTCCACAATGGCATTAATCTTTGCATCAATGGCATCCAATTCTGCCTGCGTTGCAAATTCGTTTTCCAGAATGGTGGCTGTTACTTTAATGATAGGGTCCTGACCTTTGTATTCATCCACTTCATCCTTGCTGCGGTATTTCTGTGGGTCACTAATGGAGTGGCCTTTATAACGGTAAGTCTTCATTTCCAATAAGGTTGGCCCGCCGCCTTCCCTTGCACGTTTAACGGCCCTAGCCACACTTTCATGAACAGCTTCAGCAGTCATGCCATCTATCATATCAGAAGGCATTTCGTAAGCATCGGCCAATTTATAAATATCCACTACGTTACTGGTACGTTCAACAGAGGTACCCATCGCATAGTTATTATTCTCGCAAATAAAAATAACAGGCAGTTTCCATGTCATTGCCAAGTTGAATGATTCATGCAGCATACCTTGCCTTGCAGCACCATCGCCAAAGTAGCAAAGCACTACATTGTCGGTTCCCTTATACTGTTCAGCAAAAGCCAAACCAGCTCCGGTTCCAATTTGTGCACCCACGATACCATGACCACCAAAGAAGTAGTTCTTGGTATCAAAAAAGTGCATACTGCCGCCTTTTCCTTTGGCACAACCTGTGGCCTTGCCATACAGTTCAGCCATACAGGCATTTGCAGTAGTACCTTTTGCCAAAGCCAAGCCATGGTCACGGTAAGCCGTAATAAATGGGTCTTCATGCCTTGTAGCTGTCATGCAGCCCGCAGCAATTGCTTCTTGGCCCACATAAGCATGGAAAAACCCACGGATTTTTCCAGCCATTTTGTACATTTCTTCAGCTTTCAATTCAAACTGGCGGATGAGCTGCATCAACTCGTACCAGTAGAGGTAAGTTTCTTTAGAGAATTTGGTTGCCACTTGTTCAAAATTTTGAGTGGCAAATATAGGGGTTAGTACCCAAAATCATCATGGGGCATTTTATTAACACAGGTTACTAATTTCCTGCAGTTGCCAGTTGCTTTGGGTTCGGGTTTACACTTTTATGTCCTTATCTCTTGGTTCGTGGTCACCGATAGGAAAATTACGATAAAATAGTTGCCAGTCGTTAGGACAGGGCTGTGCACAATGTATCAGGTTCTCTTCCCCCAAATCCTTTATAATTGGAAGCAGTTAGGTATATTTCTTCGGTAGTTGTTCGGTACCTATTCGGTACCGCTTCGCTTCACGTTCGGGTGCACCCGAAGCCGACCCGAACAAGTAGCGAGGAAGGGGCGAAGGAAAAGCGAAGAAGACCAAAATGTCTTGTAGTGAAAAAACATTGCAATGATGTTTCTTTGTCGTGCAGTTACCTTACATAAATAGAGGTAATTACATGCATTTCATTCAACCGTAAACAATAATTTGCCTTTATGGGAATCACAGTTCGCTTGGCCACAAAAGATGATGCAGCGTTGATTGCGGACCTGAGCAGGCAAACGTTTTACGAATCCTACCATTTACAAAATACAAAGGAGGACATGGACAAGTTTTTGGGCGAGGTGTTCACCAAGGAAAATTTAATGGCAGAGGTTGGGGCAGGTGGGAACACATTTTTCATTGCTTTCAATGGGGATGAAGCTTTGGGCTATGTCCGCTTGAGGGAAAGCAAAATACATACAGCACTAGGAGATGCAAATGCCATTGAAATTCCAAGGATTTATGCCCTTCAATCAGCCATTGGAAAAGGAGTTGGCAAGCAATTGATGCTTGCAGCAATCAATTTTGCAAAGCTGCTAAACAAGCAAGTCATCTGGTTGGGCGTTTGGGAAAATAATCAACGTGCCATTGACTTCTATACAAAGTTCGGGTTTGAAAAATTTGGGGAGGACGAATTTGTTTTGGGAAATGATATACAAACAGACTGGCTGCTGAAAAAAGAAATCTAGGTTTATGCAATCATGGAAACCTGTTCTGCAATATCATCCATATTAATACCATTATGGCTTTCTTCATAAATGCATTCACCATTCTTAATCAGTAAAACCTGTGGGGATTCGTGCTGAACCTGAAAATCGGCAGCAATTTTTTGGGAAATATTCCTGTAAGCAATTAAATCCAGCAAATGGAAGTCGGCTTTCTCGAAATCGGGTTCCCTGTTAAGCCTGTTTAAGGACATGGAACTGATGCCGCAACGGGTGCTGTGTTTGAATATAAGTTGAGGCTTTGTTTGGGAAGCAACCTTAATTTGCTCCAATTGCTCTTCTGACGTAAGTGTATGCCAATTCATGTTGTTCTTGCAGAATAACGAAACGTAAAGGAAATGTTCAAAGACTATCCTTTGAAATAACGCGGGTTGGTTGTTGGGCAACCCCTTCCTGCAGCATTCCTGCTACCTGTACATGAAGTTAACAAAGCAGATAAAAAAGAGACAACCAATACAGCAACTAGCACCTTTTTCATAGAAAATATTTATTTAACAATAACGCTTTACTTTGCGATTTAGTACAAAGATAAGTTTTTGCCCCTAACCGTTGCCTTAAAAAAGAGGTTACATGCTAGTTATTTCGGGTAACAACAGTCACCAAATAAAAAATTACTGAAAATATTATTCCATGAAAGTCCATTTTATTTCCATTGGTGGCAGCGTGATGCACCAATTGGCCATTGCCCTGAAAAGAAAAGGTTACCAGGTTACGGGAACAGACGATGAAATTTTTGAGCCAGCCAGAACCAATTTGAAGAATGAGGGCCTGTTGCCTTTAAAAATAGGCTGGCAACCAGATTTGATTACTGCGGATATTGATGCTGTCATTTTGGGTATGCATGCCAAGGGTGATAATCCTGAAATAGAAAAGGCCAAAGAATTAGGATTGAAAATTTATTCCTTCCCTGAATATATCTACCAAGAAAGTTTGAATAAAAAAAGGATTGCCGTGGGTGGCAGCCATGGGAAGACCACTACCACTAGCATGATTATGCATGTGCTGAGGAACTTGCAGCAGGATTTTGATTACTTGGTGGGTGCAAGGCTGGAAGGCTTTGACCAGAGTGTGAACATTACCAATGCACCTGTAATTGTTTGTGAAGCTGATGAATATCCTGCAAGCGTTTTGGAGAAAAGGCCAAAGTTCCATTTCCTGTTTCCGCATGTGGCCATATTGACTGGTATTGCTTGGGACCATATCAATGTGTTTCCAACGTTTGATTTCTATTTGGAGCAATTTGTCATCTTTATTAATAAGATTGAAAAGGATGGCTTGCTGATTTATAATGAATCTGACAACGTACTGAAGGAATTGGTGGAGAATAATAGGAGGGCCGACATCCGTTACCAGTCCTATGCTGTTCCCCATCATTCCATTGAAAATGGCAAAACAACTGTAACCATTGATGGTACCACTAGCGAATTGAAGGTGTTTGGCAACCACAATTTAATGAACCTGCATGCAGCTTATTATGCCTGCAAAGAGCTGGGAATTAATGCAGGAGATTTTGTACAATCCATAGCAAATTTTACTGGGGCGGCCAAGCGTTTGGAATTAATGGAAAGCAATGAAACGACCAATGTTTACCGTGATTTTGCCCATGCACCCAGCAAGGTAAAAGCTACAATAGAGGCAGTAAAGCAGCAGTATCCAAACAGGAAACTGATAGGTGTTTTAGAACTCCATACGTTCAGCAGCCTGAATGAAAATTTTATGGGTGAATACAAAGGTGCAATGGACAAAGCAGATGCTGCGATTGTGTTCTATTCCACACATGCACTGGAGCTGAAACGTATGCCCAGCTTGGCTAAAGAGAAAGTGCAGGAAGGCTTTGCCAAAGAGGGCTTGTTAGTAATGAATGACAAGGAAGCACTTTGGCAATGGTTGAACGGGCAAGCATTTGACAACAGCAATTTGGTGCTGATGAGCAGTGGCAATTATGATGGTTTGGATATGATTGGTTTTGCGAAACAGATTACTGCAAAGGCCTAATTGTTTGTCCAAGCAACAGTACCATGGATGGAGCCTTTTTATTAGGGCAGGATAAACTTGTATCTACATACAAATCTGTGCTACATTCGCCCATAATATTAAATACCCTATAATGAATTTGCAACTTACTAGGCCCATTGCTTTTATTGATTTGGAAACGACGGGCATCAATATTTCCACTGATAAGATTGTTGAGATAGCCATTGTGAAAATTTCGCCTGATGGAAGCAAAATTGTTAAACGAAAGTTGATCAATCCACAAATGCCCATTCCTGCAAGTTCAAGTGAAGTGCATGGCATTACTGATGAAATGGTGAAGGATGCACCAACTTTTAAACAGGCGGCCAATGAAATAAAACAATTCATTGACAACTGCGATTTGGGTGGCTACAATAGCAACCGTTTTGATGTGCCTATGCTGATAGAGGAGTTTTTGAGGGCAGGAATCGAATTCAGCACCGATGGCAAGAAGATGATTGATGCACAGAAAATTTTCCACCAAATGGAGCAAAGGACTTTAAGTGCTGCTTATAAGTTTTACTGCAATAAAACCCTTGAAGGTGCCCATGGTGCAGAAGTTGATGCCACCGCCACCTGGGAAGTGCTGGATGCACAACTGGAACGCTATCCGCAAATTGGTAATACGGTGGATGCCATTGCAAAATTTACTGGTGAGGATGATATCGTGGACTTCGCCCGCCGCTTTGTTAAGGAAAAAGGTATTGAGGTTTTCAACTTTGGCAAACATAAGGGCAAGCCAGTAACGCAGGTGCTGAAGGAAGAGCCCCAATATTATGACTGGATGATGAAAGGTGACTTTGCGATGAACACGAAACAGAAATTCACCGAAATTTTGAACAGGACATTGTTAAAGAAGGTATAATCCACAACAAATAATAGTTGTTTTTGACAACCTTAGACTAAACATCTGTTTGAAAGCGTTACTTTAGTCCTTAAGAAAACTTATATCCCCAAGATTTTGGAAAAGATTGTTATCATACCTACCTATAATGAAAAGGAGAATATTGCCAATATATTAAATGCAATCTTTTCACTCAATCAAAATTACCATGTGCTTGTTATAGATGATGGAAGTCCCGATGGCACTGCACAAATAGTGAAAGATCTTTTCAGTGCGTACCCCTCACAACTTTTTATTGAAGAACGTACAGGTAAGCTTGGCTTGGGCACTGCCTATATTCATGGTTTCAAATGGTGCATTCAAAAAGGCTATGAATACATATTTGAGATGGATGCTGACTTTTCGCATAATCCAAAAGATTTGGAAAGGCTTTATATTTCCTGCAAGGAGCATGGTGGCGATGTGGCAGTGGGCAGCCGCTATGTAAAAGGCGGAAAAATTGAAAACTGGCCACTTGACCGGCATTTGTATTCAAGGGGAGGTTCTTTATATACGAAACTGATTACTTGGATGCCTGTGAATGACTCCACAGCAGGTTTTGTTTGCTATAAAAAGAAGGTGCTTGAAACCATTAACCTTGATGCCATCCGTTTTGTGGGGTATGCATTCCAGATAGAGATGAAGTTTGCAGCATGGAAACTTGGGTTCAAAATAAATGAAGTGCCTATCGTGTTTATAGATAGGCAAGCAGGGGCAAGCAAAATGAGCAGCGGCATTATTAAGGAAGGTGTTTTGGGCGTATTGAAAATACAATGGCAGAGTATGTTCAAAAACTACCGGAAGGAAGTAAGGGCAAAGGATTCAGATGCCTCTTCAATGAAAAAATCTGCAAGTTCTATTCCGTCGCATCACTAATTTCAACCCAGTGGCCATCCGGGTCTTGGAAATAAATCTGCTTGAAGCCATCTGGCCTTATTGTAATGGCTGACTTTTCCCCACGTACATTTTCATAATGAATGTTTTTTAGTGTAAGTGCTTCAGCAAAAGCGTCAACTGAATTTACTGAGAAACAGTTATGTGTTTGCCTCTGCCTTTGAGGCAATATTTCGGAACCAGAAATTATGTGCAACTGAAGGTTTTTACCAACCGAGAACCATGTATGTTTCCCATCGTGGAAAGGTTCAGGAATGGTGTCCAGTCCAATAATGTCCCTATAAAAGGCAGTGCTGGTTGCAAGGTCTTTTACGTACAGTGAAATATGGTTGAGACTTGGTTTCATTTGTTGCTGTGCATTTGAAAGGGTGCTGAAATATATACAAAATAAAAAAACTGAAGATAACGTAACTGCTCTAGTCATAACCTTTTTTAAATTGTAAATTACCAGTATTACTTTAGCTTCATGAAAGCAGCCCTCATAAAACTTCACATTGCTATTTTTCTTTGGGGATTTACAGGCGTTCTGGGCAGGGCTATTCAATTGAACGAGGGGCTATTGGTTTGGTACAGGATATTGATAACGGTGGTATCCCTTTTTGTTTTGATGAAGTGGCAGAATGAACTTGAAAAAATTCCTTTCAAAACAATGCTGCAATTGTTCGGCATTGGTGCCATCGTTGCCTTGCATTGGGTATGTTTTTATGGAAGTATCAAGTACGCCAATGTGTCCATTGCATTAATCTGCTTTTCTTCTTCTGGTGTATTAACGGCCTTGCTTGAACCATTGATGACCAAAAAGAAGATGGTACTAATTGAACTGCTTCTTGGTCTTATTGGCATTGCAGGCATCTATCTTATCTTCCACTTTGATACACGCTACAGGACAGGTATCATTGTTGGCTTTATCAGTACCGTTTTAAGTGTGCTGTTTTCCATTCTCAATAAAAGGACGGTGGCATCCGTTTCACCTAAAACAATCATGTTGTATGAATTAACGGGTGGTCTTTTAATGCTTAGTTTTTTGATGCCTGCCTATCTCCACTATTTCCCCACAACAAAGTATGTTCCCTCATCTTTTGATTGGGGCTGGTTGTTGCTATTAAGCTGGGTCTGCACTGTATATGCCATGGACCTATCCTTGCAGGCTTTGCAAAAGGTTTCTGCTTTTACACAGAACCTTACCCTGAATTTGGAGCCAGTTTATGGAATCATCCTTGCCTTTCTTGTCTATCATGAAAACAAGGAACTGAGTGAATATTTCTACATTGGGTTTGTGCTGATACTTGCAGCCGTGTCACTGCAAATGTTCAGGGTACTGAAGTTGAACAAACACTAATTATCAATAGGCTTTGTCTGTATGACAATCTCCTTGATATAATTGTCCAATTCAGTAGTAGAAATTTTGAGGAGCTTCAGCAGTTCCCTTTGTTCATCATTCAACTTTTCATCATCAAACAATGGAATCAGCCCCAGGATATTGGCCACGGGTTTTCTTATTTGGTGCGACTGTATCCAGGCAATTCTTTTTAACTGTCTGTTCTGCTGCCGAATGGCACCTTCAATTTCCTTGCGTTTGGTGATATCGGTTATGTTCATCGTAACGGCTTCTATAATGCCATCATCATTAAGTACTGGCTGCAGTTCAATAAAAAGCCAGATAAGTTTTTTGCCGAGCGTTGTCTTGAACAGGCGAAAATTTTCGACAAACTTTATTTTTTTTCCTGAAGAAGCGATGTCAAAAGAAATGGAAAACCCTTGTTTAGCTATTTCACTTACATGATCAAAAATATCATCACCCACCGTCAAGAACTCCTTGCCTGAGATATCCAGCATAAAAGCGGTTGCCGCCCTATTGAAAGCTACCACTTTCCTATCAAGACCAATCAGTACATTAATGTCACTGCCGCTATTGAAAATGGCGTTCAGTTTTTTATTGCTTTCCTTAAGGGCCTCTGTTTTTTGGACAATTATTTGGCGTAACCTATAATCATATTTCAGTTGTCTTTTCGCTTTGGTGCCAATTAGCCAAAGTGCAGCACTTACTATGAATGGCATGGTATCAAAGGCAAAATGAAAAGGATAGGCTTTGTGGATATGTACCCAATTTGAAAAGGTGAAAGCCATTTGGTGGGCATTCATGCTATATGAAAATGCTACCATTGCTAGGCAAAGACCTATAATGGCCCCGAGCAGCATATATAAGGTAGGTAGTTTAAACATCGTTTATTGTAGGACAGTTATGGCAATTGCTTCAAATGTATTTACTTTGTTCAAAAATGAAAAGTAAAGTAAAAAATTTTGCTTGGCAACATTCAACCTATACATTTGCATCCTTCTAGAAGGTTAGCTTAATTTGTAAAGCCTTACGATGACAATTGCAAGGTGAGCGTTAGAAAATAAATAGGCATTAGCTAGTTGTAGAGTGTTCTGATGACAATCGGAAAGATGAGTGTCAGAAAAATAAATGGGGGTTTAGCTCAGTTGGTAGAGCGTTTGCATGGCATGCAAAAGGTCAGCGGTTCGACCCCGCTAACCTCCACACAAAAAGGTCTATGGATTCATTTCCATAGACTTTTTTGCATTTTATCCATTGCCATTGCACAGGATCCTTCCTACATTTGTTATTCAATACCAACAAATATGGGCATCTTCAAACAAATGGCGGAATATCTTTACCTTAAAAAGAAGGATCCCAACGAACCAAGAACACAATGGATGAAATATATGCACGGCATGAACCGCATTTCATTGCTCATGTTCATAGCAGCAGTATTGATTATTCTTTTTAAGTTGGTTATCCTGCCTTGGATTAGGAGCAAATAATATTGGCAATCGGCAGAAGAAGTAGAATTTAACTGGCGTTTCCTCAGCCTTTTACAATATAAAATTATCCAGCAATGAAATGATAGATGCTTGCGGCAGCTTTTGAAGAAGCATGTCCACCTGCGGATAGGATATTTTTCAAGTCATTATAGTCTTTCTTTAATTCTTTAATTCTTGTTTCATTATTCAGTAGTTCATCCAGTTCCTTCACCAGATTATTGGTTGTCAATTCATTTTGTATAAGTTCCTTTACCACAAGTTTGTCCATAATCAGGTTCACCAATGAAATGTACTTTATGGTGATAATCCTTTTTGCAATTTGGTAACTAATATTGCTACCCTTGTAGCAAACCACTTCAGGTACGCCAAACAAGGCAGTTTCCAGCGTGGCCGTACCACTGGTAACCAATGCAGCCTTGCTTTTCATCAACAAATTGTAAGTATCGTTCCTTACAGATGAAACATTACTGTAGGCTGCAAGAAAGGGTGCATAAAAACTGTCTTCCTGCCCAGGTGCCATTGCTACCACAAATTGGTAATCGGGAAATGATTTGGCTACTTCCAGCATAATAGGCAGTTTCTTGTTTATTTCCTGTTTTCTGCTCCCTGGCAATAGGGCTATGATGTTTTTTATTTCCGTTTTCCCATTTGCTATCAATAACTCAGTTTTCCTTCTTTCAATTTCTTCTACTAGAGGGTGACCCACATATTCCACGTTCCAGTTCCATTTGATCCTGTAGTAGTCCTTTTCAAAAGGGAGTATGCAAAGCATTTTATCAATGTTCACTTTCATCTTCTTCACACGGTTTTCCTTCCATGCCCAAACTTGCGGAGAAATATAGTAGACAATTTTATAGCCCTGTTGCTTTCCCCATTCCGCAATCCTCAAGTTGAAACCGGGATAATCAATCAGCACCAAAACATCTGGTTTGAAAGCCGTGATATCTTCCTTGCAGAATTTAATATTCCTGAAAATCGTAGGTAGGTTTTTTACCACTTCGGCAAAGCCCATAAAGGCCAATTCCCTGTAATGCTTCACTAGTGTTGCCCCTGCAGCTTGCATCAAATCACCACCCCAGCAACGGATGTTGGCAGATATATCCAGTTTGTGCAGTTCTTTGATAAGATTGCTGCCATGTAGGTCGCCACTTGCTTCTCCTGAAATGATGTAATATTTCATGCCACTAACCCGCAAGGGAAATTGATGAGCCTGCAAAATACAGCTTTGGTTTCTATTGATAAAGTTGTTCGTTTCTATAAATACCTAGAATAACTAAAAAAATAGTTGTACAACTAAATAATTAGTCATTATATTTGTACAACTAAAAAAGTAGTTGAAGATGAACAAGCCTTTAACCAAAGCGGAAGAACAAGTAATGCAATGTTTATGGAAACTCGGCAATGCTTACCTCAAGGATATTATTGATGCTTTGCCGGAACCAAAACCACATAGCAATACAGTGGCCACCATCCTAAAAATTTTGATTGACAAAGAGTACGTGGGGCATGAAGTACATGGCCGTGTTCACTATTACCACTCATTGGTGAGCAAGGAAGATTATTCATCCAGCAGCATACGCACATTGGTGGATGGTTATTTTGAAGGCTCCTTTGCTGATGCAGTTTCCTTTATGGTAAAGCAGAAAGACCTTAAAGTAAAGGATCTTGAATTGCTGTTGCAACAAATCAAAACCAAAAAATAAATCATTATGCTAACTACCGCTTACTACTTTTTGCAGGTTGTATTATGCAGCAGCGTTATGATGGGCTATTATTGGCTGGTGCTGCGTAACAAACGTTTCCATCAATACAACCGTTTTTATTTATTGGGTGTTGCCCTACTTTCATGGTGCATCCCATTAGTAAAAATAAATGTGGCCAAGCCAGTTGATGAAACAGCTCCCCAATTGATCAACTGGGTAAATATAGTGGCAGGCAATAATTCCGAAATAGAGCAAATTGTTGTGCAGAAAGGATTTGCTATTAATTGGGACATGGTGGTCGTCAGTTTATATACTTGTGTAAGTGCTATCTTCTTGTTCTCTATAGTGATTGCTTTGATTCGTGTTTACAGCTTGCTAAGAAAATACTCCTGCAAGAATTTGGGCGATGTTTATATAATTATGACGAACAATGTAAAAGGAACGCCCTTCTCTTTTTTCAAGTACATCTTTTGGAACGACGCTGTGGATATACAAACACATACTGGCCAGCAAATGATGCAGCATGAACTTGCACATGTAAGGGAGAAGCATAGCGTAGATAAAATATTCATGCAATTGATCATGATGTTCGGCTGGTTCAATCCCTTCTTTTGGTTACTAAAAAAAGAACTGAATTTGATTCATGAATTCATTGCAGACAATAAAGCCATTAAAAATGGCGATGCATCCTCGTTGGCTGCCATGCTGCTAGCTGCTGCTTATCCCAATCAGCAATACCTGTTAACTAATCCTTTTTTCTTTTCACCAATTAAACGAAGAATTCTTATGCTCACAAAAACCAACAATCCAAGATTATCTTATGCAAGAAGGGTAGTGGTGCTGCCATTGCTTGCAGTAACAGTTATGCTGTTTGCTTTCAGGAAGAAAGATGCAGCAAAAAGCACGCTGCCCTTAAGTAAGGTTTATACCGTAGTAATTGATGCGGGCCATGGTGGCAAGGACTTTGGTGCTGCGGCTGCTGATGGCACAAAAGAAAAAGATTTAGCATTATTGATGCTGAAAGCAATAAAGAACACCAACACCAGTGAAAAGATAAAACTGGTATTTACTAGGGAAGAGGACATATACCAAAGTCCTATAGAGAAAGCAAAATTTGTGAATGAACAGAAGGCCGATTTGTTTATTTCATTACATATCAATTGGGCTGCAAAGGATTCAAAAATATCAAGTGGCGTGGAAATAAATATTTCAAAGAATGATGGAAACCTTGATGCAGTTGAACAGAGTAAATTATTTGCATTGTCAATTAATCAATCGCTAGCCAAATCATTCAAGTCCAATGGAATCAAAACGCAAAGCAAAAGTATTTGGGTATTGAAAGAAAGCAATTGCCCTGCTGCACTAATTGAATGTGGTTTTATTAGCAATCCAACGGACTTGGCATTGATGAAAGATGAAAAACAGAGGAACAAAATGGCTGAATTGATACTGGAAGGGGTTGGCAATTATTTGGCGAATAATGGTGTGGCTGCTATAAATAGTAATGAAGGATATAATGCCAATAGCAGCAGTTTAACTGTAAATGAACTGGCTAGTAATGACAGAATAGAAAAAAGCCGCTACAAAAATTACATAGCAAATGATACCAAAGCAACGGAAATCTTCAATTTAAAAGCTAATGTTCTAGTTATGGATGGATCAGGAACCTTATATGACGACAGTTCCAAAATGCAGAAAGTTCATATAAGGGCAGTGACGGATTCAACTCATAAAGGAACAGTCAAAAGGGCATCTGTTATTATGGGTGGGCAATTAAACAATGATCAACCAACCTTGGCAAAAGAAACCAGCATTCAAAAAATGTTGATTATTCTGGATGGAACCCCAATGGCCTTTGATGACTTCAAAAAGGTCATAAACATGAGCGATGTGGATTCCATTAGATTATACAGGAAGCCAAGCGAATTGGCTCAGTATGGAGAAATCGGAAAAAATGGTGTTATGGTAGTAATTACCAAAAAGAAGAAAGTTCCTGTTACAATGCTATCCCCTTTGAACAATAGCTATGTAAAAGAAAAGTTTGGCAAGAACCTCATGGAAAGTAAAATATCCTATAGGAATGACGGTACAAAAATCTGTTCAAAAACAGACAGCGATGTAAAAAGCATTGCTATAGGAACGGTGACTTTTGCTGGCAAAATATCAGATGAACAAGTAGTTATAGTGAGGGGAAATGATAAATTTGTGACTTATGCAGGCATGAACAGTACGAGACTACAAAAAAAAGGTCAAGCTGTTTCAGTAGGCACATCTATTGGTGAAGCAGGGAGGTTGGACAATGAAAATTATGTAATGCTGATGGTGTCCGATAAAAAAGGCCAATTTGTTGACCCTGAAAGTTTATTGGCTGCAAGATAAAATTGCATCCACAATGTATGAAATAAAAAGCCATTGAACTTTCAATGGCTTTTACAATTATGGGTGGGGACTAAAAATTAAACTACTAGAAACTGTTCATGTATATAATCTGCAACACTTACCAAGTTATTAGTCTCCTCATACATTTTCAATTGCCTATCAGCCCCTGTACCATTCTCCATCATCTTCGTGATATAATTAATCATGTGGCGGCTGCCCAAATCATCTACTACATCATCCACAAAATCAAGCAGCTCATAAATTAATAGACGGGTGTTTACTTCACTTTCCTTACCAAAATCTATCAAGCTGCCATCAATACCATAACGGCCAGCACGCCATTTGTTTTCTGTAATCAAAGCACGTTGGTACATAATGAAATTTAAATTCTGGTGGCGAAGTTTATACAGTTTTGCACAGATGGCCTGGAACAGTGCAGCAATCGCAATTGTCTCACTTACTGTCATTGGCACATCACAAATTCTGAACTCAACTGTGTTGAAGAAAGGGTGTACACGAAGGTCCCACCAAATCTTCTTGGCATTGTCTATACAGTTTGTTTTAATCAGCACATTTACATAACGCTCGTATGCCTCATAGCTTTCAAAATAATCCGGAATGCCTGTCCGTGGAAACTTGTCAAACACCTTTGTACGGAAAGACTTGTAGCCCGTCTTCCTTCCCTCCCAAAATGGGGAATTAGTACTTAATGCATAAACGTGTGGAAGGAAATACCTTGCACTATTGGCAATGTGCATCGCCATATCATTGTTCTCCATGCCCACATGCACATGCAACCCAAAAATTAAGTTGCTTCTAGCGGCTTCCTGCAGTTCATTTACTATTTGGCTATAGCGGACGTGATCCGTAATCAATTGGCTTTCCCAATGGCTGAAGGGGTGGGTTCCGCTGGCACCAACCCAAAGGCCAAGGTCGCCAGCAATTTGTGAAATGGTGCCACGCAGCGTGGCCACATCCTTAAAAGCCTCATCCACATCCGCACAAATATCTGTGCCCACTTCCACAACAGCCTGGTGCATTTCGGCCTTCACCTTGTCCTTGATTAGTTTCTGGCCTTCATGCACAATTTTTTGTTCATGGCTTTTGAGCTCACGGGTTTGTGGGTCCATAACCATATATTCTTCTTCCACACCAAGGGTGAAATGACGGTAACTTAGGTTTGCCATATTTTGTAGCAGGGTTTAGTTTTCAAAAATTTGTTCTACGGGTATTGTCAGCTCAGTTAAAACAGCGGAACCAATTGTTTCTCCGGGAGCATAAGGTTTACTGCCTATGTATTTACTGTTAGTCAACGTATAAATAATAAGGTTCTGTTCCACTGGATTAACAATCCAGTATTCCTTCACACCAGCTTGCTGGTACACTTCAAATTTTAGTTGCACTTCTGTTTTTGAATTGCCGGGCGAAAGTATTTCAACCACCAGATCCGGTGCACCGCAGCAGCCTCTTGCATCTATTTTTTGCGGGTCGCAGATAACGCATAAATCGGGCTGAACAACAGTGGTTACCTCATCATCCTTTTTTTGGTTGTGTACGGGAAGCCGAACATCAAAAGGGGCAGCAAAAACTTTGCAAGGCTTCCTGTACAGGTGGTTGGCAATAAGCAGGAACAAATTCCCGCTCACTGTTTGGTGACTGGTATTGGGGGCAGCCAGCTTTAAAATCCTTCCACGGAACAGTTCAATTCGTTCCTCTATTTTCCATTTCAAATAATCGGCATAGGTATAGCCATAGTTGGCAGCAGGTTCCTCCACCAAAATGTCTTCTATATCGTGTTCTTGAATGCGGTACATGGAAACGAATTTAAAAAGCCTGCCAACAGGCCCAGCTTAAATGTTCCAAAAGTTACAAGTTTTTATCTGGTTGAACAAACAATTAACCTGTAACTTTTGGAATTTTAATGTTATTTGTACAAAGCCTTTTTAGCGGCACTGTGTTGAATGTACTTGCCCCAAGTTAGGTTGTCCTTGCCAAGTTCAAAGCTCTTTGCTTTTTCAATGGCAAAGTTGGCAGCAGTTTCCACCACCCAGGCAAAGTTCTCCTCACCAACGCTGGTGCGTTCTGCATCCGGTGCAGGGTTGCAGAAGTCAATGGCATAAGGAACGCCATCACGCAATGCCAGTTCAACAGTATTGAAATCGTAACCCAAATAATGGTTGATGCGTAACACAATGTCCTTCATCTCCTTCAGCTTTTCTGGCGTTGGTTTAAAGTCGGCCACATAGCGCAGGTGGTGCGGGTTGCGTGGTTCATAAGGCATAATTAAAACATCCTTGCCACCAATGCAGTAGCAGCGGTAATACTCCTCAAAAACAATTTCCTCCTGCAGCATCATAATCAACTGTTTGGTTTCTGCATGCTTCTCAAAAAAGTCCTCAATGCTTTCCAGCTTGTACACATTCTTCCAGCCGCCACCAGCAAAAGGTTTCATGTAGGCAGGAAAGCCCGTGTAGTTAAAGATACCTTCCCAGTCCATTGGGTAGGCAAGGTTGCTGAAAGATTCATTGGAAGTATCATCCGGCAAATCCCTTGAAGGAAGGATCACTGTTTTGGGAACGGGCACATCAATTTTTGTGGCTAAACAGTTATTGAAAAATTTCTCATCTGCACTCCACCAAAATGGGTTATTGATAACAGCCGTGCCGCACAAAGCTGCGTTCTTTAAATAGGCACGGTAAAAAGGAACGTCCTGGCTGATACGGTCAATAATCACTGCATACTCTGTAGGTTCGCCCTGCATTACCTTGTCAATGCGTACGGATTCCGCAACAATGCCGGGAATGTTTTTGCTGTTCACCCTTTCAATAAAAGCTTCCGGAAAACTTCTTTCCTTTCCGTGCAAGATGCCAATTTTCTTCATAACTGTTGATTTGGTTAAAAATGTTTAGTTGGTAGATTGGCGTGCAAAATTATCCATGTACGGATTTTTTCATGCACATCCGATTTCAATATAGGAAACTTGTTTGGAACCTGACAATTTTTTTCTGTATAAATAGCCCTTATCTTTTTTATTGCTTTCCCTTATTTTTGAAAGATATGCCCGAAGAAAAAACTACTATGCTTTCCTATGTTGTTACAGAACATATTACCCTCTATTCCCAGTTCCTGGAAAGGGATGTTTTGGTGGATGCCTACCTGCCCACTAGCGTTGCCCATCCCGAACAAATGAGCCTGCTACTGATTAATGACGGGCAGGACCTGCCCAAAATGCCCTTTGACGAAATACTGGATGAACTTTATACCAATAATGCTATTGAACCACTCATCTGTATTGGCATTCATTGCGGTCCCGAAAGAAAGAGGGAATACGGAACGGCCTACAGTGCAGACTACAAAGGTTTTGGCAACAAAGCTGGACTGTACAACAAATTCCTGTTTGATGAGCTCATGCCCTTTATCCGCAAGCATTTCAACACTCCATCTTTCAAAGAGAAATCCTTTGCCGGTTTTTCATTGGGGGCATTGAGTGCATTGGATATTGCTTGGAACCATGCCAGTGAATTTACAAAAGTGGGCATCTTTAGCGGCAGCCTTTGGTGGAGGAGAAAAGGGTATGATGATGGATATGATGATGAAATGGACAGGCTCATGCACTTGCAAATAAGAACAGGCACATTTTACCCCTGGCTCAAATTTTACCTACAGTGTGGTGCACTGGACGAAAAGGCAGATCGCAACAACAATGGTATCATCGACAGCATTGATGATGCACTTGATTTGATTGTGGAACTAAAGGCAAAAGGTTTTACCGACGAGCATATTAAATATGTACTGCTAGAAGATGGCAGCCACGACGTGCCCACTTGGGGAAGGGCATTGCCGGATTTCCTGAAATGGGGCTGGGGTAGATAATAATTTTAAATAGCTTCTAAATGGATGATGTAGAAGCCTGCCAATAATCAACAATCTTTTTGATCATGTCCTGCAGTTTTTCCTGCGTATTGGGCTTAATAAAATAGCCCTGCATTGGCAGGGAATGTGCAGTTTTAATAGTATGCTTGTCCAGTGCAGTGGTGAAAAATAGATAGGGAATATTTTTCGCCCTCAATTTTTCGGTTGACAGTATTTTTTCCAGCACTTCAAACCCATTTATTTTGGGCATATTGATATCTGCAAGAATAAAGAGGGGATACATTTCGCCAACGCTCAAAAAATTCAGGGCCGTGTTGCCATCGGCAAAATAGAATACCTTGTTGGGGTATCCCAATTTTTCAAATACTTCTACCAGCATATGCTGGTCATCCACATCATCCTCTATCACCACAATGGGACCTAATGCGTTCATGCAATAGTTGTTTAAAAGGGTTTAGGAAAAAGAGGTGCAGGTCAGCAAAGAATCGTGGCAAACTGCCAAATCTTTGCAATTATAAAAGCTATTTATTTGGGTATGGTATTTTCTTCTTTTAACGTATTTGCGGGCTTGTCATAACTTAAGTAGCATTCAAATAATTGCTGCAATAGGTAGGAGCCTAAAAAATCAAATCAGTAAGTTAGGTCCTTTAGTTATGAGTAGTTTTGAAAATTGAACCTATTTGCTCACAAACAATGTTTCGTAATCTAATAATAAAGAACAGTCCTTGTACTTAATTTGCTGGGACTGTTAGTTGCGGAACATTTTGTATGGGAAAATTTATTTGGACTATTCCAACCGTAAAAATCCGAACAAAAAAAGGGTGTTTTCACCGCCAACTGTGAATTCCATTTGTGATAGTATTACGCTTGAAAAGTAAAGGCTTAACCTTTCTACATTCTCTCTCAAATTAGTGATGCAGGAATTGCATACAAATTTAGTTGGACGTCAGGGCAGTAGCGGGGGCTGCTGCCCTGTTTTTAAACAATGGACCTCCGATTTTTAAGACGCTTGGTTCTTTAATATCAACTTCAGTAACTTTATTCAACAATAGATACTACAGTTTTCAACTGCCGCCATTTCATTAAGCCATAATCATTGATGCATTTTAACAGGCCACAGTACGAAGGGAAAACGCTAACATAAGTTAAGACAATGGAAAAAGAAAGTATACACAACAAGTCAAATGGACAAAGTCCAACACCTTTCTCGCAGACTTACCTTCACGGCACAAAAGCAGACCTTGTAATCGGTGACTTTATTGAAGCTGGTTTCAACTCAAATTTTGGACAGAGAATTAACGCAAAATACATTTTCCTGACAGCCACACTGGATGCTGCTATTTGGGGTGCTGAACTTGCCTTTGGAGAAGGACGTGAAAGGATTTATTTAGTGGAGCCTACAGGTCCCATTGAGGACGATCCCGATTTGACAGACAGGAAATTCCCGGGTAACCCAACAAAGTCCTATCGTTCAATGCATCCGTTTAAAATTGTTGGAGAAGTTACCCTTTGGCAAGGGCATCCGCCAGAACAAGTCAAAACAATGAAAGACGCACTGGCAAGGCTAAAAGAGCAGGGCATAAATTCGTTAAATGACGAATAGACCTATCTGCAAAGTTGGGGATAGGAGAACGAAACTACAAAAAATACATCCTCACCATCTGGCTCCAGTACTGTGCCTTATGTGCTTCGCCTTTCCATAGCTGGAAAATATGGTTAACGCTCTGTTCAGTCAGTATGCTATCGAGCAGCAGGTTGTTTTCCAAAAAAGCATCCTCCTTGCCCACGGCAATAATGATTTCCATCTTCTTGATAATCCGGTGCATCTGCTCATTCTTGTGCAGGTCCTTTAGGTAACGGGTTGGCTGGTGCCAGAAAACCAGTTCATCCATATGGCCTTCCAATAGGTCTTCAAAGAAGGGTAGGGAGATGGTAACATCATAACGCCCACTCATGCCCACCACTTTTTTAAACAACTGCGGATGGCGGAACGCAATGTTCACGGCATGGTAGGCACCCAAGCTGCAGCCAGCAGACACCATGTAGGGGTGTTGGTTCTTTTGTCTAACAAAGGGAATGACTTCCCTGATGATATATTTTTCAAACAGCACATGACGTTTCATGCGTTCTGCAGGCAGAAGTTCCTTGTTGTAGAAACTTTCCTTATCCGCACTGTCCAGGCAGATGACCTGTAATTGCCCTGCTTCAATTTCGGGGCCAAGAGCATTGATAACTCCCCAATCTTCATAATCGTAGAAACGGGCAGTACGTGTGGGAAAGAAGAGCACAATCTTGCCTGCATGGCCAAATACCAATAGTTCCATGTCCCTCTGTAAATTGGGACTGTACCATTTTTGATATTCCCTTTGCATGGGAGTGTTGGTAGGTACGGATATTGACATGTTTTATTGTTGTGTTAAATGAACCGATTTACTAGTAAGCGTTTCATTTATTATTTCTTTCCATAAGGCATAACCTTTTTCGTTGATATGCAGCCCCTCCGGTTCAAATAAATCCCTTCTTGGGTAGCTGTTCTCGTCCAGCATCCTGTCATAGACATTCACGAAAAAAGTGGCATCGTTCATACGTTCAATTTCCGCTTCAATAAGTTCATTGGTAAACTTGATTTGCTTGATGATATTGAAACGCCTGATGCTTGGCTTTATGGAAATGTAAGCTACTGGAATATTGCCAAATTTTTTCCGGATATCAACCATCAACTGTTTGAAAAAGATGAACATTTCCTCAGGATGCCTGCCATCTCCAAGGTCATTATCACCTGCATAAATTGCCATTCCCTTGGGATTTAGCCCTGCCATGACTCTGTCAAAATACCAAACGCAAGCAGCCATGGTGGAGCCACCAAACCCAAGATTGATGGGCTTGTAGCCATTGAAGTCTTCGTTTAAGGATTGCCACATCCGTATGCTGGAACTGCCATAGAAAATGAGTTCGGGCTGTTCGGTAATTTCCGCTTTAATTATTTCCAAACGCTTTATGTCTTCTTCGTACCAAAACATGCACTTAACATTTAGTAATGGAGCAAATGTAGCGGGTTGGGGATGGAATTAAGTGTTTAAAGGAGAAGGTCTACATTTTTGAAGCTGGCATAAAGAGAAAAGCGATTGTTGCAACGAGGCAACAATCGCTTTTTATAAAAATGTTTTTGGTTTCTACAAATCAAATCGGATGCCTTGTGCCAATGGCAAATTGCTTCCCCAGTTGATGGTATTTGTTTGCCTGCGCATATAAGCCTTCCATGCATCGCTGCCACTTTCACGGCCACCGCCTGTTTCTTTTTCACCACCAAAAGCCCCACCAATTTCTGCACCACTAGTTCCTATGTTCACGTTGGCAATACCGCAGTCGCTTCCTCCTTGCGAAAGGAACTGTTCAGCTTCCCTCATGTTTAAGGTCATTATAGCAGAGGACAAGCCTTGGGGCACACCATTCTGCAATGCAATGGCTTCATCTATCGTACTGTATTTCATCAAGTATAAAATGGGTGCAAAGGTTTCATGCTGCACAATCTGCATGTCGTTTTTTGCTTCCGCAATGCAGGGTTTAACATAGCAGCCACTGGTGTATTCGTTGCCTTCTACTATGCCACCTTCTACCACAAAGTTGGCTCCCTGCTCCTTACCCTTTGCAATGGCGTTAAGGTACATGCCCACTGCATCCTTGTCAATCAATGGGCCTACATGGTTATTGCTGTCCAAAGGGTTGCCAATGCGTAACTGTTTGTAAGCATTCACCAATTTATTCTTGAAGTTATCATAAACGGATTCATGGATAATTAATCTCCTGGTGGTGGTGCAACGCTGACCTGCAGTGCCAACAGCACCAAACACGGCACCGACTAGACTCATATCAAGGTCTGCATCTTTTGAAATGATGATGGCATTGTTGCCGCCCAATTCCAGGATTGTCTTACCCAATCTTGCAGCAACAACTGCATTTAGTTCCTTGCCCATTCTGGTGCTGCCCGTTGCACTTACCAATGGGATATTGGTATCGTTACTGAGCCATTCACCCACTTCCCTTGCACCCTGCACCAAGCAGTTTACGCCTTCAGGCACATTGTTTTTCTTGAAAACATCAGCAACAATATTTTGCACCGCTACTGCACACAAGGAGGTTTTTTCACTGGGTTTCCAAATGCACACATTTCCACAAATCCAAGCCAGTGCAGCGTTCCAGCTCCACACCGCTACTGGAAAATTAAATGCCGATATAATGCCCACTATACCCAATGGATGCCATTGTTCATACATCCTGTGGTTGGGCCTTTCACTGTGCATGGTCAGCCCATATAACTGGCGGGACAGGCCAACAGCAAAATCGCAGATATCAATCATCTCCTGCACTTCGCCATAACCTTCCTGCAGGCTCTTGCCCATTTCATAACTTACCAATTTGCCAAGGGGTTCTTTGTTTGCCCTTAATGCTTCCCCAACTTGGCGAACAATTTCACCACGTTTGGGTGCTGGCCATGTTCGCCATTCCGGAAAAGCTGTTGTTGCTTTTTGTATGGCCTGTTTATATGATTCTGCATCCGCACTAACCACGGAGCCAATAAGTTTTCCATCAACGGGGGAGAAGCTTTCGATTGTTGGACCCTTACTTTCTATCCATGTGGCTCCAGTGGATACACCTTTATTCTGTTGTTGAATGTTGAGTTGTTTCAAGAATTCCATGCAAGCAAATATTTTAATTAATGAGTAAAAGTCAATGGTCCAACTGTTCAGTAATGGCGTGTTGATGAAAAGTATGTTGCCACTAAAGCCAATAGTAGTCTACTGTTTGTGCATTAAACAACTTTGGTCAAAACGCAAATTAAGGGTTTAAAAATAAAAAAGGTATTGCCAGATTGAGAACAATCAGCAATACCATGAAATGTAACCCTGCATGAAACAGTCTTGAATATGTTTAAGTGGAACGTTTTGTATTGATGGGTTAAAAATATAGTAGCACTTTATCTTTTTTCCATTGCTTAGGTGAACAGTAAAAAAACGTCGGGGAATAGCTAATGCTGTGTTACTTGCAATAGCTTTTCATACACATCTGCATAACTGCTGCCAATGGGAATCTCCTTTCCTGCAACGGTTACTTTGTTTTTACTGAATTTTTCCACTTTGCCTAATGGAATGATGTAGGAACGGTGGATTCTTGCAAATGCTGACGTGGGAAGCTTTTCTTGTACACCTTTTAATGTCATTAACGTAAGCACAGGATAAGGCTTAATATGTATTTTAATATAGTCATCCAACGCTTCAATCAGGTCAATATCCTTGAGGTTTATTTTCATCATCTCATAGTTCACTTTCACATAGATACTGCTCATCTGCAGGTCCTGTGATGCGAGGAAGTCAATATACTCTTTTGCTTTGTACACCGCTTTCAGGAACCTGTCATACTCAAACGGCTTCAAGAGATAATCAACAGCTTCCACATTGAAACCGTCCACTGCATAATCCTTGAATGCGGTGGTGAAGATGACAGCGGGTTTTACGTGAAGGCTTTTATAAAACTGCATACCATTGATGTCCGGCATTTGAATGTCCAAGAAGATAAGATCAATTTTATTTTCAGCTAAATAAGCTTTGGCTTCATCAGGGTTCGTAAATACCTTTTGCAATTGCAAAAAAGGTATTTTGCTGCAATACTGACTTACTAATTGCAGTGCCAAAGGTTCGTCGTCAACAGCTATGCAGGTAATGTTCATACAGTAGTTATTTCCAGTTGTACTTCAAAAATATGTCCATCATTCAGCACCTTTAATGTGTGTGTGTCTGGATACAGAAGTTCCAGTCTCCTTTTTGCATTATTGATACCGATGCCAGTGGTGTCATGTATTCCATTGTCCGCTTTTACAATGGTATTGATAACGTTAAAATAGGTTTTGTTGCCTTCAACCTTAAACAAAATGTTTATTTCAGATGCCTCTTTGGTGCTGACACCATATTTAAAAGCATTCTCCACAAATGATATAAAGAGGAGTGGGGCAATTTGCTTGTTGGTAATATCGCCCTCTGTTTTGAACTGCACTTTTACTTTGTCCGTAAGCCTTACCAATTGCAGATCTATAAAGTTCTTTACAAAATCTATTTCCTTTTCCAAGGGCACTCTGTCCGTTTGCGTTTCCGTAAGTATATAACGCATGATGGAAGAAAGACGCATGACAGTGGGAGCGGTCTTGTCGCTCTGCACCACAGCTAAGGAATAAATATTGTTGAGCGTATTAAAGAAGAAATGGGGATTTACCTGTGACCTCAAGAAGGAAAGTTCGGTGTTTGTTTTTTCATGTTCTATTTCCTGCTTTGTTCTCTCTGCATTAAGCCATTGTCCCATTACAGCGATACAGATACCTATTGCAAACACGAGCAAGAAAACGACAAAGGATCCTTGGTAATACCATTTAAAGGCTAGGGTATTGTTCCGTTGCTGTGCATTGCGTTTGCCATTTTTTGAACTATCCAGCTTTGCCCTGATGCTGTCCCTTTGTTGCAGGGTAGTGGCTATTGTATCTGTTGGCATGGGTGGACGGCGTTGCCTGAATTCCAGCCTCATCTCCTCACGGATAATTTCTTCTGTTGTTCCATTGATAGCAAAAGTGAGGGGTCTTGGTATGTAGACAAATGCGGTAAAGAAAACGGCAATGATTAATAGATAGATGAGCCATTTTTTCTTAAAGAGAAATTTGGGTATCAGCAATAAGGTATTGAGATAGTAGAAGGCAAGTAGGTAAACATTGATTACAATCAACAGTACGGTTCTATGCTTTATGAGTATCGCTGAATTCTCTTTTGGTTGGTCTGAAAAAATATAGGGCAACATAAAGAAGCAAATCCATACAACGATATGTACAAGTACAACGAATATTTTTTTGTTAGGTTTCAAATACGGTATTGATTAGTGGTACAAAAAATGAAGTTATGGGAAAACCATAGCTGCATTAACTGCATAAAGAAAGTTTGGGGTGAAAGAAGAAATCTAATCGGTAAATGTTTATGGCTTTGTCAAGCCCAATATTTTATTGGTCAATACCTGCCAACTGTATTTCTTTTTTTCTTCTTTGAGATGGGGTAGGAAATGCGTTTCGCCCAAACTGTAAAGCTCTTGAATTTTTTGGGCAATAGCGGTTGCATTTGGCTCGGCTACCAAACCAACTTTACCATCGGGCACAAGGCTGGGTAGGCCACCCACATTGGTTACGAGCATTGGCTTTTCGAAATGGTAGGCTAGGGGAGTAACGCCACTTTGGGTTGCGTTTTTATATGGCTGAATAACGAAGTCGGCAGCGGATAAATAATATTTTACTTCGCTGTCAGCAATGAAATCTGTTCTTAGGATTAGCGATGGGGAAATGTTCAGTTGGGCAATTAAATCATCATACTGTTTGCGGTCTTCATAGAATTCACCAGCAATGAGCAGCTTTATAATGAATCCCGAATGTTGGCTATTGAGTATGGATATTGCTTCTAACAACAAATCAAGGCCCTTGTATTTTCTGATGAAACCAAAGAAAAGGATGATGTTTTCATTTTCTGGTATGCCCAAATGTTTTCTTGCTGCTTGCTTGTTCAGTGCTTCGCCAAAGTTGTCATATAAAGGATGAACAACTTGCTGTGCAGGTTTTTGGGTAAAGAGGCGTAAGTCTTGCATTACTTTTTCACTCATGGTGATGAAGGAGTCAACAGGCTTTAAAAAATATTTGGTGAAAGGTTTGTCCCCTGGTCTTTTTTCATGCGGAATTACATTGTCTGCAATACAGATCACTTTGGTATGCCTGTTCTTTTTTACAAGCCTTAAAATGGTTCCCAAGCATGGCCCCATAATAGGTAACCAGTAACGTACAACAATAATGTCTGGTTTTAGTTGTTTCAGTTCATTGCCCACTTTAATCCAGTTGAATGGGTTCATGGAATTGATGCAGATTTTTATCTTGATATCTATTGGTGCAGGCTCACTGGAATATTGTGTAGTGCCCGGAAATAGGAAGCTGGGGTATTGCAGGGAGAATGTATAAATGCTGCTATCAAAACCTTCCTGCTGGAACTGGCGTGCAAGCCTTTCGTCAAAAGATGCTAAACCACCGCGAAGTGGGTGTGCAGGACCAATAATGATTACTTTTTGTTTTGATGACACAAACTATTTTTAGAATTAATGTTGGTAAACTTCCCAAACACAACTAGTATTATGATATTAAAACTATTTGTAAATAAGTGGGTTGTCCAGACTTATACACCCAGCTTCTTCTCTATCAAATAGGAATTCCTTTCAGGTGCGTTCCTAGCCAGTAGTTCTGCTACAAAGCCTGCAAGAAACAATTGCATACCAATAACCATTACCGTGAGGGCTATGTAGAAGACTGGTTTATTGGTAAGGGAATAATCAATAAACGCAAATTTTGCAATGACCATATAAATGCTCATACAAAAACCCAGCATGAAGCAAAGTGTTCCATACAAACCAAAAAAGTGCATGGGGCGTTTGCCAAACTTGCTTACAAAGCTGATGGTGGCCAAATCGAGGAATCCATTAATGAAACGTTCCCAGCCAAATTTGGTGGTGCCGTATTTCCTCGCTCTGTGCTCCACCACTTTCTCGCCAATTTTGCGGAAGCCTGCCCATTTTGCAATTACAGGAATGTAACGGTGCATCTCCCCATACACTTCAATGCTTTTGATTACTTTGTTCCTGTAGGCTTTCAATCCGCAATTGAAATCATGCAGTTGTATGCCACTGCTCCACCGTGTGGCTGCATTGAAGAATTTGGTAGGGATGGTTTTGGTGATGGGGTCGTAACGTTTCTGTTTCCAGCCGCTTACGATATCAAAACCCTCTTCGGAAATCATTTTATAAAGGCCGGGAATTTCATCAGGGCTGTCCTGCATATCAGCATCCATGGTAATGACAACATTGCCTTTAGCTGCTTTGAAACCTTCGTTCAATGCACCACTTTTGCCATAGTTCCTTTGAAACTTGATGCCTTTGAAGTTGCTGTTGTTGGAGGCAATTTTTTCAATGACGTTCCAGCTATTGTCTGTGCTGCCATCATCTATCATGATGACTTCATAACTGAAATTGTTTTGAGTAACGACACGAACAATCCACTCACTCAATTCCGGTAGCGATTCGTCTTCATTGAACAATGGTATGATGATGGAGATGTCCATTAATTGTTATTGTCTTCTAAAGGATTATAGTTGGGATTTTTCTTTGCAACTGCTGCACCCAACAGTGAAAAGATACAGCCCATGATGAGGAACATCAAAACGGATCCTGCCACAGCAAAAGGAACGGCAAATTTCCTGGCCATTGCCAAACCCTGTTCCATTTGGTCTGCGGGCATATTCTTTTCAATCATTCCCTTTCTTGCTTCTTCAAGCCCTATGTCAATCATTTCGGGCATAATGAATTTCAAGGAGATAAATGTATATAAGCCTATAATAGCAGTAGCAGCAGCAGTTGTTTTAAAGCCATGTGCAAATGTGTTTCCAAAAGTTACATTCCCGTTTAGTTGTTTTGCATAGGAAATGCAGGCCCAGGTAACGCCAGCCGCCAGTATGACAAATTGCAATGCACCCATTCCCGATGTTTTGTCCAAACCTGAAAAGTGGGTTGCCAAGCCAATAACGATTAACGCCAAGGCCAAGATGAGTCCCTTGATGGCAGGAGTTGTTACTTTTTGTTCCATAGCGTTTTAGATTGATTTAGTTTAAAATGATGTTCCCTTTATTAACCACACCAATAACTTTTCCTGTCAGTGGCATATCAACAAAAGGAGAGTTGATTGATTTGCTTTTATTGTTTTGCTTGTTCAGAACAGTATTTCCAGTTCTACTAAAGATGGTGAATGATGCTGCTGAACCTTCAGCAATATTTGTTGCAGGCAATCCAAAAATATTACAGGCGTTGCTGCTGAACAGCTTTACTATTTGTTCATTGCTCAACTGGGGCAATAAATGATTGACAGTAGCATAAGCAGTTTGCAGGCCAATCATGCCGTACTTGGCATATTCAAATTCGCAAACTTTATTGTCCCAATCCTGTGGTAAATGGTGCGATGCAATGCAGTCAATTGTTCCGTCCAAAACGGCCTCCTTCAACAGTTCCATGTCCCTTTTTGTACGTAAGGGAGGGTTTACTTTTAAGTTGGTATTGTAGCCTTGTACATCTTCATCACAAAAGAACAGATGGTAAGGTGTAACGGAGCAGGTGATTTTCAATCCGGCATTTTTTGCCCGCTTAATATATTCTAGTGATTTTGGTGAACTAACACCTGTGAAGTGCAATTTTGAATCTGCATAACGGGCCAGCTTTATGTCCCTTGCCACCATTAGTTCCTCACCCATCATGGGAATGCCGGGCAAGCCCATTTGGGTGGAGATAATACCTTCGTTCATTAAACCAAATTTGCCAATGCTGCTATCAATGGGCATTTGAACAACCACACCATCAAAGGCTTTTACATATTGCAGGGCTTTTAGGAGCAAGCCCGATGTTTGCACAGGATGTAACCCATCGCTGAAAGCTATGGCACCACTTGCCTGCATGTCATACATCTCTGCTAAGTCCTTTCCTTCAATATCTTTTGTAATAGCACCCAGTGGATGGATATTTACAGGCAATGCTTTTGATTTGCCAACGATGTATTCCACTTGTGTTTTGCTCTGAACAATTGGGTTGGTATTTGGCAACACAAATACATTGGTGAAACCGCCTGCCGCCGCCGCCGCAGCGCCTGTTTCCAATGTTTCTTTGAATTCAAAGCCAGGGTCATTAAAATGGGAAAAGCAGTCCACCCACCCTTGTGAAACGACGGCATCTTTTTCATCAACCACCACTGTATCATTGTTGGCATTTAAGCCATCGCCAATGGAGGCAATCTTTCCATTTTCAACCAAAATATCCTTTACTTGACCATTGTATGGGGACTGTGTATCTGCAACTGAAACTTTCCTGAGAAGAATCTTCATGTGGGCGTTGAAAATTTTGTGCAATATAGCCTGAAAAATTCTTTTGGAACCTATATTTGCCATCCGCCAAGCAAAACTGCTTGGTTAGGTTCGGGAAGTAGCGCAGCCCGGTAGCGTACATGGCTGGGGGTCATGTGGTCGCAGGTTCGAATCCTGTCTTCCCGACTGAAAGGCTGTTCCAAGCAGGAACAGCCTTTGTTGTTTTTAAACAAGCCTCAGGGAAGCAGCGTTCAACCAGGGGCAGGATTCCATTTGTAATCGTATTGGTGGAGGAACATGAAAACCGGGAGCGGGCATTGCAGAGGGAAAAGCAAATCAAAAGTTGGAAGGGTGGAAATGCGTTCCGGCAACTGATTGCGGAAGTAGCCCCGCCTAACGGCGGTGTACATGGTTGGGGTTACATAAACAATCCTCTTTAGCATTAAGTATCCAATGCCCGGGCCCGGGGGGAAGGAAACAATGTTTCATGATTCAAAAAAATGTGGCAAATAAAAACGTGGCAATTTAAATTGCCACAAAAAAATTGCCACACCGATGTGGCAAAACAAAACGTGGCAGTCTAAATTGCCACAAAAAAAATTGCCACACGAACGATCGGTTCTACATTAAAGGGTAGGTAGGCAAATGGTGTTGGGTAAGGATAGGTGTATAGCAGGTCAAACCTAACAAATTCCAAATGATACACTATTGCTTAGTGCTTTTGTTGGTTTACTTATTTTATAGGTTTGCTTCGCAAATAGGTATTTGCCACAAAGACCTAAGATTAAAAGCTTCGCTTTTCTTTGACAGATTACCGAGAAGTAGGTAAACGGAAAGTAAGTAGCATGCAACTTCTCGTTTTACCTACTTCCCGGTAAAAACAATAGCGAAGCCATTGCCTAGCATGTAAAAAAAAAACCGATAAACTTATCGAGGAATTTCCTAATTTATGTTCAAGGTTCTTGGGGTTCGGTGTTGGTTACTTCTTCTCCGGTTTCGCCTTCAGGGCTCTTTTCCTCTTCCTCATTGAGGGCGGTTGCCTGTTCTGCTTCATCGGCTGCCTGCAAAGCAGCTTGCTCTTCTGCCTGTTCCTCGTCAGACAGTTCACCGTCAATATTCAGGTCAAGTTCCAATGGAGGGACGGGCTGCTCGATGGTTTCTGTTTCTATGATATCGCCTTCATGGCTCTTGAAGTCTTCGGGGTTGATTAATGTGCCTTCTATGACCTGTTCCGAAAGCACTTCCCTTATTTTGGGCAAATCGTCTGTGGTGTTCAAACCAAAATAATCCATAAAGGATTTACTGGTTGTATAAATCAATGGATGGCCGGGCATCTTTTCGTTCCTGCCGCTTATTACAATCAATTCTTTCTCCAATAATTTCTGCACACTGTAATCACTGTTTACCCCGCGGATGCTTTCAATTTCCCCTTTGGTAATGGGCTGTTTGTAAGCGATGATGGCCAAACTTTCCAGTGCCGCAGTGGATAAGCGTTTCAGGAACTTGTCGCCATTAAGCTGGGCCAATGTTTTATGGTAGTCCTTCTTGGTAAGGAACTGCAGTCCGCCGCCGCTTTCCTTTACTTCAAATGGATAGAATTCGCTATTGTATTTTTCTTTGATGCCCTCTATGCAGCTTTCCACTTGGTCAAGCGTTACACGTTCCTCCAAAAATCCAAAGGCATTGTTGATAAGCTCAACAATCTCCAATGCTGTCAGCGGTTTCTCGCTGGCAAAAATCAGGACTTCTATATGTGGTATAATGGAGGAAAGTTCCAAAAGTTCAAGTGTTTAAAAAGTTTAAGAAGTTCAAGAGGTCTAAAATGTTGAAGACGTTGGTTTAACTTTCAACTTCTTCAACCCTTCAACTTCTCTAACCTTGAAGGGCTGCTGCCCCACTTACAATTTCCGTCAACTCGGTAGTAATGGCTGCTTGCCTTGCACGGTTGTAGGACAATTTCAGTGCTTTCAACAATTCATTGGCATTTTCACTGGCTTTGTCCATGGCAGTCATCCTTGCACCATGCTCACTGGCATTGGCATCCAATACCGCTTTGTACAATTGTGTATTCAGGATTTTGGGCATCAATTCATTTACCAGTTCTTCTTCATTTGGTTCAAAGATAAAATCTGCTTTTTTTGCCCCGGCTTTTGCAACAATCTTGGGGATGGGCAAGAACGGTTCGGCTACAAAAGCCTGCGTTGCGGCATTCTTGAACTGGCTGTAGACAATCTCTATAGCATCGAACTCATTGTTTTCAAAAGCCTTCATGGCAGCCTGTGCAGCAGCCTGAACGGTTTCGAATTTTAGGTTCATGAAGATATCCTTATGGGCAGCATCGGTTTTGTAACCGGATTTGGTCAATGATTCCCAACCTTTTTTACCAATGTTCCAAACAGCTACCTGGCCTTTGGCATATTGGGAAGGGTATTTGGTAGCGATGGTTTCCTTGGCCAATTTAACAACGTTTGCATTGTAGGCACCTGCAAGGCCCCTGTCACTGGTAATCACTATCAGCAATACTTTTTCCACAACCCTTTCTTCCGCTAGTTTCAAGCTTGCACCACCATCAATATTGCTAACAATATTGCTCAACATTTCCTGCAATTTTTGAGCATAAGGCCTCATTTGTATGATGGCATCCTGTGCCCTGCGCAATTTTGCGGCACTCACCATTTTCATGGCCTTGGTAATTTGTTGGGTGCTCTGTACACTCTTGATTCTGTTGCGGACTTCTTTTAACTGACCTGCCATAGCTAAATATTAAATTTCAAGAATAAATTCCAAATGTTCCTGCTGGGATTTGGTATTTATTCATTTGTGATTTTTAAAATTGGCTGCAAAAGTAACAGAAAAGGGCTAAAAATCCATTGCAGATTTTGAATGTGGGTAAAACCCTGCCATAAGACCCATTGATAGGATCTTCCGTTTGCTTCAACCGCTCGTACTGGTTCAGTGAACTGCGGCTCACACCCTGATAACCAGCCAAGGCCTGTTGACTTACACCTATTTCCTGCCTCAATCCCTATCTCCCCTTGTCCATATGCACTTTCTTGGTTCTGGTTGCCCGTTTTTTCATGCTTGCCTATTTTTTGGTGCATGTATTTAATTCAGAAGTCCAATATTCCAAAATGCCATTCAGCCCACAATTCACATCCGAAGAGAAAGGTAGTCATTAGGCACAAGCAGGTTATAAGGGGCAAGTGGATTGGGTTGGATGACTCCCTATCCTTTTAAAATGGTTTTCCTTGCCTTCAGGCTATAGCCAATGAATATCTCGCCGCCTTCTGGACTGCTTTGTTGCAAGGACTTTTTGCTGTGCTTGTAAATACTGATTTCCAATGGGCCTTTTTTTAGTAAAGCTATTTCGGATACAGGAACAGTTGCCTGGTTATTGTGAATGGTGAATTCCCTACCAATATCTTCCGTGCTGGTAGAGGTATCACTTATGGCGATATTTATTTTGCTTCCATCCTCCAATCCTTTAAAGTTCAATGTCCAGTCTTTTTTATTAATGGCAGGCGGAATGGAAGAAACAAGACTAAATGGCTTGAAAACAAATCCTTCCTTCAGGCTGCTTCCGTTGGCATTGAAGAAAGTAAACTCATGCTTGCCAGCAAAGGCTGCAAATGGTTTTTCCACTTGGTAGTAAGCTCCAAAGAATTTGCTACTGTCCACCTTAATGGTTTGCCCATCCAACTGGATTTTTGTTGGACTGTTCAATACCAATGTTGTTCCCTTGTTGCCGCCAAAACGGAAAGTGGCCCTACAGGTTACTGTTTCCTCGCCTTCTGTATAGGTAACGGAATAGGCGATGTGGATGGCATTGGGATTCACATCTTTGCTGTTGGCAATTTCACTGCTTTGGCAAGATGCTAAGAGAATTGCTGCAAGAAGGGTGAGGGTTATTGTTTGCATACTGGTTTATATGTATTGAATGCGAAAGTTAGTTAATGGATTTGTAAAGAAAACGGGTTTGTTTTTAGGCAATAACCATTCTAACCAAATCTGTTACATTTGCCATCCTTCAAAAAGCTGTGCCATTTTGGCGAAAAAAAATTTGGTGCAAGGTTTTTGAAATCGGGAACGCTCAATAACGATATACAGTACATCCCGAATGTGGGGATTCGTACATAAACCAAAATATTATGTTGAAATTTTTAGGAAAACTGTTAGGGGGCAACAAGAGTGAGAAAGATGTGGCCCAGATAAAGCCTATTGTCGAAAAGATCAATGGGTTCTATCAACAGTACCAAAGCCTGACAAACGATGAACTGCGTAACAAAACGATTGAGTTCAAACAACGCATTAAGGAACACCTGAAGGATATTGATGGTGAAATTGCTGCCAAGCAAACAGAAGCTGAGGCTTTGCCTGCAAGTGAAATACATGTAAAGGATGAAATTTACAAAGGGGTTGACAAGCTTAAAAAGGAACGCAACGCAAAGATTGAGGAAGCCCTGAAAGATATACAGGCAGAGGCTTTTGCCGTGATGAAGGAAACAGCCCACCGCTTCACCGCTAATCCCGAACTGGAAGTTACCGCTACACAGTTGGATAGGGATTTAAGTGTTAGAAAGGACTATATCAGCATCATTGGCGATAAGGCTATTTATAAAAACAGTTGGACTGCAGGTGGTACTCCCATCACTTGGAACATGATCCACTATGACGTGCAATTGATTGGTGGCAGCGTTTTGCACAGTGGCAAGATTGCTGAAATGAGTACAGGTGAGGGTAAGACCCTGGTATCTACTTTGCCTGCTTACCTCAATGCATTGGCTGGCGAGGGGGTGCATATCGTTACGGTGAATGATTACCTGGCGAAAAGGGATGGTGAGTGGAACGGTACTTTGTTTGAATGGTTGGGCCTTACTGTTGACTGTATTGACAAGCACGAACCCAATACCGAAGCAAGAAGGAATGCTTATTTGGCAGATATTACTTACGGTACCAATAATGAATTTGGTTTTGACTACCTGCGTGACAATATGGTGCACACGCCAGACGAGATGGTGCAACGCAAGCACCATTTTGCAATGGTGGATGAGGTGGACAGTGTGTTGATTGACGATGCTAGGACGCCATTGATTATATCTGGTCCTATTGGTCGCCAGGACAATATTGAACAGTTCTTTGAACTGAAACCGAGGATTGAGCAATTGGTGGAAGCACAGAAACGTGCCACCAACCAATTTTTACAGGAAGCAAAGAAGAAGATAGCAGAAGGCAATGATGACCCCAAGGATGGCGGTCTGGCTTTGTTCAGGGCTCATCGTGGTTTGCCTAAGAACACGGCATTGATTAAGTTCCTGAGTGAACCGGGTATCCGTGTGAAGCTGCAAAAGGCAGAAAACCATTATTTGGCTGACCAGCAGCGTGAAATGCCAAAGGCTGATGAGGAACTTTATTTCTATATTGACGAAAAGAACAATTCCGTTGAGTTAACTGATAAGGGTATCCACTTAATTACCAAGGCAGGGGAGGACCAAAACTTCTTTATCATACCGGACATTAGTGTGGCGTTGGGTGATATTGAAAAGCATACGGGACTTTCTGCTGAAGAAAAACTGCACCAGAAAGAAGCCATTATTAATGACTATTCTGTTAAGGCAGATCGAATCCATACTGTTCAGCAGTTGTTGAAGTCATATACTTTGTTTGATAAGGATGTGGAGTATGTGGTGATTGACGGTGCGGTGAAGATTGTGGATGAGCAGACTGGGCGTATCATGGAAGGCCGCCGTTATAGTGATGGCCTGCACCAAGCGATTGAGGCCAAGGAAAATGTGAAGATTGAGGCGACTACCCAAACATATGCTACTGTAACCTTGCAGAACTATTTCAGGATGTACCACAAACTTTGCGGTATGACGGGTACTGCGGAAACAGAAGCTGGTGAGTTGTGGGACATTTATAAATTGGATGTGGTTAATATCCCCACCAATATTCCTGCTATCAGGATTGACGAACAGGATTTGGTGTACAAGACGAAACGTGAAAAGTTTGGTGCGGTGATTGAAGAGATTGCCAAACTGCGTGAGGCTGGAAGGCCTTGCTTGGTGGGTACAACTTCTGTGGAGGTAAGTGAATTGCTGAGCAGGATGCTACGCCAAAAGCAGATTCCCCATAATGTACTGAATGCGAAACAACATGCTAGGGAGTCGCAAATTGTAGCGGAAGCCGGTATTGCCGGTGCTGTTACGATTGCAACGAATATGGCAGGCCGTGGTACGGATATCAAGCTTGGGCCTGGCGTTAAGGAAGCTGGTGGATTGGCTATCATTGGTACGGAGAGGCATGAATCACGCCGTGTGGACAGGCAGTTACGTGGCCGTGCTGGCCGTCAGGGTGACCCAGGTTCTTCGCAGTTCTTTGTGGCTTTGGAAGATGATTTGATGCGGATGTTTGGCAGTGAGCGTATTGCCAAGGTGATGGACTTTGCTGGTTATAAGGAAGGGGAGGTAATACAGCACAGCATGATTACCAAATCCATTGAACGTGCACAGAAGAAGGTGGAAGAAAACAACTTCGGTATCAGGAAACGCTTGTTGGAATATGATGATGTAATGAATAAGCAACGTACCGTTATCTATACCAAACGTCACCATGCATTGTTTGGTGAACGGTTGGCTCTGGATTTGGACAATGCATTTTATACTGTTGCAGAAGGCTTGGTAAGCACCTTTAAGGAGCAGGCCGATTTTGAAGGCTTCCGCTTGGCAGTGATTGTGAACTTTGGTATTGACACTTCCATTACTGCTGATGAACTAGCAAGGACTGCAGAGCCAACATTGGCAGAGAAGCTGTACAATGAGGCCATGAACAATTACCAACGCAAAAAGGATGAACTGTCTGTTCAAGCTTTACCTGTTTTTCAAAATATACGTAAGGAACAAGGCAGCCGAGTGGAGAATGTGGTGGTGCCTTTTACTGATGGCAAGAAGCATATGCAGGTACTGTCCAATATGGAGAAGACCATTGACAGCAAAGGAGTGGAACTGGTGAACTCTTTGGAAAGGAATGTTACGCTTGGTTTGATAGATGATGCTTGGAAGGAACATTTACGTGCCATGGATGATTTGAAACAAAGTGTTCAAACGGCTACTTACGAGCAAAAGGACCCATTGGTAATCTACAAGATGGAGGCGTTCAATTTGTTCAACAGTATGAACTCCGAAATCAACAGGAACATCACTGAATTCCTTTGCCATGCCAGCATTCCTTTGGAAGAGGGGGAACAGGTGAAGGAGGGCCGTCAGGAAAAGACTGATTTAAGTAAGATGCGTACACAACATGAAACGGTTGATGGGGCAAACCATAGCAATGATTATATAGATCCAACACCTGCGAAGCAGGAGCCGATAAGGGTGGAGAAAATTGCTGGCCGCAATGACCCTTGCCCTTGTGGCAGTGGCAAGAAGTTTAAAGCTTGCCATGGGAAGGAGGCTTGAGGCTGAAATGGTTGAATAAAAAGAGTGGCTCACTTAGCTAAGTGAGCCACTCTTTTTATGGTTTATCTTTTGTAATCCGTAATGAGAGCTGAGTTTATTAACTTTAAGCAGCGTTCGTTCTCTCTTTATGTACTTAGTTGGACTGGGAACCCCAAACACTACAGCAACTTCTATTTATTTTCTAATTCATCTTCATCTATCCATGTTATTCCAAACCGATTGCAAATTTTTCTAAACAGCTTTTTATCTAATGGCTTTTCTTTTCTTAATGTCGCTTTGCCTAATTTAGTAATACCTTTTTCTGAAAACATTATAGGATTTGAATAAGTATATTGTTCAAAGTAGTATACTCCTTGTGCATAAAAAAACAATGTATCTCCTATGTCACACTTTTGTCTTGAAATACGTTGATAATTATCTCTTATTCCTATATTGTCTTTTTTTAGAATATGGCCATCTGTTACAAATACTATATAAACAAAGCTTCCAGTACAAACATAAATTGAACTTGAATTTGTTATATGTATGAGATTGAATTTCTCTTCTTTTTTTAATTCAAATTTAAATACCGAACCAAACGGATCTGGATGGCATGTAAAATCATTCGTTATGCAATGTAAAAAATGTCTGCTCTGCTCTAAATAATCGGGTTAAAAATATCACCAATTTTTTTGCCTGGATTTTTTCTGTCAAAATCTAGAAAACTATCTTTTAATCTTAGTCCGAAATGAATTTTATTTGCCCATCGCCATATGTCTTTTTCATCGGCTTCATTTTTACTCATTTTTTCTTCAAGTTTCCCATAAATTTCATTGTTACATCTCTTACATGCAGGAACAACTAATTGTTTATACTTCACCGTTGTTAAGTTCGGTACTTCAATTTTTTGATCCCATAAATTAAATTTACGTTGTAACCATTTAGGAATTATGTGTTCAACAGTTGTTGCTCGATTTCCACAAATGAAGCAGTTGTCCTTTGTTAAGTCAAATTCGATTAATGTAGATTTAAATCCTCCCATATTTGATAATGTTTTTCATACCAATCGTTTCGGTTAAATACAACTAACTCAAAAATAACCGAACATCTAATCAAAATTTCAAAATTGCTTTCTAACTATTTTCTTTATAGCTGTTGGATTGTGTGTATAATCCTTACAAACCATCTCCCTGCCTAAGATATCCATCCACCTACCGATAATTTCGTAGAGCGATCGATGGATGCAGTTTGTTTGTATTCCAAAGCTTGAACATATTTTACCCAAACAATTGCCATGAAGCTATTCTGCCTAATTGCTTTCACTTTTTTATCAAGCATATCCTTTGCCCAAACAAGCGGCAGTTTAAAGGGGACATTAATAGATTCTGTTAGCAAGCAATCCATGAAGGATGCTTCCATAACTTTATTGGATGCCGCCGATTCTACATTGGAACTTTTTGTACTGGCAACTGCTGGCGGCGAATTTGAAATAAAGAATATTTCGTTTGGGAGTTTCATTGTACAAATAGATTTCCAAGGCTACAAGTCCTACTCAAAGAGCATTACGTTCTCCAAGGAAAAACCATCCATCGAAATGGGCACTATCTACATGCAGCCGCAGGCAAATGATTTGAATGAGGTGATTGTGCAGAGTGCAAGACCAATTGTTATAAAGAAGGATACAGTGGAATACAATGCTGGCAGCTTTAAAACCAAGCCAAATGCAGTAGTGGAAGACTTGATTAAGAAACTGCCGGGCATGGAGGTAAGCAAGGATGGAACGGTAAAGGCACAAGGTGAAACGGTAACGAGAATTCTGGTTGACGGCAAACGTTTCTTTGGTGATGACCCCAAGATGGCCACGAAGAATCTACCGCCAGATATTATTGATAAGATACAGGTTTTTGATGACCAGAGCGATCAAAGTAAGTTCACTGGATTTGATGATGGCAATAGGGTGAAAACGATTAATATCACCACAAAAAAAGATAAGCGTAAGGGCTTTTTTGGTAAGGGCATTTTAGCTGGTGGAGCCAACAATGATGAGGCCCTGTATGATAATAGTTTAAACATTAGCCGTTTCAACAACCAGCAGCAAATGACCCTGCTTGCACAGGTAAACAATGTAAACAAGCAGAATTTTTCCAAGCAGGATATTTTGGGTGCAAGGGGAAGTGGTAGCGGCGGCATTACATCCACACTGGGTGCAGGACTTAACTACCGTGATGTTTGGGGAAAGAAAACAGAGGTGAGCGGCAGTTATTTCTACAATAACCAGAGCACGGACAATGCTTTCAATAGCTTGTCGCAGAATTTGATTAAGGAGGACTCAACGACGTTGAGCAGCAGGACTTCTACATCTGAACATGATAACCAGAACCACCGTTTCAATTTCAATATTGAACACAATTTTGATTCGAGCAATTCATTGATTATACGTCCCAATTTAAGCACACAGCATACGAGCAGCGAAAGCAATGATTCCACACATTCCACAGAAAGTAAGGCAGGCAGTTTGATTTATAATGCAGTGTCTCATTCCACAAGGGAAAACACTGGCTACAATGGTGGTCTTGAAGCCACTTTCCGTCACCGTTTTGCCAAACGGGGAAGAACTTATTCTGTGGGTCTTAACCTTGGGGGAAGTACCAACAATGGTGATGGTAATAACTATTCTTTCATTACTTATCCAACCAGGATAAAAACGGTTAACCAGCAGTTCAACAGTACCAGCAATTCCAATAATGTAAGCACGACTTTATCTTATACGGAGCCTATTGGGAAGGGGCAGTTGCTGGAATTCAACTACAATTTTTCGCTTAACAATAGTAACAGCAAAAGGACGACTTATAACTTCAACAGCAGTTCGAAAAATTATGATTTGCAGGATTCTTTGCTGAGCAACCAATATGAGAACAGTTACCTATCAAATAGGGGTACATTGAGCTACCGGGTGCAAGGCACGAAGTACAATTTTAGCCTTGGGTCTGGTGTGCAGTTTGGTGAACGTGAGAGCCAGAATTTAAGCAAGAACATTAATATCAAACAGAACTTTACAAACCTTTATCCTACGGCCAATTTGAACTATGAGTTTACCAAAACAAAGAGCCTTCGTTTCTTTTATAATGGGAGAACCAGTCAACCAAGTATCAATCAATTACAGCCTTTGGTAACGACTTCTGATTCCATCAATATTAGAACGGGAAACCCAGATTTGAAGCAGCAGTTTGCACATACTTTCCGTTTGCTCTACCGTTCATTCAATATGACGACGCAAAAGGTGATTTTTGCGACCATCAATGCAAGCATGATCCAGAACGATATTCAAAATTCCGTTACGCAATACACCAATGGTAGGACGTTGACTATTCCTGTAAACCTTAATGGAACTTATAGTGTCAGTGGCTATTTCAACTATGGCTTCCCGTTGAAGAAACCGAAGAGCAATCTTAATTTCTCCACCAATATATCCTATAACCAGAATCAGAATTTGGTGACCAATGTTGACAATACGAATGTTGCCACAACAATAAGCAACTATACCAAGAATACTTCCTTGGGCGAAACCATTTCATGGACCACTAACCTGAAAGACAATTTCGATATGAATTTCAGTTCCACTACCAATTACAATATTGCCAAGCAGACATTACAGATTAACCAAAATGCGAATTATTTTACGGAGACTTTGGGACTGGAAGTAACTTACTATACAAAGAGTGGATGGGTTCTTTCATCAGACTTTGATTATATCTACAGTACTGGCCGTGCTGTTGGTTACAACAATAGCGTGCCCTTATGGAATGCAAGTTTGGCCAAACAGCTATTCAAAAAGAAGCAAGGTGAGATAAAGTTTTTTGTATTTGACTTACTTAACCAGAATGTGAGTTTTACAAGGACACTTACTGGCAATACCATCCAGGATGTGCAGAACAAGGTGCTTACCCGTTATTTCATGTTGAGCTTTACTTATAACCTACGCAAGTTTGGACAGAAGCAGGACAAGAAGAGCGGCAATAATGTTCCGGCAGAGTTCCGTAAAATGAACAGGAATAGTGAAGGTGGTGGAGGGAGCCGAGGAAGTGGCAACAGGGGTGGTGGTGGATTTGGTAATTAATTTATTCAATATATTTAATACTTTTGTGGTAAATAATTATCTCTATTTCCACCCATTATAGTTTAGTTGCCATTGGGCAACTTTAATTCAAAGTGCGGATAGTCTTTGAATTGATCCCAATCGCCTCCCCAAGTCAAGCCTAAGCTTCGTCCAATTGAACCTAATTTTTGCATGGTGCTAACATCGTCAAAAAGAACTTTCCCATTTCTGTATGGCATTATGTCAAAGGCTAACCCCTTTGTATGTGGACTGATACGAGCATTAGTAATAATTGAGCCAGGTTTTGTTCTTCCCTGTGCATATAAATTTTCTTGTTCTTTTTGTGGCACAAAAGTTTTTAATACAATTACTTCTATGCCTTGTGCTTTTGCTATCGCTATTAGTTTTTTAGCTAAATCCGCAACTGGTGGTTGCAAACTGTCCAAAGAGCGAGCATTTCCAGAATATTTAGCAGGCTCGGAGGATATATCTGGAAGGGAAACTTCGCCTGATTTTAATTGCTCTTGTACAGCGGTACTCAGTTTTACGGGAGAGTTTTCGTTTAATAATTGAACAGCCCAATTTCTTATTTCAGCATTTATTTTTGTGGTGTCTTTCTCTTTTAATATTGAAACTGATAGCTGTACATAATCTCGTTTAATTGATTGGTTTTGAAGACTCCTTTGAAGCATCCATCCACCTATGGCAATGACTATTGGAATAGCCGCAATTGACAGCATATTCAAGGTTCTTTCCCATTTAGGTTTGGTCTCGCTTTGTGTTGGGATATCGTTTTTGTGATTTACGTCAATAAAAATTTTATCAATTTTATTGACTAAAGCATCAACTTTATTTTGAAGTTCTTGCACTTTTAAAAGTTCTTCTTTCATTGCTTATCAAAATGTAAGTATTATATACTACGGTTGTTAAGGGAATTATTTTTTTGAAGTTAAGGGCTAAACTAACCCAACAAATAATATACTCCATTCTTGATGGTCGAGGCCATCGAGCTTGTTGGTTGTAAAGGCTTCAGCTGCCGCATTGGGTGCTTAAAATTCTTTTAAACTATTGATGATGCTATCCATAATTGGGCGGTATTTGTCCTTATGCTTTTCGAGTGTCCAAACATACACTTGATAAAAGTTGTTGTTGCTTTCCACTGCTGCAACGCGGTAAAAGGCTTTTGCTTTTTCCAATGAGAGAATGACGCTGCCGGTTTTTGCCTTTGCTTTCTTTATAGTGGTAGTTACAGTGTCGAACAGGCTGAAATTCGGTTGCTTGCTCAATGTACTGGTCATGTAATCGAAATAGCTAGGTAAAATGGATGTGCTGTCAGGAAATAATGCTTGCAATGTGGAGTCAAATAATCTTTGTTGTAAAAGGTTGTCTTTGTTTTCATCAAAAACCATCACATAAAATTCTTTGAGCGGATTGGCAAATTGCAAGCTTGCTTCTTTGTGCAGCCTTGTAGTTGAATCGAGAAAATTGGGGATCATTAATTTGTAGCTGCCATTTTTTATAACGGATTTGTACTTGACATTCTTTGTGTTGATGGTTGACAGGTTGCAGGCAGCAAAAAGAACAAGTAGGCTTAGGGGAAGCAGTTGTTTAAGTTTCATGGAATGGTAAGGTTGAAAATTCAGCTTTCAAGATAATTATTTCTTCAGCAGGCCAGCAACAATTTTATCTATTGGAAGGGTCAGTGCAGCTTCATTCAAATCCTTCAATTCAATCCAGCGGAAGACTTCACTGCAACTTGTTTTGTCTGCTATTTGTACTGGTGAAAAATCAAATGCCGCCGTTTTTGTTTCCAATGCAATAGGCTCATTGGTATGGACAAAGTAGTAGATGCAGATAATCTGGTCCTTGTTGTTGAAAGCTGAAATCTGGAAAAAATCAGTTGTATAGATATGTTCGCCGACAGTTACGTCCAAATTTGTTTCTTCTTTGAATTCACGTTTCAGGCAGTCTCTTGTGCCTTCTCCAAATTCAAGGCCACCACCGGGAAACTTGGTGATATATGCACCCCGAATGAACTCGTCGCTTACCAAAACGCGTTTGTTGCTATCCTGCAAAATGCCATAAACTCTTATATTGAAAAGGGGCATGGTTGGTAGTTGATACTGAATAAAGTTATGTAGTGTAAGGGTATCTAGTTAAGTTCGGAATACGACGTTTAATAAACGAAAACATTATTGTCATACTGAGCTTGTCGAAGTGTGATTGCCGAAACTTGTCATAAATTATTTTGAAAACTTCAAGCTTACAGAGCTAAAACCATTTCTTCTTCATAAAATACCAACTGATGATTACGGAAACGATTAATGACAGTATTACCGGAATATAAAATGCATGTGGAGAATGCATTCCAGGTATTTCCACGTTCATTCCATAGATACTTGCCACCAAGGCGGGTAATGAAAGTATGATGGTGATGGATGTTAAGCGTTTCATTACGTTGTTCAGGTTATTGCTGATAACGCTTGCAAAGGCATCCAATGTACTGGTGAGGATATTGGTGTAGATATTGGCCATCTCTACCGCTTGGCTTGTATCCACAATCAAGTCATGTAGGAATTCCCTTTCATCATCTGTAAGTGTTAGGAAGTTGGTACGTTCCAGTTTAAGCATTAGCAGTTCATTGCTTCTTAAAGCTGTCATGAAATAAACCAAACTTTTTTGGATACGCATCAAGTTGAGCAAGTCCTCATTGCTATTACTTTCATACAAACTTGATTCGTATTGGTTACGGCGATGATTGATTTGTTTCAGGTAATCCAAAAAGTCCTGTACAATTTTTTCAAAAATCTTCAGCACCATCATATTCCGCTTATCAGGATGGCGCTTTTGGAAGGTGCTCAGGAATTTTTTGATGGCACCATTATCAAAAGAATTAACCGTAACAATATGGTTATGCGTTAAGATGATACAGATAGGGATAGTGATATAAAAGGCATCACTATCGTTGAAGGAATTGTTTTCTGTAGGTGTTTTTAAGACAATGAATTTTACATTGTCCTCAATCTCGTAACGTGGGCGTTCGTCTATGTCCAATGAGTCCCTAAGGAATTCAATGGGTATTTCTAGTCCTTCGCTCAGTTCAATAAATTCTTCTTCCTTAAATGGCGGAACGAGGTTTACCCAAATGCCATTTTCGGGCTTTGTGATTTCTACCGTTTGGTTATCTACGTTTTTGAAATATTGAATCATAGAGGAAGGTGAGTGGTAAATGGTGAAAGGGTAGTGGGAATTGGAGCGAATTTAGCGGATGCGGTTGAAAGAAAAGTAAGTTTATGGAAGGTGGGTGGGCACGTAGTGGCAAATAGTTAGTGGTTAATCTATTAAGCTACATAGTTTGGTGAAAAGAATTAATGCAGGGATAATGGTAATCTTAGAAGCTGTTTAAAATCATTTCAATGGTTAATATGTGCTGCTTTTTGGCTGCAACTTCGTTGGATTTTTCGCCTTAGGTGTTAAACTAGGGCTGCAAAATCCGTCTTGTTTCGCTCAAAAATCATCTACATATTATTCCATCAAATAATATTAAACAGCTTCTTACTTTTCCTTCACTCATAATGGTCCATCACTTAGTCTATTATATCTCCACCTTTCCTTTGTACACAAATGTAGCTGGGCCGCAAAGCCAGATATTGTTGAAGGTTTCGTCATTTACCTTATTGAACTCGACAGCTAGGTAGCCGCCTTTTGTTTTTACTTCAATCCGGTTAAAGCCAATATCATTATGGGCAAACACCAATGCACTTGCAGTGACGCCTGTCCCACAGCTAAAGGTTTCATCCTCCACGCCCCTTTCATAAGTACGGACCATGATGGTGTCATCTTCTATCTGCTGCACAAAGTTTACATTGATGCCCTTTTCTTTATACTCCTTGCTATAGCGTATTTCCTTCCCTTCTTCCACCACATCAACACTCATGATATCATTTACCACATTAATGAAATGGGGAGAACCCGTATCCAATACAAAATCACCATGCCTGTGCTGCACATCATTTACATCTTTCATTTTTAGGTGTATCCAGTTCCTGTCGCCAAACTCCGCTTCATGTTCACCATCCACCGCAATGAATTTGTATTTGGACTTTATGATGCCATTATCATAAGCAAACTTTACTAAGCACCTGCCCCCATTACCACACATACTGCCTTCTTTGCCGTCAGCGTTGTAGTACTTCATTTCAAAATCATAGTTAGTAGATGATTGCAGTAGCATCAATCCATCTGCACCAATGCCAAATCTCCTGTCGCAGAGATGGTGTACCTGGTCAGTCGTCAATTCAATAGAGCCTTCCCTGTTATCAATAATTACAAAATCGTTTCCTGTACCTTGGTATTTGGAGAATTGCATATGGGATGGGTAGTGAATGGTTAGTTACTGGATGGAAAAGGATAATTGCAATCGTGAATCGCAAGTTCAAGCTTCATTACAATTTTATAAACATCCAATTGTTTGTGTGATAGAATTAGTCTATTTTGATGTTTTTGATATAGATAAGAGTTTCCTTCTAGCGATTCCCCGACTTCCGTTTCTCTCTATATCTTCTCAATTATCTCCAAGCACGTTTCAATTAAATTGCTCACTGCAGCAGCACTATCCTTACTGAATTCCTTTCTGACACGATTGGCCACAATCACATTCACACTTAGGCAATGGTGGCCCAACAATTTGCCCAACCCATAAATGGCACTTGTTTCCATTTCAAAATTGCTGATGCGGTGGTTGCCAAAAGAAAAGCTGGTCAGGTTATCAACCAATGATGGATTGGAGATGGGTAATCTCAAAACCCTTCCTTGCGGACCGTAAAAACCTGGGCAGGTAACGGTAATGCCTTGATGGAAGCCATCCACAAAATGCCTGATAACAGATGCACCGCAACTGGCTATATAAGGTTGGATCTTTCCACTTAATTGTGTATGCACCATGAACTGTTGCAGTAGCTGTTCCTCCTCAATATTGTTGTCAAATTTGTAATAGTTCAACAAATTGTCAAGGCCCAACCCATGTGTTCCTGCCACCAAACTGTCCACGGGAATGTCACCTTGCAGTGAACCGGAAGTACCCAAACGGATGATGGTTAAAGGTGTATGTTCTTCCTTAATGGTCCTTGTTTCAAAATCAATATTCTTCAAGGCATCCAGCTCGTTCATGACAATATCAATATTGTCCGGACCAATGCCAGTGGAAGTACAGGTAATTCTTTTGTCGCCAATATGGCCTGTATGCGACACAAATTCACGATGGGAGCCTTTGTAGTCAATATTGTCAAAATGCCTACTTACAAGCTCAACCCTGCCCGGATCGCCCACCGTAATTACGGTATCTGCCAGTTCTTCCGGCAAAAGGTCAAGGTGGTAAATGGCACCACGATTGTTGATGATGAGTTCTGATTCTGCTATCCTGTTCATACGTGCAAGTTTAAGAAAGTAAAAATAGGCAATCTGCCTTGCAGGAAATTGATTTTATGAATTGGGTTGTAAAATGTTTTGCCTTATGTTTGCAGCCGATTAAAAAAAGGTCCTTTGGCCGAGTGGCTAGGCAAAGCTCTGCAAAAGCTTCTACAGCAGTTCGAATCTGCTAGGGACCTCGAAAAGGATTACCAAACTTGGTAATCCTTTTTTTGTTTTGGAGAAATAATCTGATTTATGCTTAAAACATTTGGCAAAACACCTGTGGGTGAAATATTGAGAAAAGTGGAAGCTTCACCTAATTACAGGGATGGTTCTTTTCAGAACATTGTTCCAACACAAATGATGACTGGAGACACAACAATGTTGAAAGCCATGTGGGGCTTTTTGAACAAACCCAAAAATACAGTTCCCCCAAAAGCAATTCCTTCTATTAAAACAGATTTGAAGGACTTACATTCAATCGAACCAATCATTATTTGGTTTGGGCATTCATCTTATTTAATCCATATCAACAATAAGAACATTTTGGTGGATCCTGTCTTTTCTGGCAATGCCTCCCCTTTTTCATTTACCACCAAAAGTTTTGCAGGAACCAATCTTTATGGGGTAGATGATATGCCGGAGATTGACATACTCATTCTGACCCATGACCACTATGATCATCTTGATTTTGCAACTGTCGTGAAGCTAGATGCAAAAACAAAACAAATCTTTACTTCCCTAGGAGTGGCAGCACATTTACTTTATTGGGGAATTGAAGACAAGAAAATAACGGAGTTTGATTGGTGGGATACGAAACAAATGGGTGATATAAAACTGACTGCTACGCCTGCAAGGCATTTTTCGGGAAGGCTTTTTAAAAGGGGACAAGCACTGTGGAGTTCTTTTGTTTTGGAAACTGGTAAATACAAAATATTTATTGGTAGCGATAGTGGCTATGACGAAACATTCAAGAAATTAGGAGAACAGTTTGGTGGGTTTGATTTGGCCATTTTGGAGAATGGACAGTACAATGAGGGCTGGGCAAACATTCACATGATGCCTGAGGAAACCGTGCAGGCTGCCATTGATTTAAAGGCAAAAGTGTTATTGCCGGTTCATTGGGGCAAATTCTCCCTTTCGTTACATCCATGGGACGAACCTATTAAAAGGGTAACTGCAAAAGCAGCGGAGCTAGGCGTTAAGGTAACCACACCAATGATTGGAGAACCTATTGTGTTGGATAAATCCTATCCCAATAAGAAATGGTGGCTGGATATTGTGTGACAAACTGCACTATATGTACTGTTATGTTCCATTGAAAATGCCAAACCTTTAAAACCATACATTTGCCTCCTTACTTTAGATAATCAATTATAGAAGTCCTTTAGAAAATGAAATATTCACAGACCATTGGTATTATTGCTGCACTTGCACTGATTGGTGTTTGTTTTTTGCCATGGATTTACTTACCCAACCTGAACCTTACTTTAAGTGGCCTGCATGGTAAGGTAAATGAGAATGGCACTTTTGGTGTTCAATGGAAGCCACATACGTTGTTTTGTGTTATCATGATTATTTTCTTTCTTACTCAAAAGATATGGGCGAAGAGAACAAATCTGTTTATTGGTTTCTTGAACCTTGGTTGGGCCATCAAGAACTATATCATCTTCACCATGTGCAGACCGGAATGCCCTGAAGTAAAACCTGGACTGTATTTATTGGTTGCATTTGCTATTGTATTGCAACTATGCACATTCTTGCCTAAGATGAAAATAAAGGACTAGGGTTAATTTTACTTTACTAAATCGCCTTCGAGAACCCGAGGCTCACTACGTTCAGAAATACGAATACGCCGAACGTAAACATATTGTTTAAAAACACCTATAGTCCTATTGGACAAAACGCTACCCGCATCATTTCATTCCCGTTAGTATAAATTCTATCTGCCCCGTAATTACTGCAAGCGTATATCTGCATGTTTTACTCAATCATTTTCTTGATACAATAAAAACTGCTTGCAATGAGTTTATTTACATGAGTTTTCCAAGAACCAATCCAATATTCTATGAGGAAGTTTTACACTTGCCTTGTACTGCTATCAATATTTTTAACCTCCCTTGTAAAAAGCAATGCACAGGTTAACTATGTTTTCAGTGCCAAGCAATCAACCTACACAGCACTTGTTAATGCAACAAGGCTATCCATGAGTGACCCCACACCAACTGGGTACTACGAAGAGGACGAAGGCTTTGCTAACAATGTGCCTATTGGCTTTCTCTTTACTTTCAACAACCAGCAATATTCAGCACTTAACATTAACGTAAATGGCTTTGTAACTTTTGGTGCACCTTTTACGGTTGATGTAAATGAAAGGTACAGTGCCAATAGTTTAGCACACGGTCCAAAGCAGACTAACGGCATCTATGGTATCATTGCACCTTTATGGGATGACCTCCGCTTGCAGGACACCTTTGGCCTTAAATATAAAATTGAAGGTGCTGCTCCTAACAGGACTTTTACTGTGGAATGGAAAAATGTATCATGGAATTACAATTCATTAGACACCGCCATTTCCTTCCAAATGAAACTTTTTGAAACAAGCAATGCCATTGAGTTTTACTATCAACCAATGAACGGTGTAGCCAGCAATGCAAATGCTTCCATTGGTATAGCCACCTGTTCACAATGTATTGGTAGCTACCTTTCTGTAGGTGGCAGTGGCAGTGCAACATCTGTTAGTGGCGTTAAGGAATACGATGATATAAACACAAAACCCGGTGCAGGTCAGGCATTCCATTTTGAACCCGGCACATGCAGCACTGTTCAATCATTGAGCCTTGGTAACTATAATTCACGCAGTGCATCTTTTGTATGGGGTGGTAGCAGTAATAGCGGATATGATTATGCCATTACCACTTCACCGTTACAGCCTTTGACCTTTTCTACAACAGCTAGCAATACTGTTACCATGGGGGCCTTACAAGCTGGTACACAATACTACATGCATGTACGGACAGGATGTTCAGGCACTGCAAAAAGTGGCTGGGCTACTTATTCATTTAAGACACCTTGTGAAGTAAGCCTTCCTTACAAGGAGAATTTTGAAAATGTGATTGATAAGAAATTGCCATCATGTATCATATTGGAGAACCCAACCGGTGGCAATCCTTGGCAGTTGACTCCTTTGGCAAAATTGCCCCCTTACAACAATGGTATTACCTATAAAAGCGACAATGTCAAACAGGCCGATGCTTGGTTTATATTGCCTGCAACCAGTTTAGAAGGTGGCAAAAGCTATAGATTGAAATTCAAGTATAAGGTTGGCGATAGCTTGGGCCTCAACCAAAAGGTGGAAATAAAGATTGGCACTATGATCAATGGGACTTTTGCTGGTTGGTCAACCATCTACAAAAATGCAAAGGTGGGCGAGCTGAACTTTAAGGATACTTCCTTGTTGTTTGCTCCATCTGCCGACAATATTTATTTCATTGCTTTCAGATGCTATTCGGACAGGAATACTTCAAGCCTATCTGTTGATGATATTGAAGTGAGCCTTGTAAAGCCAATGCCGATAAAACTGGTTTCGTTTACAGGTAACAGGGTTAGGGAAAAGAACCTGCTATCATGGAGAACATCTGCAGAACTTAAGAACAAAGGGTATGAACTGCAGAAGGGAATAGATGGTGAGAACTTCAGTACACTAAAGTCCATTTCATCCAAAGGAATCAATGGTACCAGCAATATTACCCTTGATTATGAAGCCAGCGATAGTCTTCCTTTTATAGGTACCACTTACTACCGTTTAAAAGTAACTGATATGGATGGCAATGAATTCTATACGCAGGTTGTCGCCATAAAGGCACCATTGCCCTACAAGATAACGTACAACAAAATTTATCCTAACCCAGCAAGTGGTGATGTGGTTACAGCTATTGTAACATCACCTTACAATGCCAAAGGGTATTTTATAGTTGCCGATGCCTATGGTAAAGTGCTGATGAACATGTTTGTGTCTGTAAACAAAGGCGATAACCTTATTAAGATAGATGTAAGCAGGTTGGGCAAAGGAATTTATATGAGCAGGTTTACCTGTAGCCTTGGTGCTGAAACTGATGGCAAGAGTTTCATGAAGCAGTAATCATTGAACAAAGTATAATTAAAATCCCCTAGTATGAAAAACGCCATAATACTGGCAGTGAGTTTCTTGGCATGCACCTTTAAGCTTGCTGCACAAATGCATTATTCATTAACGTCCACCACCAACACCTATACAGCTGTCAATGGTGGAACATCACCTTTCCTAACAGGCAATGGTTTTGATTTGATTGCAGATGAAGGATATGCCAACGATGTGCCCATTGGCTTTTCATTCAGTTACAATGGCACGGCTGGCTACACCCAATTGGCTGTTTCAACCAATGGTTTTATCAGTTTCAATTCTTTGAGCAATTCCTACCTGCTGAACAACCTTACATCGGGTGCCACAGGAGAAAGACCCATCATTGCACCTTTATGGGATGATATCAATTTGCAATCAACCAACAACCTTCAATACATTACAACTGGTACAGCACCCAACAGAGTCTTCATCATGGAATGGTTAAATGCAAGATGGGGCTTTGGAGCCACGGCAGCCTGTATTTCCTTTCAAGTGAAACTGTACGAAACAAGCAACTGGATAGAATTCAACTACAGGCAGGAAGCCGGAACGCCTGTAGCACCAACTGCATCCATTGGGTTAACAGCAGCAGGAATGGGCAGCAGTAACTTTATATCATTGCTTGGCACAAGTGCAGCACCGGGAGCAAGTATCTCAACCGAAATGGGAACCATCGCCAGCAAGCCTGCCACCAATCAATCCTATATTTTTAAAGCAGGCGTTTTGCCTGTTAGCATCACCTCTTTCAGCGTAGCAAAAAGCAATGGTTCGCATGTGATTAACTGGAAAACACTGAACGAAACAAATAACGCTGGTTTTGATATTGAACGTTCTGCTGATGGTATCAATTTCAGTAAGATATTGTTTGTAAACAGCAAGGCAACAAATGGCAATAGTCCATCAGCATTAAGCTATACAGCCAATGATGCAAAGCCAATTGATGGAACAAACTATTACCGCTTGAAACAAATAGACAAGGATGGCAGGGTGAATTATTCATCTATCGTTTTCATAAAAAATATGCTGTTAGATGCTTGGGCAAGTTTGAGTATCTATCCAAATCCAGTAAAGGATAAATTGGTGGTACTGTTGAACAGCAAGCAGTCAAGCGTTGTTACTGTTGCAGTGTTCAATTCATTGGGCAATCAAATACTGCTGAAGAACCATTCCATTGCTTTGGGCTCAACACAATTATATACAGATGTGTCTTCCTTGCCAGTAGGTGTTTATACAGTTAAGGTAATAGGCAACAAAAACGATACGCCTTTGACTAAAACTTTTGTGAAGTAGTTTTCTGTAAGTAGTATTGTTCAGCAAATAGGTGCTGACAATACAGATATGGATACTCGTAAAGATACTTTCGGTTCTTGGAGATTTAGGAGCAAGTGGACTTGGCCAATAATATTGGTTCTGTTCATACTGCTCCTTAAATTTTTTCCGGCATTCATAGAAAGTTATTACAGCACAGGCATCTATATTTTCATCGCAAGGGTTGAAAGAATATTGACTGGTTGGTGCCCCATAAGTTTGGGTGATATTTTTTATACAATAGTTGGTGCCCGGTTACTCATTTGGCTATTTAAATTGATAAGAACACTAGTAAAGAAACAGGCTTCATGGAAAAGCTTTGGATGGGGCTGCTTGGAATCCTTAAGGACTATACTGTGGATTTTCATTTGGTTCAACCTTGCTTGGGGATTGAACTACAATAGGGCAGGTATTTCCTATCAACTCAAAATAGAACCTGTCAAATATTCAAAGAATGAGGTTGAAAGCATTGTTTGTGAATTGGTGGATAAGGTAAACAGTTCACGAAAAGCCATCCCTACAGACAGCTTGCAGGATATGCCCTTCAAAGAAATATATGCAAAGGCATGTGATGGCTATGCCAACCTTGCAAAAGAGAAACCATTCCTCTCTCTCAAAAGTTTATCAATAAAGAAGAGCCTCTATAGCAGCATCAGTCATTATGTAGGCTTCACTGGTTACTACAATCCCTTCTCCGGAGAAGCACAAGTAAGTGATGACCTGCCCAATATCTTGGTGCCATTTATTGCTTGCCATGAAATGGCACACCAGTTGGGTTATGCAAGCGAAAGCGAAGCCAATTTTGTTGGGTACCTGGCATGTGCATCTGCCAATGATAAGTATTTTACTTACTCTGTTTACATGGACCTGTACAAGTATGCAGCTACGGAACTGTTCCTGAAAGATTTCAAAACAACACATGGTTGGGAACTGGACAGTTTGGTAAGGAAAGATTTTCGTGATATCAGGAAGTTCTTTGCCAAGCGGGACAACAATGTTTCACCCATTATGTCAAGTATGTACAACCAGTATTTAAAAGCCAATCAGCAGGATAGGGGCATAGAAAGCTACAATGATGTAATTGGCTTATTGATTGCTTATAAAAAGAAGTATGGAAAAATTTAGCATTATAAAACTATCGGTGTCATTGCTATTTACTGTTGGTCTTGGGGCTTTGAGCAGTGTGTTTGTTGCACCTGAAATTGACACATGGTATGCAGCATTGAACAAACCATCATTCAATCCACCCAACAATATATTTGCCCCCGTATGGACTGCGCTCTACATTTTTATGGGTATCAGCTTGTACTTGATTTGGAACAAGCCCGTATCACAAGTAAGAACAGCAGGCGTACTCTTTTTCTTGATGCAGTTCATGCTCAATATAGTTTGGAGCGTGCTGTTTTTTGCATTGCACAAAATAGGAGGGGCCTTTATAGAAATCGTTTTCATGTGGCTCTTTATCCTGTTTACCATCAATGAATTCAGGAAGCTTAACAAAGTAGCAGCTTGGTTGCTGGTACCTTATATTTTGTGGGTCAGCTTTGCTGCAGTGCTGAACTTTGCGATATGGAAACTGAATTCCTAGGCTGCAACACAAATAACCAAGCAGCAGCAAACATCAACAACTCTCCCAACTCCTTGTTGTATTTAAAATCAATGGGGAAACTATGGTTCAGGCACAAACCAATAACCAGTAGAGCAACCACCAATCTATTGGCATAAGTAAGCAACAAAGCCACTACGGGCAACCACTGCACCATATTGTATGGGTTGCGTGATGCTGGAGCAAAGAGTTCAGCCAAAAAGTAAAGGAGGATTGACAAAACGATTTTCTGTTCCAAGCTGCCGCCTAGCTTGAATTGATAAACAACCAACATTATTATTGCAATAGCTATCAATAAAGCAATACTGAATACATTGATATCACTGCTCTTAATACCAACCTTCACTAAGTAGGATTGAAGGCTATATAAACAACCAGCATGCAGAAAGTCTGCTTTCTTTTCTTTTATCAAACAATCTTCTGTAGGGAAATTACCTTGCCTAGCAGTCTTGTTCCTTAACACTGAATCATAGCCGCCCACTGCTTCTGTTGCATATACTTTTACTGCATCTTTATATTGTCCCCAGTTCCTTTGATGCCCTGCAACAAAGAACAAAGCCAGTGCAATTGAGCCGCCCAAAGCCAAAGCCCATACTGTTTTCCTTTTCAGATTAATAAAAGGCAATAGCGATAAAACAAAAAAAGGCCTCACCAAACAAAGTACAGGATACAACCATAAGGAAATATTTTTTTGCTGCTTAATTAATAAGTAGCTGCTCAGCATAAAGACAAAAGCATACAGCATATACATCTGCCCATTGTAAACGTGCATCATCCAATTGCGGCTGAACAAAAAGAAAATACTTGTTACCAATAAAACAAGCAATTGCTTCACCCTTGTTGTTGGTACCATTACAGCCAATAGCACGGTAGCAAATAAAAAGAACGCTTCGATGCACCACCAAACAATCCTTATCTGGCAGTAACTCAATTGCAGTAAAGGCTTTTGCAGCCATAGGAAGAATGGGGTAGTGGTTACACCATTTACGCTGCTGTAAATGGATTGGTTAGGATCATACCAAAGCATATTGTCACCCACCTGCCAATAATAAGTGTAAGGATTTTTACCAGCTTCCATCAACCTTGTGCCCAATATCCTCAAGTGCAAATCATGCGTTTGATTATTAACCATCAACCCATAAGTGCAATAAAGATGCGGAATGAACACAACTACCAGCAACAATAAAAGCCACCAAATTTTTATTGGTGGCTTCTTGTTAAAAAGGTCAATCTGACTATTTATTTTATCAAACATTATTACTCCCCTTTAAGGGATGGAATTAAAATTTATTCTTCCACATCATGCTCTCCACAGGCTTGTTAGGTTGCCCACTATATTTTGCATTGCCTTTTTGGTTGTATTTAATTTCAATTTCACCATCCACAGGAAAATAAATTAATTGACCAATAGGCATGCCTTTATAAATCCTTACCGGTTGCTTCACGGAGATTTCGAGTGTCCAGTTGCCGCAGAAGCCAACATCACCCTTACCTGCTGTGGCATGAATGTCGATGCCCAAACGGCCAGTGGAGCTTTTGCCTTCCAGAAAAGGAACATGGGCATGGGTCTCCGTATATTCCAATGTAACGCCTAAATAAAACTCATGGGGCAACAATACAAAACCTTCTTCTGGTATTTCAAAGGATTCAATCTTATTGTGCTTCTTGGCATCCAGTTCAGCATCCACATACTTGGCCAAAGTGCTTCCTAAATGCACATCATAACTATTGCTTCCCAAATCCTCACGGTTATAGGGAACAATCTTTATCGTGCCTTTATCTATCTCTTCCAGAATTCGCTTATCGGTTAAAATCATTGGTTTTGTTTTTTGGTAGTCACAACCTTTGCAATATAAATCGTAAATCTGCAATCTAAAATCTACAGTCCGTTTATGCCCCTGTTTTATCAACAAAATATCAACGCAACAACAAGGCTGGCCATTTGGAAGATTGAAGAAACGGAGGATTTTTTCAGTGGCACTGTTCCCCTGCAAAGGGAAATAACCCATCCACATAAAAAGCTGCAGCACTTGGCTGGCAGGTACCTGCTGCGGTTCCTCTTTCCTAATTTCCCCTACAATGAAATATTAATAGCCAGTACAAGAAAGCCATTCCTTCCAGATGAACAGTACCATTTCTCCATATCGCATTGTGGTGACTATGCGGCAGCCATTGTAAGCAGTGACCACCGTGTGGGGATAGATATTGAGATACCTACCGCAAAAGTGTTGAAGATTGCCCATAAGTTCCTAAGTGAAGAAGAAAGGGAAATGTTCAATGTTCAATTAACAGCGTCCAGCATTCAACACTCTCAACTCGACCAATTAACCAATGAACCAATTAACCAATTAACCCCTCACTTAACCCTTCTCTGGTCTTCCAAAGAAGCCATCTTCAAATGGTGGGGCAATGGTGAAGTGGATTTCAGTAAAATGATAAGGCTGGAAAAGTTTGCGTTGGAAAACAAAGGTTCCTTTAATGCCTCTTTCCAAAAAACACCTTTGCAAATGGAGTATGAAATGTTCGACAGGCTTTGTTTGGCCTGGGTTGTTACACCAGCACAGGGTTAGCACTATTGCAGGGATTCTGGTTGAGCAAGTCGCTGATTGCTTCATACAGTTCCCGGTAATTGTTCTTCAAATCAAAGGGACGTTCAAAAAACAGTTCCACACTTTCTGCCCAAAATTCTTGCAGGTCCTTGAAGGCATATTTGGTAAACAGTACATGCCTCGTTGTTTTCAGTTCATATACTTCGGCACCTTCCTCCATCACCTCATTGAAGCAGTTGCAGAAATCCTTTTCCCTTCCCCTGCCCACAATGACATGCTGGTAGTAAACGGCATGGGCCATTTCATGCAGCCCAACATTAATACCGTCCGTTGGATTCTTAAAGCCTTTTAAAAACTGGTTCCAAGCAATGGTGATGGATTCACCTTGCACATTACCAGCCAATACTCTAATGCTGTTTTCTGCAAAATATTCTTCAGGATGTATTTGCAGGTATTTGAAGTTGGGCAGCATATATTTTTCCAAACCAAATGTAAGCTGTATGGCAGCAGCACTAAGTAGCACAGGCATTTCCTTGAAGCCTTCATTGGAATAAATGATAAAAGTTTTCTCCTTCATAAAGGCTTGCAACCTGTCCACAAACTTGATTCTTTGAACAGGGTTCAGGTTATTGTAGTAGGGATAGTGTTTTTGGCGGATATGGATATTTTCCAGTCTGCTCAAGCCCAACGTGGCACCTTGATACACCAAGTAGTTTTTATCGGGATCTGTTGCTGGTTCTGCTGGTACATATTCATCATAGTTCCTGTCATCATAGTAGCGGCTGTCCCACGGCTTTCTCTTGCCCAATATGTACCAACCATTTTCATTGGAACGTGCCACCTTGTAAATGCCTATAACCAATACGCCAAGTGCAAGTACTGAAAAACCAACAGCTTCCATGGTGTTTTGCCTATCTTCTTCTTTTTGATAGGCAATCACTTCAGCCTTTAATTTTTCTTTTTGCTTAATGGCATTAAGCAAAAATGAATCACTGCTTTTTATGGTATAAGTAGTATCAGGCATTCAGTTTCAAAAGGTAGTTGTACTAATCCTGCTTTCTGTTCGTGAGTTTATGTTGCTAAAGACGATTAGTATAGATATTGAAAACCATTCGTAAACAAATAATTTTATTTACCACAAAGGCACTAAGGCACAAAGGAAAAAAACGAAGTTTTTTTTAACTTAGTGTCTTAGTGCCTTCGTGGTAAAATTTTCCTCATCAAATTTATTTAGTTGCGAAGCAACATTTGTCGCTTAGTTCTATCTGCTTTTCATATTACTCCAGTAACAAAGCATCAGTCTCATCAATCAAATTCAGGTTCACAGCATCCGCACCAGCAATGCCTTCAATGCTTGCCCGTATATGTGTAGCATTCAGCATCACTTTTTCCAGTTGCTTTTCCCTCGCCTTCCACAAGCGTTCCATGGCATCACGTTCCTTTTGAACGGAGAGTTTCATGCTCATGAAACCTTCACGAATGGCCTTCCATTGTTCACCAAACTCACCACCTGTAAGGTAGTCATACAGCATCACCATTTTATCGCCCTTGTTCTCCTGTGTCTTTTTTGTATCAGCAATTTTCAGGATGCCATTCCTTAGCAATAAAGCCACACTTCTTACCTCTGCAAACGTGCAGATATACACACCATCCTTCTCCCCAAAACGTTCCATGTCCTTTGGTAGTGTTTGGGTAACAATCACTGCTACATCCGCACCCAGGTTACGCATATCTGTTTTCAGTTTCTCTATCCAGTCACCACCAAAATCCTTGGTGCGTTTGCTTTCATAAATAATCTTGCCTGCTTCATTGCCAAATTGGTTGCGGACTGTTTGTATGCAGTCTGCCCCACGCACACCCTTGCCCACTTCTTCCACTTTGTCAAAAGGGAAGGTTGCTTGCAGCAATGCTTCCAGCAACAGTTCCTGTACCTCGCCTTGTAATTGAGTGGAGCCCTGTTCAGCCTTGCGTTTCATTTCATCTACCAAGCGTTTCTGGTCCTCAATCTGCTTTTCCAGTTCCTTGGTACGCATGGAAAATTCCTGCTCCTTCAACTGCATCTTTTCACTCTCTTCTTTTTGTAACTGCTCCTTCAGTTTCTCCCTTCCTTCCATCAATTGCCGCTGAACAGATAACTCCAGTTCCTCTTCCTTTGTTTTCAATGCCTGTTCCTTTTGCAGGAAATCCAGTTCTTTCTTCCTTGCTTCCTTTAGTTTCTCCTCAGTATCAGCAGCACTCTGTTGCAGCATGCTCATTTGGTTCTCATAATCTGCAGCCACTGTCTTGCGAATGGATTCCTGCAGTTCCTGTTGCAGCTTCTGCCTTTCGGCAGCTATTTTTATTTCAGCTTCCTTGTCTTTCGCAAGCAATTGGGTTTTCAAAGCCTCTTCCGCCTTCTTAAATTCTGCTTCCTTATTGTTTAAGTGAACGGTCATTTTTTGACGCAGTTCTGCCTTCTCCTTTTCAATATTGTCCTTTAGCTCATCGTTTAGGGCATCCTCTAGCGGAAATTCAGTAGCACAGCTAGGGCATTTAATCATTGTGGCCATTCATGAAATTTTTTACAAAGTAAACCCTTGCAGGCATACGACAAAAAGTGGGTAAACTGGGAAGAAACTCTTATCAATGTTCAATTCTTTAACTGAAGTTGCCAGTTATAAGCGATAGTGGCTAATGCCGAAACAAAAAAGTAGAACTACGCAATAAAAAGGGTGTTTTTAACCCTCTATTTTCTTTATTGATGTCTATCATTGTTTTAATGCTTTACTTATGCGTAGATTATTATTCCTAATAGCCATTCTTTCCATCTTGTTGTCCTGTTCTTTTAACAGTAAAATCAATAAGAAGAATACCTCAGGCAAATTAAGTTGTGTCAAAAGAATTTATGATAGTGCTACCAAACAATTAATTCTTCCCGATTATACGCCAGATGTCAATATTTGGTATAAGGATAGTTTGGTTATACAGGAGAATATTGGTGTTAAAATCGTTTCTGATATTGATGGTACGGAATCATGGCGACCAATACTGCTTCGCTATACATTTATTGATATTGCAACCAGATCCATTTATGAGTATGCTTCTTTTTCTGACACTGCCACTTTACTAAAACAATATTATCAGCCGGATACCGCACAAGGAACTGTTTGGAATTTTTGGGGCATCCACCCGAATTTCAGTTTCAAGAAAAGCCAGCCAATTAATGATACCACCCTTGATGGCATTACTTATAAGCGGTTCAAGAAAGTTGGCTATTTCAACAATGAACGTAATCAAGTAGACAGCTTTTATGATGTGGCATACTTAGGGTGCAATACCAATAAACCTAAAATGTTTACTTATGACAAGCCTTTTAGCGAAGAGCATGGTTGCCCAATGGTAAGACATGATGCTTATGGTATTGGGCAGCCTTATGTGGTGTCCCAAATATTGTTTTTGTCAGACAAGCTTACTGCAGAAGAAGAAAGGGTTTTTAAAGTTTGGAATAAGTATGCTAAGGAACATCCTATAAAGCAACAATGAATTAACACTAGTTGCCTTACTAAGCAGTAAATGGAAATCTACCCATAGCATAAAATGAAACCAAACTATTAGGATTTAATAAGTATTAGATTTTTAGCACCTTATCTATATCAAATTCTATTCTTTGGAATTTCCAAGTCGTACTATCCAATTTAAAAAAAGCAATCCAGTGTATTTTGGCATTCATGTCAGCAAACTTTTCACCAAAGGGTGTGGGGTTTTTGATGGCCATATCAAAGAATGCGGCGGCCTCTTTTTTATCGGGCGAATTTAATATTGGTGATGTCGGAAACATAATAGTCAAAGGTTTTGACCACTAGGTAGGGATAGTCGCTATCGCCCAAAAATTCTTTTATTTTATAGGCATTGCCTTTTTCTGTGATATCAAGCATATAAATAGTGTCTCCTTTTGCATTGAGGTCCGTACCTTTTATTTTTAACAAGCCAGCAGGAAAGTATTCCCTAAACATAATGCTGTTATGGCCTGAATCCTTGCCCCTAATCACCGCCTCAAATGAGGTGCTGCCCACTAAGTCGGATGGTCTTGACTCATAATGCTTGATTATTTGCTCTTTTGCATCATCTGGTTTTAAAGGGTTGGAGTTGCAGGCGGTGAAGCAAACAATGGCGATAAGCGAAAACAGCAATTGGTAAGGTTTCATTGGCAAGGGTTGTGCGGTAAAGAATTGAGGTACTAAGATAAGCCAGGGCCTTATTGGATTGCAGCTTATCGTTATTTTAAGTTTTGGTCAAAGCATTTTATGGAATGCATCTTTTTTGACACTTGCCCCATCAATTACCAAGAAATGCTTTGTTCACTGGCTTTATCGAAAATATAGCCATTCAGTGGATGCTCGAAAACAGTAGCATTTGTTAAAATAATGCACTATGGCCTCTTGTGAAAGCTAAAAACTTGCATTTCTTTCACTTTCTTGTTTTTCATAAGTACATTTATTTGAATAAATATAACAGTGCAGCATTGCAAGAAACAAGCAGTCAGTTTATATATGTTTTGCTGCATAGGCACCTTTAAAAAACAGTCACTATGCCCATTAAGTATTACCTGCGGCCTTACCTTCTTTCTTCCACACCCAACCAGCAAACTGCGAAGGTGCTTATTAATCAAGTGCATAATTTGGATAGTATTGTGCAGGCTATGTTGCGAAGGGGCAGTACGTTGACGGAGGCTGATATTAGGGCATCGCTTCTGTTGGCGTTTGATGTGATTAGTAATGAGGTGGCAGAAGGCAATAGTGTGAACCTGCCATTGGTAAACATAAGGCCCAGCATTCATGGCGTTTTTGCTAATGCTTCAGATAGTTATGAGCAAGGCCGCCACAGCAAGAAAGCTTCCCTATCTGCAGGCCCGCTTTTATGGGATGCTGTGGCACAAGCTGAGGTGGAAAAAGTGTTGCAGCCACATGCTGCCCCTGCACTGGTTGAATACTTGGATGTGAACAGTCAGTCCATCAATAGTGCCTTAACACCAAATGGTATTGGCCAGTTAACAGGGGAGGAGTTGAAGTTTGATGAGACCAATGCCGCAGAGGGTATATTCTTTATTGATAGCAATGGACAAATTACAAAGGTTACTGTAGTGGCTATGCATACACAGGGGCAGTTACTGTTTAGCATACCAGCCGGATTGCCAGTAGGTGGTTATGCCTTGGAGGTAAGGAAAGGATATGGTAACGATGTACATGTTAGAGCAGGGAAGCTTCATTATGAATTGCAGGTGCTGTGAACCTTATAAGCAACCATTCAATGGGATAAGAACACGATGTTAATGCTGCTTAGAAGTTACTTTAAATTAAAGAAGCAGTATTAGTCGCCCACTAATACAGTTTTTGTCGGCGACTAATGATTTGTTTTTCGCCGACAAATAGATAAATAGTCGCCCGTTATTGACTCGTTAATCGCCCACTATTTTGAAATTTGTTGCCTACAAATGTTTAAATAGTCGCCGACAAATTTTGATTACTTGAGTTAATTAAGGAAAATGGAAGCATTAAATGTTTTGAGTGCCTGCAAACTAAATAGCATAAAAAAGCCCCTGCAATGGCAGAGGCTTTGAAAATTTGTATAGTAACCTACTTCTTGTCTAATAATCTTTCTAGTAATACAATCTTTTCTCTTTCACTCTTTAATAAAGCCTCGTAAAGTTCTACCATCTTGTCCAATGGATTAAAAATTGGTTGATAATTTATAACGGCGGGTTGCTGACAATTATCAAAAGTTACATTAGAAATAATATTTACAGCCTTTTCCTCATCAAAATTTTTAATTGCTTCCGCTGGTACTTTCAACACTTTAGCTACTTGTTCCAGCATTTTATCATCGATGATATCCTTAGTCTCTAGTAGGGATACTTTTTTCTGGTTCCAATCATCACCTAATTCAAACGCCAATGCTTCTTGCTTTAGGCCAAGCATTTCACGAAAACGTTTCACATTACGGCCTTGGTGTATTGTCTTTTCCATGTTATTCTTTAATGGTCTGCTACAAATATATTATAATCATGCGGGTAAAATATCCTTTTGTATAGCTAAGATAGGCATGGGCTATGTCAAAGTGTTGATGAAGTAATATTAAATTTTTACTATAGCCTTTTAATGGGTATTGTTCATTACACATTGATTTTACAAACAATGACATAAAATAATAAAGGCTTTAGTATTATTAAAGCCTTTATTATTTTATGTTTAAGTCAATTACCAACGATCTTTTACTGAATAAACAATTGGCTCGTTATCCTTTTTCCATTGCTTGGTACTACGATCAATTGATAGGTTCCCGAAGCTGGTTTATTGTTGTTGAAAGTGATTGTATGGTTTCCTGAACCTATATTTTTAGCAAAGTAAGTGGATATTTTTTGTCCTGTAGAACTGTATATTTCTATGGAACAGTTCTCATTGGAGAAGCCACTCAACGCAATGCTGAAGCTGTTGCCTTTGATTGGGTTTGGATATATGGTGATGGATGGTTCTTTCGTTAAATCAAGGCTCACCACATTGCTGTATTTATACACGCCCGATTTTTCAAATGACTTAACCCTGTAGAAGTTAGTGCCAGCAGGTGTGTTGGCATGTGTAAAGGAATAAGTGACAGCAGCCGCATTAACGCCTATTGCGTTAACCGTAGCAAGCTTAGCAAAACTTGTTCCTGTTAAGGAATGTTCCACTTCATAATAGGCTGCATTGGTTTCGGAACAGGTCCATGCAAGCTCTGCATTTTTGTCTTTCTTGTAAACGTTAATTGATTTGAAGGTGATTGGTACTACCGCATTTATAAATGCAATCCTGAAACGGTTATTGAAAGAATTGGTATCTGCAGTTACTGTAAAAGCATAAGTAGTGGTGCCACTGGCGGTTATTGTTGTTTGTGTATTGGTGAACCTGTCAATCAAAACCGGTTGCAGATTGCTGTTTATAAATTCTGCAAGATTCAGTTTCAATTGATAATTAAGACCTGCTGTTACTGACCATATTTTAAGGCGAATAGTATCATTTACTGTGGGCAGTTCCCTGCCTTCAATGCTCAATAAGTGCCCATAGTTGTTGATGGCAAGGTTATCTGTTCCGTTCTCGAACTTGTCTGCATCTTCAAGACCTAAATCATTATTGAACTCATCGGAGAATGCTATGCCAACTCCATCCATGTTATAGTTAACTGTTCCCACTTGTTTTATAAGGTTGCAATACATTTTTGATAGGATGTTATTGGTTCTGAAAACATTGGTCAGGTTGGCAGGAGAAGTGGCTTTATCGGTTTCTTTAATAGTCAATGATGGGCTAGTGCTGTTCTTATTCTGGATGAAAAATCCCTGTCCAGGCTGAATGTAACGGTTTACCGAAGATGTTACGTCACTGTTCATGTGCAGTGCTGCACTGTATGTTACGTAGGCACCTGCGGTACCCATATTAGGGTCAAATACCCAGTAGGAACTGTCCACATTGTTTGTGTTTGGCAAAATGGTTTCCCAATCAATAGGTGAAGGATAGGGGTTGCCAATCATGGTGAAACCCAAAGGATCGGCACTGTTCAACCTAATGCTAGTGTTTGTTCCTCCATTTGCTGTAACGCCGGTAGTGGTAAAGTCAACCTGCCCTGTAAGCAATGTTCCTTTTGCCCTCAATATGGCAGGTGCATTCATTAATGAAGTATTCAGAGCCAAGTTGTTTTGCCTATTGCCCCTTATGGAAATGCGATATGCTTTGAAGGCAGATAAAGTATCACTTGCTTGATTGGTGGAATTGATTGTTTCCCAAACTGCATCGTTGGTTAGGTTACTGATGTTCATGGAGTACATGGACTTGCCGCCACTTTGCGTCCTGTCAAAACCTGTTGCAGCGTCAATGGTGCCTACGGTGCCGGCACTGCCTGTAATATGCGTGCCATAACCATTGTTGTCTATTCCCCCTTCTTGCCAACTGCTGAAAATGGTTGTGCTGCCGCTGTTGATGATAGGAGCTATATCACGATAGGCTTTTCTTGTTTGTGGAATGAAACGCTCTACCGTTACCAGTCCAGTAATGGCTGCTCCTGCACCAATGGGTGCAATGCAACCTGTTAATGGTATGGATGATGAACGCAGGGTGAGGTTTCCACCAGTAACCAATGTGCCGTTTGAAAGTGTCATTATGCCAGTTAATACTAAACCATTTGAGCCAAGGGTAGCACTTGCATTAACACCTGTCCTGTTCAAGGTGAAATTGGATACATAGTTATTGGGAGCAGATGCGGTCATTCTTAAAGTGCCAAAGTTGCCTCCTGCGGTTCCGCCAATGGTAATGGAGGAGCTATCAGAACCTGTTATGGTGCCGCTGCCTGTTGAAACCATTGTGCCATTTAGTACAAGGCTTTGTCCATTGATGTCCAAGTTGCCAAGCGTTAAAGTAAGGTCGCCATTTACGATTAATGAATTGCCATATTGTATAGAGGTAACCAATCCAGCACTGTTCAATGTAAGATCTTTACAAACGGCAGCAGTATTAACAAGTACGCTTGTACCTGTTGCTATGGTTACGTTGTCTGCACTTCTTGGAACAATATTGGGGTTCCAGTTGTTGGCATCGTTCCAATTGAATGTTCCTCCACCACCGTCCCAAGTTATTTCCTGAAATAATTTTTCAATGGTTACATAGGTTCCTGCAAATGTTATGTTGCCAAAATTGGATGGAACAGTAGTTCCAGCAGCAAAGGGACCAGTAACTGTTGTAGGGGTGCCATCAATAAGTGTATAAATAGTTCCAACAGTATCAAGTGCATTGTCCAGCACGTTTAATACAATGCCCGTGCAGCTAACTGTAGGTGCATCATAGGTGGATATTTTTAATTGGTCGTAATTGGTTCCCGCAACACTGCCTGATGTATTGATTTCTATAATGAGTGTTGGGTCATGGGCTGTAATGAAAGTAGGGTTGACTGTTAGGATTGCAGTGGAATTATCTCCTGGTGAAATGGTGCCATCATTGGTAACAGTGTTGGCAAAAATGTATTCACCAGAGCCTTTCACCGTACCATCATTGATTACTTTAATGGTTGGGCTGAATTCTGCAATGCCCGTTGTGCTGGTCTTGAAAATAAAGCCACCACCAGTGTTGGTTACAAAGCCCGTATCCACCGAAGTACTTGTTTTGAAGGCACAATAAGCAGTGGATGGTAAACTGAGCAAGCCATTATTGAGCAAGGTGCTGGTGTTTAGGTAAACAGAATCAAACAGCACAAAGGTTCCATTGTTTGTAACGAGGGAGTTGTTTACGATTGGGGCATTGGTTACATTCATTATGCCACTATTGGAAGCATCCACACTTAATGTACCGCCGTTTTCCAAAATCAAAATGCCAATGTTGTTGTTTTGTACTGTTCCCGAACCAATTAACGTTGCATTGGTTGATAGGTAGAGTTTCCCATTGATGAGTATGTCTGAACCCACACCATTGTTCAAGGTGAAGGTTGTTGCCGTGATGGGGTTGGAGATGTTCAGCACACCGCCGCTTTCAATTACTACTTGGTCTATTGTTATTGCATTGGTAAGCACGATGCTGTCCCCACTGCTAATGGTGATAACACCATTGGTGGAATTTGGTGCTACAACGCTAGTTGTCCATACTGTACCATTGAATACTTCCCAATTGGTGCCTAGGCTCCAATCGCCTGTAGCGGTTACATTGCTTCTGTAATCACCTGCTGACTGACTATATGTGATTTGGGAGAGAACTAAAAAAGAAAGTAGGAGTAAAATTTTTGCTTTCATGCTATTACCTTTTAATGGTGTCTAAGGGTATGTTTAGATAAATGGCAATTCGGATGCCATTAACTTTAACAAGTTTTATAGACGTAGGGGAAAACAAATTCAAAAATTCTGTAGACTTTTTTACTCACTTATAGTATTTTCAGTCTCCTGTAAAAGGAGACTTTTAGTTGAAAAAAGGTAATTTTACTCAAAGCTGGTTAAACTACTGGTTATCAGATTAAGGGTTAACTATTATAACCTGTTGTTCCTTTGGCTTCAACTTGCTTAAACATAAATTTCCTATAAACAACGTGCATGATGATGTCGGCTACCATTTTCAATGCAAGAAAAACAATGCCCACATGAATATGCAGGAAAGCAGGAAGTAGTATGGCGAGGTGCATGGGAAATATTCTTGCATAGGGCATGAAGAACATGGTACCAATGTTTACAGCTTCTGTTTGGTTATGCCTTTTATCCTGTATGAACTGGAGGATGCTGCTAAACAAAATTGTCCAAAAGGATAGTTGAATTAACAACCAATCTATATGTTGTGCTTTTGAAAGTTTGTAGCCAACATAGAAAAGGTATGCCAAATGGAATGCACCATAATGCACTGTAAAAAACAATGCTGCACAGCCCGGCTTGTTGCCAAGTTTGTCGTTTACGGTATAGCTATCTTCGATCCTGTTTGTAAAGGATAGTATGCCTATTACATTAAATAGACCAATGAAGGCACTCTGTATCCAGAAGATGGCCATGAGTGTGCTAATGCTGTCAGGAAACTGGTAGCAATGGTAAACTGCATACAGGTTCATGGCTATAAGGAACCAAAGACCAAGGTCATTCCAGATAGATTTCTGTTTCAAGGACTGTACAATTTGAAACTAAGGTAAGGGTATGGTTACTTGTGCATGTACCCAATAGAGGGGAGATTTCATTGTGTTTTGCGTAGACTAGGAAGCACTATTGTTCCATATGTTTTGGGTTGGATTTTGTTTACAAAACAACCTTTAACAAAATTCTTTTTTTTATTACTAGTCTATGAACTTGCATAGCCCTACATTTGCATCCCAATTAAAAAAACATCCTTTCCCGTTCTAGGGATTTCTTGTTTACCGAACTACACTAACGCCACTTGCCATTGTGGAAATCTGGGGGGATTAATAATCGACAAAAAGTAGAAACTATGAACAGTAATGTAACGCCTTCGCGTGTGCGTATGGCAGCAGATGAATTGAACAATCTGACGAAAGAAACAAAAGAAACAGTAGCAACAGTAGTGAATGAGGAGCAAAAGGAATTCACTGCCGTTGATTTGTGGCAGATTCAAAAACAAATGAGGACCGCAACAAGGTTTACGAAGCGTTGGAACCTTAACTAATATTCTTTTCAAATCCTGCTGTTTAACAGCAGGATTTTTTTTGCCTACATTAGCAATCCTAAAACCTAACGAACTTGGCCATTAAGAATCCAGCTCCTGCATTGATAGGCACTAAAGTTTCCCCCAAAACAAAAGAGCAGGCAATTACTCAAAAGCAAGTTGCGAGGAAAAAAGATACTGTCGAGAAAGGAATAGCAAAAAAGAGGACTGCTACAAGGAAGAAAATTACTGCATTAAAGGTGACTTTCCAATTGAGGTTTCAAACAATGTTTGGCCAGAACCTTTTTATAACAGGCAACCATGCCCTATTAGGTGATGGGGATATTGATAAGGCGGTGCCTTTGCAGTTTTACAACAATGAATTTTGGTATGCCATCCTTTATTTTGATAAGGTGGATGCTGCTATTACTTATAACTATGTTTTACGCAATGCTGATGGCAGCCGTATGGATTGGGGCAATGACAAGGTTTTTAATCTTTCTGCCTTTAAAGAGGAAGTATTGCTTATTGATGGTTGGAACGATGCTGGCTATATAGAGAATGCCTTTTATACTGTGCCTTTCGAAAACGTTTTATTGAAGGCGAATGCAGTGCCTATAGCAACTATTCCCCCTAAAACCATTACCCATATTTTTCAAGTGAAAACTCCTTTGCTGACAAAGGGACAAACGCTTTGCCTTTTAGGTAATGGGAGTGCTTTAGGTAATTGGGGAATTGAAAAACCATTGCTGATGCGTAGGGCAGAAGGTGATGTCCATTACAAAGTAAGTCTTGATTTGAGTAAGGAACATTTTCCCATTACTTATAAGTATGGGGTATATGATGTGGAGCATGAAACTTTTATTGCTTATGAAGGTGGCAACAACCGTTTTTTGTATGATGCCGTTATAAAGAATAAGCAGACGATTGTTAATGATGCATTTGCTGTGCTTCCCAGCAATACTTGGAAGGGGGCAGGCATTGCTATTCCTGTGTTCAGTTTGAGGAGCAGGAACAGTTTTGGGGTGGGAGAATTTGCAGATTTGAAACCATTGGTTGACTGGAGCAAGCAGGTTGGTTTGAAGCTGATACAGATATTACCTATTAACGATACAACTGCTACGCATTCATGGATGGATTCCTATCCTTATGCTGCTATATCAGCATTTGCATTGAACCCTATTTATTTGAACCTTTTGCAGGTGGCGAGTGGTAAGAACAAGAAATTACTGCTTGCATTGGAAGAAGAAAGGATGAAGCTCAATGCTCTTGAAGCTTTGGATTATGCTGCTGTGATGGAAGTGAAATTGACTTTCATGAGGAAAGTTTATCCATTGCAGAAAGAGGAGACATTCAAGTCAAAGGATTACGAAACTTATTTTGAACAGAATAAGCACTGGTTGGTTGCATATGCTGTTTTCTGTTATTTGAGGGATGAATATGGCACAGCCCGTTTTGATGAATGGCCTTCTTATAAGACCTGCAGGGCCGCGGATTTGGAAGCATTGGCTGCTGAAAGTTCTGCTACTTATCATGCTATTGCATTCCATTATTTTATACAGTACCATTTGCATCTTCAATTGAAGGATGCTACCGATTATGCACATGCGAATGGTATTGTGGTGAAGGGCGATATTGCCATTGGCGTTTACCGTTATGGTACTGATGCCTGGCAGAACCCGGAACTTTACCACTTGCATGTGCAGGCAGGTGCACCTCCAGATGATTTTGCGGTGAAAGGCCAGAACTGGGGCTTTCCAACTTATAATTGGCAGGCGATGAAAGAGGATGGCTTTGCTTGGTGGAAACAACGCTTTGAACAAATGGGCCACTACTTTGATGCTTTTAGAATTGACCATATTTTGGGCTTCTTCCGTATCTGGAGCATTCCAACACATGCAGTAGAAGGTATTATGGGCTACTTTGTCCCTGCTGTACCCGTATATGTGAATGAGTTCCATCAAAAGGGTATCTGGTTCAATTATGAACGTTATACAAAACCGTATATAACAGATGCCGTTCTATGGGAATTTTTTGGTGAGAAGAGTGAGGAAGTAAAGAAAGCTTACCTTAATTATGATGGCTTTGGTAAGTATAATTTGAAGTCTGAGTTTGTTACCCAACGCCAAGTGGAGAAGTATTTTGATACATTAGAAGAAAATAGCTTCAACAATAGGATAAGGGATGGTCTTTATAATTTAATCAGCAATGTGATACTCTTTGAAGTGGAGGGTTCGCAAGGGCTGGCGTTCCATTTCCGGTTTGCAGTGGACAGCACTTTATCTTTCAAGCATTTGGATGGTGAGACACAATACCAGTTAAAGGATTTGTACATTAACTATTTTTTCAGCCGACAAGATGATTTCTGGAAGAAGGAAGCCCTACAAAAATTGCCTGCTTTGAAACGTGTAACCAATATGTTGATTTGCGGTGAGGATTTGGGTCTTGTGCCTGCATGTGTACCGGATGTGATGCAGGAATTGGGTTTGCTCAGCCTTGAAATACAAAGAATGCCCAAAGATTCAGGGAAGCTGTTTTTCCATCCTAATGATGCACCTTATTTAAGTGTGGTAACACCTTCCACACATGATATGAGTACCATTCGTGGTTGGTGGGAAGAGGATAGGAACATGACGCAACAATTCTATAACCATGAGCTTGGTCAATGGGGCATTGCACCAGAGGAGTGTGAGGCTTGGACTAATAAAGCGATTGTAATGCAGCATCTTTATTCACCTGCTATGTGGAGCATTTTCCAGTTGCAGGATTTGATGGGCATGGATGAGGGTGTTAGGAGGAAGGATGCAACTTCGGAACGTATCAATATCCCTGCAAATCCTAAGCATTATTGGCGTTACAGGATGCATGTGGACCTTGAAGATTTGCAGCAAGTAAATGGGTTTAATGAAGAGTTGAAGGAGTTGGTTCGGCAGAGTGGGAGATAGGTTCGGTATTGCGAGGAACGAAGTAATAGGCTTGGAACGACCCTATATTCTAGCACGAATCGTTCCTATAGAACGAAGGCTTTTTTGTAATTGGTGCTACACACAAGCAGTCCTTAAGGGGTGAAGCAATCATTTTTGTTTTTGATTTGCCGTTTTCAAAACATTTTCTAAAAGGATGCCGCGATATAAGTTTAAATATGTTGTTGGTTTACCGAAAATCATTCACCATCCTCTGCGTAAAGAACCTGCACAGTTTCATTTGTCTTTTGAGTAAGGATAACTTTTTTATTCGCAATCATTTTTTCAAACAGTTCATTGGTATAGTGACGGATGGTGAGTAAGGATAGCCCTTTCTCCACCTGCACATCAAATACACTGGATGCGGCAGCAGCTAGCTGTTCTATTTTATCACTCTTGTCATCCAAACAGAGTTGTAAGCTAATGGCCCCAGTTTGAATGAGGTTTGGTTTTATTTTCAGTTGTGCAAATATCTCGTAGAGTTGTGCCATTGGTTTGTCACCTACAAAACTAAAGTCCTGACTATGCAGGTGCATCAGTGCTTGGTACTGTTTGATAACGATGATTGGAGGTAGGTTTTTGACATGTTTTTTATGGATTACTGTTCCGGCCAATGAAGCATCCAAGAAGCATTTCACATACATGGGAATGCCTTTGTTCTGTAAGGGCTTTATGGTTTTAGGATGGATTACTTGTGCACCGTAATAGGCCATTTCAATTACTTCATTAAAGCTTAGTTCGCTAATTAATTGTGCATCAGGAAAAGCTTTAGGGTCGGCATTCATTACGCCTTCCACATCCTTCCAGATGGTGAGGCTTTCTGCATTTAAGAGGTTGGCAAAGATGGCTGCTGTGTAGTCACTTCCTTCACGACCAAGTGTGGTGCTTTCGTTTTCATCGGTACAGCCTACAAAGCCTTGTGTAACCACAATATTTGTTTGCTTGAATGTTTCTGTAATTGTTTGTGTATTTTTTTCGGTCACTTCAAAGTCCACATTGGCATCCCTGAAATTATTATCTGTCCTGATGATGTCCCTAACATCTTTCCATTCGTTGTTAACGCCAGCTTCATTCAGGTAATGGCTGATGATGCAGGTGCTCAATAATTCACCTACACAAACAATCTGGTCATAGTAATAATCATAACCACGAACAGCTTTATCATGTAGGAGCCATTCTACTTCTGTAAAGAAATCATTTAATTGGTGCAGGCATCCATTATAATGAGTAACCATTAAGTATTTGGCAGTAGTCAGGTGCTGGTTCTTCACCACTTCAAAAAGTTGAAGGGCATCTTCATTTCTTCCTGCAAAGAACGCTTCGGCTACTTTTTCCAAGGCATTGGTTGTTTTGCCCATGGCAGAAATAATGACCATCAATTGTTCGCCATCATATTTTTTGATGATAGCGGCAATATTCTTTATCCTGTCTATTGAGTTGGCACTGGCTCCTCCAAATTTGAAAACCTTCATAAACTTCAGTAATGATTATTGCAAATAGAAAAGTAAAAATCCAAATGCAAAAATGTTTTTGGGCTATTAAAACAAAACAGTCTCACCATGTGGCAAGACTGTTTTTGTTTCTTACTAATCCGTATTTATATTATAAATGCGATTGGATTTTTTTGTCCAGTACACTTTTAGGAACTGCACCAATTTGCTTATCTACAATTTGGCCACCTTTAATGAAAAGGATAGCAGGTATTGAAGTGATGCCATAGTTTACGCTAAGGTTCGGATTGCTGTCCACGTTTACTTTACCAACGTTTACTTTGCCTTCATATTCTTTTGCCAATTCCTCTACTACTGGTCCAATTGCACGGCAAGGTCCACACCATTCTGCCCAAAAATCCACTACGGTTAATTTGTCGCTATCCAAGACGGTTGTCTGGAAGTTTGCGTCTGTTAATTCTAATGCCATGATATTCGTTTTAATTTTTTGTTTGAAATTTAGTTCACAGTAAAGAAGTCAAAAATAAATCCAAGCTTTCAATTATGCCCTCTTGACTTTTCCACTTTTGTGATTTATGACGAAACATGTAGGCTTTACTGACATTGGGACAGAAACAATTTTGCATTTCGTAAAAATCTTAGGAGAGTAGGCTTTGGCGTGCAAGGAATTCCAATTTGCCATTGGCATCAATTAGTTTATCGGTTAATTCCTCGTTTTGTTGACGGAGGTCAAATACTTCAAAAGCTTTATAGACATAGTTTTTTACGTCCTGCTCTACCCAGGGTTTGGAAAGGTACTTATACACTTGTCCCAAATTGATGGCATCTATAACAGCACTAATGTCTGTGTAGCCAGTTATCAAAATCCTGATTGGTTCTGGATAAATAGGAATAATGGACTGGAAAAACTCAATTCCAGTCATTTTGGGCATCCTTTGGTCGCTTAGGATTACGTGAATAGGATTATTGGATTCTTGCCCATCAAGAATTTTCCTTCCTTCTTCCGCAGATTCCGCAGTAAAGACAGTGAATATCCTTCTGAAGGCCGCTTTAAAAGATATGAGATTATGGGCTTCATCGTCAATGTACAAAACATTAATGTTTTTTTCTTCCATTGTTTTGGCGTATAGGTTATTTACTTTGTGGGAACCTAGGCAATAACAAGAACGCAAAATGTTTACAATAATTATAGTAGCTAGATATAGTTTTGCATAATTGTACGTTATTATAATGGCTAAAACATGTAACTGAGCAAATGAGCGAACCCAACTTGATGAATGCCGATATCCGAATTAGGGCTTTTAGGGCAACAGATGACCCTGCAGCCTGTCAAAAATTTATTGACGGGCATAGGACTGTTTTGGAAAACCACGGCATTACCAAGGTAACATCTTCTAATAATGCCTGGGCAGAAAGCCCTGCTGTTTTTGTGGTGGTAGTGGAAACATTGGATGGTGAAAAGCTTTATGGGGGAGCGAGGGTTCATGCAGCAGACGGGATAACGCCGCTGCCCATAGAATCTGCAACAGAATACATGGATCCCAAGATTAATGATGTGGTGGCTCTGCATGCAAAAAATGGCACTGGTGAATTATGTGGTTTATGGAACTCAAGGGAAGTTGCCGGTCTTGGTGTTGGGAGCCTTTTTGCATCAAGGGCATCTGTAGTTATTGCAAGCCAAATTGGATTGAACACGATGTTTTCCTTGTGTTCACCAGCAACTGTTCGATTTAACCAGTGGATTGGTAGTCAGGTGCTGAAATCGGTTGGTAATGATGGTACTTTTTATTATCCCAAAATAGACCTGCTTGCAACTGCTGTTTTTCTGGATGATGCCACAAGCTTGAAAAACGCCCATCCCCAAGAAAGGGAAAAGATGCTGTTTCTTAGGGAAAACCTGAAATGTGTTATTAAGGAACAGTCACCTTTAAAGAGAATAGAGGTTAATGTGCATTATGATTTGGTAGTTGCTTCTGCAAGAAAGGATGAGTTTAAGATTACCGACTTACAAACAAGGACTGCTGTCTAAAAAGAATATGAAACTTTTTTACTTGCCCCTCTTGGTGTTTTTTTCCATGCTAACTCCATTATTTGGGCAGGATACCATTCTTCTTTCCAAAACATCTTCCACTTTTCCCATTGGCAATAAAGTAAGTATATTTATTGACAGTTCCAACAGGTACACAACTAATACACCCCCTGCAGAATCGTTATTTAAACAATCGACTACAAAGGTTCCGGCTTACTTGATGCCAAAGAACAATATCTGGTTACGTTTTGTGGTAAGGAACACGACAAGGGACAGCGATTTTTTTTTCAATATCCAATATGCCAACATTCCCGAATTGAGGTTCTTTAAAAAGGATAGCAGTGGATCCTTGATACTTCAGTCGCTTACTGGAAATCAGTATTTATACAGTAGCCGCAATGTGGATGATGCAAATTTTACTTTTAAGTTGCATGTTGCACCAAATGCCGTTCATGAATATTACCTACACATAAAAAGCCCGCATCCTGTGCAGTTGCCCATGTTTGTGGAAACACTTGAACAATATGACAAAGCTAGTGTGAAGGAAACATTGATTATTGGATTGTACGCAGGAATCATTATTGCCATTTTTTTCTATAACTTATTTCTTTTCTTCTCCACAAAGGATACTAGTTACTTGATGTATGTAGTGTACCTTTTTTGCTTACTGTTTGCACAATTAACCTTTTCTGGCTGGACGTTTAAATACTTATGGCCCAATTCACCTTCGTTTAATCAGTATGCAGTCATATTTACTTCTGCATTGCCGGGGATAACGGGACTTATCTTTTCATTGAAATTCCTCCATGTAAAACGGTATTCGGCCATTATTTCATACATCTATACTGCTGTAACGGTCTTGTACAGTTTTGTTGGTATTTTTTGTTTTGTAATGCCACACTCCACAGGTTATGCCCTATTAACTTATGGAGGGATTGCTGGTGGTTTGCTATTAATTATTTCATCAGGGTATATTGCTTACAAGGGGTACAGGCCAGCTTACTATTATTTTATAGCATGGTTCCTTTTTGCTTTGGGAAGGCAGGTGTTATCATTGCGTAACCTTGATATACTTCCATACAATACGTTCACAAGCTATATACTTTATATAGGCTCTGCATTGGAGGCCATCCTTCTTTCATTAGCGTTGGCAGATAGGATCAACATTTTGCAAAAGGAAAAAGACTATTCACAGGCAGAAGCCCTTAAAATATCACAGGAGAATGAAAAATTGATTAAGGAACAGAACATTGTATTGGAAGGTAAAGTGGCAGAAAGAACAATGGAACTAACTTCCACCAATAATCAACTTAATCAAACATTAACGGACTTGCAGGATGCACAGATTCAATTGGTGGAAGCCGAGAAGATGGCTTCTTTGGGTCAGCTTACAGCAGGCATTGCACATGAAATAAATAACCCTATCAATTTTGTGAAATCCAATATCAAGCCTTTGCAATTGGATATCAAAGACCTTATAGAAGTGATTGATGAGTACGAGAAATTGCATACGACGGATGCAAATGATATTCAAAGCCAATTGAGCAATATTGACAAATTCAAAAAGCAAATTGATGTTGGTTATGTGAAAACTGAAATAGTGAGTTTGATGAAAGGTATTGAGGAAGGTGCGGAAAGAACGGCAGAAATTGTTCGTGGGCTGAGAACATTCAGCAGGTTGGATGAAAGTGAAGTGAAGGTTGTAAATATTCATGAAGGGATTGATTCAACATTGGTACTGTTAAGAAATACCATTCCCGATTCAATTGTTATTGAAAAGGATTTTCAAGCAGGTGGCAATATTGAATGTTTCCCAGGTAAGCTTAACCAGGTTTTCATGAACATTATCAGCAATGGCATACAGGCTATAAAGGAAAGTGATCCAACAGGTTGCATTGGCACCGTAACAATTGCAACAAAGGATATAGGTAACTCTATTGAAATTAGAATAAAGGATAGTGGAAAAGGCATGACGGAAGATGTTAAGCATAAAATATTTGATCCGTTTTTTACTACTAAAGATGTAGGTGAGGGGACAGGTTTGGGCCTGTCAATTGTGTTCAAAATTGTTCAAAAGCACCGTGGTAAAATCGATGTGATATCTTCACCGGGAAATGGTGCTGAATTTGTAGTAACTTTATTCCATACTTTACCAGAATCTGCCATCGCTTAAATACAACCCAATGACCAATAACAACAACGAAAAAATCAAAGTGTTGTATGTAGATGATGAAGGCAATAACCTCACTGCATTCCAAGCAAGCTTTAGGAGGGATTACGAAATATACACAGCCACTTCGGTTCCGGAAGGCATGAGCATATTGACCCAGCATGAAGTACATGTTATCATTGCCGATCAAAGGATGCCAAAAGCCACAGGTGTTGAATTCTTTAAGATTATACGGAAGGCATACCCAGATCCAGTAAGAATTCTGCTTACTGGCTTTTCTGATATTGATGCTATTATTGATGCCATTAACAATGGGGAAATCTACCGGTACCTCAAAAAACCTTGGGATGAACTTGAATTGAGAAACTGCATCAAAAATGCCTACGAGGTTTACAACACAAAAAGGGAGTTGAGCACAAAAATATCTGAACTGCAAAAAGCAAACGATGAGCTTAACCGCTTTGTTTATAGTACATCCCATGATTTACGCTCACCATTGGCAAGTATCATGGGAGTATTGAATTTGGCGAAGATGGAAAAGTCCATTATTGACCCCAATGGTTATATGGACATGATTGAAACCTGTGTGAACAGAATGGATGTTTTCATTCACAAAATCATTGAATACTATAAGAGCATTAGGGTTGAGAATGTTAATGAAAGTATTGATTTTAAGAAACTGTTGAATGAAAGCATTGAACTGTGCAAGATGCAGGACCCAAAGGTAGTATTTGATGTAAAGATTAATCAAGCAGTAGCATTTAAAGGAGATGAGTTCAGGCTTTCCGTTATCATGAACAACCTTATCTCAAATGCAGTAAAATACCAGAAACCAGATGAGGACCATCCAACTGTGCGGATGAATGTGAATGTGTATGAGCATCAAGCAGAAATAGATATTGTGGATAATGGCGTTGGTATTTTGAATGACCATTTAAAAAATATTTTCAACATGTTCTTCCGCAGCAGCAATAATGTTACGGGACTTGGTATTGGCCTGTACATTGTAAAGGAAGCTCTCACACGTATTGGTGGACACATTTCTGTGGAATCGGAAAAAGGAATTGGTACGAGGTTCATGGTCACCATCCCCAATAAAAAAGCGATAGAAGTATAAATGGGTACTGCTACTTATAAAAAGCTATTGTTCAAGATTAGGGCAATGCTTTTGTTCTTTGCAGTATCATTAGCTATAAGTGGTATTACTGCTTTCCCCGTAGAGACTGAATTGCATTGGCTTTTGCAACATCGCAATCTGCTTCCTGATTTTATGGAAGGCTTTATTAGCGATGCTTACAATGCTATTAGTATTACGAACAAAAATTATCCTTCCTTAGCTTATGGTTATGACTGGCTCGCATTTGCTCATGTGGTTTTTGCTATGCTGTTCATTGGACCTTATAGGCATCCTGTTAAAAATATTTGGGTAATAGAATGGGCTATGCTTGCATGTGTGGCTATTTTACCTGTAGCCTTTTTTGCTGGACCAGTGAGACATATACCTGTTTACTGGAGTTTAATAGATTGTAGCTTTGGCATTATTGGAATCATTCCCTTATTCATTTGTAGAAAATGGATTAAACAGTTGGAATCTTTGTTGGAAAATAAGAGTAGATTAAAACCCTATATAGAATGACATGTTCCCTGTAATCTGTGCGTTAAAGCCTTCTATTTGTTTTGCCAATACTTTCTGTGTAAAAGTGAAGGCCGTTTTGCCGTGTGAGACGACAATGCCACCATCTATTTTAAGATGAACATCTTTGCTTACTATGTACGGGATTTGACCTTCACGCTCGGTTGTGTAATAGCTATTTTTCCCATTAAAGATGCCACCATCCAGTAGTGCATTATAAAAAGTCCATTCGACAGCTGGCTTTGCAAAAGCATATACTTGAAAACGTTTTTTCCCTACTTTTTTTGGAGATGTGTATTGATTGATGAACCCATCAAAATAAGGGTTCATCTTACCAAACCTAATCAAGGTGTTTATATAAAGCCCATTCTGCATGGTACCCATCATTGCTTTTGCACCCCCAATAATTTCTATCCAATTGGTAGGCTGGTACAACATTTTTTCAGCACCGAAATTTACATTGAATGCAACATCATTGGGTGTTTGGTATCTCCATCCCATTGGCTCTTGATACTTAATAATTTTATGTATGCCTTTCTGTGTTTCTCCTGCAAAAGCATTAGGGCCAATCACACCTGCATATATTTCCGTTTGTAAATTGTATTTTTTTTCAGGGTTCGATGAGTGTAGACCATGAATGGCAAATAGTGCCCCTGCATAAGGATAATCATTCACCGCAGGTTCCACATCAGCAATTTGATTTGGAGTATAAGCTATTTGCATTACACTCCAGTTATAGGTGTTCACAGCATTGTTGCCTGCCTTGGGCATCCACCTATCCAGAAAGAATTTCTGCTTTCCTTCTTTGATATAAAACCAATCAAGCTTCATTCCGCCAGTATAGGCCCTATCGGTTCCATTACCTAAGAAATTGATGAAATCATTATCGGAATAAAGACGGAACATCTTTTTATAATCAGTTTGAGCGGATGCTTTTATAGCAATGTTAAAGAGTATGATAAGTATAAAGCGTATTACTATTCTCATGACTAAATTCTTTGTTGTCACGAGATACATCCAAATATATTGCCCGATTTTTTTTAATACCAGATTGGGAGGTTATGGATATGAATGTGAAAATTGTTCCACAAGTTTGGAGTTAACGAAGATCCTATGTAAGGTGACAATACAGTCAATCTTAGCTATTGTTTTTATAGCAGATCCAAAAGATGATGATTTGTAAAGACATCCTCTATTTCTGGAAAAAGCTTCAAAGGCTTCGCTATAGGGTAGTGATACTTCTTTAAAAACAATGATGATGATTTAGCTGTCTTACTAAATCATCATCTTCCAAATACTTCTCGCTCCATTCCTCCCCCAATCTTTTGTGCTTTTCTTCAATTGCTCCTGAAGATCGGCATAGTTTGATTTTTTACCTTTTTTAGGTTGAGCCAAATCTGTCTCCTTTATATCAATCAGTTCAATTTTGGTGGCAAACCAAGTAGTATTTATTCTTGGTATAGCAACGCCCAATATCATTCCTGGCAAACCTGTGAAGCTTTCTGGACCACCTGTATTTTGAATGATATCTGTATAAAAGGCAATCACGTAAACGCTGTCCATTATTTTGCCAATGGCTTTCCTGCATTCAATGCCAGCAATAGTTCTTGTGTCACTGGTAATACGCCAATCAATTTTCCTTAAGCTATCAACAATCAGAAAATTACTTTCAAACACATTTTTTTGTGAAGCTGTCTTTCCTTCTTTCAAATCATTGAAGATGATATTGTCAGTTGTTCTGTCCATCATCCATTCTGGCACTTTTTGAAAACCTTGCGGAGCTTCACGACCAACTTTGTACAAAGTCTTTTCTTCGTTGAAGTACAAATCAAAATAGGTATTCTGTATCTTGGGCAATATCTTTTTATAGTTTTGTTTCCAAATATTGTCATCTTCTGCGTCGCCCCAACTTTCATCAAGTTCTTTATGCATGTTGGTTTGTTTCTCAAATTCTATCTTGCCTTTGGTAACGAAAACTTGTTGTGCGGAGGATTGCTTTACAGCGAAGAGTAAAACAATGGAAAGAATATATTTCATAATTATTTTTTGAAGTTTTATTTTAATGTTGCACCACCTTTACTGAAATTCCAGATAAAGCTGAGCATAAAGTATTGGGCTAATTGTTGGTACCTATTTTCTGTTAGTGTAGTGGAGTTGATATTTCTACTATAGCCCCTATTTTGGTCAAGTATATCAAATGCGGAGAGTCTTAATTCACTTTTGTCATTCTTCAATATTTTTCTTGATAGGTAAGAATTCCAAACTGTTACATTGTTGTTGCCACTGAACAAGGCTGTTTTTTGACGTATCTCTGTTTCAAAACTATTGTTCAATGAAAGTTTCCATGGCAATTGTATTTCAAATTCAAGATTTATATCCGTACTCCAATAATTGGTGTTAATGTCAGGGCGTATGGATGATTTGGACATATTGTAATTGATGCCGCTCCACAGCCAGACATTGTATTTTTTCTCTTTTTCCTTACCAAGGTTGATGTTGAAACTATGGCGGTTTGTTTGTGTTGTATTTTTTAGACTATTTACAAAACTGATATTGTTGTTCCTGTTATAAGAATAACTGATACTGAAATGTGTATTTAATTTAGAAATCTGCATGTTATAACCAATGTTTGCACCATAATTATAGTTTCCATCTGCATTGATGTATTGTGAAACAGTTTTGCCAACGGTATCAGTTGTTTGGCTGCTGCGAATAGCATTATCAGTAAAATTGTAGTTAGCCCCCAACCAGTAGCCCCTGTTTTTCAGCACTTGGTAGTTGTTCATGTTCATGTTGAAACGATGGCTGAATTCCTGTTTTAAATTTGCATTGCCTATTTGAACAAAGAGTGGGTTGGTGTTATCTGCCACTGGTTGTATTTGTTGAATGGAAGGCTGCCTTGTATTTCCATTATAGTTCAAGCTGATACGCTTATTTGCATTGAATTTATAAGTGAAGGAAGTCCTTGGAAAAAGATTGGTGTAAGAATATTTGATGGTTGATTTTTTGATTAAATCTGTTTGCTTGAAATCTGCAAAAGCTATATCACCACCAATGGAAACATTTACTTTCTTGGGATTGTATCTAATGGTTGAACCAACACGGTTTGTGGTTACATCAAAATCATAGTCGTTGCTGAATTTGGTATTCAGTACATCATATTTACCCGGTTGGCTTTTGTCATAGCTCAGCACCTTGTTTTCATATTTATTGATGTTGATGCCATAAGTAAGTTCCAGTGTAGTGTTTTTGGCCAATTGTTCCGTGTAGGAAAGCCTGCTGCTTATTGTATTGTTATTGCTGCCATTTACTTTTTTCTGGTCGGTTGTATCGCTTTGGTTATTCACGCCAGATTTATTGTAATAGTCATTTATCGAGTTCAGCATACCTTCCGTTTCGGTTTCGTTCCATGACTGGTCTATGCTTAACGATAAGGTCCTTCCAATTTTTTTGAAACGTTTCCTTAACAATAAGCTGCTTTTGAAGCTTTGGTTATCGCCAACTGAAGTGGTACTGCGTCTGCTTTGGTTCACTAATTGATTATAGGCATTCAAAGCTTCGCTATAATAATTACTCCTTCCATTCAAAGTCCCCTTTGTTCCAGCAATGGTCAGTTTTACAGAAAAGAAACTATCAACCATCCAGTCGTAACTTCCATTGATGGCATGCCTGTCCTTGTTGCCATACACTTGCCTCCTTTCATTGTTAAAGAATAAGGTATCGGGTAAAATGGATTGTGCAATGGTAGTACCGCCACCATTATTAATGATTTTTGAATAACGGTAGTTGCCATTTAGGCTCTGCTTGTCCTTGTTGTACTTGTTTGCATAATTAACGCCGCCGCTCCAACTCTTAGGTATGCCTTCGCCCCAGTAATTACTGTTGTCAAAATTGTCGCCACCATTACTTATGTACATGCCCCCATCATCGGTCATCTGCATGTCATTGCTGCCAGCATCGCCAAATTTCCCCCTTTCATCCCAGCTTAAACCAGTTTTTCCTGTACTGCTTGCAATGCCATATACTGACAGTTTCCTTTTGTTCTTGAATGAATTGGCCATTAAGCTGTTGTTCCAGACATCCTTCGGCCCTGCACCTACTTCCAATTTTCCGAACCAGCCTTTTTTTGCATCGTCTTTAAGTTTCAGGTTAATTGTTCTGGTTGTTTGCCCATCATCTATACCTGTAAAGGTTGTTTGGTCACTTTTCTTATCAAACACCTGCACCTCATTCACCATTTTAGCATTTAGGTTTTTAGTGGCAATAGTTGGGTCATCCCCAAAAAACTCCTCACCGTCCACCATTACTTTTTCCACTTTTGTACCTTGGGCTGTTATGTTGCCATCTTTATCCACTTGGATACCGGGAAATTTCTTCAATAAATCTTCCACAGATGCCCCATCTTTCAGCTTGAAACTGTCGGCCTTGTAAACGATGGTATCGCCTCTCATCCTAATGGCCGCTATTTTTTGCACCACTGTAACGTCGGAAAGCAGGTGTGCTTTGGTAGTAAGTTGAACTTTTTTTAGATCAATAATGGCATTTTCTTGAAGGTCAACCTTGTCATAATAATCTGCATAAGTAGGGTACGAAACAAGGATTAAGTAGTTTCCTGCTTGGATATCCTTTATTTCAAACTCCCCATTTGCTTTTGTTCTGGAAAATTTGTAAAGCACGGAATCCTTGCTGCGCAACAGGTTTACTACTGCATGCTCCAAGTTTTGCTTGTTGAGTGTGTCGATTACCGTTCCTTTAATAGTTGCTTTTTGGGCAAAGCAAGTGGCAGCCACAAGGGATAGGATAAGAAGCGATGTTAGTTTTTTCATGCAGTTTTGGAAAGGGGTGAAGAAATGAGATGATTGAGGGTGCAAAATCCATAAATTGTACAACCAAATAAAACCGTCTATCCTAAATTTGAGTTAAAGGTTTTCTTCATTCGTAAAGTACCATTATGAGTAAACAGCTTGCAAAATCTTCAAATGCTTCCAAGACCCATAAGGTTGCTTCGCCCTTATCCATTAATAAAATAAAAAAGTATGAGGAAGAACATTTTATTGACAGTTCCTTGCCTGTATGGCCCTATTCCCTATTTACCGATCAGGATGTAACCAATTTCCAAAATGGGACACATTATAGGTTGTATGAATACTTTGGCAATAAACAGGTTACTGTACTGGATACGCCGGGAACCTATTTTGCTGTTTGGGCCCCCAATGCCACTTATGTTTCTGTTATTGGTTATTTTAATAAATGGAAAACAACTGACCATCCATTGTTCGTGAGGCATGATGGTAGCGGCATATGGGAAGGGTTCATTCCGAATGTCTTGGCTGGCGAGGCTTACAAGTACCATATTCATGGATACAAGGGCTTGAAATTGGACAAAGGCGACCCCTATGCCCACCATTGGGAAAAGCGTCCTTATACAGCCAGCATAGCTTGGGGCACTTTCCATGAATGGAACGATGAAAAGTGGATGAAGGGAAGAATGATGAACAATGCCCTAAATGCTCCCTGGAGTATTTATGAAGTGCATTTGGCCAGTTGGATGCGGCCCGATAAAAATGATGAGGAATCCTATAATACCTATACGGAGATAACTGCAAGGCTTGTTCCCTATGTAAAGGAAATGGCTTTTACACATGTGGAACTGATGCCCGTAATGGAGCATCCTTTTGATGGAAGCTGGGGTTATCAAGGGACGGGCTATTTCGCCCCCACTTCAAGATTTGGCAGTCCGCAAGATTTTGCCGCTATGGTGGATACCTTTCACCAAGCTGGGATAGGGGTGATACTGGATTGGGTGCCTTCCCATTTTCCTTACGATGCCCATGGCCTTTTCATGTTTGACGGAACACATACTTATGAGTATGCTGATATGCGTAAGGGATACCATCCAGATTGGAACAGTTATATTTTCAATTATAAAAGGGGAGAGGTGAAGAGTTTCCTTATTAGCAATGCTAGGTTCTGGTGTGACAGGTTCCATGCAGATGGCATTAGGGTGGATGCGGTTTCTTCCATGCTCCGTTTGGATTATAGCAGGAATGAAGGGCAATGGGAACCCAATGAGTTTGGTGGCAATGGTAACTTGGAAGCTATTGCTTTCATTAAGGATTTAAACGAAACATTGTATCGTGATTTTCCTGATATTCAAACGATTGCAGAGGAAGCCTCTGATTGGCCACAAATTAGTAGACCTACCATTGAAGGCGGAATGGGTTTCGGTATGAAATGGATGATGGGCTGGATGCACGATACTCTACGGTATTTTAAAAAGGATCCCATGTTCCGCCAGTTCCACCAGAATGATTTTACGTTCAGCATGATGTATTTCTATGATGAAAATTTCATGATGCCTTTAAGCCATGATGAAGTGGTACATGGAAAAAGTCCGATGATTTACAAGATGCCAGGTGATACTTGGCAAAAATTTGCCAATTTGCGCTTGCTTTACACCTATATGTTTACCCACCCCGGGGCTAAATTATTATTTATGGGTAATGAATTTGCCCAAACGTCTGAATGGAACTATAAAGGTGAGCTGCAATGGGAATTGTTGGATTTTTTGAGCCATGGCGGCATGAAATACTGCATCCAAAAATTAAATGAGCTGTATAGGGATTATCCAGCATTATATGAAAAGCAGTTTTCCAATGAAGGGTTTGAATGGATTGATTTACAACATGTAACAGAAGCTGTTGTTGTGTATAGAAGAAAAGGGTTAAAGCCTAAAGATGATGTTTTGGTGATACTGAATATGTTGCCTGTAGTACATAATAATTGGAAGGTAACTGTAGAGGGCAAAGGCAAATGGAAGGAAATTTTCAATAGTGACAGTAAGGAGTTTTGGGGAACTGGTGACGTATTAAATCCCGAAATAAAAACTAAATTAATCGATAAGCAAAACAGGCTTTACCAACTTTCTGTCCATTTGCCAGCATTGGGTGCAGTGGTATTGGGATAATTTTTTATGAAAAACACTTTAACCCTTTCCTAATGCTTTTCATAAAAGGATATATCCGTTTGGGACCAAAAGGTTGCCAATCTTCAGTCACAGCACTTAATTTCGGCTTTCATTCTTTGAATACAAACAACATTTTAACATTTTAGCTTTATGTATTCCTGTTCCCTATTGATTCTTTGGGATAATGATACAATGAAATATAATACTAGTATTTGCGTTTATAAAATGTCTAGTTGAATTTTATAAGACATATCCTATTAGTATTTTACCTGAATCAATATTAAACCATGGAAAAGTTTATTTTAGATTTGCGGCATTGATTGAACAACAGAGCTAATAACATGATTAACCAAATAAGTACAATAAATTATTGTCTCGCATGAAAGCAAAGAATCTCTTATTACTAACCCTTGGCATTGCCGCCAGTTTTTTTTCAAAGGCAACGGAAAACGCCGACAGTTCCAATTTCTACCTCGAAAGGGCAAAGGAGCAAAAAGATGCCCGTAAGGTTTGGGAAGCTGAAAGGAGTTTCCAAAAAGCCATTATATTCAATCCTGAAAACGAGGTTGCAAGAATGGAATTTGCAGCTTATTATTGTGACCAACGTAAGTATGTGTTGGCATCGCAACAATACAATGCGGTGCTGCAGAAAAATCCCAACCACCCTATTGCCCTTCCAAAGTTCATTGATATCAGTTTTCTTTTGAGGAAATGGGAAGAAGTGGTACAGCTATCGGACAGGGCGACAAGGAACAATATGAAAATCGACAAACTGGGCTACATGGTTGGTAGGTCTTATTACGAATTGGAAAATTACGGGCAGGCAAAAAGGTATCTGGCAGAACAGATAAAACTGACACCTAGCCATATGGAAACGGTTTCCCTTCTTGGCAAGGTTTATATTGAACTGAGTAATTATACAGAAGCGATTGCCTTGTACCTTAAATGCCTTGAAGCTGCACCTGATAATGCTGAAATGATGTATGAACTGGCACTACTATACAGTGCACAAAAAAATGACAGAGAAGCTGTTAAGTATTTTGAAATGGCAGCGGCCAAAGGAATAAAGCAGGATCTTGCTTTTCTAGAAAACCTAGCCAACAGCTATTTGGAGTTTGATTTAGAAAAAGGGGTGGAAGTAATGAATAAGGTACTTGCCAAGAAACCTGGTGATGCAGAAATACTTACACAAATAGCACAAGCTTATTATCGGAAGGGAAATTATGGGATGGCTTTTGATTATTACTACAAAATCTACTTGAGTGATAATAAAAATGCAAAAGCATTGTACATGAGTGGTGTGTCCATGATACGCAAAGGCGATAAAAAGAAGGGTGCATATATCTGTGATCAGGCAATAGCCATCGACCCTACACTGGGGCAGCTAAAAAGTTCAAAATCTATTTTGTAGAATTTAATTTCAATAGGTGAACAAAAAAGGTGCAATATATAATTGCCCCTTTTTTGTTCACCTATTCTTCCAGTTCATTAATGCATTCCTGCAATTGCTTGAGGTAATTGCCATACAGTTTCCTTAAATACCATTTGGTAAGGTAGTAAGCCGTTATGGTAAGTATAACCATATATAAACCCAGAAAAAGATAAACCTGCTTTACAGAAGTCAGGTGCCTAGACAGGAAGCCTTCCCCGAAGTGCATGTTCTCTGTAGGGTCCATATAGCCCAGCCAAAATGAAAATGCCATGCAGATAGGTATCAGTGCCATTGTAAACTGAAAGGCCCATTTTACATACTCCTTAATAATGGAATGGATAAGCTGCAAATTGTTCTTGATAGGCAATATCGTATCGCTGAGCTTTTTGATTCTTTTCAAAAGATAAAAAAGGATGCCCAGAAAAGCAAGTAACAGAACAGTAAAAGTAGAAAAATAAACCCTCAAGCTCCAATGCTTACTGAATATCCCAACATATGCAAAAGCTGCAATAAAAATGATACAGCAAATAATCTCGATCCATAGGCTTTTTTTCAATTTGCAGATTACAGATTGTGCCTTTTTCTTCAACATGCCACTAATGTCCAACGTCGATTTTGATATTGGTGCCTCGTCCATTTTTTGACGTAATTGCAATTTCAGTTCGTCTAGTTCCATAGTGTATAATTTTGTTTATGAGAACTGATAATGTTTTTGTGTCTGTTCCTTTAATTTAACCTTGATGCGGTTCAGCTTCACTGCAACATTATTGGGTGAGATGCCCAGCATTTCACCAATAATATTATAGTTGTAGTCTTCCAGATAAAGCATTACCAATGCCTTGTCAATCTTGCTCAAATCACCAATGGCCCTATACATGGCCTTCACCTGTTCCTCAATCGGGTTATGGTAGTCGGTTGTATCGGGGAAAATTTCGGTATTGAATGTCGGGACCTGTTTTTTCTCCTTCCTGAAAAAAGTGATGGCAGTGTTCAATGCCACACGGTACAGCCAAGTAGAAAATTTTGCATCGCCACGGAAACTTGGGTAGGCTTTCCATGCCTGCAATGTTGCTTCCTGAAACAAATCCTCCCTATCGGCAGGCGTATCCATATAGATACTGCACACTTTATGTATGATATTCTGGTGCTTGTTTAAGAGTTGTATGAATTCCTGTTCGTCCGCCATTAAACTTGTAAAACTAAAATCTGCAATTGAAAAATAAATTGAACCACGAACCTAATTCCTAATAACTAATTCCTTCCTTATTTGCCCTAATACATTACCGGTGTTACCGTGTAACCTTGCTTCCTCAATAAATTAATCACGCCATTCTTGCCGCCCAAATGTCCTGCACCTACCGCAATAAAACTGGGCTTCTCTGCAACAAATTTTGAAATAATGGGTATCCAGTTTCTGTTTCTCTTGTCCAGCAATACATTTTCATAGTTACCCAAATCCGTATCGCCAGTAACATCATCATGCAGTGCGGCGACATTTTTTGTTTTGTACAGTGCCACCATTTCATTGAACTGTTGTTTGCCCTTATCCAGCTCGTACAATGACTTTACCAGCATTTTGGCCTGGGCCTTATAAGGTACTTCATCAAAAATGGCCATTTGGCTCTCAATAGTTTCCAGACCCTTTATCTCCATCGAATCAGCCTTCGCCAGTTTCTCGAATTCCTTTTCAAAAGCAATGGGTTGGCAGCCAATCATGGAGGTGTACAACATGGAAGTAAGCATAAAAGGTTTATAGGTACTTACCATGCTCAACGGCATGCCTGTTTTAGCCTTGAAAATTTTTGAGCAGGAATCGTAATCTTTTTGGGAAATATATTCTTTCAGGTTATGTCCATCCTTCATCGCAATGCTCTTCATCGTTTTTGCTATCATGTTTGGGTCATCCAAATCAATTTCAAGATAAAGCTGCTTGGTTTGATGGAACGCATTTTTAACGGTATCGGGCATGTTGAAATCGTTGGGACAGAGCAGATGGAATGTCCCGTATAGATAGGAGGGTAATTGGGTATCCTTTCCGGTAATCTTCCATAACAAGGTTTTCTCTTTTGGGGCCTGTGCATTAGAGGTAATTGCGGTAATAGCCGTTAACAAAAATGCCAAAAATTGCTTCATTCAATTGCTTTTGATATTTGTAGCAGTAAAGAAAGGATTATTACATGTTTAACCGTTATTCTGCTTTACTAAAAATGCCAAAAACTCTCGGCATTCAAATAATTAAAGGCAATAAAAAGCCCCGAGTAGAAACCCAGGGCGTTTAACCAAAACTAACTGCTTATGAAAAATCTTCTTTGCGTCTTTTTATAGAGAGACGACGCAAGACTTAATTAATTGTAATTTCTTTAGCGGCCACTTTCACTTCTTCCTTTTTGGGGATGAACAGTTGCAGTACACCGTTTTCGTATTTAGCTTGAATACCATCAGCATTTACTTTGTCATCCAATGAAAAAGTACGCTTGAAGCTTTTGCTGGTAAATTCACGACGGATAGTCTTAAATTCCTTGTTTTCATTTTTTTCCTGCTTTTCAAAACTGATGGTCAACAAATTGTTGTCCACTGCAACTTTGAAATCTTCCTTGTTCCTTCCAGGGGCACTTAATTCAATATGGTAACCATCCTTAGTTTCATGAATGTTTACTGGAGGCAAATTGAAATTGGTAGTTTGTGCATCCCTTCCCCATGCTTGTGGAAAGCTGTTAAAGAAATCTTCAAACACATTGTTGAATGCTTTTGGGTTTTGTTTTACGAGTGTCATTGTTATCCTTTTTAAGTTTTAAAAATTTAATTTTTCTTGAAAGCAAACATTCAAACAGTATTCCAATGATATTTTATCGGTCGTTATGTCTGGTTTTGTGATTTTTTAAAGACATTGTGTCTGTTTCGATAGGCGAAAAAAGGCAAACTGTCTCCTTTCTTTCATTTTAATCAACAGGGATTCCTCTATTTTTGTGTTTTCAAATTTTAAAAATCAAATAGAAAATGTATCCAGCAGAAATAGTATTACCAATGAAGGCGGAATTGACCGAAGGTGGTTTTGACGAAATGGTAACAGCAGACGAAGTGGACAGCACATTGAAAAAATCAGGAACTACCTTGGTAGTAGTGAACTCAGTATGTGGCTGTGCAGCAGGAACCTGCCGTCCCGGTGTATTGATGGCTGTTCACAACGCCACCAAAAAGCCAGATAACCTTGCTACAAGTTTCGCAGGTTTTGATGTGGAAGCTGTAAATAAAGTTCGTGAACATTTATTGCCTTACCCTCCGTCATCCCCAGCCATAGCATTGTTCAAGGATGGACAATTGGTAAGCATGGTGGAACGCCACCAAATTGAAGGAAGGCCAGCCCAAGTTATTGCCCAGCATTTAATAAGTGAGTTTGAAAAATATTGCAACTAGTTTTTGTGATTGTTTAATGGTTGAGTTAGTAAGTATAAATCCTGTCAATTTCTATTGATGGGATTTTTTTTGTTCACCTTATAACAATCGAAAGAAGGATATTGCTAGGAAGTAAGTACGTCGACAACTAGTCCTTACCGCCTTACTTACCGTTAATAATTCCATCTTTTCCTAAGCAATAAGGAAACTTGTTAGTACTAGGTGTAAAGGTTTTCAAAGCGAAGCTTCAATCTTTGTGCTTTAGTGGTTTAAATTTCTTAGTAAAAAAACGTTTGCGAAGCAAACTTGAATACTCAACCCCACATCGTGCATCTTGTCATAATTCTCAACTGCATCAATCCATTAATCCCTAAATCACTAATCCGCTAATGTCTAATCCCCAATCAGTTTTTCTAACTAACATTGCATCCATAAATCAAACTACATGTATCCCAATCTATATTTTTTCTTCAAGGATGTTTTTGGTGTTGAATGGCAGGGATTGAAAATCATTAACTCATTTGGCTTCTTTGTAGCTATTGCTTTTATATTCAGTGCATGGGTACTGGCATTGGAACTGAAAAGAAAACAAGCACAAGGCCTTTTTACCTATACAGAACAAAGCATTATCATTGGTAAGCCTGCCAGCATTTCCGAACTCCTCATCAACTTTTTATTGGGATTCTTAATGGGCTTCAAAATCATTGGCGGTTTCTTAATGGCCAATGCTTTTGATGATCCACAAGCATTTATCTTTTCTTCCAAGGGCAATTGGTTTTTGGGTATTTTAATGGGGCTAGTTTTTGCAGGATTGAAATGGCATGAAAAAAACAAGCAGAAACTGGCCAAGCCCGAAGAACGGACCGTTCGCATCTGGCCACATGACAGGGTGGGGGACATTGTCATTTATGCAGCCGTTTTTGGTTTTGCAGGTGCCAAACTGTTTGATATCCTGGAAGCACCTTCCAGTTTCTTCAATTCATTGAAGGATGTAAGGGAAGGCAGGCAGGATGCAAGCTCACTCATCTTCAGTGGACTTACCTTTTATGGCGGGCTTATCGTAGCCGCCCTTGCCATCCTTTATTATGCAAGGAAAAACAAAGTGCACTTAATGCACTTGGTTGATGCTGCAGCACCTGCCATGATGCTGGGATATGCCATGGGTAGGATTGGCTGCCAAGTAGCAGGCGATGGTGACTGGGGCATTGCCAACAGTGCATTTGTAAGCACACCTGATGGGCATTCCATTGCTGCAACGGCAGAACAGTTTACGTTGGCCGTGCAGAACAATGCAGAATACATTACCAGAAAATTTGGGTCCATTGAAAACTTTCAGCACCATTCTGTCCACTCATTTTTGGGTCTGCCCAATTGGTTCTTTGGCTACACCTATCCAAACAATGTAGTGGGGGATGGCGTAAGCTTAATAGGTTGCAAGGGACAGCATTGCAACTATTTGCCCATGCCCGTTTTTCCAACCCCATTATATGAAATCATAGCTTGCAGCATCCTGTTTTTTATCTTGTGGAGCTTAAGGAAAAAGATAAAAGTGCCGGGTCAAATGACGGGTATTTATTTAATCTTCAACGGAACGGAAAGATTCTTGATAGAGAAGATAAGGGTGAATGCCACTTACGATATCGCAGGGTTGAAAATTACGCAGGCAGAAATTATTTCCTTCTTATTGGTTATTGCGGGCATTGTACTGTTCACGCAATCAAAGAAATGGTTTGGCAAAAGGGCCGAAGAAAAACTGAGTAATTAACCTTTCTTAGCTCCCATTATTTAAGTCATTGCCACTTTTAGCCATGCAGGCTTTCGTCTGTTGCCATGTTTACCTTAACCAAGTTACGGTCTGCATCTTCAAAACTTATGCTTAACATTCCCAAATGCGATTTCGTTGCAGGCGTAAAGCAGATATTGCCTTTTTCCAATCTTGTAATCACTTCATGTAAATCATCAGTAATAAAACTGAAACAGGCTTTTTGCACTTGAAAAATGGGTGGAAAAATTCAAATCAATACCTGTATTGTTGGAATCGATAATGGTCAGGTTTTCGTTTTTCATACTTCTCTCAAACCAAGTACGGATTCGTAAAGGGTTTTGTTAGTAAATGGTTTATTGGAACCCATCTCTATTTCGTACAACCTGATTTCATAAAACTTCTTTTCTAAAATCTACAAAGATTTGATTATAGCCTCCATTTAACCCCTTATTTTACCGTCCATGCTTTTATTATGTACTATGCAAAACATGGTAGTTAGTTTTGTTTTGTAATATTTAAAGGCTAGAACTAAATAAATGATCAAAACGATAACAAAATGAAAAAAATTACGCACTATTTAGCTGCTATAGGATTGATTTCCATATCCTTAACTGCAAGTGCCCAAAGTCCGAACGTTGGGAAAGTTAGTGGCCTAGTTATAGGTTCCCAAAAACCTATTGAGGCTGCCAATGTTAATTTACTCCGTGCAAATGACTCTTCGGCGGTTAAAATGGCCATTACCGACAAAGATGGAAAGTTTGAATTGGCTTCCTTGGCAGACGGCAAATACCTTGTTCTTGTTCAGGGCATTGGCTACAGTAAATACATGAGTGGGACTTTTGAGTTGTCTGCCTCAAACAAGCAGTACACATTACCGGCGATTACTTTGAATGCTGCCAGCAAGGAATTGGGCAATGTAACCGTTGCCACCAAGAAGCCCTTTATTGAACAGAAACTGGACAAGACAATTGTAAATGTGGATGCCCTCCCTACAACTGCTGGACTGACTGTTCTGGAAGTGCTGGAAAAAGCTCCAGGGGTAGTGGTTGACAAGGATGGCAACATTAGCCTGAAAGGAAAACAGGGTGTAATGGTGCTGATTGATGGCAGGCAGACTTACCTATCTGGACAGGACCTAGCCAATCTGCTTAAAAACATGCCGGGCGGCAATTTGGACCAATTGGAAATCATGACCAATCCCCCAGCAAAATATGATGCGACTGGAAACTCCGGAGTCATTAACATCAAAACAAAAAAAACAAAAACAGTTGGTTTCAATGGCAGTGGCACCATTGGTTTTGGCCAAGGTGTTTACCCAAAGTCAAACAGTAGCCTGAACATGAACTACCGCAAGGGCAAGTTCAACTTTTTTGGCAATGCGGGCTATAATTATAACGAGCGTTTTCAGGACATTGAGCTTACCAGGAAATTCAGGGACGAGCATACCAATGCTATTACATCAACCTTTGAGCAGGATGCTTTCAGCAGGAGGAAGTACAATAGCCTCTCCGGCAAAGTTGGCATGGATTATTTCGTTAGCAAGAAAACCACTTTTGGGATTGTGGTAAATGGCTACACGGATAACGGAAATGAACTAACCAGCAATCTCACACTGATTAGGATGCCCAATGGTGATTTGGACACAAGGAACACAGCGGATAATATCATGAAGAGGAAAATGGGCAACACGGGTACCAATTTCAATGTCCGCCATTTACTGGATACCCTTGGCTCCGAAATCACTGCCGATATTGATTATATCAACTACCATTCAAGAAACAGGCAGAGCATGGATAACTATTTCTTTGATGCTGCTGGCAGCAAGCAGAAAGCCGATGCGATGATGCAGGGCTACCTGCCATCCAATATCAGTATCTACAGTGCAAAAGTTGACTACAGCCATCCCATCAATAAAACCACAAAAATGGAAGCGGGTATAAAAAGCAGTTATGTGGAAACAGACAACAATGCCCTGTACGATACATTAAGTGCAACAGGCTGGACTGCTGATGGGGGAAGGAGCAACCATTTCATATACAAAGAAAATATCAATGCAGCCTATGTGAATCTCAATAAGGAACTGAGCAAAAAATGGAGCATACAAACTGGCCTGCGTTTGGAAAATACCCTTGCCAAGGGTAATCAATTAACCACTGGGCAAACATTCAAAAGGAGTTACACACAGTTGTTCCCAACTGTATATATCGGCTACAGCCCAAGCGAAAGGAACCAGTTTGCCCTGAGTTATGGAAGAAGGATTAACAGGCCCGATTATGATAACCTGAACCCTTTTTACCACTTCTTGGACCTGTACACATTCGAAGTGGGCAACCCGTACCTGAAACCGCAATTCAGCCATAACATTGAACTGGCACATACATTCGGCGGCTTCCTGACCACCACACTTAACTACAGCAAAACGAATGACATCATTCAGAACGTGCTGGACCAGGTAGACAGCATCCATACCACTTTTATCAGGAAAGACAATATAGCCAAGCAGCGGAACATGGGCATATCGGTAAGTGCCATGGTTACCATAACCAAATGGTGGAAGGCAAATATTTATGCCAACATGTACAACAACAAATACAGTGGCTTGGTTAATGGTGGTTACTTGGATGTAGAAGCAACAACCCTTTCAGGCAATATCAGTAACCAGTTCAGTTTCAAGAAAGGATGGAATGCAGAACTAAGCGGCAATTACCAAAGCAGGGCATTGGGCGGCACACTTGTCATGAAACCAATGGGGGTGGTAAATGTGGCCATTACAAAACAGGTACTCAAAAACAAGGGGACTATCAAACTGAATGTAAGGGACGTCTTTTTAATGCAGGCCTTCAATGGTTATTCCCAATACCAGAACATTGATTTAACCATTCACCAAACAAGGGACAGCAGAGTAGTAAACCTCGGTTTCACCTACCGCTTCGGAAAGGGCAAGCCAGCACAGCAACGGAAAAGGGGCGGGGCTGGTGAGGAACAGAACAGGGTAGGAGGCGGAGGGAACTAATTGGCGGTTCCACTTGGTCCATCATACTCATAATGGTAAAATTCCGTTCATCACAGAACGGCATTTTACCGTTTCCACAAAACATGGATAATTCCCGTTTATACAAGTTTCACAATTTTCTTCCAATAGGGCTTGTCATTTTTAGTGCGGAAATACAATTGTTCAAACTGCATCAAATCACGCTTAATGAGGAGAGCCTTATTTTTTATAATGACCATGGTGATTGCATCATCGTCATTTGCCCAAAATATCGGCAAAATTTCAGGCACCATACAATCCAATGATGGCAAGCCTCTGGAAGCCGCTACTATTTCACTTTTGAGGGCCAAGGATTCCGCAGTTGCCAAAACATCCATTACAAACAAGCAAGGGGAATTTGAATTTGATAAAGTAAAAGTTGGCAATTACCTGATTGCTGTTTCAGCTATTGGCTACCAGCATTATTTTTCTTCAGCAATTGACATAAATGAAGCAAATCCCGTTTTTAAAATCCAATCAATCAACCTGGCAATTGCTGAGAAAAATTTAACTGGCGTAACGGTTGCCTCCAAGAAACCGTTCATTGAAAACAAGATTGACAAAATGGTGGTCAACGTGGAAGCCTCCACTTCAAGCACTGGGTTGTCAGCACTGGAAATCCTGGAAAAATCGCCGGGCGTAACCATTGACAACGATGACAATATCAGTGTGAAGGGCAAGCAGGGTGTTGTTATCCTAATTGATGGCAAACCATCTTATTTAAGTGGCAAGGACTTGGCCAATTACTTGCGTAACCTTCCTGCCAACCAATTGAAGCAGGTGGAAATCATGACCCAGCCCTCGGCAAAATTTGATGCTTCGGGCAATTCGGGTGTCATCAATATCAAAACCAAAAAGAGCAAGGCCAATGGCTTCAACGGAACCTTTACTTCCAGTGCCATCTTTGCCAATTATTTCAAGAACACTAATAGTGTCAACTTCAACTGGCGTAAAAGCAAAGTGAATATTTTTGGCAACTATGGCTATTCAAACTGGGTTGGCTTCAACGATATCCATATAGAAAGGGAATTCAGGAAAAATGCCCAAACACCGTCCAACCTCTATTTTGACCAAAGTACTTACGGCAAGTTCAAGGGCTTTCCACACAATTTCAAATTAGGGGCAGATTTTTTTGCCTCCAAGAACACAACCCTCGGTGCCGTGGTTACCGGCTCTGTGGATGACAGGGAATTCACTTCAACCGGAAGATCCAATATTTATGACAGCCTCCACCAGTTTACCCAGTACAACCAATCGACTTCCCAAACAAAGGACCCATGGACCAATGTTGGTTTCAACATCAATTTCCGCCAGGTACTGGATGCAAAAGGAAAGGAATTAACGGCTGATGCCGATTATGTTTTGTATAGAACAAAGGGGCATCAATATTCAGACAACTATTTGTACAACCCTGATGGCTCCCTAGTGGTAAAACCATTACTGGTGAACCCCTACTTATTGAAGGGATATTTGCCTGCCAATATTGACATTTATACATTCAAAATTGATTACGCACAACCATTGCTGGGCGATGCAAAATTAGAAGCTGGCCTTAAAGTAAGTTCAGTAAAAACAGATAATGATGCCCAATATACACTGTACGATAAAGTGGACGACAAGTTTAAAGTTGATACAACAAGGAGTAACCATTTCATCTACAAGGAAAGCATCAATGCCGCCTACATCAACCTGAACAAGCAGCTAAAAAAATGGGGTATCCAGTTGGGGCTGCGTGCAGAACAGACCATTGCCAAAGGTGACCAACTTGCCAAGCACCGTTCGTTCAGTAAAAACTACACAAAGTTTTTCCCTACAAGCTATATCAGTTACAAACACAATGACAACAATACATTCAGCTTAAGCTATGGACGTAGGATTGAACGCCCGGGCTATCAAGATTTGAACCCTTTTCAATACCTATTGGACCAATATACCTACAGGCAGGGCAACCCCGATTTGCAGCCGCAGTTCACGCACAATATAGAGCTGGCCTATAATTACAAGGGGCAATTAAATGTATCTGCCAATTATACCAATACCACGGACATCATCAATGATGTGCTGAAGGCAGAAAAAGATACCGTGACAGGCAACTACAAAACCTTTCAGGTAAAGGAAAATATTGCCAAACGCAGGAACATTGGGCTGGCCATCAACTACAGTAAACCTCTCACCAAATGGTGGAGCACCAACGTATTTGTGAATATTTACAACAACAATTTTGATGGCTATGTAGCTGGCGAACATGTGCAATTGGACATCACTGCCTTCAGTGCCAATATCAGCAACCAACTCAACTTTGGCAAGGGGTGGACGGGTGATATCAGTGCATTTTACAACAGCAAAAATTTGATAAGCAGCGTGATACTTGCCCAGCCTCAAGGCATGTTCTCATTGGGCATTGGCAAGCAGGTGCTGAAACAGAAAGGCTCCATCCGCTTCAATGCAAGAGACCCATTCTGGTTAATGAAATTCCAGGGCAGGACCACTATGGACGCTTTTGATACCAAAATCCAGAGCAAGTGGGACAACCGAAGGTTCATCTTCACTTTTACCTACCGTTTTGGCAAAACCCTGCAGCAGCAGCAACGCAAACGTGGAACCGCTTCGCAGGATGAACAGAACCGTGTGAATACGGGTGGTCAACAATAGTTTTTTCTCATGTGCATTATATAGGTACGGCCCCTATTTCTATAGGGGCCATTTTTTTTGGTCTAAGAAAGTTTCGTTTAGGCGTTACGTTCTTTTTGAAACGTAACTGTGAGTCTGAGGTTATCGAAGACTGTTCAAAGAATAATTTAAATGCTGCCTTCAATATTATTATTTACTTAACGGAACATGTATTGCCACCAGCGTTCCCTTGCCTACTGATGAATTCCATTCAACAGTGCCCTTTAAATATTCAATTCTTGTTTGAATATTTTTCAAGCCGATACCATCAAATTTATTCTTGTCCGAAGTATCGAACCCGTTTCCATTGTCTTCAATAGTAGCAGCAATGCCATCCTCATCCTTAATCAAAGAGATGTCCAAATGGTTCGCCTTCGAATGCTTGATGACATTGTTTACAGATTCTTGAATCACCCTGTAAAGAACCGTTTCTATATTTGCATCAATCCTCTCATTTAGCCCTTCTGTATATAAATCCACCTTAATTACCTTGCCATCAATCTGGTTCAGGAATTCCCGTACAGCACTTGCCAATCCTGATTTCAACAAAGCATTGGGCATCATGTTATGGCTCACACTGCGAACTTCCTTGCAGCTTTCATCCACCAATACTTGTGCTTTTTCATATACCTTCCTTTGGTCATCATTTGCAAAAGGAATTTCATTTTCAATAGCACTCAAATTCATTTTAGCAGCACTCATCAACTGACCCACACCATCATGCAAATCGCCGGCAATTCTTTTTCTTTCATTCTCCTCCGCTTCCAAAATAGCTTTCGTAGCCAGTTCCTGCTGCTTGAAAACCGCAGCCTGCAATTGCTTTTCCTTTTTCAATTTGTACCTACGGTAAAAGGAAATGCCCAGCAGTAAAAGCAATGCCGTAACAATGCTGATAACTATAATGGTAATGTTCTTTTTATTGACCAATAGTTTCTGGTTCCTTATTTCCAGTTCATTAATTTTTGTTTGCTTGCTCAAACTTTGAATGCTTTGTTCCTTTTCGGTTGAGTCCAATTTCTGTTCAAGAATCCTCTTGTTCTGGTCGGATATTTCCAAATCATTGGCTGCCAGTTCCAGTTCATTTTCGGAGAGCGTCAATTTTTGTTGTGACAGTTGGTAGAGCTTTTTTGTTAGTTCGGATTGCTGTTCCTGAATGAGTTTTTCCTTTTCCAGCGTCTGGAATTTTATCTGCATCTCCGTAAACTTCTTGTTCATTTCGGTAGTGTGCACACTATCAGTAAAAACAACTACCATTCTTGATGCCTCGCCTGCTTTCTTATAATCGCCCGTTGCTTCGTAAAGATTTTGAAGGCTACGGTAAATACGTCCTTTCTCTAAGAGGCAGCTTGCTAGGGTATCTGCCAATACCAGTCCTTGTTGGAATTTCTCTTCCGCCTCCTTGTACTTTTTTTCTTTGGTCAATAACATGCCCCAAACGTTTAAGGAACTAACCTGACCCTTAATATCACCAGCTTTTTTTCTCAGGTCAAAGCCAGCTTCCGCATATTCAATTCCTTCCTTGGTGGTGCCCGCTTTTTCGTTCCATGCCGCAAGATTGTTATACACCACAGAGAGCGTTTCCACATCACCAATCTTTGCAGAAATTTCTTCAGATTTATCAAAATAGATTTTGGAATCAGTAAAATTGTTTTCGGCAAAATATAGGTTGCCTATTAACAGATAGGAACCCGCAAGACCTGCACGGTCCCTTATTTTTTCCCTAATGACTACCGCCTCCTTAAAATAATCCATCGCAGGTCCCATATTCCCAATGCCATAATTGGCCACACCAATATTGTGCAAAGCAGTAGCCTTGCCATAATCATTTTTTAAAGCATCATACAGTTCCAATGACTTCAATCCGTTCTCCAATGCCTTTTCATATTTGCTGGACTTTTGATAAACAATTCCTTTTTTTAGATAGACAGCCGCCATGCCATTTTTGTCATTCAGTTTCTGGCGAATGGCCAAAGATTTATCGTAGGAAAAAATGGCATTGTTGAAATCCTGCTTGTCCATGTAAAGGATGCCCATATCGTTGTGTGCCTGTGCAACCGCTTTTGGATAGTTTATCTTATTGCCAAGTTCAATGGCCTTGTTGCCATAAGCAAAAGCCTTGTTCCTATCCACCGTTCTGTATTGCCAAGTAAGTTCATTGTAAGTGCCAGCCAGCAATGAATCCTTTTGAACAAGCACCAGCTTTTCCAGACTGTCTATGATACGTTTGTTCCTCTGTGCATGTGAATGGACAAGGAAACAAAGCAGTACAAGTAGGGCAACAAGTTTTTTCATGCAAAAAATTACTCCAAGTTTTTATTGTCAAGCCGTATTTTCAAAAGGCTTTTATTATTTATTCAACGCTTGTTTGACGGGCTATAATTACATATAGTTTAAAGAGCTAAAATCATTTGCTTGAAAATGCTTTTTATTTACCACAAAGGCACTAAGGAAACAAAGAAAGAGCGAAGCTTTTTTAATCTCAGTGCCTTTGTGGCTGAATTCCTTTTCCATATGCTTTGCTTGTTTTGCGAAGCAACATCTTTGCTCACTATAATAATATTTCAACCCCAAATGTTTGACTGCTCCAACCTCTTTTTCCTAAGCTAATGACAGCACTTCCTTCATGGTGAATATACCTTTTTTACCTGCAATAAATTCAGCAGCCAGCACCGCACCACCAGCAAATCCTTTACGGTTATGGGCCGTATGGATGATTTCAATATCATCAATGGGCGACGTGTATTTTATTTTATGTGTGCCGGGGGCAGGGTCCACCCTTTCTGAAATAATGCTGAGTTCATCCTTGCTCTTGGCAGGTTCATTCACCCAGTTTTTCTTGGTAACAATATGTTGCAACACCTGTTCAGCCAAAGTGATGGCTGTACCGCTTGGAGCATCCTTCTTTTGCGTGTGGTGTATTTCCTCCATCACTACATCATAATCTGTATGGTTGCTCATGAGTTTTGCCAGATACGTATTCAGTTCAAAAAACAGGTTCACGCCAATGCTGAAATTGCTGGCATAGAGCAGCGTGCCATTTTTTGCTTCGCAATAAGCTTTGATGTCCTCCCATTTCTCCAACCAGCCTGTGGAACCTGAAACCACTGCTACTTCAGCATCCAAACATTTTTGTATGTTTTCAAAAGCACTATGCGGTGAAGTGAATTCTATCGCCACATCAGCCTTCGCTACATTTTCAATAGTAAAATCCTTGAGGTTTTCTATGCCAATTTTCAAAACAATTTCATGTCCCTTGGCCACGGCGATTTCCTCAATTGCCTGCCCCATTTTCCCATAACCGATTAATGCAATTTTCATTTTTTTCTTGCTTGTTTTAGAAGGGTAAAGTTAGGGGAGGAGCAGAAATGAAAGTAGGAAACAAAAATGCTCAAACGTTGCCCAATCACTCAAATATTATAGATGATTTTCAAAGCAGTTGCATTGGAAATATAATTGGGGTTGCTGCCTTCCTTTTACTTTTTTGGCAGGCGAACCGTGAAAGTGGTTCCTTTGCCTTCACTGCTTGCCACTTGGATGCTTCCCTTCATCATTTCGGCAAAAGTCCTACTGAGGAAAAGTCCCAGTCCACTACCTTTTTCTTCATGGGTGCCCACTGTTGTCCTCATTAGTTCAGGTGCTTTTTGGGCATTGAACGCCTGCACGGTAACAGATGGCATACCCAAGCCTTCATCCTGTACATGGATAAGGATTTCTTCCCCCAACTTTTCCGATGCCACATAAATACTGTTGCCCGGCCTACTGAACTTGATGGCATTGCTCAATAGGTTACGAATAATCAGTTGCAGCATGTCCTTGTCCGCCCTTGCTTGTAGGTTCGCTTCCACCAAATTATGTATGGTGAGTTGTTTGGCAGCAGCCTGCGTACCAATGGAACTCATAGTTTCCTCCACAATGTCCTGAACTTGAACGGGCTGCGGATTGGGGTGGAAGCCTTCCATTTGGCTATGAGCCCATTTGAGTAGGTTGTCCGTCATGGCCCAAGTATTCACCAGGTTTTCTTTCATAATCTTGCTGTACTCGGCCATTTCGGCTGGTGTGATATTTTCCATGCCCAGCAATTCCACAAACGATACCAAGGATCCCAATGGAGAGCGGAGGTCATGGCTCACCACACTGAAAAGCCTGTCCTTTACTTTATGCAGGCTTTCCAGTTCATGGTTCTGTAAAGCAATCACTTTATTGTAGCGGGCAGTTTTACGCAAGTGGTAATAAACCACCCCAACAGCAACCAGCAATAAAACCACTGCAATGCCAATGACAATGGAAAGATTTCTGGAATAGGCAATTTCGGAACGCTGTGCCGCAATGGTTTTGTCCTTAAGGGAAAAAGCATAATCGTTGCGTAACTGCTGCTGTTTCGCTTCAGCTTGTTTTTTTTCGTCCATCCGCTCAAAGGCATCCTGCTGTTGCAGGTAACGGAGCCGGTCCAAGTCCTTTTCCCTTTGTGCCAGCAACAATTGTTGCTGCTGCCGCTGCACCACACTGCGGTTATAGGCCAGTTGCTTATTGGTCAGTTCATTCATGAAATGCAAAGAGTCTTCACGAATCTTAAATTGGTATTTCAGTTCTTCTCGGGCAACGGTCAGTTTCTTCTGGTTATTAATAGCACTATCCTTTAAAATGGTATAGCGTTTAAAACTTTCATAGGCAGGAGAAAATAAGCCCATGCTGGAGTAGGTTTCACTCATGGCCCATAGGGCATCACTCTGCGGGCCAAGCAATTTTTTGCGTTCACCATAATTAAGCAATGCTTGGTGATAGCCTATTGCAAGGTTAAATTTTTCCCGCAGCGGTACACTGTCCTTCAACAATATGGCATCGGGGATATGACCATAAAGCATTCCGGCTATACTGAGGTCATTCAATAAGTCTGAGCTGTCTATACCTCTTTTACTTGCATCCAAAGCCTGTTTATTGTACTGATAAGCTTTAGTGTAGTTGTGCAGGTAGTAATGAATAAGGCTCAACTGGCGGTTGCAGAATGAAAGTGCCGTTTCGGAGCCGCTCAATGTCGCATAATGTAGTGCCTGTTCCAGTTCATGAATATGCTGTGCTGTGTCGCCCCTAGCCAGCTTTACTTGTGCCAGCACTTGATAGGCACTGTAAGTATTTTCATGGTACTTCATCTTTATGCTGATGGTCAATGCCCGCTGGGCATAATCGGCAGCCTTTTCATTGTCATCCACATCTGCATAAATCTTGCTGAAGCCATAAAGAATCTTGGCAGCCAATTTGGGGCGGTTAATTTTTTTGCTTACCTCCAATGCCTTTTGCTGGTAGGGAATGGCTTGTGCATACTGGTTCATTTGTACATGCAGGCTAGCAATATAGTCAAGGCTAAGCGCTACCTGTATGGTATCTCCCGCGGCATAAGATACACGTACAAGTCCTTCACAAGCTTTAATGGCTTCTTGCATTTCACCTGAAAGCATATGGGAATTCACCATAAGGCGGTAACTGGTCTGTTCAAGGTCAGGACGTTTGGCCTTGTGCAGTATCGCTGCTGCCCTTTGTAAATTTTTGATGGAAGCAGGATAATCACCTTTCAGGAACCAACAGGAGCCAGTCCTATTCCATATTCTGCCCAGCAGCACTTGATTGTCGTACACTTGGGCTATGGCTTCTGCTTGCCGCAATAGTAGTAGGGTTGTATCAATATGGTCAAATTTGTAATAGAGTGACAAATTGAACAGCATTTTGGCACGAACAGTATCCTGCTGTGGGTGCAGGTTGAGTGCCTGTATCATGGAGTCCCTTTTCTGGGGCTGTGCACGGCTCTTCAGGCATAGGAAACAACCTACGGCCATGAAAATGCTGACCATTAAAACACGTTTGCTTGCGGAACTAAATGATAAATGCTTCATTAATAGTGCGTCAAATTTAGTCCTAAACAACTTAAATTAAATCTACTATTGCCAACCATTGATATTTTTATACACAGAATTTTGTTGGAATCATGGCTGGATGTGTAACACAAGCCTAAACTACCACCATCCCTTTCGCTTTCCCCTTTTCAAACTCCCAAGCATCAATATCCAATTGCACTATGCCCTGTGCTTGCTCACTGCAATATTGCAGTTTCTCCATAGTTTCTGCTTCCAGCATTTCCAGCCATAACCTATCCCTTTTGCTTTCCCTGCTGCCTTGCGGCAGTTGGGGCAGCAGTTCGTTCACAGCCTGCAGTGCTTTGCTGCACAGTGCAAAATCAGCCTGCATTTCCCGCAGTTTTTTCTTGGCGGTGATTATTCGCCATTCAGTTTTCCGAATGCGTGCCAACAGCTCTTTGTTGAAGGCCGTTTGCAGCTTACTATCCTTTAGCTGTGGCGGTACAGGCAACTTTTTTTTGGATAGCTGCAATAGCTGGACACACTTTATGGTGGCTGCTGTGCCCATGCGGCGGTTCTTAGATTCTGCCAATGACAATTGTGTTCTTGAAAGGCCGAGATAACCAGCTAGCTGTTCCTGTGTCAGCCCAAACACTTCCCTTACTTCTTTCATACATTATTTTTGAGCAAAAAAATAAAAGTATAAAAAATTTGCTCAAAAAAGTGAGCAAAATAAAAGTGAGCAATTTTTTTTGCTACAAAATATTTTGCTCACTTCCTGAAATTATTTACTGTAAAGGATTACAGCGTTTTTATTCTTTCACATTTCATTAGAATAATATAATGTTAACGTGCTTTTTTTTATAATACCAACTTTTTACATTTGGTTATTCATTCACAATTAAAATTTATTACTTATGGCAACGTACACAGTAAGTACATTGACAACTGTAGTTGATTGCGATCTGGTGATCAGCATGGCTACGAAAAAGAAAGACCAGTTAGAATTTCAAAAAACCGCTTTGGAAAGGCTGTTGACGGTTTCCTCGGAAAACTCAGTAGAAATTGAGGAGGAACTCATTGCAACAAATGCAGAACTGACTGCGGAACAGACACTGGTCAGCACATTGTCCAATGGTGCTGCCAAGAAAAAAGCGGAGCGGAAAGTAAAGCAGTTGGAGTACAAGCAGTACCTGCTTACTACTAGGCAAATCGATTTCAATAGCGTTGCCAAATTGAACAGGGAGCGTGACTTGATGCTTATCCAAAAGCAATTGGACGAACTAACAACTTTCATTGCCGAAGTGGAAGCTTGGAAGCGTACATTATAAATGTGGTTTTATCAAGCATGGAGGGCGTTGCATAATTGTGCAGCGTCCTTTTTTATTTTTAGTCAATGTAATGACTAAGGAGAGCAAGTGAGCAGGGTATATGTATTTGGGTTATTTGGATGGTATGTTCTTGCTGGCTAGGTTCATAATTTTCAATCAACTTTATCGTTGTAGTGGTTGCGACTACATTTTTTTCATTTTTAGCACTATACTAAATTAGGGCAAGGTGCAGTTCTTTTGTATCCTGAAATAAGGAAGAATTAAAAGCAATTAATCGAATAATAGCATTGAAAATATTTTCTCAATTAATGAATTCCCTGGAAACTACAGATTACCCATATTAAAACCCTGCTCTTGAACTGTACCAAGAAGCCCCTTTTAGGGCTTTTTGTGGTTTATGCCGGTACCAGTAGCTTCATTTGCGGCACCAAACTTTTTTCAGCTATCTTTATCTCCTATAAAATTTTTCACACAGCTTTTATGCTGGTTAATCACAAACATTTTTCATTTTGCGTTTTACAGATTTCAACTTCCACCCTACATTACTAGAAGGTATCGATGCTTCAGGTTACGAAACGGCCACGCCCGTGCAGGAACAGGTGATTCCGCATATTATGGCAGGCAAGGACATTATTGCCTCTGCACAAACAGGCACCGGCAAGACCGCTGCCTTTTTGCTGCCAATGATGAACCATTTAATTACGCATAAGCATGATGGACAGGTAAGTGCTTTGATTGTTGTACCTACAAGGGAACTGGCAATTCAAATTGGCCAACACTTAGAAGGTTTGTCCTACTTTACGGATATTAGTTCCATTGCTATTTATGGCGGCGGCGACGGCCAGAATTTTGTGGCCGAAAAGAAGGCCTTGCAGATGGGGGCAGACATTATTGTTTGCACACCAGGGCGTATGATTGCACATATCAACATGAACTATGTTTCCTTTAAAGGCTTGCAGTTCCTTGTATTGGATGAAGCAGACCGAATGCTGGATATGGGTTTCCAAGATGATATTAACTTAATCATCAACCAGCTTCCAGCCAAAAGGCAGACTTTGCTGTTCTCCGCAACGATGCCCGATAAAATAAAAAAACTGGCACATCGAATTTTGCACCAGCCAGAAGAAATATATATAGCCATTTCAAAGCCAGCAGAAAAAATTGTTCAAAGGGCCTATGTGGTTTTTGAGGAACAGAAACTGCTGCTGGTTAAAAATTTACTGCAAACAATCCCTTTTAAAAGTGCTTTGATTTTTTGCAGCAGGAAGCAGAATGTGAAGCAGTTGACAAGGGAACTGCACCGGGCAAAATTTGTGGTGGCAGAAATTCATAGCGACCTTGAGCAGCAGGAAAGGGAAGATGTGCTGCTGGGTTTTGGAAGCCAGCGTATTCCTGTTTTGGTGGCAACGGATATTTTAAGCAGGGGCATTGATATTGATACGATTGACCTTGTTATTAATTATGATGTACCCAATGATGGTGAGGATTATGTGCACCGCATTGGACGCACTGCCCGTGCGGAAGCGGAGGGTATGGCATTGACGCTGATTGGTGAAAAGGAACAGAACAAATTTGCTGCAATAGAACAGTTATTGGGCAAGCAGGTGGAGAAATCACTGGTGCCGCAGGAGCTTGGTCCAGTGCCGGCCTACCAGCCAAGAGTTAGGGGCGGCAATGGTGGTGGTGGAAACAGGAGGCCACAGTACAATTCACGCCCAAGGAATAATGGTGGCGGGAGGCACAAATAGCAACTTGCAATGTCATTGCTTGTTGTTGTACCCAATTGCATTGATACTTTATAAATACGACTTGCGTAAATGTTATTAAAAATAAGCGTGTGATAGGATTACCCATGCACCAATGCACTGGCTCCTAGGATGGCAGCATCGGACTCATTCAAATGGCTGTAAACAATTTTTACTTTGTTCTTGAATACCTGAATAAGGTTGGCTTCCATGGAGGCTTTTGTTGGTTTCATCAACAGGTCGCCAGCTTTGGTTAACCCACCAAACAGTACAATGATTTCAGGAGACGAGAACATGACGGCATTGGCCAGTGCTTCCCCTAAAATTTCCCCTGTAAATTCAAATACTTTCAGGGCGATGGCATCACCTTTCATGGCACATTCATACACTGTTTGACTGCTAAGTTCTTCTGTAGTGTAATTTCTTAAAAGGCTTGGTACGGTTGGGTCTGCTGCCAAGAATTCAAAAGCAGTTTCCCTAACGCCAGTGGCACTTGCGTAAGCTTCCAGGCTTCCATGTGCCCCAGTGCCTTTGTGGAAACGTCCATTTTTCCTAATGATGGTATGACCCAATTCACCAGCAAAGCCATCATGTCCCACCACAATTTTTCCATCAATCACAATACCGCTGCCAACACCAGTTCCCAAGGTGATGGTGATGAAATGCTTAACGCCTTTTGCACAACCATAAATCATTTCACCAACGGCTGCGGCATTGGCATCATTGGTAAGCAAGGTTTTCAAACCAAATTTCTTGGTCATCAGTTCTGCCATGGGTACAATGCCTTTCCATACAAGGTTGGGAGCATATTCAATGGTGCCTGTATTGAAGTTGCCATTGGGGGCACCTGCACCAACGCCTTTGATGTTTTCGATGCCGCCATGACGGTTGATCATGGGCATCAATTTATCGTATAGGTCATTGATAAAAAGGTTCACGTCTTCATGTACCCTTGTGGAAATCCTATCCTGCTCCAGTATCTCCCCCTGCTCGTTCACGATACCGTATTTGGCTGTGGTTCCACCTATATCTATGCCTACTGAAAGCTTCATGCTGATTTGTGATTTGAGATGTATGATTTTTGATTTCTTTTCTACTTTCCACTAGCTAGTTTCTAATGTCCACCTACAGCACTTTGTTTATCATAATCAATACCCTGCGATTTTAAAATTCCCAAGACCCTTACTGCATAAAATGCCAAGTAGGCAAAACATGCTACACCAACAATGTAGCTGTATTGTATGCCAAGTATATGGTCAGAAGCAAGGTAACCTTGTAAGTAGCTAATGAACCCGCCACCCATAATCATCATAATTAAAAAGCTGCTGCCTTGGTTGGTATGCTTGCCCAAACCTGCTACAGCTAAAGTAAAAATACAAGGCCATAATGTGCTACAGAATAGGCCCACACTTACAAATGCAAATACGCTAACCATTCCTGTTGTGAGCATACCTATTACCAACGCTGCAATGCCCATTAATGAAAATATCAGCAACATCCTAGCTGGGTTGCCCTTGCTAAGGATATCTCCAACTATCATGGCAACAATCACCAAAGCATATATATAGAATGGGGTGATATCGTGTTGCATTATTTTATTCACTATTAGGAACACTGCAAAGGCAATGTATGGCATAAAGAATTTCAGGATATCCTTACCACTCTTACTCATGTCAAATGCACCCACACTACTGGTCCATCTACCTATCATTAAACTCGCCCAGTACAATGAGATGAATGGTGAAATTTTATCGGTTTCTATGTTCATCTTTACTTTTAAATATTCCGGAAGGTTACTGGCTGTGGCCACTTCCACACCTACATAAACAAAAATACCAATCATGCCCATCCATAATTGAGGGTATTGAAATGCATTTTTTTTATGGAGCACTTTGCTGTTATTGTCTGCTTCTTCAGCAGCCACATTATCCAAGTCAATTTTATTGGGAATGGATGAAAATTTAAAAAATACAGCAACAATTAGAAAGGCTAGGCCCAATATTAAGTAAGGGATTTTTACGCTTTCAATGCTGGCTTCTGAATTGTTGGAAGTCACACTGCCAAAAATAGCAACGCTAACTAGCCCTGGCCCAATGGTGGTTCCAAAATTATTAATGCCACCAGCCATACTTAGTCTTTGTGAGCCTGTTTTGGGGTCGCCCATAACAACAGCTAAAGGATTGGCTGCAATTTGCTGTAACGAAAACCCAAGTGCCACAATAAATAAGCCTGTAAGCATTAATATAAATGAACCAGAATTGGCAGCAGGATAGAAAAGTAATGTACCGATAGCAGAAATTGTTAGCCCAACTGCAATGCCATTTTTGTAACCAATCTTGTTCAATAAATCGCCACCGATACTTTTGGAAATAAGGAGATAGATAATTGAACCAATTGTGTAGGCAATATAAAATGCTAATGATACCAACTGGCTCTGTGCCTGTGAAAGGCTGAATGCTTTTTTGAAAACTGGAATCAGAATGTCGTTACTGGCGGCAACGAATCCCCAGAAAAAAAACACAGTGATGAGTGTACTAAAAGCACCCCATTTTGTTTTAATGGCTGCATGCTCATGTTGAAGTCGGTCTGTTTGTGATTGGTTCATTGCAAGCTGTTTTTATAAGGGCTGAAAATAGCTACATTTTATTCATGGAAAAATTTTTAAAACAAATTTGCCGTAAATGATTTTACGCTTACCTTGTTTTAAAATCATTGTGCATGTATTTGTTCAATAGATTTACAAACGATGAACAGGTGCGTCGGTATTGAGCGAAGCTGGAATGAGCTCAAATATAACTTGCCACGGAGCCTGATCATGAACGTTACTACTTGCATCCCAAAACAAATATTCTTCTTCATGGAAATTATACATATTAGTGCCGAGTGTTATCCTGTAGCAAAAGCCGGAGGTTTGGGAGATGTGGTTGGTGCATTGCCAAAGTACCAGTGCAAGGCTGGCCATTATGCAAAGGTGGTAATGCCAATGTATGAAACGAAATTTTTGCTGAGCAATGAGTTTGATGTTGATTATAAAGGCAGCACAACGATGGGAGGCTTGCCTTTGAACTATACAGTTATCAAGGAAAGAACAAATAAGCTTGGTTTTGACTTGTACCTGGTGGATATAAAGGGGCTGCTTGACAGGCCAAATATTTACAGCTATGATGATGACACGGAAAGGTTCGTGGCTTTTCAAATAGCCGTGATTGATTGGATAAACCAATGGGGCCATGTGCCAGATGTGGTGCATTGCCATGACCACCATACTGCTCTTATTCCTTTTATGATGCAGTACTGCCACGCTTATAAGGATAAACTGGCTGCTGTGCCCACAGTTTTAACCATTCACAATGCACAGTACCAAGGCTGGATGGGCTGGGACAAGAAACATTACTTACCTGCTTATGATGATTGGAAGGGAGGTTTGCTGGAGTGGGGCAAGAATATAAACCCATTGGCAAGCGGCGTTAAATGTGCATGGAAGGTAACCACAGTAAGTTGGAGCTATTTGGATGAACTGAGGTGGAACAGTAATGGCTTGGAAAGTTTGTTTGAATATGAAAGAGGGAAATGTGTTGGCATTCTAAATGGTATTGACAATGAGGTTTGGAATCCCAAGGATGATAGTTACTTAACCAACCATTTTACTAGCAGGACAGTAACGAATGGCAAAAAGAAAAACAAGCAGGAACTTTGTGAGCAGTTTGGTCTGGATGCACGAAAACCTTTAATCGTTTTTATAGGAAGATTGGTGGGGGAGAAGGCTGCCGATATTTTGCCAGACAGTATTATGGCAAGTATTTATGCCATGCAGGGCAGTGTCAGTTTCCTGATTCTTGGAAGCGGTGACCCCCATGTGGAATGGCAGTTGAGCAGCATGAACAGCCATTTCCCCGGATATTACCATGCAGTGATTGGTTACAATGAAGCACTTAGCCATAAGATGTATGCAGGTGCTGATTTCCTGTTGATGCCAAGTAGGGTTGAGCCTTGTGGGCTGAACCAAATGTATGCCATGCGTTATGGCACAGTGCCAATGGTTCGCAGCACTGGCGGCTTGCAGGATACGGTAATGGACATGGGGGAATGGGAAGGTTTTGGCATTAGGTTCAACCATGCGAGTGTAGGAGACATTCATTATTCAGTGAGCCGGGCAGTAGGGGTTTATGCAGATACTAAGCATTTGCTCTGGATGCGTAAGCACATGATGAACATTGACCACAGTTGGGAAAGTGCGATAGATAATTACATGAACGTTTATACAGGTTTAAAATGAAGAATGAAAAGTGAAGAATGAATAATTAATTGAAGCGTATAATCCCTTAGTAAGTAAACCTTAAACTAACTAATATGGCACGTGAAAATGTTTTGAGAATAAAGAGTTTTGCTTTTGCAATTAGAGCAATAAAGTTGAGCAAATTTTTAAAGAAAGAACATAAAGAATATAATTTGGCCTCTCAAGTAATAAGAAGTGGTACTTCAATAGGTTCATTGATTAGAGAAAGTGAGTTTGCCGCAAGTAAAAAAGATTTCACTAATAAATTAACTGTGAGTTTAAAGGAAGCAAATGAAACCCAATACTGGCTGGAATTGCTCCATGCCACAGATTTTTTAACTAAAAGAATGTTTACTTCATTAAATGCAGATTGCGAAGAGCTTATAAGAATTTTAGTTGCTAGTGTAAAAACATCCAAGCAACCCTCTATCAAACAATAATTATTCATTCTTCATTTTTAATTCTTAATTATTAATAATCCAGCCATATGTTATCAATTTCGAAATCAGTAGTAGCAGTTATCTTGGGAGGAGGAGCAGGTACACGTTTGTTCCCCTTGACGGCATCCCGTAGCAAACCTGCAGTACCCATTGCAGGCAAGTATCGCTTGGTGGATATTCCTATCAGCAACTGTATCAATTCAAATATCAACAGGATGTTTGTATTGACACAGTTCAATAGTGCTTCCCTAAATAAGCATATCAAGAACACTTACCATTTCAGTGCATTCAGTACTGGTTTTGTGGACATTCTTGCAGCAGAGCAGACACCGGACAATCCGGGCTGGTTTCAAGGAACAGCGGATGCGGTAAGGCAATCATTGAGGCATATCAGGAATTTGGATTTTGAATATTTGCTGATACTCAGTGGCGATCAATTGTACCAAATGGATTTCACTGAAATGCTTGCAAATCATAAAGAGAAAGGTGCGGATTTGTCGATTGCAACCATTCCTGTTACAGCTAAAGAAGCCCCAGAATTTGGCTTGCTGAAAGCAGATGATAACGGCATGATTACCTCTTTCATTGAAAAGCCCAAGGCAGAAGTTTTGCCAGATTGGACAAGTGATACAGGTGCTGAAATGCAGGGGATGGGCCGTGACTATCTTGCATCCATGGGTATCTATATTTTTAATAGGAAGGCCATTTTCAATTTCCTGAATGATGTGCATCCAGATGCCACGGATTTTGGGAAGGAAATTATTCCAGACAGTATTAATAATTACAAAGTGGCCAGTTTTCAGTATGACGGTTACTGGACAGATATTGGGAATATCTATTCTTTTTATGAAGCCAATCTTGCGTTGACGCAGGAAATTCCCCCTTTCAATTTGTTTGATAATGCCAAGACTGTTTATACCCGTCCACGCATGTTGCCACCAGCAAAGATTAGTGGCACCACTTTGGAGAAAACCTTGATAGCAGAAGGCTGCATCATCCATGCAAGCAGGCTAGAGAACAGTGTAGTGGGCATACGTGCAAGGATTGGGCATGGCACTACCATTGTTAGCAGCTATATTATGGGTAACGATTATTATGAAACCATTGAAGAGATGGCAATCAACCTTTCTAAAGGGATTCCCAAGGTTGGTATTGGCGAAAGGTGCTATATTAAGAATGCCATTATCGATAAAAACTGCAGGATTGGTGATGATGTAAGGATTAATGGGGGGGACCATCTGCCAACTACTGACCATGCATTATATACAGTGAAAGATGGGATTGTGGTGGTGAAAAAAGAAGCAGTGATACCCAATGGGTTTGTGATTTAAATTGTTGCACAAGAATAAACAAAGGGCCATTGGTAGTTTACACCAATGGCCCTTTGTCTTGCCGTTTACTTATGACTAAGATTATCCTACCAATCCCACACTCACTTCCACATCGGGATTATCCAAAAGAAACTCCGCCATTTCCTCGTTCATGGTAAAACCCTTGCCTTCATTGTAGAGACTTATTTTCAAGTGTTCTGTCGGTTCAATGATGTTGAATTTTAACAATGATTTGCCGGGGTTATCTTTGATGTTCTTCTCCAAAAAGTTCACGAACTCCCCAGAGAGCGAACCCACATCCATTTTCAAATCAATATTCTTGGTGAGCGTTTGCTTGGCTGTTTCCAAGAGGTTGATTGCGGTAACTTTAAACTCATAACGTTCAGGTTCACCTTCCTTTTTCCAACCTGTTTTAAAGAAGCCATTTACCAGCAGGCTCTTGCCCTTGATAAAGTAATTGGAAAACTTTATATAGTCATCACTGAAGAAAGCCAATTCTGTTTTGCCGCTATAATCCTCAATGGCCAATATGCCAAAGTTGCGACCTGTTTTTGTTACACGATGCTGTGCATCCACCACAAGACCAGCTATCTTCAATTGCTTGCCAACATTGGCTTGGGAGAGTGTGCTGCTTTCCTTTATTTCATTGAAATCGCTAAGACCCATGATGCCATAATACTTCAATTCAAATTTGTAATGGTCCAATGGATGCCCACTCATGAAGATACCGGTGATTTCCTTTTCGTGTTCCAGCTTTTCCGTTAATGTCCAAGGTTCACAAGGAGCAATTTTTGGCAAGGGAATTTCCATGGCATCGGACAATGCCCCAAACAAAGTGTTACTGCTGCCAGACACAGAATCCTTGGCCTGTGCATAGCCAATAATTTTTTCTATGCCACTGCTCCTGTCCCCATCAGGCACATTGAAATACTGTGCACGATGGAACTGTGGGAAACAATCAAATGCACCACCATAAGCCAAACATTCCAATGATTTTTTGTTGGTGGCTTTTTGGTTTACCCTTGTAATGAAATCAAATATATCCGTATATGCACCACCTTTCTTTCTTTCATCAATAATATTTTCAATGGCATTTTCACCAACGCCTTTCAGTCCTCCCATACCAAAACGGATTTCACCTTTTTTGTTGGGAGCAAAGCCTTTGATGCTTTCATTGATGTCCGGTCCCAATACTTTTATACCCATGCGTTTACACTCTTCCATGAAGAAAGTAATTTTCTCAATGCTGCCTGCATGGTTGAGAACGGCAGACATGTACTCACTTGGATAGTGGGCTTTTAAATAGGCTGTTTGATAGGCCACAAAGGCATAACAAGTAGAGTGCGATTTGTTGAAGGCGTACTGTGCAAAAGCTTCCCAGTCGGTCCAAACCTTCTCCAGCTTCTCTGCCGCATGGCCTTTCACTGCACCACCCTCAATAAACTTACCCTTCATTTTGTCCAGCGTCTTCCTGTCTTTTTTACCCATGGCCTTACGCAGGAAATCCGCATCACCTTTGGTAAAGCCACCAATACTTTGGGAAAGCAGCATCACCTGTTCTTGGTAAACGGTAATGCCATAAGTATCTTCCAAATATTCCTTCATGTCAGGAATGTCGTACACGATCTCTTCCCTGCCATGTTTACGTGCGATGAAGTTGGGGATGTACGCAATGGGACCTGGACGGTACAAGGCGTTCATGGCAATTAAATCTGCAAATTGGTCGGGCTTCAGTTCACGCAAATATTTTTGCATGCCCACGCTTTCAAACTGGAACGTACCATTCGTTTCGCCACGTTGATAGAGTTGATAAGTCTTCTCGTCATCCAAAGGCAAACCATCCAAATCAATATCCCTACCGTAATTCTGTTTGATTAACTCCAATGCAGTTTTCAAAATGGAAAGTGTCTTCAATCCCAAGAAGTCCATCTTGATTACACCAGCTTCTTCAATGGTGCTTCCTTCAATTTGGGTGAGCCACAGTTCAGATTCCTTTGAAGTAGCCACAGGAATTAAATCAGTCAAGTCCCTTGGGGCAATGATGATACCCGCAGCATGAATACCCGTATTGCGTACACTGCCTTCCAAACGTTCAGCTTCTTTCAGCACCCTCGTCCTAATGTCTGTATCAGGGCCATAATATATTTCACGCAAACGTCTGGCGTTGTCTATATCTTCTGGTGTGTAGCCCTTTTCTTCCAAGCTTTTTTCACCTTCTTTAATAGTGAGTGGGGCTTTGAGGATTTTACCGAGTTCTGTTCCAGGTTTATCGCTTACCAATTTTGCCAAGGCATTGCTTTCTGGCAAAGGCAGATCCATTACACGGGCTACATCCTTGATGCTGCTCTTCGCAGCCATTGTGCCATAAGTAATAATTTGTGCCACTTGCGATTTGCCATATTTCTCAACTACATAATCAATAACCTTCTGTCTGCCCTCATCATCAAAATCCGTATCAATATCGGGCATTGACTTTCTGTCTGGATTCAGGAACCTTTCAAATAGCAAATTGTATTTGATAGGATCAATATTGGTAATGCCAATGCAGTAGGCCACCACAGAACCAGCGGCAGAACCACGGCCCGGGCCAATGAAAACACCCATGTCACGGCCAGCTTTGATAAAGTCACTTACAATTAAGAAGTAACCTGCAAAGCCCATTGTCTTAATGGTGAACAATTCAAAATCTATACGTTCCTGTGTGGTACTTTCAATTTCACCATAACGTTTTTTTGCACCCTCGTAAGTCAAGTGTTTCAGGAATTCCCATTGGTTGTTTACATCTGGTTTGATGATGTCCTTACCAACTTTCTCATCTGAAAAATGTATCTGGAATTCTTTTGGAATAGGGAAGGCAGGCAAGAGAATATCCTTTTTCAGGTTGAGCACTTCAATCTTGTCCACGATTGCATTGGTATTCTCAATGCTGTCAGGAATATCATGGAACAGCTGTTTCATTTCCTCCGTTGTCTTGAAATAAAACTGGTCATTCGGAAATTTGAAACGCTTGTTCTTTTGTTGCACGCTATCATCCGTCATATCATCCCAACCCGGTGTCGATTGCTTTTCACCAGTATTGATGCATAAGAGAATATCATGTGCGTTGAAATCGTCCTTGTCTGTGTAATGGCTATCATTACTGGCAATGATGGACACATTATGTTTCTTGGCAAATTTCAACAGTACCTCATTTACCAAAATTTGCTCCTTTAAATTATGGCGTTGGATTTCTACATAGTAATCTTCCCCAAACATGTCCAGCCACCATTTGAATTCCTGTTCGGCTTTTTCTTCACTTTCGGTTAAAATAATTTGGGGTACATAGGCACCCAAACAACAGGTCGTCGCAATAATACCTTCATGGTATTGCTCAATCAGTTTTTTGTCAATACGTGGATATTTGCTGTACATGCCTTCAATGAAACCCAAAGAAGTAAGCTTCACCAAATTTTGGTAACCCACTTTATTCTTTGCCAATAGCACTTGATGGTAACGTTTGTCTTTTTCACCTTTAGTGAAGGTCTTGATATTCCTATCTTCTACCACATAGAACTCACAGCCCACCACAGGCTTCACGATTGGTTCAACAATATCCTTTCCATTTTCGTCAGTGCCAACAACCCTTGTATTTTTCCATGCTTGGGCCACAAATTCAAAAGCACCAAACATGTTTCCATGGTCAGTGATAGCCAATGCTGGCATATTGTCCCTCATGGCTTTTTTATAAAGGCTATCAATACTTGCTGCACCATCCAGCAAAGAGTATTGTGTATGAACGTGTAAATGGGAAAATCTTGACATTATAGGTTAATTGGTTTATTCGTTAATTGGTTAACTGGTTATCACAGTGAAATGATGATGTCACCAGCTTTTGTTTTTCAATTGGTCGACAGTGGCGACGCTCCATTCATCTTTTGTTCTTTGGGGCTTTAGGAGTCTTTCTATTTGATATGAACTTCTTTGCTTTTTATACCTAAGCCTAAATGTTGTTCTGTTCTCATTTCTTCCTAAAACTAAACACCTTCAAACTCCCACCCACATAATTGCAAACCCAAGCTTCCAGTTTATCATCATCCTCAAAAACATCCACGCCAACTGGTTTGCCCTTGCATTCCAATGAATACAATTTGGTGAAGCTATCTTTATTAATCTTAAAGACATCCACTGTGTTGCCAGTATAACAAGTGACAAAGAGAAACTTATGGTTCTTGCTCAATACAATGGTTCTCGGCTGTGTGTTGGTAGCAGCACTGAACAATGTTTTGCCTGTCACCAAATCAATGCAACCAATCTTGCCTATACTATTGTAGCTTACAAATAGATGCCCACTGGTATCCATTACAATATGCCTTGGCGTGGAAGCTACTTCCAAATTCCGTTCAACCTTCCAAGTGTTATTGTTCACCACACTAATCGTTCTTCCCCCCATGATGGCGATGTATGATTTCTGGTTCTTGTCATCAATCACAATACCCCTTGGGATTGCAGAAACTGGAATGGTCTTTATCACTTTACCATAAGGAGCCAATGTATCATTCATCTCCAGTACACTTACGTTATTGCTATGCCAGTTACTTACCAATAAATGTTTACTGTCTGCTGTTCGTGCAATTACTTTGGGTGTCTTTCCTGTTTTGATAAAAGGAACAAAAAAGCTGTCCCTTGTTTTCTCTTTTTTATCTACCACAAATAGCTTCTTACTTTTAAAATTCTTGCTGCTATCAACATACAACTCATCCATTTTTATAGGAACAATACCAGCAGCATTGTGCAGGCTCACCCAAAGAATTTTATCATCGTGACTGAAACAGGCTTCCACAGGTTTCTCCTCAAAAGAGGGAATGGATTGGTGAGTTACATAGTCCCAACCAAAGCCTTTCGTTCCCTTGAACTTAAAAACCTTCTCCGCTTTCTTTGTTGATTGGTCAAACTCATATATGCTCATTGCTTCAAGATTCATGGCATACAACTTTGTACCTGTTGAATTAAAAAGAACTGATTTGGTTCCTGCCGATGAAGACAAAATTGTTGACGTGTCAAAAATCAATTTACTATATGGTTTTGCCTGAATGGTTGTATCCTGTTGACCAATTTTCCTTTCAGCAGTCATTATTTCTTGTGCGTCTGTAAAATAACATCCAGCAAATGCAAACATTGCCAATGATGCACAGATGAAGCCAAAGAATTGCCGAAAGTTCATTAAAAAGTTTTGAGGGAAGATGAAATTCAAATATCGTAATTGCGAAATGGGGCTAAAATTACAGTTTTCCACACCATTTCCTAAACTGAACAGAATGTTAAAAAGTTTTGCAGGTGACTTGATTCTTGGGTATTGAACGTTTAATTTGCATCAATCGAATATGAAACTGAACCTAATCATATCAGGCCTAGCTGCACTTGTATTTATGACAAGCTGTAATTCATTGAAGTCAATTACCTCAAAAGATACTTCATCCACTGTAAAACAGAATACAGTGAGGCCAGATAGGAGAGACCTGAAATTCATAGACAATATTGAAGTTACGCCAGGCAATGTGGTTACTTCCAAACATACCACTATTAACACAAGAAGCCCTAAAAAGGCAACTATTGCCCCTACGCCCAAGCAAACCGTTTCTAAACGGGAACCAGATTCCACTCTTTCAAAAGCCGATATTGAACAGGCAGACTACCTGCAAATAAAATATGCAGTTAAGTTTGACGCCACAGTTGAAAAACTGAATAATATCCCCTTGCTGCAAACCATTGAGCATTGGTGGGGAACGCCTTATCATTTGGGCGGCACAACAGAAAGTGGGATTGATTGCTCCGCATTTACACAAACTGTTATGCAAACCGTTTACGGCATTCCCCTTTTACGAACAGCACAGGAGCAATACAATAATGCAGAAACAGTGGAACTGGAAAACCTGCAGGAAGGCGATTTGCTTTTCTTTCATACTGGTGGCAGGCATGCAAGAAATATAAGCCATGTGGGTATCTATGTGCTGAACAATAAGTTCGTTCATGCATCTACCAGCAGTGGCGTTACTATCAGTGATTTGAATGATGGCTATTGGAAACAGCATTATAAAGGTGCCGGCAGGGCCAAAAAATAAAATTCTCACCCAAACTTTATTGCTTTTTATTTGCACCTCATGATATGCAGGTGTCATTTGCATGTCAAACCTGATTTTTTGATGAACAAAAGAGTAGCAATTATTGGTGCGGGACCAGCAGGATTAACCGCTGCTTATTTATTGGCAAAAGCAAATATTGAGGTTGTTGTTTTTGAAAAAGATGCAACGTATGTTGGCGGCATTTCAAGAACAGAAAGCTATAAGGGGTACCATTTTGATATTGGTGGGCACCGTTTCTTTTCAAAGAGTAAGGAAGTGGAGGATTTCTGGACTGAAATTTTAGGCGACGAAATGCTGGAACGTCCAAGGAGTTCAAGAATTTTCTACAATAAAAAATTCTTCTCCTATCCATTGGCAGCTTTTGAAGCATTGAAGAAGCTCGGTTTGATAGAATCCACCTTATGTGTGATGAGCTATCTAAAGGCGAAAATGTTCCCCGTAAAAAATCCGCTGAATTTTGAGGATTGGGTAAGCAACCAATTTGGAAAACGATTGTTCAATATTTTTTTCAAGACTTATACCGAAAAACTCTGGGGCATAAGCTGCAAGGAGATTTCATCTGACTGGGCTGCGCAAAGAATTAAAGGCCTGTCATTAACCAGTGCCATTCAGAATGCTTTGTTCAAACCACATAATACAGATAAGGACAAACTTATCAAAACATTGATTGACTCGTTCCGTTATCCTAAAAAGGGTCCGGGAATGATGTGGGAGGTTTGTAGGGACAAATGTTTGGCAATGGGTGTTCAGGTGGAAATGAATGCTGGCGTTTCAGGCCTTAATTATGAAAATGGCAAGTGGTCAATAACAACAATTAATGGAGGCCTTAAGGAAGGTTTCGATTTTGTTCTATCGTCTGCCCCCATTCAGGAATTGGTTCCTTCCATCACGCCAAAAGTTTCCGAACTCACTTATCAATCTTCACAAAAACTGGGTTACAGGGATTTTTTGACCGTGGTGCTAATCTGCACAGAGGAAAATGCTTTTACAGATAACTGGATTTATATTCATGACCCTTCGGTTAAAGTTGGGCGTATCCAGAACTTCAAAAGTTGGAGCCCATACATGGTGCCTGATGAAAAGATGGCTTGCTATGGTCTTGAATACTTTTGCTTTGAAGGGGATGGTACGTGGACAAGCAGCAATGAGGAACTAATTGCCTTGGCCACGAAAGAAATGGTACAGATTGGCTTGCTAAAAGAAAGTAACGTAAAAGATGGTTATGTAGTAAGGCAGCCCAAAGCATATCCTGTTTATGATCAGGATTATAAGGAGCATGTATTGAATATCCGTGAAGGATTGAAACCTTATAAAGGTCTTTACCTAGTTGGAAGAAACGGTATGCACAAATACAATAACCAGGACCATAGCATGATGACGGCCATGCTTGCTGCAAAAAATATTATTGCTGGTAATGAACTATATGATGTATGGAACGTGAACCAGGATGCAGAATACCATGAGAGTGGCGATAGGGGTGCGGACGAAGGAGGTAGGATGATTCCCAGGAAAATAGAAACTGCGAGTTAGCTTTTGCCACGAATGCACGAATTGACACATAGTTAGATGACTAACTTTTGTTCTAAACATAGTCAAAGGCTCCATTTATCAATAGAACACTCAATCAACTTTTTTATTCGTGTAATTAGTGCATTTGTGGCAACCACTATTGTACAGCATCCACTTTCTTCACCTTAATATAAAATAATTTTTCCAAATTTTCTGGCAGTACCGCTTGTTGAGCATCCCCTTCCACCGAAATGGATTTCCAAGTTTCTGTTGGTTGAATGGTAATTGCTTTGAATGCTGATTTAAATACCAATGGCAAATTAAATCCTGCTATGCAATTGGCATAATGGAAGTGCAATGTCCTGCCATTATCGGTAAAATAAAATTCCAGCGTTGGTATTTGTGTTGTCCTTAAGTACTGGTCAAACACTTTTTGGAAATTGAAGCCAGCCTGCTTGCTGATGTAGTCTTCAATGTCTTTTGTGTTCACGGTTTTGTGGTAAAATGTTTTGTTTAACCCACGCAATATTTCCCTGAATTTTTTATCATCATTCATTGCATGGCGAATGCTGTGAATCATATTGCTGCCCTTATCGTACATGTCGCCACTACCTTCCTTGTTCACTCCGTAGGGACCAATAATCGACTCGTCATTCCTGATGTTTTTTCTTTGCCCATAATTGTATTCATTGCCAGCCTGAATGCCATAATAGTATTCCGTAAACAATGTTTCGCTGTAGGTGGTAAAGCTTTCATGAACCCACATGTCTGCAATGTCATTAGTAGTGATATTGTTGGCAAACCACTCATGGCCGCTTTCGTGTACAATGATGAAATCCCATTTCTTTCCCCAACCACTGCCACTTCTATCGCTACCTAAATAACCCATTTTATACTGGTTGCCATAAGCCACAGCACTTTGGTGTTCCATACCCAAATGTGGTGCATCAACTAGCTTATAACTGTCTTCATAAAAAGGGTAGGAACCAAACCAGTATTCAAATGCATGAATCATGGGTTTCACTTGCTTGAACTGTTCCTTGGCTTTATCCAAATTATAATCCAGTACCCAATAGCTTAGGTCAAGCTTGCCCTTTTCGCCCATTAACGTATCTGTGAAGTTTACATACTTACCAATGTATGGAACAATATTGTAGTTGTTGATGGGGTTCTTTACTTCCCAAGTATAAAAAGTTAATGGAGGACGTTTTTCTTCTTTTGCAGTTGTATCTTTAGGGTAATCAGCAGGAGCAAAAATTACATCAGTAGCCAGTAGATAATTCTTCAAGTGGAATGTTTTAGTGAGCCTGCCATTTGCAACAGCAACCAAACTATCAGGAACAACAATTGTTAATGATGCTCCGTTATCAGGTTCATCACCTTGGTAATCCTTGCAGGGGTACCAAGTACTTGCTCCCAAACCCTGTACAGCAACGCTCATCCAAGGATTGCCGTTCTTGTCTTTCTTCCAAATCCAGCCACCATCCCAAGGTGGTGTTTTTGCTTCTATAGGCTTGCCGTGATAGTAGATTGTAAGTTCATTTATCCGCTTTGAAATGTTGTCTAAATATTTTGGCTCTATCATATTTACGAGAGCAACATTATTTTCTTTTTTAAAGGTTAAATAATGGTAAGAATAAGGACGTTGACCACGTTTAACTATATCCGAAGTTTTTGCAATTATGCTATCTATTTCTAAAGGCTGTTGTAAATCTAATTGAAGGATTAACTTTTCAAGGCCATTTGGTTTTAAACGAATTTGTACTTTCCCCTCAATCTCCTTCTTCTCATAATCAGGCTTCACTGTTATATCATAACGCAGTACATCCCACCAGTCCCTATTTGCATTGTTGCTTCCCCGTAAAGTATCTGCATGGGTAAATGTTTCTTTTGGTTTTCCAAGCTGGGCTTGTGCATAGCTAACCAACATGCAGGAGAAGCCCAATAGCAATCCAATTAGATGAATGGAGCGACGCCACTGAAGTTCCATGTATATTCTACTGCTGGCAACAAAAAAAATCTTCTTCATGTTTTAAAAGTAAGATATTCGGGCAGATGAATTTCCTACGAAATGATAAAAGGATATTTGCCACAGGGGCACAGAGAACCATAATTTTTTTCTTAGTGTTTCTCTTCCTCTGTGGCATTATTTCTTGCACCAGTAAGCAAAGGAGCAACAAGAAAGTATTCACTTACAATGAAAGCACAGGCATTGCCACGCTTGACCCAGCTTTTGCCAAGAACCAAAGCATTATGTGGGCGGTGCACCAACTCTACAATACTTTGGTGGAAATCGATAGTAACCTGAACATTGTTCCGTCAATAGCTAAACGCTGGGACATAAGTGCAGATAGATTGGTCTATACTTTTCATTTGCGTGACAGTATTTTTTTTCATGACAACGAAGCCTTCGCTAATGGCAAGGGAAGGAGGTTGGTAGCAGCTGATATTGTGTACAGCTTCAATAGGATTACTGATAAGAAAACAGCCAGTAGCGGTGCATGGATTTTCAATAATAGGGTGGACAGTGTGCAGCCTTTTGTTGCTTTGGATGACAGTACTTTTCAGGTAAAACTGTTGAGGCCATTCCATCCTATCATGGGTATCTTATCTACACAGTATTGTAGCATTGTTCCCAAGGAAGTAGTGGAAAAATATGGCAAGGATTTCCGCAGGCATCCTTGTGGTACTGGACCTTTCCAGTTTTTTATGTGGGAAGAAGGACAGGCTTTGGTGATGCATAGGAACGAACATTATTGGGAGCATGATTCCATTGGTAAAACTTTACCTTACTTGGATGCGGTGAAGGTTACTTTCTTTGACAATAAGGCAACAGAGTTCCTGCAGTTTAGACAGGGTGGATTGAGTTTCATTAATGATATTGATCCAAGCTTCAAGGATGAGGTGCTGACAAAGAAAGGGGAGTTGAGGGATGAATGGAAGGACAAGATTTTACTCCACAAGAAATCTTACTTAAATACAGAATATTTGGGCATTCTGGTGGATGAAGAAAATCCATTGGTTAAAAATTCGCCCACAAAATTGAAAGCCATTCGCCAAGCTATTAATTATTCCATTAACCGTCAGCAATTGATGATGTACATGCGGAATGGTATTGGCACTGCTGCTGAAAGTGGGTTTGTTCCTGCTGGTTTGCCCAGCAAAAATTTTGAAATGGTGAAAGGCTATTCTTATAATCCAACGAAGGCTAGGGCTTTGATAAAGGAAGCAGGGTTGGATAAAAGTCTGCCAACTATTAAACTTTTGACTATTGCTATTTATGCGGACATTGGCAGTTTCATTGCCAAGCAATGTGAAGAGGTGGGTATTAAGGTGCAGGTGGAAGTGGTACAGAAAAGCTTATTGCTGGAACAAACTTCCAAGTCGCAAGCCTTGTTTTTTAGGGCAAGCTGGATTGCTGATTACCCTGATGCCGAAAACTACTTGGCAGTCTTCTACAGCAAGAATCCATCCCCTCCAAATTACACCCGTTATAGGAATCCTGCTTTTGATATGCTATACGAAAAGGCTTTGTTGGAAACGAATGATAGCCTGCGTTACAGCTTATACAGGCAAATGGACCAAATGGTGATTGATGATGCCCCTGTGGTGCCTGTCTGGTATGATATGGCCATCCATTTAGTAAACAGGAACGTGGAAAATATGACGGCCAATGCGTTGAATTTATTGGAGTTGAGGAACGTGAAAGTAAATTAGGTACTAATGCTGCAATCCATTAATCAGTATCTATACGCCTGCATTAAGTATTCCCTTTCATCCAAGATATTCTTTCAATAAAAACTTTCTCTGTACATTCCTTTCCTTAAAACAATTTTTTATGATCCGAAAACTCCTTGCTGCATTTACTTTTACGGCTATGATAGCATGTAACAATAAATCAGATATCAAACACGAACCTTACCAATGGCCCAATGCTGCTGCACCCATTGCAGAGAAAAAGGACCATTGGAGAACCATTCATGGTGATAGTGTACTGGATAGTTATTACTGGATGTACGACTTCTTTGGAAAAGGCCCTGACAGCACCAAAGTGGTGGATTACCTAAAAGCTGAAAACACTTATCTGGATACTATGATGAGTGGCACCAAAAAGTTGCAGGCAGACTTGTTTACAGAAATGAAAGCAAGAATTAAAGAGAAGGATGAAAGTGTGCCTTCTTTTAAAAATGGGTATTTCTATTATTCCAAAACAGAAGATGGGCAGCAATATTTCAAATATTGCAGGAAGAAAGGAAGCCTTGATGCAAAGGAAGAAGTTTTGTTGGATGTAGATGAAATGGCCAAGGGGCATGCTTATTATTCAGCCACAGGTTTTGAAGTAAGTGAAGACAATAAACTTATTGCTTATGGAGTGGATGATGTTTCCAGAAGGCAGTACACTATTTATGTAAAGAACCTTGAAACTGGTGAAATTTATAAAGATGCCATCAAGAACACGGAAGGGCCAGGCTGCTGGGCAAATGACAACAAGACGTTATTATACACCTCCAAAAATTCTGTTACGTTATTATCTGAAAAAATAAAACGCCACACGTTAGGAACAGACGCTGCAACAGATGCTTTGGTATATGAAGAAACAGACAAGAGCAATTATATTGGTGTGGGCAAAAGCAAGGACAACAAATTTATATTCATTTATTCTCAAGCCACCATGTCTGCAGAATTGAGGATGATTGAAGCTGCCAAACCCACTGATGCTTTTAAAGTATTTGCCCCACGCATGAAGGATGTGCTGTATGATGTAACGCCTTTGGCAGACAAGTTCCTGATCCGTACCAATAAAGACGGTGCAAAGAATTTCAAATTGATGGAATGTCCCTTGGACAAGACTGATGCGGCCAATTGGAAGGAAGTAATTCCACATAGAACAGATGTGCTGCTGCAAGGTGTGGAAGAATTCAAGGATTTTATTGTTGTGAATGAACGCAAGGATGGCTTGGTAAAAATGCGTATCAGGAGTTTAAAAGATAATAGCGAACACTATATTGATTTTGGTGAGGCTGCCTATGCCGCCAATTTTGGTGCAAACCCCGAATACAATAGTACCACATTGCGTTATGGCTACACTTCATTGACCACGCCTAGCTCAGTGTATGATTACAACCTTGTTACCAAGGAAAAGAAACTAATGAAGCAGCAAGAGGTAGTAGGTGGTTACGATGCTAAGGATTATGTAACGGAACGTTTAACTGCAACTGCAAAAGATGGAACAAAAATCCCCATTTCACTGGTCTATAAAAAAGGCTTTGAAAAGAATGGCAATGCCCCACTGCTGCTATATGCTTATGGAAGCTATGGTGCCAGCATGGATGCAAGTTTTAACAGCAGCCGTTTGAGTTTGTTGAACAGGGGGTTCTGTTATGCAATAGCACATATTCGTGGTGGGCAGGAGATGGGCCGCCATTGGTATGAAGATGGCAAGATGATGAAGAAGAAAAACACTTTTACTGACTTTATCGATTGTGGCGAATTTTTGGTGAAAGAAAAGTACACTAGCAAGGAGCATCTCTATGCACAGGGCGGCAGTGCAGGTGGCCTATTGATGGGTGCTGTAGTGAATATGGCCCCGGACTTATGGCATGGTATAATTGCACAGGTACCCTTTGTGGATGTGGTAAATACCATGTTGGATGAGAGCATTCCCCTTACCACCAACGAATTTGACGAATGGGGCAATCCTAAAAATAAGGATGCTTATACGTATATGAAAAGTTATTCGCCTTATGAAAACGTAGAAAAGAAGAACTATCCCAATATTTTGGTAACAACAGGCTTGCACGATAGCCAAGTGCAGTATTTTGAACCGGCCAAATGGGTGGCAAAACTCCGAGCCATGAAGACTGACAAAAATGTTGTGTTGCTGAAAACCAATATGGAATTTGGCCATGGCGGGGCCAGTGGACGTTTTGATTATTTAAAAGATGTGGCGTTGAACTATGCTTTCCTTTTTGCATTGGAAGGGATTGCCAAATAGGAAAAGGGTTTATAGGGTAAAAGGTATATAATGTGTAAGAACTGCTTCAACGAAGCAGTTCTTTTTTATGGTACCCTACCGGCAATTAGGAAAATTGTAAATCATAAATCTTCCTTTATTTCGTGCCATGCCCAACAACTATTTCCAGTTCAAACAATTCATTGTTCAGCAGGAGCATTGTGCCATGAAGGTAACAACAGATGCCTGTTTGTTTGGAGCTTGGGCTGCTAGAGCTATGAACAATAAACTGTTGACAGCAGACCGGGTGTTAGACATTGGTGCAGGTACTGGTTTATTAAGTTTGATGCTTGCCCAAAAAACTTCTGCTCAAATACATACAGTTGAAATAGATGAAGCAGCCGCTAGGCAAGCAGCAGTGAATTTCGCCTCATCGTCTTGGAAAGAAAAATTGCATGTCCATCATTTAGCTATTCAACAATTCAACCATCCGCCCATTCAGGAATTTAATTTCATCATCACCAATCCTCCTTTTTTTGACAATGACTTAAAAAGCGAAAATGGAAAGCGGAATCTTGCATTGCACGGTTCGTCATTAAGTTTGGAGGAACTGCTGCAATCAATAAAGAACAATCTTGCAGGCAATGGAATTTTTGCCATCCTGCTTCCTTTTCATCGCACAGATTATTTTATAGGGCTGGCAAAGGGATTCTATTTGCAAGAAAAAGTATTGGTTAAACAAACGGAAAAGCACACTTATTTCAGAAGTATGTTACTGTTTTCTGCCCAGCAAACACCAACAAGAGAAACAGAGATTATTATTAAGCAAAATAACCAGTATAGTCCTGTTTTTATTGAACTATTGCAGGACTACTATTTGCATTTATAGAAGCCCAACCATATAAAATCCCAGCACCGTATATTCGCTTCTACAAAAAGACTGAATGTATCCACTGGTGTATAAATATTTGATGCTGAATAATAAGGTAAGTGTGCCGGGTATTGGCAATTTTTCCATCAACAATGCACCTGCCTATATAGAAGGAAACCAATTGCATCCCCCTCTTTCACATGTACAGTTTAAGCAGGAAACGGCCTTGGCAGACAGGAGTTTTTATGAATTCATTGCTTCCGAAATGCACATAGAAGATGTGGAAGCTATCAAACAGTTCCATGAGTTTGCTTATGAACTTAGGGGCAATGCCAGTTATGCCGATGGCCTTCAATTTCCGGGCATTGGAATTTTAAGGAAGCAAGCAAATGGTGGTTTTGTTTTTGAAGAAGAGCGGAACAGCATGGAGTTTTATAAACCTATCACTTTGTCCCAAGCTGAAGTTGTTCCAGAGAAAATTATTGCTACGGATATACCGGCCATTGAACCCGATTTTTCAAATGTGGAACTTACGCCAGTTGCTGAACTTGATAAACCCAAGGACCTCTGGTGGGTATATGCAATTTTACTTGCTGTTATAGGCATTGCTGCCATTGTTTATTATTACATGTAATGGCTTGCAATAATTGTTATAACAAACTCAATCAGGACTAAAATCAACCTTCCCGCTACCAAACTAGCCTTTCTATGTTCAAAAGGCCGCTGGTTGAGCCTTGCATTTTTGATTGTCAGCTAAATGACGAATCCAATACCGTAAATACTTTTTTCCGTAAACCTGTTTATCTTTCCAGTTCAAATCTATCTGTTTATGAAAAGGGCAATTGTTCTTGTGGCACTTATTGCTGCAGTGTTTTCTTCCTGCGATTATAGAAGCATTAAGGGTAGTGGTCATATTGTTTCTGAACAAAGAACTGTTAGCAGTGCACATAAAATAAGATTGGAAGGTAGCTACGATGTGGAGCTAGTACCCGGTGCTGCAGTTGCAGTAAAAGTGGAAGGGGATGATAACATCCTTCCTTATGTACTTACACAAAATGAGGATGGCTGGTTGGTAATAAAATCCAAAGAGCACTTGAACTTTTCTACCAAGAACCCCTTGAAGGTTTACATTACTACCGACATGCTTGAATCCATTGTATTGTCTGGCAGCGGCAATATTGCTGGCAAGGGAAAATTTATCGGTAGCGATCAATTTGAAGTGAAAATTTCTGGCGTTGGTGATGCCAATCTGGAAGTAAAAGCACCATCTGTTACAGCAAGGATTTCTGGTAGTGGCAGCATAACATTAGTTGGGGAAACAAAGGATGCAAAGATTGATATTTCGGGTATTGGGAGCTATAAGGGCATTGATTTGAAAGCAGAAAATGTTGACGTGAAAGTATCAGGCTCGGGCAATGCGGATGTTTTTGCAGATGCCAAGCTGGACATTCACGTATCTGGCATTGGCAGTGTGAATTACAAAGGCAATGCCACGGTATCCCAAAAAGTAAGTGGTAGCGGTTCCGTAAAAAAAGTGGAATAGTAGACCAAGCAATATTTTTGTACAAGGACGTCAATCAATATTGGTTGGCGTTTTTTATTTGGGACAAATAACTAATTAGGTCTCTTAGTAATTGCATCAATTGAATAGCAAGCGTTCTGAATTTAGTTTTAAAAGTGTGACCGATTTTTTCTGGTAATTTTTTCTCTGTTTTAAAATCTTTCTTGGCTTGCAGTGGGCAATTTGCATTATTTAGTAAAATTTGGAACAATTATAAGCCCCACCTTTGCCCATTCCTAAAAAGAGCAGATGAATAAAGATGAAAAAATAAAATTGCTACTGTTAGCTGCCATCAATTTTACGCATATCCTCGATTTCATGATCATGATGCCACTTGGCAACAAGCTTATGCCATTTTTCCATATAACACCGCAACAATTCAGTGTGGTAGTGGCATCGTACAGCATCAGTGCATTTGCAAGTGGCTTGATTTCGATGTTTTTTGTGGACAGGTTCGACAGGAAGAAGGTATTGTTATTTGGCTACATTGGTTTTATCATTGGTACATTTTGCTGCGGCATCTCCACAACGCATCATTTATTGCTGCTCTCCAGAATTGTGGCTGGTTTGTTTGGTGGGTTAATAGGTTCACAAGTATTAAGTATTGTAGCAGACTCTTTTTCTTATGAAAAAAGGGGGCAGGCAATGGGCTATTTGTTTACGGCATTTTCAGTGGCTTCTGTGGTAGGTGTTCCTACTGGTTTGTTTTTGGCCAGCACATTTAATTGGCATGCACCATTTTTTCTAATATCGGGCATAGGTGTTTTAATTGTACCAATGATCTTACGTTTCCTGCCTTCCATGGTTGGACATTTAAAAAGTCAAAGGGAGAAAACGGTCGATGTATTGAAGAACGTAGTAGCAAGTAGGCTTAATCTTACTGCATTTGCTCTATCGGGAACATTGATGCTTGGGCATTTTGTCATCATTCCTTTTTTGAACCCTTATATGGAATTCAATGTTGGGCTAAATGAACTTCAACGAAATTTAGTGTATGTGGTGGGAGGGTTGGTCACCATTGTTTCTGCACCCATGGCGGGTAAACTTGCGGACAGGTTTGGGAAGCACAAAGTATTTACCCTGTTCGCATTGCTTAGTATCATCCCCATCTTTTTGGTTACCAATATGCCACCGATAAAATATTATTGGATGCTGGTAGTGGCTGCTATTTGGTTTGTATTAAGCAGCGGAAGAACCATACCTGCTCAGGCAATCGTAAGCAATGTTGTCCCTCCTCAATACAGGGGCAGTTTCCAGAGTTTTAATGGCTGCATCATTCAGGCATTTACAGGTATTGCATCATTAATTGCAGGAACTATTATTACCAAGCATCCTGATGGCAAATTGGTGCATTACAGTTGGGTGGGCTATGTTAGTATAGCTGTGGTATTGGTTGCTGTTCTTATTGCACACCAGATACCTAAGATGCAGACGCTTGATAAGGGAGTTTAGTGCAACCTTTCTTTAAAGTAGCCTTTAATTAATCCTGTAAACAGGATACCGTAAATGTGCAGGCTCATAATAGGGTGAGTTTTTGTAAACAAAATCCAATTGAGCAGAAGAAGATGCTGCAAACTTTGCATCGTTTTTTTTCTTGTCTTCCAGTTTGGTTCTAAGGTCAGGATGTTCATTTAAATATTGTGCAGCAAGGTCTTCCCAACGGTAATCGCTATAGCCTTCCTTTTGTTGGAGAATGGCATCAAAAAAATTCCAGTTGAAATAACTGTCTTCCGCTTCTGGTTCCAATGTTTCCACTAGAAACCTATCTGTTACTTCTCCCGTAGAAATAATGTAATCGCCTTTTAGGAACTGTATATCTTGCTTGCTCTTTGAAATAGTTGCATCACTATGCTTATAATGCTTTTCATAAGCCCTCGGTGATGTTTTATAGTTCTCAATTCTATAGGCTTCAACATTAATAATGGAATCCTTTGATAACTCCTTCATCTTTACATTGTTCAATTTGAGTAGATCAATCACTGCATACCAGCCTTGTGGAATGATGTATGCCTTTGGCTTGGTTATGATTTTATTACCAACAAAATAGTTGTAGAACATGACCTGTTTGCTAAATGGTTTTGAATGGTCATAGAACAACCTGTCCATTCCTGTAACCTCGCTTTTCTTTTTACCAGCTTCATAACCTAAAAAAGTGATGTTGTCATTTCTGGATGAATCCATTTTCCATGATAGGGCGAATGATGTTTGTTTCTTGATTGCTTCCATGCTCTCCTCCCTTGCCTGCTTTATATGTACTGCATGGATAGATGCCTGCTCCATCATTGTTTGCATTAAGGCATAAGTGCTGCGTACCCTATCAGCAAAGGGTTTCAGCATATGTGTTTCAGGTACAAATGCCATTGTTTGAAACAGTGCAGCATAGCCACTGCTGTAACGTGGCGGGTCAAAGAAAGCATCCCACCCTTTTTCTGGATTGGCATCTTCAAAATTTACATAGGGGCACATGGGCCACTTTTTTTCTTCCATGCCCTTGAAGAGGGCTGGCTCAAAAACATCATGCAGAAAAGTTCCTATCGTTCCACCCAATTTACTTTGTTGTGTAGTAAGCAAGGTCATGGTATGCTGATAATCTGCACCATCACTAACATGGTTGTCCATAAAGATGTCAGGACTTAACCAATGAAATATTTGGGCAAATGTCCTTGCTTCCCGTGAATCGTTTTTAATAAAGTCCCTGTTCAAATCAAGATTCTGTGCATTGCCCCTGAATCCAAAACTATTTGGGCCATTCTGATTCACACGACTGAAACTGTTCCTGTTCAGGTTTCCTCCAATATTGTAAACAGGGATTGCAGCAAGCACTACATTAGCTGGGGCTTGAAGTTTGCCTGTCGCCAAATCCCTTAAAAGCATCATGCTTGCATCAATACCATCAGGTTCGCCCGGGTGTATGCCATTGTTTATTAGTATGACCACTTTTTTTTGTTGGTGCCATTGAGCGGGATTGAAGTGCCTATCGCTGCTAAAAAGCACCAAGTTAAGTGGATAACCTGCGTCTGTATTCCCAAACTGCATAACATGTAAGGAAGGAAAATTGGCTGCTAGTTTCTTATAGTAATTAATGCACTCAAAATAGGTTACAGTTTCTGCTGCATTGGTTTTTTCGAATGGGGTAACAAACTTTTGTGCATTTGCTAGGGATATGGCAAAAACAAAAAAGACGGCTAAGGATTTTTTCATTAATTTGAATTTGAAATCTATAACAAAGTAATGGAAAACATATACAGGATACTGTTGGTGGAGGATGAGCCTAAGTTGGGCCAGGTGGTTCAGGAAGAATTAAACAGGCAGGGATACCAAACTGATGTAGCGTTTGATGGCTTAATAGCGGAGAAAATGTTCAAGCAGCATAACTACTCGTTGGTGCTGCTGGATATAAACCTGCCCTACAAAAACGGAATGGCACTATGCAAGGAATTTAGGGAAGCAAATAAAACGGTTCCTATTATCATGCTCACCGCTTTGGGGCAGATACAGGACAAAGTGGATGCTTTTAATTTGGGTGCAGATGATTATTTGATAAAGCCATTTCATTTTGATGAACTGTTTGCACGGGTAAAGGTTTTTTTGAAACGTTCGGAACTGTCAACCCCTGTTGTTGAAAAGATTGTTGTTGCCGATCTTGAAATAGATATGGAAAACAAAACCGTTACTAGGGCAGGCAAGAATATAAACCTTACAGCCAAAGAATTTGCACTAATTGTATTGCTTGCCAAGTCTGGTGGGAAAGTCATCTCAAAACATGAGATACTGGAGAAAGTATGGGATTTGAGTTTTGATACAGGAACCAATACAATTGAAGTTTATATAAGCTTCCTACGCAATAAAATTGACAAACCTTTTGAGGTAAAGCTCATTCATACCAAGCCCGGCTTTGGTTATTACGTAAAAGAAATTAAAGGGTAAATGAACCTCAAACTTCGATTTGCTTTATTGTTTACGTCCTTTGTGGCAGTCATTCTTATCGTTTCCTCCATTGCTATCTATGTCCTGTATTACAATTTCAGGTTACAGGATTTTTATTCAAGGGTTAGGAACGAGGGGCTTACTATTTATAGGATTTATAAGACAGCTGCCTCAACTGATACTGCAAAAGGCCTAACGAAGCAAAATAAGTACGCCCTAGTATCCCAATCGATTGTCATTTTTGATTCTGCCCACAACATACTGCACAAAGAACCTGATACAGCCTATGCGACTTTGAGCAAGGATTTCTTTGAAAAAACAAGGTCCAAAACAGAGTACTACTACCGCCAAAATAAAAGGGAATGTGTAGGTATCTATATCCCTGATTTGAAAATATATGTGTTTTCTTCCGCCTACGATAGGTATGGTTTAAGAAAACTGCAGAATATTAAGTTGATATTGGTAGGTGTACTGGGTAGCAGCATGCTATTGGCTGCATTGCTCTCCTTGCTTTTTGTGAACCAGGCATTTCGACCACTAAAAAAATTAAGCGACCAAATGCAGCGTACCAATGAGTTGAGTTCAGCAGAAAGGGTGGAGGAAGGTAAAGGGAATGATGAGATCAAACAGATAGCCCGCAGCTACAATGCAATGATTGAGCGATTGAAAAATGCATTTGATTCACAAAAAAGTTTCGTGAACCATGCCTCGCATGAGTTGCGTACACCATTGGCAAGTATGTTATCGCAAACAGAAGCAGCTTTCAACAAAAACCTTGATGAAGCTGGTTACAGAAAGGTTTTAACCTCACTGAAAGAAGACCAGCAGGAAATGATAGAATTAACTAACTCCCTCTTATTATTGTCGCAGTATGAAAAAATGACCACTTCCAATGATTGGAGCCTTATTAGGATTGATGAAGTACTATATGACACGATAAAGGCGGCAAAGAAAATATTTCCTGAGGCTTTACTTACATTGGAGTTTCTCTCCATTCCTGAGGAGGAAAACCTAATGATAAAGGGTAATGAGACGTTGTTACGCTCTGCTATCCGCAATTTAATTAAGAACGCCTATTTCTATTCTTACGATAAGAGCATTTTTATTTTTCTAAAAGCAGACAATGACAAAATTGAAATAACCGTGGAAAATAGTGGCAAGCAGGTAAGCAAGGATGAAATGGAAAAACTGTTCATTCCATTTTTTAGGGGGATGAATTCAATTGAACAAAAAGGCCATGGCCTTGGGCTGGCAATTGTAAAACGTATTGTGGACGTGCATAAAGGACAAATTACCTATACTGCAACTGGTGCGGATGTCAATAGTTTTACTATCAGTTTATACAAATAAAAAACCAGTTAAACTATACAGTTTACTGGTCCTTAATATATTAAAAGCATTGTGAGCAATTACGCTGCGGCAACTACTTTTTTCTTAGCCAATTTGCTTTTTAAGTTGGCAGCTTTGTTTTTATGGATTACACCACGCTTGGCCAATTTGTCAATCATTGATTCAACAGAAGGCAATTTGTTGCCATAAGCTGCTTTGTCATCAATTGCTTTCAAATCACGGATAGCATTTCTGGTAGTTTTACCATTATACCTGTTCCTGTCTCTGCGTTTGGCTGCTTGCCTAGTATCTTTTTTAGTAGCCTTATGATTTGCCATGTATTCTATTTTAAAGGACGGCAAAAGTAAGAGCTTATATTGAAAGAGAAAAAAATAATCCAATCTTTTTTCCACATTTTTTTTTAAATCTGTGGGAAGGGTTGTTTTTCAGTTTTTTATTGTTAAAAATTTTGGTACTTCTTATGCCTTCAAAGACCGATATTTGCCATCATTTCCTAAAAAAATAGTTCAATTATCGCTAAAATGAAGGATTTCTCGTACATCACCAACTCTCATCCTGCCTACATAGAAAATTTATACCAGGAATTTTTAAAAGAACCCAATAGTGTTGACCCGGACTTCAAGAAATTTTTTGAAGGTTTTGACTTTGCAGTAGCCAACGGCAGCAAAAGCAATGGCTCCGGTACTGTTTTGCCAACAACAAATACAAGTACCCAAACAACCACAACAGCCCCAGAAAATATTGACTGGCTGAGGGAAGTGCGTGCCTATAGAATGATTTTGGGCTACCGAAACAAAGGCCATCTTTTAGCAAAGACCAATCCTATCCGTACCAGAAAGGATAGGGGTGCAAATATTGACTTGGGTTTCTACGGTTTCACTGAAGCCGATTTGGACCAATCCTTTCATGCAGGCAGCTTAATTGGCTTAGGAACAACTTCCTTAAGGAATATCGTAGCCCATTTGGAAAAAGCTTATGCAACCCATGTCGGTGTTGAATTTAAATACATCAGCGACCAAAAGAAAGTAGATTGGCTTACCAACGAAATTGAAAAGAATTTCAACCAGCCTTTTACCCTTGACAAAAAGAAAAGGGTCTTGGAAAAACTGAACCAAGGGGTAATGTTTGAAAAGTTTCTCCATACCAAATATGTGGGCCAGAAAAGGTTTTCGTTGGAAGGTGGGGAAACTACCATTGCTGCTTTGGACGAAATCATTAATGTAGCTGCAGACAACGATGTGCAGGAAGTGGTGATTGGTATGGCACATAGGGGAAGGCTGAACATCCTTGCCAATATTATGGGCAAGACTTACGAACAAATTTTCAGTGAGTTTGAAGGAACGGCTATCATGGACCAAACCATGGGCAGCGGTGACGTGAAATACCATATGGGTTATGGCAGTGAGGTAACTACTTCAAACGATAAAACCATACATCTTAAATTGATGCCCAACCCTTCGCATTTGGAAGCGGTAGACCCTGTGGTGGTTGGTTTTGCAAGGGCGAAAGCTGATGTTCTGTATAAAAGTGATTTTGATAAAATATTACCAATATTGATTCATGGTGATGCTTCCGTAGCTGGTCAGGGTATTGTATATGAAGTATTGCAGATGAGCAACCTTCGTGGTTATTACACAGGGGGAACCATCCATTTTGTCATCAATAACCAAATTGGTTTCACAACGGATTTTGATGATGCAAGGAGTTCGGATTACTGTACTTCTATCGCTGCCATGGTGCAGGCACCTGTTTTCCACGTAAATGGGGATGACCCAGAAGCGGTGGTAAAATGTGCTGCCATTGCCACACGTTACAGGCAGGAGTTCAATTCGGATATCTTTATTGATATGGTCTGCTACCGTAAACATGGCCACAATGAAGGTGATGATCCGAAATACACTCAGCCACAGATGTATGGCCTGATTGATAAGCACCCGAATCCAAGGGAAGTATATGTAAAGTACCTTTTGGAAAATGGGGAAAGCGATGCACAGGATCTGGCAAAAGCCATGGAGAAAAAGTTCTGGGAAGACTTGCAGGAACGTTTGGACGAGGTGAAGCAGAAACCATTGCCCTACACTTACCAGCAACCTGAACTGGTTTGGAAAAGTTTAAGAAAAGCTACTGCCGAGGATTTTAATACTTCCCCAACAACGGCTATCGCTGAGGATGAAATAAGGAAATTGTTTAAAGGATTGATGCAATGGCCTGCTGATTTCAAGCCCTTGAAAAAGGTAGAGAAATTATTGGGTGATAAAACAAAACTTTTAGAAACAGAGAATAAAATTGATTGGGCCACTGGGGAATTGTTAGCCTATGCATCCATCTTGGTTGATGGGAAGATAGTGAGAATGAGTGGGCAGGACGTGCAGCGTGGTACTTTCTCCCATCGCCATGCAGTGTTGCGTGATGAGGAAACTAACAAGCCTTATAACCGTTTAAAGGGATTGAGCGATACGCAGGAGAAATTCCGTATTTACAACTCTTTATTGAGTGAATATGGAGTACTTGGTTTTGAATATGGTTATGCCATGGCAAATCCTAATGCACTGGTTATTTGGGAAGCCCAGTTTGGTGATTTCTGCAATGGCGCACAAACCATGATTGACCAGTTTATTGCTGCTGGCGAACAGAAATGGCAACGCCAGAATGCCGTGGTAATGCTGCTTCCGCATGGTTATGAAGGACAGGGGCCAGAACATAGCAGTGCAAGAATGGAGCGTTTTTTACAGATGTGTGCCGAGTTGAACCTTATTATTACCAATATCACCACTGCTGCTAATTTCTTCCACGCTCTAAGAAGGCAATTGACTTGGAATTTCAGGAAACCGCTAATCAATTTCTCTCCAAAAGCAAACCTCCGTTATGCTGGAAGTTACAGCCATATCAGTGAGTTTACACAAGGTGGTTTTAAGGAAGTAATTGATGATACAATTGAAGATGGAAGCACTATTAAGAAAGTACTCTTGTGCTCAGGTAAATTGTATTTTGAGTTGGCTGAAAAGAAGGAGAAGACAGGGAAGAATGATGTTGCCATTATTCGCTTGGAACAAATCTATCCTTTGCCGGAGAAACAATTGAAAGCACTGCATGATAAATACAATAGGGCTGTTTGGTTCTGGGTACAGGAAGAACCATTGAACATGGGGGCTGCATCGTTCCTGCAAATGAACTTGAAGTCCATCAATTTTGGTGTAATCAGCCGCCACGCAAGTGCATCCACTGCTACAGGGTACAATAAAGTACACAAAGTGGAACAAGAAGAGATTATTGAAACAGCATTTTCTATTTAGTAATAACGATCCATTATGTACGCCCCAATTGTATCGGGGTAAAATACAGGGCCAGTAACAAAATATTTATAAGAAACATTTTTTATGATTGACATTAAAGTTCCCACGGTTGGAGAGTCCATTACAGAAGTTACTTTGTTGAAATGGACAAAGAAAGAAGGCAGCTATGTAGAACGTGATGAGGTAATTGCTGAATTGGAAAGTGAAAAAGCAACTTTTGAAGTGAATGCTGAAAAGGCTGGAACTTTAAAGCAGTTGGCAACAGAAGGCGATACTATTTTAATTGGTAGCATCTTGGCACAGATTGATGAAACTGCAGCTAAACCGGAAGCAGCCAGCAGCCCAGCACAAGTTGCCACGGAGGCCAAGCCTGCAAGTGCTCAACCAGCACCAGTGTCTGCTGCTCCCGTAACAGCAGTTCCCAATGATATAAAAGCAACACCAGTTGCAAGTGCAATCATTGCCGATAAAAAAGTAGATGTGAAGAGCATTGAACCAAGTGGGTTTGGTGGAAAAATTATGAAGAATGATGTGCTGAATGCTTTGTCAAATCCCGGTAAGAAAGTGTTTGCCGGTGCGGAACTATTTACGAGGAATGTTCGCAAGGAGAAAATGAGCAACCTACGTAAAACCATTGCCAAGCGTTTGGTTGAAGCCAAGAATACAACGGCCATGTTAACTACTTTTAATGAAGTGGACATGGGGCCAATTATGGAAATTCGCAAGCAGCATAAGGACAAGTTCAAGGAAGCACATGGTGTGAACCTTGGGTTCATGAGCTTCTTTGCAAAAGCCTGTGCCATTGCTCTAAGTGAATGGCCAACCGTGAATGCCTATATTGACGGTGACGAATTGATTTATCATGATTATGCGGATATAAGTATTGCTGTTAGCACGCCTCGTGGATTGACGGTACCAGTTATGCGTAATGTGGAAAGCCTTAGTATGGCAGATGTGGAGAAAGCAGTGGTAACACTTGCTGGTAAGGCAAGGGACAGCAAATTGACTGCTGACGATTTAACTGGTGGCACTTTCACCATTACCAATGGTGGTGTGTTTGGTAGCTTGATGAGCACACCAATCATTAATATTCCACAAAGTGCCATTCTTGGCATGCACAAAATTCAGGAAAGGGCAATGGTTATTAATGGCAAGATTGAAGTGAGGCAAATGATGTATTTAGCATTGAGTTATGACCATAGGATTATTGATGGGAGGGAAAGTGTAAGCTTTCTTGTTCGTGTGAAGGAACTGTTGGAAAATCCTTCATTGCTATTGATGGGCAAGGACCCTGTGAAGACTTTGTTGGAGCTTTAAGAATAATAAATTGGGCATTTAATATTGAGCGTTGAAAATTGAACATTCTCAACGCTCTTTTTTTGGTCATTATTGAATATTTTAAGAAATGCGGTTTCTTTCTTACTTAAATACTGCCAGCTTACTCATCAAGACCTACGATGGCTCCATGCCGTTGGTACATCTCCTAAAGCATTATTTTGCCCAGTACAAAAAACATGGTAGCAGGGACAGGAAGCTCATCAGCCATTTATGTTACTGCTATTACCGCTTGGGCCATTCAGTAGATGGATTGCCCCTTGAAGAAAAAATAAAGCTTGCCTTGTTCCTATGCAATGATGAAGCAGGACAATGGGCTGTTCTCTTTGATGAAACTTGGTTAAAAAATTGGAGTAAGAATGTTGATGAACGTATTGCTTTTGTTCAACAACAAATCACTGATTTTGTTCCCTCAAAAATATTTCCTTGGAAGGATGAATTAAGCGAGGCTATTGATAGGGAAGCTTTTTCCCTATCACATTTGCTTCAGCCTTTTTTGTTCCTACGTACAAGGCCTAAACATGAACAAACGGTTGTTCAGCGTTTGCGTGACATGGATATCCCTTTCCAAAAAATGTCGCCTACCGCATTGGCATTGGCCAACGGAACAAAACTGGACGGTGTATTGGACATCAACAAAGAAGTGGTGGTACAGGATTTAAGTTCACAAAACATTGCTTCATTTATTACCCCTGAACTTATTCAACTTAGCTGGGCAGAAAAGTGGACCGTTTGGGATTGTTGCACAGCTAGCGGCGGCAAAACAATTTTATTGAATGATACTCACCCCAACAACCAATTATTGTTGACCGATATCAGGGAAAGTATGTTGCACCAACTGAAACCAAGATTGGATGCAGCCAATATAGGTAACTGGAAATTTGAAGTAGCTGATTTAACCAAACAGAAGCCTATCTCTGCTAAGTCAACACTGTTTGATTTTATCATTGCTGATGTTCCATGTACCGGATCCGGCACTTGGAGCAGGACGCCTGAACAATTGGATTATTTCACTCCACAAACGATAGAAGAGTTTGCTGCTGTGCAAAAGAAAATTGTCAGCAATGTAGTTCCCCATTTAAAAGCCAATGGTTATTTCCTGTACATTACTTGCTCTGCTTTCAAAAAAGAAAATGAAGAAGTGGTAGCGTTCATTAAAGAGAACTTCCAGCTTGAACTGGTTAAGATGGAAATTTTGAAAGGTTATGATAAAAAGGCCGATACGATGTTTGGAGCCTTGTTTACAAAGCCTACAGCTTAAGCAAACTTTGCTTTCCAATTAGGGTCTTTCCATTATAAACACTCACCGTATATTTTCCTCTTGCCAAGTAGCCAATAGGTATGGTAAACTCTGCACGGCCACTTGCCTTCGTTTTCCTCTGCTGTGCCATTAAGCTTCCCTTCATGTCCACAATGCGTATGTTTAAATCGCTCACTGCATAATTTGTTTCCACCCTTAAAGTAAATTGTGAAGTGGCAGGATTAGGGAGAATGGTAACCTTATCATCATTGATGGTTACAACTGAGCAACCACTTGTCAATGTTACTGTGGCTGAATCAATATAGGTAGAGGAATAACTTGCAATAACCGTATCAATCACTTGCTTTATCCTGTATTTAATAACCCCTGCTTGCACATTAGTCATTATATCATCATAGGTATAATTATGAATGGCCAATATGGAACCCTGACCCTGCACTTCACCAACCTTTGTATAAGTTACCTGCCCTGGAGCAAGCCTTTCAATTTCGAACTTCATACTGTTGGCATCCTTTGTTTTCCATGCAATGGTTGTCTTGCAACTGGCCACAGAAGAGGAAGTGATTTTTGCGAACTTGTTCAACAAAACGATAAATGCCTTTTTCATATCGGGTATGCCATAACCAATCCTGTCATTGGGTGCTGTGTATATACTACCTGCTTTGATGATGGCATCACGTATTGCCATATTATTGAACTCTGGAAACGCTTGCCACAGGCAGGTACCAAGACCAGCCATTTTAGGGCAGGCATAGGAAGTACCATTACCTGAACCAATGGTATTGTTTGGATTCTGGACATACGCAGCCACACCAACTGCAGATGCTTCTGGCTTTACCCTTCCATCAAAAGAAGGACCATAGCTGGAAAAACTGCCCACTACACCAGCAGCCGTAACAGCACCAACAGAAACAATGCTGTCAGCATCGGCAGGGGAGGCAAGGTATTGCCATGCAGCACTGCCGTCGTTGCCCATGGCAACAAATGAAAGCAGTCCTTTTCTGCTGGCAATAACAGCAGCCTTTGTGCTGATATTGTTCCTGCCATTCATGTCAGCATAAGTATGGTCAAGGGAGGAGTTATCAAAAGTATTATAGCCAAGGGAAGAGGAAATAATATCAGCTCCAATACTGTCTGCACGTTCGGCACCAGCAGCCCAATTATGTTCTTCTATTGGGTATTCACTGGTCACATCCTCTGTTCTGTACAAGGCAAAATTTGCTTTGGGCGAAGTGCCCACAAAACTTCCCGGGATATTGCCACCAATTGCTGAAAAGCAGCTCATGCCATGGCTATCATCTTCCACCACACTTGTTTCCCTTGCCACAAAGTCCCATGTTTGCACCACTTGGTTATTGGTGTTAATGCTGTCAAATGCTTTTAAACTAGTGTACTGGTAAAACCCTGCATCCAGCACAGCAATCAACATGTTCTGCCCACGCATGCCAATATTGTGCAGGAACTCCCCATTGTGCAAATGGATTTCATTGTAAGTATTGCCATAGCTGTAAAAATCGGAGGACGTATTATTTACACGTTGTTGAAGGTTTTCGGCCGCAGTTAAGTTTTTTTCAGGTTTGAATTTGTGCTGCTCATACACATCGGAATCCATACCAATCATGCCAATTGGATTGTTATTGGTTCTTGCTGCAATACCTGTTACGCTCTGTACAAAAGTTAAGTTGTTTATTTTATTCAAAGCTGCTGCGTCGCTGGTTTGTATGGAAACCTGGTTTAGCCATTTGGAAGCATTTAAAATAGTAACTGCACCTGCAAGCCGCACACTGTCCAAATACCTTGGCGTTATGGGAAGGTCCGAACTGTCAATAGCAATACTATAAGTGCTTCTCCTTGCAATGGCTTTGTTGGATAAGTAAACGGATGGGTTCGCAATGCTGTAAGGACTGGTGCCCTTGTTCTTGAACTTAATGATATACCTGCTGAACTGTGCATGCAAACCTGTACAAACAAAGAGTGTAAATAAAATGGAGAGTATATTTTTTTTCATCTAAAATATTTTTGTTCGCCAGCAGCTGCAGGATGAATATTGGGCATTGCATACATTCAGCAAATCCCGTGCAGTTATTTGTAGTCAATCAAGCTTAGCCTTATGCCAAAACTTTCAGCCACATCATACCCATTGGGCGATTGGTAATTGTAATGGAGAAAGTCCTTATAAATTAAGCCAATTCCTTTGGCATATACTTCATAAGACAGGTTCCTGATTTGGAAGCTTGCAGGGTTCAGTGGTCCCGATGGATCCGTTTCGTCAATATGTAAAACAGTATAGGAGTCAGGGATTGTTCCTTTTTTTACTTGGTAGTCCTGTCCCGTATTTTGGTATTCAAAAGTCCAGTTATCATAAAAGCCCAGCGGGTTGGAGGAGGAGCCCCCGCCAGATGTATTGATGTATTGTGTTCCATTCCATTTGGAGCCTTCCCTTACTGGGTTGGTCAGTGTAACAAACCGCAGGTTATTGTCAATATATTCAACCCTGTTGGCATCAAAGCTCGTATAATAAGTTGCTGCATATTTCCAGTTTGAGTTATTGGCGATAGGCGTTAATGTGTCCCTTAAATAACGGAAAATACGGAACGACTTCCTTCCGGCATTATCCAGGTATTCTATATCCACACTGTCCTTTGCATTATAGCTCTTCTTAAGTAACTGTAGCCTGTCGTTGCTTGGAATAGTTGAATCCAAACGGTAGTAAAAAACCTTACCGGCCTGCAATGGATATAAATCCGTGATTGGTACTGGGGAAAGCTCTTCACTTTTTTTGCAACTGGAAATAGCTGTTATTAGAACGAGTAAGTATAAAAATCCTTTTTTCATGTAAACGAATATGGCGTAAGATAAAACGATTAATGATATAGCCCAAGTATATGACACATGCAGGCTGGGAAATGCTGTTTATATGTAGCCATAGTTTATAATTACAGATGCAATTGGCACACAGCCTGCCAACTATCGGCTAAGCCTCTTCCAAAAGCAAATCGCTATAAGAAAAAGCGATATAGTCACTTGCCTGTATATTGAATAGGTCCGCATATTGGCTGCACTGTTCCTTCAGCTTTTCTATGCCTATCGTCCCATCTTTATCAATGGCTTCCACTTCTACAAAAGTGCCCAGTTGCTGCACATGGTCAAAATGGAACTTAACATTGTCTATGAAATAAATCTTGCGTTTTTTGTCAACAATGGTTTTAATGCCATGAACCCTAATCAATAAATCCTTTAAAGCCTTGTCCGGTTTATGCTGGTAGAGCATAATGTCCGATTGCTTGGCATCCGTCGTGTTTTCCCTTTCATAATAAATTAGGGCATTTTCAATATTGCCTTCCCTCAATTTCAATCGCCCTTTTTGCACGTTGAAATAGGTATCTATTTGGCGGTCCTCACCAATGAAAATTGGGTTAAGTGCAAGGAGCCTGTTTTCCAAAACGAAAAGATTATTGGCTCTTGCTTTGAATTCAAAATTGAGGATGGGCATGTGTTTAAATTGTAGTATTCAAATGTAAAGGATAGGCTTGTGTTTTTTGGGAGTGCATTTTTGTTTTAGTACAAAGCCTTTTCCTATGAAGCAAAACAATGACTTGATACGTTGCTATTTACTTATGTCTCATCGGAACATGTAGTATTTAGCACATTAGTGGCAATTTTAATCAACGTTCCGTAGGAAAGTTTCGTGATGGGTAAAGGTTTAAATAAAATTCAATATTGTTTCAAGTATCAATGGAGCGATACTGAGGATGATGCTATGAAATCTCCTCATAGTCATATAAAAATCTTGCCCCCACTTCCATATTCCTCCTTATTTTTAAACCCTCGAAGGTTGCCTGCCTGACTAAAAATGATTTATGAGTAACACATCCAACAGTGCATTGCAGCAGTTCAAGAATTTGGTAGGCATCAAATTCCAGTTGTACAACAGTTTATTTACCTCACTTCCATTCCATCGAATTGAAAAAACGGGCATTCTTGTTTCCATGCTCTTAATCAATTGTGAGGAAGGCTACAAGAAGAACCAAAGCCCCGTAGAAATTATCGAAGATTTTTTTGCCAAGCAGGTAACGTTTACCAAGGAAGAAGAAAAGATTGACCTGCTTTTCCGTTTTGTACAATACATAGAAAGGCAGGTGGTACTCTTTGATGCACTGGAGGATTCGTCTTTCCAAAAGATACATGACCTTGGCGGAACAGGCACCTTAAAGCAACTGGCCATAGAAGTTGAATCACAAAACAAGCAGGAAGCACTGAAGGAAAAACTGAAGGACTTTACCATTCAGTTGGTTCTGACTGCCCACCCCACGCAGTTCTACAGGGGAGCTGTGTTGGGCATCATACATGATATTTCCTCTGCGGTAAACAGCAATAACGAAAACCAGATTTACACCTACTTGCAACAGTTGGGGCGTACACCCTTCTTTCAGCAAAAAAAGCCAACCCCTTATGATGAAGCGGTAAGCTTAATTTGGTACCTCGAGAATATTTTTTATCCAGCAGCAGGCAGGATAACCACTTTTTTCAAGAGCCGTTTTGGTGATTTATTGAATCCGAATAACCCAATCATCAAGATGGGTTTCTGGCCGGGTGGTGACAGGGATGGCAATCCATTTGTAAAAGCGGCAACCACTTTGCAGGTGGCCAACGCCCTGCGTGGCTCCGCTATAAAATGCTATTACCTGGATATTAGGAAGCTTAAACGCAGGTTGACTTTCAAAGGCGTTGATATGGCGTTGAGCCAATTGGAAAAGAAACTGTATGACCATTTGTTTGTTCCGGGCCACTCCTTTGACTTAAGCAAGGAAGAGATTGTAAAGGCCTTGCAGAATATACGTTACCAATTGATTTATGACCACAATGGCCTTTTTGTGCAGCAAGTGGAAAGCCTAATAAATAAAGTGGAAGTTTTCGGGCTGCATTTTGCCTCATTGGATGTAAGGCAGGAAAGCACTGTTCATGGAAAAACCTTGGAAGCCATTGCTGAAACAGGTAATATTTTGCCCAAGAATTATGCATCACTTTCCAATGATGAAAAGATGGATGTATTGGTTAAACAACCGGCGTCTGTATTTGTGGCGGATAATTTAGCTGATGATGTGCAGCAAGATGTGTTGGAGGCGATGGATGCAATAAAAACCATCCAGCGGTTAAATGGGGAAGCAGGTTGCAACCGTTACATCATCAGCCAGTGCAACAGTGCACTGAATGCCATGGAAGTATATGGCCTTTTCCTACTAAGTGGTTGGAAAAAGGAAGAGTTGTCTGTTGACATCATTCCATTGTTTGAAACCATTGAAGACCTGCAGGAAGCTGCTGCCATTATGAAGCAGTTGTATGAGAATGAAACGTATAAAGCCCATTTATTAAGAAGGAAGAATAAGCAAACCATTATGCTTGGCTTTAGTGATGGGACAAAGGATGGGGGATATTTGATGGCTAACTGGGGCATCTACAAAGCCAAGGAAGAGCTCACTGCCATCTCCAAAAAATATGAAGTGGATGTGGTATTCTTTGATGGCCGTGGCGGCCCACCAGCAAGGGGAGGTGGGAAGACACATAATTTCTATGCGTCACTTGGCAAGAATATTTCCAGCAAGGAAATCCAATTGACCGTTCAGGGGCAAACGGTAAGCTCCAACTTTGGAACAATTGATTCTGCCCAGTACAATATTGAACAATTGCTGCATGCGGGTATTTCCAATGATGTAATCACCACCAAAAAAGTCGAAGGCCTATCTGATGAGCAGGAAGCCCTTATTCAGTCCTTGGCAGAAGAGGGCCACAAAGCCTATATGATCTTGAAAAACCATCCTTATTTTGCTGATTACCTGCTTCATGCAAGTCCATTGAGGTTCTATGCAGAAACCAATATCGGTTCAAGACCGGCAAAACGTGGCAGCACATCCAAACTGCAATTGAAAGACTTGCGTGCCATTCCTTTTGTGGGCGCTTGGAGTCAATTGAAACAGAATGTAACCGGGTATTATGGTGTGGGTATGGCCATGGAAAAAATAGCCAATGAAGGCAAATGGAACGAAGTGAAGAAATTGTATCAAGAATCACTATTCTTCAAAACATTGATTGACAACTGTGAAATGGCCATGAAAAAATGCTTCTTCCCATTAACGGCCTTTCTTTCCCAGCATCCCACCTATGGCGAAATTTGGAACATGATGAACGAAGAGTATGAACGTACCAAACGCTATATCTTCTTGTTGACAGAAAGCAATGAATTGATGGCTGCCTTCCCTGTGGACCAAATGTCCATACAAATGAGGGAAAGGATTGTAATGCCCCTATTGACCATTCAGCAATATGCCATCACCCGTGTAAGGGAACTGGAAGAGCAATTAATAAACAACTCACCTGTAAAGTCTTCCTACGAAAAACTGGTTATGCGTTGTTCCTTTGGAATTATTAATGCAAGCAGGAATTCTGCTTAGATTATAAAAACTGCTGTAGAAGACCCAAAAGTATACATGCTTTTGGGTCTTCTGCTTTCATAACACTATCATTTTGAACTGCTCTCCACTGCTTATCCATTACATAAATCCACTACATAGACTTTTTTCCTCTTTAATCCTATAAAATCAGATAAAAACGGAAAATTATTTAAAAATAAGAAGTAGCCATTTTTTTATTTTTTAGCTAAAAAGCAAAAATGCTTGCTAAAAGCGTTGATAGCAAAGCCATTCACTAATTTTTACTTAAACATTGCAAATAATAAAATTTGAAATATTTTTAAGTTTGAATTGATTTTTTAAATATTTTGCATCAATCGAAGTTGAATATTTAAATTTCTAATCTTAAACCAAGACAATTATGAGTAAATCCACTTTCAAGAGCGTAGCTCCCTTTTTGATTCTGGCAGGTGTGGCCATTGCTGCTATCTTCATTAAGCCAGACGCTTCATTTGATCCTGCTTCAGTGTTGGGGGCAGACGGAAAAACACCAAAGTATGTTTACAGTAGTGGTGACATTTCCTGGATGCTCGTCTCCTGTGCATTTGTGTTTTTAATGACACCTGCATTGGCTTTCTTCTATGGCGGCATGGTAGGCCGCAAAAACGTCCTTTCCACCATGATTAAAAGCACAGTGGCAGCAGGCGTTATTTCCGTATTGTGGATTGTGGTTCAGTTCAGCCTCTGTTTTGGCAAGTCGTTCCATGGTTTCATTGGCGACCCAAGAACCTTCCTGTTTTTCAAAGGTGTCATGAGTGGCGAGCCTTGGAGCTTGGCTGCTACTATTCCATTGCCCTTATTCTCCTTCTTTCAATTAATGTTTGCCATCATTACCCCTGGTTTGGTGGTTGGTGCTGTGGCTGAGCGTATCCGCTTCACAGCCTATATACTGTTTATTGTATTGTTTGGTATCCTGGTTTATGCACCATTGGCCCATATGGCATGGCATCCCAACGGAATCATGTTCAAATGGGGCGTGCTGGATTTTGCAGGTGGAACTGTTGTTCACATTTCTGCTGGTATGGCTGCCCTTGCAGGTGCACTGGTATTGAAACCTCGTAAATTAACAGCAACTGCCCCTGCCAACATTCCTTATGTATTAATTGGCACTGGTTTGCTTTGGTTTGGCTGGTTTGGCTTCAATGCAGGTAGTGCCGTAGGTGCAGGTTCATTGGCGGTGTATGCTTTTGCAACTACCAATACGGCTGCTGCTGCTGCTGGTCTGGCTTGGATGTTCCTTGATGTAATGAGGGGCAAAAAACCTTCTGTACTTGGTTTCTGCATTGGTGCAGTGGTAGGTTTGGTGGCCATTACGCCTGCTGCGGGCTTTGTGGGTGTTCCACAAGCTATTTTTATTGGCTTTATTGCTTCCATCGTTTCCAATACCGTTGCTGAGTTCTTAAAGCACAAAACAAAATTGGACGATACATTGGACGTATTTGCCTGCCATGGTTTAGGCGGTATGACAGGTATGCTGCTTACAGGTTTATTGGGCAGCAAAACAGTGAATGCAGCCGTTTTGGAAGGCCAGTTCCTTATTCAATTAAAAGGTATGGCAGTAGCTGTGGCTTACAGCTTTGTGGTATCCTTTATCATATTCAAGTTCATCAACTTCATTGTTCCCCTAAGGGTTTCCGAAGCAGAAGAAGCAGAAGGTCTTGATGCTTCCCAACACAATGAGAACTATACACAAGGCACCTTATTGGTAAAGAAAGAAGGTACATTGGTAGAGGAACCTGCTTAATAAGTAAGGTTCAACAAGTCCACTCATTCACGTTTACAGTTCCCGTTTCATTCTAACAGAAAAGGTATAGCCATATGTAAAACCAGTTTCGCACACTGGTTAATGGCTATACCCTTTCATTTATAACAATAAAAAATCCATTACAATGTTAAAAAAAATTTTAGCAACCTCCCTTACTTTGGCAAGTATTGTTTCTGCATCAGCACAGGATTCAACAAAAAAAGTATTCCCAATCGCCATTTCAGGTTCTGTGGATGCCTATTACAGGTATAATTTTTCTGACCCCAAGGGTGCCACCAACAATTTGACCAGTTTTACCAATTCAAAGAACTCCTTTGAATTGGGCATGGCTACCCTTAAACTTGACCATACAATCGGTAAGGTAAGTGCCACTGCCGATTTGGGATTCGGTAGGAGGGCAGCAGAATTTTCCTATAATGATGGTGGCTCCTTGGCCAGCGTTAAGCAACTGTACCTAAGCTATGCCGTGTCCAGTAAAGTAAAATTGACCATGGGTAAATGGGCAACGCATGTGGGCTGGGAACTGCTGGATGCCGTTGCCAATAGGAATTACAGTATGTCCTATGGTTTCTCTTACGGTCCTTTCTTCCATACAGGGTTGAAGGCTGACATTTCTTTAGGTGGAAAAACAGCCTTGATGGTGGGTGTAGCCAATCCGACTGACTTCTCCACAACTAACTCTTCAACAAAATTTTTGATAGGGCAATTGAGTACGGGTACCAAGAACGACAAGTTCAAGGCTTACCTTAACTACCAAGGCGGTAGCTGGCCTGATGGAAACCTCATGCAGTTTGACCTGGTGCTGCAGGGCACTTTGAGCAGCAAGTTTGGTATCAGCTATGACGGAACCATTCAAAGCAGGAAAGTGGCCGGTTCCACCAATAGCTGGAGCAGCAATGCAATTTACCTGAACTATGACCCAACAGCGAAATTTGGACTGACGCTTCGTGGCGAGTATTTCAGTGATACCAAAAATGTTCTGGGCATCAATACCAGCATTTTTGTACCTACTTTGTCAGCCAACTTCAAAGTGGACAATTTGACCATTATTCCGGAAATACGTTTGGACAATGCGAAAGATGACCTTTTCCTGAAGAAAGACGGTATAACAGGAACCAAGAGCACAGCCAGTTTTATTTTGGCTGCTACCTATAAATTCTAAAGGTTAGTAATAAGCATGTGTAATAAAAAATCCCGCCATTAGCGGGATTTTTTATTACTTATAGCCTAACAATTTATGCTTTTGGGGAGTCGGCTCCAATCGTTGTTTCCTCCCAAGTATCAAAATCGGCTTTCAGGTCTTCCAGTTTTTTTCTGGCACCTTTTAAAGCACCTACGCCCAACAGCAAATGCAAAGGTGGGTTCTCCGCTTCAACAGCCTTTACAATAGCCTTGGCAGCAAGTTCAGGGTCGCCGGGCTGGTTGCCACTGTAGCCCCTGATGGTATCCTTATTGGCATGTGCAGAAGGTGCATAGTCATCAATCACAATCTTGCTGTTATTGGCAGAGCGTCCGGCCCAGTCAGTCCGGAAACCACTTGGGTTAATGATAGTCACCTTGATGCCCAAGTGGGCTGTTTCCTTGGAAAGGGCTTCTGAAAAACCATCCACTGCAAACTTGGTGGCATTGTAGAAACCGACTCCTGGAAAGCCAACAAGCCCGCCAACAGAGGCAATATTCACCACATGCCCACTGCGTTGCTTACGCATGATGGGCAAAACGGCATTCGTCATATTGGCCAGCCCAAAGAAATTGATTTCGAACATGCGGCGGATTTCTGCCTGCTCACTTTCCTCAATGGCAGCAAAATAACCAATACCAGCATTGTTTACCAGCACGTCTATCTGCCCAAATTTTTGTATCGCCTGTTCCACTGCTGCTGCTATTTCGGCTTCCTTCGTTACATCGAGTTTCACAGATATGGCCATATCTGGATAGGCCCCAACAATATCCTTTACATCATCTGTATTGCGTGCCGTTACTACCGCATGGTAGCCAGACCTTAAAACTTCCTGTGCCAATTGCCTCCCAAAACCAGTGGAGCAACCCGTAATAAACCATACTTTTTTCATAACTGTCCTTTTGTGTTATTTGTGGATACTTGTCTTTATTCCTTGCCTGTATTGCTGGAAAGCACACAATGTATCAATAACAATAGTAACAAAAAACTTAGAAGCTGTCTAAAATTGTTTGATGGAATAATATGTAGATGGTTTTTGAGCGAAAAGGGCGGATTTTGTAGCCATAGTCTACCGCCAAAGAAGAAAAACCAATCCCGCGAAATGCGGGACAGCCAGAAAGCAGCTACTGGTGAGGCCACAAAAGAGTATGTCAACAAATTGCATGTCAACAAAAAAAGTTTGACATGGAAAAGTTTGACAAGTGGGATGTCAACAAATTGCATGTCAACAAAAAAAGTTTGACATGGAAAAGTTTGACAAGTGGGATGTCAACGTTCTGCATGTCAACAAAAAAAGCTTGACATCGAAAAGCTTGACAAGTGGGATGTCAACGTTCTGCATGTCAACAAAAAAAGCTTGACATCGAAAAGCTTGACATGGTGCGGTTGCAACGCAGAAAATTAGGAGATGCCAATAAGCAGCAATTGGGGCAATGAACGCTTAATAAAGGTCTTTTCGTTGAATATTGACAAAAATGGTCGAACTACGGTCGAAAAGAGCGTAAGAATCCAAGGGTTGCCAACTTTCCAAAAGGTTGGCAACCCTGTTGGTACAATCCATCTTCCCAAAAAACCGACAATTTTTTCAGAAATCCAGGCATGCTCAAAGCATGTTTGTTGGCATGCCATTCAAAATTCCCTTGTAAAATCAAGGTGAGTAGTTTTGGTCAACTAATGGAATGGTTCCCTTTTTTATCCAATTAATAGGCTTCCACTGCTCAATTATCGAAATTATTTTTGACAGTTCCTTAGATGGCTGGGTAGTGACTCAGTTTGAAAAATCGGGATGTCAGCCAGAGCCCAGTCGAAGGCGATTTGCATTGTAATCCTAATTCGGTTTCGACAAGCTCAACCCCGATGAAAAATCGGGGCAAGCTCTGACAATAATTCAAACTGAGTCACTACCGATGACTGTTTAATTTTTATTCTTCAGGGCAAGCAGTAATATTGTGGTTAAACCTTGAACTATGTGTTTTTCGGCAGCAGCGAGTTTTGGTGCAGGTGCCGTTCTCTGCACGGCAGGTATGCTTACTATTCGGAAAATACAGAAACCCTCCCAGTTGGCTTTTGCTGCCATACCACTTTTTTTTGGCATACAGCAACTGTCCGAAGGGCTTGTATGGCTAAGCCTAACCCATCCTGAATATGCCGGGTGGGAAACTTTGACAACACATATCTTCTCTTTTTTCTCGCACGTACTTTGGCCGGTATGGGTTGCGTTTGCTGTCCTGCTTTTTGAGGAGGACAAAAAGAAAAAAAGCTGGCTCTTCCCCATCTTTATCCTTGGTTTGGTGCTATCAATAAGCGAGGCCTACTTTATAGCTACCCAACATATCTATGCAAGGGTTATTGGGCACCATATTGAATATTACCATGGTTTCCCAACCTTGTTCATCAGCGTAAGTGAAGTGGTGTACGGCATTACCACTATTCTGCCCTGTTTCATTTCAAGCTATAAAAAAATGCGGTTGTTTGCCATGGTATTGATTGTATCAGTTATTGTCGCCGATATTTTTTACCATAAATGGCTGATTTCTGTTTGGTGCTTTTTTGCAGCTTTATTGAGCATGATTGTTTTTTATATTGTTAAGATGGCATCCGCAAATAATGCAAAAAAATAAAAGATGCTTTAAATTAAAGATTGGGATACTACTTTCCTTGGTACTGCCTCTAATCGGGAGTATTTTTATTGGCGGCTCGTTTTTAATCTCCTTTCTCTTTGGATGCATATAAAATCCTGAAAGCATTGGAAACAGCTTGGTGCATGATGGTGGCATGGTCTTCCTGCGGCAAGTAATCAAAATGCACTTTTACATTTTTGCTTTTTGCAATGCTTATTTTGTCGGCCAGCATATTTGCATCCACTTCCATTACACGGGGAATTTCAGTAGGCGTTAAGCCTTCTTTCCCCACACCAATATAGATAGCTGTTTCCTGTGAAAAGCCATCTTGAAAAACTGCAGGGGATTGGTTTAGCAGCGAGCCATTGTCCCACCAGAGGCTGGGGCTAACGATAATATACTTATTGAAAAGTGAGGGGTGCTTAAACAATATTTCTGTTGCCAAAAGCCCGCCCAATGATTGACCGATAATCGTCTTTGAAGCATTTGTTTTATACATTCCATCTATAAATGGTTGTAACTCTTTTTCAATAAACGAAATAAACTTATCTGAATGCCCTGTTGTGGGATACTTCTTTATATCACTGGCTATCGTTGTTGGGAATGTGAAATCCCTTTTCCTGTCAACTGTGGCAATACCCACTACAATTGACTTCGGTACCTGATTAATCCATTCAAAACTATTGAACTGCACCAATCCAACAATATGGATAAAGTCCTCCTCTGCCGAACCGTCCAATAAGTAAATAACAGGGTATTTTATTGTGTCATTTTTATTGTACCCTTCAGGCAGATAGATATTCAAAACTCGCTTTTCCCCCAACGCCTTTGATTGCAATGCTTCTATGGTGCCAAGTACAAAGGGCCTGCTATTATCTGTTTGTTTTGTTTGGGCACAAACAAGCGTTGTTGTGGAAATAATTAAAAGGGCGAGTATAAGGCGTTTGTTCATTGTGTTAGTAAATGCTTGTTGGTTATTAATGGGCAAATACCTTGCAATATTATAGGTAGTTGGGGTACCTGTATATAAATCTTCTGATAATGTTAATCCAAATGGCAGTCATAAGCATAGTGGCAGAAATAACTGCCAACGTAAGCTGGTACCAAAAGTCTGTTACCATTTGTTGACTTTTTGCCACCATGCATAATACAAGACTGAATTCGCCTATTTGGGAAAGCAATGCACCTGCATAAACACTGTTACGCCAGCTCTCCTTTAACAACCTAAATACAAGGGCATTTATAACACTGTTCACAATAAGTATTACAAATACTATCAGCATTACTATAGCTGCATGCTGCTTCAGGAAATCAATATTTATTTGTAATCCTATCGACAGAAAGAATAAGGATAAAAAGAATACGCTAAATGGAACAAGGTGGCGTTCCAGCCATTGCATGGAATTCGATTGGGAAATGAAAATGCCCCCTAACAATGCACCAATGGCGGCAGACAGATTGATTGCTTGTGTAACCCAAGCAAACCCAAAACAGACCAATAGCCCAACAAACACCTGCAATTCATGGTCGTTTTGCAAAATGGTGGGGAACGGAAACTTGATTTTATTTTTCAGGAATATTTGCCTTAATAGAAAAGTAATGAAAACAAGCGAGCCAATCAATGAAACAATTGTGTAAAGGCTTAGTTTCTTTTCACCCAAAAAATTTATTGTCAATAACATGGGCACCAGTAAAAAATCCTGTAGCACTAATATGCCCGATGTCAGGATGCCTAAAGAATTATTGAGTTCCTTATTCTTTTCAAGGTATGCTAAAATGATAGCAGAACTGCTGAGACTAATTATAAATGTGAACAATAATATTTCTTTTGCACTCCATTGATAGATAGTGCCAATAATTGTTACAAAAACAAGGCTAAAAACCAGTTGAGCTATTACTCCTACTAGCGGTTTTTTAATTTGTTTTGCAAATGTTTGAACTTCCAATTTTGTACCAATAAAAAACATTTGCATAAGCAAGCCCAATTCGCCAATAGTGGAAATGGTATCTGCATGTTTCAGTACCTTAATGCAATGGGGACCCAATATAATCCCGGCTAAAATGTACGCAACAAAATAAGGCTGGTTTAGCTTTTTCATTCCCAACCCTATCAATAAAATAGCCAGTAGCATTATTACAAGGCTCTGTAGCAATTCTCCAATCCCGTTTGCAAATAGAAATGCCATATGCAAAAATTGTAACAACCTATAAATAACAAAAGTTGCCTTTGGATAAAAGCAACTTTTGTATAAAGCAAAACACCACCTTACAGAATCTCAATTAATTTAGGTTGTTTTTGTTTTGCATGTTCCATTTTAGGAATTAAAAGATGCAATACACCTTCTTCATATTTTGCCTGAATTTTTTCAGTGTCCACCACATCTTTTTGCAGCGTAAAAGTCCGTGAAAAAGATTGGTAACTGAACTCCCGGCTGGTGTACCTCGCTTCTTCGTTCTGTTCCTTTTTTGTAGTCCTTTCCGAACTGATGGTAAGGTTGTTTCCGTCAAGCACCACCTTGAAATCTTTTTTTGTCATGCCTGGTGCTGCCACTTCCACTTCATAATTGTCCGCAGTTTCCTTAATATTAACCGCAGGGATTGTCGTATTTGTCTCTGAGAAATTTGACAGACCCCAATTAAAAATGTCACGGTTCAGGAAATCATCAAAAAGTGTAGGGAAGTGGTTTTGTAAATTACCGTTTCTCTTTACGATTGTCATAATTGCCTCCTTTTTAATTTGGTTAAAAATGGTTATGCAACACAAAAAACAAAATAAATGCCATCCCATTTTTTGTTTTTTTTTCCTGAATTTTTTTCAGGAAACTGAAATTTTTGCAATACTGGGAGTCAAGTTTTCAGTCCATATAACATAGGAATCAGTGGAATAATCGGGAAGTATAGTCATGCCCGAAGAAATTAATGAACAATTTCGTTCAACAACTTCCTTGCAGCCTCCAATTCAAAAGTCACCACCTCTATTTGCAACTGTAATTTCTTTTGGGCAGCCTGCCCATATTTGTTTATCCGTACCATCGCATTGGATTCCATCAAGTTCAAATAGATCCTTTGCCGTTCGCTATCTTCGGTTTCCTCATCTGGAAGCTGGGCCAGCATAATGCCCGAAAGCTTCAATGTATTACTTGCTGTGGCATAATAGTCGCGTAATTGTTTCAATTGAAGCTTCCACCTCGCCAATTTTACATTGCAGGAGTCTATAACAACCTTCAGGTGTTTCTTTAACATATTGGTTTCCATGTCAGCCATTTGCTGCACGGTGTCAGGCGGGGGATAGCTGTCCAAAGTGTCAAAAATGCGTTGCATGGGTCCCTTGCACGTGCTGCCAGTATATGGCAAACCACGGAGACCGCTTTCGGACATGGTTATTGAGCTGCGACCTATGCCCAAGTAACCTGCCAACAATTTTTGGCTGACGCCAAGCTTGACATGCAGGCTGTTTTTATTCTTTTTCTTTCTTTTCATCCGATTAATTGATGACCTCAATTTAATCCTGTTTTTATTTGTGCCCAAATATTTGTGCCTTTTATAGAAGGGCACAAATATTTGGGCACAATTTTTTTTAATCATTTTTAGCATCTGCCAGACATTTTTTTTGTGATGAGCATACGGCAGGCTTGTCGTAAACTACTTAATGATTTGTTGAAAGCAGCTTTTGCCAGTTCATCCCTGAATTATTGTAGTAGGTGTAGGCACAGTTCACCATTGAGAAAAATGTTTTTGGCGTTATCTTCATCCAATGAAGAAAAAAATATTCAATGGCTGGGAAGTAACCAAGCAAACCTTCATCCATTTTTCTGATAACAGCGTCACCAGTAAAAGTGCAGCTTTGGCTTTCTATACTTTTTTCTCCTTGGCTCCAATATTATTGATTGTAATTTTTGTGGGGGATGTTTTTTACAGGCGTGAAGCCATTGAAGGAAGTTTGTTTGGGCAGATACAGGGTTTTGTTGGCGTTGACGCCGCCCACCAGATTCAGGAGATAATCAAGAATGCGGCAAAATCTGGCCATAGTCTTTTTGCATCCGTTATCAGCATTGTGGCACTCGTGTTTTCAGCCACTGGTGTGTTCACTGAAATCCAGAGTTCCATCAATAATATCTGGCAACTGAAACCTAAACCAACAAAAGGCTGGCTAAAATTTTTATTGAACAGGGTAATCAGTTTGTCCATGGTATTGGGGCTTGGTTTTATATTATTGGTTTCGCTGGTGGTAAGCACTTTAATGGACGTGCTGATGCAACGCCTGTTGCAAATGTTGCCAGAGGGTTCTGTCTTTATCGCTTATGGCATTAACCTGCTGCTCACTTTTTCCATTACTTCTTTCTTGTTCGGTATTATTTTCAAGTTCCTGCCCGATGCAAAAATTCAGTGGAAGGATGTGAGGGCAGGGGCTTTTACCACGGCCATACTGTTTATGCTGGGCAAGTTCGGTATCGGTTACTATTTGGGCAAGAGCAATCCCGGTGGTGTTTATGGTACTGCGGGTTCGGTGGTGATTATTTTGCTTTGGGTATATTATTCTGCCAATATTTTATATTTCGGTGCCTGCTTCACTAAGGTGAATGCCATGTTTACGAAGCGGATGATTTTTCCCAATCAGTATGCCGTTTTTGTGGAGCATATAGAAGTACAGAACAAAAATCCCCTGACCGATCAAACGGAGATAAAAGTGGTGGAGAAGAAGGAGGTGTAGGATAGGGATAGCTGGAAATTGAGCAAACAATTTTGGAAACTGTTCTTCGTGACCTGTCTTCGAGAACCTCACACTGACAGTTACATTTTGGAAGAGCGTAACGTTTTAAATAAACGAAAACTTCTAATGTCATGCTGAGCTTGTCGAAGTGTGATTGCCGAACTGTCCTTAGTGAACTGTCTTTGATGGCCTCAGCAATAAGTGCTAACATCTGCAATCAAACTGCTTGTTTGGTGGGTGATTTCTCCATGGAAAATTTGTGTGTAACTAAGCAATTTATGTAATGGGATTCTTTTTAGTTTAGATGCCCAAACAACTACAATCCCAGCCCCATGCTAAAAAGTACCCTTGCAATATTCTTGCTGTGCTTCAGCATCCATGTTTGCGGCCAGACCGCAGAAACGGCAGGGCCCATTTCCACCAATGCCGCATCCAGGTTCCTCGGCAGCATCGGCTCCAAGTTCTCCAAGCTGCAATCGGACATTACCCAAAAGACGGAACGGACACTCAACAAGCTGGAAAGGCAGGAAGCCAAACTGTACAAAAAACTGTGCAGGAAGGACAGCACCGCCGCCAAGAAGATCTTTGCCAACAATGCGGCCAGTTACCGGTCCATGCGGAAGAAGCTTGCCGGGGCAGACAGCAGCGGCAAGAAACTGAAAGAATACCTCCCACACTTCGATACGCTCAAAACCTCCCTTGCCTTCCTTGAAAAAAATGCCGGCAGCAACAGCCAACTGGCCAAGCAACTCGATGGCACCAAGGGCCAGTTGCAGCAGTACGAAAGCAGGATGCAGGTATCCAATGAAATAAGGAAGCAGTTGAGGGAGAGGAGGGAGCAACTGGGCAGCCAGTTGAAGCAGTTCAACATGGGCAGGGACATGATGGCCATGAACAAGGAGGTTTACTATTACCAGCAGCAACTGAACGAGTACAAGTCCATACTGAACGATCCCAAAAAAGCGGAGCAGAAAGCATTGACCCTATTGAAGAACAGCGGCCTGTTCAGGGACTTCATGAAGAGGAACAGCATCCTTTCACAACTGTTCAAACTTCCCGACAATTACGGTTCCCCAGAAAGCCTTGCGGGCCTGCAGACCACGGCCAGCGTGCAGCAGCTGCTCAACCAGCGTTCAGCGGCAGGTGGACCGAACGCCCAGCAACTGTTCCAGCAGAACATGCAGCAGGCACAGGGCCAATTGAAGGCACTGAAGGACAGGGTGAACAAACTGGGCAGCAGCGGCCCCGGTTCAGGGGATGGGGACGGCATGCCCAACTTCAAGCCGAATACGCAGAAAACAAAGTCCTTCCTGAAAAGGATTGAATACGGCTTCAACATGCAGTCGCAGAAAGCGAAGGGCATACTGCCCACCACCAGCGACATGGCCCTTACGGCAGGTTACAAGCTGAACGATAAAAGCACCATCGGCATCGGTGCATCCTACAAGCTGGGCTGGGGCAATGGCTTCAAAAACATAAGGCTTAGCCACCAGGGGATTGGGTTGAGAAGCTATTTGGACATCAAGATAAAAGGCAATTTCTGGATAACGGGCGGCTACGAAATGAACTACCAGCACGAGTTCACCAAGTACAGCCAGTTGCAAGGCTTGAGTGCTTGGCAAAAAAGTGGGCTGATTGGACTGACGAAGAAGTACCGAATAGGCAAGAAGACCAACAGCCTGCAACTGCTCTGGGACTTCCTCAGCTACAGCCAGGTGCCGAGGACAGAAGCCATCAAGTTCAGGATAGGATATAAATTATAAACTGTAAATACCGAAACCCTTAAACGGACATAGTCCATGAAAAAAAATACCCTCCTTACCTGTCTCTTGCTGCTTCATGCAATTACTTGGGCACAGGATCAAGGTGCCATCAACTTCAAGAACCAGACAAGTTTCTTCCCGCCCTCGCCCAATGCGGCGGCACTGGCCAAGTATGCGGAGATACCCGTAAATACACATACGGGCATTCCAAGTATCAGCGTACCCATCCACCAGTGGAAGAGCAGGAGGGGCGGTGCAGCTGTCAGCGTGGGGCTGTCCTACCATGCAGGCGGTATCAAGGTCGAAGACGTGGCATCCAATGTGGGAACGGGTTGGGCACTGAATGCCGGCGGGGCAATTACGAGGAGCGTACGCGGCGTGGCCGATGATGAAGCATTGGGGTATATCAACACGCCCGTAATAGCAAATTTCAATACTTACCGTTACTCGGGCAGCTATTACGAGCCTACGCACCCCTCTTCGGAATACAGTACGGCCGATACGGGCAGGGGCAATATCATCGCCTGGTTCAACAACCCTGCAGGTGACCACGAGGTCATGCACAACCTCTACGCTGGTGGCTGGGACACGGAGCAGGACCTCTTTTTCTACAATATCGAGGGGTTCTCCGGCAAGTTCGTACTGGACAAGGCCGGGGCAGTGAACAAGATAGACTACAATGCACTGGAGATAAGCGTGCAGTACGATGTTACGGCAAGGCCGGCATGGGGGGACAGCGTAAGGGAGATACGGTCCTTTACCATCCAGGCCGATAACGGTATCAGGTACCTTTTTGACTACACGGAATCCAGCAGGACCAATACCATGACCCATTCCGTCGATTACGACATGATGGGCAGTGGAACGGTTGGGCTGCCCAGCTTTTCCGAAAAGGTAACCAAGACTGCCTATTATGTTTCCCGGGCCGTGGACCTCAATTCGCATGACACCATCCTTTACCAGTACGGTGCAAGTACGGTAAAATACATGGGTGGCTGGAACGAGTCGCAGACCTACCACGACAATGACCAGCCCTCCGTGCTGAAACAGAGCTATTATTCCTATGGCTCCTATATCCATACACTGGGAACAATCAGCAACCACAGCTATTCCTATACCTGCACCAACAACAGCACATTCAGCATCCGCAAAATTGTGCTGCCCGACAGTAGCCATGTAGATTTCTACTACGACGAGGAGCGGAGGGACGTTTCGGGCGACAGTGCACTGACGAGGATTGAGGTAACGGACATAACAGGGGCATCCAAGAAGTACAGGCTCAAGTATGGGTACATCGATTCCTACTTCCCCAATCCACCTGCCCACACATTGGCAGGCTATGCACCCACACAGTTCTCTACTGCCCCCATGTCCTATACGGCCACGGACGACCATTTCTATACTAGGCTGCGGCTGGACACGGTGCACCAACTGACCGCATGGACAGGTGGCGACAGCCTGCTGCTCTATGCCTTTGGATACAACGATACCGTGCTGCCGCCACGCCACTGCAGGGCCATTGACTTCTGGGGCTATTATTATGGTCCCGACCGTGATGCAGGCACGCTGATACCGCAAATTGCCCCCTATTCCCCTGACACAGCCAGTGTGGAAGGCATACAGCCCGGCTTGGCAACCCTCCATCCGCAAACAGCCCTGCTGAACATTTTTACGGAAGGGGCCGACAGGAGGCCCAATGAAAACTATGCGAGGGCCAGTGTGCTGAAAAAGATCACCCTGCCAACAGGGGGGCATACCAGCTTCCATTTCAAAACGAACAGCATCAGGGACACCATCTACCACAATTCAAATGTCGGGTACTTCAGGGGGCTCGAATCGGATCCCCTATCCCCCCAGACACAGGTTAACATCAACTTTGCCGATCGGACAGATACGGCAGTCATGTTCTATATTGCCTATAAAAGGACCAATAGCGACGGCAGCACCTACGTGCCCCCGGCACCGGGTGGGCCACTTTCCTGCCTGCCAAATGCCGTGAGTTCCGGCTTCACCCTCATTTTCTACGTGAAGAGCACGGACGGCACCGTTACCAAAACCTGCATGTTCCCCGGGCTGGATTCTGGGGAAGCGTCTTTGAAGGTCTATTTCAGCCTGCCGCTCAACAAGGAATACAAGTTCTATTACCACTATTCCAGTGCCGGCGGTGCCTGCTTGGATGATGCCTACTTTGTCATGAACACCAATATCAAGTACCGCATCACCAATACCAACAACCTCGTGGGAGGCCTGAGGGTGGAAGCCATTGACCACTATGACCCCGTAACCGATAAAACCATCCGTACCGTGTACGATTACAGGGACGATTCCGGTTACGTATCGGGTATCCTGCCACTGGTGCCCAACCATGACTACAATGTTCGTTCCCTTGCCGAATGGAGCTGCTGCGGGCCTGCCTGCACCTCTTCCATCCCGGGTGAATTGCCTGGCAGTTTCTGGGGCTATGCAAGGTTCAAGACCAGGACCAGCAATTCCACGCAGACACTGGGCTATGCATTCGGCTCCAATGCCGGTTACACAAAAGTGTCCACTGCCCGTGTGGATGCCGCAACGGGTGGTGCACTTGGGAAGACAGTGGAGCGGTTCACGGGTTCCGTACTGAAAAATGTCAACCCGGTATTCCCTTTTGCTACGGCCCAGCAGCTTGACTGGGAAACGGGGCATAAATGGGAGGAAACGGTTTATGATGCCTCGGGAACCCTGCAGAAGCGGACCAATTTGGGCTACCTTGATGCGGAGGACAGGCCAGACAGCAGTAAGAACCGTTCCATCCGCATTGCCTGCATACTCACGGACCAGTGCGACGAGGTTTCCGTTTCCCGGTGGGAAACCGAAAGGCTCGTGGCCAATGCCTTTTACCCTTACATGGGCAGGTCCTTCCTGGTGTCCAAAAGGGAAGCGGAGTACAGCGGTACGGATTCCCTTGTCCGCACCACCGCACTTAGCTATGTATATGATGGCTACCTGAGAACGGCCATCACGGACAACAGTACGGGACTGAACACGACCAAGCTACTGTACTACCCGGCAGACTACACGACCAATGCAGCCATGCAGCAACTGGTCACCAATAAGGTTAAGAACGTGCCTGTTGCCTCAAGGACCGCCCAGTGGAAAACGGGCACAGGAGCCGTTGACAACGAAGTGCAGGGGGAAGGGGCAGATTATGCCATTGACGGCAGTTTTGCCAGGCCGCAGCTTTTTTACCAGCGGGCCAATACCGACCCGACGGTTCACGGCACTTTCAGTACCAGCTACGTTAAAAGGGATATTGACGAACTGGCGGGCGAAATAACCGCTTACGACAGTTACGGTAATGTGGCCGAGTTCAAGGGGAGGGACGGTATCCCTGTTTCCGTGATATGGGGCTACAGGGGCACGGTGCCGGTGGCCAAGATAACCGGGGCAACCTATGCTGATGCCGTATCGAAACTGTCCAGCATCAGCTACGCCAACCTGCAACTGCTCACCAGTGAAAGCACCCTGCGTGCCAAGCTGGACGAAATAAGGCAGGGCTACAGCAGCAGCCCTTCGGTGCAGGTAACCACGGTTACGGCAAGGCCATTAATCGGTACCACCAGCGAGACCGATGCCAATGGCAGGACGACCTACTATGAGTACGATAGCTTCCACAGATTGAAACTTATTAAGGACAAGGACGGCAATATCATCAAGACATTTGATTACAAATACCAACAACCACAATAAACCCCTGAGACATGAAAAAGATAGCGACATACGCATTGGCAGTATCATTAATGATGGCACAGGCCGACTTACTATATGCAGATAATGGCAATGGCAAAAAACTGCTGAAAAGCACCATGGAAAGCGGCAGCATAAAGTTCCCTTCAAAAAGAATCCAGTCAAGGGACCTTGCAGCATACAGTGAAGCCCAATTGAAGCATGCCGTGGGCATAGGAAGCTTCCTTGACACCACTATTTCAGGGGACCTGTATGTAACGGGCAACGTGGGCATTGGCACCATTGCCCCCACCCAGAACCTCGACGTGAAAGCTGCTGCATCCTCCGATGCCTTTATCAGGGTTGCTGGGGGTGCGGGCCCTACGAAGGGGGGCCTCCTGCTTGGCAACAGCAATGGCAATTACGGTGAACTGACTTTTGACAATGCAAGCAACAACCTCTACCTGCTCCAAAAATATAGCAGTGGTGACCTGTTGCTGGGAACCAACTCAACAACCAATATAACCATCAAGAATGGTGGCAATGTAGGTATCGGCACCAGTTCCCCTGAAGCCAAGCTCCATATATCCAGTGGTGCCATCAGGCTGGATGCTGGCTACTCGCTGGACTTCGGTGGCACGTCCACCTACATACTGGGCGGTTCCCCTACCAACAACCTCCGTATGTACACCAACGATATAGAGCGGTTAAGGATTGACCACTATGGCAACGTGAACATCGGGTCAAACAGCCACCAAACAATACTGGCCGTCAACGGCAACATACAGGCAAGAAGGGTAAAGGTAACGGTGCTCAGTGGTGACTGGCCTGACTATGTGTTTGCCAAGGATTACAAGCTGAAGCCATTAAATGAAGTGGAGGCCTTCATCAAAAAGAACAACCACCTACCCGAAATCCCTTCCGCAAAGGAAATGGAGAAAAAAGGTGTTGATGTGGGAGCCAACCAAGCGATGCTGCTGCAAAAAGTGGAGGAATTAACCCTGTATCTCATTGAGCAGAACAAGAAAATAGCTGCCCTTGAACAGCAGGTACAACAAATGAAAAAAGCAAAGAAACCCTAACCATTCCCTACCAAACACAAACGCCATGCGTTACCATAAACATACTGCGGGAAAATTCCCCTCCCCCTTTGGAGAGGGGTTAGGGGTGGGGTTTCTCTTGCTCCTCCTTCCCTTAACCTTCATTGCAACCGCCCAGACGAACAAGCCCAACGGCTCCACCAGCTCTGCCACGGCAGTAACGGTCCCGACCGCTTACAGCAGCAGCATCAAGCTGAACCATGTGCGGACAAGGACTGCCAATGCACCCATCACCAGCCTGGACACCTTCAATGCAAGGGACTATACCCAGGTAAAGGAGGAGACGCAGTACTTTGACGGCCTCGGCAGGCCATTGCAGAGTGTTGCCAGGCAGGCCACACCGGGCAGCAGCCCCCAGGATATGGTATCGCCCATCGTGTACGATGCCTTCGGCAGGGAAACCTATAAGTACATACCCTATGTGCAGTCGGGCAGCGGCGTGGCCAATACCGATGACGGCCGCTTCAAGCTGGACCCCTTCAATGTGCAGTCAGGGTTCTACACGGGCAATGCGGAACTGCCCGGCATGTCGGGGGAGAACATCTTCTACGGCAAGACGGTTTATGAAGCTTCGCCCCTCAACAGGCCACTGAAAACATTTGCCCCCGGCAACAGCTGGGCAGGAAGCGAGGGCAGCGGGACGGAACATGCGGTAAGCATGGAGTACCGCATCAATGATATATACGACTCGGTAAGGATATGGGAGATAGCAGGAGACAGTACGTACTGCGGCAGTGGCGATGCGGGCATGGCCGTCCCCACAACAGGTGCGGCATACGCAGCGGGGCAACTGTACGAAAACGTCACCATTGACGAGCATGGCAGCAGGGTTGTCGAGTATAAGGACAAGGAAGGGAAAGTTATCCTCAAAAAAGTACAAATAGATGCATCACCCCACAATGGCCATACGGGCTGGCTCTGCACCTACTACGTGTACGATGCCCTTGCCCAGTTGCGTTTTGTCATCCCCCAAAAGGCGGTTGATTACTTAAAAGCCAATAGCTGGACGTTCAATAGCGATGTGACCAGTGAGCTCTGCTTCCGCTACCGCTACGATGCAAGGGGCAGGATGGTGGCCAAGAAAGTACCGGGTTCCGGTTGGGTGTACATGGTCAACGACAGGCGTGACAGGCCCTGCTTCGTGCAGGATGCGAAAATGAGGGCATCCAACCAGTGGATGGCAACACTGTACGACGTGCTGAACAGGCCGAGGGTAACGGGCATGATTGCCTACAGCGGCTGCAGGGACAGCCTGCAGGCATACACGGACGGGAACTTCAATGCAGCCAGCCATGCGGCCGGCGACGTGGCCGTCCACCTGCCACCCATTGCCAGCCTCCATGTCAATGGCAGGGACACGGGCAGGACCGAGTACACTGCAGGGCAGGCCATCTTCTTCCAGCCGGGATTCGACAGCGAGGCTGATGCTTACTACGATGCATGGATAGACACTGCCGGCACCACGGAAAATGTGGAAGTGCATGACCGCCCACTGCCGCCAAGCAGCAACTTCGTGGCACTTACCATTACCTACTACGATGACTATGCGTTCACGAGCAAAGTGTACAGCACTGCCAACAACGCCAAGCTTGATGCAGGGGGCAACAGCTTTGCGGAAACGCAGCCATCGGCAAAGTCAACGCTCACAAAGGGCATGGTAACGGGCACCAAGGTCAGGACAATAGAGAATACTTCCGACCTGTCGCAGGGCGGCTGGCTGGAAACAGTCACTTGGTACGACGATAAAAGCAGGCCAGTGCAGTCACTCGCCGACAACTACAGGGGCGGGACGGATGCCGTAAGCACCCGTTACGACTTTACGGGCAAGCCGCTTACGGTCTATGCCGTGCACGGCAACCCAGCAGCAAATATCAAGGTAAGGCAGAAGACCAACATGCTCTACGACCATGCGGGCAGGCTGCTGGAAACGAAGAAGACCATTAACGACAACACGGCCCGTACAAGGGTCATAGCAAGGAACGGGTACAACGTGCTTGGGCAACTGAAGGACAAGCTGCTCGGCCAGAAGCGGGACGGGGAGGGCACGCTTACCACTGACCCAATGGACACCTTGACTTATGACTACAATATACGTGGCTGGCTAAAGGGCATCAACCGCAATTACAATAACGGTACGAACGGCAGGTGGTTCGGGATGGAACTGGACTATGATGCGGGTTTCGAGCACAACCAGTTCAACGGCAATATCGCCGGCATGGCGTGGCGGAGCAAAGGCGACGGGGAACGCAGGGCCTACGGCTTTGGTTACGACAATGCCAACAGGCTGCTGTACGGTGACTTCACCCAGTACACGGGCAGCAACTGGGATAAAAGTGCGGGCATTGACTTCAGCATGAAAATGGGCAACGGCACGGACCATGCAACGGCCTATGACGGGAACGGCAACATCAAGGCGATGTGGCAGAAGGGGCTGCTGCTCACTACCAGTGCCACCATCGACAGCCTCAACTATACCTACTTGAGCAACAGCAACAAATTGGCAAAAGTGAGTGACGGTATCACCGTCAACAACAAGTTGGGCGACTTTACCGACGGCACCAACAGCAATGACGACTATGCCTATGACGTGAACGGCAACCTGATAGTGGACCTCAACAAGGGTATCGGTTCCTCAATCCCCCCTTCGGGGGGCAGGGGGGCCATGGGCTATAACCACCTGAACCTGCCAGATACCATCAAAATGCAGGGGAAGGGCACCGTCAGGTACATATACGATGCAGCGGGGAACAAGCTGGAAAAGGTTGTTACCGACACAACAGTGCACCCAACAAGGGTTACAAAAACCGATTATGTTGCCAACCTTGTTTACGAGAACGATACCCTGCAGTTCCTCGGGCATGAGGAAGGGAGGGTACGGCTGAAGGACACTTCCTTCCTCTACGACTACTTCATAAAGGACCACTTGGGGAACGTGCGGATGGTGCTGACGGACGAACAGAAGACGGATGTTTACCAGGCAACGAATGAAACGGCAAACAGTGCAGTTGAAAGCCAACTGTTCGACCATTACAATTCGACCAGCAAGCCATCTGGCTTTGACAGTGACGGGGGCAATGCCAAAGTGCAGAAACTGGGCATTGTACAGGATGACCATGTGAGGCTGGGGGCAGGCATTATACTCAAAGTAATGGCAGGCGACAGGGTGAATGCAAGGGTGCAGGGCTGGCACAACAGCGAGGGTGAGGATCTAGGGGACGATGGCGAACTGCTGGAACAGTTGGTGGGAGCCCTTACCAGCGGCATCCAGTCACTGCCTGGCAGGAAGGGCAATATTGGCCCGATTGACGGTAGCCTTGTCCTTCCCGGTGTGCTGTCGTTCCTCGACATGCAGGCACAGCCAACAAATGAGGTCAATGGTTACCTGAGCTGGATATTCATGGACGAGGAGCAGTTGAAATATGATGAAAGTAACAGTGGCTTTGTCCGCATACCGCAAACAATCAGCGGGGAGAAGGTGCTGATGGAAGCCAATAGCGGTGACGGGATAGAAATAAAGAAGAACGGTTACATTTATGTTTACCTTAGCAACAGGGGCAGGGAAACACCTGTTTATTTTGATGACCTGAGGGTGGAGCATGTGAGGGGTTCTTTGATAGAGGAAACGCATTACTATCCGTTTGGGTTGGCGATGAGCGGCATTAGTTCGAAAGCATCAGGGAGTTTGAAAAACAAGATAAAGTACAACGGAAAGGAACTTCAATCAAATGAATTTAGCGATGGTAGTGGATTAGAGTTGTATGATTATTCTGCAAGAAACTACGACCCCCAAATAGGTAGGTGGCATAGCCTTGACCCATATGCGAATAAATATGCAAATTTCAGCCCTTATACTTATTGTTTGAATAGTCCAATTATTCATGTTGACCCCAATGGGAAAGATGTTGTTATAGTCGTTTATCCTGATAAGAAGATTGAAGGATATGGAACTAAGTGGAACAATCTAGGACATGCTGGTGTTTTACTAATAGATAATAAGACTGGAGCAACAAAATACTACGAATATGGGCGATACGACAAAGCAAACAAAGGTCTTGTAAGGAGTTATGCTATATCTAACGTTGTTATTGATAAGACAACAGGCAAACCAACAGCCGAATCTCTCCAAAAGGTAATGGGAGAGTTGTCTAAGAAATCTGGAGATGGTACAAGAGTCGAAGGGGCATATATTGAAAGTAATAAGTTTAATGAAATGAATAAATACGCCCAGAAAAGGCTAAAAGAAAATGATGATCCTAATCGTAAAGATTATGATTTAACCTCTAATAACTGCGGGACATTTGCTACAGAAGTTGCTGGACAGGATGAAGAAGTTGCCGAAAGGGCACCATCGATTTCAGACCCAAGGCCCAATAGTATGATTGATGAATATCAAGATGCTTTTTTAGACCTCCATTTTAATCCTGCAACAGGTAAAGTATCAGGCTCATGGTATTTTATGCGATTTGATAAAATAATTGAACATTCAAAGTATAAGCCTGAATGGTTGAAAAAGGCAGAAGAAGAGCTTAAGAAGAAGAATATACATCCTGGTTCGGCTGGGCCTGCAAAAAATTCTGATCTTAATAAAAAGGAGTAAACTTAACAAGTCAACAGATGAAAAAATTATTAGGTGCATTAATTGTAATAATATCAATCAGTATTTACTTTCTTTTTTACAGGAAGAATAACCAATTCCCAGCAAATATTGAACAAAAAGCAAAATGGATTGGTGGAAAGGATGGAGGGAATTGGTATTATATCAGTGAAGTTTTTCCTGAGAATGCATTTAGAATTAAAGTGTATAATGATAAGAGCGGAGAGTTGGAGGCCGATGCTATTTTTAAATTAAATCCAGATTGTTATTCAAAAAAAATTGATTCCATACTACTGCTTAATAAAATTACAGGATATGATGGAATGCATATATTTCTTGATTTTGTACAAAATGGGAAACAATGTCATTTAATGCCAATAACTAATAAGCGTGATAGCCTATAGTTGGTTGGTCTAACTGGTAACGTATCAAATTATCAGGTTTTCAAAATACCTAATAGAACAAAGCATTTAGGGAGGCTAATTTTAGTCTCCCTTTTATTTTACCAATGAAAAATTGATCCTTCTCCGTAGCACAAGCCTTTCATAGGCTGTTTTGCTATTCGTGTATCAAATTATCTGGTTTTATGGAACCCTGTTTTATAGTGTAATAGCTTCATTGCATTTTCTCGGACATGAGGAAGGCAGGATAAAGAAGCAGAATACTACTTCATCAAGGACCATTTGGGCAATACCAGGGCAGTGTTAACGGATGAGCACAAAGTGGATGTGTACCATGCATCGATGGACCCAGTAAATATAGAGTACGAAAACCAGCTGTTCAGCAATATGGACAACATTGTGGAGAAGCCTTCCTGCTTTGACAGCGATAGCGAAAACACGGGTGTCCAACGGCTTGATGCCGCCAATACGGTATCGGGTGAACCCATGGTCATAGGGACCGGCAAGTTGCTGAAAGTGATGGCAGGCGACCATGTGGCCGCAAGCGTGAAGGGATGGTACGATGCAGGTGACAGCAATGGGGACCCCAACCCCACCACGCCATTTGAACAGCTGCTGGCAGCAGTGCTCTCCAACGGCATCATGTCAACTGGCACGCATAGCGGTCCCGGGTTCGGCACTGGCGGCAGCAGCCTGCTGCTGCCTGGGGTGCTTGATTTCCTGGGAACGCAGGACAACTTCATAACGGATGCCGCCTACCTGAACTGGGTACTGCTAGACGATCAGCAATTCAGGATGGTGACGGAGAATGGCAGCTCGGGTTTTGCAAAACTGGAAGACAACCATGATGGGAGCTGCAACGATGCCACGGTTCTGCAAATAAACAATGGTGACGGTATTGACATACCAAGAAATGGCTACCTTTATGTCTACTTGAGCAATACAAGTGATGAACATGCCGTTTATTTTGACCAGTTGCACATTGAACATACGAGAGGGCCATTGGTGGAGGAGACGCATTACTATCCGTTTGGCTTGACCATGGCGGGAATATCCTCTAAGGCTGCAAGCAATGCACCAAGCAATAAACTCAAGTACAATGGCATAGAGCAGAATAGTGATTTTGATTTGAATATTGGAGAAACCTTCTTTCGTTCGCATGACCCACAAATAGGCCGTTGGTTACAGATTGACCCTAAAGTAAATGAAACTGAAAGCCCATATGTCAGTATGAGAAATAATCCTATACTCTTAAGTGACCCACTTGGGGACGATGTAGAACTGTTTAATACTGATGGCAGCTATGGAGGAAGAATTAAAGATAAAAAACACAATGAAGCTCACTTCATCAATTCAACAGGCTCATCTTTATTGTCTTTGGCAAAATCAATAAATGCCAATGATGATGTAATGTCATTGATAGCTCGTTTTGTTTCAGTCGCATTTATAGGAGAGAACACAATAAAAGACGCAAAAACATTGGAGGCAAAGGCAGATAAAGAAGGGCATGAAATTCCTTTTTTAGGTCAAACTTCTTTATTGAGCAAAGAAATTAGATTGAAAGAAGTAAAAACGAATAAAGATGATTACAACTCAGACCACAAGTTGCTTAAAGTTGATGAGATTATTAGTAGAAATGTCTCACAATTTGAGCAAGCGTTTACTTTCTTGGTTGGTCATACACATCAAAGGTCATTATTACATGGATTGTCATGGGGGTCTGATGAAGCCAATCATCGCCAATTAGGCCGCCCTACTGATGATGGAATCAGCGTTAATACTCATGAAAATAATGGAACAGGAGATTATGGACAATATCTCTATCGAGATTTAAACTCGCATGTAAGAGGACAATCTCCTGCTTTAATCGTCACCCATCTTGGTATTACTATTTATGGTACAGGGACGAGTTCGGCTTATAATATGTATGCAGGGCAAACGATTGTTGATAATAAAGTTGAACCCACGAAATTTAGCTACCTTCTTTATAAAAAGTTTAAATAATGAAATTACTTCCGTATATAATACTGATTGTTCTTTTCAGTTGCAACAATGATAATAATCAGGTGCCCAAAGTAGAGAATATGCCAGTAGTTAAAGAAGAAAAAAAGGAATTTCTCAGAAGCTATAATATGCTGACTCTATTTGAATCGCCCAAAGATTCTAATACAATTGAAATATATGTTGATAGGAAATACGATAAACTAGAAGTTTTCAGATTTGTAAGAATTAATTGGTATAAGTTTAATGGGATTAAAGGGCAGTATTATGTTTATAATCAATCAAAAAATAAGAATAATTTGTATTTTCAAAATGATTCCTTGAAATCATTCGTAATGAATTATTTTGTGTTCGAGATTGGCGAGCAAGACTGGAAAAAATTAGAATTCCAGTTGGACAGTTTTGCTCACAAATACATTCCCGATACAAGTGCCTCCATGGGACCTCATTCTAATTTTTCAATATCAGGTGTATGTAAAGGACTGCATTTTCAAAATGATGATGCCAACAAAGAGCAACTACTTAAAATGTATGAAAATCTTTTAACTCATTACATTAATCCAATTAAAAAATATCAACAGCTAAATTAGGCTTGAATGTTTTACTGCTATTGGAGGAAACGCATTACTATCCGTTCGGGTTGACCATGAGTGGGATAAGTTCGAAGGCGGCAACGAATGCACCAGCAAATAAACTCAAATACAACGGCAAGGAAGAACAAAGACAGGAGTTCAGTGATGGTAGCGGATTGGAGTGGCTGGATTATGGGGCAAGGATGTATGATAATCAAATAGGAAGATGGCATAGTTTAGACCCGTTGGCAGATAAGTATCAAGGAATAAGCCCTTATAATTATGCACTTAATAACCCAATAGTTTTTGTTGACCCCGATGGAAGGGAAGTGAAAAACGGGCATCAGGAAGAATTAGACAAATCAAAAGAAAAAGCCAAGCAAGCACAAACTAATTTAGATAATGCCAAAAGTAACGATGCATCTAAAAAGGAAATAAGAAAGCTTAATCGAGAGCTAAATAGAGCCAATAAAGATTTGGCTTCAACGCAAGATTTATACAATAAGGCCCAAGAAGCAATAAACTATATTAAGGATAATGATATTGATTTGTTTAATCAAGTTGATGGGCTAAAGGATAAGGGGGGAAATGATGTAAATGTCTATGTAACCGCAAGTTCAAAATTTGGCACTAAAACTGATGGCACTGTGCGGAAAGGAGAAACGAGTTTAATATTCAAATCTGAGCCTGGCGACCCTAATGCAATAACTACTTATAACGATAAAGATGGTAAGCCATATGTTGAGTTCTTCACAAATACCTCGGCAACCGAACTTGGATTTACTATTACCTTATTTTCTTCCTCATCACAATCGACGCTTGCAAATGAGTTCGGGGATGTGCTTTTCGCAACAAATAATTCAGTAACTGCAGCCTTGGAATCAGCGAGGAATCTTCCGTATTTAGAACAGCAAACAACAAAGTATTCGTTTAAAGTTCAAGCCGATTTTGAAAAAAAGGTTGCGGACAAAAAAAAGAAAAATTAAAATGAACAAAACATTCTTATTAATGCTGTTACTAACTCTTTCATTAGAAGGATGCATAACAAGGAAAATGCAATGTATTCATAAAAGAGACTTAAAAAAGGAACAGTTTTTGGTTCCTGTATATGGAAAAAAAGAATCCCCATTTAAATATAATGCCTATATTCAGAATAAGGGAGAATGCGTAGGTCTTTATTTTTTGTATTATAAAATGGGTACTGGGCAACTTGTTGTTCCTGTTCTGAAAAATAGACACGGATACATAGTTTTTACGAAAGATGTAGATTCATCTGTTAACAATAAGGTATTAGAAGAGTTTAGACAGTCATTCAAACCTTTTTTTACAGAAACCGAGTTAAACAAAATTGAGGAACGATTTTTAAAAGGAACTCTTTTTGTGGGTCAAATATAGTTTTGCCATTGTTAGTTTTTTTCTCAACAAAATCATAAGACATTAAAGCCACTCACACCAGTGGCTTTTTTATTGAGCCAACTTCGGTAATGTATCAAATTATCAGGTTTTTAAAATACCTTACAATATAAACCGTTGAAGGAGGCTAAATTCTAGCCTCCTTTTATTTTACCAATGAAAAATTGATGCCTTCTCCGTAGCACAAGCCTTTCCATAGGCTGTTTTGCTGTTCGTGTATCAAATTATCTGGTTTTATGGAACCCTGTTTTATAGTGTAATAGTTTCATTGCATTTTCTCGGGCATGAAGAAGGCGGGATATGCCCCCCTTTACGACTACTCCATCAGGGACCACTTGGGCAATGTGCGTACCATGCTGACCGACGAGGCAAAAACCGATGTGTACCATGCATCGCTGGAAGATATAAACCTTGAAACGGAGACCCTGCTGTTCAGCAACCTTGCAGGCATCGTGGACAAGCCGGACTGTTTCGACGGGGACAGCGGAAACGGGAAAGTGCAGAAGGTGGAGGCCAGGGGTGACGAAGATCCGATGGTTATCGGCCAGGGCATCGTGCTGAAAGTGATGGCAGGTGACCATGTGAATGCCAATGTGCTCGGCAGCTACGACAATACTGCCGGCAGCAATAACCCATTTACCACCACACCGCTGGAGCAGTTGATAGCTGCCCTCTATACTGGCGGTATCGGTGCCACGGGCACGCATGGCGGCATAAGCCTCGGCACGGGCAGCGGCAGCCTGCTGCTGCCGGGCATTTTGGATTTTCTCGGCACCGTTCCCGACAACTACACGCCCAGCGGTGCCTACCTGAACTGGATGCTACTGGACGGTGAGCAGTTCAAGCTGGTAACGACAATGGGAACAGCGGCTTCGAGCAACTGCAGGAAGGTAGCGGTGACTGTACCCCTGCTGCTGTGCTGCAGATAAATAGCGGCGATGGCATCGATATTGCAAAGAACGGTTACCTTTATATCTTCGTGAGCAATACGAGTACTGACTATCCTGTGTACTTTGACCAGTTGCATGTGGAGCATGTGAGGGGGCCATTGGTGGAGGAGACGCATTACTATCCGTTCGGGCTGACGATGAACGGAATAAGTAGTAAGGCAGCAGGTGGGATAAAAAATAGGAAGAAGTACCAGCAATATGAGTTTAATGATGATTTTGACATAAATCTTATGAGAGTTTTTTCCGTTCCCATGATCCACAAATAGGAAGGTGGTGGCAGCTAGACCCCAAGCCTAACGAATTTGAAAGTTTATACATGGCAATGGGCAATAATCCTATTTCAAACTTTGACGTATTGGGAGATATATTCAGGGGCGTTAATGAAACTTCTGCAAATCGAGCGTTGAGTTTACTTAGAAATACTTTTGGTAAAATAGATGGTGCTGCAGATTTGATGAATTTGTTTTCGATAAGCAATGATGGAGTAACTTTTAATGCCATAAATGAAGATGCTTTCAAAATTGCAATAAGTAGATTAGGAGCAGATGCACAAGCATTAGCACAAGGTTATTTTAGCCTAATTTCATCAGAAGATGTAAACTTTATTGCGGTTATAAATTCTGATAATGGTGAAACTGCAGACTTATCTCAAGCAAAAGGAATGTCCGAAACATTTAAAAATATATCTAGTACTAGATTACAAGGTGCAGATGGCAAAAAAATAGATGGAGGAAAAACACTAGTTGATTTTAATGGTCAATCGATAGTAGCGATTGATATAACGGCAAAAACAGTACTTAAGGATGTGGAGGACAAAAAAGGAAATCCAGTTGACCATGTACCTTCTGGAGCTGAGTTAATGGCTCATGAAACTGTAGGACATGCTCTCTCTCTTAGGTAATAGAGATATGCCATTCTCGCAACGGCAAGTGCTAAGTCAACAAAATTCAATACAAGTTGAAAATATTTTTTATCGGGCAACTGGGTAGAATTGTATCGAAATGGTTCAAACCATAATAAACAATCTGATGGCTCTAAACCACCAATGGATAAAAAGGTTGCAACCGCAATACCAGCACACTTAAAACCTAAATTATGAAAAGGTTGATAATGTTTATTCCAATTTTTCTAATATCTTCTATTCTATCTGCAAATGGACAGCAACAGAATAGAATGAGCCCTATTATCTATACTTGCGATACTTCGGATGCTTATCTTTTAAAAATAGACCGCAGTAAAACGAAAAAAATAAAAAGTAGTCCTTTAAAATCCTTCCTGCATATAAATGTAGAAACTTCTGGAAATGAGTTGTCCTATTCGTTTTTTTATTGGATTAAGAAAGGCAAGGTCAAGAACAAATTATCAATAGAGATACCAGCTAGTACGATAAAGCCCACTAAAATTATTGAAATTGATAGTATATATTATTATGCTATTAATATTGATTCACTATTCAAAGTTGTTCAGAAAATAAGTAAAATAAAAGCCGACACAAGTATTGTATTGGCGTATGATAGGCTTTATTTTTTCGAATTTTACCATAATGGAAAATATATTCCTTTTAAATTTTGTGAGACTCAACTGGCATGGAGCAATAAAAAGGATATTGAATATTTCGAAAAGATAATTTTTGATTTGAAAAAGAATGCGACCCAATTAAGTAGGTGATGGCAGGTGACCATGTCAACGCCAATGTGCTCGGCAGCTACGACAATACTGCCGGGAGCAACAATCCCTTCAACTCGACGCCGTTGGAAGAATTGATAGCTGCCCTTTTCGGGAGCGGCATCGGTGCCACGGGCACGCATGGCGGCATGAGCCTCGGCTCGGGCAGCGGCAGCCTGCTGCTGCCTGGCATTTTGGATTTCCTCGGCACCGTTCCCGACAACTACACGCCCAGCGGTGCCTACCTGAACTGGATGCTGTTGGACGGTGAGCAGTTCAAGCTGGTAACGGACAATGGGAACAGCGGCTTTGAGCAACTGCAGGAAGGTGGCGGTGACTGCACCCCTGCTGCTGTGCTGCAGATAAATAGCGGCGATGGCATCGATATTGCAAAGAATGGTTACCTTTATATTTTCGTGAGCAATACCAGTACTGACTATCCTGTTTACTTTGACCAGTTGCATGTGGAGCATGTGAGGGGGCCACTGGTGGAGGAGACGCATTACTATCCGTTCGGGTTGACCATGAGTGGGATAAGTTCGAAAGTTGCAACGAATGCACCTGAAAATAAATACAAGTACAACGGTAAAGAGGAGCAATCAAACGAGTTCTCTGATGGTTCAGGATTGGAGTGGTTGGACTATGGGTCAAGGATGTACGACAACCAAATAGGAAGATGGCATGTTATAGACCCTAAGACTGAAAAATACTATTCAAGTTCGCCATACATATATTGTGTAAACGACCCAATAATTTTCATAGACCCAGATGGGGAACAGTATCTTTTATTTTATACCGATAATGATGGGAAGTCCCAGAGCAGAATTCTAAAAGGATGGGACGATATTGAAGCCTTAAAAGGTATCGAAAGTCAAAATGATTTTATTAAGAACATGTATCAAATTTTTCTTTATTCGAAGGGTGAAAAGGATGCAGAGGCTGGGTTGACTGGTGACGACCTTATTATGATAGATTACAAAAAAGATTCTGATGGAAAATATGACACTAAAAGTAATACAATACTTATTGACCCTTTAGTTGGTACAGAAATGGTCAATGATGGCCAATTGAAAAAGCATCCACTGGATTTTGAAGGAAATGGGAAAGTGCAATCACCAGCCACAACTTTCTTGCATGAAGTTTCACATGCTGTTGAGTATCATCGAGATTCTGACGCCTATGAGAGCAAAACTGGTGGTTCAAAACCTAATAAAACTTATGATTTTGAAGAGGAGAAAAGGGTAATAACCAAAGTGGAAACTCCTTTTGCAAAAAAGAAAGGGGAAGGCACGAGAACTAATCATGGTGGGGTGCCAATTTATACAGAAGGCCCAACCTCACACAAAAAGGTTAGCATAACCGATAAGCACAAAAACAGAATAGAATTTAGAAAGAGGACATCTAATCCTACAAAGAACTAGATATAATGATCATAAGGTACTTATTTTATTTGCTTTTGCTTGTAAGCACTAATGTTTTTGCTCAGCAAAAAAGCTATGATAGCGTAAAGGTGTACGGGATACCTATGTATTCTATACCCCACAATCGTGTGGAAGAGTTTTATCTTATGGACTCAGGAGATTCTGTAATTTTTAGGGATAAAGAATCTGTAAGCAAGTTATTTGATGGCATTAAGGATATAGCCGAAGGAGGTGCTTCAAAAAGGAAACTAAAATCTATCCGAAGAAAATTTTCTATTAATCAGATTGACCCACGAGGCTACTTTGTTTTTTATTCAAAAGAGGGTGATTTTTATATCTGGTTATCACCAAGCTTAATTAAGATGAACAATGAACTCTTTGTTTGCGATACTGAAAAGTTTAAAAAATTAGTTTCTTCAATATCAAGTAAGTTGTACTCTATATTCTTTTAAGGAAGGCAGTTTAATTGTAATGTCCCCTTGTCTTTAGTAGTTGGAGTTCTTAAAATCATCAAAGCCACCCAATCGGGTGGCTTTTTAGTTAAGTGCTTTTTTAATCTTCCTGTTTGATATGAAAGTATCGAGGAACTCGAAAACCAGTTCCTTGTCCTTCTGGTTGAGCTTGTCAATGTCCTGTATGCGGTTGAGCGTATTGGTGTCCAGTTCAATATCCGTGGTTCCAACAAGCCAGTCAAGGGACACCTCTAAAAGCTGTGCCATCTTGATTGCAGCTTCAATGCTTGGCTTTATCTCGTCACGTTCGTACCTGCCAATAACAGGCCCTTGGTGCTGAGCTGTGCCGCCAGTTCCTCCTGGCTTATGCCCTTCTTCTTGCGTACCTGTGTCAATCGTTTACCAAAACTCATAAGTGCTATTTAATACTGCAAAACTTGTAGTTAGTTTAGCCATTGTTGGTGTTCTCCTTACCAACGAAGAATAAAAAAGAACGACCACCTCAGCAGTGTGTTTTCACCTGCTGGTTTCATGAGCAAGGTGCCTTTAGAATCGGGTGGCTTTTTTATTGTGCAAGCTTCTGCCTCATCTCCTGTTGAAAAAGGACGACATCGATTGCTTTTGAAACAACGACCTTGTTCTCGTCGGAGAGTTCGGTAATCCTGTTGAACTAGTTAATCAAGGTTTTATCGTTGATGTCTCCGCAGCCAAATCAGCCACAGTACCGTTCATTAAATAGTCAGTGGAAACGTTGAGAGTGTTGGCCATTATCTTCAGTACCTCGGCAGCAGGCCCCTGCTTCGCTACGACAATACTACTGGGAGCAACAATCCCATACGACCACACCGCTGGAACAGTTGATAGCCGGCCTTTTCGGGAGTGGCATCGGTGCCACGGGCACGCATAGCGGCATGAGCCTCGGCTCGGGCATCGGCAGCCTGCTGCTGCCGGGTATTTTGGATTTCCTCGGCACCGTTCCCGACAACTATACGCCCAGCGGTGCCTACCTGAACTGGATGCTATTGGACGGGGAGCAGTTCAAGCTGGTAACCGACAATGGGAATAGTGGCTTTGAGCAACTGCAGGCAGGCAGCGGTGACTGTACCCCTGCTGCTGTGCTGCAGATAAATAGCGGCGATGGCATCGATATTGCAAAGAACGGTTACCTTTATATCTTCGTGAGCAATACGAGTACTGACTATCCTGTGTACTTTGACCAGTTGCATGTGGAGCATGTGAGGGGGCCACTGGTGGAGGAGACGCATTATTATCCGTTCGGGTTGACGATGAGTGGAATAAGTAGCAAAGCGGCAACAACCTCACCAAGTAACAAATTAAAGTACAACGGTAAGGAAGAGCAAAGACAGGAGTTCAGCGATGGCAGTGGTTTAGAGTGGTTGGATTATGGAGCGAGGATGTATGACAACCAAATAGGTAGGTGGTATGTTATTGACCCTTTAGCAAATAAATACATTCGATTTTATCCATATTCTTATGCAATTAATAACCCTATTTTATTTGTTGATACTGATGGAAATGAAATTGGGAATCCGAATTCAGACTTTACCAAATTTGTACAATCCACATTGTGCAAAACGGAATATGGAAAAAGCCTTTGGGATAAGATGGTAGCTAGCAAAAGAACTATTTTTTTTCATACCCCTAACAGAGCAGACCCAATAAAATATCATAGGATTTTAGTGAATAATGGAGCGGGGGGACTTACTAGTTCAAAAAGCGAGTATGAACTTTTTATAAGCGGAGAGGTTTGGAAAAACACGGAAGAGAGATTAAAAGCGATTTTTACTTTTGATTCTAAAACAGGCCATTGGAACAAAACATCTGACTGGAATGAGACACACGTGATAATAGATGCTGGTTTTGACCTATATCATAATTCCGCAGTAAAAGATTTCGTGAGAAAAATTTATGGAGATGATTTTGACAAATTGTCACCAAACGAGCAAATTGTATTTTTGCAAGCATACGTTATTGCACATGAGGCAAATCATACTACCCAAGATTCTGAGGATGCAGTTGAAGAAGTTAAATCTAAGGATGGCAAATCTTTTGTAGAAAATTTCAAGGAAAAAAAGTGGGAAAATATGAAATCAGAAAAGGAATCTAATGCTGTTGCCAATAAGGTTATAAATGCAATGATTAAAGCAGGAAAGTCAAAAGCCAAAGAGAAACAGAATTAATAATACTATATGAGTTCTATATATTCATTCGCAATTTGTGTTTTATCTTGTATCTCTATTTGGAGTGTAGGAAAAAGTGATTCAATATGTTTTAATAAAAGGTCAGCTAGTGATTATCAAGATACTATAAAGCTACTAAAAGGGTATTGCATTTATCAAAAGCAAAAAAATGATTCTTGCATTTTAGCAGCTGGAGGCAAAGTAAATAATATCTATAAGGTAGATGACGAGCTTTGGGATGTTGAAGTTATAGCTGGTAAAAAAAGGTTTATATATAAGAAGTTGACAAAAGTTTTCGTGAAATCTATGCATGTCACAAAAAAGGGTGAGTTGCTGGGGCTTTTACAAAAAGATAAAGAGGATGGTTCTTATCTACTTGAATTAATTGTTTCAAATAATAAAGGTGAGATTGCGTATAAATTTTAGCTAATGGTAACGCATAACTCATCAATATTTTAAAGCTACCAATCATAAAAAAGGCAAGCCACTAAATTGGTAGTGTTTCAATTGTCACCTGCTACAACTTTTTTTGCAGAAAGTATTGATTGTTAATGTAAATGGGTGTCTTTTTTCATTCCAGCAAGGTGATAGGTAAGTGCCACAGCAATAAAATGAATGCTGCAATGCCCATTGCCATTGTAGTTAGTTGGTGTTTCTTTCCCAACGAAAAGCATATAAAAGAACGACCGCCCAGCAGTGTGTTTTCACCTGATGGTTTCATGAGGAGTATGCACTTAGAAAGCCTGGATGCTTTATCTTCCCACCAAGGCATACGATGCCAATGGCAACATCAAGGGCATGTGGCAGAAAGGATTAATGGTCAGCAGCAGTGCCTATATTGACAAGCTTGTCTACGACTACAAGCCCAGCAGCAACAAACTGGCAAGCGTAACGGACGGCATCACAGCGGACAACAAGCTGGGCGACTTCAGCGATGGCAACAATACCGGGACGGACGACTATGACTATGATGCCAATGGCAACCTGTCCCATGACCAGAACAAGGCCATCAGTGATATAACCTACAACCACCTCAACCAGCCCTCTGTTATCAGGGTATTCGGTAAGGGTGTCATCACTTATACCTACGATGCAGCAGACACCAAACTGCAGAAGCAGACGGTTGACAGTACGGGAAGCGAAGTGAAAACCACCACCACGCAGTATATCGGCGGCATTGTCTATGTGAACAACACCCTGCAGTACATCCCCCATGAGGAGGGGAGGATACGCAGGAAGGCAATCCTGACAAGCGGGGACAACAGCCACGTTGACAATGGTGAGGGTTTCGAGGGGGAGTTCATCTATGACTATTTTATCAAGGACCACTTGGGCAATGTGCGTACCATGCTGACCGACGAGGTTAAAACCGATGTGTACCATGCATCGCTGGAAGATGCAAGCCTTGAAATGGAGACCCTGCTGTTCAGCAACCTTGCAGGCATCGTGGACAAGCCAAGCTGTTTCGACGGGGACAGCGGAAACGGGAAAGTGCAGAAGGTGGAGGCCAAGGGGATGATGATCCAATGGTAATCGGCCAGGGCATCGTGCTGAAAGTGATGGCAGGCGACCATGTGAATGCCAATGTGCTCGGCAGCTACGACAATACTGCCGGGAGCAACAATCCCTTTACCACCACACCGCTGGAGCAGTTGATAGCCGGCCTTTTCGGGAGCGGCATTGGTGCCACGGGCACGCATGGCGGCATGAGCCTCGGCACGGGCAGCGGCAGCCTGCTCCTGCCTGGCATTTTGGACTTCCTTGGCACTGTTCCCGACAACTACACCCCCAGCGGTGCCTACCTGAACTGGGTGCTGCTGGATGGTGAGCAGTTCAAGCTGGTAACGGACAATGGGAACAGTGGCTTCGAGCAGTTGCAGGAAGGTGGTGGGGACTGCACGCCTGCTGCGGTACTGCAGATAAATGCGGGGGATGGCATCGATATTGCAAAAAACGGCTACCTTTATATTTTCGTGAGCAATACCAGCGATGCCCACCCTGTGTACTTTGACCAGCTGCATGTGGAGCATGTGAGGGGGCCATTGGTGGAGGAGACGCATTACTATCCGTTCGGGTTGACGATGGCGGGAATAAGCAGTAAAGCTGCAAATTCATTGAATAATCACAAAAAATATCAAGGCTATGAAAATAACACAGATTTTGATTTAAATGTACATGAAACATTTTTTAGAGTACATGATCCACAAATAGGCAGATGGTGGCAAATAGATCCAAAACCAGAATCTGGATTTGAATTAAGTCCTTACCTTGTAATGAATAATAATCCTATCAGTATTACAGATCCATTAGGTGATGTAGTTGATTATGAAAGAGGTGAAGGGGTAACAAAAAAACAATTTCGCCAGTTTAAAAGGGAAATAAGACAAATGCGAAGAAACTCTGAATCTTTTGCAAAAATATTTAAAGGGTTTAAAAATGATAGTAAGGTCTTTAAATATGTTGCCACAAACACAAGCAGTGGAGGTGAGACTACAAAATCTAGTAATGGATACAATATGAATATATCTATTCATGGGAAAGATCCAAATCAAGGAGGTGATGAAAAATTAAGCACAATTGGCCAAATTGCTCACGAAACGGGACATGCATTTAGAAGTCTAATAATTTGGATCCTGATAAACCAGGTAATCTTAAAACTACTCCCAATATGGATGTTAATCAAACAACAGCCATTCTGAATGAACATACTAGACTATTAGTTAATTATAATAATACAAGTGAATTAGGGGCATCTCACATAGAGAATATTGTAATGGGCGAATTAATAAACTCTGGTAACAATTACTTTAAAGGATTACAGATTAGTGCAACTTATTTTAATGGAGTAGTTAGTGAAACGATTTATAATATGGGTAAACCGCCTTTGAACATACCTAGTTTTGGTAATCTTAATAAATTGCAATCTCCACATACACGAGAATATTACCTTAAAACTCATTTTAACATTTATACTGAACATGGATTACCAGATCAAGGCAATTAGAGTTATTATCTTATTTTTAATGTATGCTAATTTCAGTAATGCACAGGATTGTGTCATTCAGAAAGTACCAGCAAAACCTTTTAATTTTAATAAAAAGGGACTAATAAGTAATAAATATGACAGCATAAAAGTTACTGACAGTAATAGCTATCAAATCATGCTTATAAATTTTGATGGGTACTCAAATAAAAGTCAGTCATATTGCTTGTCTATAGGTTTAAATAATAAAATTAATGTTTTAGTTCTAACTGAAGACTCTATTGTATATTCAGGTTGTATTAACACAATAAACAAATACAATATAAGTGTAGTAAAAAATATTAATGAGTTAAATGAATTTTTAGTTAGCGAATGCAGTAGCGTTTTAAGTTCGCATACAAAACAAGTTATGGTAATCTGCAATAAATCTTTAAACATTTGGATAGAATACATAAGCATGGATGGCCACATGAAAGAAACTCTAGAAACTAGCAGTAGTTATTCGTATTTAAAGGATGCGTATCTACTATCCAAAAAAGTATTTAGTGATTTGCTATTATGGTATTGATCTTGGTAACGTATCAGATCATCTGGTTTTTAAAATATCAAGCAAATGCAATTGTTTAAGGAGGCCAATTTTGGCCTCCTTAATTTTTTATGGCATTATACTAGGGATCTTTTGTAGTTAGTTGGTGTTTCTTTCCCAACGAAAAGCATATAAAAGAACGACCGCCCCAGCAGTGTGTTTTCACCTGCTGGTTTCATGAGGAGGATGCACTTAGAAAGCCTCAATGCTTTATCTTTAATTCATGCAGTTCAGCATGTACCATGCACAGTTTTTCACAGCTACTATTTTGGAGTGGAAACACCTGTTAAAAGAAGATAAGTACAAGGACATTATTATCGAAAGCCTTCGGTTCTTGGTAAAGGAGAAGCGTGCAACTGTTTATGCATTTGTAATCATGAGTAACCATATCCATCTTGTGTGGCAAGTGCAGGCAGGGCACAAGAAGGAAAATGTGCAAAGGGATTTTTTGAAGTACAAGCCAGATGATAAAATTTGATTTGAAGCAAAGTAATCAAAGTTTATTGGTAGAGTTTGCAGTAAATGCCAAGGACAGGCAATGCCAATTTTGGGAACGCAATGCATTAAGTGTTGATTTATTTAGTGAAGCGGTGATGTTTCAAAAAATAAATTACATACACCAGAATCCTGTAAAAGCAGGGCTGTGCGATTTTCCTGAAAACTATAAATACTCATCTGCCAAGTTCCATGAAATAGGCGTTGACGATTTTGGCTTTTTGGAACATATAAGGGGGTAATGCTAATGAGGATTTCGTTCAGGAAACCTGCAGGTGAAAACACCATGCAGGGGCGGCGTTTTTTTATTAGCTTTATCGTTAGGAGGGAACACCAACGACCTACAATAAATCAAGTTTTAAAATTGAGTGATAAGAGTTTTGATTCAGCAATACAAGCAGAAGATGTTGATGGTGTAAACGTAAGAGATAAAATGACTATACCTGAGCGAAGCGTGTCAAATAGTAAAGTTGCAAAACATGAAAGAGGGCATGGACTAGGCATGACACATGAATACCAAAGAAATATTATGAATAGGGATATTGATGGCATCTCTGATAGGGTTGTTACAGGTAGTATAGAATCCGTTTTAGGGAATGCAGGGATTGGACCTAAAGCAGGCTATAAGACTAGTAAAGAACATAAGGACGAAGGCAAGGCAATTAACACTGTAACCCCATTGCCTAATAACGGTAAGGTGATTACTAAGGAGCAATACCTAAAATATACAACGCCAAAAAACAAACCATGAAAGCATTGCTAATCATATCATATTTTACTTTTTTTCTTCAAGAGCCTATCCCTTCATATCATTTTATTAAGATAAAGCTTTTGAATAGCGAAAATTTAGAACTAAAAGATGGGAGTGTGTTTGAATATAGAAACTCAATTAATTTTTTGTTCTCAAAACAAAATAAATGCTACTTTTTAAAAGTACGTCATTATGATACTTTGTCTTTGGGTATTTCTCATGTAGGTTATGAACCATTAAATTATAAGATGTCTATAAAAAAGATGCAATCGGATACTCCTTATTTTGAATTTAAGATGCATCGACTTGAAAAGATTGCTTTTTAGCGGCAGCCTGATGCTGCCGGGCATACAGGACTTCCTGACCACCCAGGACAACTACGAGAGCATCAGCGGCTACCTGAACTGGATAGAGCGGTAACGTATCAAATTATCAGGTTTTTAAAATACCTTACAATATAAACCGTTGAAGGAGGCTAAATTCTAGCCTCCTCTCTTTTGCAATGAAAATTCCAATAGCCTTTACCATTATAATAGCCTTGAAGAGGCTATTCAGCTATTCATGTATCAAACTATCAGGTTGTATGGAGTGCAAATTTTGCAATGGCAAGTGCCAAAAAGCAGGCAGGCAGAAAAATGGCAAGCAGAAACTTTATTGTATTCCCTGCAAGAAATACCAGCAATTGCACTATCGGTACAAGGCCTATGAACCAATGGTTCAATTAATGGTGCCAAAATTGGTTTGTGAAAGTGTGGGCATAAGGGGAATGGCTCGGGTGTTACAAATTGCTATAAACACGGTAGTTAAAAGAATATTGGAGCTTGCTGCAAGTATTGCGAAACCACCCATCCCATTGAAGAGGCAATGCTTTGAAGTAGATGAATTAAGAACTTATATTGGTAATAAGGGAAACCAGTACTGGATAGCTTACGCACTTTGTAGTGAAACGAAACAGGTAGTTGATTTTGTTGTGGGTAAACGCACGAAAAGGACATTGAAGGTATTAATCAATAACTTACTGCTTACCGATGCAATTATCAAAACGGATGGGTTAAATATTTACCAGTCGTTGGTGCCTGGCAACAAACATATATGTACAGCCCGGAACACCAACCATATTGAACGCCATAACCTGAACCTTCGCACACATTTGAAACGCCTCGGTCGAAATACTATTTGCTACAGTAAAAATTTTGCTATGCTCGAAGCATGTACAAGGATTTATTTCTGGTATAGGGTATAAGTTGCTTATCCGTTGTTGGGGTTCCTATCGTACGGTTTAATAAAGAACCATGCCCCTCGTTGGTGTTCTCCAACGAGGTTCTTTCACCCTACCTCATAAGGTATAGGTTATTTGTGAATTGCCACCTTTATGCAATCCTTATCCAAGTAGTACGTTGGTAATCAGCTGAATTGAACGGCAATGCTTAAAAAAGAGTTATTAAATCCCTGCATTTGCGTAATCCCCATTGAACACCGTATTTTTGCCGCTTCTTTAAAAACCCTGTATTTAATCTTAACTTTTATAACGGGATTTTTGTATTCCCATGGATAATGCATGAAACTAAAAATCGCAACAGCCTTACTTGTGCTCTTTTCCCTTGTGGTCTTCCAGGGCAGGTGCCAGCATGGTGGCTTTGACAAATCAACTTTTTACAGGGTACTGGAGTCAGGGACCATGGATGAAATGGATGCCCAAATTGGGTTGGTAAAAGCATCTTCCCTTGCTGAAAAAGAAGCGTACGAAGGAACTTTGCTGATGAAAAAGGCAGCCTTGGTTGCCAAACCAAAGAGCAAGCTTGACTTGTTTAAGGCAGGGCGGTTGAAACTGGAAGCTTCCATCTCAAAAAACGGCGACAATGTGGAATACCGTTTCCTAAGGCTCATCATTCAGGAAAATGCCCCCAAAATTTTGAAATATAGGAATGAACTGGAAGAGGATGCTGGCTTGATACAGAAGAATTTCAGGGGCCTCCAGCCTTTCCTGCAACAGCAAATAGCCGATTACAGCAAAAAATCAAAGGTTTTAAAAATACCCTAAGCATAACCTTCCAAAATGAGTAAAAAAATCCTGGTGGTTTATTATTCCCAGTCTGGACAATTGGGTGATATTATTAATAGCCTTACAAGACCACTTGTGGCGGCTGGCAATACCGTGGAAACCATTACTGTGCAGCCAAAGCAGCCCTATCCCTTTCCATGGAAAAGCAAGAGTTTCTTTGCTACCATGCCCGATTGTGTTTTGGGCGTGCCAACAGAGCTGCAGCCTTTTCAGTTGAAGGAAACGGCTTATGACCTGGTTGTGTTTGGCTACCAGCCCTGGTTCCTGTCGCCAAGCATACCATCCAATTCCATTTTGACCCATCCGGCTATCATGGCCATCCTGAAAAATACGCCTGTTATTACGGTAACAGGGGCAAGGAATATGTGGATTACCGCTTTGGAACGCATCAAGAACAGGTTGAAAGAACTGGGAGCAGTGCAGGTGGGCAATATTGCCTTGGTGGACAATAACCCCAACCTTATCAGTGTGGTTACTATATTGTATTGGATGTTTACGGGCAAGCGGGATAAATACCTGAATATTTTCCCCAAACCAGGTGTTTCGGATGCAGATGTTCAGCGTTGCCAATTGTTTGGAACGACAATTGAAAAACATTTGGAGAGTGGGAATTATGCTGGTATGCAGGACGAACTGGTTGCACAAAAAGCAGTGGTGGTGAAGTACAATTTGATGTTTGTGGAATCGAAGGCCAAACGCATTTTTGCGGTCTGGGCCAATTTTATTTCCAAGCGAAAAAAAAGAACGGGCTGGCTTGTTGCTTTCAAATATTACCTTATAATTGCATTGTTTATAGCTGCCCCGATTATACTAACCATTAATGCGATATTTTTCAAGCCATTTTTGTCAAGGAGTATTAGAAAGCAGAAACAATATTATTCAGGAGTAAATCAGTCTATTTGATATGTCGCTTAAGGAAGTATATATTACTAATACGTCGTCTTTTTTCCCTAATGAACCAATTGCCAATAAGGATATTGAAGAATACTTGGGATTCATCAATGGCTCCCCATCCCGTTCCAGGGCAATTGTTTTGAGGAATAATGGCATCAAGAGGCGGTTTTATGCTATTACTAAAGAAGGGAAGGTTACACATACGAATGCCCAAATGACGGCTTTGGCCATTAAAAAACTGTTCAAGGATTACAAAAAAGAAATAAAGGAAGTTGAATTGCTGAGCTGCGGTACTTCCACACCTGACCAATTAACGCCTGCCCATGGGGTAATGGTGCATGGTTGGCTGCCTGAGAGCCAGTCTGCTGAAGTGGTTTCCCCATCCGGTGTTTGCTGTGCAGGGATGCATGCTTTCAAATATGCTTATTTGGCCACTAAAGCGGGTGGTGTGAAGAAATCCATCGCTACGGGATCAGAAAGGATTTCACTTTCCTTAAGGGCCGAAAATTTTGAGGACGAGGCAAAGAAGTTAAAGGAACTGGGAGAGGACCCATACATCAGTTTTGATAAGGAATTTTTGCGGTGGATGCTGTCTGACGGTGCTGCTGCCTTTTTGATTTCCGACAAGAAAAATGAAACGGGCATTAGCTTGCGTGTGGAATGGATAGAGGGCTTTTCTTATGCCAATGAATTGGAGCCCTGCATGTACATGGGTTGCGACAAACTGGAAGACGGTTCATTAAAGAGTTTCAGGGAATATACCCCGCAGGAAATACAGGATAAATCCATCCTGAGCATTAAGCAGGATGTGAAGTTATTGAGCAAGAACATTGTGGAGTTTGGTGGCATAGGATTGAAGGCTTCTTTGGAAAAGCATGGTGTGGACACAGCCGAAATTGATTATTTCCTGCCGCATATGTCCAGCGAGTTTTTCAAGGATAAAATTTTCCAGCAACTCACAGTGAATGGCAACCCCATTCCCTATGACAAGTGGTTCGTGAACCTGGGGCAGGTAGGCAATGTAGGTGCAGCTTCTGTGTATTTAATGGTGGACGAACTGTTTCACAGTGGCAAGCTGAAAGTTGGTGACAAGCTATTGATGCTGGTACCTGAAAGTGCACGTTTTTCTTACATGTTCAGCTTATTAACCGTTTGCTAGATTACAGTTGTCAGCCATTGGCACCTGATAGCGATTGGCTTCGCCAATTATTTACCGGTAAGGCGATAAGGTCGGGAAGATTCTAGTTGCCGTCTTACTTACTTCTGGTAAAATATTGATTTTGAAGTAGCATTACAGTCAGTTGTCAAGCTTTGGTACTTGAATAGCGATTTGGCTTCGCCAATTATTTACCGGTAAGGCGATAAGGTCGGGAAGATTCTAGTTGCCGTCTTACTTACTTCCCGGTAAAATATTGGTTTTGCGAAGTAGTTTAATAGTATCTGTACAAATTTCCATTCCATTCTCAAGTTGAAATTGCTGAAACATGAAGAAAGAAGATATTCCACAAGATGAGAGTGCATTAGACAATGTGAGCAGGGAAGTGGTTTATGCTGTTGATGGTTCAGGCAAATACAGCACCAATTTAAGTAGCGGTTGGGAGGTAAAGACCACTGCATTGGACGTGGCATGGAAGGATATTGAAAACAGGATTGAGGAAGCGAAACAGAAAGTGCTGAATAATGAAGCAAGCCCCATTTTGTATTTTATAGAATTGAGGTTAATGGATATGGGCATCCTTGCGGCTTATACAGGTTTTTGGAAATGGACCATTAAGCAGCATTTAAAACCCAATGTTTTCAAAAAACTATCGGAGGGAAAATTGACGAAGTACGCCCAAGCATTTAATATTACAGTGGAAGAACTAAAAACCATGAAGCTGCATGAAGCATGAATTTAAACATTTGCAGGCGGCTCATTGTGAAAATGGCGTAACCACCAATTTACTGAAAACCATCGGCGTTAACAAGATAACGGAGCCCCTTGCCTTTGGTATAGGTTCCGGTTTGTTCTATGTACAAATCCCTTTCCTCAAAATAAATAATGGTCCCGCTATTGCATTCAGGACCATGCCAGGTTTAATTTTCAAAAGAACCTGCAATGCTTTGAACATTCCTGTTGTACGGAAGAAGTTCAGTTCCAAAGAGGCTGCCAAAAAAGCTTTGGACGATTGTTTGGCAGCTGGCCAGCCAGTTGGTTGCCAGGTAGGTGTTTATTACTTGACTTATTTTCCCAAGGAATACCGCTTCCATTTCAATGCACACAATATTGTGGTGTATGGCAAAGAAGGTGATCAATATTTAATCAGTGATCCCGTAATGGAAGAAACAACTTCCCTGTCATCGTATGAATTGGAAAGGGTGCGTTTTGCCAAAGGGGCATTGGCTCCAAGGGGGCAGATTTATTATCCGAAAGAAGGCGGTATTGTTACTGACCAGCAAATAGCCAAGGCCATTGAAAAGGGTATCAAACGGAATGTGGTGCATATGCTCCGCATTCCGGGCAGCATGGCTGGCGTAAAAGGCATTGCAACTACCGGCAGGAAAATAAAGAAATGGCGTGACCAACTGGGCGTGAAGGACGCAGGGCTATACTTGGCACAGTTGGTAAGGATGCAGGAAGAAATTGGTACTGGTGGGGGAGGGTTCAGGTATATCTATGCTGCATTCCTGCAACAGTCGCATGCTTTCCATCCCAATGACACTTTGTTGGAAGTATCCCAAAGATTTACGAAGGCTGGTGATTTATGGCGTACGGCTGCTGTTCATGCAGCGGGCATTTACAAGGGAAGGATTGGCAGCCAAGCCGATTTCGATACAATGGGTAATTATTTAATAGAAATAGCAGATGTGGAGAAGCAGGCTTTTCAGGCACTGTCCAAAATAAAATGGAAAGGATGAGCGAAGCCGCAGTAAGCATACAAAATATCTGTTTCAAATATCAGGGACAAGCTGGTACCTGCTTGAACAACCTCAATCTCCAAGTAGCAAAGGGTGACCGCTTTGGTCTGTTCGGTCCCAACGGTGCAGGTAAAACAACTTTAATGAACTGCATGACAGGTCTGTTGGCTTACCAGCAGGGTAGCCTCCAATTGTTTGGGCATGAAGTAAAGACAAATAGGAAGCTCATCAACACGTTGTTTGGACTGGTGCCACAGGATTTTGCTTTTTACCAGGAACTGACCCCTGCTGAAAATTTGGCTTTTTTTGGTGCATGGTATGGTATGGGCAAAAAGGAAATCAAACACAAGACAACAGAACTATTGGAAGTACTTGATTTGGCAGATGTACGCAACAAAAATGTGCAGGAATTTTCTGGGGGCATGAAACGCAGGGTGAACCTTGCGATAGGCGTGATGCACAATCCCAAAATTATCTTTCTGGATGAACCTACGGTGGGGGTTGATGTGCATACACGTCATGACATCATCAATTACCTTAAACAGCTGAATGAAAATGGTACAACACTTATCTACACCTCCCACCAATTAAGTGAGGCAGAAGATTTGTGCAAGACCATTGCGATGATAGATGAAGGCAGGATTTTGATGCATGATTCATTGAGCCAATTGCTGCTTGAGCATAAAGAGGATGGTCTCGAAGGCCTGTTTATTAATTTAACCGGTAAATCGTTCAGGGACCGTGATGTATAAATTGAGGGCCACCATATTAAAGGATTTACGCATTTTGACCAGGGACAAACTTGGTCTGGTCTTCATGTTTGTAATGCCCATTGTACTGGCCATTGTGATTACTGCGGTGCAGAACAGTTCTTTTGAAATACTGAACACCAACAAGATTCCCGTGCTGCTTTGCAATAGGGATACAGGTAGCTCAGCAAAGCAATTAACCACTGCCATTAACAAGGTGGGGATGTTTGATATCAAGCAGGTAACACCCAATGAAACCGATAAGGAAATTGCTGGCAGGATGCACGCAAAGGATGCTGTTATTGCCATCATCATACCTGCAGACTTTACAGCAAAACTTAAACAGAAGGCCAATGAAACGGCTTCCAAGGCATTGAACAGTTTTGGCATGGGGGCGGGAAATGCAAACACAGATTCAGGAGGCGTACAGCCCATTACTTTGTTGTACCACCCTGTGTTGCAGGAATCGTTCAGGCTTTCCATACAGGGTTCATTACGCAGTGCATTGCAAATAGTGCAGAGCAAGGAAGTGGTAAAGAGCCTGTATTTTTCCCTGAATGAAAAGGAACTGCCCGATAGCCTGGAACATGAACTGATGAGCAATCCCATCGCCATTAATGAAGTGCCCGTATCAAGGGACGGCAGCCGGAACATACCCAATGCCTCGCAGCACAACGTTCCGGCATGGACCATTTTTGCGATGTTCTTTGTGGTTATTTCTTTGGGCGGAAGTGTGGTGAGGGAAAAAATTAATGGCAGCTTTATTAGGTTGAAAACCCTACCCACCAACTACTTGATAGCATTGTTCTCCAAACAGTTGACTTATTTGTTGGTAACGATATTGCAGGCGGCAGTGATTTTCTCCATCGGTATTTGGCTGTTCTCCTACATAGGATTGCCCAAATTGAATGTGCCCGATATATGGGGTGTTTTTGTGGTAACGGTGATGTGCGGCTGGTGTGCCGTAAGTTATGCCATTATGATTGGCGTGTTTGCACAAACGCAGGAACAGGCCAATGGCATTGGTGCAGTGTCCATTGTATTGATGGCTGCCTTGGGCGGATTGCTGGTGCCTGCTTTTGCCATGCCTTCCTCATTCCAGTTCATCATCAAACTGTCGCCGCTCCATTGGTGCCTAGAAGCTTACTATGGATTGTTTTTGGAAGGTGGGAAGTTGAAGGATGTTATCCTAAATATTTTGCCATTATTAGGCATTACTATTTTATTTCAGCTAATTTCATTGTACGGATTGAAAAGAAAAAAATTGATTTGATATAACTTACTATGGATACAATAGAACTAAAGCAGCAACTAAAAAAACAGATTGTTCAATTCCTGAACCTTACATCTGTAAACCCTGAAGACATCAAGGATGATGAACCTTTGTTTGGCGAAGGTCTGGGGCTTGATTCAATTGATTCGATAGAACTGATTGTTCTATTGAGCCGGGAATATGGAATCACCATTCAGGACCCAAAAGAAGGCCGCAAAATTTTGGTGGACATCAACACGATGGTTGATTACATAGAAAAGAACAGATCAAAATAAAACCCTTTTCTTTGGACAGGATAGTTGTAACTGGTATGGGGATTATTAGTGCCATTGGGAATTCCGTGGCTGAAAACCTCTCTTCATTGCAGCAGGGAAAATGCGGTATTGGGCCATTGGAAATGTTCCAGTCAACATTTTCGGGCAAACTTCCTGTTGGCGAAATAAAAATCAGTAACGAGGCATTAAAGCAGCAACTGGATGCCGATGAACAGGGCATTATCCGTGGCAGTTTATTGGCACTGCATGCAGTGGAAGAAGCCATTGCTTCAAGCGGGTTAACTGCTGAACAGCTCTCTTCATTTGATACGGCATTGATTGGTGCAAACACGGTAGGTGGCATGTGCCAAACCGATGAAATGTACCATGATTCAAAAGTGGGCCTGCAGGGTTCGGAGTTTATTTCCTCCTATGACCATAGCGTTACCAATATGTATTTGCAGAAGCGTTTTGCAATCAATGGGCCTATTGATACCATCAATACTGCCTGTTCTTCTTCCGCGAATGCTATCATGTACGGAGCAAGGTTGATAAAGTCAGGCAGGGCCAAAAGGGCAATTGTGGGTGGTGTGGACAGCCTTGCAAAGTTTACCATTAATGGTTTCAATGCACTGCATATTCTTTCTCCCGATATATGTACACCTTTTGATGAGGCAAGAAAGGGGTTGAACCTTGGTGAGGGTGCTGCATTCCTTGTGTTGGAAAGGGAGCAGGATGCTGCTGGTAAAAAAATATATGCCTATTTAAGTGGCTATGCCAATTCAACGGATGCCTTCCACTCCTCGTCATTGTCTGATGATGGCATTGGGCCTTACAAAGCCATGAGTGATGCTTTGGTGGCTGCAAAGCTTCAGCCATCGCAAATTGATTTCATCAATGCACATGGTACGGGCACAGAAAATAATGACAGGACAGAAAGCATTGCCATGCTCCGTTTGTTTGGGACAGTGCCGCCCTTTGCATCCACCAAGGGCAATACTGGCCACACGTTGGGGGCTGCTGCTGCCATTGAATCCATATATGCCATTTTGAATTTGACGGGGCAGGAGTTGTTTCAGGGGCTCCATTTTAAAACCCCAATTGATGGTGCGGGATTGAAACCTGTTCAATCATATCAACAAATGCCATTAACGCATGTCATGTCCAACTCATTTGGTTTTGGTGGCAATTGTTCATCCTTGATATTCTCCAAAGCCTAGACCCATGTTCTATATTCATCAAGCTTCTTGCATCTCTCCCCAGCAAACTTTTAATGAGATTGATATAGATATGCTGTACAAGCCAGTTGAAAAAAGGCTATTGGCCATTGAACCTGTTATGGAAGGTGTTCCCGCAAGTATATTGAGGAGAATGAGCAAGGTGGTTAGGATGGGTATTGCTACTGCCATGCAGGTGCTTAAGGATAAACCCAAGCCCGATGGTATCATTATAGGCACTGCCAACAGTGGGCAGGAAGATTGCGTAAAATTCCTCAACCAAATTATCGAGTACAATGAAGGGTTATTAACCCCACTGAATTTTGTGCAGAGCACACCCAATGCCGTTGCTGCACAAATAAGCCTACTTACCAAAAATCATGGGTATAATATTACCCACCTGCATTTGGGGCTGGCATTTGAACTGGCCATGATAGATGCCGATATGATGCTGGAAGAAAACGAAGGGCACAGTTACCTACTTGGTGCTATTGATGATATATCTTCCTACAATTTTCTCTTTGAAGAAAAGAATGGCTACCATAAAGAGGGAAATATTTCCAATAAGGATTTATATAAAACGGATTCGCCCGGTAGCATCATGGGCGAGGCAGCCAGTATGTTTTTGGTAAATGGGAATAGCAATGGTGCCATTGCAAAAGTGCTGGGAGTGGAAACTTTGCATACAGCGGATGAAACAACCGTAAAGGAAAAAATGCACTTGTTTGTTGGGAAATATTTGCCTGTTGGTGAACAAATTGATTTGTTATTGACAGGTGAAAATGGCGATAGCAGGTTCCTGAAATACTATTCAGTTTGTGAGTCATTGATGCTGGAAGAAGTAAGTGTAGCAAGGTTTAAGCATATGAGCGGTGAATTTCCCACTGCTGCTGGAATGGGGCTTTGGCTTGCCTGTGAAATATTGCAGAAGCAAAGTCTTCCTGTGCATATGGTTAAAAAAGATACTGATAAAAAGCACTACAAAAACATACTCATCTATAACACTTACAAAGGTGAGCAGCATAGCATCATACTAGTTGCTGGGCATTAACATGATTATTTATCCTCCCACTTTCCCATACAGTGCAGTAATCCATCTTCTTGGCAGGAACCTTATAATGGAAGAAGATATTTTGGCCAATGTGCCGGGAACGATAACCAGCTTTTCATTTAGCGTTTCTTGAACAGCAATTTCGCCAACCCTATGCGGGCTTACTGCCATCTGCTTTCCAAACCAGCCCAATTTCTTTTTTGTGTCTGCTTCAATCTCCGGTTTAGTAAAAACGGGACCGGGGCAGAGTACGCTGACACTGATATTTTTTTCCTTTAATTGGTAACGTAAGGCATAACTAAAAAATATAACCGCAGACTTGGTTGCTGAATACATGTTCTTTATAGGTATGGGAGCAAAGCCAGCCATGCTGCCCACATTCAAGATATAGGAAGGGGAATTTTTTTCCAACAAGGGCAATAGCGTAAGGCTAAGTGCCATACAGGATTCAATATTCAAATTGACCATATAACGGAGTGAATCGAGCGATAGGCTTAAATAGTCCTTTGTGCCACCAATACCCGCCACATTGCAGAGCATTTTTAAAGGGATATTTTTATCCGTGCACCATTTTGCAATGTCGGTTGCAGCTTCTTTTTTACTTAGGTCATACTGCAAAATTTCCACATGCACATTGTAGGCAGTTTCCAATTTGTTTTTTGCTGCAACCAAACTGTCCTTATGTCTTGCAATCAGGATTAGGTTGTAATCCCTTCTTGCAAGGGCTTCCGCAATGGCATAGCCTATGCCCTTGCTACCTCCGGCCACAAGGGCATAAGGATTGGTATTGATTGAATCATTTGTAGCAGAAGGAAAGTCCTGAACAGTTACCGGAGCTTTAGCGGGAACGTATATATGTTTGGCATAACTGTTTATCAAACAGAAAAAGGCAATGAAAAACAAAGCAGTTTTTTTCATAACATTGAATTGGCAATGAAGTGTGCTTACTGCAAGTATCTATTTCCGTACCATTTTTATATTGCCTTTGAAGTGGCCATGTTCTCTGATTCATTGCGCCTTTTCCTGTCTTCCATTTTTTGATGCAGCCAATCGGGCCATGTACTGCTGTCCTCTGCATCATATATCCTCACCTGCTGGGATTCGTCCGGTTTCAGTAAATCGTCCTCCTTGCAATTGAGAATTATGGCAGCCGTTTTCAAGCCAGAGTAAGCAGAGCCTGCAACACCATGTGCCATTATGCTTGCACCGCACATGTAGAGGTTCTCAATTTCGGTTTTGGCATTGAAAGAAAAAGGGCCGGTTTGCAAAAGCTTTTTCTCCGTGCCGTACACATTTCCATTGGTTGACTTAATATAGAACTCATTGGTAAATGGTGTGCCCAGTTCAATCGTTACCACATTTTTTTCAATGCCCGGCACCACGTGCTCAAGTGTGTTCAGCACCCTGCGGCAAAGGCGTTGCTTTAAATTTTTGTATTCCTCGGAATGCTTGTCTGTATTGTTAAGTTCCGTTTTGAAAGTATCATAGTCAATAAATGTAACCACTTCCACAGTGTGGTGCTGGCCATTGTAGCTGGAAGGGTCTTTCAATGAAGAGCAGCTGATGAAGATCCCGGTAAACTCATCCTTATCGGGAGCGTCAATTACTTTAATGTTTTCATGCAGTTCATCCATTTCCCTATCGGGCATCATCCATATATTTCCTGAGTCTAATCCTGCATTGCGTAAGTCCATATCCACCACCAAAAAAAACGTCAGGGAAGTAACGGAGTATTTGGTCTTTGCCAGTTTTGCCTGTAGCTTTTTACTCAGGTTTTCTTTCCCTACCAAATTGAAAGTGGCTGTTGGGTCTGTGTTTGATATGATTTTTTTTGCCTTTAGTATTTCACCATTCTCCAATTCAACACCAATGGCAGTGTGTTTATGCTTGCCGTCTTTCTGTTCCAGCAATATCCTCTTTACGCCTTGCCCTGTTCTTACATCACTGCCATGCTGTTTGATGGATTTTGTCATGGCTTTTACAATTGCGGCACCTCCTCCCATTGGATAATAGCCCCCCTGAAAATAATGGGCCATCATGGCACAATGCAAGGGAAAGCTTGATTTGCCGGGTGCCATTCCATGATTACCACATTGTATGTTGATGATTTTTTGTAATAAAGGATCTTTTATATGCCAACCAACAACCCTCTTTAAACTGAATAAGCCATATTTCCCCAAATGCCTTGTTCTATAGGCAATGGTAAGGTTGTCCCAAAAGCCCTTCATTTTTGGAATAAGGTATATTTCGTCACTCACTTTTCGTACAAGGTCCAAATACTTTCTAAGTCCTTTTCTTTCTTTGGGAAACCTTTCGGCCAATGATTGGTAGAGTTGATCAAAATCACCCGGAAAATCAATGCGTTCATTGCCTATCCAGCAATGCTCATAGGCTTTTGCATTCATCCTGAAAAAAACAAGGTCATTGGCAATGCCAAGACTTTCGTACAGTGCACTTGTTGATTGTCCCTTTTCCAATAAACCAATATAATGGACGCCCGGGCTGAACCTGTGCCCATCAATATAGAAGCTGTGGCACCATCCACCCGGTACATAGTGCTGCTCAATAACAGCCACTTTTTGGCCGGCTTTTGCAAGACATAGTGCTGCAGTCAATCCACCTGACCCCGAACCTATAATGATGCAGTCATATTCTTTCATAAAGTGGATTATTTTAGTATAGCAACAATAGTCATAAAATTCTGGAAAATCTATTTTCCCTATTTCAGGCAGTGACTCAGTTTGAAAAATCGGGATGTCAGCCAGGACCCAGTTGAAGGCGATTTGTATGGTAATCCTAATTCGGTTTCGACAAGCAACCTAACAATAATTCAAACTGAAGTTATTACCCTATTTGAGCTAAATAAGGTGCAAGGTTTGCTTGAAAAATAAATCATAACTTAATTTTATGCCATTGTGTGGAATGATTAACTAATTTCCATCGGTAATTAGCGTTATGAAAAAATTGATTGTCCTCTTTTCCATTACATTGCTACTCGTAGCTTCCACAGCTTTCATTAATCGGTTCAATGATGATGGCGACAAACCAACGCCCATTCCATCAAGCAAGCAGAGGGCCGGGGATTCAGCCAAAGGCTATAACTATCTTATAACTGGAGATTTTTTGAAGAGCGGGGTGCCTTATGCTGCCTTCACCCTAATGATGGGCAAGGACAAAACAAATTACCTGCAACGCACTGGCAAGAACGCCAACGTTGGCCATGACTACAATGTGGTAACCACTGCTGATGGTGTGGATATTGTGATACCAACATGCTTGCAGTGCCATGCACAGGTATTTAATGATTCGTTATATGTAGGGCTTGGCAACAGCTTAATGGATTTTACGGATGTGGAAAGCAAGAAGGGCATGGCAACAAATGCAGGCGTGAAAGCTATGCAGGTTTTTTCGCCAAAACAGTACAATGCAGCAAAGGCAATGCTCAAATCTTTTGAACTGATTTATCCAAAACTGGAAACGCAGGTTCGTGGTGTGAACAGTGCGGACAGGTTAGCGGCAGTATTGGTGGCACATAGAAATCCTGAAACCCTGATTTGGAGCGATGAGCCTTTGCTGACCATACCTGATGATGCCATTCCTACAGATGTGCCTGCATGGTGGATGATGAAGAAGAAAAATGCCATGTTCTACAATGGTTTCGGCCGTGGTGATTTTGGAAGGTTCCTTATGCTGAGCAATATACTCACAGTAAAGGACACGGCGGAAGCTGCAGAAGTTTATACCCATTTTGGTGATGTGCTGGCCTTTATCAAATCAATCAAAGCACCCAAATATCCTTATCCAGTCAACAATGAATATGTAAAGGAAGGCGAAACCATTTTTATGGATAATTGCAGCAAATGCCATGGTACTTATGGTGCCAATGAAACTTACCCCAACCTGCTTGTTCCTGAAAACATTATCCAGACCGATTCCATGTTGTTCAAGGCGAATTACCAAAACCCCCAGTTTATAGAATGGTTCAACAAAAGCTGGTTTGCCAAAGGTGAATTTGCGGCGAGGTTGGAGCCAAGCAGTGGCTATGTTGCACCGCCCTTGGATGGGGTGTGGATTACCGCACCTTACCTGCACAACGGTTCAGTACCTACATTGGAAGCTGTGCTCAACAGTAAAATCCGTCCAACTTATTGGAGCAGGAGCTTTGACAACAAAGATTACAATTATGCAAACCCTGGCTGGAACTATAAAGTGGAAACAGGACCTAATGGCAAGAAAAATTACAATACCACTTTACCGGGTTACGGAAATTATGGCCACTATTTCGGCGACAAACTTTCCAATGATGAAAGAAAAAAGTTGATAGAGTATTTGAAGACCTTGTAGTGGGAAATCATCATATTACTAGCCCCTTTGAAGTTTTAATATTATTCTCTAGTGGCAGCTTTCATTCTTAACCATTACAAAAAAGAAAGTATTTCTTTCACTGTTGCACGTTTGGTATAATCCATATCAAAATGCCTGTACACAATTTTCCCTTCTTTGTTAATTATAAATACTGCTGGTACAGGAAGGTTAGCCCCATTGCTACCATTGGCTTGGTCAAAATCGATACCGTATTTTTTATAGGCAGTAACCGTTTTTTCATCTACAGCAAAAGCCACCTCATAACGCTTCATAATTTTCAAGCCGTAATCATGCAGAATGGGGAAACTAGCTTTTGTTTTCTCAATGGTCTTTGAAATATTTTCTTCTTTTTCTGCTGTTATGCACAGCACTGTTGCTCCCTTTGCAGTGACTAATGACAAAGAATCCTCTAGGCGTTTCAATTGCCTATTGCAGTAAGGGCACCATTGTCCACGATAAAAAACCAATACGACTGCCCCGTTTCTCAACTCTTCAGACAAGGTTGTTTTTTTGCCGGATTGGTTCAATGCTGTAAAGTCTGGAGCCTTGTCATTGACATTCAGCCCTTTTGGTTGTTCCTGTGCAGAAAGGGCAATAGCGTTTATCAGTACAAGTGCAGCAACTAATATTTTCTTCATTGGTAGTTATTTTGGTTGACAAAAATTATTTTCAAGTGCGTCTATACGTTGCTTTAATAACAGCCTTACAAAAGGAGTAGATTAAATTATCCGTTTTTATCAACCCGAATGAACCAGCAAAGCGTTAATTGGATTTAATTTGCAAGATTAATATGAGTAACCTCTCTTCCTTCAACCCCAATGAATGGGTAAATAAATATGCAGATGCCCTGTATGCCTATACCGTTGTTAGGGTTAACGATAGTGGGCTAGCGGAGGATATTGTTCAGAACACCTTCCTGAGTGCATGGAAGGCGAGGGACACATATCAAGGGCAAGCATCAGAGAAAAATTGGTTGTACACTATTTGTAAAAACAAAATCATTGACCATTACCGCAAGCAATCAAAAAGCATAGTCCAATTGTCCAATAAGGAAGAGGACTTGTATTTTGATGAAGTGGAACATTGGACACCATCAACCAGACCAAACGAATGGGGCATCAATTATGACCAGCCCGTTGAGACAAAAGAGTTTTATTCCATCTTGGATAAATGCAAACAGAAACTGAAAGATATTCAGCAAGCTGTTTTTGTAATGAAGTACATGGAAGACCTGGACGCTGATGAAATTTGTAAGGCATTGAACATAACACCGTCAAACTATTGGGTCCTCATACATAGGGCAAAGCTGCACCTGCGGAAATGCCTTGAAAAAAACTGGGTAAACATAAATTGATACATTGAAAAAACTGTTGAACATAAGTTGCACAAGGGCCACCCTGCTTATCTCCAAAAAAGAGGGCGGCAAGTTGGTCTTTCTTGAAAAAATACAATTGCGTTTGCATTTGGGTATATGCAGCATGTGCCGTTTGTTTGAAAAGCAAACTGCCTTTATTGTTGCCAATGCAAAAAATGCACATATCCATTCGGGTGCCTGCCTTACCAATGAGCAAAAAGAAAAAATCAAAAATTTGTTGAAAGAAGATTAAGTCCTTTCGTAGTTGAAACAAAAATTGGTTTTGTAGAAATAACTTACTTAGTTTTACTCCATCATTGCTTGCTTCCTCTGTTGAAGGTGCGTTCTGCACCTGATAATTTTATTTATAAAATAATTATTCTGCTATGAGGAAGTTTCTACTATTATTCTTGCTTTTGTCTGCAATCTTTCAATCTAAACATTCCTTCGGTCAAGCAATTGGTGATTACAGTTCTAACGGAAGCGGTACATGGGGTACTGGCTATGTTTGGTTAAAGTGCGTAGCAGCCGGTACCTGGGCAGGTGCTACCACTACCACTACGCAACCAGGAACAAATACATCCGTTAGTGTTTATATAAGGAATGCTGATATAATCAAAGTGTCGCAATCGGTTAGTGCAACTGTTAATTGCAAGAACCTGAACGTAGAGAGCAATGCTACACTTACGCTAGGGGATAACGGCACTTTAGTGACACTTAATTGTTACGGCAATATCAAAGTTGATGCTACTGCTACCATCAATTCCAGTTCTACGGCTACTGTTCAAAATTTGATTAATATGTTGGCACCGGGTGCAGTGGCAGACATACTGGTTAATGGCAACTTTGGCGATAACAATTCGCTGCATTTAATAAATATCTATCCAAAGATTGCCAACCTTCTGCTCACTTATAAGACTTCCATTGCAAGCCCTCCAACCATGTACGTTAACCTTATAAAACCACAATTCGCAGGTACAACAACCGTATTCCAAAGGGACGTTACCATAACAAGCTCAAGCGTGGCATTGGGTTTTGCAAATGCCTCTAGCACCGGATACGATAATACCACTTATACAATTGACGCAGGAAAAACCGTGATACTAACTACTGGCAGTGTAGCCCTTACTACTAGTGCAGTTACCGGGCCAGGTGTTGGCGGGGGCAGCAACAATGCAACAATGAACATTAATGGTACTTTGAGTATTGGTAACAATCTCAGCATAAAAAACATTGCGGGAAATATATTCAATATGAATATTGGTAGCACTGGTACATTAACAGTGGCAAAGCAATTCAATGTGCCTTCTGGAGCTGGAACGGTAAATATAACAGTTAATGCTGGAGGCAATGTGAACTTTACTGGTACTGCAGATTCTTGCAACCTGAATCCTGCCGCAGTAAATGTTACGATGAACGGAACATGGGATTTCTCCAACACTTTGTCTACAGCAAATTCAAGAGGTTTGGGCACAGCTTCGGTAAACGGTAAGCTTATTTTTCCGGACAATAATTTCCCCTCATCTGGAATTACATTGAACACTGGTTCAACAGTTGAATACCAAGGGGCAACTGCCTACAATTTACCAGCTTCTCCTGCAACCTATTCAAACCTTACCATTAATAATATAGTAGGAAACACGTTAAGTGCAGCTACCATAGTAAACGGCATTTTGACTGTAACTGCAGGTATGTTAACTACAGATGCAAATGATTTGACATTGGGTGCTGCTGCATCAGCTTCATTGGAAGCTGGAACAGTGCTTAGCATAAGTGGTGGCACTACAAATTTTGCAGGCAGGCCAGTAATACTTAAATCAAGTACCACTGGTACTGCTAGCATCGCAAACATAACGGGTACATTGAATGGGGCAAGCAATGTTACACTTCAACGCTATGTTCCGGGAGGCAAAAGGGCATTCCGTTTCTTCGCACATCCTTTCACCAATACGTTGAATTTAAATTCCCTGACAGATAATATTTTGGTTACTGGAGCACCGGGAACTGGCTTCACGGCTTCAGGTACAAATAACCCAAGTGCATTCTGGTACAATCCAGCTACTGGAACGGAAAACAGTACAAACGATATTGGTTGGACTGCATTTACCACAACTGATGGAACAGATGTAGGCAATGGATGGGGCCAGTACAAAGGTTTGCGTGTGCTGGTTAGGGGAAACATTGCAGATGGCCTTTCTCCTGTTACTCCCTCAGCTGTAACAGTGGATGCGACTGGACAATTGAATATTGGTACACAAGTAATTCCTATAATTAAAGGAACAAACAGTGGGTTCAATTTTATAGGAAATCCGTTTGCTTCAAATATTGACCTTGATGTAACCGGTGGCAATGTGGTATTGGGCAGCAATGTAGTTTCCAATTACTATGTGTGGGACATGACTGTTGGTTTAAAAGGTGGTTGGGATAACCGCTCTTTCAATACAAGTTATATACTACCATCCTTTGCAGGCTTTATCGTGAAGACAACAGCCAATGATAATATTACCATTGCGGAAACTGCGAAAACTGCGACTGCTGCAACTGGTACATTATACAGGGCAAACGGCACCAAACCAAGCATGGTTCGTTTGTGGGTGAAAGGAAACGGTATCAATTGGGACAAATTTGAACTGTACTATAATAGTGGATCAAAACTTGAAGAAGATAAAAATGATGGCGTAAAATTTTTGAATAGTGAAGTGAATTTTTATAGTAGGGTAAATGGCAGCAAAAACTATTCAATAGATTCAAGGCCATTTATAAAGGATGGTATTATTCCAATGGGCTTCACCAGTGCCGCCCAGCAGACTTATGCCATTGTGGCCAGCGATTACAGTTTGCCTTCAAATGTGGAATTGTACTTAAAGGATAAATTCCTTGGTACGGAAACAAAAATTGAAGAAGGAACAGTATATACTTTTAATGTAACTTCCAATGCGGCAAGCCAAGGCAATGAAAGATTTGAGTTGGTGCAAAAGCAAATTGCTCCCTTGCCAATAGTAGCTGCTACTGCATTCAGTGTTAAGCTAAGCCCAAATCCTGCAACGGATATGGTGAAAATATCTTTCAGCAATGAGGATGAAACAAGTACACAAATCATCATCACTGATGCGGTTGGTAAACTGGTAAAGACTGTTGAGGTTGGTAATGTACAATCGGGTCAAATCAGCATCAGTATTAAATCCTTGGCCAAAGGAACCTACTATGTAACATTAAACAATGGCAAGGAAAGGAAAACAGAAAAACTAATAATACAATAGTGGCTTGCCCAACTTCTTCAACATTTTAAACAATCAATCATGAAACTGAAAATATCAACCATACAGATTCTTGTATTACTTGCCGTGATGTTCCTTCCCTCCACACTGCATGCCCAGCCGGGTTTTGGGGATGATGTGGATGATGTGCCGATAGATGGTGGCATCTCCCTACTTGTAGCTGCTGGGGTAGGCTATGGTGCAAAGAAGCTGAAAGAGAAAAGAAAAAAATAAAAGACCGTAATACCTATTATACCCTAGAAAACGAAATCCCCATTGGTTAACTTGCCAGTGGGGTTTTTAGTAATTGCATTATGCTTCCAATAAGGGTTGGTGGCAGCTATTTTTTATGATGGTTGCTTGCAAAACTGATTTTCTTATATTCGTTTTTAATGGGTTGATTGCCTACCGTAATTTTTTATCAACGAAGTGCCTGCTATTAATAATGAAAGAAAAACTGCTACTTCTTTTTGTTTTATTGTTTGCCAAAAACTTACTTTCCCAAAATACCATTGGCATTCCTATCATCATCAACCACACTAAGCAGGACTACCATGCAGGTGGTGCCAATTGGGATGTGAAGCAAGGCAGAAATGGCATCATGTACTTTGCCAATAATGATGGACTGTTAACTTATGACGGCAGCTTCTGGCGTTTGTACCAGCTTCCCAATAAAATTATCGTACGCTCATTGGCCATTGGCAGCGATGACAAAATATACATTGGAAGCCAAGAAGAGTTTGGCTTTTTCTCTTCCAATAAAAAAGGGGAACTAGAATATACTTCACTTAAAAAATTGATTCCAAAAGATGACAAGGATTTCTCCGATGTATGGCATATCAGGATTTTCAATGGCGATGTTTTTTTCCTTTCCAACAAAAAAATATTTCAGTTGGCAAATGGAAAAATCATTGTCCATAAATCAGCCAATAAATGGCGTTTTCTAACTGTTGCCAATAATGACCTGTTTGCCAATGACTATGAAGGTCATTTCTTCTGTTTGAAAAATAGTCAGTGGCAATTGGTTACCAGTAGCCAATCTTTGCCCAGTCAAGTGGATATAAGAACGGTTCTGCCAATTGGAAAGGATAGTCTTTTGATTGCCACTTTCAAGGATGGACTTTTTATTTTGAACAATGGCCTGTTATCCAAATTCCAGTCAGCCTCCATTAATGCCGTTGTTTCCCAAAATATTGCTGGTGCTGCATTTGTAGCCAATGACGGGATAGCCATTATTACCAATCTTGGTGGCTGCATAATCGTAAACAAGAAAGGGGAATTTATACAAAGCCTTACCAAGCGTGAAGGGCTGCAGAACAATAATATACTCTGCATGCTGCTGGATAAAAGCAATAACCTTTGGCTTGGTACTGATAATGGTGTCGACATGATTGCCTACAACAACTCCATCAAATGTATTTTCCCTGAAAAAGAAGACAAAAATGCTGGATATGCATCCTGTATTTACCAGAACAGTTTGTACTTGGGTGTTTCCACAGGACTGTACTATGTGCCATTGGACAATAGCAAAGACCTGAGCTTTGCCAAAGGCACTTTTAGTTTCATTGAAAAAACCAAGGGAAAACTTTGGAACCTGAATGAAGTAAATGGAAAGCTCTTAATGGCACATACCAATGGTGCCTATATAATTGATAAAGGAACAGCTGATTTATTGGACGGAAGCACAGGTTTCTGGACGTTCCAGCCATTGGGCGAGGAACGGCCAAATACAATGATGGCAGGTACTTATGACGGCATACATTTTTACAATTACACCAATGGCAATTTTATCAATGAAGACAAGTTGGTGAAATTTGAGTCCTCCAAATTCATTGCAGCAGATGATGGGGCAATCTGGATTGCCCATTCCTATAAAGGACTGTTCAAAGTAAGTTTCAATGAAAGGGATGAACCTGTTGCAACTGCTTATAAAGACAGCAGGAAAATATTGTCAGCCAATCATAACCATTTGTACAAGATAAAAAACAGAGTCATTGTAACCAGTGACAATGGCATTTTTGAATATGACAAACAGCAGAAGGATTTTGTAAAATCAGCTTACTATGAAAAACTGTTTGAAGGGAGTATTGTAAGCTTTCTTAAAGAGGATCAATATGGAAATACTTGGTTCTGCAAGGATAAAAAAATTGGTGTCATTGATATTTCCAATGGCAAACCAAGAACCATTTATATTCCTGAACTGAACGATAGGATTACTACATGGGGTAATGAACACATTAACGTTGTGGACAGCAACAACGTTTTTATTGCTGCAGAAAAAGGCTTCTTCCATTTAAACTATGCAGCTTACAGAAGCAACAAGTATCCTTTGGAAGTTTTGATAAGAACGGTAAAATCAACCACCTTACCTGATGGGCTGCTCTTTGGTGGTCATGCTAATGAACAAACAAATAAAGTCAAACCTGAAATAAAGTACCAAGGCAATTCATTCCATTTTGAGTTTTCTTCCACCTTATTTGCCCAGCAGCAAAACACTGTTTACAGTTTTAGACTGAAAGGCTTCGATAAAGCTTGGTCAGCTTGGGGAACAAAAACAGAAAAGGACTATACCAATTTGCCAGCAGGTAATTATGTATTTGAAGTGAAGTGCAGGAACAGTATAGACAATGAATCGAACGTATCAAGTTACAGCTTCACTATTCTTCCTCCATGGTACCGAACTTATTGGGCGTATTTTGTTTATGGTATAATTTTTTGCGGCATGGTGTACCTTGTACATAGGAGGCAATTGGCAAAGTACAAACGTTTGCAACAGCTGAAATTGCAGGAACAGCAAAGGCTATATGATGAGGAACAGAAACAATTGCAGTTCCAGCACCAATTGGAACTGGAGAAAAATGAAAAGGAAATCATCCGTTTAAAGAATGAGAACCTGCAAGCAGAAATTGAACAGAAAAACTTGGAAGAAGAACAGCAGCGTTTGCAGTTCCAGCATCAACTGGAACTGGAAAAAAACGAGAAGCAAATCATCAATCTTACCAATGCCAAACTGCAAACTGATATTGCCTTAAAGAATACCGAACTGGCATCCAGTGCCATGCACCTCGTTCAAAAAGGGGAATTGTTGAATACCATCAAGGATGAGCTGCTCCGCTTAAAAAACAGTTCAGAAATGGAGCGTGATTCAAAGGACTTTAAAAAAGTCATCAAGATTATCGATAGCCAATTGGACACTGACCATGAGTGGGAACAGTTTGCAGTCCACTTTGACAGTGTGCATACCAACTACCTCAAACATTTAAAGGATAGGTTTCCTGAACTCACTGCATCTGATTTAAAAATCTGTGCTTACTTAAGGTTAAGCCTTACCTCCAAAGAAATCGCTCAGCTCATGAACATCTCCATAAGAGGAGTGGAGACCAGCAGGTACAGGCTTCGTAAAAAATTTGCACTAGTTAATGAAGTGAGCCTGTTTGATTTTTTGTTGACGATTGAATAACTGAAAGTGACTAATCGAATGAAAGAAAGTCGCAATTCAAGTAGTCAATATTTGCTTCGCAAACATGACGTTAATGAACAGGGTTTAACCGCCAAGACACAAAGGCACAAAGCTGAATGCGGCTTCGCGACATTGTTTTAACCGGGAAGTAAGGAAGAAGGGAAGTTAGAAAGCACACCTTACCGTCTTCCTTACTTTCCGGTTAACATTCAAAAAGGAAAGCGAAGCTTTCTTTCACTCAAAGCCAGTTTAATAAAATTACTTTTTCCTGCTTTTCAACAGTGCTTCCAAGTAATAATAATCTGCATAATTAATAGGCACGTCAATTTCGCTTTTGGATGGCTTATGTCCTGTGCTGTGCATAACAATGAAACCCTTGTTCTCACCAATAGGAGAGCGGTAGCTTTTCGTTAGGCTTTTCAAAATTTTGCTGGCAAAGGCCTTGTATTTTTTTGCTTGCTTACTATAGCCAGCTAATTCGTACAGTGCAGATGCTGTGATGGCTGCAGCAGATGCATCCCTAGGTTGAGTCGCTTTGTCCGTGGCATTGTAGTCCCAATAAGGAATCGCATCTTCAGGAAGGTTGGAATCGTTCATAATGAATTGGGCAATCTTATCTGCCTGTTCCAAATATTTTTTATCCTTTGTAAAACGGTAGCAAACAGTATAACCATACAAGCCCCAAGCTTGCCCTCTTGCCCAAGAAGATGAATCAGCAAAACCTTGCACGGTTTGTTTGCCACGGGGCAGGCCCGTAACCGTATCATAGTCCACTAAATGATAGGAACTGTTATTGCTCCTGAAATGGTTCTTCAATGTCGTGTTGGCATGTGTCACGGCAATATTGTAATAAGTGGAATCACCGGAATAAACGGTTGCTGCAAATAATAATTCAAGGTTCATCATATTATCTACAATAACAGGAAACTGCCAGTTCTGCCTAACAAAATCCCATGACTTAATGGAGCCAATTTTTTTGTTGAAACGTTTAGTGAGTGTTTTGGCTGATTGAATAATTACTTCTTTGTAGGCTTCGCTATTTGTTAATCTATAGCCTTGCCCATAGCTGCAAAATATTTTGAAACCCATATCATGTGTGCCAGCGTTGAACTTTTCCTTGTCCAATAAAACGGTGAAACTGTCTGCCTTGTTTTTCCAATAATTGTCTTTTGTGAACTCGTACAGGAACCACATTTGACCGGGGAAAAAACCGGAAGTCCAGTCTTTGGAAGGAATCAACTTCAGCTTTCCATCTTCAAAAGTTCTTGGTACAACAAGCTCCGCTTTCCCATCCCTTGCTGCAGGGATATTTGAAATCATAACGTTGGTTTGTGCCGCTGCATCCTTAAAAATATGCTTGAGGTTGGGCTTCTGTGCATTTGTTGCTGTGGCTGCCAAAGCAAGCAAACTGATGCCGATTAATTTCAAATTCATAGTGGGTATTTATCTTTCTAAAAGTCTGTTTCGTGCCTATTTCTTTATTGTTTTCAAACGCTCCGTTAATTGTGCAATGAACAATGAATGGGGACGTACCCCATAGTATTTGGTATTGTTCCATTCAGTTTGTGGCCTTCCCTTCAAGCGGCCTTCATATCGTTCAGCCCTCAAATTGACTACATAATTGATTCCGGAAACATAGGGATTTTGAATGGCTGCCTTTGATGCCGTGCAGTTCCAAACAACTTGTGTAACACCTACCCATCCATGACCAGTTCCCCAATTGCCCCTATCCTGAATATTGATTTCTCCATCAGTATCAATATTGTCATACAATGTACCTGTTGCCCAACGGTGGTGTGGACCAATATCTGCATGCGTTTTTTCTGCCTTGCAGTTATAGAAAACATTGGGGCCACAAACCTTTGCCCCAGTTACGTAATCATGCCTGCCTTCCAATGCAAAAGAGTTCATCACCAAATTCTGCTGCCCGTCATTATTGAATGAATACCTCCTGCCACCGGTAACTTGTGATTTTGCATCCAAGCATTTGCAACTATCAACCGTAATGTTTTTTGCTTGGCCACCAAGGTTCACGCAGGAATAGCCAAAATATTTTGAAGTAACATGCTTCACCCACCCATTTTCAATTCTATTTAATTGGACAGCATTCCAACCATGGGCTTCATCTTCATCGCCATTGTATTCGGATTCGCAGTAAATATTTTCAACACCCACATTTGCTATCCTTCCATCAAAACTGTATTTGTAAATTTCACCCCCGCCATATTGTTCTTCCATGGCCATGACTATGGGGTTGTCAATAAAAATTTTATTGCCATCAATCTTGGTGATTTCCCTTTCAAACAAAAGATTGAAATCCTTTGCTTCCCATTGTACGGTTTCCCTGTCACCCCTGCTTTCAATTTGGTCCATCTTCAAATCACTGATCCATTGCTGCGTGCCGGGGCGATAGACAATAATTCTATCCCCAAGCTTGTATTCCTTGGAAGAAGCAACAGAAAATGATTTGGTACCAACCGGTACATATTTATTCTCAATTTTTGTCCTGCTGTTTTTTATTTCCTTAATACTGCCAGCACCATTTACAAAAATCAGGCTGCGTTGACCCTTGCCCACAGCCACCAGCTTTGTTTCTTCTCCTTCTCCACGCAGTACAATACCGCTTGCTGATATTTTAATTGTGCCTGCAATACGGTAAGTGCCCTTCGTTAAAAGAATGGTGCCACGGAATCCATCCGTACTCACTGGTCCTTTGGACAGTTCATCAATAGCAGATTGAATGATTAGTTCCGCATTTTCCGAAGGTTCAATTGTTTTTACAACTGAAACAATTGGAATGTTTTTAAGTCCATGATAATAACCCACTTTACTAAAGTCAGGAATGGTATTGCCTTGTGCATCTGGTATATATTGCAATGCACCATCTTTCTGTTGCGTTACATATTTTGATTGCCACAGCGATTGTGCAAATGATTGTACTGTTGCAATCGTCATCAATAAGCAACAAATAATTTTTATGCTGTAATTACCCATACTTTATTTTTATAGTTGAAGAAAAGTTGTTGGCAATCCTGCTGATTGAACACTGATAACACTCTTCCCTTTTTTCAAATCAACTTTAATAATTGCCCTACCATTGGATACTTCCAATACTCTCGAACCAGATGCTGTGCCTTGTTCTGCTATCAATTTGCCATCACCTGTAATGCCAAAACGGATTTCATTAATGGCATCAAGGCAAAGAACGTTTTTATCATCCAATGTTTTTACCTCAATAGTTGCAATGCCATTTTCTTCCTTTATTTTTTTGATGGACAGGGTAGAAGGCTTGCCCCATTTTTCTGTCTGGTAAACAAAGGAAATTCCGTCTTCCACTTTCAACTTGTTATTTTGTGCAACCACCTTAACGGAGTTTGTTCCTTTTTTGAAAGCAACATTCCAACGCAAGCCAGCGGCAGGAAAATCCTGGCTGTTCCTTTTCTTCATGCCATGACTTTTGCCATTCACAAATAGTTCTGCTTCATCACAATTGGAATAAACCTTAACCATTTTTTCTTCACCCTCATCGCCCCACCGCACTGGCCATGAATGCCCGTAAATATGCACCATGGGCTTTGTAGCCCAATAGGATTGAAAAACATAGTAGCTTTCTTTCTTCGTTAAATCCCTTTGTACCAATCCCTTTTGATTGATATTGGGAAGGGGATTGGTTGGCCTTATTGGCGTGGAAAAATCCTTGAAAATCCATTGTGCGGCACCAGTGAGCCAAGGCATGGATTCCTGTTCCTTTAAATGCCAATCAAATAAATCGCAGATATAACTTTCATTCCAGCTACTATCCTTTGAAAGCTTTGCTGCATTGATGAAGAAGGTAGAATCCTTGTTGACATTGGCATCCTTTAAAAAAGTCTGCACTTTTTCCGAATGCCTTCCTGCATGGCTATCACCACCCCATTCTGCATGAAGGAAATTGTTTACCTTATTGAATTCTTCTTCTGTTCCCTTTTTGTATTCAGTATAAAACCCTTTGTACCAACCACGCCAAATGGAAGGTGAATACACATCAACAATATCCTTGCAAAAATCGCAACGCCGAATGGCTGTCTTTCTTGAATTGTCCAATTGATGGGCAAGGGCATTTAGTTCCTTCATGAAAGTTCTAATACTGTCCTTGTTGAATACTGGAAATTCATTGGCCCAATCATTTTCATTGCCCAGTCCCCAAATAATTACTGAAGGATGGTTATAGTGCTGCTCAACCATATTCGTGAGCATTCGCTTAGCTTGTTGCTGGTACACTTGACCACCAAGACCACCACGGCACCAAGGGATTTCTTCCCAAACCATGATGCCCAAACTGTCGCATAAATTCAGGATAATCCTTGATTGCTGAAAGTGGCCAAGACGGATAAAGTTGGCCCCCATTTCTTTAATCATGACCATTTCCTGACGCATCATTTCTTCTGTCATGGCAGCACCAACACCGGCATGGTCTTCGTGTCTTTGCGTGCCACAGAGTAAGAGCCTTTTCCCGTTAAGGAGGAATGGACCTTTGTTAACAAACTCAATATTTTTAAACCCAACTTTTGTGGATGCTTTACAAGTACCGTTAGCCGTTTCAATCGTTAGTTCAACAGTATATAAAGCTGGGTTGTCAGGATACCACAAAGCAGGTTTATTAATAATAAAATTTTGAACTGGATTTTCGGTTGAAAGATTGTTCAGCGTTGTTTCAAATAGATGCACCTGTTTTCCTTCGGGCGACAGAACCTTAATTGAAACTTTTGCCGCAGCAATATATAAGGGATTGTGCCATCTTGCTTTAATGTCAAGTTTGCCCAACTTTCCTTCTTTATCAACTTCCGAAGCAACAAATAGTTTATCTACAGAAAGTTCGGGCTGGTACACCAAATTCAGGTAACGGTAAATGCCACCATACAAATTGAAATCGGAAAGGTTGGAAGGAATCATTTCCGGGTCACGGGAATTATCGCAGCGAATGGAAATGGGAATTTTGCCCTTGAACTGCTTTTGATAAGTTTCTGTCTTTTTGAAGGATGCAACAGCATCTGTTATATCAACTGACCATTCATCATAGCCGCCAACATGCGTACCAACTTTTGTTGTATAAACATATACATCAGTCTTTTGCCCAGCACCTTCAAAATGCAAAAAAGTCCGTCCATTATTATAGGGGTTCTGCACATCAATCCTCGTTCTGTACCAAGATGCTCCTTGATAGTAACTCATATCAGGATGCACGGCATCTTCTGCGTTCACGCAATGCGGCAAATGTATATTGCTCCACACCGGAAAATTTTCAGGATAATCCTCTTTGGGAATTGTTCTTACAGCTTCCCATACACTTCCCAAATCCTTTTGTACAAATTGCCAATTGTCAATCAGCCGCATGCTTTGCTGTGCAGTTGAATGCAAGCAGAATAGAAGAAAAAATAGGTTGATTATTGTTTTACGGACAAGCATTTAGTTAAGTTTCTTTATTTGCAAAGCATTTAACACGGCCTCACCCTCTATTGCCTTGAATTCAATCGTTATGCCTTTATTGTTTAGTGCTGCTACCTTGATTGTTTTTACAATCGCGGTGGCAATACCATGCTGGGAAGCCATATTGAAGTTACTCAACATCAACTTCCCATTGGCATAAACATTAAAAACACGGTTGGATATTTTTTCTTTGCCACCAGTTGTATCTGTTAAGTTATAAGGTAATGGCCAAGTATTCTTGCCCAATAATTCTGCAAAGAATAATTTCAATTCATAATGGCCATTGGGTACATCAAACTTGTACTGTTCAATCCCTGTTTGCTGCGTCTGGTAAATGGGGTCATTGTTGGTGCCAGCAATATTTTTATCAGTTCCATACGGCAACCGATTATTGTTTGCCATCTTGAAAGGCCTGCCACCAATACTTCCCCAAGCATCCCCATGATAAGCTTGGGAAGGCATCCAAGCTGTTCCCATGTCATCAATAAAAAATCTTTCTGCACCCAATAAAATATTCATCTGTTTGAAAGCAGTTCCCTTGTTGGTTTGGTAAGAATACAAATTGATATTGATTGTTGCTGTATCCGAATATTGAACACCATTTTTTGTTCCAAGAGTTTTAATGAAATTTTTTCCGTTTACCAATGGCAATGCCCATTCACACAGGCCATTAATAACTTTGTTTTTAGCAATAAATTTTCCATTTAAATTCATTGTTAAAGAATCAAGGTTACTTGCTACTTGTATTGTTTGTTGGCAAGTGCTTTGCAAACTATCAGCAATGCCCATCCTATTTTTTCCAGATGAAGGAAATATTTTAAGAAAGGGTTTTTCCAACAGCATTGCTTGGTATAAATAATAAGCATCTTTTGGCTGCCTGTCCCAAGTAAGCAAACCTTTATTATTGATATGTGGCATCGTTTCATTCCTTGTCTCTGAATTGAAATCGGCTAAATTCCAAACCATGGCAGCAGCCACAAAAGGCCGCTTCAACATTTCCGTAATATAATATTGATGGAATTTGGTGGTGTACTCTATGCTCTTATCAAAACGTACTGGATTATTGCTCCGGATTCTTGGGTCAGCATCTGCACCGTATTCCGTTACCAGCAAAGGCTTGTTGGGAAATTCGGTATGGTGCTTATCGAGGAATACCGGGAATTCTTCCATCTTGGCACCGTACCAGCCTGAATACAAATTCCATCCAGTAAGCATCGGAATCTCTATCAGTTTTGCATCCTTGTATTTTTTGAAATCGCCGTGGTTGGCAATCATCGTATAGCGGTAGGGGTCCTCTTGTCGGGTAATACTGTCCAGTGCTGAAGCAAGTTGGGTAATATTGTCAAAGTAAAGTTGTTGCCTTTGCTTGTCCTCATTGAAATGTGGTTTCAGCAGCACCTCATTCATGTAGCACCAAATAATAACAGATGGATGATTGTAGTTCTGGCGAATCATTTCCACCTGCATATCCTTGCAGTTATTGTAGAAGGATGCTGATTCGGTTATCTCATTAACGATGGGTATTTCAACAGAAGTAAGGATGCCCAATCGGTCGCATGTTTCCAAAACAATGGGATCTTGAGGGTAATGAGCAACACGTAAAAAATTGCCACCCATTTGTTTGATTAGTTCCACATCCTTTACGGCCAATTTATCCGGAACAGCATTACCGATGTCTTTATAATCTTGGTGGCGGCTTGTTCCAACCAGCTTGTAATTTTTGCCATTTAAGAAGAAGCCTTTGCCTGCATCGAAATGGAACCAGCGGAACCCAATTTTATTATTTACAATATCCAGTACTTCCCCTGTTGAAGCATCTTTTAATGTGCTTGAGACCGTATAGAGATAAGGATTTTCTGGTGACCATAATTTTGGCTGGTCAATCTTGTCTATACCATCCTGAACAATTTGCTTTGTTTCATTTGAAAGAATCGTTTCCAAAGATTCAATGCTGGCAACCTGTTTTCCTTGCTTATCAATAACAGCGGTAATAACTTGAACTTTCCTTTCAGTGGAATGACTGTTTACAAAACTTCCCTTAATATGGATACTTGCTTTTTCAGCAGTAACTTTTGGTGTTGAAATATAAATCCCAGATGAGGCATTATCTGTCAACGTGAAATGGACATCATTGGTCGCAACTAAAAATACATCACGGTAAATGCCACCATAAAAGGTAAAGTCAGCCGTTAATGGTGGAATATTTTCGTTAAAGCCATTGTCCACTTTCACAGCGATTTCATTGCTATTGTTCTTGCCGTCAAATTTTAAAAAGGAATCGATAGGAATACAGAATCCTGTATAACCTCCGATATGCCCACCAGCTTTTTTCCCATTGATAAAAACCTCCGTTTCCTGGTTCGCCCCTTCAAAATATAAAAAGATATTTTTGTTTTTAAGGGATTGTTCCAAGCTTATCGTCTTTCTGTACCAGCAAGCACCGCGGTAATAACTCGGTGTGTCATCCATTACATCTTTCGTGTTCCAAGTATGCGGCACATTTACTTGCTGCCATTGAATGGATTTGTTGGCTGAAGGATTTTCCGCATTGTATCTCTCCTTGGTAAACTGCCAGCCATTATTAATTTGTTTGATAATTCGCACAGGCTTTTTGATGGCTTGTGCATAAATCGAAGAGGAGAAAAAAATGCTCAGTATAACCAGTAAGTTTTTCAAACGATATTAATTTTCCAATCAAGTATTCTTGTTTCAGTATAATATTTTTTCATCCTCAGCCCCATTGTTTAACTGGGAAGTAAAGAAGGCAGTAAACTTGCATTTTCCTTTTCCTCGCCTTACTTACACTGCCTGCCAGTAGGCAAGTTACTAGTTACATTAAAACAAAAGCGAAGCTTTTCCCCTTTGTGTCTTAGTGCCTTTGTGGTAAAAAAATCATTTGCTTGCAAATGTTATCCATCTTCCGCCACATTGGTTTAATCGGGAAGTAAAGAAGGCAGTAAGCTTGCATTTTCCCGTCTTACTTACTTTCCGGTTACATTAAACAAAGCGAAGCTTTCCCTCTTTGTGTCTTAATACCTTTGTGGTCAAATTCCTTGGCAATTAAATATCATTTTAATGTGCCTATTTGCGTAGCAAACATTTGATTATTCAGCTTCACATTTTACTTCCAAACATAAGTAGCCACAGCACCAGCAGCCAATGTCGCTATTGCTGTTTTATCATTGAACCCAATCAAAAATGTTTTCTTGGAAGTAGATGTGTTCAGCACAATCAGTACCATTTTGCCATCAATATTTTTAAAAGCTACATTATCAAGACCATCAACAAAATTTGACGCCATGCGAAGCGAATTTGGCCGCACAAATTTTGAAGCATGGGCAATGGTAAAGTAAGCAGGATTTCTGGTAACACTGTCATTTGAAATGGTAATGGCCCCCAAACATTTATTGCATCCCCCTCTGCTGGTATAAGGTTTCAATGAAGGATTGGAGGAAAGGTTCCATTCAATAACAGTCCTGCTCCAATTCCTCGTAGCTCCAATAATGAGCTTTTCAATGTGGTCGGCAATATCCTTTTTCATATTGCCCGGTGCACCTACCCACTGTTCTGTAAAATACAGATGCTTATCAGGATGTGCATCATGCACTTTTGATAGGGCATCAATCTTGCCCCCATACAAATGAAAAGCCGAACCATCAACAAATTTCCTCGCAGCAGCATCATTTAAAATGGAGATGGGATATTCCGGCTTGTCAGCATTGTGGTCGTAAATAATAATTTTTGTTTTGATGCCCGCCTGATGGAATGCTGGACCTAAATGGTTCTTCACAAATTCAGCCTGTTCAGTCGCAAGCATCAGCAAGCTGGGATTATTGCCGGGATGCAAGGGTTCGTTTTGTACAGTGATGGCATCAATTGCAATGCCTTCCTGCTGCATGGCCTGTATATACTTCACAAAATAGTTGGCATACACATGATAGTAAGCAGGTTTCAAACTTCCGCCCCTTGTATCATTATTGGTTTTTATCCAGGATGGGGGAGACCATGGGGAACCCATAATTTTTATGGTAGGATTGATAGCCAATATTTCTTTCAAAATAGGGATAACATCTTTTTTATCCTGACCTAAATTGAACTTCAATAAAGCAGTATCTGTTTCCCCAATAGGCAAATCATCATAACTAAAAACGGTTTCGTTTAAATCAGAAGCACCAATACTAATGCGTAGGTAACTGGTACCAATACCATTCTTTTTTGTTGAGAATAATTCCTTCAACAAAATTTTTCTTGCTGCTGCACTCATTTGCAGTAAATGCCCTGCACTGCCGCCAGTTAAAGCGAAACCAAAACCATCTATGGTTTGGAAACTTGTTCTGTCATCAACCATAATAGTTGCTGCTGTTGTGGTAGCAGTAAACGCAATGGGTTTTTGTTGCTGGAAAAAAATGGAATCATTCGGACTTGTCAACCAGACATCCATCGCATTTTTTTGCTGTGCGTTTGTTGATAAAGAAGTAGCAAACGAAATGCAAAAAAGGAAATATGTAACCATCGTTTTTGCAAAGCCTTTCGCTAGCGGTGCAAGCTGGTATTTTTTGCTGCGAAAGCATAACTGCACAAAGAATAAAAAAGTAGGGCTTTTTTGCCTTGCGTCTTCGAGTCTTTGTGGTAGCATTCTTTTTTATTGGAAGTAATTACTGAATAATGATAGTACTAATGGAATGTGGCAAACTTTCTGTTTGTGCTGCTTTGCCATCTACCCATAAATTAAAAGGAATGTTATTTTCAGTGCTGTTCATGACTACCACAGCAATACTGCCATCCACATTTTTAAAAGCGGTAGTCTGCAATTGGGAACGGGAAGAAGAAGCACCAATGCGTTTGGCACCCGGTCTAATGAATTTTGAAAAATGCCCTAGATAATAATAGGCATTGGTATAAATTAATTTGCCTGTTTTGGTATCTGCATGAACAGGGGCGAAACAAAAATTGCCCACATGGTTAGGTCCGCCCTTTTCATCCAATAAAATATTCCAGTCAGTCCACGCTGCAGTGCCATTGTTGAAATCGTTAATCATGGAATAGCCATATTTTTCTCCCAAGCTCCAATTATGGACGCTGTCCATATTAAATCTTTCCTTGCAGCCTTCCGTAAAAATCAACTGTTTATTGGGAAATGCATTGGATACCAATTTCAAATTCTCAAACTGCATGGGGCCGCCTGTCCATGTTTCGTACCAATGGAAGCCCATGCCCCAAACATATTTAGCAGCTTCCTTGTCATTGAAAATTACACTGGCACGTTGGTACATCAAATCCCTGTTATGGTCCCAAGCAATCAATTTTTTATTGCTGAAGCCATGCTTGTATAAAGTTGGTCCCAAATAATTTTTAATAAAATCCCTTTCCTCTTCCGCAGTAAAAATGCAGGATTCCCAGCGCTGCTTTGCCATAGGCTCATTCTGTACGGTCAGCCCCCAAATAGGTATGCCTTCTTTTTCATAAGCACTAATGAACTTGATATAATAGTTGGCCCAAATTTGTGCAGCTTCCGGTTTTAGTTTGCCACCATGCAGCATGTCGTTATTGTCCTTCATCCAAGCTGGCGGGCTCCATGGGCTTGCATATAAAGTGAGCTTGCCACCTGCTGCTTTTGTTGCTTCCTTTATAAAAGGAATGCGGTACTGTTTGTCATGTTCTATATTGAAACTGGATAGGCTTTTGTCATTATCCTGAACATAAGTATAGGTGTCACTGGAAAAATCGCAGCTATTGATATGTGTCCTTGCCAACGTATAACCAATGCCTTTTTGTGGGTGGAAATAAGCAGTCAAAAACTCCTGCTGCTGCTGCTTGGGAAGCTTTGCAAAAGTTTCGGCAGCAGCATCTGTTAGTGCCGCACCAATGCCCACAAATGTTTGGAAAGTATTGGATGGCGTGATGAAAATGGTTGGCTCCTTTTCCGAAGGCTGCTTGTATTCCTTAAAAACAAGGGAGCCATTTTCTGACAAACGTAAACTGGTTTTATCAGCCGTAGTGTAAACGGTTATTTTTTTGGGAACCTGTGCTAGGATAATGTTGCAGGAAACAAGGAACCAGCAAGCCAATATCGTTTTTTTCATTTTATCTCTTTTGTGTTCAATTTCGCCCAATCCAATATCGTCGAATGCTGTGCTTATTACTAATTTAACTTTAAATGAAAATAAGCTTTCTGTTATCAAATAAAGTGCATTGCCAGCTCCTACACCAGTTTTGTGGTGACTGCTCCACGAACATTCAGCAGGAACCGGCTCGCCCTCTTTGATTTGCTGTATTTTATACTTGATTCTCCTAGTGAACTAGGCAGTTTTAATTAATCGTTATCGGCCTCCTGAATGCTGTTGAAAAAATATCCACTTCAAATTGTGGCGTGATATTATCCAGCATTTGTATCTCAAACTTCCTGGCACCTGTGGCAGGGTTGTTCAGCATTTTCACATAAATAGTATCCATTGCCTGCACGGCTTTTGGAAACACAATGGAATAGCTGGAATCTGCTGACGGAATAACAGTGCCGTTCTTGTCAACAATATTATAGTCCACACCACGAACAGCCGCAGGTGTAATGCCATAAGTAGTAACAGCATACCTCGCCACTGCATCATAGTCACGGGTAAAAGTTGAATAAAACTGCACAGGAAATTTCACTAAAGCAGTTTGCGTTCTTGCAAAAGATACCGCCGTATTGTTATTGGGAACAAATATGGCGTAATAATGATGGGCCAACCCGTCAAGGCCAGCTGGCGTGTCGTCATCTTTATTGCATGCGGAAAACAGGATGACTGTTGCAAGGACTGTCAAGATATATTTGAATGATTTCATTTTCTTCAAGTTTAAATGTTATTACCAGTTAGGGTTTTGGGTTACGTTGCCACCAGTTAATGCAATTTCATTGATAGGAACAGGGTAGAGGTAGTCACGGTCAACCCTGAAAGCCCTTGTGCTGGCCGGTTCCACTATCAATACATTATTGGCGTTCAGGTTCAAACTGCTTTGTATTGTGCCTACCCATTCTGCTGCAATAAATTTTGCACCAAGCAATGTTTGCGGCAACACATTTTCAGCCGTTTTCCACCTGATCAAGTCATCATACCTAAAACCTTCCATGGCAAGTTCCACCGTTCTTTCACGACGGATTTCTTCCCGCATACTCAAGTTATTGGTGGTTACAAAAGCATTCGTCAATTTGGGAACAAAGCCAACCCTTGTCCTCAATGCATTTACGGTAAGGTTAAGGTCTGCATCACTGATGGTTCCATTCAATTCAAATTTTGCTTCTGCATAAGTCAGCAGCACTTCTGCATAACGGATTAAAATCCTGTCAACGGTCGCTGCATTCACAAGCGTTTGGTCAGCAGTATTGAAACCTTTTTTTGGAGCAATGGCCGTTCTGATACCCAAAGATGTTTTTGGTATCCATGGTCCTTGGTAAGCCACATCACCAGCCCTGAAATAGGAGAAAGCAACGCGAGGGTCACGATTATCCAGAATGGTATTGTAGCTTGTTTCATTTGCTTCCTGCACAAACAAAGGTGAACGTGTGGCAGAGGGTGTATTGCCATCCACGTTAAAAGCAGGAAGCCCATCGCTGTACAAATACTCACGTAGCAAATTCCTAGTTGGGGCCAACTGGCCATTCTCCAAATTCCTTGAATGGTTATGTCCAAGTATAAGGTTGGCATTGCTCACACCATATATTTTTATAAAAAGGCTTTCAGTGTTAGCTTGTCCCTCGCCAGCTTGCAAGAAAAGATTGCCATAGTTGGAAAACAAGGTGTGGCCTTCACCCATAACACTGGTAGCTGCTGTAATGGCCACATTCAAATGGTCCTGCCAATTGGTAATATTGCCATGGAACTTGCCCCTTGTTCCTTCATACAAACCAACCCTTGCCTTCAATGCCCAAGCAGTGCTCTTTATCACCCTACCCCATTGTGCAGCAGGAAGGTCAGCCCTTTTTGGTAACCACAATGCAGCAAAATCAAGGTCATCATAAATCTGTTTCACCACATCTGCCCTTGGTGTGCGTGGCATATTCAATTCAGGTGAATTGATAAGTAATGTTTTCAGCAATAAAGGAACATCGCCATAAAGCTTCAGTAATTTGAAATAAGAGTAAGCCCTGAAGAATCTTGCCTCTGCAAAATACCTGTTCCTGACAGCATCAGTAACCTTTGCTTTTCCTCCCTTCTCCAAAATATTATTGGCAGTGAAAATTTCACTGTAGCGGTCATTCCAGTCACCACTTTGGTTGGGTGCGGACCTATTGCCAGTGCTTACCGTATTGGGGGCCGTATTTACTGCATCATCGGCCCTGTTATCAATCCAGTCACCGGGCAGTGTTTGGTAAAGACGGTTGGCTGCATTCATTAAATCAGTTTCCGTATTCCAGAAGTCCGAATCCGAAAATTCAGTTTCCGGTAGGCGGTCTATCTTTTTGCAACTGCTGAATGATAAAGCCGCAATGGCAATATATATGGGTAGTTGTTTTAACTTTCTCATTTTTGCTAAGTTTTTATTAGAGTGAAATATTGAGGCCAAACGCAATGCTGCGATAAAAAGGGTAAGCTGTTGCACTTACATTGTTGCCCACTTCCGGGTCAAACACTTTCATCACCTTAGTGGTTTCCCACAGGTCCTGGGCGGATACATAAATCCTTATTTCCTTAGCATATTTTTTGGCAGCAGGAATGGTGTACCCAATTTGGATATTTTTCAAACGCAGGTAATTACCGTTCTGTGCCCACCTGTCAGATGGCCTGTAGTTGTGTGCACTTGTTTGGTACATCCTCGGGAAATAGGCATTCGGATTATCCGGCGTCCACCTGTCCATGTGAATGGTCCATGGCATGTCAGCAGTACCAAGCATGGGTGACAGTGTTTCTTCTGCTATCAAAAATTTGCGTTCCATGGCCCCTTGGAAAAAAACGGAGAAATCAATATTTTTCCACGATGCCCCTAACTCAAACCCATACGTGTAGCGGGCATTGATGGTGCCAAGGCAAACAAGGTCGCCGGGATTTTCTGGCGTGCCATTACCGGAATTGATAACACCATCTCCATTTAAGTCAAGGTACTTTACGTCACCTGCTTTTGGACTGGCAAAAAATGGATAGGAAACCCTTGTTTTGTATTCATCCGCTTCTGCTTGTGTTTGGAAGAAGCCATCTGTTTTGTATCCCCAAACAGTATTCATAGCAAAACCTTCCAAAAAGTTTACAACACCTCCGGTTCCAACAGAATTTTTTCCGTCATAACGAACCAACTTGTTTTGGTTATCAGAAATATTGAAACCCAAACGGTATTCAAACTTGCCAATTTTGTCCCTCCATTTTATGTCCAGTTCGGTACCCCAACTTTTCAATTCGCCTACATTAGCTTGTGGCGTGTTGATGCCAATAATATTGGGCACATTTAAAGTGGCCAGCATGTCCTTATTGCGTTTCACATAATAATCTGCTGTAATGGCAAGCCTGTTCCTCAATACAGCCAAGTCGATACCGATATTTGATTGCTGGACCGTTTCCCAACGAACATCAGGGGAATTGAGCACATTCTGGTAGATATACTGTGTACGTACACCATTGAACACCAGGTTTTGTGTATTGGTTGCATTGACTGTGGTACTGTTATTTATAAGACCACTTGTTAACAATGTGATGTACTCATAGTTTCCTATCGCACCACTATTGCCTAACTGGCCCCATGAACCACGAATTTTTAAACTATTGATGAAACGGATATTTTTCATGAAACCTTCTTCACTTACTCTCCATCCTGCAGAAAAAGAAGGGAACAATTGCCAGCGGTCATTGGGCTGCAACCTTGAACTGCCATCATAGCGGTAAGAAGCTTCCAATAAATATTTCCCCTTGAAATTATAATTCAGGCGGCCAAACGCAGAAGCCAATGCCCAAGTTTCCACTTTATCCTTACTGGTTCTGGTAAGAGGGTCTGTATAGTTCAAACTGAAGAAATCATTGGTCACCGAATTTAAACCAGTGGCCGCAAATTCATCCTTACGGTATTCTTCATAGGAGCCACCTTGCAATAGCGTAAAGGAATGGTCCTTAATCTTGAAATTGTACGTAAGGAAACCCTGCATGTTTTGCTGGTACGCTTTGTTTTTTGTCAGCAGCATAGAGTTGGGCGTATTGACGCTGAACCGAACCGTATTAACACTCCTGCCATACCAGTAAAGGGTTTTGCTATTATTCTCCAAATTGTAGTTGCTCTGGTTTCTCCAGCCAATTACATCAAATGTCAACCCCTTAATTACATTCTTAATTTGTAAGTTTAGTTTAGTAGTAAATGTTTCATAGTCCCTTGTTTCCAATCCTGCATTCTGTTCAATATCCACCGCATTCACTTGCAGGTCGCCATTGAATTTCTGACCAGTAACATCTTCAGCAGGAACATACAATGACTGACGTGTGCGGCTGCGGTAAAGCCTATTGATGATTTGATCTGTACCGTAAGAGTTTTCCCTGACAAATGAACCTATGTAACCAGCCGTTGCTTTAACGGTAACGTATTTGTTCAGTTCCGCATTCACGTTCAGTTTGAAATTGTAACGTGAATTATCGTCTGGACCATAACGCAGAACGCCATCCCTTTTGTAATAACTGCCAGATATTAAATAGTTCAATTTTTGGTCGCCACCACCTACGGAAAGTGAATGATTCTGTTGATGGTTCACCTTGTCCATACCAGCTTTTAGCCAGTTATTATTGCCATAATACTCCCAACGGTCTGCAGTAGGGTTGGGGCGATAGGAGAAATTCGGGTTCTGCAGCCACTCTATTTGTTCAGCATTGAATTCCCTTGCACCAGTTGCATTGAAACGTGCTTCATCAATCAACGTTTGTTCGTCCCATGAATTCAAACGTTCAGGTTGCCTGGCAGTAATATTGATACCATAATAGGTACTGAAATTGATTCTTGTTTTTCCTGCAGCTCCCTGTTTTGTTGTTACCAGAATGACGCCACCTGCTGCCCTTGCCCCATAAATAGCAGAGGCAGATGCATCTTTTAAAATGGAAATGGATTCCACATCAGCCGGATCCAGTAAGTTGATATCCTGTTCAATGCCATCCACCAAAACCAATGCGGCAACTCCATTGCCGGAAGTAAAACCACGAATCCTGATGCCATAACCTTCCGCACCGGGTTTGCCACTGCCCCTAACAACAGTTACACCCGGTAGAACGCCCTGCAAGGCTCCAGTTACATTTGGCACAGGCCTGTTTACCAAATCCTTTCCGCTCACTTGTGCCACGGCACCACTGAGGTTTATTTTTTTTTGCGTACCATAACCAATAACCACCACATCCTTTATATTGGAAGTGGCTTCCTTCAAATTAATATTCAGGACCATAACGTCAAGACCCAATTCCTCTTCCGCGGTTTCATAACCTACATAGGAGAAAACAAGTGTTGACTTTTCCTTCTTTGGAATAAATAGGGTGAAATCTCCCGATTCATTGGTAATTGCCTGTGTTTTGCTGTTTTTCAGCAGTACCGTAACGCCAGGCAAGGGTTGGTTGTTGGCACCAGTAACTTTACCGGTAACTTTTTTTTGAGCATCGGCAGTGGCCGTTAGCATCAATAACATAATAAGGTAACTAAGGATTTTTCCCATAAAAGCAAGTGTTTTAAATTTTACAATCATTTAAGCGTAAGCGGAGAAAGCAGGAATTGGCATGCGTGTTAAACAGTTTCTACGTAGGCGGCAGCATTTTTTGGTTTTGGAAACAAGTAGTGTCGTGTCTTATTAGTAGCTGGACTACTAATGCCTGTGGCAGTCGTTTTCTCATTAGATGGCAGCAATTTTGGTATTTGCTGGAACAAAGTTGAAGGCGAAAACGCATATTGATCCGAATTAGGGCTACGTCAAAACCACTACAATCAAAAAAATAAATATTGATTTACAATAGATTGTGTGTTTTTTTCAGAAAATGAGTACGCAAAAATGAAAAACAAGCCTGTGAGTTTGAAAGTAAGAAAATGTTTTCCCGCATAACCGTCAGTTCAAGAATTGAAAGGGATTGACTTAATGACAACCTTGACTTTGACAACAAAAGTGATGAATCTAAAAAATAAAAAATGGCACATAAAAAAATGGCACATTTTAAAATGTGCCAAAAAAAAGTGTGCCATTTTATTTTGAATTTTTCATGACTTGCCCAAACTTCAACAATTTTTTATTCGTGCCTTCGCAAAAAAAATAAGCGAAGCTTTTGTCCTTTATGTCTTTGTGCCTTTCGTGGTAAATTTTTTACTCCCAACTTTTCGCAGAAAAATATTCTTCCTCACATCTTCCTTACTTCCTGGTAAATCATTTGTTTTGTGTAAGTTTATCCAGCAATTCCATCTTATCTTGCTGATGAATTGCAACATGCACTTAAACAATTAACTGCATCCATCAACTCTCAACCATGGCCCAATTACCGGGCTAGTTAACTAACCATTTATTAACTGTAAATAAAGAATTTCTGTTTATGGAGATTAAGCAACATTACAGCAGGCGTTTTTTTCTGAGGACTTCCTCTGTGCTTGCAGCATTTGCCATGGTGCCAAAAGGGGTGAAAGCCTTTTATGAAGGGGCAAAGAAAATGTTTGTTCCACCCAAAAAAGTACTGCCACTAACTGTTACCATCAATCAAAAGGAATACAAGCTGGAAGCAGATTCACGGACTACGCTGCTGGACTTGTTAAGGGAGAAGCTCGACCTTACTGGTACAAAGAAAGGTTGCGACCATGGACAATGCGGTGCATGTACGGTGCATGTGGACGGACAAAGGGTTTTGAGCTGCCTTACTTTGGCTGCAATGGTTCCCGGAAAAAAGGTAACGACTATTGAAGGACTATCCGATGGCGACCAATTGCATCCCATGCAGCAGGCATTTATTGAATGCGATGGATTTCAATGCGGCTACTGCACACCGGGGCAAATCATGTCTGCCGTGGCCTGCGTGAACGAGGGGCATACTGGCTCCGTTGCGGAAATAAAAGAATTCATGAGCGGCAACCTTTGCCGTTGCGGTGCGTATAACGGTATTGTTGAATCCATACAAAAAGTAGCAAAATGAGGCCATTTGAGTTTATAAAACCAACAAGTTTCAACCAGGCCATGTCGCAAAAAAATGATGCTGCCCAGTTTATTGCTGGCGGCACCAATTTGCTGGACCTCATGAAGAAACATATTGCCGCACCGGAAACGGTGTTGGATGTAACGGCTGTTTTGCCAGCTACGGTTCAAACTACCTTAACTGGTATCAGCATTGGGGCAATGGCCCGGAACAGTGAGGTATCCATTCATGATGCGGTGCTGGCAAAATTCCCATTGGTGGCCAAAGCCATCTTGGCTGGTGCCTCACCACAAATAAGGAATATGGCTTCTACCAGTGGCAATATGCTGCAGCGTACACGTTGCCCTTATTTCTATGATGTGGCATTGCCCTGCAATAAACGCAAGCCCGGTTCGGGTTGCAGTGCCTTGCATGGCAACCAGCGCATGAGTGCGATTGTGGGATGGAGTGAGGAATGCGTAGCCGTTCACCCATCAGACTTCTGCATTGCGTTGGCAGCTCTTGATGCTTCCGTGGTGGTGGTGGACAAGCAGCAAAAGAAAACGAGTATTGCGTTTAAGGATTTTCACCGCCTGCCCGGCACCACGCCACAGCGTGACAATAATTTACCTGCCAATGCTATTATCCATTCCGTGGAAATTCCCAACAATGCATTCAACAAACATTTTGCCTACGTGAAATTACGTGACCGTGATTCCTATGCTTTTGCTTTGGTATCCGTTGCGGCTGCTCTGCATTTGGAAGGCAATAAAATTCTGGGGGCAAGATTGGCCTCCGGTGGTGTGGCCCATAAGCCTTGGCGTTGGTATGCTGCTGAGCAGTACTTGAAAGGCAAGGATGCAACGGCTGCGCATTTTAGCGAAGCGGCGTCCATTATTATAAAGGAAACAAAACCTTTAGCCAATAATGGCTTCAAGCAATCGATGTTAAGGGGAGCTGTTGAACTGGCTTTGCAAAATTGTTTAACCAATAAATAGAATACAACTGTCCAATAAATTGGACAGTGTTTAAATACAGGTTTTTACCGGGAAGGAAGGAAGACGGCAGTTTTTTGACTGATAGTTCTTTTACAAACTGGAACCAATTTCTGAAGACTTTTACTGATGGAATTGATAACCATTTGCAAGCAAATGATTTAATGCTACCACAAAGACACAAAGGAAAAACGAAGTTTTTCAACTTAGTGCCCTTAGTGCCTTTGTGGTGAAATTATCTACTGACTTGCGTAGCAAATCAGTTAATTGTTTGGCAGGTGCTTTACCAGAAAGTAGGAGGGATGGCAACTAAACTTTCCCGTCTTCCTTACTTCCCGGTAAAAAAATAATTAGCGTAGCTAATATCCATCATTTTAAAATGTACTCATTTGCGAAGCAAACATTGACAGTTCTTTTATCATACTTGTTACTATTATATATAGTCACTTAAATAAAAATACCATGGGATTTTTTGATGAACCAAAACCTATACTGGATACGCCCGAAGGCCGTGTGGAAGCCATTGCCAAAGTAACGGGCAGAGGAAAATATGCTGCTGAGTACAGAGTGGAAAATGTATGTTATGCCGTGCTGGTAGAGAGCACGGTGCCTGCTGGCAGCATTGCCAATTTCCATTTGGAGGAAGCCCAAGTTTCTTCAGGTGTCATTGATATTGTTACCCATCTCCACAAACCCCTTGTGCCGGGCATGGCGGACGAAGCCAAAATAAAGGAAGCCCGTTTTGGCCTGCCCATTTTCCATACGGATAAAATTTATTTCAAGGGCCAGCCCATTGCCATGGTAATTGCAGAAACTTTTGAGGAAGCTGTGTTTGCAGCCTCATTGGTTTCAGCCACTTATACTACAGCACCCTTCAATGTTGATTTTGAAAAAACTGCGGCAACCGCCGCTTTGAAAGCTGCTGGTAAGGAAAGGGGTAATGAAGAGGCATGGAAAGATACTGCCTATAAAGTGGAAGGGGTTTACAATATCAAAAGCGAAGTGCATAACCCCATGGAAATGCACGCCACAACAGTGCAATGGATAGGTGAGGACAAACTGAAGCTGTACGATAAAAGCCAAGGCGTAATGGGTGTGCAGCGTACCATTGCCAAGCTGTTCAATTTAAAGAATGATCATGTGCAGGTGAACAGTGAATTTGTTGGTGGCGGATTTGGTTCAGGCTTGCGAGTTTGGCCACATACATTGGCTGCAGTAATGGCTGCCAAGCAGGTAAAAAGGCCCGTGAAATTGATGCTCAGCCGTCCGCAGATGTTCAGCATGGTGGGCTACAGGCCACAGTCATGGCAGAAAATAAAATTGGGTGCAGACAGTACAGGCAAGTTTGTGGGCATGGTTCACCAGGCCATGAATGTAACCTCCATGTATGAAAGTTTCAGCGATGGTATTACCCGTGTAAGCAGGTTGATCTATAATCTTCCTAACCTGAAAACAGAATCGGCGATTGTTCCACTGAACGTGAACACACCCACATGGTTGCGTGGACCTGGCGACTGCACAGGGGATTTTGCCATTGAATCTGCCATTGATGAATTGAGTTACCAGTTGCAGGTGGACCCTGTTGAGCTTCGTTTGAAAAACCTTGCATTGGACAAGAACCCTGAAGATGGCAAGCCATGGTCAACCAACTTTGTAAATGAAGCCATTGAAAAGGGGGCTGCGATGATTAATTGGAAGGAACGTAAACCCAAACCCAATCAGTTAACTGATGGTGACTGGAAAATTGGTTATGGTATGGGTGTGGGCATGTGGAATGCTGGTCGTGGTACGGCCAGTGCTGGCATAGAAATGCAGAAAGATGGAACCATTACTGTGCGGACAGCCATGACAGATATTGGTACGGGTACTGGCACCGCCATGCAGAATATGGCACAAACAGGAACGGGCCTTTCCAAGAACAAAATAAAAATTGAACTGGGCAATTCGGACCTTCCCCCAGCAGGTAGCCAAGGTGGCAGCACAGGGCTTTCTTCCATTAGTGGGGCTGTGGATGCAGCTTGCAAAAGTTTGAAACTGAAACTGGCCAGCTATGCTGCCAACCAGCACGACGTGTATAAGGATGCAGTGCCTGAAAATATTTTGTTGTCAGATAATGGGATCTCTTTCAAAACAGCCAATAACGAATTTGTCGCTTATACTGAATTGTGGGAGAAGAACAAATTAAGCACGGTGGAAGTGGAAGCCAGTTCTGGTCCGGGTGGTGAAAGGCAGCAATATGCTTTCTGTTCTTCCGCAGCACATTTTTGCAAATTGAAAGTGCATAGCAAAACTGGGAAAGTAAAAATTGAACGCATGGTCTGTGTGGCCGATGGTGGCAAGATTGTAAACGAAAAACCTGCAGCCAACCAGATATCGGGTGCAGTGATTGGTGGTATAGGTATGGCGTTAATGGAAGAGCAGGACTGGGACATAAAACTGGGCAGCCTTGTAGGCAACGATTTGGCTGGCTACCATTTTGCAGTGAATGCAGATGCCCCTATTATTGAAGTGGCGTTTATTAATAAGCCCGATGTCAATATCAACCCCAGTGGTGCAAAAGGTTTGGGCGAAGTGGGCATCATTGGTGCCGCCGCCGCCATTGCGAATGCGATTTATAATGCTACGGGAAAAAGGCTGCGTGACTTGCCGATTACGCCGGATAAGGTGTTGATGGGGTGAGTTGTTTATAAGCTTTTTGTCAGATTGAATTTTCGAAGACGATTTTTAACAACATGATTTTCCTCAATCGTATTTCAAGAACCTCCATGCCATAATGTAAATTAAAATTATTGTATTACGTTTTTGTCAATCTATGGCAGGTAGATTTAATTGCCTCTACAATATAATTCGTTTAGTTCTTTTGTCATTTGTTCCACCAATTCAGGACGGCCGTGAAACTGGGCAGGCGTATTTTGAAAAAGCGAGATTTTCCATTTGTTGCCCTGTATTGATACAATTAATGATTGTATAGCATTGGTGGAGGGATTGATATCTTTTTTGTCCGGCGGCATCATGCCGACAATGGCCCTCAATAACGCCACTTCTGTGTGCAGCAGCCGGACTTCCTCAATTTTCCACACATAACTTGCTGTTTGGTGGTTGGCGAAAACTTCTGCCAAGGCTGTTTCAATTTGGTTTTGCCCATTCATTTGGCTTCCATCAAAACCAACCACATTTCCATCTTCAGCAAACAATGAGGCCATCCCTTTGGCGTCCTGCTTATTCCAGTAGGTGAGCAGTTCGCTGTACAGGGTTTCTATTTCTTGATGTTGCATATGTTGCTTTTTGTTGGCATTTTCACAAACTTAATAAAGATTTGTAGCAGTTATTAATTGTGCTGGTGTTTGGAGAAAATCAGTAGCAGTTTTTAGTCTTGCGAAGGGTATGTTGCTTTCTTCCTAAACAAATAGAAAATATTTGAATATTGAAATACGTAGAACTCTACGCATTTTGTCATAAAAAGATATGCTACAAAAATGATGGCGCTGATTAGCGGTACAGTGTTTCGTATTCTTTCACTAAGTTCATCAGCACTTCTTTTGTTTGCGTTGCACTAGTGGGGCTTCCAGCAGATTGCCCAGCCCATAGGTTGGTGTATTCGTAATCATTATTTTGCTGTGCCAGTTTTCGGAGTGTTCCTGTCAAACTATTTTGCAATGGGTAAGGTGGAACGGCAATACCTATTTGTTCAATTTGTTGCATCATTTCATTCCTGATTCCCCTTGCCCATCTTCCTGAAAAGGCTTTTGTTAGTGAAGTGTCTGTATCTTTTGCATCTTCCACTTTTTTCTTGTAAGATGAAATGGCTTGGCTTTCATTTGTTCGTATAAAAGCTGTTCCAATTTGTACTGCAACGGCCCCTAGGTCGAAGGCTGCCTTAATTGTTTGTGCACTGTTGATACCACCAGCAGCAATGCAGGGTATGTTCACCGCTTGGGTAATTTGTGGCAATAGGGAAAATAAGCCAATCTGCGGCAGAGTATTGCTTTCGATAAATGTGCCCCGATGCCCTCCAGCTTCTATGCCCTGAACGGTTATCATATCAATATTTTGGTGCTGCAAAAACAACGCTTCTTCCAAACAGGTAGCTGTGCCAATCAATACGCAACCTTTGTCTTTCAGTAATTGAATGCTTACACTGTCCATGCAACCAAACGTAAAACTTACAATGGTAATTTCTTCTTCAATTAAAATATTGAGCTGGTCATGGTAAGTCTGGAACTGGAAGTTTGATAAGTCGGCTGGTTCTAATTGATAGCCCCTTTTATTGGCAAGTTGCATCAGCAGTTGGCGCATTGGTTCCAAATCTTTCTCCGTATAGGCTGGAACTTGATGGACAAATAAGTTTACTGCAAAGGGGTTATTGGTCAAGGATTTTGTTTTGCGAATAAGTTGCTGCGTTATTTCGGGCGATAGTCCACCCACTGCCAATGAGCCAAGACCGCCTTGGTTGGATACGACTGCCGCCATTTCAGGAGTTGATACGCCAAGCATGGGTGCTTGGATAATGGGATAGTTTAGTTTTAGTGTATCGGTTAAAATATTTTTCCAAGTCATAGGAGTAGTGTTATAGTGATTCTCAAATATTCCAACAGCTTTGCATCCTTTGCATAATTCATTAAACCATCTTCCCCAATTCCCCCTCCAGCCTATCAAAATTCTCCTCATTTTTCTCCCCTGCAAATCCTTTCACTTTATTGCATTCTTCGGCTGAATCAAAGACCATTTTGAAAACAATTTTTGTTTGGTCGTTGGGCAGTTCTTCAAATGCTGCCAGTACCTGAAAGAGGGGTTTGGTAAAGCGTTTCCAGGCAATGAGTGCAGGTTGCTCTATTTGTATGAATTCACATTCATTGGGGTAGTTGCCTTTATCGGGCCCGTGCATGATAAAGCTCCACTTTCCGCCGACACGAAAATCAAATTCGTTAAAGGTATTGGTGAAGCCCGCTGGTCCCCACCAGTTTTTTAAATGGTTGGGGTTGCTCCAAGCGGCGTAGACGAGTTCCCTTGGTGCGTTTACAATTCTTGTACTTGCTATTTCACGGTCAGGTGTGGCGGAGATGGTGGCTGGTTCCATTTGATGAATATTTTATTCAGGGTGCTTGTCTGTCAAAGTTAGGGCCTGTCAAAATTGTTTTCGGTTGGCTCAAATGGTTCATCATCTGGTTCGGTTAATTTTTGTTTGAGTTGTTTGGACATGGCCAACCCAACGATGAAACCACTTACAAGTCCACCAATATGGGCAGCATTGTCAATGCCGCCAGTGATGCCCATTAACAAATTGAAGGCAATAAATATTAATGTGCTTATTAAGAATGCTTTACTGAAGTCAGGCGGAAAAACTTTTAATAAGAGTGTGCCCAAGAAGAAACCGTACAATCCAAATATTGCTCCTGAAGCACCAACGCTTACTGTATGGCTGTACCACCAAATGTTGGCGATGCTGGCAAAGATGCCGGTACCTATATATAGCATGGCAAATTTTAGCTTGCCCAAAATAGGTTCCAAGAAGAGGCCCACAAATAGTAGCCCGTATATATTTGCGAGTAGGTGCATGATGCCGCCATGCAAAAATGTGCTGGTGAGGAGTCGCCACCATTCACCATGTATGGTGGATGGCCTGAAATTGGCACCCCAAGTTAACAGGTCATGTGTTTTGAAGGAGATAAACCCGAGCCCACTACATACCATCGCTACAAAAACAAGTAGGTTGAGGTTGATGATGATGGGTGTGATGTAGAAATCCGGTCTTGGTATAAAAAAGGCAAGGAATTCTTTGAGCTCATTGTCTTTCTCAACGGTGCCTTGTTGAAATTTCTGCAACTTGTTTTGGTTGAGTTTGAGGATGAGCAGGAAAATTAAAAAGATAGCCGAGCCAATGGCCATGCTCCCAAATATCCAAGGTAGTTTGTTGCCGTTCCTTTCTTCAAAAGGGTTGCTTATTGCTTTAAAAACAATGGGGTCCCTGTAACGGACGATAGTTGATTTTTTAATGGTGGCATTGTATTCATCATGGTCTTCGTTGTTGCCAAGCACTTCCAAATAATAGAAGTTCCTGAAATTTGTACTGTCAAATTCCTGTTGGCACTGGTCTGCAAATTCTTTGTAGATGGCATCTTTCTCTTCGTTGGACTTTTTGTTGCTGATTGTTTTACTGTATTTTTTGCCCAGCCAATAGGAGCATTCCCCTTTTGCTGTGTCTTCTATATTGTTTAAAATGGGAATGGCCGCGTAAATAAGGATATTGAAATCCGTATTGTGTTTGCCAGTGATGGTCGCCGTATTGGTAACCGCAACATGTTCTTTGTCTATATAGCAATCCTTTAAGGTATAGTATTTTGTTTTTGCCTTGTTTTCAATGTTGGAGATATTATCCAGTGCGGTTAATTTTCCTGTAGCAGTAATTAAATAATCCTGGGTAATAATGGTTGGTAGGGCAATGGCAATTACTGCCAGCATTTGCAAACCAAATGAACCATTGTCTTTTTTAAATTGGAGCAGGTGTATTCTTGGGCGTAACCAAATGTACACTGGAATATAGGGCAGGATAAACGGCACCCAGAATTTCACAATATCCTCTTTTAAGGATAGCCCACCATTGATGAACAGTAGCCAATGCAATAAACTGTAGGTGATGGTAAAGCAAACGCTAATTAATAAAAACGGAATGTAGATGTATTTGAATTTTTCTTTAAAATTTTTCATGACTTATTTCTTAAAGGTGTGGGTACCATAGTCTGCTTAACTGCTAAGGACAAAGACCTCATTTTTTGTATTTATTGTCTTTCCACTGGTTGATTCCCTGCTCACTCTCTGCAATCAATTGGTTCAATCTTTTTAGTTGGGTGGCTTCCTGTTTTGCACCCATGACCCAGTGGGTGGATGTTTTTTTGTAGGAGGGTGCCAATGATTGAAAATAGTCCCAGGCTTTTTTGTTTGCCTTAAATTGCTTTTCAAAGTTTGGGGCAAATGTTGCGGCTTCGGTTTCGTGGGAATAGATGCTGGATTTTGCGGCTGTTCTTTTTTCAAAAATGGCCAGCCCTGCTGGCTGCATCAATCCCTGCTTGGTGAGTTCTTCCATTTTTTTGATGTTGACAGCACTCCAGATGCTGGTGGGTTTCCGTTGCGTAAAACGGATGCTGTAACTGTCTTTGTCTATGGAAGTGCGGACACCATCTATCCAGCCAAAACAAAGTGCTTCGTCAACCGATTGGGACCAGGTCATGCTGGGATACCCACTGCCCACTTTATAAAAGCCAACCAATAACGCCGTTTCTTTTTGGTGGTTCTTTTTTAACCATGTCCGGAATTCGGATTGCTTTGCAAAGAAGGTTGGTTTCATGTGATGTTTTTTAGGACAAAAAATAGGGCAATTACTTTTTCATAATCAAATCTTCCTTAGCAGCCCATATGCCAATGTCCTGTTTGCTTAATGCCTGTGCCATGAGGTCGGGAAATTTGTCTGGTGAGCAGGCAAATACTGGAATGCCCAAGGTGGCGAGGAACTGGGCATTGTTATGGTCATAACTTGGTGCCCCGTCATTGTTAAGGGCAAGGAGTACAATAACCTGTACACCTGCTGCAGTCAGTTCCACTGCACGTTTACGCATTTCATTTTGATTGCCGCCTTCATACAAATCGGTGATGAGTACCAGCACGGTATCCAAAGGCCTTGTAATGATTTGTTTGCAATAGGTGAGGGCTGCGTTGATATCCGTGCCACCACCCAATTGCACGCCAAATAGCAAATCAACAGGGTCGTTCAATTCTTCTGTCAAATCAACAACAGCCGTATCAAATACCACCATTTTGGTTTTGATGGCGGGGATGGATGCCATGACGGAACCAAAGATACCAGAGTACACGACTGATGTGCCCATGGAACCGCTTTGGTCCAAACACAGAACTACGTCTTTTAAAGATGAACGCCTGCGGCCATAACCAATCCTTGTTTCTGGGATGATGGTTTTGTAAGCTGGTTGGTAATGCTTGAGGTTTTTTAGAATGGTACTGTGCCAATTGATTTCGTTGTGCCTTGGCCTACGGTTTCTTGTACTCCTATTAAGGCTGCCAATAATGGCTTGTTGCATGGGCTGTGACAATTTACGCAATAGTTCGTCAACCACTTTGCGTACCACTTGCCTCGCTGTATCTTTTGTCTTGTCGGGTATTACCCTGCTTAATGTCATGAGTGTGGCTACCAGGTGCACATCTGGCGTAACATTTTCCAGCATCTCCTTTTCGAAGAGCATCTGGGTAAGGTGGAGGCGTTGCAGGGCATCACGCTGCATCACTTGCACAACGGTATTGGGAAAGAAGGAGCGTATGTCTCCCAACCAGCGGTTGATATTGGGGGAAGAGGGACCCAGTCCTCCTTTTTTGTCGCTATCGTACAGGGCTGCCAATGTATTGTCCATCTGCAGGTCTTGTGCATTCAACTGGAAGCCGGTGCCATCGTTCTGCTCCGAGCCTAGGAGTAACCGCCAACGGCGAATGTTTTCTTCTTTGTTCATATCAATTTGATTGAAATGATTGGTTGCGTGATTCTATAGTTAGTAACCCAATAGTTCCATCACTATGGGAATGGCTTGTTTGCCCCTTGTCCTGTTGAAACCTGCTTCCGCTTGCTGCTGCATGAATACCATGCTCTTTCCTCCATGCTTTGCTTTTTCGCCCAATTTCTTTCTTTCAGCTTGGGTAAAATGGCTAAAGGTTCTACGCATTAATGGCAGTGCCTGAACAAAGCTGTCTTCATCCAGTTGCTGTACCCAATCGTTGACGATGAGCCAAAGGTTTTCATCCAACAGCAGCAAGGTACCCCCACCTTTTAGGAAACCTTCCAGCCATGCAGCCGTGTCTGCCACGGGCAATGCTTTGCTTAAGCTACTGTAAAATAATTGGTGCAGTGGCTCATCGGTCAGGGCTTTGATGTCCATGAGTTGCCTTGCTGCAAAGCCACGCATCATGGGGGCTGCATTGTTTTGATAGGCTACTTTCATGAGGCAGTGGTGCCATTCATCCAAGTATTCTTTTTCCTGCAGAATCTGTATGCTATGGTTGATGCTGGAACAGTCTTCCGTTAATTTGTTGGCAGTGGCTTCATCAATGCCGCAGCAGGCTATGGGCAAGCCAATGCATACACGGGTTATCATGCTCTCCACAATATGCCTTACCATTTCGGCATCTGTTTTACGTACGTTGCCATAACGCATGATGCCTGCCAAGCCCGGCAGTACAGCGACTAGCTGGATAATGTCGTTGGTGGCTGCGGCTACATCCTGAATGCGTTGGGCAATGGCCTGTGCAGCATTGGACAGGTCGGCAGGAATTACTTGCTGCATTAGTGCCGCAATTTTTTCCAGAGATGTTTCTTGATTGCATTGATGGATGAGCCATGCATTACTGGCTTCTTCCAAGGTATTGCCCCAGACACCTTTCTCAATTATGTTGATGACAAAGGAAGGGTCCCATTGCAGACGCCACTGCTCCTTAAACGTTCCCTTGCCACTTACCAAACTTTTGGTGCCCCAATGGATGCCCAACAGTTCCAGCCTGTGCAGGAATATGCTCCGTTCCAAATCATTCTCCTTACGCAGGTCCAGCATATAATCCTTAAAGTCTGCTGTGGCTGGCAGGCGTAAAGTCTTCTGTATTTTTTCTATATTGACCTGTAGCGGCGGCTTGGGAATTTCTTCCGGTACTGTACCAATGCGGTTGCTGACGATGAGTTCCTTGTTGATGAGGTCCATCATTAAGGGTTCGCCATTGCAAAGCACACTCAAAGTGGCTTCGTTCAATTCAGACAGGCCAGCTTTGGGCAGGTTCCTTAAAATGGCCAATGATGCTGCCAATCGCACAGCTTCAATAACGTGGGCAACAGAGGTATCCATTTGATGCTGGCGAAACAGGGATGCCACTTTTGCCATCCACAATATGCCATCATCTGTTGGGTGCTGCCATACATGGCTATACCAGCCCGGCGATTCTATGCCTGCACCATAACCACTGTACATGCTGAGCCTGTCGTAGGTCCAGGGTATCCATGTACATTCTATTTGGGTTTTGGGCAGTCCTTTAAACAGGTCATTGTCTTCTTTGGCCTTGGGCATGTTGGAAAGGGCAGGAGCGTGCCATGCACCACAAATAACTGCGATGTGCTGGAACATTTCCTTTTCTGCCTGGCGTATCATTTTACGCATCCATGCTTCACGCAATGCTTGTTCCTTGTCTTCTTTTTGGGGAAGTGTTTCACGTAATGCCTGCATGGCCTCATTGATGGCAGTGAAGACTTCTTCGTTGTTGAGGCGGTGCTCGAACATGGTTTCCCACCATTTTTCTTCATCATGAAAACCATCAGCTTCTGCTAAGTAGTGGATGGGATTTTTGGTGGGTAAATTGATTGATTGTTCTACTGAAGAAGCATCATCATCCAAAGCAGGTATTTCTTCATGCTGCTCACTACTGCCTGCTGCCTTTTCTTCCTTTATTGCCAGCCAATGCGTCAATGGCAGGTCCATGAAGCGTAGATGAATATTGGCTTTGCGTGCATATTGAATGGCTTGCCATTCCGGTGAGAACTCGGCAAAGGGATAATAGACAGATTGCTGGATATTGTCTGTTTGGTATGCAAGAATTGCGACTGGCGGCACCAATGCTTCATGTGTGGCATATTGCAACAATGCATCTGCTTCTGGTGGGCCTTCCACCAAAACAATATCTGGTTTCAGCTCTTCCAGAAATGCTTTTATATTTCTAGCGGAACCAGGACCGTGGTGCCGTATACCGAGAATGTGAATCATTAGAAAGGGTTTAGGGAGTAGGCATCAGTAAATAGGCAATAGGAAGATGCTAGGTAGAAGTGAGTGGGTAGATATGGGTAATGACAGGAAATTACTTGCTTATTCATGTTGGTAATTATTTTATGTAGGATTTATTTGCCTAAACTATCTATCATTTTTGATAGCATCTTAAACACTTCAAGTATGAAGTTGTTGGCTATGGTACAATCGACTTCATTCATATAATTCAACACTGTACACGCTTCTAATTGTGCATCAACCTCAATTGCAGAACTCCTTGCTATTTCTAGGAACCTCCTTCTCTCAAGGGCAGAATGCCTAGTAGAACCTTCTGCAATATTTGATAGCACTGAAACAGCAGCACGTCTTAATTGGGACTTTAAATTATACTCTTCAGATTTGGGCAGTTTTTCAGTAAGCAAATAGACTTCTTTCATCAATAGGACAGATTTCTGCCAAACAATTAATTTCTTATAACTAAACTCATTCATTGACCTGATATTTATTGTTATAAAATGTTATTCTTGCTTAAGCTACTACTCGCTTCTATTTACTGCCTATTCACTACTGCCTACTTACATCTACATCAAATCCCTGCAAGCCCTATACACATCTTTCCATTCATCCCTTGGTTTGATAACGGTTTCCAAATATTCCTGCCAAACAATTTTATCCTGAACGGGGTCTTTGATTACCGCGCCAATAATACCTGCTGCAAGGTCTGCAGCTTTTAACTGCCCATCGCCAAAATAGCCAGCCATTGCCAAACCGTTGTTCATTACAGAAATGGCTTCGGCTGTGCTGAGCGTGCCGGAGGGGGATTTGATTTTGGTTTTGCCGTCCAGTGTCACGCCACTGCGCAGTTCACGGAACATGGTAACGATACGCCTTATTTCCTGCAGGGCAGGTTTCTCAGCAGGCAGTTCCATGGTCTTTTCATAACTGGCCACACGGCGTTGCACAATATCAATTTCTTCTTCCATGCTGTCTGGCACCGGGAGGATAACGGTATTGAAACGACGCTTCAGGGCACTGGACAGTTCATTGACACCCTTGTCCCTGTTGTTGGCCGTGGCAATAATATTGAACCCACGAACGGCCTGCACTTCCGTGTTCAATTCCGGTACCGGCAGGGATTTTTCCGAAAGGATGGTGATGAGTGTATCCTGCACATCCGCACCAATACGGGTAAGTTCTTCTATGCGTACAATTTTGCCATCTTTCATGCCGCGGATAACGGGGGTTTCCACCAATGCTTTTTCACTGGGACCTTCCGACAATAGTTTGGCATAGTTCCAGCCATAACGAATGGATTCTTCGCTAGTGCCTGCTGTGCCCTGAATGATGAGTGTGCTGTCACCACTGATGGCTGCTGCTAAATGTTCGCTCACCCAACTCTTGGCGGTACCCGGCAAGCCATACAGGAGCAAGGCCCTGTCAGTGGTTAGGGTGGCTACGGCAATTTCCATCAAACGCCTGTTGCCAATATATTTGGGCGTAATCTCAAAACCATTTTTCAGTTGGCCACCCATTAAATAGGTAACAACGGATTGCGGTGTCAGCTTCCAATTGGTAGGCCGCTTGCCCGATTCCGCTTTTTGCAGTTCTTCCAGTTCCTGTGCAAATAGTTCTTCTGCGTGTTGACGTAAGATGGTAGACATATATGGGCGTTATTTTAATTGAACGATTGAATGGTTTGCTGTTTTAAGGTCAATAATTTTTGGATATATTCTTTGGTATTGTTCCAACTGTTTTTGGCATACTCTTCTGATGGTGTGCAGGCTTCCAAGATAGTATTGGCTTGTATTGGGATCAAATGAATATGCTGATTGTAAAAGTTGCGGTAGTAATGATAATGATTGGCTGCGGTAAAGGTGAAAATTAGCTGCGTCAGTTCAACTGACCATGCTGTTGTCCTGTCAACAGCATATTGAATGATGCTTTGCTCATGGCCTTTAAAGAATTTCTTGCTGTAGAATTCCTGCTGCTGTGCAGGAATCAATGGCAATATATCCAAGTAGAAAGTGGTACTGTATTGCATGAAGGCAATGGCCCATTGTTCATCTTTAAATTGTACCAAGGCCGTTACGATGGCAGGAACAAATTTTTTGGTAGCTTCTTCTTTTTGCAGGAACTGGATAATGTCTGCTGCTGATAAGTGAAAGTGTTTCTCCAGCACCGTTGGTGGCACTTGCCGCATTAATTGAAAAGCTATCCATTCGTCATCGCTGAACTCTTTTGTGTTGCTCAGCTTTTCAATGCCTGATTTGACAAGCTGCTCATCAATGATTTCTGGCATTGTTATTTGCAATACTTGCTTGGAAGACAAACCAAACATGGTTTTCTCTTTCTTCAATATAACTGATTGCTGCAGCAATGCAATGTATTGCTGAACGATGGTTGAATTGGGTATTTGCTTTAATAAGCCCAATACCTGTTCCTTTGTTTTTTGGCTTTTTTCATTGCTTAAACCCTCCAGCCAGGGAATATCATCTGCTGATAAATTCGTGGCAAAGGCTTCCAGTAAATTTTGTTTGGAAGCCGCGTTTTCTTGTGGCCAGGTTTGTTGCAGCCATTCCCTAGCTTGTGTTGTATTGGTGATACGTAACTGCTCCAGTACTTTTTTACGTTGGTCTGCAGTGCCCGTTTGCCAAAGCTCTTCATCGCTTGCAGTAATGGCAAAATTCCATTCGCTGTTTAGTTGGCTTAACCATGCACCACGTTTGCCAAAACAAGTGGCAGCATAAGGGCGGAGTTGTTTATGCTGTATGGCTTTATCAAATAAAATGGGCAATAAGGCAGGCTCCACAATCAATTCTTTGTTGCTGCAATGCTGTAGCCATAAAGCCAATAAACTGGTGCTGTCCTCCTGTAAGATATCTTTCAATGCGGCCATGGCATGGGGACTGCAATAAGCCGTTGTCTCTGCTTCACAAATGGGCAGGCTGATGCCTGTTTTTACGATGGCTTCCGTACCGCAACTTGTATATTGATTGACTACGGTAGCAAGTTGCAGGAACTGTTCTTCCTTGTCAATGTTTTGGTTGCTGGTAATGGTGGCAATCACTGGTAACAAATCTTCACCCATATCATTTGCGGAAAGGGTTTGTTTGTCCGTACCAATCAATGCTGTTTGTATTACTTGCTGCCAATAATTCATTTGCTGTGTTTGTTATATACTGATGTATTGCCCATTAGCCCAAAGACCAATTGGTGTATAGCTATGCTCCTGTGCAATCAATGTCATTTGCAATTGCTGCCCGCCACAGATGGCCAATAGTTTCCAAATATTATTTTCGGGTTGCTTGATGGGCATGATGGCTGCTGCTGCATCCTGCAAATACCATTGCTCCATGTACTGTACCGGTGCCAGTTGCTGGACAATAACTGGCCTGCTGGCGGTAAAGGGCAAATTGCTTTTGGTGGCGGCCATTGTATCCAACACGGCTTGCCAGTTGGGTAGTCCTGTTGGTACAAGTGTTTTGTTGCTGGCGGCCTGTTTCTTAATGATGGCCCTTACTGGCGTTAACGAAGGAAAGAATACCAGCTCTGCCTGCAGGCACATGCCCGGCGTCAGTGAAAAATTGATGCCCTGTCCACGGACACTGAATTGCAGCACCAATGCGTACTGTTGGCTTTTGGTACCGTAGAGCCAGTTGCGTTCAGTGGTTACGCTGTCTTCTTCCGTTACTTGCTTGCCCAGTACCAGCCAATCATCCTCCATACCCTGTTGTTCCTTTAGCGTTTCCTGGTTCTGGGTAAAACCTATTTGACTGCGGATGTCAGCATCTGGCAGTTTGCCCTTTTCATTCCTGTTTTTGAAAGCGGTAATGGCCAAATAGATATTGGTGAGCTGTTGCAGGAATTGGCTTTCCCAACCATTTGTATAGTAATCGATTCTGCCCAAGGACTTTATCATGCCTGCCAAGCCCGGGGCTTTTGCGTCAACCATTCGCTTGGCCATTGTATCAAAGGCAACTGTGCCTTTTTCGGGCAAGCTGATAATGCCATTGCGTACCAAATCCTTCATCCAAAGTAGTACATCGCCGATGCCTTCTTCAACGGATTGCTCACGGGCCTGCACACGTTTGGCCTGGGCTGCCTCATCCACTGGTTTATTGGCCTGTTCCGTTTTCTTTTCTTCTTTCTCCGTTCTTTTGGCTAGCCATTCTGCCACCCATGTAGGCGGTGCAGTTTCAGTAAAGCTATTGGCATGTTTGGCGTTGAACAGTAGCAGCCCCAAGCCATGCTTGCAGGGGAATTTCCTGCTGGGGCAGGAGCATTTGAATGCCAATGATACGATGTCTACCTGTGTTTGGTAGGGCTTGCTGCCACTGCCTTGGCACTCGCCCCAAATGGCCTGTTCGTTGATGCCCTTGCTCACCCATTTGGCAGGCGTGGATAAATCCTTTCCTGCTTTTTTGGAAGCTTCATCGGGTGCAAGGGCAAGTATTTGTTCTTCGGATAGTTGCAAGGAAAATGTTTGCGATGAAGATAGAGGGGAGGGGATTTATAAACAAAAAATAGCTGCTAAAAAATTACCTTTCGTTTGTAGGGTGAATTTTGTTTGCCTTATAGGAATTGTAATAATTATTGCCTTATTAAAGCCTGATTGGAAAAAATTACTTTCAACTTTCATCAAAGTTTATTCCTACCCATTTCTTCGGGATACAAATCTTTTACAGGGTCAGATTGCCAGAATTGTTTGGTGTCCACATCCATGATGGTCAAAGATCCATAAAAGGCCGCACCCGTATCAATATTCCAGACATTGCAACCCTGCATGGGTGTGCTTACACCGTAATTGATGGTAGGCGTGTGGCCTATATAGATTTCTTCGTACAGTTTTAACCTTCTGGGAAATAAGACGGAATCTTTCTTGACCCTTTTATCCATAATGATGGCCATTTCCCAAAGTGTCCTGTCCCATATAAAATTGGTGGAATAAAATTCCTGTTCAGGACCATGCATGGATGTAAAGCCTGCATGAATGAATAGCCTATTTTGAACATCTACATGAAAAAATTTCATTTGCTCAAGGAAGTTGAGATGGGCAAGTCTTGTGGCATTACTTATGGTAGCGTAACTTTCAATTGTTGCTATCCCACCGTGCATTAGCCATGTTCTATCCTGTTTGCCAGTTCTCAACCATTCTTCGCACATTACATCGTGGTTGCCTTTGATAAAAATGCAGGTTTGCTGTTTGTTTAATTCAATAAGGTAATTGATAACCTGTGCAGATTCACTCCATCCATCCACATAATCACCTAAAAAAATCAAAGTATCTGTAGGGATAATTTTTGCTCTTTCTGTTATTTGTTTTAAGGCTTTTAATCCTCCATGTATGTCGCCTATTATTAAGGTTCTATTCATTGTGAAATGTATTGTACAGGTACAGCATCGGTAAGCCATACTTTATTTTCCGATAAATAAAAAACAAAGCCTTCTTCGTGCATGGCTTTGGTATCAATAGTTAATACAACAGGTTTGCCATGTCTGCTACCCACATTTTTTGCTGTATCAGTGGCGCCACTTAAATGCACATGCTGCCTGCTTTGCTTTTGCAGGCCATTTTGTAAAATGCTTGGTAAAAATTTTTCTGCAGTGCCATGATATAATATAGCTGGCGGCACTGTTGGTTGCAGGTTCAGTTCCACTTCAATACTATGCCCTTGATTGGCACGGATGCTTGTTTTGTTTTCATTGAAAATAAATCGTTTTTTATCATTAGTGGCAACAACTGTTTCAATCATGGCCATATCTACAGCCAAAGATTTGGCATTCATTTTTTCAATTAGTTCGTCCAAATTTGCCCAGCCGTTTCCATCCAACTGCAAACCAATTTTTTCCGGTTGGTGACGAAGTGCCAAACTCAGGAATTTGGAGATTGTGGTAAGGTGCTTTTCCATGTTAAATTGCTTGATATAATCCGTTCATTTCCACATCAAAATTAGGGATGCTGCTGGCTGCTTGAACACAAAAAAGGCCCTGCAAATATTGCAAGGCCTTGCTCAACCTCTGACCGCCATAAAATTACCTGTCCAATGCGTCCCTTCTAGTAGCAATAGCTGTTAAGTACGCATCTATTTCAGCAATCTGTGCTACCAGTAAACCGGCTTCCAGCTCGGCATCAAGGAGTGCGGCCGAACCGCCCCTCTTTAAACTGTCCTCCAGGTTTTCCCTCCTGTCGTTCAAGCGGCGGAGCCTGGAAATTTCATTGTCTTTTTGTTTGCCCTCGGGCATTGCTGCAATGCTCGCCTCGGTTCCCGTAATCTGTGCAATTACGCCAATAAGACTGGCACTCATCAGTGCCGTGGATGCTGCCTGGTCAGTCAGTTGCTTGTTGTGGACTGTCTGCTCGAAAAGCAATTCTGCTTTACGTTGGCTTGCAATGGCTGTTGCCCTATCGCATTCTGCGATGGTTTGCAACTTACTTGTGTCATACGCCATAAATAAGATTTTAATGATGGAGAAAATTGTTTACGTACACAATTTATAATATGGATACATTGCATAGTGTGAATAAAATCATAATGCCATTAATTGGATGGTGGTTTTAACATTTTGTAAATAGTTGGTATGTGCTAACTGTACAAAGTTGATGGGTATATAAAGCAGATAGGGTATATAAAGTTGTAAGCGTTAGAAGGGCGATTCACAATATTTGGGTGAAATATATATATAAGTATATAAGGTGAGATGCAATTGGTGGCAACAGCTCATGCCATTATAGGCCGAGGCAAAAAAATAAGGGCCAGGCATTACAGGTTGGGGCAGGCAGCCTCACAGCATTCGGCTTCGTGCAGCAGGGCAGCTATTTTTATTTTTAATTGCTGCTGGGGCAACCAGCCATTTTTTTCAAGTTTCTTTTCTGCTTGAAAGCGGTACTCAGCTATTGACCGCTGCGAACTGGAACTGGTATTTCGACTGTTTACCCATTCTGTATCCAATAGCTGTAATAGTTGAAGGCATTGCATTTGGCGTGATTGTATTGCCTGTAATTCCTTCTGTAGTGGGATGCATTGCGTGCGGCACCATGCGGCTTGTTCCATTAATTGTTGCTGCTCTATGAGGCTTGGCTGCGGAAATACGGGTGCAGGCAAATTTTGAACGGTACCGTACATGTTTGTCAACTGCTGCATATTAGCTGTGGGCAGTAGGTGTTCCCCACTTTCATAAAGACTAAAAGTACTTTGATTGGCTCCAATCAGCTTGGCCAGTGTCCGTTGTCCAACGCCTGTTTTTTCATAAATATATTCTTGCAACGAACCTTCATTAAGGATGTTTTTTAAGGGGGCAGCCATATACCATATTTTTTATTGAGGTTAATAATATGATGCTGTAATAAAGGCGGCTGCAATATTTTCTGGTTATTACAGTAATTATTATTACAGTGTTGTAATATTTTATGTTGTAATAATTTAGAAATATTACAAGTGGAATTATTACAGGGTTGTAATATTTTGCGTTGTAATAATTTAAAAATATTACAAGTACAATTATTACAAATGGCACAATGACATAAGTTTTTGTTAAATAGAATAATAAACGAGTACAATGATGGTTGCTTTTGAACAATATTGCGGCACGATGATTCTAAAAATGCAGGGTGTGCAGATGGCAGTAACAAAAAAAGCTGCACAATTTTGTACAGCGTTTTAATTTCGGTACTTATATATAATGCTATAGTGACTATTTGTTGTAAACAACCAGCAAGGTTATAAATGTTCCTTTGACTGATTAAAAATAAAGTGTGCAGGCTGTTAGCAAACAAGGAAAAGTAAATGGTGGGAGAATGGTCATGCTATAACCATTCTTTCTACATACGTTGCAACTAGTTCAGAATGGGCCAGTTTGGTCTCGTGAAAATAAATGCTCGGTTTTGCTGCTGTTCTTTTTTTTATGCCAGTCCTGCTGGCTGCATCAATCCCTGCTTTGTTAGTTCTTCCATTTTTTTATGTTGACGGCACTCCAGATGCTGGTGCGGACACCATCGATCCAGCCAAAACAAAGTGCTTCGTCGACCGATTGGGGCTAGGTTATGCTGGGATGCTCACTGCCCTCTTTATAAATGCAAACCATGGTTCTTTTTTAGCCATGACTTGAATTCGGAATACTTTGCAAAGAAGATGTTTCATGAAATGTTTTTAAGAAGCTTAGTATTGGAAAAATGAAAGATAGTGTTTACATTGTATTACCTAAACATTAACATGAAAAGCGGTATACGTGAAAAAAGGAAGCTAGTCATTTCCAAAAAAAGGATTACAACTGATAAGATACGGGAGTTGGCCATAATTATAGATAGAGAAGCAAACCAAACTAATGATAATACTTTTTTGATTTTCTCCGCGGATGCTATCGATAATTCTTCTTATGAAAGTCAGTCAATAATAATTTTCAGCAAGAATGGACTTATTGAAAAGAAAGTAATCCATAAAATTAACATGAGATTCAATACACTTGATTATAATAAGAGCATTGAAATACAATTACTTCAGTCTCAAGAAGATGAAAATAATGAAAACAATATTCTAGTTAGTGGCGATGACCCTACATGGGTAAATGGAGTTATTGCAGAACTTTCTGAAGTAATTGAACTAGCTGAAAAACAAACTACCAAAAGGAATTTTATTGGATGGAGCATTACTTTATGTTGGATAGTTTTTATCATACTTTACTGGAGGCTTATTTGTATGCCATTAACCGTTTCTAAAAATTCTTGGCTTCAATTTTTCTTGGGTATTGTAATTCCTTTTGGATCTATTTTATATGCTATTTCTTTAGTCAAATATTTACAGGCCTTATGGCCAGTAATTGAATTACAAACAGGGCCAAATCATATGAGAATGGCACAGCTAAAGAGGAGCAAGGTTCAACATATATTCTTGTTGATTTTAATTCCCCTGATTTTGGCTGCGGTATATGATGTTATAAAATCTTTGGTGATTAAGTAGTCTTAAAATGACTATTATAATTTAAAAACGATTATTTATGAGTAAGAGAATATTGATAATTAAAGCTTGCGGTGTTAAAGGCGAAGATCATGAGTGTAGTAATATTAAAACACAGGCTGAATTGTATAATATAGAAACTCAATTAATAGAACCCAATACAATCGAAGAACTGAGTGCGAGTTTGTCTGAGAATAAGAGTTTCGACTATATATACCTAAGTTCACATGGAGATGCAGATGGACTTTGCAATAATACGCAAAGTATAAGCCTTACATGGTTTGAATTTGGTGTTATGCTATGTGAAACAGGGTGCATGAATGAGAATTGTATTCTTATGCTTTCATGCTGTAGAGGAGGGTTAAATCAAGTTGCATTTGACTTGTTTTATTGCTGTGATAAAATAAGCTATATTGTTGGTCCAAGACAAAGCTTACCTGCAAGTGATATGTTGATCAGCTTTAACTTGCTTTTGTATAATATAACATTTCGTGGGCTTGACCCCATTGTAGCTTGTGAAAAAATTAAAGCAGGTACTGATATCCGTTTTGTTTGTTTCGATAAGTTGGAAGTTGAGACAGAGCCAAGTTATATATGGCATATTCAAGGTTATTTAGAACAACAAAAAAAACAGCTTGAAGAAGCAAAAAGGAATTTAGATGAAGCTCCTTTAGAAGGGATGAGTGTTGGAAATATTGTTCATGGTTAATAATCATTTATGAAACATATTATTTTACAATTTACAGAATCTCCCGAACAGCCAGATATAAGTATGGATTTGGTTGAATACGATAAACTTTTAAACCTGAATGTGGTAAAAGGAACAAAGATTCCAGCTGTTACATATACAGAGCAAGCTACAGATACATTCACTAAAACATATACCGAAGGGAGTGATTCTGATAGAGATTTGCAAAACGAATTGGAAGACTTGATGGCTACCACTACTGCAACCCGAACTTATAGTGAAGCTTTAGACAGCGACCCTAGAATGCATTCAATCCAAAGTTTGACCGATACATCTACACAAACCTTTGTAAATGTAGAGCAATCTGATAGCGATAAAGGCTTTAAAGATCTAGCATACTTGTCTGAAACCAGAACATTGACTGAAGCAAATGAAGCACTAGATAGTGATAAGTAATGATTTTAATTATAACACATAAAGAGGATTACACTGCTGATTTTGTTATAGATAAGCTTAATAAGCAATCCATAAAATATTATAGATTCAATTGTGAGGATTATTTAAATACTAACCTAACAATTAACCTTGGTGGAATTGAAAAATTTTCTATTGAAGAGAATAATTGTTTTAGTTCTATTTGGTACAGAAGAACTAAACTTCCAGATATAGATTGTGTGAATGCTAGTGAGAAAAGATATTTATTAAATGAAATTGATATTTTCTTACAAGACTTGTTTGGGGTATTAAATTCAAGGTGGCTTAGTAAGCCCCATGCGGTATCAAATGCAGAAAATAAGTTGTTGCAATTATCTCTTGCAAAAGAGATAGGTTTTACGCTTCCAAGAACATTATTAACAACAGACAAAAATGAATTGAAAGGATTTCTGTCTAAAAATAGCAATACTATTATCAAGCCTATTGGAAGAGGAAGAATACAGTATTCAGAAAACAAAGCTAAACTGATATTCACAAGTTTAATTGGCCAAGAAGTTATAGCTGAAATTGATTCATTGGAATTGACACCTGCGATTTATCAGGAGTATATAGAAAAGGAATATGAATTGAGAGTCACTGTAGTTGGAAAGGACATTTTTACTTCAAGTGTAAATTCACAAAATTTAGATGAAACGAAGGTTGATTGGCGAAGGAAAAAAGTAAAGTTTGAGCAATGTGAAATGCCAACTAGCTTAAAAGAAAAATGTTTATTGCTCATGCAAAAATTAGATATTTCATTTGGTGCTTTTGATTTTATAAAAGGAAAAGATGGAGAATACTACTTTTTGGAAGTCAATCCGAATGGACAGTGGGTATGGGTGGAAAAAGACACAGGATTGCCGATTTCTGATTCAATAATTAAATTCCTTACTCATGAGTAAGTTACTTACCTATTTCGGTTATGTTAAAGAGAGTGATATAAATGTGCCTTACCCTGAAGATTTTATTTTGTCTGATACTTTAGATCTAAAACTAGATTATCTTAAGGCATTAGATAGCCAAGAAAATGGTAGACAATCAACAATCGAAACAAAGACTTCTCAACTAATCGGGCAAGCTGGTATAATATTTTCACTCTTGAGCTTATTTATAGCAAATTATATATCAAAGTTTAGCTCATTCCCTCCAATGGTTCAGACTGTATTAATACTTCTTTTTTTGGTAACACTTTTATTCTATCTAAGTACAATAAATCAAGCCACAAAGTATATGAACATTCATAAATACATATATGGGCAAAGAAGTGTTTCAACCGTACTTAATCAGTTTAACAATGATGACAAGTTTAAGATTGAGGAAATAAGGGATCTGATTTATTCCATCAATAGAAATACGCTGGTTAATAATCAAAAATGTAATAATTTGATTTATGCTTATCGTTCTTTCAAAGTAGGTACAGCATCTATTGGCCTTTTATCTGTTCTTCTAATAACTTCTGGCTATTTTTTACCGAAACAAGAAATACCAAAAATAATTATTGAGAAACCAATAAGTATATCTGAACTAGATACTTCTATCAAATTATTGCGTGAGAGAAATATAATAACAGTACACGATACCGTTTACTTAAAAAAATAGTCTATGAAGTTCGCTTCGTAATCTTACTGTCATTGGAATAGTTTTCAACTTGAGCTACGTACAAACTATTTTATTTAAACACTATAAATTCAGCACAAAAAAAGAGATTACCACAATGATAATCTCTTTTTCCTAGTGACCGCGTTAGGATTCAAACCTAAAACCTTCTGATCCGTAGTCAGATGCTCTATTCAGTTGAGCTACGCAGCCATTTCCTTTTCGGGCTGCAAATATAAGGGGTCATTTTTAATTTACAAATCATAAATGCTGGCGGCAGATTTTTCCAGAAAAGATTTTGGCAGGAGCCAGGCAAAAAATACGGCCAGTTTATTGACAAATCCTGTTACCACTTCTGGTTTTTTGGCAAACAGTCCGTTCACGGCAATGGTTGCCACTTGCTTTGGCTGCATGTTGAACTGCTTTGCCATTTTTTTTGCTTTGGGACTGTCAACCTTGGCCCTGTTGGGAAAGTCTGTTTCGGTGGCCCCGGGGCTTACGGCAGTTACGGATACGGAACTGTTTTTGAGTTCATAACGCAGGCCACGGCTGAAACTCAGTATAAATGCCTTGCTTGCTGCATATACGTTTAGGCCGGGAACAGCTTGGTAGGATGCCCCGCTGGCTATGTTCATGATAAAGGACTGCTGCTGTTTTAATTGGGGCAGTAGGAGATAGATGAGTGCTACAGGTACGTGCATGTTCAACTGCATCATATTGGTATGTGCTGCCAATGGGTAGTTTTCAAAAGCACCGCTCAATCCATAACCGGCATTGTTTACCAAGATGTTGATGGTGTATTTTTTTTGATTGCACCAGTCAATAATTGTTTGGGCTGCGTTTGTTTCTGTTAGGTCAATGGCCAAATAGGCTGCCTGCACTTTGTATTCGTCAGCAATTTTGGTGGCTGCCTTTTGCAGCAGGTCTTCACTTCTTGCTATGAGGATGACGTTTATCTTCCTGCTGGCCAATTCCTCCGCAATGGCATAACCAATTCCTTTGCTTGCTCCTGTAATCAATGCGTAAGTCATATAGTCACCTTATTTAAAAAGGCCAACATAGATTGTTGGCCCTGCAATGTAGTATTGGTTGAACAGATTTTAGTGGTGCACTTTACTGGTGAACTTATGGTAGAAAGGTGTCCTGCTTTTTTCATGTTTGGGCATGTACTTGCCAGTGATGATGGGCACGTACATTACGCGGCGGCGGCTGGCTTCGCCAAATAGGGGTGACTGCTTTACGCGGTGCCAGGTTCTGCCGTCATGCACGGTTAGGTCGCCAGCATGGATGTCAAAACCAACTTCACGGCTATCGTCTGTATTGTCTATGAAATATTTTTTGCCGAACAGTAGTTTCAGCATGTTCTGCTTGTGGGTGCCGGGCAGCACACGCAGGCCGCCATTTTCAAATAGGCAGGTGTCCAAGTGGAGACCTACGTTGAGCATGGGCATTATTTTTTGTCCAAGAAATAAATCCCTTGGGCTGTCTGTATGCCATCCCATTTGTGTAAATGTGCTGTTGGGCGTGTTGATGTAGTTGTTGATGACCAATCCATCCTTTTCGTTTTCGCCTATCCTTCCTTCATAGGGGCCAAGCAAACCCGTTAGGGCCTGCAGTTTTGGTTCATCAAGCAGTGTGTGCAGGGCATCACTATATAATGAGGAGAAGCAGAGCCGCTGTATGGTTAGGTTGCCGGATTCATCCCTGCCAAATTTCAATGGGATGCCATTCACTTTTTCCCTTTTTTCAGCAAGCCATTCACTTTCCAGTCTTTTCAATTCGCCTATGTACAGGTCAATTTTTTCCTGGCTCAAGAAATTCCGGAAAATGATTACACCATGCTCATCGAAAAAATCCAGTTGCTCCTCAGTTAATGAGTCACCTAATATATAATTACAATTCCATTTTTTCATTCTTATGCAGGTTGATAAAGTCCCTATCGGTTTGTAATGTTAAGAAATTATTACAAAAACGTAAAGATAATGTGATTAAAAGGAGCCTATTTTTTTATCTTGGCACTAAAGGTGCTTGTAAGGGCACTAAGATTAACTTGCACAGTATGTACTTTAGATTCTTTCGATGCCTTGCTTCTTTTAGTTTTATTTTATTGATATTGTTACGCCCTACAGCTATTTCTGCACAAAACGATTCTATCAAACCCAAAACGAAGAAAGTTAAAGTGCTGGTTTTTCCAGTGGTGGCAAGGTCCATTGAAACTGGATGGTCATTTGGGGCTGCCAGTGCCTTGAGTTTCAGGATGTCCCAATCTGATACTGTTTCCCGTCTTTCCAATATGCAGGTGCTGGCACTCTATTCATTGAAGAAACAATTTGTGGCTGCCATTAATGGCACACAATACTTTAAGGGGGAGAAATATATTTTAGGTGAGCAGTTTTCCTACAGTTCATTCCCCGACAAATTTTGGGGACTTGGGAAAAATACTGCCGATACTGCGGAAGAGGATTACCGTTTTAAGCAGTACTATATCTACCTGCATTTGATGCGGCATTTGGGTAACAAATTTTATATAGGGGGATTATTTGAATTTCAAAATGTGATGGATGTGGAATATGAAAAGGCTGGGGCATTTGACAAGGAAAATATTGCTGGGCGTTATGGCTATAAATCATCTGGGTTGGGGCTGAGCTTTACTTATGATACCAGGAACGATGCATTTGCCCCTGACAAGGGAATTTTTGCACAGGCATTTTTCAACAGGTTTGATAAAGCCATAGGCTCTGATTACAGTTATACAAAAGTGGTGGTGGACTTAAGGAAGTATATCCGAATTTATAAGAAACATGTATTGGCTATGCAGGCTTATAGTTTAAGTGATATTGGCAATGATATTCCCATCAGGGACATAGCTGCATTGGGCGGAACGAATAGTATGCGTGGCTATTATGCTGGCCGTTACCGTGATAAGCAATTACTTGTTTTTCAATCGGAATACCGCTTGCCTTTGTACAAAAGGTTTGGTGCGGTGGCTTTTGGGGGACTAGGCGATGTGGGAAAAAATATCAATGATTTCTCCATGAATAATTTGAAATATTCTTATGGTGCTGGTCTTCGTTTTGCCCTCACCAAAAAAGAAAAATTGAATCTCCGTTTGGATTATGGCATGGGCAAGGGTGGAAACAGTGGCTTTTACTTTCAGTTAGGCGAGGCTTTTTAAGAAGCTATCTAAAAATTGATTTCAGGAATTTGCTATGCAAATTGGAGGGCCGCTTTTTAGCCACTAATAACACGAATACACACGAATTTTTTTCACTAATTATTGCCGCAGACGGCTAAGAAGCTGTTTAAAAATAATTTTCAGGAATTTGCTATGCAAATTCAGTGGCCTCTTTTAGCCACGAATGGCACTAATCCGCACGAATTTTTTCACGAATCGTTGCCGCAGGCGGCAATTATGAATCAGCTTCGATTATTCGTGAAACCATTCGTGCCATTCGTGGCAAGAATAGATGCCTCGAGGCATTATATTAAATCTGTGAAATCATTTCTCAACAGCTTCTAAGGCATGGTACAAAATTCATTGAATGATTTTAGACAGCTTCTACTGTTTGCCCGTTATTTTTTTTGCTGCAATAAAAATTAGGTAGGTGAAGGGTGGCACTGCCAATACATCCATGGTGTAATGTATATGCTGCACCAGCACCAATACGCCAACTATAATGCTTGCCAATAAACCTACTGTTCTATCCCATTTATTTTTAAAACACAGGTACATGAGGAACATGGTAGAAGTGTGGCCAGAAAAAAACAGATCCTTGGTAATGAACTTGCTGCCATAAAATGTGTTGCTCAATGGATCTTTCAGTTCCAATAAACTGGCTGGTGGGTTTAGTGGCACCAAGGTAATGGTGACCATTCTTAATATGGTCAACAATACATAGCCCCAAAGAAGCACAATTAATATGGATGGTTGCTGGATGCACCGAACAATACTTAGCAGGGCTGTTCCCCAAATAACAATAAATATGGTGGTTGAAACATTGTAGGGCGTGAAATGCTTTAGCAGTAAATCATTCATTACAAGGCCTTCCCGCTGTTCTATTAATTTGAAAAAGAAGGGGAGGAAACCGAGTACGGCAACAAGCAGTATAAAACCTGTCACAAAAAGCTGCCTGAAATTTTTATTTTGCCAGGCCATTTGCCAACGCTGCTGAAAACTTGTTTCCATGTTGCAATGGTACAGATTGAAAAGAAAAACTCCCCCACAAAAATTGATGGGGGAGTGTGGTTAGGTCATAGGAAAATGTTTTGTTGAAAAGGCTTCGAGAGCCTCAGCCTGACATTCGTTTCTAAAAATGCCATCTTACAAAAGCTTCCATGGCGGCATATTTTGTTAGGCCCAATGCTGCATAGAGGTTGGCGGTGTTGGCATTCCTTTCTTCTGCACGTTGCCAAAATTCCCTTGCATCACTGCCCTGAAAGGGCACCATGTCTTTTTGTGATTGGTGGATAAAAATGCCGAACCTTTTTTTCATGGCCTGGTCTGGGCTCATGGGTATGGCCATTTCTATTTCTGCAATGTCCCATTCCTGCCATGCCCCTTTGTACATCCAAACGTAGCAGTCATTTATCCAATCATCGCCATCTGCTTTTATCCTTTTGATGCTTTCAAAAATTACGTCAAGGCAAACTTTATGTGTACCGTGTGGGTCAGCCAAATCACCGGCACAAAAAATTTGGTGCGGTTTCAGTTTCCTCAATAATTCTATGGTAAGCTGCACATCTTCTTCACCCATTGGTTTCTTTTCAATGGTGCCCGTTTCATAGAAGGGCAGGTTCTGGAAATGTGCTTTGTCGTCAGTCAATCCAACATACCTGCAGGTTGCTTTTGCCTCGCATCTCCTTATCAAACCTTTGATGGCCCTTATTGCTGCAGTGTCCCGGTCATTTGTTTTTTTTGTGGCGAGAAACTTCCTTGCATCGTTCAATATTTGCTGGCTGGTTTTGTTGTCTATGCCAAACATGTCTTCAAAACCTACGGCAAAATCAAGGAACCTTGTTACGAATTCATCCGTCACGGCAATATTTCCACTGGTTTGGTAGGCAACATGCACTTGATGTCCCTGATCGTGCAGACGCATGAATGTGCCACCCATACTTATTATATCATCATCTGGATGCGGCGAGAAAATGAGGCTTGTTTTTGGATAAGGCGAACTCCGTTCAGGGTGCCGTGGAATGACTGCATTGGGTTTGCCACCGGGCCAGCCAGTGATGCTGTCACGGAGCATGTAGTACACTTGCAGGTTTATTTCATAGGCGTCGCCTTTTTCCACCAACAAATCGCTTAGCCCGCTTTCATTGTAATCATGCGTTGTTAAGCTGAGTACAGGTTTTTGCAGTTTTAGGGACATGTTTACCACTGCACGTTTTATCATTGCATCCGTCCATTCACATTCCCCGGTAAGCCAAGGGCTTTTTATTCTTGTTAAATCCGTTGCTGCGGTTTCGTCAATAATAAATGTGCAATCGTTGTGCTGCTGCAAGATGCTGGCAGGTATATGTTCCGTTACATGGCCTTCCACGCTTTTGGCAATGATGGATGCTTTTTTGCCCCAGGCCATCAATAAAATCCTTTTGGCTTTCATGATGCTGCTGATGCCCATGGTGATGGCCATCCTTGGCACTTGCGATATGTTTTGGAATTCGTAGCTATTGGCAATTCTTGTGCTGTTGTCCAGCGATGTAATCCTTGTTTTGGAAAAGATGCTAGAACCCGGCTCGTTAAAACCAATATGCCCATTGCCGCCAATTCCCAGCACTTGCAGGTCAATGCCGCCAAGGGCTTCAATCAGTTGTTCATATTTCTGGCAATGTTTTTTTACGTCTTCTTTTGGTAGCTCCCCATTGGGAATATGGATATTGGCGGCATCAATATCCACTTGACTGAACAAATGCCTGTGCATGAAGCTCCAGTAACTTTGGAAGGCCTCACGTTCCAGTGGATAATATTCATCCAGATTAAACGTGACCACATTCCTGAAACTCAACCCTTCTTCCCTGTGCATCCGTACCAGTTCTGCATACATGCTGATGGGGGTGGAACCTGTAGCCAAACCCAATACACAATCTTCTCCTTTGTCCTGCTTTTCACGGATTAGTTTGGCAATTTCCTGTGCCACAAATGCAGAGCCCTGTTTGGGTGTTGCAAATATTTTTACAGGAATTTTTTCGAAACTGTCTGTAAGGTCAATATCGAGTTTGTGGTTCATGTTGCAGGTTTTTGCAGGGCAAAGATAGATTTATTTGCAGGAATTTGCTATAATTGATGTTTTGGTAGTGACTCCTTTTGAAACCCCGTTGTCAGCTTGAGAGTTTTAAAGGCGATTTATACGGAATCCTAGTCCAGTTTACAATTTTCCTAAAAAAACGATTAATAAACATGCAGCAATGGCAACTCCAATAGCTATCGGAATTTTATATTTCTCCCAGTACATTTCCTTTTTCTTTTGTTCAAGGCTTTGCAAGAGTTGTTGCTGTAAGGTGTCATTTTCCTTGGCAAATGCTTGCAGTTGATTGCTATAAGCCAGCATTATTTTATAGGGAAGGTGGCGGATAATATCATTTAAGTTGATAATGATTTCTTCTTTCTTTTTACTGTCTGCAGTAGTGCTTAAAATATCAAAAGCTTTTCCTGAAACCAGTTTGTCCAATTCCAAACCCCACCCATCGTAATTCAGTTTTGATGGATGGATAAGGTTTATTTTTTTCTTCAATGTTCTTGTGCTCTCCAAAATTGATTCAAGCGAGATAATGCTATGCTTTGCCTTTGGGAAGAAATGCTTGGCATCATAAGCTTTTCTTTTATCCGTATCTGACAGTACCAAATAGGCTTGGTTAATCAGCCTGAATTTTTCTGCTTTCAATTCATCATTATTGGTAATGTCGGGATGGTACTGCATGGCCAGTTGGCGGAATGCTTTTTTTATTTCATCTGCGGAAGATGAAGGGCTGATATTGAGTGTATCGTAATGGTTACTGTGGAGCATAGATTCTATGTTGCCAAAAATAGTGATGTATGGTGCTTTGAGGAATCAAAAAATATGAATGAGTTTTGATAGACCTAACATAATGGTTAACACTTTTAGAGCCAGAAGGCCTAATGATATTGTAGAAGTTGGTTGTAACTAGTTCGGAAATATTGAAGGAATGATATTTCACTCCTTCGGGGTTTGGCGAACCATTGGAAATGATTTTCTATAATCATACATCCCTTCCCTTCAGGATTAAATCAATACGCTATTGGTATTCAAATCCCGAAGGGATGGTATGATTATAGAAAGAAATTAATTCGGTCTTACGAAACCCTGAAGGGGTGACATTATCACTCAATTCAATTGTTCTTTATAATGCTCGGAAATTTGAAAGGAATAATATTTCACTCCTTCGGAGTTTAGTGAACTATTAAAATTGGTTTCTATAATCATACCATCCTTTCAGGATTGAACCAATACGCTATTGGTATTCAAATGCTGAAGGGATAATATTTCACTTCTTCGGAATTTGGTCAACCATCAATAATTGATTTTCTATAATCACTATCTTTTCGAGATTGAAGAATCTATTTTTTATAATTATATCATCCTCTCAGGATTATGATTTGGCATAAGCACTTGTTATTTTATATCCCACTCAATTCCATTATCTTGCAAACCTTAACTGCATCTCCATGAAATTTCTCAGACAAAATCTGGATTTTCTCGACCACCACTTCGCTAGCTAATTTCTGTCCCTCCAAAAGGGACTGTGACTTCATTTCCATTATTTCATTTACTTAATCATTTTTATGTTAACGCAAGCCCTTAATGAGCGTACTGCTCAGTATTTACAATTGGAAGAACAATTTGGTGCACATAATTACCATCCATTACCTGTTGTGCTTGAAAAAGGCGAAGGTGTTTTTTTATATGATGTGGAAGGCAAACGCTATTTCGACTTTTTAAGTGGTTATTCCGCCGTGAACCAGGGTCATTGCCACCCAACTATTATCAATGCTTTAATTGAACAGGCTAAAAAATTGACGCTTACTTCAAGGGCGTTCCATAGCAATCTCTTGGGTGAATACGAACAGTTCATCACCAGTTATTTTGGTTATGATAAAGTGCTGCCGATGAATACAGGTGTGGAAGGAGGGGAGACTGCCATTAAGTTGGCCAGGCGTTGGGCCTACGATAAAAAAGGCGTGGCAAAAAATGAGGCGAAAATAATTTTTGCCGAAGGCAATTTCTGGGGCAGGACGTTGGCAGCTATCTCTTCTTCCACAGACCCTACCAGTTACAAAGGTTTTGGTCCCTACATGCCGGGTTTTGGATTGGTGCCTTATAATGATATTGCTGCTTTGGAAGCAGCCTTGCAGGATAAAAATGTGGCAGCCTTTATGGTGGAACCCATTCAGGGGGAAGCTGGCGTGGTCATTCCTGACGAAGGATACTTAACTGCCGTTAGGAATTTATGTACCCAATACAATGTTCTCTTTATTGCGGATGAAATCCAAACAGGCTTGGCAAGAACGGGCAAGATGCTGGCTTGCGACCATGAAAATGTCCGTCCCGATATTTTGATTTTGGGTAAGGCGTTGAGTGGCGGTACGATGCCTGTGAGTGCTGTGCTTTGTGATGACGAGATTATGATGAACATTAAACCGGGTGAGCATGGCAGTACCTATGGTGGAAATCCATTGGCCTGTGCGGTGGCCATGGCTGCATTAACTGTTTTGAAAGAGGAAAACATGGCTGCCAACGCAGAAGCGATGGGCAAGCTGTTACGCGATGGTTTGGCTACATTGAACTCACCTTATGTAATTACTATCCGTGGAAAGGGCTTGTTGAATGCTATTGTGATTAAGCATAGCAATCCAGATGCTTCATGGGATTTGTGTTTGGCACTAAAAGAAAATGGGCTGCTGGCCAAGCCGACACATGGAGACAAGATCCGTTTTGCCCCACCGCTAACTATTACAAAGGAACAGGTGGAAGAATGTGTGAATATTATTGGGGAATCACTGAAGGCTCTTAAATAAGAAGATTTTACCACGAAGTCACAAAGGGCACTAAGTGAAGGAGTTTGCTTCACAAAAAAGGTAGATTTTTACCGGGAAGTAAGGAAGGCGGAAAGAAAGGTCATACCAACTTGACTCTTATTTATAAATGAAAAAACCGCTTAAGACCTTAGTGCCTTAGAGCCTTAGTGGTTAAAATAAAAGTCCTGCCGCAAGGCAGGACTTTCATCAATCATCAAACACCATCACCCATAAAATTTTTCCTAATGCTTCTTTAATTTATTCTTGAAAACCTTTTCAAACTTTTCCAGCTTAGGGGCAATTACATACCTGCAATAGCCTTGGTTCTGGTTCTGGTTATAATAATTATCATGGTAGTTTTCTGCTGGATAAAAATTCTTGAAAGGCTCAATAGCTGTAACGATGGGGTTGGCCCATGCACCACTCTTATCCAGTTCAGCCTTATATTTTTCAGCCTTTTCTTTTTGCTCTGCATTGTGGTAATAGATGACACTTTTGTATTGGGGACCTTTATCTGCTCCTTGTTGGTTCAATGTAGTTGGGTCATGTGTTTTCCAGAACACTTCCAGTAACTCATCATAAGTAATCTTTGATGGGTCATAAACAATTCTTGCCAACTCTGCATGGCCAGTGGTTTTATCGCATACCTGTTCATAGGTAGGGTTCTCCACATGTCCACCACCATAACCACTCTTTACTGAAATCACCCCTTCCAGCCTTTGGAAGAACGCTTCCGTGCACCAGAAACAGCCTTCGCCAAAATCGGCTGTATCGGTTTTAACTTTTACGTCTGTTGTTGTTGCTTCACTCATCTTTTTTGTTTTAGTATTTTGTTGGGCACATGAAATTAATGCTGTTATGGCCAATAAGCTGCTGAAAAAAATCTTTTGCATCTTGTTTGTTTTGCTGAATGTACGATAGATTCCTGCTTTGGTTTTTGACTCCTTCCATTCATTAACGTTTGAAAAGGAACTTAGTTGATTAACCAACAGTAAGGACGTGGGCTTACTTATTTCCTTACGTTAAGGAAATGGTAATGAATGGATATTTTTAAAGCAAACAGGAACTGACCTACTGGATTGTGCCTATCCGGAAAAAAAAATATTTTTCAATGGTTTCGTTTATATTTATCGTCTCTAAAACAAAGATTTGATAATGTTCAATCTTTCACACGCTTTAAGCAGCCTGGACGAAGTTTGGGAATGTGTGCCAAGGCCACCGTTTTTGCGGACCGTTCTACTTTTCTGTTAATCTACTTATAGTAGATATTCCATTTAAATTTTCATGTTAGTATATGTACCGATATTTTTTGGGTACAGAGCATTGCTAAGCAGTTTTTGCCATGTTCTAATTCGACATCTTTTGAAAGTGAACTTAAGAATGAAACATCCCCCTTTTTATTTAACAAAAATTAAAACGTTCAGCTTATGACCAATTTTACCCATTGTGTTAAGCAATGCCTACTGATTATTGTGTTTACATTATTGGGCAATTCATTTGTTTCTGCCCAAACTCCAACTTACTTTAAGGGTATTGGCACTAGTTCAAACAATATACCCCTTAAAACAGGTAATGGTGGCACACATTGCCAACATATTTACACACCTACTGAATTCAATACATTGCCTCCTTCTGGTCCCATTACGAAAGTATATATGAGGAATAACACTGCTAGTGAAAGCGGGGTTTTCGCCAATTTTTCCATCAGTTTCCTCCAAAACAACTTATCGGTTTTTCCAGATAATACCTTTCTCACAGGGTTTACCAATGCTCTTACAGCTACATCTATAACCATTACAGGGAATGCAACTGCAGGCGGTTGGTTCGAAATTCCCTTGGATGTTCCGTTTATGTACGACAATACAAAATCACTTGTTTATGAGATAAAATACACGACCAGAACGGGTGGCATTGCTACATTGAACACTTCTACTACCGGAGTTAATAAGCGGCTTTCAATTATAGATGCTCCAGGGCCTACTACGGGCAACCTCGCTTCGACATGGATGGATTTTGGATTCGATATTCTTGCAAATCCATGTAGCGGTACGCCTGTGCCGGGTTCCTCCACTGCATCGCCATCCGTAGCTTGTGCTGCTAGTCAAGTAACACTTGGGCTTTCAGGTAACACGCTTGAAACAAACCTTACCTATACTTGGCAATCATCCACGCTTATTGGCGGACCCTATACTGATATCAGTACGCCAGCCACAGCGCCAAGTTTGAATATTACGGCAAGCACCACAAAATATTATCGTTGTGCAGTAAGCTGCAGTGGTAATACACCTGTGTATTCCACGCCTGTTTTATTGAATGTCAACCCGCAGTTTCCGGGAAATACTTATACTATCAATGGTTCCTTGCCAACTGGTGGGCTCAATTTCAACAATTTTACAGACGCTTTCAATGCTATCAATTGCGGTGTTTTGGGCAAGGTAATATTTAATGTACCTGCTGGTCAGGTATTCATGGAAAACCCTCCAGTATTGCAGGCTTCTGGTACGGTCACGGATTCCATCATATTCCAAAAAACAGGCAGTGGGCAAAATCCACTTATCCAGCCTGCCGTTGCTGGTACCATTGCCTCCAGTACAACACTGGGAGCAGATGGCGATGCAGTTATCACCATTAACGGTGGGGACTATATCAAGTTTGATGGGATTGATCTTACTACCAGTACTTATACTAGTGGCAATGACCAGTACGAATATGGTTACTATTTAAAAAAGAAGTCACCAACGGATGCCTGTAAGCATGTCACCATTAAAAATGCTGTCATCACCCTTAATAAGAGCATTTATTCATTTGGCATATATGTCTCCAATAATTCTGCAACAGCAGCAGTAACTGTTACCAGTGTTGGTGGTGCAAGTGAGGATATCAGAATTTCTGGCAATACCATCAATAGCAGTTATGGGGGCATTTGTGTAAGGGGACAAGCAACAGAAGCCTATTTTGATCAGCAAATACAAATTGGCGTGGACAGTGGAAATATTGTAAATGAGTATGCAGGAGGAGGTTCCATTGGCTATGGTATCTATGCCATTAGCCAGAACAATTTAAAAATTGCAAAGAATACTGTTGTGGGTTTTAATGGTGGGCAAACCACCACTTTATATGGTATATATATTGGTGCTGCCGTTAATGCCAACACGGAAGTGTACAACAATACGGTAACCATTCACGGAACTGGTGGAACGACAACATCCATTTATGCCATCCATAATTTGAGTGGCGGAACAGGAACCAATAATTTGGTGAAGCTGTATAACAACACTATTACGGGCTGTACCTATTCTTCAGCTACTACTGGTGACTTGTACCTTATAAGCCAGGATGCAACAGCCTATAATGTGGAGATATATGGCAATACGCTAACAAATAATACACTGGCAGGAACCACTACTGCTTTCAACATGATTTACCAATCAGGAGCAGTAATCAACAGTAGCAAAATTTACAATAATACCATTAGCGGCAATAGCAAAACTGCTGGTACCACTGGGGCCACTTATGGCATATACAGTACCAGTGCAGCTACTTCCAATAACTTGATTTATGGTAACAGCATAGATAATATTACGGTTACCAATACTTCCGGTTTGCTTACTGGTATTAATGTATTGACTTCTGCTTCGGCTGCCGTGTACAACAATAAAATTTTTGGCTTGACCAATACCGCCAGCACTACTGGTCCTGTGTATGGAATTACATTGGGTGCTGGAGGACTGGTAAACAATGTGTACAATAATTTCATTAGTGATTTAAATGCTCCCACTTCTACAACAACGGGAACAACTACTACTGACCTAATACGTGGTATCAATATTACATCTACCACAGCATTGAGTACACAGAATGTATCGTTCAATACCATTCTGCTTAATGCAAGTGGTGGTGCTATTTTCAGTACATCGGGCATCTTCCATACAACAAGTGCCACGGCTACCACTTCTGCACTGAACCTGCGTAACAATATCATCGTGAATTATTCCACTCCTAGTGGCATTGGGTTCGCTTCAGCCATCAGAAGGTCTTCTGCTAATGTGCTGGGCAATTATGGATCGGCTTCAAACAATAACCTGTTTTTTGTGAACAGTGGTACCAATAGGGCCGTTTTTTATGATGGAACCAATAATGATGTTGATTTGAGTTTGTACAAAACAAGGGTGGCCCCAAGGGAGTCTGCATCCATATCGGAGAACCCGAATTTTGTGAACAGTTCTGGCACACCTTATGACTTGCACATCAATCCATTGGTACCAACACAAATTGAAAGTGGCGGTATTGCTGTTACTGGTATCACTTTGGATTTTGATGGCAACACCCGTCATGCAACCACGCCAGATTTGGGTGCGGATGAATTTACTGGAACCACAGCAGACTTAACAGGACCTACTATTAGTTATACTGATTTGAGTACCCAGAGTATTTGCATGGAAGCCAAAACAATTAGTGCGACGATTACTGACGCTTCCAATATTAATGTAGCCGCAGGTACCAAGCCAAGATTGTGGTTCAAGAAAGCAAGCGAAAATGATGCATTGCCAGCCACTAATACGGCTGCATCCAATGGCTGGAAATATGTGGAAGCAAGCAACAGTGCTTCTCCTTTTTCCTTTACGTTCAATTTTGCATTGCTCAATACGCCTTTAACTTATGGGGATTCCATTTCCTATTTTATTGTAGCACAGGATATGGCCTCAACACCAAATGTGGGTGTAAGCGTAGCAACATTCAACAGCAGTGCTACTACTGTTGCACTGTCATCAGTTGTGTTTCCTGTTAGCGGAAATATTAAAGGATTCAGCCTTTTAACGCAGCCCAATCCAATAGCCATCAAAAGCAGCAGGGTGGATTTGTGCAATTCAGGAACGGTGATTTTAAATGTTGATAATGTTAATGTAAGTGGTGGAACTTACCAATGGCAAAGTTCGCCCCGTGGATTAAACCTGTTTACAGATATACCCGGTGCCACTACGGTTCCTTTTACAACAGCCAACATTACTGATAGTACCGATTTCAGGCTGATTGTTAAATGTGGCGGAACACCTATTGCTTCGTCGCCTTCCCCCATTTTTACAGTGAATGTAAACAAGCCATTGGTTACAGGTACCACCAGAGGGTATTACTGTGGTGCGGGTTCGTCTGCTGTAAGCCTTAATGCTACAGCTAAATCTGGTAACGTACTAAATTGGTACAGTTCAGCTACAGGTGGCACACCTATTTTCACAGGCTCACCATTTGTGACACCTCCACTTTCAGCAACAACTACTTATTATGTAAGTGCAGAAGGCGGCAATGGTGGACTTTCCAGTACAGGGCTGGCTGTGGTAACAGCATCACCAACTTCTGGTTCAGGAACTACAGCCTTTGGGATGGTGTTTGATGCTCTTACAACTTTTACTTTGCAATCAGTTAATGTCTATCCTACAAGTGCCACTGACAATTTACCCGGCACAGTAACGATAGATGTGCTGAACAGCAGCGGCACAGTGATCAATACAGCCACTGTAAATGTTATAGCCAATACTGCCGCAAATCCTGTGGCACAAACAGTGATGCTCAATTTCACCATTCCTGCAGGTACCAACTATTTATTGCGTCACTCTGCAAGAAGCTCAGGAATCAGTGGTTTATTATTTGGCCCATCACCTTCAAGTACTTACAATTTTGGTTATCCTTTTGTTGTGCCTGGAATAGTGTCAATCAATACCAGTACCAATACATTTGGAGGAAGCAATGTTGTACGCAACGACCTGTACTATTATTTTTATGATTGGCAGGTGGTTACAGGTTGCCAAAGTGCCCGTGTGGCAGTAGATGCAGTAATAGACCACACTGCAGGTTGTACATTGCCTGTAAGCATTGTGAAATTTGCTGGCGAAAAACGTGGCAACTACAATAAGCTTTCATGGAGCACCGCAACAGAAACCAACAACAATGGTTTTGAACTGCAACGTAGCGTTGATGGTATCAACTTCAGCTCTTTGGCATTCATCAATACAAAGGCTATTAATGGAAACAGCAATGCAGTAATTGAATACGGTTTTGATGATGCATTGCCAACAAAGGGCCACAACTATTACCGATTGAAACAAGTGGATAAAGACGGAGCGGCAACGTTCAGTAATATTGTTTTGCTTAAAGGTGATAAGGTGAACACGGTGCAGCTCATTGCTGTTTATCCTAACCCTGTCAAGGAAACCCTTAACATTAAAGTAGCGGCACCTCAAGCACAAAAAGCCACTTTGATTGTTACGGATGCAGCAGGCAAAACGGTTATGCAGCAGGGTGTTCAATTATTGAATGGAGAAAATAACTTCAAGCTGACCACACTCCAACTTTCACAGGGCACTTACTTTATTAAGGTAACTTGTGAGAATGGATGCCAAACAGCATTGCAGAAATTTATAAGGGAATAAGAACAATATACCTGATAAATAAAAGGGCTGCCATCATGAAGATTGGCAGCCCTTTTTATGCCTATCGCTTAAATGATAATTTAATTAAAAGAATACGCTATTTGGAGTAATTGAAATTGGTAAGTAATATTATGCAGAATGAACAACTTCAAATAAAAATAGTAACTTTATTCTACGAATACAATTGCCGGGGTAAATCAAACTTAAAGTGAATCTCCATAATCATAAATTTATTAAAGATGAACTCAAAAATATCATTTCAGGAACTGGCGAAGCTGAACAAGGAAATCTTATCCAAGCAGCCCTCCGTTACTTTAGAGGAAGCAAGGAAACAAGTGGAAAATTTGAAGAAGGGAAACCTTTCTCAAAGTTCGAAGAAACAAAGAACTTAGAGCTTTATATTCAACAGCGTAATTGCTGGTTCAATGAAATTGACGAGGCACTTTATATAGCTGAAGGTGCTGAACAAAAAGTATTTCTCTTGCCATCTGGCAAGGAGGTGATTAAACTGAACGATTCAATATTCTATACTTCATGGGCTGATTACTTTATCAGTCTTTTACTGCACAATTTTTTCTTTCCTTCTACAGCTTACCAGTTAATAGGATTTCATAAAAAGGCTGATGTGCTTTATGCTGTTGTTAAACAGCCTTTTATCTTGCCAATAGTGATACTAGTTTGCAGTCCATTAGGCAAATGATAGAAGAGAATGGGTTTGTGTTGAAACGAAATAACGATTATCAGTCTATTAAATTGGGTGTAATTCTAGAAGACTTGCATGAAGAGAATGTACTTACACAAGATGGTGTATTATTCTTTGTGGATACTGTTTTCTATTTAATGGATGGGTTTTAGAAATAGCCATTAAAATTGTTAGCATCAAAATCAACTGTTCACCGCTTCATACATTTCAGCCTCCTTCAACAGCAACTCAATCTTCACGGCCAGTTTCTTTTGGGCAAGCCAATTGTTCTTGGCCAGTTGTTTATTTGCTTCGTGCCGCATCACTTCTATCCAGTTCAGTTTTTTTGCAGAGAGGCTAAAATTGATTACCATATTATCCAGTAATAGTAACAGAGTGGCTACATTGTCGGAGACTATTTGCATAGCCAGTAATTTTTGTTGCAGCGGCCGGCATTGCATGCGGCACCATTCTGCTTGTTTTAATAGTTCCATTTTATCATCTGCTGATGCCTCCGACTTTTCTACTGGCGGCAGGTTCTTCAGTAGTTGCAAGATATTGGCTGCTTCAAGCAGTGGTTCAGTAGGCATCGTGGTACGTTCACCTTTGTTGTAACGGCAAAGCGTGCTTTCATTTGCACCTACCAAAATGGAAAGGTCCTTGCCACTCATACCTGTTTTGTGACAGATATAGCCCATTATTGAATCATTACTAAGCATAGCGTAAAATTTAGGTTGTCAATAATTTGCCTGTCAATAAAAAAAATTGACAGTGATAAAATTGACAGTACTGTCAATTATTAGTGTGTCAATAAAAAAAAATTGACAATTGGATAATTGACAAGGTAATTTTTAGTCGCCGAAAGAAAAGTTAGGAGATCTGTAAAGTAGTAATTCAGCTTCGATTAAACTATTCTTCTTGCCTATACAATAATCCCCTTCTTTATTTCAGCCTGTTTACCTTCGCCCTACTTTTAATTGAAACCATTGTTTAAGGTTATGCACTACCAATCACTTGAAGCATGTTTACTGGATTTAGAAAAGCATGGGCATCTTGTCCGCATTAAGGAAGAGGTGGACCCATACCTTGAAATGGCCGCCATCCATTTGCGTGTACATGAAGCAGGTGGACCTGCTTTATTGTTTGAGAATGTGAAGGGTTCCAAATTCCGTGCAGCCTCCAATATTTTTGGAACGGTAGAGAGGAGCAGGTTTATGTTCAGAAAAACATTCCACCTAGTGCAGCAATTGATACAGTTGAAGAGCGATCCATTGAATGCATTGAAGCATCCTATTGATAATTTCAATGTTGGCTTGGCGGCATTGAAAGCATTGCCTCTAAAGAATCCCATCAATAAACCCATCCTGCATCAAGAAATCAAGATTTCAGATTTGCCACTCATTCAGCACTGGCCAATGGATGGTGGTGCATTTGTAACGCTGCCACAGGTATATACGGAAGACATGGATGCACCGGGCATCATGAAAAGTAATTTGGGCATGTACCGCATACAGTTGACGGGCAATGAATATGAACTGGATAAGGAAATTGGCCTACATTACCAACTGCACCGTGGTATTGGTGTGCACCAAACAAAGGCGAATAAAAAGGGGCAGCCATTGAAGGTGAGTTGTTTTGTGGGTGGACCCCCAAGCCATTCATTAGCTGCTGTGATGCCCTTGCCAGAAGGAATTAGCGAAATGACTTTTGCTGGTGTATTGGGTGGCCGTCGATTCAGGTACACCTACCAAGATGGATTTGCTTTAAGTACGGATGCTGATTTTGTTATCACTGGCGAAGTGCATCCCAATGAAAACAAACCCGAAGGGCCATTTGGTGACCACTTGGGTTACTATTCACTGAAGCATGATTTTCCTTTGATGAAGGTTCACAAGGTTTATGCAAAAAAGAATGCCATTTGGCCTTTTACTGTTGTTGGCCGCCCACCACAGGAGGATACGAGCTTTGGCAATTTAATTCATGAAATGACAGGTGATGCCATTCCGCAAGAAGTGCCGGGTTTAAAGGAAGTGCATGCAGTGGATGCCGCCGGTGTGCACCCTTTGTTGTTGGCGATTGGCAGTGAGCGGTACACGCCTTATGCACAAACAAAACAGCCTGCAGAAATATTAACGATTGCCAATCATGTATTGGGCACGGGGCAATTGAGCTTGGCGAAGTTTTTATTTATTACTGCTGATGACAGCAACCAATTGACTATGCATGATGTAAATGAGTACATGCAGTTTGTGCTGGAACGGATTGATTGGAAACGTGACGTGCATTTTTATACAAATACCACCATTGATACTTTGGATTACAGTGGCACTGGTTTGAACAGTGGAAGCAAAGTGGTGTTTGCAGCTTATGGTGAAAAGCGGAGGGAACTTTGCAGGGAACTGCCACAAGCACTGAAGGAGTTGCATGGCTTTGAAAATGCACAGTTGGCTATGCCAGGTGTGGTAGCATTGAAAGCAAATAAGTTTGTTGATTATGCAACTGCCCATCAAGAGATGGACTCATTGAATGCCCAACTGGCGGTTAGCCAATCAGGGCTTGCTGATTGTGCAATGATAGTGGTTTGCGATGATGCGGATTTTGTTGCTGAAAAAGTGAACAATTATTTATGGGTTACTTATACAAGATGCAATCCCAGCCATGATATTTATGGAATTAATGCTTTTACAGAAAATAAGCATTGGGGCTGTGATGTGCTGGTTATTGATGCAAGGATAAAACCGCACCATGCACCAGTTCTTGAAAAAGACATTGCAACGGAAAGAAAGATTGATAGACTTTTTGCAAAGGGTGGGAGCTTGGAAGGAATTATTCGTTAATGATGCCAGCAGATTATACTTGTGGCACTCTATATATCATGATACTTCATCATACTTTATATACTTAATAGTACTTTATACACTTCACCATACTTTATATACATCATAGTACTTTATACACTTCACCATACTTTATACACTTCCCATCTTCCCAAAAACAAAACAGCCATGAACATTTTGTCCATGACTGTTGTTTTAACTCACAAAATAAACCGCTAATTAATCTGATAGGTAACAGGCAAGTCAAACCTTGTTTTTACATTCTTGCCTTTAATATTTCCTGGGTTCCATTTGGGCATGGTGGATATTACCCTCATGGCTTCTTCTTCCAAACCGTAACCAATTTTTTCTGACCTCAATGTTGGTGCGTACACTTTTCCATTTTCATCAACAGCAAAATTTAGTTGCACGGTTCCTTCAACACCATCGTCAATGGCTGCTTGTGGATACTGGATATTGTTTTCCAAATATTTAATCAATGCTTTTTCACCACCTGGAAAACTGGGCATCACATCTGCACGATTGTAAACACCTTCTTTGTCCATTTCCATTTTTGCATTTGAAGCAGTGCTTGAAGTCATTCTAAATGTAGCTTTTCCCTTGCCACCTTTTTTTGATGGATTCGGTTTGCCTATGCCTGTTTGATTAGGTATAGGTGCTGTGCTGTTTGTTGAAACTACAGTGCCTGTATCTGTTGTTGTTACAGTCGCAGTTGTACTGTCACCCGGTGTTTGTTGAACAGTAGTTGGTGTGTTTTCTTTATTCTCATCCGAATCCTTGCATGAAGTGAACAGGAAGAATATTAAAGAAAAAGCTACTAATGCTGCTTTTCCAATAGTAAGGTCGGTATACTTTTTCATAATAATTATTGTTTAGTTGATAGCTAAAATTCAATTACTATGCCATAGGAAGGCTAGGTTGTTATTGCATTGTCGAAACGGGTTTATGGGTAAAACAATCCTCACTAGTACTGTTTCAAACTTGGGAGTGCAATAACTTGCCGTTGGAAAATATGCGTTAACAGTTCAGTTCGCTAAATCATCATCTTATTTGTAAATACCAGTTTTTGTAGTTGCAATGACCACAAAATGCTTAAATGATTGGTAAACTCGGCAGAAACTTACTAAAAAGGGCTAGAAATAGGCTGCTAAAACTTACATTTGCCGCCTCTTATCCACAAAGTGGGAAACTTTACAGCAATTACTTGCAACGTACCCCGAATTTTAAGAGTCTAATTAACACGTTCACTAAATAAGAGGAACAATACACTATGAGGCAGCTCAAAATTGCAACCCAGATTACCAACAGAGATTCACAGGCCGTAGAAAAGTATCTGCAAGAGATTTCCAAAATCTCCATGATCACTCCTGAAGAGGAAACCACACTGGCACAGAAAATCAAAATGGGTAATCAAAGGGCGTTGGACAAATTGGTACAAGCAAACCTACGTTTCGTGGTTTCCGTGGCCAAGCAGTACCAGCACCAGGGGCTCTCACTTAGCGATCTCATCAACGAGGGAAATCTCGGCCTCATAAAGGCGGCTCAACGCTTTGATGAAACAAAGGGTTTTAAATTTATTTCTTACGCTGTATGGTGGATTCGCCAATCCATTTTGCAAGCATTGGCAGAGCAGGGACGTTTGGTTCGCTTGCCTCAAAACAAGATTGGTACCTACAACAAGGCCAATAAAGCCTACATGGCATTTGAGCAGGAACATGAGCGTGAACCCAGCACTGAGGAACTGAGTGAAATTCTGGAAATGAGCGAAACTGAAATCAACAACATTTTCCAGAGCAACACTAGGCATACTTCATTGGATGCACCTGTGCATGAAGCAGAGGATGTGGCCATGGGTGATTTATTGGAAGGCAGTGACGATACAGATGAAGATGTGATGAAGGATTCATTGAGAGAAGAAATCCGTCGTGTATTGAAATCATTGAGCCCAAGGGAAGCAGAAATTGTAAACGCTTACTTTGGATTGGATGGTGAAAATGGTACAACGATTGAGCAGATTGGTATGAAGTACGATTTGACCAAGGAGCGTATCCGCCAGATTAAAGAAAGGGCCATCAAGCGTTTGCAGAAAGCTAGGTACAGCAATGCGTTGAAAGCTTATTTGGGATAATTTTTATTCTCAAAAGATATACAAACCCTTCTGTGAAAACAGAGGGGTTTTGTTTTTTAATTGATGAAGTACTATCTCTTCTCATAACAAATACATGCCAACATAATTTAAAATGTGTGAATGATGCAACATATAAACAGAGTTGTGTAACATTAAATCATGCCATCCAAGTGACCTTTGTGCCTTAAACAAACAAAAGTTAGCATGAGGAAATCTCTATTGATATGTATCTGCCTTGCATGTACATTTATTTCAAAAGCACAAACAGAAGACAAGAAATGGAATATTGGCCTGCATGGTGGGGCTACACAGTACCGTGGCGATTGGGGAACTGATTTTTACAGAACAAAGGGTTCATTTTTTGGGTTTGGCGGTATTTCTGTTTCAAGGTTCATTACCAACCATTTTGATGTGAGCTTATCTATTAGTAAAGGTACAGTGGGAACAAGCAGGGATTCTGGCCGCTTCAACAGCAATTTTACTTCCGCACTAATTAATTTCAAGTTCAATATATTGGAATCAAAGTATGCAGTTAGGCCTTACCTATTAGTAGGTGGTGGTGCCATGCTGTTTGATAAGAACCTAACCATCAGCAATAGTAAAGTGGATTATGTGGCTCCATCTTTTGGGGCAGGTATTAACTTCAGGTTGAACCCTTCTGTTAACATCAATGTTCAAGAAACATTTCTTTATACAACCAATGATAAAAGGGACAGTAAGGTGGGCAATGAAAACGATGCCTTCCTGTTTCATTCTGTTGGTGTGACATTCAACTTTGGAAAAAAGAAGGATGCTGATAAAGATGGTGTGAGTGACCGTTATGATAAATGCCCTAACACACCAGCATCTGTTGCTGTTGACAAAAAGGGTTGCCCACTTGACAAAGATGGCGATGGCGTAGCTGATTATTTGGATGGATGCCCAGATATTGCAGGAACACTTGCATTGAATGGTTGCCCAGACAAGGACAGTGATGGCATTGCAGACAAGGATGATATTTGTCCGGACCTTGCAGGTATTGCAGCTTTCAAGGGATGTCCTGATACAGATGGTGATGGTATTGAAGATAAGCTTGACCGTTGCCCTACCATTGCTGGTTCAAAAGAATTAAATGGCTGCCCAGATAAGGATGGTGATGGAGTGGCAGATTTGGATGATAAATGTCCTGATACAAAAGCAGGTTATAAAGTAAATGCAAGTGGTTGCAGTTTGGATAATGATAAGGATGGCATTTTAAATGAGGATGACCGTTGCCCTGATGCTGCAGGCCCAGCCAGTTTGAAAGGCTGTCCTGATACAGATGGTGATGGTGTTGCTGATGTTGATGACCGTTGCCCTAACGCAAAAGGAAGCATAGCAAACAAAGGTTGCCCGGAAATAACCAAGGAAGATGTAAAGAAGATAACACAGATTGGCAGCAAGATTTTCTTTGAAACCAACAGTGATAAATTAAAGGTTGCTTCGTTGGTTCAGTTGGATGAACTGGCAAGGATTCTTGGCAGGTACGAAACAGCCAACTTGGTTATTGAAGGTTATACAGATAGCCAAGGCAAGGATGATTTCAATATGACTTTGTCACAAAAACGTACCGAGTCTGTAAAGACCTACTTGATGGGAAAAGGCGTTATGGAATCCAGGTTGACTGCAACAGGTTTTGGTGAAACCAAACCCATTGCTGACAATAAAACAGCATTGGGCCGTGCAAAGAACAGAAGAGTTGAATTGAGGACTTCGTATTAGGGTGGGGCGTTTTTTATACTAAGGGCTGTTGGGCAACCAACAGCCTTTTTTTTATGTCAAAATTTGGCCTTAGTTGTTGTCTTGGCTATTATCCCCAAATAAATTGCTTCCTGTGCAAAATCGAATAGTTTATTAACGTAAGGCTGCAATAAATTTGTCGTCCATAAAAGAAAGGAGCGTTATGAGCAATGAAGCAACAGAAAAAGTAGAGCTATTAATTATAGGCAGTGGCCCAGCAGGATATACGGCAGCCATTTACGCAGCAAGGGCAGGTTTGAAACCGGTTCTTTACCAAGGCATTCAACCAGGTGGGCAATTAACTATTACAACAGAAGTAGAGAATTACCCAGGCTATGCAGATGGCATCCAAGGGCCTGAAATGATGATACATTTTGAAAAACAGGCAGCAAGAATGGGTGCTGACATACGTTATGGTCTTGCCACAAAAGTCGATTTTACCCAACAACCCTATAAAGTGGAAATTGATGAGGAGAGCTGGATTGAAACCAATGCCGTTATCATTTGTACAGGTGCGTCGGCCAAATGGTTGGGTTTGCCAAGTGAACAGCGTTTAAATGGTTTTGGTGTGAGTGCCTGTGCCGTTTGTGATGGTTTTTTCTTTAAAGGAAAGGAAGTGGCCATTGTTGGTGCTGGTGATACGGCCGCAGAAGAAGCTTTGTATTTATCCAAGCTTTGCACAACTGTTCACATGATTGTACGCAAGGATGTAATGAAGGCAAGTAAAGTAATGCAGGATAGGGTTTTGGCCACACCAAACATTAAAATGTATTGGGACAGTGTAACAGATGAAATTTTGGGTGAAAACAAAACGCATGGCGTAAGAATCCACAATACAAAAACTGGAGAGAAAACAGAAGTGCCTATCAGTGGTTTCTTTGTTGCCATTGGCCACAAACCCAATAGCGATATTTTCAAGGGCTTTATTGATATGGATGAAACAGGTTACATTAATACCATACCCGGCACTTCTAAAACAAATTTGGAAGGTGTGTTTGCTGCTGGTGATGTGCAGGATAAAACCTATCGCCAGGCTGTAACGGCTGCTGGTAGTGGCTGCATGGCTGCTCTGGATGCTGAACGTTATTTGGCAACTAAAGGCCACCATTAGTAGCAAGGTTTATAGGGTATATAAAGTTGGACAGCTTGCAACTTTTATACCTTAAACTTCATAAACTATATAAACTTTCCATGCTCACCATCCATCTACATAATCTTCTTTTCCATGCCCACCATGGCTTATATGAAGAGGAGAAATTATTGGGCAATGATTTTGAAGTGAATATTTCTATCAAGCATCGCCCAGTAACTGGAAAAATAGTTTCGCTGGAACAGACCATTAATTATGCTGTGGTTTATCAGCAGGTGAAAGAAAGGATGGCCAAGCCAACTCCATTGCTGGAAACATTGGCCCAGGAAATTTGCGAGATGATCCTGCAACATTTCAGCCATGCAGAAGAAGTGTCTTTCTCCATTAAAAAGCTGCATCCACCTATTATGCATTTTCAGGGAAGTGTAGGTATTACTTTTGAACTGAAACGAAATCAATCATCATAATATGAAACAGATTTTTAAAATAGGACTTATCCTATTGACAATCTTCCATTCACAGCTTGCCCATTCCCAAGACATAAATGTCATGTTCAAGGAAGCAGACAACTTGGAAATAAAATTGAAGGAGCCTGAAGCTTTGGACAAGTACAAGCAGATACTTGTTGTTGAACCAAATAATATCAAAGCATTGGTAAAGGCAACAGAATTGAGTTGTGCCATTGGTGGAAGGCAAACTGCCAAAAAGGACAAGCATTTGTACAATCAATCTGCACTGGCATTTGCACAAAGGGCCCTTGCTGCTGATGAAAAAAATGCCGATGCCAATTATGCCATGGCTTTGGCAAGTGGCAAGCTATCTGAGTCTGAAACGGAGAACAAAAAGATTGTTGCCTATATAAAAGATGACAAGGCTTATGCTGAAAAGGCTTTGGCGATTAATCCGAACCATGGCAGGGCCAATTTTATTTTGGGCAAGTGGTATATTGACATGGTTAACCTGAACAGCATCAGGAAAAATGCAGTGAAATTGTTTTATGGCGGACTTCCTGAAGAAACTGCTGAATCAGCTATTAAGTACATGGAAAAATGCAGGACGCTGGAACCTTATTTCATGTTGAACTATTTGGAACTTGCCAAGGTTTATAAACAGGACAACAAACCACCAAAAGCCATTGAAGTATTGCAGAAACTGGTTAAGCTGCCTATCAGGACAGCAGATGATACAGCTATAAAAGCAGAAGGGCAGAAAATGCTGGATGAAATGAACTAGTTAGTTTTCAATTCGTAATAAATAAACAAACTCCATGGACTTGGAACAACAATTTACAGAAGCAGTTGCCAATAGCAAATTATTGAGCAGCAAGCCAGATAATGAAACTTTATTGAAACTCTATTCCCTGTACAAACAAGGTACAGATGGCGACACAACAGAAGATGGTCCAGCCAATCCTTTTGATTTTGTAGCAAAGTTTAAACATGAAGCATGGGCAAAATTAAAAGGCGTTACTAAAGAAAGTGCCATGCAACAGTATGTGGATTTGGTCAATCAATTGAGAGGATAAAAATAGTCAGCACTAAATAAAAAATCCGAAGTGTTCAGCTTCGGATTTTTTATTTACATTATCAATTCAACTTATTTCAACAGCCATCTAATGCCGATGCCAATATTGCTCAAGGCATTTTTCTCTAAACCTGTACCTATAGAAAGGGCATCAGATTTTTCAACAGTGGTTGGGCTTGAAGAAGAAATTTTATATTCTGTTTTTACATGGCTATAGCCGATATAAGCGATATTGTTTAAAGTGATGTCAGCAATGAACCTTGGAGTTATCTTGTATCCCAATCCTGGCGTTACATATACTTGTATTGCAAATCCTTTGTTTCTTATCTCATCATAAGGCTGATTGGGGGTTATTGATTTTGCCCACATATAATTACCGGATAGCCCTGTTTCGGCAAATAGAAAAAAGTCCTTGCCCAAGGGCTTTATTTTTTGAACAAAAAAACCAATGCCTGCACTGCTATTCTCCTGTTCATAATCTGCACCTATTGCTTCTTGGTTAGTTTTACTTGTACCAAACAATAGCTTGAATCCGATAAGCGTTGTTGCATTTTTGAACTTTCCAAAGGAAGGGGAGAAATTAAAAGTAGTTTGATTGGCATCACTTGAATAAACTGGATTAATATTATTGGTCCTGCTGAACGAGACATTGCCACTTAAAACTTTTTGGCCTGTTGTAAATTGGGCTTTTGAGAATAAAAATGAGCCTGTAAGGAAGGTAATTAATAAAAACGGTTTCATATTGGTTTGTTTTTAGTTTGCTTAAAGAGGCAATAAATATGCTTTAATGCTGCAAGCAGAATATTCAATTAACATTTATTTTTCTGTATTTTAAAACCATTTGGTTGATTATGGGTGGACAACGGCAATGATTTTTTCACCTCTCTAAAAAATATAGTTTCGTTCCAAAGGTTTTGCCATGCTTCTACATCTAACAAAGAAAACCAGTTATGAGAATAAATATTTTAAAGTCAGGGTTGCTGCTTGCAACCATCGTTATTGCATTTTCTTATTGCAAGAAAAATTCAGATTCAATAAATACTTCCGTTACCGTACCAGCAGTTTACAGTAAGATTTATGGTGCTACTAGCATCACTTCTGATGGCACATGGATAACCATTAAAAGCAAGGGCTTGCCAGACCATAAAAGTGTCTACTATCCAACCTCCAATGCCTTATACGAGAATTTCAGTGGAACAACTTTTGGAGGAAACACATTCAATAAAAATCCTAATACTATTGCGGAGTTTGCATACGTTTTCAAGATACCTGCTAACCCTGTTGCTGCCAGCACACATGCTACAACTCCTGGTGGGCCAATTGGCGTTTCATTGAATGGTGTTCCTTTCTTCAACCAGTATGCTGCTGCTGGTGCAGCACTCACCAGTGAAATTGTAAGTTTTGACCAAGGCTATGGCCACCCACAACAGCAAGGAGGTTACCATTACCATGTAGAGCCGATCAAATTGACTGCTGCCAAAGGAACTGATGCCTTATTGGGCTTTTTGCTAGATGGTTTTCCTGTATATGGCCCAAAAGAAAATGGTGTAACCGTTACCGGCCTCGACGTTTACCATGGACATACAAGTGTAACTGCTGATTATCCAAATGGAATTTACCACTACCACTTTTCTTCAGATGCTCCTTACCTGAACGGCAATGGCTTTTGGGGAACAGCAGGAACTGTAACTTATTGAACTTTGCCTCAAAAATATATTTTTTAAAATGGGACCAGCTTTCATATTGCTATTTGGCTGTAGTTGCATCGCACTCTTGTGCATTGTTATCATTGTTCGGCAGGAGTGGAAGTTATTCAAAACCATGAAGGCAATCATGAAAGCTGTTGTTCTTTTCCTTATCGTTTCATGTAGTATTGAAAACGCAAAAAAAGATGTTCGCCAATCTACCGAGATAATTCCCTTAAACTATAAGTTGGATAGTGATTCCAGTTTCTCCAATCACCAAGATACAGTCTATCATGGCCAGCAAGTTTTTACTGGTTTACGTTATATACTATATACCAATGGTGATACAGTGTTTGTAAAATCATACTTTAATGGACTTGAAGAAGGCCTACAAAAAAAATGGTATGATAACAAGCAACTGGCAGAACAACGCTTTTACATCAGTGGAAAAAAGGAAGGCATACAGCAAGGCTGGTGGCCAGATGGAAGCCCTAAGTTCATCTACACTGCCAAATCAGATGCTTTTGAAGGTGAATTGAAAGAATGGAACAGTGCTGGTCTTTTGTACAAGCACTTTCATTATGTAAATGGGCAAGAGGAGGGTAGCCAGAAACTTTTATGGGACAATGGTTCTGTTCGTGCCAACTATGTGGTTCGTGATGGGAAGAAATATGGTTTAATTGGTTTAAAACTCTGCAATAACCCTTATGATTCAATCATTAAAAAATAGCACCCGTGTTTTATTTGTCCTGTTAATGGTTGCCTGTAAGGGCAAGCCAAAAGTATTGCCACTACCCTTTATCAATCGACCAGACTTTACGCCTGAATGGATTGAGGCTTCATCTCCTGCATACAAAAACATACATACCATTCCAGCATTCTCTTTCTCCAATCAAAACGGGGAGGCTGTTACTGAAAAAACAGTGGAAGGAAAAATCTATGCTGCTGATTTTATCTTTACCCGTTGTGGTAGCATCTGTCCAAAAATGACCAGCAATATGAGCAAAGTGCAAGAGGCATTTAAAGATGATGCTGATGTATTGCTGCTTTCACATTCCGTAACACCAGATATTGACAGTGTATCTGTACTGAAAAATTATGCTGAAGCAAAAGGTATTATTAGTGGCAAATGGCATTTGCTTACTGGTAACAAGGATGAAATCTATTCATTGGCAAGGCAACAATATTTTGCTGGTGATACTATTGGATATTACCAAACGGGCAATGAGTTCTTGCATACAGAAAATGTTATCCTTCTGGACGGGCACCGTAGAATAAGGGGTGTTTATAATGGTACTTTGCCATTGGAAATGGAGAGAATGATTGAGGATATTAGGATATTGAAAAAAGAAAACGATTGAAGATAATGTTTCATTGAAACTTGTTCTTCAATCGTTTTGTATATTGTATAGTTCTTGTTCAATAGAACAAAGGCCGTTACTTACTTATAGAAAGTTTGTATTTTGTAATTGTATGGTAGTTCTCACCGGCTTTCAATAAAGTAGTTGGAAACTTTGGTTGATTAGGTGAGTTGGGAAAATGCTGTGTTTCCAAGCAAAGTGCTGTGTGTTTTTTTATTGCTTTATCATCATGGTTGGTGAACTTGCCATCAAGAAAATTGCCTGAATAAAATTGGAGTCCCGGTTCTGTTGTATAAATGTCCATTTTCCTGCCACTTGTCGCATCGGATAAGGTAGCAACCATCGTTAATGAAGCATCTTTTTTGTTCAATACCCAATTGTGGTCATAACCTCCTTTTACGGAATCTATCCTTGCACCAATTTTTTCAGTTTTAGTAAAATCAAAGGCAGACCCCTTTACAGTTTTTATTTCCCCTGTTGGAATTAGGGCACCATCAACGGGTGTAAAATTATCGGCATCAATAAACAGGCTTTCGTTTAATATGCTATTGTTTACATCACCGCTTAAATTATAGTAGTTGTGCTGCGTTAGGTTTATATAAGTTGTCTCGTCTGTTGTTGCATTGTATTCAATTTCCAATTCATCATCATTGGTCAATGTGTATCGAACATTGACCTTCAAATTTCCAGGATAACCTTCTTCACCATTCTTGCTTGTGTAGCTTAACAGCAGGGTAGAGGTTGAATCGTTTACAGTAGCTGCAGTCCATACTACTTTGTCAAAGCCTTTGTTGCCACCATGCAAATGGTTCTTGCCCCCATCATTTTTTGCAAGGCTATATTCCCTGCTGCCAATTTTGAATTTACCATCGGCTATGCGGTTACCGTACCTGCCAATCAATGCCCCAAAATAGGGAGGCTGTTGCAGGTATTCTGACAAGCTATCAAAGCCAACAACAATACTTTCTTTTTTACCGTCTTTGTCAGGGAATGTCCAAGAAGTAACAATGCCACCGTAATTGGTAATCTTTACTTGATTACCCTTGTTGTTGGTTAAAGTGTACAATGAAACCTCTTTGCTATCAACCATACCAAAGGCTGCTTTCGTAATACCGGGTTTGGTAACCGGCTGTTCTGTTTTGGGTTCCTTGCAGCTTGCAATGGCTACTGCGAAGGAAATGGCAATCGTCAATCGTTGTTTCATAATGGTTCTGTGTTTTGGTTATAAAAATGTAAGCCCTTTTTTGTTCAGTTGCTCGTATTTCTTTTTGTCAAACACAAAAAAGAATGCCCCCTTTCGGGACGATTCTTTTTCTTTTTCCTCCAATTTCTTAAGCAGATTAAGTGCAAGAATCTTTTTTGTAAAATTCCTCTTATCAAATGTAGTGTTATAAACGGCTTCATACAATGCCTGCAATTGCTGCAACGTAAACTTATGTGGCAGGAGTTCAAAACCAATTGGATGGCTGGTGACTTTTTCCTGCAAGCGTTCCCTTGACAATTTGATCATTTGTTTATGGTCAAAAACCAAAGAAGGAATCTTGTTTAACGGAAACCATTTGGCATTGTGTTCGTTCATCATTGCCTCATTGTAATCATCAATTTTTATTAGGGCGAAATAAGCAATGGAGATAACCCTTGCAGCGGCATCCCTATCAACGTTGCCAAAACAGTGCAGCTGCTCCATATAAATATTTTGCAAGCCTGTGAGTTGGTTCAATATCCTTATAGCAGCAGCATCCACACTTTCATTTGCTTGAACAAATCCGCCCATTAATGACCACTTGCCAACCTCTGGTTCCAATGCTCTTTTAATAAGTAATGCTTTTAATTCCTTGCCATCAAAGCCAAAGATGATGCAGTCCACTGCAAGCAGGTGCTGGTCATGGTTCTTATATGCAGTGATGGTGGAAGGCAATTGTTTGGGGTTTGGTGTTAAGAGTTGTTTTGTTACGTTGTTGATAGTGTGTTGTTACTTGCTCAGTAATACTTATGTTGTTCAAGAAGGAGTGCGACGCCACTGAAGCTTCATATTTATTCTTCAGCTTAGTACAAAAAGCTCCGTTTTTAATTGCTTGCTGGGAAGTCGAATAAGACAGGAATTATAACTTACCGTCTTATCGACTTTCCGGCAAAACTTTTTTATGATTTATTCAACTGATAGTACATGTCGCTCCACTTCAATTCGTTCTTGAATTGGTGTATAGCGGTGTCCTTACCTATCAATGTAAATTCTATACCTGCCATACTTGCAAAATCTTCCATGTGCTCGGCAGTTAAGTTTTGGGAGTACCCAGTATGGTGTGCCCCTCCTGCATAAATCCACGCAGCACAACCCGTATGCATGTTTGGATAGGGTTTCCACAACACCCTTGCTACTGGCAGCTTGGGAAGGTTGTGCAAAGGAGCCACAGCCAACACTTCATTCACCAATAAACGGAAACGGTTGCCCATATCAACAATGGATGCATTCAAGGCTGGGCCAGGGGCAGAGTTGAACACCAAGCGAACTGGGTCAGCCTTGCCTCCAATGCCCAATGGATGTATTTCGCATGAGGGTTTTGCATCGGCAATGCTTTCGCATATTTCCAACATGTGTGAACCAAGTACCAATCTATTATCTGGATTGAAATGATAGGTGTAATCTTCCATAAAGGAATTGCCTCCTTTCAGGCCGCTACCCATTACTTTCATGGCTCTAACTAAAGCAGCAGTTTTCCAATCTCCTTCTCCACCAAAGCCATAACCCTTTGCCATCAAACGTTGTGAGGCAATACCGGGCAATTGTGCCATACCATGCAAGTCTTCAAAAGTATCTGTGTAGCCTTTGTAATTACCTGCTTCCAAGAAAGTTTGCATGCCCAGTTCAATTTTGGCTGCATCACGAAGGGACGAATGCTGTTCGCCACCTTTTACCAATGATGGAGCAAGCATATAACTGTCTGCATATTCCTGTACCAAGGCATCAACCTGTACATCGGAAATTTCATTAATTACTTTTACCAAGTCACCAATACCATAGGTATTTACGGAATAGCCAAAACGCATTTCAGCTTCTACTTTGTCGCCATCAGTAACTGCCACATAACGCATGTTGTCGCCAAAGCGTACAAACTTTGCCCCTTGCCAGTCATGCCAACCAGCAGCAGCACGTACCCAAACATTTACTTTGGACAGTGTTTCTTCATCCTGCCAATGGCCTACCACCACTTTCCTGTTCAGACGCATACGGCTCATGATGAAACCAAATTCCCTATCGCCATGGGCAGATTGGTTAAGGTTCATGAAGTCCATGTCGATATCATTCCAAGGTATGTCACGGTTGAACTGTGTATGGAAGTGCAACAATGGTTTCTGCAATATTTTCAATCCGCCAATCCACATTTTTGCTGGAGAGAAGGTATGCATCCAAGCAATAATGCCAATGCAGTTTTTGGTAATGTTTGCATCTTGGCAAACGGCAAAAATTTCTTCTGGTGATTTTACGGTTGGTTTCCAAATAACGTTCACTGGCATCTGTTCACGCTCATTCAAGTAAGCAGCAATAGCTTGTGAATGCACGGCGACCTGCTTCAATGTTTCTTCACCATATAAATCTTGGCTGCCTGTTACAAACCAGACTTCGAGTGCTCTTAAATCTTTCATGTTTTATTTTTTATGTACTTAGCTGTTTTTCTTTTGCCACCAGTTGCACTGATGGTTGGTGATATTCAACTCCTTTGGAGTTTGGCTTAATCTATTGCCCATAATAACTATCTGGACCGTGCTTCCTTTCGAAATGTTTTTTTATTAAAGCATCTTTGAGTCTTGGAGCACTAGGGTTTATCTTTTCAGTGAGATAGGCCATCTGTGCTATAGTTTCCAATACGGCACTGTTGTGAACGGCTTTATCCGCATTCTTGCCCCAAGTAAACGGAGCATGGTTGCCAACCAGCACCATTTCAACTTCCTTATAATTCAATCCACGCTCTTTAAAGCAGTTCATGATTTGGAAACCTGTTTCATATTCATAGTTGCCTTTAATCATTTCATCGCTCATGGGTGGGGCACAGGGAATATCCACTGTGTTGTAATCTGCATGGGTAGTGCCAAAGATGGGAATATCACGTTGGCTCTGTGCCCAAGCTGTTCCATAAGTGGAATGTGTATGGACAATGCCACCTATGCTTTCCCAATGCTTATACAGGACAGCATGTGTTTTGGTATCGGATGATGGACGTAATTTCCCTTCAACTGTATTGCCTTCAAAATCTACAATTACCATATCCTCCTCTTTAAGTCTTTCATAAGGCACACCGCTTGGCTTGATGGCAAAAACACCAAGGCTTCTGTCCACTGCACTAACATTGCCAAATGTGAACAGCACCAAACCAAGTTTGGGCAATTGCATATTTGCTTCGTAGGCTTGTTGTTTTATGTGATTGTACATAAATGTTATTTTAAATTTTGTATTTTAAGTTTTAAATGATGGGGTGTATTGAATTCAACATTTATCATTCAAAATTCAAAATAAAATCCCCTAGCTTCTTATACTGCTCGTAACGCTTTTTATATAATTCCACATTGTTTTCATTGGGATGATATTCCGCATCGAAACCCTGTCCCATGGCGTTCATGGCATCTTCCACTTTTGCATGCAGTCCAGCAGCAGTGGCTGCAAACATAGCTGCACCTGCTGCACAGGTTTGCTCACTCTTATGTATGCGGATAGGCATGTTCATAATATCTGCCATCACCTGCATGATGTATGGTGATTTCTTGGCGACACCACCCAGGCCAATCAATCCTTTTACAGGAATGCCCTGTTCCACAAACCTTTCCACAATGGCTTTTGCTCCAAAGCAGGTAGCTTCCACCAATGCCTTGAACATACGGGGAGCATCTGTACCTAAATTCAATCCAGTAAACGCTCCTTTCAGTAATTGGTTTGCATCGGGCGTTCTTCTTCCATTTAACCAATCAACAGCCAATTCGTCTTTTTCATTCAATGGTAATTGGGCAGCTTGTTTGGAGAGTTCCGCAATGATTTTATCGCTGATTTGTTGTTTTTGATTTTCATCTTCTATGAGGCTCAATGGCCAAGCCAATAAATTCTTCAACCAGGCATAGGCATCCCCAAAAGCAGATTGCCCGGCTTCCATTCCAATCATGTTGGGAATAACAGAGCCATCCACTTGCCCACAAATTCCTTTTACCAAAGTATCGCCCACTTCATCAATAGGTGCAACCAACATATCGCATGTTGATGTGCCCATCACCTTACTTAAATAATAAGGTTCAATCTGTCCACCAACAGCACCCATATGTGCATCAAATGCACCAATGGCAATCACTACATCTGTTGAAAGGCCTAAACGTTCAGCCCATACTGCGGAAAGGTTTCCAGCAGATTTATCCGATGTAAATGTTTCAGTAGGGAGTTTGGCTGTGAAGCCATCTAATTTATTATCCAATGAAGCAAAGAATTCATTGGGAGGATAGCCACCAAAACTGGCATTCCATAAACCTTTATGACCTGCACTGCACACACCACGTTTTATTTTGGTTACATCATTACCTCCCGTTAATAAGAAAGGAATCCAGTCACAATGCTCCACCCAGCTATGAATGGCATTTTTCACTTGTTCGTCTTCACGAAGTACATGCAGTAGCTTTGCCCAGAACCACTCACTACTATAAATGCCGCCAACAAACTGCAAGTAATTGGTATTAAACTTTGTGGCATGTTCATTTATTTCGGTTGCTTCCTTCACACTTGTGTGGTCTTTCCACAACACAAACATGGCGTTGGGATTTTCGGCAAACTCAGGCAACAAGGCCAAAGGCTGCCCATACATATCAACAGCTACGGGAGATGAGCCTGTAGTATCCACAGCAATCCCTTTTACATTGGCTGCCACTGCAGTTCCAGCTTTTTGCAAACAGTCTTTGATAGTGAATTCCAGACCTTCTACATAATCCAAGGGATGCTGGCGGAACTGGTTGGCAGAGGCATTGCAGTACAATTGTTTTTTCCAACGGGGATAGTAGAAAATAGAGGAGGCGATTTCATTGCCATTTGCAGCATCTGCAATAATGGAGCGTACGGAATCAGTTCCATAATCCACTCCAATAACATAAGAATTTTGTGCCATTGTGATAAGCTAATCGTTTAAGAGGAGGCTAATGTACAGGAGTTTTTTAGATAAGTGTAATTCTTACGTTTATTTTTATGCAGACAGTTCAGTATGGAGTATTGCTTAGATTATTGGGAAACAAAAGCATTGGAATTTTATCCTATTAACATTCTGGTAGGCTAAGGGGGATATGGATAGCCAACCCACCATCAGCAGTTTCCTTGTACTTGCTGTTCATGTCCAAAGCGGTTTCCCACATAGTTTTGATGACTTTGTCCAAACTCACCTTAGCGAAGTCTGGTGTGCTTTGCAAAGCCAATTGGGAAGCAGTAATGGCTTTTATGGCACCCATCGTATTCCTTTCAATACAGGGTATCTGTACAAGACCACCAATTGGGTCACAGGTCAGGCCGAGATGGTGTTCCATGGCTATTTCGGCTGCCATCAGTGTTTGCTTCTGTGTGCCGCCTAAGCATTCTGTTAATGCAGCAGCAGCCATTGCAGACGATACGCCAATTTCCGCTTGGCAGCCACCCATGGCAGCAGATATGGTGGCACCTTTTTTAAAGATGCTGCCAATTTCGGATGCTGTCAATAAAAAGCGGATAATCTTGTCTTCGCTGTTGCCATCGCAGAAAGCAATATAATACTGCAATACAGCAGGAATAACGCCTGCGGCTCCATTGGTTGGTGCCGTAACCACGCGGCCAAAGCTGGCATTTTCTTCATTCACAGCCAACGCAAAACAGCTTACCCAATCCAATATATAACCAAAATTTATTCCTCCTTGTCTAATACTTGCCAACCACGAACTGTAATCACTGTACTGTTTGTTGGAGAGCAGTTTTTTGTTCAAATCAAAGGCCCTTCTACGCACATGCAGCCCACCAGGCAGTTCACCTTGTGCATGGCACCCACGGTAAATGCAGTCCTTCATCGTGTTCCAAATATTCAGCAGGCCTTTTTTTGTGTCGGCTTCTGTACGCCAGGCAGTTTCATTTTCCATTACCACTTCACTAACAGACAGACCAGTTTTCATGCACCAGTGCAGCAGTTCGTCAGAAGTGTTGATAGGGAAGGGTAGGTCAACTTCGGACTTGTTGTTTTTGTCTTCGCCTTCCTTCACTACAAACCCACCACCAATTGAATAAAATGTTTCACTAAAAGAATCACCATTGTTGAGTTCAACTAAAAATGAAAGACCATTGGGGTGGAAGGGCAAAGTCTCTTTAAAAAGGAACTGCACATTAATTGCTGGATCAAAGTCAATTAGTACTTCATTGCCCAGCATCATTTTCTTATCAGCAGTAATGCTTTCAATTTTTGGTGTGATGCTATCCACTGGAATTGTTACAGGATCGTCCCCACACAAACCAAGTATCACGGCAATATCAGTCCCGTGACCCCTTCCAGTCTTGGCCAATGAACCATATAGCAGCACATTTACAGAAACAACATTCTCTAAACTTGACTTTTCTTTGATGGATTCAATACACCTCAATGCAGCACGCCAAGGCCCCAGTGTATGGCTGCTTGATGGTCCCACACCTATCTTGAACATATCAAAAACAGAAATGGCTTCATGTGGCATTAGTTGGAGGTTTTGTCTATAAAAGTAAATATAGTTTATAGGGTTTATAAAGTTGTTTTTTGGGAATGGCTAAACTGCTACTAGGGACAATATAGGTATTGCATCTTTCGACCTTGTTGGCGTCCAGCTATAATCTAGGGCTTATGTAAAACATGAAATTGCTGTGCTTACCAAATTGTAGTTTTTAACACATAGTTATTTAAAGATATAAAGGCCACATAGCAATAATACTATGTAGCCTCTTCCTAGTTATGTTTCTATGTGTTTAAACTAATTACTTACCGCCAAAAACCTTCTTCAACAAATCTGTTGTTTGGGCAACAGGATCCTTCCTGATTTTAGCTTCTTGCTGTGCCACTTGGTAGAACATGCCACCCAATGCCTTGTCTGTTACATAAGCCGTTAAATCCGGGTTTATCTTTTGCACCATGGGTAATTTATTGTACGTGCTAAACAAGGTACTCCAATATTGCGTAGCATTCACTTTCGCTAAGGACTTCTCAATTACTGGTCTAAATGCTTCCGTTAAGGGAGAAGTTGTTGTGGTACGCAAATATTTGGTAGCAGCAGAGTCGCCACCTTTCAAAATCCCCCATGCATCATTGATGCTCATATTTTTAATGGCAGTCACAAAAATAGGTGCAGCACTTTTTGATGCATCTTCTGCCGCACGGTTCATGGAAAGTATAGCATCATCCACCAATTTTTGTCCACCCGGAATCCTGCTTACCGTAGTCATTACTTTTTGGGCCTGTTCCGGCAACAATATCTTAATGGCTGCATCTTTAAAAAAACCATCTACGGCAGACAGTTTCTCTGCACCCTTTGTTGTACCCTGTGTCAATGCTTCCTTAAGGCCACTTATTACATCTGCGGTTGACAATGATGTACCAGTACCAGATGTGCCACCTACTATTTTGTCAACGGTGCTTTTACCAGTTGAATCTTTGGTTGTTGCTTTTTTGATAATGCCTTTAAGGCCTTGGGCTTGGGACGAGACAGAGAGAGCTATTGCTACTGAACAGATAAAAATACGCTTCATGCTAATTATTTTAATGAGGTAAACATAAAGCAAAATGTTTGCCCAATAAAAAAGAGGCTGCTTTATTAGCAACCTCTTTACAATTTATCGGTAGGGATATTTTAATAGCTGGTGAAAGTGGTCAATGTTCTAGGAACACCACTTGCTGCTGGCAAATCGTATCTTCCCCTGTATACAATGGTATAGCTTCTTTTTTGGGAGGGTGTTATTGACATGCCGGTAAGGTTGGTTGAAGTGCCTGTTGACCTTACAAAGATTGAATCTGCAACTGCTGAAGCATAAGCCACAAACGGTGTCACATCATTCAATGCCACATTGGTATAAATGTTTGCATTCAGGTTCTTTGAGAAGATATCAAAGTTGGGGATAGCAGCACCCGAGCGTACAAAATTGGCAAACCTTATCCTTGCAGTCGTATCCGTTGGAACAACAATATTGTCTGCAACAATCTTTGTTTTTATGGAAGTTGCCGTATCAAAAGTGAAAAGTGAATAATATTTTCCTCTCTCGAACGTGCCCACTGCAAAAGTTTGCACTTGTGTAGAAGTTGCCAATGTGTCCTTAATAAGGATACTGTTCAATCCTTCATTTACAGCAAAGTAGGTACTGGTGGCAGGCATCGTGCCGCCATAGGCCAAAGCTGTTCCAGCAGAAAGCGGTACAAAGGAACTAACAGTTGGCAAGTACACCTGGTTTCTTGTTGCCCCAGTTGTTGCACTGAAAACTTTTACAAATGCTTTATTGGAAGCATCAACAATAGTAAGTGATGTTGTGTCTGTATAGTCTTTTGAGCAACCAGTGGAAGCAATAATGATGGCTGCTGCTACAAAGTTTTTAATCTTAATTATATGTTTCATTGTTTAATGTTTTGGGGTGAAGGTTATGGTTCAGAAAACCAGCATCTCTTGGTATGGAAATCATCCTTGTCTGCACCAATTCTCCTCAGTTCTTCAATGTTCCAAACGTAATCTGAGTTGTATCTTGGATATAGACGATAAACAAGATTTCCAAGGTTGTTTGGATGAAGGTCTGTTCCACTTGGCACAACAAAGTCACGGTAAACCTGTTGACCAGTAGCTGGGTCAATATCATTATAATGGTACCTTCTCATATCTGTCCACGTTTCTACCACACCGACAGCATACAAGGCAATATATTTTTGCAGCATTATTTTTGTCAAAGTAAGGTCTGCACCTGTAGCAGGTATTACCAATGGATTGGTAAGTGGTGACAGGAACGCAGCCTTCTTAGCAGGCGTAATTTCTTCCCCAACTGGAATATTTGCATTATAGTCTGTAGTTAACATGTCAAAATGGAGGCCAATACCAGCTTTATATGCGTCTAAGGCTTGGTCCTTAAGCCCTTTTCTAAATAATGCCTCTGCCCTCATAAATTGCACTTCTGCCGCGGTTACTACCGGTAGCGGTGAAGTATTCCTGAATATGAACCTGCAATTGGCATCATTAGCCGGTGCTGTATTTACCACTCCAGTGGTTTGGCTTACACCATGGAAGTTCTCTGGACGGTCATTGGCTGTAATAACTGTTTGACCCTTATTGGGGGTTAACCCTTTAAAAGTACCGTTTGCATTCTTTCTCAAAAGGTATATGGCACGCGGGTCAACAACGCCCGGGAATGCTGCATTGGCACCACTTAACAGGTTAGCGATATAGGCACTTTGACGGATAGCTGTATTTGTGCCGTCAACAACACTTGAAAGGTTGCCCCTTAACGGACCCATGAAATTTGCTGAAGCAGAAACACCACCAGTTACATAACCAAATTTTACGCTAGCGTTATCGGCAGCAGTTGTCATGGCACGGCTCAAATCTGTATAATAAAGAACCGAATCTGGCTTGTAAGTGCCTTTATTGCTTAGGTGATTATAGCTGCGTGCAAGAATTGCATAAACAAATTTCTTCCATTTGTTTACATCACCATTGTACATGTAAGCATCGCCCAATGCAAGGTTGGCTTGGCTTACATTGTCTCCTGTTCTATTTAAGAAATCAAGTGCTTCCAAACCTATTTGCCTTACGTAATTATACACTTCATCTTGATTGTCATAGCCGAAAGTAATTCTGCTTGGGTCAAATGCCTGCTTCAAAATAACCTCTCCTTGAACATCTGTCAATTGTAGCCAGCTCCAAGCAAATATTGCCTTGCCGACACCCGCATAGTCCCATTTCTTTTCCTCTTGTGCCCATTTTATCATGTTCACGCAGTTTTGCCCAATATCATAATAGTGTGCACGGAAAATAGAACCAGTCATATCGGCTTGCGTGCTACCCAAAGAAATCAGGCGTCCGCTCATTCTGTCATACATGTCAAGGGAATTGCAGAACTGCCAATTCTGGATGTATTTGCCAATAAAGCGGGCATCATTATACGTGCCGTGGCCAGCACTGTTTGCCACCATACTGGAGACAATTGCTGGCAATAATTGTTCAATGGGAACCCTAACATCCGCATTGGGATTGGCATAGGCCTCGTCAATTTTTTTTGTACAGGCAGTCATCATGGACAGGCTGATTGTTATGATGCTGAATAGTGATATGTTGAATACTTTTTTCATACTAATTGTTTTATGAATAATCAATTGTTCTCCATTAAAAAGTGGCCCTTAAACCAAAGTTGAAACTCTTTGGCGTAGCTAAGTTTCCATAATCAAAGCCAAAGCCACCAACACCACGCGTTGCAGCAGTATTTCCATTGGATTGAGGATCAGCACCTGTATAATTGGTAATCAGTATCAAATCATTACCAGTAAAGAATGCACTTAATGTTTTTACGTATTTCAATTGCCTAACTGTTTTTGCAGGGAAAGCATAGCTTAATGAAACATCCCTTAAACGGAACCAGTTTACATTGCGTTCAATAAACTCTTCTTCTGGCATGCCAGGTGTTTTATAATAGTTGTTGTTGTAATAAGGGTTAACAACAATGGTATTAGGCGTTGGGTTTGCCGTATTTTCTTTGCCATCCTGCAGAACACCTTGTATAACCCTTGGTGTTTCCCTATCCAATGTTCTAGTGCTTTTGCCAATACTAGTTAAGTACATTTCAGTGGCATTAAATATATCCCCACCCACTTTCAAATCCCAAAGGAAACTGAGGCTTATATTTTTGTACCTGAAGTTATTTAAAGTTCCTAAAGTGAAATCTGGGTTCCTGTCGCCCCTTCCAAGGAAATTGGCATCTTGTTTAGGCAAGCCACTTGCTGGGTCAATCAGGATTTGTCCCTGATTGTTCCTTGCATAACCAAAAGCGGTAATTGCCGTTGTTGGCCCACCGGGTATCAATCCTCCACGGGCATTCAAGTAAACCCAAGTATCAGCGATATAGAATTCAGGTACATTGGAAGGCAATGAAACTACTTTGTTCCACATTTTATTAAAGTTGAAACGTACCCTCCACTCAAAATCCTTGTGCTTAATTGCTGTTAAATCAAGGGCTATTTCCACGCCTTTGTTTCGGGTAGTACCCACGTTTAGGGTATTTACTACATAACCAGTTCCATAGCTTGCACGGAAATTTTCCACTATCTGTTTTTCACAAAGTGTATTGTAGTAAGTAATATCAAGGTTAACCCTGTTTTTCAATAACCTGAATTCAGTACCTAATTCAAATGTTTTTTGAATTTCAGGCTCTAAATAGAAATTATTATTGTTAATCGAATAAGCAAAGCCACCTCCACTGCTTGCGACAGGAAGGAATACAGACTGATTTTGATAAGGTTGACTGGACCTTGCAGTGCTTGCCAATGACCCTCTCAATTTCCAATAGCTTAAGCCTCCTGCAGTTTTTATTTCAGGAAAAATATCTGACATGATGAAGCTAACGCTTCCAGCAGGGAAGTTATAGTTCCTATAATCCTTAGGGAAGATGGATGACATTTCAAACCTATGTGAGTAGGTTAAGTATATCATACTATTATAATTCACAGAGGCTTCTGCGAAATAGGCAAATTGCCTACTGAAATAGGTATTGTAAAGGCCTTTGCGTGCATTGCTCAACCTGGTTCTCGAAATGTCCCTTGTTCTGCTACTGTCACCCACCCAATTTTGGAACTCTGCTTGGGTTACCACAACACCGTTCTTCACCATTTGTCCAGCACTGTTAACAGAATCCACCAAGAAGCCTCCAGTTACGGCATACTGTTCTGTTTTGTAATCCTGCCACATAGTACCCGGGGTAATCCTTACGCCAAATTTGCCAAAGTTCTTTTTTGCAGTGGCTGTTATAGTGTGGTTGTAGCCATGGTATTTTCTGTAATAATTATCCATTGAGCCACCACTGCCTTTTGTTACATAATAAGACTGTGGATGGTAAAGTGTGTACCCTTCGGTATTGTACATATCATAACCGAACCTGCCATTGATGGTAAGCCATGAAAAAGGAGTGATGTTTATACCAAGGGTGGTTGTGTAACGGTTGCTTTTATCCTTGCTCCTGTTCCTGTTGACAGCAAAAAACGGGTTGTCAATTTCACCATTGGCAGATGAAGCAAGTAAAATTCTCTTATTGCCATCAGTAGTTTCCCAATCCCTTACATCAAATTGTGAAGGCCATACCAAAAGGTTCAGGAGAAACCCGCCAGCACCACGTAGCGGCTTCGAGTTGCTGCTGTTGGTATAAGTAAAACTTGGCATCAGCTCAATGTACTTGCCCACCTTAGTATTGTTGGTTACCCTAATGCTGTACTTCTTGAAATCGTTTTGTGGTATAACACCCGATTGGTTAAGCGCAGAACCGGATACCCTAAAAGAATAGTTCTTCTTGCCATAATCTGCACTTAGGTTATGTGTTTGCGAAAACCCAGTCTTGAAGAAATTCTCCACATTATCATAAATAGGGGTAGCTGCTGCGTATTTAGGGCCAAAATAGATAAACTCAGAAGTTGTGGCTCCTGTTTGTCCATTACCATATACAGTTTGCGTTTCAGGAAACCTGCCTGTCTGCTGGAACCTAAATGAGTTGTCATACGAAAGACCCAGTTTGCCGTTGTTCTTTCCTTTTTTTGTGGTAATAATGATGGCACCGGAACTTGCTTGGCTACCATATAATGCAGTAGCTTCTGGCCCCTTCAATACAGTCACTGACTCAATATCATTGGGGTTGATGTCAGCAATACGGTTTGTATAGTCATTATTCTTATTTGGCCTATCAGAAGCCAAACCCAATTGAGCACCGCCATTACTGGTTTCGTTAACCGTGCTGTTATCCATGATGATGCCATCCACTACAAATAGGGGCTGATTGTCCAAAGCCATGGAATTGAAACCACGCAAAACAATGCTTGACGAAGCACCTAAGGCCCCACCACTTGGGTTAACAGTTAAACCTGCAACCCTGCCCTGTAAACTATTCAGGAAATTGTCCCTTTGTGTTTCCTGTATTTCATCACCTTTTACGGTTGCTGTTGAAAAGCCCAATTCCCTTGGCTTTCTTTTCATATCCATCGCTACCACCACTACATCATCCAAATCCTTATTGGTGGACTTTAATGAAAATGAAAGATTGGTGTTGTCCCCAATGGTTGCCCTTTGGCTTTCATAACCAATAAAGCTTATTTCAATCGTCTGCCCTTTAGTGGCTTTAATGGAAAATGCACCTTTTGCATTTGTTTGGGAAACGACAGAAGTACCAATCACTTTTATCGTGGCACCTTCTATTGGAGTGTTGTCACTGCTCAGTACTGTACCCGTAATGTTTCTTTCTTGGGCAAATACAGGAGCGTTTAGCATGAAGCATAGCAATAAACCAAGCAGCTTCATTGGAAGAGCAAGTTTTCTCATAACTGTGTTTTTGGTTGTATAAGTAGTTCGTCGTTTATAAGGTAATTGGCATTTCATAGGATGCAAGTACACTCCTCAAATCATAGCAAATCGTTAGTCGGTTATTTCTGCACAAAGCCGCAAATATTTCACTGAAATTTCACAATAACCGAACAATAAAGCAATGTTAAACTTTTTAAGTTAAATAATTGCAAATTTATTTCCGTCTTAAGACCAGATTTTGATTAAAATTACATTAATGCCTAAAATGTGAAAAAAACCTGCAAAAAGATGCAGCATTTTAATTCCGTAGTTGTCTTGCCCTTTTTTTACAGGATTTCTAACCCCTTGGCTTTATAGGGTTGGAGAATTTCGGCATCAACAGGGAGTTCCGTAATAAGTACGTCTACATCTTCTGTTTTGCAGACTTGCAAACGCTGTACACTGTTCAATTTTTCGGAGATAGCCAATGAAACTGTTTTTTGGGAAGCCTTAATCATTGCCTTTTTCACTTCAATAATTTCCCATTCCAAATCTGTAATACCTTCATTGGCATCAATACTGTTGGTTCCCAAGAAGCATAAGTCGGCCTTTATTTCACTGAGCCTAGTTACCACTTCTGCACCAACACTTATTTGGGCACTTTTCATGAGTTTGTTGCCAAGGAAAATCACTTCACTATTAGGATGTTCCAATAATTCCAGGGCTGTGGGTATGCTGACAGTAATAAAGGTTGCATTCAGTTCTGGCGGCAATGATTTTACCAGTTCCCGAATGGTGGTTCCGCCAGAAAGCAGGACCAGCATACCATCCTTAATCAGTTCAACCGCCTTGTGGGCAATGATTTTCTTTTCAGTATGGAGATAGATATTGTTGTTCTGGATGGTAAAGTGGAAAGATTTGGATAAGGCGCCGCCATGCACTTTGGTCAACTTCCCTTCTTCGTCCAATTCCTGCAGGTCACGGCGTACAGTGTCTTCGGATACATTGAGCTGTGTGCTCAAATCGCTTGACAGCACTTTATTGTGTATATTGATTTGCTGGATGATATGGGCCTGTCTTTCTTTCTTTAGCATGATTGGAGGGTTGTGTACAAAAATAAAAATAGTGGAAAATAGTTTGATAGGGGAATTTAGGTGGCTTCAATTGAACGAAGTGCCATAAAGTAACTGATCTATTATGTACTTCCCTGTTTGGTAGCCAAATAAGGACTTGGCCTTTGCAGGGCTTTTATCACTACAAACAGAGGCCATTCCCATATCATCTCCATATCAAACCCATATCAACCCATATAGGATATGGAGTAATTTGGGTTTGATATTATCTTGGTATGGTGTTAACCACTGTAAGGCCCCTTTAAGAATGGTAGTTGGTGTTGTTGGACAATGTTCATCCATTTATTAGAACTATAATATTGTATAGCACCCAATTATTGAACATGGGTACCTTTCAGCAGTTGGACATTCAGGCTCCCAACTCCAAACACATTGTTCTACATTTGCCATCCCCAAAATGATTACCCCACAAACCATAGAAGCAATTAAGAACCGCATTGATATTATTGATGTGGTGGGCGAATACGTGAAACTGAAGAAACGTGGCAGCAACTATATTGGTAACTGCCCCTTCCATAATGAGAAAAGCCCTTCGTTTACGGTTTCGCCTGCTAAAGAGTTCTACAAATGCTTTGGTTGCGGCAAAAGCGGCAATAGCATCACTTTCCTAATGGAGCATGACAAGTTGAGTTATGTGGAGGCTCTCCGCTGGCTGGCAGCAAGGTACAATATTGAAATTGAGGAAACAGAGGTTTCGCCCGAGCAGAAACAGTTTGTCCAAACAGCAGACAGCCTTTATATCATTAACAGTTTTGCACAGAAATTCTTTGATGATAAGCTTTTCAATACAGAAGAGGGGAGGACGGTTGCATTGAGTTATCTGAAGGAGCGTGGGTTCCGGGAAGAAGTGGTTAAGAAATTCCAGATTGGCTACAACCCCGCACAGCGGAATGAACTGGCAACGGCTTTAATCAACAACCAGTTCAACAAGGAGTTTTTGCCAAGAACAGGTCTTGTTGTTGTCAGGAACGAAACCGAGTTGGTAGATAATTATAGGGGCAGGATTATTTTCCCCATCCATAACAATTCTGGTAAGGTCATTGGCTTTGGTGCAAGGGTCATAGGCAAGGCTGACAAGGCACCGAAATACATCAATACACCGGAAAACGAAGTGTATGTAAAGAGCAAGATTTTATATGGCTCTTACTTTGCAAGGTTGGCCATTGACAAGGCGGATGAGTGTTTATTGGTGGAAGGCTATACCGATGTGGTGAGCCTGCACCAGGCAGGTATTGAAAATGTGGTGGCAAGTGGCGGCACGTCATTGACCATAGAGCAGCTTCGTTTAATAAAGAAATACACCAACAACCTCACCATTATATATGATGGTGATGCCGCAGGTATAAAAGCTGCTTTGCGTGGGTTGGACATGGCATTGGATGAAAGCCTGAATGTTCGCTTGGTACTGATTCCCGACAAGGAAGACCCTGACAGTTATGTAAACAAAATTGGTGCTGCTGCATTCCAGCAATTTGTTGCCGCTAACAAGAAGGACTTTATCATCTTCCAGTTGGAAGTGATGCTGAAAGAAGCGGCCAATGATGTGCAGAAGAAAAGTGATGTGACCAATTCCGTTGCACAGACATTAAGCAAAATAAGCAAGGCGGAAGATTTTACCAAACTGCAGGATTATATAAAGCAATGTGCTGCACTGTTGAAGATTGATGAGGGTGGGCTTACCAACTTGGTCAACAAATACAAGCGTGACAAGATTGCCAAGGACGAAAAGAAGCAGGGCAGTAATACCAGTAACAGCAACAGTAATTCCTTTGATGACATCAATGCACAATTAGCTGCCGAACAGCCAGAAGATGTGCTGGACGATACCAGTATATTGGTAAGTGTGGATGAAGCTTTTGAAAGGAATATCCTCCGAGTGTTATTGGAGCATGGCCTCAAGGATTTTGATGAAACGCAAACGATGGCCCAGTATATTTTTACTGAGCTGGAGCAGTTCCACTTTGATAACCAGCAATATGATGGCCTGTTCAACGAATACAGGAACCAGTACGAACAAGGTTTGGAACCAAATGCCAAATCGTTCCTCTATCACCCTGATGAGAGCATCAAGAACCTTGTTATTTCTATCACTTTGTTCCCATTCGAATTGAGCCAAAATTGGGATGAGGTATTGGAAGGCATGAATATCGTTAACCGTGATACTTCACATGTGGACGTTACCATGAGCGTTAACTATTACAAGCTCCGCAAGATTAAAAAGATGCTTGACGAAAACCAGCGTGACATGGAAGATGCACCACTGGAAGAGCAAATGAAACTCATCGCTGTTCACAAGGAACTCAAGGAAATAGAAAGGGCGTTGACAAAGGAATTGGGAACGGTAATTATTAAGTAATCTTTGGTAGCTAACCGTTTGCCATTCTATCATTGCTTGTTGCCAGACCAATTATTCCCCCACCTGCTCCATATTCCTTATTATCCAATAATTTATCAGCAACATGGAAATCATGGGTAGCAGTAATATACTAAAGAAAACAAAGTAGGAGACATTCATTGCTGCATGTGGTATTGCAGGAATGAATAATTGCTTTCCAATCGGCCCACTGGAAAAGATAGCCTGCTGGGTGTAGTTCCAACCAAAATGTATGGCAATCGGAATGAGGAGTGATAATGATTTGGCATAACCATAAGCCAGCAATAGGCCCATGCTACCTGTTACAAAAAAAACAATAACCATTTGTGCTGGATTGCCCAAAATGCCAAAGGAAAACCAGTGGTAAATACCAAAGCCAATGGCTGAAACAAGGATGGCTTTGCCTTGTCCAATTCTTTTAAGTAGCACATAGAAAATGGCACCCCTGAAAATCAATTCTTCAAAGAGTACGGATTTGAGGTTCCACCAAATGCCTTCCCAAACAAGTTGAACAGTTAGTGCAGGGTTCAAGGTCCATTGCTGTTTGGCAAACAGCATTTTCATGAAGAAGCCTGAAGCACAAAAAAGAGCGGTGATTACGAATAACAAAGCAAAATAGGCAAGCCTCTTTTGTGCAGGGTAGAAGCCCAGTACACGCAGGTTCTTCTTTTGGAAAAGCCAAAGGATAAGCCATGAAAGAGCAAGTTGTACCAGGATACCAAGCATAGTTATCTTTTCATGCTGTTTAAAACCTTTCCTTGCATTTCAATGCTACAGCTATCACCAATGTTCATTTGTAATGAGTCAATTGGTTGTAGATTTTTCAAACGTATTTGGCTTCTACCATTAGCATTGAGGAGCAATTTGTTGGCAACGTAATTATAGTTAAGCTCAAAGGTTGAAGATTCATTCAGTTCCACTTGCAAATCATTAAAAATGATTGACCCGCCACCAAGTGTATGTTCTTCATAATTGTAATTGTTCAAGTAAAAACCGGCGTTGTTTGCAGTCAATTTGACTTTTGAAATATTGGCAGCGGGGAAACTGTCAATGGCAATACTGCTATGGTCAAGTTGTATGGAAGAAAAGCTGGGGCAATAAATAATGATGCGGCTGCTGCCCCTATAAATATAATTGTAACGCAGGTCGAGCATGGCTTCTTCATTTTTCTTTTGGCTTATCATTAGTGTATTGCCTTCCTGCTTGATGGTTATCTTGTCCCTTTCATTATTCTCCACCAGCACTTTGTATTCACTGCCATAACCAATCCACACATTGGCAGCATAATCCACTTTTAGCGAGGTAAATGGTTGCAGTGGGGTAGTGGTATATTTTTCCCTTTCATTCTTGTTCCTGTAAAAGGTACCATCCTCAATTTCATTGTTCTTTTCCTTTTTATAAACGGATGCTTGCAGTACGGTCATCATGATGACTGCCCCAATGAACATGCCACATAAAATGATATTGCTATTACGCATAGTAGATGATTTGAAAGCGTTATTTAAAGTTTTGTTTCTTGTATTTCTCAAAAGCTGTTCGCAGGTCATCAAGTTCCAGGTTCAGCAGGAACATGGTCCTGAACAATTGCGGTAAATCTTTTTGATTGAATTCCTGCTTGCGGTATTGCATGGCATTTTTATAGGCATCTGGTGAAACGTAGTAGCCAACACCCCTTTGCGTATAAATAATATTTTGCTGGGTAAGGAATTCATAGCTACGCATAACCGTGTTCGGGTTCACTTCAAGCTGCATGGCAAGCTCACGTACACTGGTAACCTTATCTTCCGGTTTCCATTCCTTCAGCAGTATTTTCTCACACACATAATCTGCAATCTGCAGGTATATGGCCTGTGTATCCCTAAAGTCCATAACTGTTTGTTTTAGCTAGTGGTGATTAAATTTCTTTTTCTTTCAAACGGAAGTAGGTGGTCAATGTCAGCAATGGCCAAAGGGAGTAGTACAACAAAAAATTGGTCACATTTTTAAGGGTACTGGAAAGGAAAATGTATTTGCTGGGGGTATATACATCCCTTCCCTGTGCATCCGTAATCCAGTTGCTTGTCTTGTAAACGCCTGTTTCAAACAGGTAGAACTTGGTAGGCATTGTGCCTTGCAAAACCACTGACTGTATGACAACAAATAGTAGCCAAACAGCAATGGTCGTAGCAATGGTTTTTACCAGTGAATACCTCTCGTAATAAAATGAACCCAACAAGGCCCCGGCCTGCAATGAATAGCAAATGGACATAGCTGGAACAAACATGCCTTTGTAAGTAAACAGGTTGACTGTTTCCCTAGGCACGAATTTCTTGTCAACAAACATATCCTTATGCCCTTCCATATCTGTTGAAGCTATTTTGTTTAATAGCCCTACCATGGAAGTATTCACCAAATAGAAGATGCCAAGCCATACAATCGTTAAAAGGATAGTGCAATAAAAAACAGCACAAATCAATTTTTCCAATTGTGAAGCAGGAACCAGCAAGTAGGAAGTGGCCTTGTCTTTTTTGTTCAGCACATTAAAAAAAGAAAGGGAATAGATGACAAATACTATGGCAAGGCTAACATAAAAGTAGATAGCCTGGTCATCCATGTCATACGTTCCATTTTTTACAAGCACCAGCATTAAAAGATAAAAAGCAAGCAGCACACCTGCTGATGCAAGGAGGGCGAGCCAATGCAGTTTCCTGTTTTCATCCCAATGCTTTTTGATGAGCATGAATAAGCGTGTAGTGGAGAATGTATCGTTCATAATATATTAGTTTGAGTTTAAAAGGTGAAGCTTCTTCCTTAAAATCTTGTTGGAAGGTTATTTACGTATACGATTAAAAATTTCATTTACTGCTTCCTGATTGGTAACGATGGTTTTGTACAGCAGTTCAATGTCCAGCCTGCTTTCTGTGCCTTCTGTGTTGGCTGCTACAATTACATTGCCCTTTAAGCCTGTTTCCGCATACAAGGCATCTTTCACTTCTTCTGAATCAAATGAAATTTTGAAACTCAGTTTTTGGCAGATAGTTTCAATGCTTTGGTCAAACAGGATATTGCCATCGTCAATAACTGTGACCCTATCAATCAAGCTTTCCAAATCCTTCACTTGGTGCGTACTGATAATGATACATTTGCTTTCGTCCACGCAACCAGCAATCACTTTCCTGAACTGGCTCTTGCTCATGATATCCAATCCATTTGTAGGCTCGTCCATCAACAGTATTTTAGTGTTGCAAGAGAGGCCAAAAGCAATCAGCACCTTTTTCTTCTGCCCATAACTCATGTTCAACAAGGTGTTCTCTATGGGAATGTCAAATTCCTTTAAATAAGTATTAAACTGTTCCAAATTGAAGAGTGGATAAAACTTCGCATTGTTCTTCACAAAGGAATCAATGGGCACATTGGGCAGGTCAAACTCCTCTGGAATAAGGAACACCTGTTGCAGGAATGATGGCTTCCTTTTACTTGGTTCCTGGTTCAATACATGTACCGAACCCTTATCTGGGAAGAGCAGCCCACAGATATTCCTGAGCAAGGTACTCTTGCCTGTCCCGTTCTTGCCAAGCAGCCCATAAATATGTCCCGGACTGAATGATAGCGACAAACCGTTAAACACTTTTTTCTTCTTGTAGGAGAAGTGCAGGTCCTGTATCTGAATCATAAAATTGGTTTAGTGTACTATTAAACTAGAACACTAAGGTAGAGAATAAATTTTTGTTCTGGCAAATTTATTTTTAGGATACTTTTTTGAGATGGCAAGAAGATTAGTAATGGGGCTATAACAAGGTCTCTCCATTCAAGTTGAGGACAAGCATTTTCGCTTATATCAAAACATAGAAACATTTCTATTCATAAAACACAGGACTCACTGTATATCCTTTCTCCTTCAACAAATTAATCACCCCTTTGTCTCCAAGTAAATGTGCACAGCCAAAAGCAAAAAATGCAGGGCCTGTTTGTATGATGCCAATGATATTGGGAACCCAAGCAATATTCCTGTTATCAAGAAAATTTGTTTTGAATTTTGAATTGGTGTTGGGATAGCCTACAGCTTTGTAATACAATTGCGACAGTTCCTTTTGTTTATACAACTCCATATATGTTTCCATATTTTTTATGCGTGGTTCCAGATTGTCCAATTGTAGTATCAAGTTATTGGCTTGAACAGGTAAAGGGATATTGTCAACCACATCTGAATGTTCTTTGGCATTTTCCAATCCATTGATATGGATATTTTCTGCCTTGGCGATTTTGATGATGGCACTTTCATAGGAAATGGCCCTGCATTTTAGCGAAGCAATATCAAGCAGCCTTCCAACATGGAAAGGCTTTAACCTTTGCAGGGTTTCTTCTTTGATGGGCTTCTTTTCTTCAAGGATATTCCTCACTCTCCTGAAGTATTTCCGTCCAATTAAGTCCTTTAAAGTGGTATCCTTATGCAGGAAATACAGTTTGGATGAACTATCTGCCCTGTTGGCTGGGGCAGTTTCTAAATAAACTTCTTTAGCCCTTGTGATTTTTTGTTTCAGGATATCGGGCATTTCAATATCGCTCTCACATATTAAATGTGTGGTGCCATACAAATATGAAGGTGTGGTGAGTCCGTTGCCACTTATTTCCCAAAGGAAGGTTTTGGGTACAGTGGAATCCTTTTCCTGCGAGTAAGCAACTACAGGCAACAAAACAAAAAGTATAAGGTGTTGTAGTAGCTTATTCATTTGGACAAGGTAAAGTATGGACAGCAATTTAACAGAATATATCACCTGTTTAGGTACAATTTAGGGATTTAAAGCTTTGGTTGGGTTAAAACTGAATATCGTATTTTGCACCCCTTAATTTATTTGGCATGAAATGGGAAGCAATAGGTGTTTAAATCAAAGAACCATTGGCCAGTAAACAAAAAAATATTCAATGGACAGCAAAGAACTTAGGAAGGAACAGGCACTCGAATATCATTCACAAGGAAGGCCTGGTAAAATAGAAGTAGTACCCACTAAAGAGGCAAAAACGCAACGTGATTTATCATTGGCCTATAGTCCAGGTGTGGCTGCACCCTGCATGGAGATTTTCCATAATCCCGAAGATGTATATAAATACACCGCAAAGGGAAATTTGGTTGCAGTGATAAGCAATGGAACAGCGGTATTGGGCTTGGGTGATATTGGTCCGGAAGCAGGCAAACCCGTAATGGAAGGAAAGGGTGTTCTCTTCAAAATATTTGCGGACATAGACGTGTTTGACATAGAAATTAACGAGAAGGACCCTGTGAAGTTTGTGGAAATTGTAAAGGCTTTGGAACCCACTTTTGGCGGTATCAATCTGGAAGACATCAAAGCCCCTGAATGTTTCTATATAGAAACGGAATTGAAGAGGTTGATGAAGATTCCTGTGATGCATGATGACCAGCATGGAACAGCCATCATTAGTGCTGCTGCTTTGTTGAATGCCCTGGAAATCCAGAAGAAGAAAATTGAAAAAGCAAAACTGGTCGTGAACGGTGCTGGTGCTGCCGCCATTTCCTGCATTAAGTTATATGTGGCTTTAGGGGTGAAGAAGGAGAATATCAAGGTGTTTGACAGCAAGGGCCTAATACATAATGGAAGGACTGATTTGGATGAACAGAAAAAACTATTTGCCATTGATGGAAAGGACATGAACCTTGCAGAAGGAATGAAGGACTGTGACGTGTTTATTGGATTGAGCAAGGGCAATACGGTAACGCAGGACATGGTAAAAAGCATGGCGAAAAACCCCATAGTTTTTGCGATGGCCAATCCTGACCCCGAAATAAGTTATGAAGATGCAATGGCTGCAAGAAAGGATATCATCATGGCTACAGGCAGGAGCGATTACCCCAATCAAGTGAACAATGTACTTGGTTTCCCCTACATTTTTAGGGGGGCTTTGGATGTGCGTGCAACAACCATTAATGAAGAAATGAAACTGGCTGCCGTAAAGGCTTTGGCTGCCATGGCAAAAGCCCCTGTTCCGGATATTGTGAACATGGCCTACAACCAGCAGACACTTACTTTCGGTCCTGAATACATTATCCCAAAACCGGTTGACCCAAGGCTACTGTCAACAGTTGCACCCGCAGTGGCAAAAGCAGCCATGGATAGTGGCGTTGCAAAACATCCCATCAAGAACTGGGACAACTATACCGTTCAACTGAACAAGCGTTTGGGCTTGGACAACCAACTGCTGCGTGTGCTTGGAAACAAGGCAAGGCGTGACCCTAAGCGTTTGGTATTTGCAGAAGCAGATAACCAGAAGATTTTGAAAGCTGCTGCTATTGCCTATGACGAAGGCATTGCCTACCCAATTTTATTGGGTACGGAAAGCAAGATTAGGCTGATAGCTGCTGAAAACGGCATTGACCTTACCGATATACCCATCATTGACCCACGTAGCGATGAGCAGGAAGAGAAACGCAAGCAGTATGCAGAGATTTTCTTCAAGAAACGCCAACGCCGTGGATACAACCAATATGAGAGTTCCAAGATTATCAAGGAACGCAACCACTTTGGCTGCATGATGGTGGAGTGTGGCGATGCGGATGCCATGATTAGTGGGCTGACCAGGAACTATGCAGATGCCATTAAGCCTGCATTGAGCATCATTGGTACGGAAGAAGGCGTAAAGAAAATTGCGGGCATGTACCTGCTTATCACGAAGAAAGGTCCATTGTTTCTGGCTGATACAACCGTAAACTTCAATCCAACTGCAGAGGAACTGGCAGATATTGCCATACTTGCTGCAAAGGAGGTCCGCAACTTTAGCATACAACCAAGGATAGCCATGCTGAGCTACAGTAATTTTGGCAGCAGCGACGGTGCTGAGGCAAAGTTGGTGGCAGAAGCCACAAAGATTGTGAAGCAAAAAAGCCCTTCCTTAATTATTGATGGTGAGGTGCAAGGCTCGATTGCTTTCAACAATGAAATCTTGAAGGAAAACTATCCTTTCAGTGATTTGGTTGATGAAAGTGTGAACACCCTTATTTTCCCTAACCTTTCTGCTGGTAACATTGCTTACAACCTGCTGAAAGAAGTAGGGGATGCAGATGCAATTGGCCCCATCCTCTTGGGATTGAAAAAGCCCGTGCATGTGCTGCAATTGGGCAGCACCGTTAGGAACATTGTAAACATGGCCCTCGTAGCCGTAGTGGATGCACAGTTGAAATCCCAAACGGACACCCATGCAGAAGTAAGCAAAAGCAACTGGTGGAAGCGGTTGAAGAAAAAGAGAAAGTAATTTATAATATAAAAAGTGGGCCATCAAGCCCACTTTTTCTTATTTTAGCCTGTGGCAGATACGCATGGAACCCTCAATAACATTAACCCTGCTTGTACAAAAAAATAGCTATGACAAGAATCCTTACCCTGTTCTTTTTATTGTTCCTTGCGGAAAATGTACTCCATGCACAGCCCATTATAAAATTGCGTACTGGCAATATCATTAACCATTCACCGGAAAAGAACCCAGCCAATAGCAGTTCACTGTTCAGCAGTAGTTTGTACGGTGGCAGGCATTACTTATGGCTGCAGTTCAATGCGATGCCAACAGAAGACATTAAGAAATCCATTCAGGAAACTGGTGTCCTATTGTTCAGCTACTTACCAGATAAAACCTTTATTGCATCTTTCCCTGAGTATTATAACTATGACCTGCTAAAGGCATACAATGTATATGCAGTAACGCTACCAATGGCTTCCTATAAAATTGATCCACAGGTGCTGGATATTTCTTCCATTCCTTGGGCGGTGCAGCAGGACAGCATGATGTGTGTATTGATAAGCTTTATGCCAACCGTTTCAAGAAACCAATTGACCAATATACTGGTTGAAGAAAATATTGTATTTACCCGTTTACCCGATAGGGAAGGCATTGAATTGGTTGTAAAAGCAAGCATGGGGCAATTGCAAAGAATAGCTGCACATCCATTGGTGCATTATATTGAACCCATAGGTGCCCCGCCTGTTTTGGAAGACATACAAAGCACTTCCGACCACCGCACAAGCCTGGCTGCCACTAGCGACAATTGGGTAACCGGCAGGAAACTGGATGGGGACGGGGTGGTGGTTGCCATCGGTGATGACGGCACCATTGGACCGCATATAGATTTTACTGGACGGATTGGTATCAATGCATCCATATCCAATACTACACATGGAGACCATTGTGCGGGCATCATCTTGGGTGCAGGCAATTTGAATCCTACAGTAAAGGGACAGGCTCCTGCTGCCACCTTGAGGGCTTATGATTACTACGCAGATTTTAGTGCCCTCCCTGCTATATACAGTACGAACAATGTTCGAATTACGACCCATTCCCTTGGGCAAACATGCAATGGCGGCTACACCAGCGATGCGAGGACAAGTGACTTGCAACTCCGCAATTATCCTTCCCTAATGCACGTCCATTCGGCTGGCAATTCGGGTGCGGATGTTTGTGGTGGCCTGACAGGTGGATGGAGAACGATTACAGGTGGTTACAAAGCTGGCAAGAATGTGATTGCAGTTGCCAACTTGTCAAAAGCAGATGTTGTATCCTCTTCAAGTAGCAAGGGGCCATTGCCTGATGGAAGGATAAAACCGGATATTGCTGCGGTAGGAAGCAGCGTCAATTCCACCCAGCCAAACAATACTTATGCTTCCTTATCCGGTACATCGATGGCAAGCCCTGCCATTGCAGGAACCTTGGCCGTGCTGTACCAATCATATAAAAAGCAGTATGGGAACGAACCCAATAGCGGTTTGATAAAAGCTATCCTAATGAATACTGCAGATGATTTGGGCAATGCAGGTCCCGATTTCACTTATGGTTTTGGGCGTGTAAATGCTAGAAGGGCCATTGAATGTATAGAGGGCAACCGCTTTTTCTCAGCAAGTGTTGGTCAGGGCACGACAAATAACCATGCTATCCAGATTCCTGAAAATGTAGCTACTGCCAAAATCATGGTTTATTGGGTGGATGTGGAAGCCACTGCTGGTGCAAACCCAAGCTTGGTAAATAATATTGATGCCTACATAACAACACCTTCATCCACCTTGGCAAGACCCTGGCTCATGTATGCTGGTACGGTGCCAACCGTGGCAAGCTGCAGTGCACCTGCTATCAAAGGCATAGATACATTGAACAATGTGGAGCAGATACAGTTGGACAATCCTGTGTCTGGCACTTACCAATTAAAAGTGGAAGGTGCCGATATAGCTGTTGGCACACCATTATATTATGTAGTGGTGGAATACCTGTACAGCAACCAAATAGTAGTTACCCATCCATTTGGTGGGGAATCTTTTGTTCCCGGTGAAGTGCAACGCATACGCTGGGATGCAACAGAAAAAACGGGAACATTCAATATCAAATATTCAGCAAATGCTGGCGGCACATGGACTTCCGTGGCAACTGGTGTAAGCGGCTCATTACGTTATTATGATTGGACTGTTCCAAGTCCCACAGTTACGGGACTGGGCAGGATAATGGTTGAGCGTGGTTCGTATAATGATGTAAGCGATACCAATTTTGTGATAGTGGGTGTGCCAACGGTAACAAGTTTTGTCAGTGTTTGTGCAGGCACAAGTACTGTTAACTGGACACCAGTTACCAATGCCACAGGTTATGATGTATATAAGCTTGGTGCCAAGTTCATGGAACTGGTTGCAAGCACCACCAATACCAATGTAACCATCAACAACTTGGGCAATACATTAAACTGGATAGCGGTTAGGGCCAAATTGGGAACGAGGCAGCATGGCAGAAGAAGCATTGCTGTGCAGCATACCAATCTGTCCATCGCCTCTTGTTCAGTGCCGCTGCAATTGATAGGGTTCAATGCCGCTAAGAAGAACGGGCTAGGGGAGCTTACCTGGCAAACTGCACAGGAACAGAACCTAATAAAGTTTGTAGTGGAAAGGGCATCCATTCCTTCTTTTGACAACTTAATTGTGGTTGGTGAACTGCCAGCAACCAATACAAGTACCATCCGCAATTACCAGTTGATGGACAGGTATATAGCAGTAAAGGGCATATACTATTACCGCTTGCGTATAGTGGAAAGGGACAGGAGTATATACAGCAATATTAAGAGCCTTGAATGGGAGAGTGCCGCCAATACCATCAGCATCTATCCAAATCCGGCAACAAAAAATATCCATGTGCAGCCACAGGAAAACTTTGGAGCAGTGGCGGCTGAATTGTTTAATGAAGCAGGAGCGAAGGTCATTTCTTTTACATGGAACATGCAAATAGGTAAAACTGAAACTGCTGATATCAGTGCGTTACCTGCAGGCAATTATTTTCTCATCATCCGTTCCTCAAAAAGTGGCAAAACGGTTGCTAAACAACAGGTCCCTATTTTAAGGTAAGAAAGGGAACTATCTAACGAAGGGAAGTCTTAGCTGGAGCAATTATTATTTGCTTCGCAAATGAATACATTTCACCACTAAGGCACTAAGACACAAAGTTGAAGGCGGCTTCGCCACATTGGTTTAACCGGGAAGTAAAGAAGGCGGTAAGCATGTGCATTCTCCTCACCGCGATTCTTGTCCCACAAATTACTAAGCTGTGCATCCGCCATGGTTCGTGTCCCACGAATGCAAAGTGCACAAAGTTGAATGCGGCTTCGCCACATTGTTTTAACCGGGAAGTAAAGAAGGCGGTAAGCATGTGCATTCTCCTCGCCATGATTAGTGTCCAACGAATTACTAAGCTGTGCATCCGCCATGGTTCGTGTCCCACGAACGCAAAGTGTACAAAGTTGAAGACGGCTTCGCCACATTGGTTTAACCGGGAAGTAAAGAAGGCGGTAAGCATGTGCATTCTCCTCGCCATGATTTGTTCCCTAGAATTACTAAGCTGTGCTCTCTTTTTCCCGTCTTACTTACTTCCCGGTTAACATTCAAAAAGAAAAGCGAAGCTTTCCCTTTGTGTCTTAGTGCCTTAGTGGTAAATAAAAATCATTTGCTTGCAAATAGTTATCCCTCACTTATCTGTCAATCAACCGTAATTTCCCATAGTTTAGCAGCATCAAAGGATAATTCAACATAAAATCGACAATAGCGGATGGGTTTCTTCACACATTTTGGCCGTTACTTCATCATGCTCAAGGGCATGTTCACAAGGCCCGAAAATTTCAAGATGTACTGGAAAGAGTTCATGCACCAGTGTGTGGAGATTGGCATTGGCTCACTGCCCATCGTTATTATCATCTCTGTTTTTCTAGGAGCTGTAACCACGGTGCAGACGGCCTACCAAATTGTAAGTCCACTCGTATTGCCAGTTACCATTGCACAGATTGTAAGGGACAGTATGATACTTGAACTTTCACCAACGGTACTGTGTATTGTACTGGCAGGGGTTATCGGCAGCAAGATTGCCAGTGAACTGGGCAATATGCAAATCAGCGAACAGATTGACGCCATGGAAATCATGGGCATCAACACCAAGAACTACCTTATCCTCCCAAAAATAGTGGCTGCATTGGTGATGATACCCTGCTTAGTAACGCTTTCGGCTGTGCTGGGCATCTGGGGCGGAAGGATGGCAGGCGGCATGAGCGGCATCATTGCCACCGATATTTTCGATACGGGCCTTATGCTCAACTTTTCGCCATACAATGTGTTCTTTGCATTGAGCAAGGCATACACATTTGCTTTCATCGTAAGCAGCATACCGGCCTATTATGGTTACCATGTGAAAGGCGGTGCACTGGAAATTGGACGGGCAAGCACTACATCGGTTGTGGTAAGTTGCATCCTAATTTTGTTGGCAGACTATGTGCTGGCTGCGTTGTTATTATAAGCAAAGGTCTGGCCTTTTGTGCAGTAGCCATGCCCTTTTGCCACCACACTTCAACAGCATATCTTTAAACCATAGTGAAGAAAAAGCGTTTTACATATTGGTTATTACTACTGTCATTGGTCGTGGTCAATTTGTACATCTTGCGTCACCGCAATGAAGGCTTTAAATACTATCCCTATAAATCCATCAGTGAGCTGTATGTAACCGACTCTGCTTTGTATTTAAAGGATATGAAGTTTGAGGGAGACAGTGTGGAACTGTTTTTTTCAATGCCGCTCGGCAGTACTGGTTATTCAGTTCAACTTGATAATATGCTAAGCCTGTATGCTATCTTGCAGTTTGCAAAGGGCAATCGGTTTGTGCTGCATTTGGAAAAAGGAATCCACCAGTACAGACTCACTGCTGCCAGTGCTGGTCATGCTGTAATCACTTTTAAAATTGACCACAGTTCCTTTAATGGCATCACCCAAAATGAATTCCTTTATTGCAATCTTCCAGGTCCGCAAATAAACGTTGCTTCTTTAAAAACCTACCAGAACGACAAAGGCTTTTCAGCAGTAGAAAAACAGAATGCCTTAACGCTCCTACAAGAGAAAACAACGTTCAACAAGGACAGTTCGGATCTTTACAACACTTTGGCCATAACAAAGTTTGCTTCATCGCTTTGCAATAACCCCAAAGGGATACATGCTTATAAATTATCTGAACTAAGACCTTATGGTCAAATTCAGGAGGCCCTGAAGTGCAATGCGGATTTGGCCTGTGGCAACTATTCAGCCATGATTGGCTACTTGTTTTCCGTGGCACAGATCCCCAATCGCCTAGTTACCTTTCGTGGGCCAGCAGGCAATTGGCAATATGGCATCCATTACTATTCAGAAATTTATTTAAGGGAAAGACAGCAGTGGGTTTTGATAGATGCAGCCAATAAACTGGCCATGCCCTTTGATAGTTCCACCCATCAATTCCTGCATGCGGTTGATATAAACAACTTAATTAAACGCAACAGCACATCAGGCAAATTGGTTTATGCTTTCAACGATTCAGTAAAAGTTGTTCCTTATGACAGTGTGAACAGCCAGCATATTTATTATAACCAATCCAACGCCAATCTCTGTTTCCTGCATGGCAATGCAGACGTGACCATCTCACCTTTCAGGAGCTTTATGGAGTTCTACACTTTCGATAGGGACTTTGATTATTACAGCGATGTGAACAGGAATGATTGGTTCAAGATTGTTGTAAAGGAAGTGGCTGCACTATTATTAATTCTTGGATGGCTATTGTATGCCTTTGTGGAAATAAAATATAAGTTGGGAAAAACTAAATAAGCTCCACTACCACCGCCACTACAGAGTTTAACCACAAAGGCACCAAGGCACAAAGTTGAATGTGGCTTCGCCACATTGTTTTACCGGGAAGTAAATAAGACGGGAAGCATACTTACCGACTTATTTACTTCCCGGTTAACACCAAAGAAAAGCGAAGCTTTTTTCTTTGTGTCCTGGAGCCTTAGTGGTAAATGAAAACCATTTGCTCGCAAAGGCATGTCAAGTATTTACATGTCAAGAAAAAAAGTTGACAACCAGAAAGTTGACAAGTGCAAAATAAACAGCACCGTACTTCAAGCATTTTACAATGAAAAGGAATCAAGTAATGAGTGTATGGTTAGGCTCCCATTAACATAGCTGTCTGTCTGAGGTTCTCGGAGGCGGCTTCACAAAGAATGATTTTAATCACATTTAGAATACCTCAATTCCGAAAGGTTGGTTTGGATAAATAGTGACAATCGAATTTCGTTTATTAAACGATAAGCTCCTCATTAACATAGCTGTCAGCCTGAAGTTCTCGAAGGCGGATTACGAAGAAAGGTTTTGGCGTCACCCATTGACAGGGGGTCGCTTCTATTTAAGTGCGTTCACCTTTGTTCATGGCTTCAACAAACTTGTTTTCCAACGAAGACAATTGGTATTGCGTATTGCTCAATTCGTGTACACGTCTCCCCATTTCAAGTTGTTTCTGATAGAAATCCCTTAAACGGTTTATCCTCGAACGGAGAATCTGTATGTATTTGTTGTGGGCTGTGCGTTCCATACAAGTGAGTAGGCAAACGGAATACCAAAAATATTTGTGGGCAAATTTGAAAGTCGGAATCAGTTTGCCCACAAACGGAAAAATATTTTTGCGGGCAAATTTGAAAATGGAATTCAGTTTGCCCACAAACGGAAAAAATAATTTGTGGACAAATTTGAAAGTCGGAATCAGTTTGCCCACAAACGGAAAAAATAATTTGTGGGGAAAATTGAAAGTGCGAATCGGTTTGCCCACAAACGGAAAAAATAATTTGTGGGGAAAATTGAAACATGAAATCAGTTTCCCCACAAACGGAAACAAAAGTTGTGAGCAAAATGGAAAGATGAATTCGTTTTGCTCACAAATGGAAAAACATTTCTGTGAGCAAAATGAAAAGTGATTTCTGTTTTGCTCACAAACGGAAAAACATTTTTGTGAGCAAAATAAAAGTTGATTTCTGTTTTGCTCACAAAAAAACATTTGTGGTTAGATTTGAAAGCTGAACAAGTTCACCCACAGTTATAAAAATTTACACTGCTTGCCCACAAGTAAAAAAGGCAAACTCAATTGCCTAAAAAGGGTGTAACCTGCAAATTATTTGCGTAGTACTACGCAATCTTTCAAAATAGCAACAAGAATGTTTTGGATATTGGCAATTGTTTATATTTTGTTGAGCGTGCCCATTACTTCATTTTCAATTGCCTTATATCTACGTTTTAGCTGTAACGAAAACAAACCCTATAATGGATAAAGTATGTATATTTTGTGGAAACCCGCCACAAGACAAAAATAAAGAACACATTATACCAAAATGGTTAATGAAGCTAACCGACACAGAAAATAAACAGATGTCAGTTGGGACAAATTGGAAAACAAAAAAAGAACTGGTCTTCAATTTTTCATCATTTACCTTTCCATCCTGTACTAAATGTAATACAGACTTTTCAAAAATAGAAGCCTTAGTAAAGCTCACTGTTGAAAAAATATTAAGTGACGACTATGTTGAAACTAATGAATTGTTATGTTTACTTGATTGGTTTGACAAGGTAAGAATAAGTCTTTGGTTAGGTATTCAATACCGTAACAACAATTTTTTTAATATGCAACCAAAGTATTACATAAACAAAAGGATCGCATTAAAAGATAGGGTTCTTGCTATTACAAATTGTTATGATAATTATTTAGGTTTGCAATGGACGGGAGCAAATACGCTTTGTTTTATTATGAATCCAAGTTGCTTTACACTAAAAGTCAACAACATACTATTTACTAATTGTTCATCCGACTTCGCTATATCTGAACAATTAGGTTTTCCTTACCCTCTTTTTGTAAGACCTAATCCTGAGTCACATCTAACAGACTTTCTTATCGGAGCAGGAAAAAATAATCTTGGAAAAAAACTGTTTAAATCAAATCTATATAAACCGACAACAATAATAAGTCAGCCTATATATAGAATAAGCAAAGATAACTCACTAAAATTTTACGACAATGATTATGTAAAAGCAAACAGTTATGATTTTGCGAAAGGCATTGGCAAAATATTTGTAACTCACGACAATTTCACATATCCCTTAGAAATTGATGCTAAAATTTCATTTGGAGATAGCCATTCAAAAGCAAAAAAACAGTTTAAACTTAACAGACCCACACTCGAGCTACAAATAGAATTGTTGTCTAGCACAAAATATAATTTAGAATTCCTAAATGAAGAACAAAAAAAACATCATTATGAAGGCTTGAAAATGGTTATGGATTATACTAGAGAACAAATAAAACAATATAATTATTGACAAGCACTACAGCTAAATTTGGGTTTACTTCTAATGCTGACAAATGAATTTCTCTTCTTGTGTTCCCCATCAGCAGTAGGTAAAGTCTCACGTTCTTAATCTTTCATTATCAACTTAAACTTTAGTTTTATTTGGATGGGTTTCTAGGCTAGATAACATAAATTCCAATGCAGCATTAAGCCTTATTAGGTCGTGCGTCACCCAATAAACACAAACTGCTAACACTAAATTAACTATGGCAAAGACAAAAGAAGATAGAATCAAGACCGTTTTTGGTGGTGGGCATGTGGTAATTCTAGGTGCAGGTGCAAGTATTGCATCGACATTTAGAAATCCAGAACTTAATGGCAAAAGACTTCCGTCAATGGACAATTTTAATGAGCTTGTTGGGCTGACTGATATTATCGAAAGTTTACCTAAAAAACTGCGAGCAGATAATTTTGAACAACTTTATAGTAATCTACATAACGAAAATCCCCAATCAGACGAAATTCTTGAAATTGAGAGTAGAGTTATGAGTATTTCAAGGACATGAAATTACCCAAAGATGAAGCTACCATTTATGATTTTCTTGTTTTGTCTTTACGGCCAAGAGACCTAATTGCAACTTTCAATTGGGATCCATTTCTTTTCCAAGCTTTTAATAGAAACCATCATATTGCAGATATGCCGTTCTTAGCTTTTCTACACGGCTCTGTTGCAATTGGGTATAGCAAAGAAGATAAAAGGTGCGGACCAGTTAGAATGCAAATGAGAAGAGATGGAGGATTATTTGAACCAACAAGACTTTTGTATCCCGTTTCTCGAAAAAATTATACTGACGACGAGTTTATAAGAACTGAATGGGACAGAGTAAAAGGTTGGTTGCACGAAGACACTACAAAACGCGTTACGGTTTTTGGATATGGTGCACCTGATACAGATGTTGAGGCAGTAAATCTTATGAATACTGCTTGGGGAACTGCTGATAAAAGAAATATGGAGCAGTTTGAAATTATTGACATTAGACCTGAAGATGAAGGAATAAAAAAATGGGATAATTTTATACATTCTCATCATTACGATTACACAAATAATTATTTTGGTTCCTCATTGGCAACAAACCCAAGAAGAACATTTGAGAGTTACCATCAACATAATTTGCCGTTAACAATTGATGAAGCATTTAGTGAATCAAATCCCGTTCCTTCTGGCATTAAAACATTGCAAGAACTTTGGGATTGGCACAGGCCGTTAATTGATGCGGAAAACGAATGGAAAAAGAAAAGTAAGAAAGATAGCAAGTAATAATTTTTATCAGCTGGCCAAGAAATGTGACGCACAACTTTAGGTTTGTACAATGGCTGACTTGACGTGGCATCAGCTAATTAGAATTCCAGTTAAGGTTATACGAATCCTACAAACTTCTTCAAATAAAAACGCTGCATTTTTTGCAGCGTTTAATAATCTTCAAATTAGAAATTTCAAATCAGAAAGTTACTTCAACTTCATATCCACAATAATCCCTTCAATCTTCTTCTCCAATTCCGCATACTTCACATCAAAATCTTCTTTCTGTTTCAACGTGGTCTTTACACTGAAGTAGAATTTAATTTTTGGCTCAGTTCCACTTGGTCTTGCAGAAATCTTGCTGCCGTCTTCTGTGATGAACTGCAGCACATTGCTTTTGGGAAGACCGGTTTCCCAACTGTCACCACTTTCAAAGTCCTTGCCAATTTGCTTTTCGTAGTCTATCAGTTCCATCACTTTGCTGCCGTTGATTTCCGTAGGAGGGTTCTTTCGGTAGGCTTCCATCATGTCGGCAATTTCCTTTTGACCGTTCATGCCTTTCTTGGTAATGCTGATAAGTGTTTCGTAATAGAAACCGTACTTGATGTACAGTTCAATCATTTTGTCAAACAAGGTCTTTCCCTGCTCTTTTTCGTAAGCGGCCATTTCGCATAGTATTGCTACGGCACTCACGGCATCTTTGTCACGGACTTCCTGACCAATCATCAAACCAAAGCTTTCCTCGCCACCAACAATATAATTTTCTTCCCCTTCCTTCTCACGTATCAGGTCTGCAATCCATTTGAAACCTGTCAATACATTGTAGCAGTTCACATCGTTCAGCTTGGCTACTTGGTTCACCATTTCGGTGGTAACGATGGTGGAGACAATCATGTCGTTTGGCTTGGCAATGCCCTTTTTCTTCCTTGCTTCAATCATGTAGGCAAAAGCTAGAACCGCCGTTTGGTTGCCGTTCATCAGCACCCATTCACCTTTATGGTTCTTGATGCCAACACCAACCCTGTCAGCATCGGGGTCGGTGCCGCAAAGGATATCGGCATCCAGTTCCTTTGCCTTTTGGAGACCGATGCTCATGGTTTCCTTTTCTTCCGGATTGGGATAGACCACAGTCGGGAAATTACCATCTGGCGTTGCCTGTTCCTCTACCACATGCACATTAGTAAAGCCAAATGCAGCAAGGGTTTTGGGAACAAGGGTAATGCCGGTGCCATGTATGGGCGTATAAACAATTTTGAGGTCCTTTTGCTTTTCAATTACCTCAGGGTACACACTCAATCCTTTCACCATGGCTATATAGGCATCATCGGTTTCCTTGCCCAATAAAGATATGTTCCCTTCGTTGCCGCTCCATTTCACATCGTCCACACTGGCAATGGCTTCTACTTCCTTAATCACATTTTTGTCGTGCGGGGGAACCAACTGGCTGCCGTCATTCCAATATGCCTTGTAGCCGTTGTATTCTTTGGGGTTGTGACTGGCCGTACACATGACACCGGCTTTGCAGCCCAATGTGCGGATGGCAAAGCTGAGTTCGGGCGTGGGGCGGAGGCTTTCAAAAAGCAGTACTTTGCAACCATTTGCTGCAAAAACATTGGCAACCGTTTCTGCAAAGAAGCGGCTATTGTTGCGACTGTCATGGCTAATGGCAACTTTTACTTCCTCGTCACCGTACACTTTTTTCAAGTAATTGGCAAAGCCCTGTGTGGCCATGCCTACTGTGTATTTGTTCATTCGGTTGGTGCCAACACCCATGATGCCACGGAGCCCACCGGTACCAAATTCCAGGTTCTGGTAAAAGCTGTCCGTTAATTCGTTTTCGTTTTCATCCTGCATCTTTTTGATGGCAGCTTTTGTTTCCTCGTCATAATTTCCATCTAGCCATTGATTGACCTTTTCCAAAATAGCAGCGTCCATGTAATTTCTGATTTAATGATTTTTAATTTCTGATTTGTCCACGTGTTCAATATGTTGAACCTAACCGTAGGGGATACCATCCATCATTCAGTTTATTGAATATTCCACATGGCCCTATGGCAAAGAACAGCAAGTTTAGGAATATTTAATCATTTATTGAAGCCTGTGAACAACTCAAAACAAAATCATCCCGTAAGTTTGGTTCATGAAGGGGAAATGTTTATTGGTTAACTGGTTGATTGGTTTATTGGTATTGCCTTTTGGGGTGCAATGTTTTGGGCAGGACTCAGTTGTTTTAATTACGCATAACGCTACTATTTATGATACAGAAATACTTCAAAACAATAAGAAAGCCTCTCAACCAACAATTGATTCCTCTTATCTCAAATCTCCTATTCTTTCTGCCGAAGAAAGAAAGAATAGGACACGCCTTGTGGCTGTTGGAAATGTTGCTGGCTATGGTATAGCGATGGCAGGTTTTTATTCAGCTTGGTACAAGGATTACCCCCAATCCAATTTCCATTTTTTCAACGATAACCACGAGTGGCTGCAGGTGGACAAGGTGGGCCATATGTACGGTGCCTATATAGAAAGTAAGGGCAGTATGGAACTTTGGCGTTGGGCTGGTGCTTCCCGCAAGAACCGCATTTGGATTGGGGGGCTAAGTGGAGCAGCTTACCAAACGGTGATAGAAACACTGGATGGTTTCAGTTCGGAATGGGGGTGGAGCTGGGGCGATTTCACGGCCAATTGTTTGGGAAGTGCATTGTTGGTTTCCCAGGAGTTGTTGTGGGATGAACAACGGATTGATTTGAAGTTCTCCTTCCATAAAAAATCTTACGGTGAACCGATGCTTAACCAACGTGCAGACAGTTTGTATGGAAAGAATATTCTGAACAGGATGCTGAAGGACTACAATGGTCAGACTTATTGGTTAAGTGCCAATATCAAATCTTTCTTTCCGAAAAGTAATGTGCCTGCATGGTTGAACATTGCAGTGGGCTACGGTGCAGAGGGGATGTTTGGTGCCACGGAAAACAAATGGAAGGATGTACTGGGCAATAAATATGACAGGACGGATATCCAACGTTACCGCCAATGGTACATTGCTCCAGATGTTAACTTAATGAAAATAAAAACGAAGAATAAATTTGTGAAGGCCACCCTGTTCTTTTTCAATTCCTTCAAATTCCCCATGCCAAGTATTGGTTTCAGTAAGAAGGGGGTGCAGTTTAATTGGATACATTTTTAAAATCGCCTTCGAGAACCCTATCTGCCGACACGCAGGCTCAAGCTGACAATCATCTTTAACTTATCAATCCTTGCATTTTACAGTTGCTGGATAGGCAATGGCTTCTTTCAATGCAGCATCGCTAATAGGGAAGCGTGGCCTTGTAGCAATAACGGATTCTGTTACTATTCTTTCATTTAGTTTGCTATTGTAGGGCTGCAGCGATGCTGTGATATCCCCTTTCAAGTCCTTGTTCATGTCCAGACTAAGTGCCTTTGCGGAACAGGTGAAATCCAGGGATGAAAACCCCACCGTTTTTGTTTGGCTATAGCTACTTGTCTTGAAGTGCACCTTTTTGTTTTTAATGTCATAGACAATGCTCCACTTGGTGAAATCACCTTGGGATACTTTGTCCAATGTTTCAAAAGCAAAGTCAATTGCGGGTTTCTTGCTATTGTTTGTTTTGTACTGCGTAACCATGGAGCAGGCGATGGCAAACCTTTCCAAGGAATTATTATCGCCTTTACGGCTTTTGTAACTGGCTTTGGACGATTCGTAAGTGGAGTTGGTCAATACAGGGAACTCTAGGCTATTGCTTTGGTGCACAACCATTTTCCCGTTAAGGTATTCAATGGTAGCCGCTTTTCCACGGGCATCGGCAATCAGAAAATGAAGTGGGACAGAACTGGAAGCAACCCTGAGCAATGAATCGGTTGCAATCACTTCCTCAATGCTGCTGCAATTATCCAATTGGTACTGCACCCATTGCAGTTCCTGAAGCGAGGCCCTGTTGTCCTGCTTAGGATAAACGGATTCCGTTAGCCACATGAGCTCAATGACCAAACCTTTTTCGTTCATGCCTCCTGTCGGGAATTCTTTGCCATATTGGTTAAAGGTTATGCTGCCATATTTGGAAACCCAACTGGTGGTCTTTCCATCCTTCATTTTTGCGGAAGTTTTAAACAATCCCCTTAAGTTGGTGTTTACTGTGCCTGCATTGGTAACCCAGTCATAGTTCCTGCCAAACACCAATTCCCCATTGCTGTTGATTAAGAAAGTGGTGCAGGCATTCGTTTGATGGATGAAGCAGGAAATAAGGAGAATGCCTAACAGCTTTTTCATGATGATTGTTTTATTGGATAAAGGCTCCAGTAACTTCATCATTTTCAATTTCCACTACGATGTTTTCCTGTAAGGTAGTGGCGATAGACAAGCCAACATAGTCTGGCTTCACTGGAAACAGTTTGTGCATCCTTTCCACCAGTACCAATGTTTGTATGCGTTTGGGATGGTAGTTGAGCAAGGGTTTCAATATATATAGTAGGGTTCTTCCACTATTAGCGACATCATCACAAATCAATATGTTCTTGTTATTGAAGTCGATGGTTTCGCTCAAAACAATATCAACTGGATTTGTTTTGTCCAGCGAGGCATCAATTATTTTAATGGGGCTGCTGATGTACTGCTTTACCAGTTCCCCAATTTTATGGGCAATCACTAAGCCGCTGTTCTTCACACCAATAATAATAAGCTCTTCGTTGTCACTTTGTAGCTGCTCTGCCACTTCCAGTGACAGGCGTTGAATTTTTTGGGCGGCCGCTTCGGCAGTGAGGATATAGTTTTTTTCAGCCATGGTTGTTGATTGTGCTTCAAAGTAAACTGAAAACTTCCAATGTTGAAGGGGTCACTTGTCCAATTGTTTTCTGCATTTGAACAAAAAGCCAAACCCATATCTTTGAATTATGTTCTGCATCTTCCAACATTGGAAATGGCGAACTTTGACACTCAAACTGCTTACTGCCATGCAATACATTCCACAAGTCCTGTTTTTCCTGCTTTCTGCTATTGCCATTTATCTTTTTGCCAAAAAGGCAATGGAGATAAGGAGGAATATTTTATTGGGAAAGGACGAGGATTTTTCTGATAATAAACCCCTTCGCTGGAAGAATATGGTGCTGCTGGCTTTGGGACAAAAAAAGATGTTCAAGAACCCATTGGTGGCAGTGATGCACTTGATTGTGTATGCAGGTTTTATCATTATCAATATTGAGGTGATGGAAATTGTACTGGATGGGCTGTTGGGCAAGCACCGGTTGTTTGCTGGATTGGTTCCCCATGGATTGTACAGTTTTTTAATCAATTTTTTTGAAGTGCTGGCAGTAGGTGTAACTGTTGCCTGTGCTATATTTTTAGTCAGGAGGAATGTAATTAAGTTGAGACGTTTCATCAGCAAGGATTTGAATGGCTGGCCAAGAAGCGATGCCAACTATATTCTTTGCACAGAGATTGTTTTGATGAGCCTGTTCCTTACCATGAATGCGGTGGACACTTTATTGCAGCAACGTGGTGTTGGCCATTATGCTGAACATTCCACAGGCAATTTTGTTTTCTCTTCATTCCTTCATCCTTTGTTTGCTGGCGTAAGCAATAATGCGTTAATGGCTATTGAAAGGACTTGTTGGTGGCTACATATTGTGGGCATATTTGCTTTCCTTAATTACTTGCCTTATAGTAAGCACTTGCATATTATGCTGGCATTTCCCAATGCCTATTTTGCAAGGTTGGAACCACAAGGGAAAATGAAGAATATGCCTGCCATACAAAATGAGGTGCTGTATGCCATGCAGACTGAACTTGCCCCAACGGATGCGGCACCCCCCGCAAGTTTCGGTGCAAAGGATGTGTTTGATTTGAGCTGGAAAAATTTGTTGGATGCTTATAGTTGCACGGAATGCGGAAGGTGTTCTGCTGCTTGTCCTGCAAACATGACTGGCAAGTTGCTAAGCCCACGCTCCATCATGATGAAGACTAGGGACAGGCTGGAAGAAGTTGGCAAGAATGTTAATGCCAACAAGTCTTTTGTTACTGATAACAAGAGCTTGCTACATGATTATATTTCTGTAGAAGAACTGAGAGCTTGCACCACTTGCAATGCCTGTGTGGAGGAATGCCCTGTAAGCATTTCGCCATTGGACATTATTGTGGAATTGCGAAGGAACCTGATTATGGAAGAAAGCAATGCACCGCAGGAGTGGAACAGCACTTTCAGCAATATTGAAAATAATTTTGCCCCTTGGAAATTCAGTCCTGATGAAAGGGATAAATGGGTAGCAGAAATGGTGTAAATTTATACCGTTAAAAAGAGTTTTGTATGAATGAATTAAGAGAGCCAGCCATCGCTTATGGCAAGCAGAGATATACTATTGCGGAATATCTGGAAATGGAAAATGAAGCAGATGAAAAAAGTGAATACTATAAGGGCGAAGTGTTTGCTATGGCTGGTGCTTTGATGAAGCATAATAAAATATTTTCCAACCTATTCATCGCATTGGGTGTTGAGCTTAAAGGAAAAGGTTGCCAGCCTTTCGGTAGTGATACACGTATTCACATACCATCAAATACCTTATTTACCTATCCTGATATAACGATTGTTTGCGGTAAGGAAGAAACTCTGAATGATGACGGTTTCAATGTCCTCAATCCAACTGCAATTGTTGAAATATTATCCAAGGCAACTAAAAGTTATGACCGGGGGGATAAGTTCAACTTATATCGTGATATACCGAGCTTACGGGAATACATTATGGTTGATAGTGAAAGATTGGGCATTGAAATTTTTAGATTGAATGCCACCAATCATTGGGAACTGGAAGAATACAAATCAATAACGGAAACAATTGCCATAAAAGCCATTGATGTGCAAATAGCTATTGAAGAAATTTATGAAGGCGTTGAGTTTAACTAGTTTGTACCAAGAACGCAATAGTAATGAATCTATCCCCATTCCCTTTTTCCATCACAGATTTTTCCACTATTGAAAGTATTACCCACAGTGGCATTACAGGTAATGCTATATGGAAAACATTGCATAGGGATAATATAAGAATAAGACTGGTTGTTTACTCTCCCAACTATTTAGCTGATCATTGGTGCAGCAAAGGCCATATTGTTTTTTGTGTGGAGGGGGAGATGGAGACAGAATTGAAAAATGCAACAAAGCATCTCCTACAAAAAGGTATGCTATATACTGTTGGGGATAACAGTGATGTTCACCGAAGTTTTAGTAAGGATGGATGCACTTTGTTTATTGTAGATTAAACTAGAGGAAGATGTTTATTATCAACTTTTAGGCACCCCGTCAACCCTTCTGTCAGTGAATAGGTTTTGAAGGAAATACACAGTAACTTGCCTTGTACAAGCCCAATGATTTTTCTTGATTGTTATATTGCGCTAAGGGCAGGCAATCTTTAGAAGCTGTCTAAAATCATTTCAATGGTTAATATGTGCTGCTTTCTGGCTGCAAAATCCGCCTTGTTTCGCTCAAAAATCATCTGCATATTGTTCCATCAATAATTTTAGACAGCTTCTTAGACGGTGAAAAATAAATGTGACAAAATTTTTTGTGACATTTTAAATTGTCACTTTTTTATTTGTCACATCAACAAGGCATTGCTTAACAGATGGTCGGTTGATAAACGAGTATTGGACAAGGCTCTTGTAAATGCTCTTAAATAAGCACAAGGATTGAGTGGTGAGAACTCCGCATTAAGTTCCCAACATTCGTTCAGCTATCAATACACTAAAAATGGTGCAAACAAAACGGCCTTCATTTGAAGGCCGTTTTGTTTGATTAAGGAGTGTTTACTGAACGATGACCTTCAGTTTGTAACTGAATTCACCTTTTGATATGTTAAGCATATAGGTTCCGGCAGGCGTGGCTTGCGGCAATGCAATGTTTTGCGACAAAGCATTTGAAGCAACGTTGATTCTGCTATTGAATATTGACTGTCCATTCAAATTGTAAAGGACAATCTTGTAATCACCACTTTCTACATTGCTTAATTGCAGGTTGATTGTTTTGCCTTTTACCGGATTGGGATAAACAGTAATGCTTTCTTTTTTGCCTGTAAGGTTTACCAGTACTGTACTGCTGTATTTAATAGCACCAGACAAGTCTGTTGACATGATCCTATAATAATTATGGTTGGCAAATGGAGCGGCATCATACCATAAGTATTGCTGCATTGAACTGCTTCCATTTCCTTTGGCATTGGTAGCACCAATGGCAGTGAAATTGGCACCATCGGCAGAACGTTGAACTTGGTAGTTGCTTACGTTGTTTTCGGCAGCAGACCATTCCACATTAACACCTTTATTATAAGCACTTGCTTTGATGCTGGTGAAGTTAATAGGCACTGTACTGTTTGTTTTGAAAACAATTTTGAAACGGTTGTTATAGGAATTCGTATCAGCCGTGGTGGTGAATGGATAGCTCTTTATGCCATTCATTGTAAGTATTGTTTGTGAACTGTTGAAGCGGTCAAGCAGATATGCTTGTAAACCATTGTCTGCAAATTCTGTCGTGTTTATTTCCAATTGGTAGCTAACACCAGCAGTAACCTGCCAAAGCCTTAAAGAGATGGTATCAGTAATAGTTGGCAATTTCCTTCCTTCGATACTTAGCTGTTTGCCATTACTGTTTATGGCAATGTTTTCTCCATTGTTGGAGAACTTTATGCCGTCTTCTTGGCTAATGGCATTTGAGAAGCTATTGCCGTAAGCAATGGCCGTTCCATCAGCAGTTATGATGCCCCTGTTGGTTACAGGTCTCTTGACACTGATATTTATTTTGGAAAGGTTACTGGTGTTTGTTGTTCTGTAAACTAATGTGAGGTTTGCGATGCTTGGTGCTTTATGGCGTTCCATAAACACCAATTGGGGTGCAGGAGACAATGAGCTGTTCTGCACAAAAAATCCTTGACCCGGTTGAATGTACTTGGTTGCACCAGAAGCAATATTGTTTGAGCCAGTTAATGTGTTATAGGTAACGTATGAACCGGTTGTGCCAATATTCGGATCAAATAGCCAATAGGTAGGTTCCAGGCTTGTGCTATTGGCTACAAGGCTGTCCCAAACAACAGGTGATGCATAAGGATTACCAATCATGGTGAAACCAGCAGTAGTTGCAGAACTTGTTGCAGAGTTCATTCTAACGCCTGTATTGGTGCCACCCATGGCAGAGGTGCCAGTTGTGGTAAATGTTACTGTACCTGTAACCAGTGTACCGGTGGAACGCAGTATAGCGGGTGCATTCATGGTAGTTGGTGTAGGTGATTGATAAAGATTTACCAACCTGTTTCCACGAATCAAAATCCTATAACCTTTGAATGCAGATAGAGTGTCGTTTGTTTGATTGGTAGAAGTAATGGGGTCAAAGGAATCTGCTCCTGTAACCAAACTGATGTTGTCACTATATAAAGATGCAGCACCTGAACCTGTTATATCAAAACCTGTAGTTGCATCAATACCCCCAGGGCTTGCACCTGCTTTACCTGCTACATGTGTACCATAGTTGATACCATTATCTAAGCCATTGGTACCACCTTCTTGCCATGTATCGAAGATTTTTCTTGTGCCTGTATTAACTGAAGGGGCAACATCACGATAGGCCCTGATTCCTCCTCCCGTTTGTGGGATGAACCTTTCCACTTTAAAGGCAGCACCACTGTTATAAGTTATAACTCCAGTTGTACCAACCACATCAACCAATGCTGTATTGGTGATTGATGTTGAACGCAAGGTGAATGTATAATTGGTGGGCAGGATCAATTGACCAGCAGTTAAAGTAAACAAGCCTGTCAATGCAAAATCCTGGCTATTCAATGTAAGGCTATTGGTACGGTTCACAGCAAAATTGGTGAACTCCGGAGCGGCAGTAAATGTATTGGCCGGAATGGTGAAGGCTGCACCTCCCAAGTTGCCAATTGCACCAAATGCAAGGCTTGATGTGGAAGCCAACGTAATGGTTCCAGCGGTTCTGGCAATTGGCGTATTGCCTGTGTGGAAAGTTAAAGTGTTTGCACCGACTGCCAATACACCATTGGTTAAAGTAAGTGTATTCGTAAAGCTAGGGGAGCCTGTTAAGCTGAATCCACCAGCATTATTCAGCGTAAGATTGGAAATGGTTGCTCCTGAAATGGTTGCACCACTCGCTGTCATTGAAATAATACCAGCACCTGTTTCTGTCCCTGCCCCTGTAATGTTCCCGGCCGTCATCGTAATTGCTCTTCCTGCATTGTCCAATGTACCACCAATTAGGTTCAGGTCTCCAGACAAAGTAAATCCTTGTGTGCTATTTAATGTTAAAGGGTTTGTCCTGTTAATGGTAAAGCTTCCAAACGATGGGGGAGTAGCCGTGAAGAAACCGTTTGGAATGGTGAATGCTGTTCCGCCTGTATTGCCAGCTGTTCCAAAAACAATGTTTGTTGTTGCTCCGACAGTTAATGTTCCAGTGGTTCTTGTTAATGGCGTATTGCCATTTTGCAAGGTGAGTGTATTGTTGCCGATAGTGAAAACACCTGCATCCAAAGCCAATATGCCATTAATGGTCAATGCCTGGTTACCCCATGTTAATGTATTGGTCCTGTTTACAGTCATGTCATTCAAAGAAGGGGCAGTTGTAAATGCATTGGAAGGAATGATATTGTTACCTGTTCCACCAAAATGAAGATTGGAAGTACTACCAACGGTAAGTGTGCCTGTTTGTGATGTTCCGTTTCTAGCAATGGTTGAGCCTGCACCCTGTAAGGTGAGCGTGGTGCCCAATATATCAAATGCTCCATTGGTTAAGGTTAGTGCACCATTCAACGTGAAATTCTGGTTGCCAACAGTAATGCCACCTGCACGGTTAATAATTAGGGCTCCAATGGTTGGAGCCGTAGTGAATGTATTATTGGGGATAGTAAATGCGGCAGCATTTGTACCAAAGGTTATATTGGTAGTAGAACCAACAGTCAATGTGCCTGTTGTTCTTGCGATAGCGGTTGTACCCAAAAAGGAAATAGCATTATTTAGGATATCAAGTACGCCTGTAGTTAATGTAAGGGTGCCATTGATAATAAAGCCTTGATTACCTGCTGTAACACCGCCAGCCCTGTTGATGGTTAAATCACCTAGAGATGGTGTTGCAGCAGTGAACATACCATCGGGGATGGTAAACAGTGTAGCCTGTATCCCAAAAGAAATACCGCTAGTGGTTGCAACTGTTAAGGTGCCTGCTGCTCTTGTAATAGGAGTAGCATTGTTCTGGAATGAAAGTGTTATGGCACCTATACTGAAAATACCGGCATCCAATGCCAATGTTCCATCAAGTGTCAATGATTGGTTATTCCATGTCAATGTATTTGTTCTGTTCACCGTTAGATTACTGATGGATGGAGCAGCGGTGAATGCATTGTTTGGAATAGTGCTATTTCCTGTACCACCAAAAAATAGGCTTGAGGCAGAACCTGCAGTAATTGTTCCCAATTGTGACGTTCCGTTTCTGACAATTTGTGAGCCTGTACCTTGGAAAGTAAGTGTGGTGTTCAATATGTCAAGTACACCAGCAGTTAACGTAAGTGAACCGTTTAGTGTTAATGCTTGATTTCCTAGTGTTAATGAGTTGGTACGGTTGATGGTAAAGTTATTGATTGATGGAGCAGTTGTAAAAATATTATCAGGAATGATAAAAGGATTTCCACCCAAGTTTCCTGCTGTTCCAAAAATAAAGTTGGACGTTGTTGAAACTGTGATGGTGCCTGCAGTTCTTGCGAGTGGCACATCGGCAGTCCTGAATGTTAATGTGTTTGCACCAATAGTCAATGCACCGGCTGTTAATGTAAGTGTGCCTGCAATGGTTGGTGAGCCAGTTAAGCTAAAGCCTCCTGCATTGTTCAGTTGAAGGTTGGATAAAGTTGCTCCTGAAATGGTTCCTCCACTGCCTGTCATCAAAACAAGACCAGTGCCAGATTCCGTGCCGGTACCTGTAATGTTTGTACCTACAGTAATAGTTGTTCCATTATCATTCAATGTGCCAGCGGTAAGGTTAAGGCTTCCTGCCAAGATAATATCTTGGTCGCCCAATGTCAAAGCATTGGTACGTTGAACAGTAAAGTTGTTGAGCGGTGTTGGTGAAGATGTAAACGTACTATTTGGAATGGCAAAAGCACTACCTCCCACATTGCCTGCTGTTCCAAAAATTAGGTTGGTAGAAGTACTTGTGGTTAATGTGCCAGCAGTTCTTACAATTGGTGTATTGCCTGTTTGAAAAGTGATATTATTTGCAGCAAGATCAAATTCACCAGCAGCTAATGTTAATATACCCGTAAGCGTTATGCTTTGGTTGCTCAATATTAAAGGATTGGTCCTGTTAACCGTAAAACCTGACATAGTTGGTGCAGAGGTAAACAGATTGCTTGGTAAAGTGAAACTATTGCCACCGGTGTTACCAGCAGTTCCAAACACAAGGCTTGAGGTAGTTAATGTGGTAATGGTGCCACCTGTACTTGAAATGGGCACATTGGCATTTTGAAAAGTTTGTGCAAATGCTCCAAGGCTTACAGCACCATTGGTAAGTATGAGTGTACCATTAATTGTTGCTGCACCAACAAAGCTGAATCCTCCTGCATTATTCAGTTCAATATTGCCAAGCCTTACAGCAGCTATCGTTGCACCACTACTTGTCATTAATATTTCACCAGTACCAGTGCTTGCATGTGTTGCTGTTCCAGCAATGTTTCCAGCTACAGTAATGGTTCTTCCATTATCATTCAATGTGCCTGCTGTTAGGGTAAGTGTACCAGCAAGGGTCATATCTTGGTTGCCCAAGGTGATGCCACCAGCACGGTTAATAGTTAAAGCATTGAATGATGGTGCAGTAGTAAATGTATTATCTGGAATAGTGAATAAACCTGCATTTGTTCCAAAAGTGATATTACTTGATGAGCCAACAGTTAATGTACCAGCTGTTTTTACAATTGGTGTTGCTCCTGTTTGGAATACAATGGCTGTGTTGAGTATGTCAAATACACCAGTAGTCAACGTTAATGTACCATTGATAATGAATGCCTGGTTGCCAACAGTAACGCCACCAGCCCTATCAATAGTTAAGTTGCCCAATGATGGTGCTGCAGTGAAAGTGTTGTCCGGAATGGTGAATGCAGATGCCTGTGTTCCAAAAGTTAGACTGGAGGAAGTAGTTACAGTTATTGTACCAGCAGTTCTTACAATAGGTGTAGCTGTAGTTTGTAATACAAGACCGCCGCTACCGATACTGAATGCACCAGCAATTAACGTAAGTGTTCCATCGAGCGTTAATGTTTGTGCGTTCCATGTTAATGTATTGGTCCTATCAACCGTTAAGCTATTAATTGATGGGGGAGTAGTGAATGTGTTTGCAGGGATAGTGAAAGCATTCCCCCCCTGATTTCCTGCTGTACCAAAAACAAGATTGGCAGTGCTTCCCAAAGTTACTGTTCCATTTGTTCTTGCAATTGGCGTATTGCCTGTTTGGAAAGTTAATGTAGTATTCAATACATCAAATACACCAGTAGTTAAAGTAAGGGTGCCATTTAAAGTGAATGCTTGATTGCCAATAGTAACGCCACCAGCACGGTTAATAGTTAGACTCGTAATAGCTGGTGCAGTAGTGAATACATCATCAGGAATAGTAAATGCACCAGCATTGGCACCAAAAGTGATATTGGTTGCTGAACCAACAGTTAAAGTGCCACTTGTTCTTGCGATAGGTGTTGCTCCTGTTTGAAAAACAATGGCAGTATTCAAAATGTCAAAGACCCCAGTGGTTAAAGTCAATGTGCCATTAATGGTGAAAGCTTGGTTGCCAACAGTAACGCCACCGGCCCTATTAATTGTTAAGTTGCCCAATGAAGGGGCAGCAGTGAAAGTGCCATCTGGAATGGATAACGCAGATGCTTGTGTACCAAAGGTCAGGCTTGAAGATGCAGTTACGGTGATAGTTCCACTTGTTCTAACAATAGGTGCTGCTGCTGTTTGAAGAACCAATGAGCCGCTACCAATGCTAAATGCTCCAGCAGTTAAATTAAGTGTGCCATCCAGTGTAAGTATTTGTGTGTTTAATATTAGTGCATTTGTCCTGTTTACCGTAAGGCTGTTAATAGAAGGATTGGAAGTGAACATACTTGCAGGAATAGTGAAAGCATTGCCACCCAAATTGCCAGGGGTTCCAAAAACAAGGTTGGCTGTGCTTCCCAAAGTCAATGTTCCATTTGTTCTTGCCAGTGGCGTATTGCCTGTTTGGAAAGTCAGCGTTGTGTTTAGGGCATCAAAGACGCCAGCTGTTAATGTCATTGTTCCATTAATAGTGAATGGCTGGTTGCCTATGGTTATTGAGTTCGTTCTGTTTAAGGTTAAATTATTGAAGGATGGGGAAGACGTAAACAAATCATTAGGGATCGTAAAAGCGTTTCCACCTAAATTCCCTGCTGTTCCAAAAATGAGGCTGGATGTATTTGAAACCGTAATGGTTCCTCCACTTTTAACAATGGGTGTATTGGATGTTCTAAAGGTTAGTGTATTTGCACCAACAGCTAATGCACCATTTGTTAAGGTAAGTGTTCCTGCAATAGCTGGAGAACCAGTTAAGCTGAATCCTACAATATTATTTAATTGAAGATTTAATAGCGTGGCACCTGAAATTGTGGCACCAATTCCTGTCATTACAATAAGTCCAGAGCCAGTATGTGTACCAGTTCCTGTTATATTTCCTAATGTTAATGAAATAGTCCTGCCCCCATCATTCAATGTACCTGATGTAAGGTTCAGGTTGCCTAACAAACTAATGTCCTGATTATTTAAGGTAATGGCATTTGTATGTTGAATCGTCAACGAAGTTATATTTAGTGAACTTGTGCTGAAGACATCATTAGGTATAGTAAAAGCATTGCCACCTACGTTGCCTGGTCTCCCAAAAACAAGCTTGGAAAGAAGGCCCATTCCAATATTCCCCGTTTGTGTTGTACCATTCCTTGCAATTGGGATGTTGCCAGTTTGAAAGGCAAGGGAATCATTGTTCATTACAAAATTGCCGTTGGTCAATGTAAGTGTACCAGTAAAAACAATGTCGCTAGAAGCAGTAACATTAATAGATGCACCATTTACATTTAAGCTTGCATAGGTAGGCAAAAACGTTCCGCCAGAAGAAAGTCCTATTCCATGTGAAGTTCTGCTAATAAGGGTATTTGAAGCAGTGAACTGGGAAGACCTCAAGGTGAAATTGTCAATTTTCATTTCCCCATTACCTGCTGTAGGTGTTGCCCCTCCATTGTAACCAATTACTTTAAAGTAAAGTGTTGCTGCACCATCCGCTCCTGCTGGCACAGTAAAAGTCCTTGTGTTCCAAGTGCCATTTGCAACAACTGTGGTAGCGTTAATGCGTGTATAGGTAATATCATTGCTGCTCCAGTAAATATCAACATTGTCAGGTGCCTGTGTCCCGACCCCTTGTACATCCATAGCAATGGTAAGCGTTGAAAAACCTGTACAATTAAAAGGACCAAGTTTTATATTGGCATCAGTGGAAGTAGTTGATGCATTGCTTGTAAATCCAAAATAGCCCAAAGCATATCCAGTATTGGTTCCTGTATAAGTGGCACCATTGCCAATGCCATCCGCCGAAGTAAGGGAAGTTGCTGTAATGGATGGACTGCCAATGCCAGTGATGCTTTCCTGTACGGTAGTTTCAATGGTAGTGTTCCTAGCTGCATTACTTTCAAAATCATAGTAAGCAATAGGCAATTGTGCCTTGCCTACATTGCAAATCAAAATACAGGTCACAGTAATTGCTGCGAGTAAATGTTTATTCATAAGAATTGGTTTGTCAATGTTTAAAACTCCATTACCCCATTAGCAATTAAAAAATTTAATTGTCATGGGGTTCAAGTAAATACGGGTTATGCTAAAAACAGTCAAATAACGTTCTTTTAGTCTTTTTTTATTTAAAAAAACTTAAAAAAATAAGGTTTTAAAAGCAATATGTAACAGAATGGGAGTACTGTGTGAATAAAAAAGTCTTTTACTATTTCTTAAATACCGGGCAGTCCTATATGCTTCGCTATCTCGGTCAAACAGTGGAAATGGTTTGGTGGGTTTGAGGTGAGGGCATTGAACAATTTCCTCGTGCAGCAACAAAGCATTTAATTTGTCTTTAAATAAATCAATTTTAAATGTTTGGCGTAACCATACTTGGCAACAACTCTGCAATACCTGCTTATGATAGGCACCCTACAGCCCAAGTGGTTACGGTGAATGAACAAGTTATATTGATTGATTGTGGCGAAGGAACCCAAATGCAAATTGCCAAATACAAAATAAAACGCAGCAGGATAAACCATATCCTCATTTCGCATTTGCATGGCGACCATTATTTTGGATTGATGGGGTTATTGACCAGCATGGGTTTAATGGGCAGAGAAAATGAACTGAATCTTTTTGCTCCTGAACCATTAAAGGAAATTATAGAACTTCAGTTGAAAGCAGCCAGTACCACATTGCCCTATACTTTGAATTTTCATGTTCTATCCGAAGAAGGCTTAATCTTGGACAATAAAAAATTCTCCATTGAATGTTTCTGTACCAAACATAGGATAGCATGTATGGGTTTTGTAATCCGTGAGAAAAAGCAGCCTCGGAAAATAAGTAAGGAAGATGTACTGAAATATGAAATTCCCGCCGTGTACTATGAACGTTTGAAAAATGGAGATGATTATGAAACAAAGGATGGTTCCATCATAAAAAACGAATTGCTTACCGTTGCGAATACGGCACCTAAAAGTTATGCCTATAGTGCAGATACTATTTATGACGAGAATCTTGCCGAGAAGGTTAAGGATGTTTCCTTGCTTTATCATGAAACAACCTATTTGAAAGACCTTCACAAACGTGCTGCGGAGCGTTTTCATTCAACCACAGTACAAGCGGCTGCCATTGCTGCCAAGGCCAATGCAGGCAAACTAATTATTGGGCATTTCAGTAGCAAGTATGATACCTTGGATGCTTTTGAACAGGAAGCAAAGGAAATATTTCCCAATACTGAACTGGCTGTTGAAGGTGTTACGTACAAATTATGATGATCATTTGCGAGAAATATGTTTCGGTTTCAATTCAACTTCTATTTTTTGCTTCCTTTGGTAGATGCGGGTTTATCTTTGCACCATGCGTAAACTGAGCATGGACGAACTGGGCAGGAAATCTGTGGAAGAATTCAAGCAGGCCACTAAAAATCCCATCATTGCTGTTATTGACAATATTCGCAGTGTTTATAATGTAGGCAGCATTTTCCGTACTGCCGATGCTTTTTTAATTGAGGGTATCTGTATCTGCGGCTACTCACCCACACCAGAACATAAACAAATGGCCAAGACCGCTCTTGGGGCTACTGATACTGTGGACTGGATTCATTATACTGAAGCCATTAGCGTTGTAAACGAACTTAAACAAAAAGGGTACAAAGTATTTTCCATTGAACAGGCAGAAGGCAGTATTTCATTGGAAAAATTTCAAGCAAATAACTACGAAAAAGTTGCTGTTATTTTTGGTAACGAAGTCGAAGGCGTTCAGCAAGCAGTTATTGAAGCAAGCGATGGCTGCATAGAAATTCCGCAATTGGGCATGAAGCACTCATTGAATGTGGCCACGGCTGCTGGTGTTGTTTTATGGAAATTGGTGGAGCATAGAGTTATGTAGATTTCTGATTTAAAGATTTCTAATTTGAAAATTGGCAACAAAAAGCATGAATAAAGTAAAGAATTACCTCTCCCTAGTAAAATTTTCCCATACCATTTTTGCAATGCCCTTTGCGTTGATTGGGTTTGTACTTGGGATTTGTGTATTACAAACATCAATAGTTCCTGGGTCGAATAAAGTGGTCTTTCCTTCACAATTCATCAATTCGCTAATTCGCCAATTTGTACTTGTTCTCATTTGCATGGTTACAGCACGTTCAGCAGCCATGGCCTTTAACCGCTACTTGGACAGGCAGTTTGATGCAAAAAATCCAAGAACAGCCATCAGGGAAATCCCTAAAGGCATCATCTCTGCCAACAGTGCCTTGCGTTTTGTAATCATCAATTGCATTGTTTTTATAACAGCTACTTTCTTCATCAATAAGATTTGTTTTTTTCTGTCTCCTGTAGCCTTATTTGTAATTCTCTTTTATAGCTATACTAAAAGATTTACTGCTTTATGCCATTTAGTACTGGGCGTCGGATTGTCCCTTGCACCTATTGGTGCTTACTTGGCAGTAACAGGAAGCTTTGCCTTATTGCCCATTCTATTTTCATTAGCAGTCATCTTTTGGGTGAGTGGTTTCGATATCATTTTTGCCTTGCAGGATGTGGACTTTGACCAATCTCAAAAACTCTATTCCATTCCTTCTGCATTGGGTATTTCCAAAGCATTAAGGGTTTCAGAACTCCTTCATCTGGTTAGTGCTTCATGTGTTATTGCTGCTGGTTTTTATGGAGGTTTTCATTGGTTGTATTGGATTGGAGTAATCGTTTTTGCAGGAATGCTTATCTATCAGCATTCCATCGTAAAGCCGAATGACTTAAGCAAAGTAAATATTGCCTTCATGACAGCTAATGGGATTGCTAGTGTGGTGTTTGCTGTGTTTGTCATTGCTGATTTATTGATTCTCTAAACTTTATTATGGCTATAAAGACGAAGCTTTACGCTTTGTGCCTTAATCCTCGGGGGGCAAAAAATATTTGCTCTTAAATGGAATGTGCATATCTCCTTCCGATAACAAAATCTCTCAAAAGTTATCTACAAATCTTTGCCACTGCATCATCAAATCTAATTTCACGGCATAATCATAAAATTATTTCTATGAAGAAAAGGATAAAAGCAGTTGCATTTGCTATAATTGTTTTTTGTTGCTTGCAAGCAAAGTCACAAACAGGTTGGAGGATGGGCATTAGCTTAAACCCTGGTTATGCTACCAATAGCATTTATGGTTTTACTTTGGGTTCTGACATAAGGGTTCAGAAGAATCTTGGTACCAAGAATTTCTTTTTATTGACTACTGGTATTACCCATTTTTTTGATACCGAAAAAACAATAGATGGTTTTACTTATGTTCCATTAAAAGCCGGTATCAAAACCTACCTTGCAAAACATGTTTACATTGCAGGCGAACTGGGAGCTGGTTTTGGATTGAATAAAGGTTCTGATGCTTCTTTCTTGTGGAGTCCATCTTTTGGTTATTCAGGGAAGAAGATTGATATAAGCATTAAATATGAAGATTTTACCGAAGGGGATTATACGAAGCAAGTTGCTTTGCGTTTCGCCTATGGTTTTAAATTATAACAATGGCTAGAATTATCTGCATAGACTATGGGGGCAAACGAACAGGTCTGGCCGTAACAGACCCTATGCAGATAATTGCTACTGCCCTGACAACAATTGATTCCAAAGAACTGATTCCCTTCCTCAAAAAGTATTTCCAGCAGGAGCAAGTGAAACTTATCTTAATCGGGGAACCTTTGAACCTTGACGATTCCGATACCCATGCCACGCCTTTGGTGAAAAATGCCATCAAGCTATTGCAGAAAGAATTTCCATTAATTCCCGTGCAAACAGTGGACGAGAGGTTTACTTCCAAAATGGCTTCCCAAGCCATGGTGCAAATGGGCATGAAGAAAAAAGACAGGCAGGTGAAGGGCAATGTGGACAGGATTGCTGCCACCATCATGCTGCAGGAATACTTGGCAAACAGGTAATATTTATCCAGCCTTTAGATTATTAGCCTGTCAACGGTTATTTTTGCAGACAAATCAAAAATTTCTTGTTGAAATGATCCTTCCAATTATAGCATACGGTGCACCTGTACTAAGAAAAGTGGCGAAAGATATTGATGCCGATTATCCTGATTTAAAGAAATTGATTGAAGACATGTGGGAAACCATGTATTCCAGCAATGGCGTAGGATTGGCTGCCCCACAAATAAATAAGGATATCCGTTTGTTTGTAATTGATAGCTGCCAGATTTTTGAAAATCAGGATGAGGAAGACAAGGGAAAATATCCCGATGAACCCGGTGTAAAACGCTTGTTCATCAATGCACGCATAAAAGAATTAAAAGGAGCGGAGTGGGCCTACAACGAAGGTTGCCTATCAATACCAAAAATTAGAGAAGACGTGATGAGACCTGAAACTGTAGTGCTTGAATATCTTGATGAAAATTTTCAACCGCATACAGAAACATTCAATGGTATTACAGCAAGGGTTATTCTTCATGAATATGACCATATCGAAGGCAAGCTTTTTATAGACTACCTGAAACCTTTGAGAAAGAAAATGCTGCAAGGCAAGCTCAATGACATTTCAAAAGGCAAGATAAAGGTGGACTACAAAATGAGCTTTGCAAAGTGAGGCATTTAATTGCTATAGCTGCTTCATTACTTTGCATTGCTGCATCTGCACAGGATTCCATTGTTACCATAGATAAAAAAAGGTTTACCATAACAGAAGTAGTTGTTAGGAACAACTTTGATTATAAAAAACTACTGCTCCAAATAAAAGAGGATACTACTTTCTACAAAGCTTTTAGGAACCTTCGCATATTGGGTTTTACTTCTTACAATGATATAAAAATGCTCGATAAAAAAGGTGCTGTCAAAGCCTCTTTATTAAGCAAGACAAAACAGAGCAGGTCTGTCAATTGCCGAACGATGCAAGTGTTGGAAGAAACTGCAACAGGCGATTTTTATGATAGCAAACATCAATACAATTATCTCACAGCAGAGTTATATGCAGGTCTTTTCTTTACAAAGGATTCCGTTTGTGGAGAAGACAATATTGTTAAGGGCCACACTTCATCCACCTCAGGCAAATCGGGCATGGATAAGCACAAAGAGCAATTAAAGATGCTCTTCTTCAATCCCGGAAAAAAGATTCCTGGCATTCCTTTCATTGGTGACAAACTGGATTTATATGACGATGATGCAAGAAAAATATATGACTACAGATTGGACATGCAGGAGCGTGATGGAAGGATGTGCTATATATTTTCCATTGTTCCAAAAGAAGACTTGGGCATGTTCAAAAAAGATAAAGTGGTAGTGGATGGAATGGTAACATGGTTCGACCAGAAAACATTGGAGGTTGTGTACAGAAATTACTCACTCAGCTACAAAGCAGGTGTCTATGATTTTGATGTGAACATGGAAGTGGAAATGACAAAGTTCAATGGCCTCACCGTTCCCAAAGTGCTACGGTATAGGGGCAACTGGGATGTTATCTTCAAGAAAAAGGAAAGGGCATTGTTCACAGCTACTTTATTCGATTTCAAGAAATAAAAAAGGGCTATTAGAAAATAGCCCTTTACCCTTCAATATAAATGTGGCTATCACAAGCCATTTAAGAAATTGCTGATGTCCCCTAACGATTTTGGTTCAGGACTTACAGAAATCAAGTTTGAATTATTGGCCGTAATATCCTTCTTGCCTAAATAGTAATCATTACCAATTTTAGAAATGCTTACCAGTATTATTTCACTGTTGATTGGTATTCTGGGCAGATAAAATGTTTTGGATACAAAATCTGATTTCAATCCTGCAATAATATTCTTGTTTTTAAAGACAGCATATATACTTGTGTTTGCATTGGTATAATTTATTGGCAATGAAACATTCATTCTCGTATATGGCTGGCTAGTGTCATTAAAGTAATCACAGTTCACCCAACGCTGTTTTGTGGAAGTCATCTCATAACCCCTAATGATTGATTGGGAAGCCGTGTCAAACTGTTGCCATGTATTCACATTACCTTGATTGCCGCTACCCAATGCCCATGTAGCAGACGAATCAGTACTGGTCAACCATAACTCTTCATAAAAGAATTTCATATCATTGCTCGGTGCAGTGTTCCTGTATTTTATTTTATAAGCAATGCCAGGGGCAAGCAATATTGGGTTGCCATTTTGAGAAAGTCCAACATTAAACGATCCTCCCGTTTGCAATAAGTAATCATAACTCGTGGTCGGTTTGGCATAACGAATAAAGTCACCCTTCTTTTTTAAGTAAGTAAGTTCAACCTTAATCTTTCCAGAAACTGTTACCGAGCCCATAGGCATACAAGCATGTGGGGGAAACGTTATAGTAATGTTATCTGGGAAACGGATTTCACCACCTGCTACTGCATCAAAGGAATCAATCATTGGAGCTGCCAGTAATGCAGGAACAACAATGTTGGCACCGTCCCTTGCAGCAGCAGATGCCATCCATGCAGTGTCGCTATTTAAGGCATTGTTGTTGTATGCTACAAACTGCTCGGAATATTCTTTATTGCAGCTTGATAAGTAAACCAGCAAAATGCAGCTAAGTAAAACTTTTTTCATCTCTTCATTTATTTTGCTCCTAATTCTTAGATACAGTTGCATTTATTAACGCTGCCTTTTAACATTGAGTTTATAGCGTATACCAAAAGATAGTCCGAATGTATTGAAACGCTGATTGTAGCCAAGTGTGTTGGAACTTAAGTTATATAAGCTGTACCTGAAGTAAGGTTCTGCAAATACATCCCATTTTTCCGCAACGGGTTTAATAATGCTCAGGCTACCATATAAGCTCAGACCAACATTGTGCTTGTATATATCGCCATTTGATTTTGATGTAAGTGATATGGTCTGATAGGCTGTATCTAAAGTTCTCCCTTTGTACCATGAAGCCACATTAATGATGGCACCTCCATTAACGCTGAATTTCCAATTGTCATTCCCAAATTCATATCCTAGCATAACGGGCACTTCTACATTTCGATAGTGATTGTTGGAGGTTCTAACGAGGTACCCAATTTTTGTTACGCTTGTGGTATCGTTTTGTATGGTCGTATTTCCAAAAGCATCAGTAACAGTCTTACTGGTTATAACAATAGTCGTTACCCTTTCGTTTTCTGTTCTCAATGTAAAACGTTCATTTATTTGTGAAAGCTGCAGACCGGCTTTCAGCATCAAATGTTCACCAATATTTTTTGTTATCCTTGCTCCAACTGTATATCCAATCCGCATACTCTCAGTACTGTCTTTCTTTTGCAGGTAAGCATTGCTTGCTGCATCACCCTTAACAGATTTGATGCTGTAATCAGGTGAACCATAAAGTTCAACATACCAGTCATTTTTTCCAATACTGTTTGGACAGTCCACACTACTTGGCTTCATTAATTGAAATGCAGGCAACAATTTGTTGGAAGTAGATAAATTGGCCTTGCTGCCAATAAACATCAACTGGCCGGGACCATAATTTTTTGGTGGGATAGTCTCCTTGAGTGAAATCTGCTGGTTGCCTTTGCTATTTATTGTCAATGAACTTTCTAGTAAAGTACCAACGCCAACGCCTTGTTTTGCACTGTAACTGTTTTTCTTATGGCCGATTTTTTTATTTGTTGTAATTGGTAAGCTATTACTTTCTTCTGCTTGGCCTAATTCATTATTGCTCACTTTGTTTTTAGTGGCAAGTGATTTTTTGAACGCATCTGTCTTCTTAATAGCAACAACCGTTTTCTCGTTGTTGTTTTCCTGTATTGCTAAAGCCTTGTCCTCAACTATTCCATCCTTTTTATTTAATGCAATTGAACTGGTACCGTTGGTAATGTTTTTTGTATTATTAGAGGTAGGTAAATGGTCCGTATCTATTTCTATTGTACTGTTAGTGGAGGTATTATTGTTGTTTGCTGTTTGCTGTTTATTGTTAAGCGTTTCGTTTTTACTGGCTATTGCTTGAGCATTGCTGTCAAATTTCCACCACATTAATCCTCCTATGCCCAAAATAACAGCGAAAAGCAGTCCAATAACCATCAGGGGATTACCCCAGAAAAAACCGACCGGTCTACGGCGTTTTTCCTTCTCTATCTTCTCCCATAAGCCATCCGGCACAGGGGAAGCATGGTTGCGTAGCTTATCACGCATGTAGTCATCAAATATTTTATCTGTCATTACACAGCTATTTTTTGCAGTTCAAGTATTTGGTGTTTTAACATCTTACGGGCCTTTACCAATTGGCTCCTACTGGTACTGGCCTGTATGTTGAGCATCTGGGCTATTTCTTCATGTGTGTACCCTTCAATTACATTCAAATTGAAAACAATCCTGTAACCATCGGGCAATTGGCTTATCAGCTTCATCAAGTCATCTTCCCCCAGATTGGAAAAAGCGTAAGATTCCATTCTCAGGCTATCATTGTTGTTTTCGTTGATTTCCGAAAAATGAATCCTTTTTTTCTGTAAGTGCTTCAAAGCACAGTTCACCACCACACGCCTTACCCAGCCTTCAAATGATCCTTCAAACTTGAACTGGTGCACATTATTGAATACCCTAATCAAGCCATCCTGCAACATGTCTTCTGCTTCCATTGCATCATTGGCATAACGTAGGCACACAGATAGCATTTTACCTGCCATTTGCTCAAAAAGCAAACGCTGGCACTTTGCATCTTGATTAATGCACCCCTTGATCAGTTCGTATTCCGTCAAATTGCCGGGTTTAAAATGGTGAACTAAATTTGGAGATACAACTTAAGCCTCCAATGCTGCCTTGGCAAAAAATTTGCCAGCCTGAAATTACATAAACTATCCGATTGAGCAATATGAACCTATTAAGGTATATTTTGCAAACCAATTTAGATGGATTTCAATTGAGGATTAAGAACCAGCGAGTATGCTTACCATTTGCCAAAGGCATCATTCATCGCTTATTTCTTTGGTGTTTTTATTAGGGTATGAACGGGAATTATAGATAGGGTACACCTACTTCTTTACTATGATTTTATTGTAAGCCTGCTCCAGTGCATCTTTCAACATTGGTTTCGCAATAAGATTAAGTTCCACAAACGTTGCACCTTTTTGCCCCAATTTGTTTGGTACAGGGTAAATAATGGATTTGTCAAAGGCACAAAAACAGACTGGTCAATAACCGAGAGCATTAAGCAGGCTCGGTTCCTTGCCATGTCAAGGGTAGCAAATATTTTACTGCCCACCCTGAAAGATGTTTTTTCAAAGTGGGGTTGCTCATTTGTATTAGGCAGTGCTAAAGCCAACTGCCAGAAGGTTTCTGTGTCAATCATGTTTACACGATGCTATTGGGCAAATTTATTGTACTTGCCTATGTTTCTCATTACAAACCCTGAAGAAATGATATTAACTTCTTTGGAGTTTGCCTCAGTTGTAACTAACTAGGATTTGAGTTGCCATTTAATTTTGCTTGATTCAGGTTTGGTCATGCTCTTTTGCAACCTATTTGTCATAACAACTTACTTCGTTACTTGCAGGACACTTCAGGATACCATTTATTCCATTATGCACTATCATGCACAACATTATTTACCATCAACGATTGGCTGGTTCGCTATTGTACTATTTGCATTACTTGCCACTAGTTGCTTGGCACAAAGACTGCCCTTAAACAGTGAAGTAGCTAAGCTGGAATAAAGTTGAGAATTTGAAAGAAAATTAAACAAATTGGCATTGAACGTAGCACTTTTTGTACCTTGTTATATAGACCAGTTTTATCCCAAAGTAGCCATCGCTACTTTGGAACTCTTGGAGAAGTTTGGTTGCACTGTTAGTTATCCTTCCAAGCAAACTTGTTGTGGCCAGCCCATGGCCAATAGTGGTTTTGAGCATCTATCCATGTCATGCAATGAATTGTTCGTCGAGAATTTTTCAGGCTATGATTATATTGTATCCCCTTCGGGTAGCTGCACCTTGCATATCAAGGAACATTTGCACACGGATAAGCATAGCAAAACAGAAAAGCAGATTCGCCAGCATGTATATGAACTCACGGAATTTTTGGTGGACGTATTGAAAGTAGAAAATATCAAAGCAAAATTCCCTTACAGAGTGGGCGTTCATCAAAGTTGCCATGGACAGCGTGGTCTTCATTTAAGTCAAATGACCGAACTGAATGCCGCACCTTTTTCAAAGCCCGGCAGCTTGTTGAATATGGTGGAAGGGTTGGAGCTGATTCAATTGGACAGGCCGGATGAATGCTGCGGTTTCGGGGGAACATTCTGTATTGCAGAAGAAGCCGTTAGTGCCAAGATGGGCAAGGATAGGGTAGCGGACCATGTAAAGCACCGGGCAGATTATATTACTGCAGCGGACATGAGTTGCCTCATGCACTTGGAAGGCATTTTGAAACGCCAGAAAAGCCTTACAAAAATCATTCACATTGCTGAAATTTTAAATGCAGGATAATGAGCCACGCCACTAATACCATTCCACATGCTGATGCGTCAACCATTTTTAATAAGGACGAAGCAAGGGTCGATTGGCATGATAAAACACTTTGGTTCATCCGTGAAAAACGTGACAAGGCAAGCCATTCCATCAATGAATGGGAACAGTTGCGTGAGTATGCTTCACAGATAAAAAACAATACGCTTTCCAACCTCAGTGAATATCTATTGGCATTCGAAGCCAATGCAAAAGCCAATGGCATCATCATTCATTGGGCTGCTAATGCAAAAGAGCACAATGAGATTGTGCATCAAATCCTATCAAAACATGGTATTGATAGAATGGTGAAGAGCAAGAGCATGCTTACGGAAGAATGCGGACTCAACGAATACCTTGAAGCCAATGGTATTGAGGTAATCGATACTGATTTGGGTGAACGAATTGTGCAGTTGGCAAAGGAGCCCCCAAGCCATATTGTATTGCCCTGCATCCATAAAAAGAAAGAGGAAATAGGTGAGCTTTTTCATGAGCACCTCGGTACGGAAAAAGGGGCCAGTGACCCAGAATACCTTACTGCTGCTGCAAGGCAGCATCTTCGGGAAACCTTCCTTACAAGACGGGCGGCATTAACAGGGGTGAATTTTGCAGTTGCAGAAACGGGTGAATTTGTCGTTTGCACCAATGAGGGCAATGCAGATATGGGGGCACATCTAGCTGATGTCCACATCGCATGTATGGGTATCGAAAAGATAATTCCGCAACAAAAGCACCTAGGTGTTTTTCTTAGGCTTTTGGCAAGGAGTGCAACAGGGCAGCCAATCACCACTTACTCCAGCCATTTTAAAAAGCCCCAACCAAAACAGGAACTGCATGTAGTGCTGGTGGACAATGGAAGAAGCATGCATCTAGGCAAGGAAGATTTCAGGAACGCCTTGAAATGTATTCGTTGCGGTGCATGTATGAATACATGCCCAGTATATAGAAGGAGTGGGGGGCATAGTTACCATAATGCTGTTGCTGGTCCCATTGGTTCCATCCTCACTCCCAATATGGATATGAGAAAAAATGCTGACCTGCCTTTTGCATCAACGCTTTGTGGCAGTTGCACCAATGTTTGCCCAGTGAAGATTGACATACACGACCAGTTGTACAAATGGCGACAGGTGATAGTGAAGGAAGGTTATGCACCCGCAGCAAAGAAGGCAAGCATGAATGTGATGGGCTGGGTGTTGTCATCACCTAAAGTGTATGACTTTGCAGGCAAGGTTGCACGTTTCACTTTACGCAAAACCCCTTTTATAGTCAGCAATAAACTGAACCCCTGGTTCAAGGAAAGGGAAATGCCAGCAGCACCCAAGCAATCATTTAAAGGATGGTATAAGGCAAATAGGCCCCCAACCCTTAAAGGGGAGTAATGGAGGAGATTGTGTGGAATAGTCCTGAGGGTAGTCGAAAGATTTGGTGACCAGCAATAGTATTTCAGGGTATCGACATTGGCGTCGCACTCTTGTACTACATAACATTATTGAAGATTCAACATATAGGCTCTTTGCATTTAACCAACCTGTCAGCCAGAGCTTGTCGAAGGCGATTATATAGAAAACAAAAAATGAACAGTAGGGAAAAAATATTGGCACAAGTAAAACAACATCAACCATTAACTACGGCATTGCCATTGATTGATATCGCTGTGGAAGACACGGATTGGACAAATGAATTCAAAGCAAGGTTGGAAACATTGCATGTAACAGTGTTTGAAGTTTCTTCTTATGACGAAATAAAAGCCATCATCCAGAACAGTTCAAAAGATACGGACCGGGTTGTAACAACAATACAGCAGTTAAGCAGTGTAGCCACCTACATTGATGCCATACAAGAAGATGCCCATAGTTTGGAGGATGTGGAACTGGCCATTATCCCAGCACATTTTGGCATTGCAGAAAATGGTGCAGTTTGGATAACAGATGACTTGATAAAGTATCGAGTGCTGCCTTTTATTGCACAGCAATTGGCTGTTGTAGTAAGCAAGCAAAATATACTTGCCAACATGCACCAAGCTTATGAAAGGATTGCCAACACCAACTATGATTTTGCAACCTTTATTGCAGGCCCATCAAAAACAGCAGATATAGAACAGAGCCTTGTGTTGGGTGCTCATGGACCAAAAGGGATGATGGTTTTTATTGGGGATTTTTAATTGATAACACTCAACCGCTTTGTTATCAGATTTATTCTTCTTAAAATTCAATGGTTCCTGTCTTAACCTTTCCAGTACGCTTGTAATTGGCGATAATAACCCCGCTTGGTGTAACAATACTCTCCATTAGTTTAAATGCTGCCGGAATTGCTCCATTATCAAAAAGCTTCTTTCCCTTACCTAAAGTCAAGGGGTGAACTTTCAGCTTTAGTTCATCTACTAGGTCATTCTTAAGTAGCAATTGAATAAGCTTACTGCTACCCCAAACTTGAATATTGGGACCTTTAGTGTTTTTGAGTTTCTTTATATCTGCCAATGTTTTTATTACTACCGAATTTTTCCACGCAGTAACCATTGGGTCCAGCTTTTTCATGCTTTTGGAAAAGACATACTTTGTGCCTTTATTGATACCCGGCCAAAAGTCTCCATGTTCAGGCCAATAGGCAGCCCAAATCTCAAATGTTTTTCTGCCCAAAAGATAGTCTGCAGCCGGTTTCAGTTCTTTTTCCACTACGCTACCATAAACTTTGTCACCATACGCAGCAGTCCAACCACCATACTTAAAACCACCTGATGTGTCTTCCTTGGGGCCACCAGGAGCCTGCATCACTCCATCCAATGTAATCATTGACAAAACTATTATTGTTCTCATATGGTTACCTCCTTTACATTGTATGCTTTAAAAGCTTATTGGAATTACTAATGTTACAGTGCAAATATCGCTACCAAAAACTGTGCGATCACAGGGTCAATGCGACAACCATGGTGGCTAAATACGCCAAGTATTAATAATGTCGTAGATAGGAGTGGTTATAAATGTTAAATTGGGTACTCTCTTTTAGCTAGGTTATTTATGGCTATGTGAAGAAAGGGCAATGTGTTTTTGGTTTGTACAACAAAATCTACTTGTATTCTCCATACACCTTCCTCAAACAATCACTCACTTCCCCAAGCGTACAGTAATGCTCCACCGCTTCAATCACCAAAGGCATCAAGTTATCTGTCCCTCTTGCAGCAGCTTCAATGGCAGCTAAACATGCCATTGCTTTATCATTGTCCCGCTTGGCCTTCAAAATATTCAGTTTGTCTATTTGCACTTGCCTAATACTGTCGTCAACTTTAAAACCCGGTATAGGCGTTTCCTTGTCAACAGTAAACTTGTTTACGCCAACAATAATCTTGCTGCCGTTCTCTATGTTTCGTTGGTAGTCATAGGCACTCCTTGCAATTTCATCCTGCATGAAGCCAGCTTCAATGGCACTGACACTGCCACCCATGGCATCAATTTGATGCACCAGTTCCCAAGCCTTTTCCTCCACCTCATTGGTAAGGCTCTCCACAAAATAGCTTCCAGCCAATGGGTCAACCGTGTCCGCAATGCCACTTTCAAAAGCAACTACCTGTTGTGTACGCAAAGCAATCCTTGCAGCTTCTTCCGTTGGCAAGCTCAATGCCTCATCATAGCCATTGGTATGCAAGCTCTGTGTGCCACCAAGTGTGGCCGCCAGTGTTTGTATGGTAACCCTGCTGATATTGTTTAAAGGCTGTTGTGCAGTCAGAGTGGCCCCACCTGTTTGCGTATGGAAACGCAGCATCATCGCCTTTTCATCAGTAGCTCCAAGGTCTTTCATCATCTTAGCCCACATCCTTCTTGCTGCACGGAACTTGGCAATCTCCTCAAATAGATTATTGTGTGCATTGAAGAAAAAGGATAGCCTTTTGCCAAATACATTTATGTCCAACCCCTTTGCCAGAGCAGCTTGCACATAAGCCTTGCCATTGCTTAAAGTAAAAGCAATTTCCTGCACGGCTGTACTCCCTGCCTCACGGATATGGTAACCGGAGATGGAAATGGTATTCCACTTGGGCAAGTCCTTTGCACACCATTCAAAAATATCGGTGATGATACGCATCGAAGGTTTGGGGGGATAGATATAGGTACCCCTTGCAGCATACTCCTTTAAAATATCGTTTTGTATCGTGCCTGAGATTTTCTGTAAATCAGCCCCCTGTTTTTTGGCAAGGGCCACATAAAAAGCCAACAGTATAAAACCCGTTGCATTGATAGTCATGGAGGTGGAAACATTTTCCAGATTGATGCCATCAAACAAACGTTCCATGTCTTCAATGCTGTCGATGGCCACGCCCACTTTGCCTACTTCGCCTTCAGATAAATCATGGCTGCTGTCGTAACCAATTTGTGTGGGCAAATCAAAAGCAACGCTTAGGCCCATTACGCCCTGGCTCAATAAGTAATGGTAGCGTTTATTGCTTTCCTCGGCAGTGGAAAATCCAGCATACTGCCGCATGGTCCAGAGCTTGCCCCTGTACATGTCTGCTTGCACCCCCCTTGTATAGGGGAACTCGCCTGGCAGTTCTGTGTTGGTGGAAGTATAATCTTCGGCAGTGTACAGTTGTTTAATTTCTATTCCGCTGTCCGTATATTTCTTGTTTTCATTCATAGCAATCGTTTAAGCGTCGATGGTCAATGCGGAACAACTATGGACTATCGACTGTCGTCCATCGACCATTCCCTACATCAATTTCTTCGCTTCAAAGCTCAATACCTCGTTCACCAGTTCTGGCAAATCTGCCTTTCTATCATTCATCAAAAACTCAAGGATTACTTTGGACAAATCCATACCCGTTGCCTCTTCCGGCAATATATTGGCTATCTGGTTAATGATACTGATGTTCTGGTCCTTCAGGTTCTTAATAGAAGTCCAGGCATCGGCACTCACATAAATCTGCTGGGTGATATTGTATTCGTATTCCTGTTTGATATTTTGGGTAAGCAGCAGTTGCATGTCCCTTGCAGTAAAGCCTAATTGGTTGCCAACCCTTGATATAAGACTGGGTAGGGCAATCCTATCCACTAATAATGTTAGTCGCTCATAAGCCTGCAACTGCATTTGCAAAGTGTTGGTTGCACCAGTAGTATCTTTCTTCTCCTTTTTTTTCTTGTACTCTCTAATTAAAACATAAAAGGAGCCACCAATAAAAATAGCCATCGCAGCAACAAAAAGTATAGTCATCGCATCCATTGCAAAAAATTTGTGCAAATATAACCTGCAAAGGCAAAGTGCAATATTTCCACTTTTCGTGGGTTGGCATTGCCGTTTCCGTTTTACTTTTGCCAAGTAAATAAATGAAAGAATGGAAACAGCAGTTAAGAGTCCTGTATCGTTTACGGAGCATGCCATCAACGAAATAAAGCGATTGATGAATGAAGAAGGTTTTGACGCCACCCAGCATTTAAGGATAGGGGTAAAGGGTGGGGGATGCAGTGGTTTGAGTTATGTATTGGGTTTTGACAAACAGGAAGCAGAAGATGAAACGTATGACTTTGAAGGATTGAGCTTCATTATGAACAAGAGCCATGGTCTTTACCTTTTCGGTATGGAAGTGGACTGGCAGGATGGGCTGAATAGTAGGGGGTTTACTTTTACCAATCCCAACGCAAGCAAGACTTGTGGTTGCGGTACTTCCTTTAGTATCTAGCATCATTGCAGCTAAGAGCAGTCATCATAGTATAGCAGAACTTATTTATTGGGTCTAAACGTCAATTGCGGAGAACAGGCAATTACGTTTAGACCTTTTTTATTGCTTACCTCATTTCTTGTGGTCTTATATAGTAATGACGGACTTCCCCAATCGTTTACAGTTATAAATCTGCATCATCCCATGAATGGCTTCCCTTTCAACGGTGAAGAATAAATGTGACAAAATTTTTCGTGACATTTTAAATTGTCACGTTTTTATTTGTCACATCAATGTGACAATTTTTTTTGTGACAATTTAAAATGTCACATTTTATTTTGTCACACAGGCTATGCATCAGTAAATAAGTACTCAACTTGTGTTGAATTGTCCAGCAGGTATATAGCACTAACTAGCTGCTCTCTAGGCTATTTGAAAGTTGCCTATGTAAACTAAGGACTTTATCAGCTTGTCACTTTTCCCAGTATAGGATTATAAAGTTTTTTCACGGGAAAGACTATTAAGTCATTCTTAACACTATAGCTAAGTTCCAGGAAACAGTTAATGAAACTATTACGACTTTTCATACCTACCGCTTAGTAATTATACGATTTATAACATGGGAGTTTTACATAACCCAATCGTTCGGGCAAATACCCGATAAAGCCGTTTTAATGCTTTTTACCCACGTTTCATGTACAAAAACTTATTTCAGCATAATAAAAGCAAGACGTTTGCTGTTATAACCACGCAAGGTTTGTTTTAATATCCAATTATCCAATTCGTAAATCGAATTCCATGAAAGCCACTTTGGCTTCAAGGCTGAAGTATATTCAGTTCTTGATTGCCTCAATTCTGTCCTTTGGGTCTGTATGTGCACAGTTGCATGCAGATTTTACAGCCAGCCCCACCGTTGGTTGTTCACCACTTATTGTTAGTTTTCAAGATGCCTCCACAGGCAATCCAGCACAATGGAAATGGGACCTCGGTAATGGTACCATCTCTTATGAGAAAAATCCATCTGTTAGCTACATCAATGCAGGTTCCTATAATATTAAACTGGTTATAAAAAACTCCACTGCGTCAGACTCTATAGTAAAGTCACAGTTTGTTACTGTTTATGAAAACCCCGTAGCCAACTTTTCTGGCATACCAACTAGCGGTTGCTATCCTTTACATACACAGTTTACAGATGTAAGTATTGCAATGGGCAGCAATATAACCCAATGGCAATGGGATTTTGGTGATGGGTTTGTATCAACGCAACAAAACCCCAGCCATACTTATACAGCACAAGGCCAGTTTGGTGTGAAGTTGAAAGTAACCAATAGCCATGGTTGTTTTAAAGTAGTGGACAAACCCGCCTTCATCAATGTAAATGGCGGTGTAAAGGCTGATTTTTCTTATGTGTCATCCGGCAATTGCCAACCGCCAACCCCAGTAACTTTTACCAATTTATCCAATGGCACAGGCTTACTAACTTACCAATGGTCTTTTGGTGATGGTGGTGTTTCCACTGCAACAAATCCAGTGCACAGCTACACCAATCCCGGTTCATATACCATTCGATTAATTACAACAAATGTGCTTGGCTGCACAGATACCCTTACAAAAGTAAACGGTATCAATGTGGGCAGTGTGCAAGCTGGCTTCACTATACCTGCTACTGGCTGTGTGGATGCTCCTGTATCCATCACTAATACATCAACACCTGCTACTGTTTCCTCCAATTGGTATTTCAGTGATGCAACTACTGCATCACAAATTGACCCAACAAAAACATTCACTGCAGCAGGCGTTTACCAAATTAAATTGGTAAACAATTTTGGAACCTGTACAGACTCCATAACAAAGAGCATAACAATACTTGGAAAACCAACGGCAGCTTTTACGGCTGTAAATAATATTGCTTGTGCTGCACCTGTTAACGTGCAGTTCAGCAGCAACTCATTGGGTGGGGTGGTTTATTTCTGGAATTTTGGAGATGGAAATAATTCAACCTTGCAAAACCCCACCCATTCTTTTTCTCAACCAACTAACTACACCGTTAGCTTGGTGGTGACTAACGCTGGAGGTTGCAAGGATTCCATTTCCCAGGCCAACTTTGTGTCTATTTCAGCACCGCATATTGACAATATTACTGCTACCCCAAAAGAAGGGTGTGCACCTTTGTCCGTAAGTTTCAGCCCAACTGTTTCCAGTGTGCAGAACATTGCCCAGTATCAATGGGAGTTTGGTGATGGTGGTACTTCCACTTTACAGTTTCCAACATATGTTTATACTACAGAGGGCCTCTTTACTGTAAAACTTACCGTTACCACCACAGGTGGATGTGCTGATACTTTCACTAGTATCAATGCCGTGAGGGTTGGCCATAAACCAACTGTTGATTTTACTGCAACACCATTGGACGGATGCGTTGCCAATGGCGTGATTTTTACGGATGCCAGCACCAATGGCCCAGCCACAGATTGGTATTGGGAATTTGGGGATGGCACAACCTCCACACAACAAAATCCTTCAAACGTTTATGCAGATACTGGTTATTTCAATATCAAGTTGACTGTTTCCCACAATGGCTGCAAGGATAGTCTCACTAAGCCCAACTATGTTCACGTAAAGCCACCAGTTGCTTCATATTTGTATGCGGCTAACAACTGTGCAAACAAGCTTGAGGTTACTTTTACAAATAGGTCCATTGGTGCAGTAACACACCACTGGGACTTTGGAGACGGCACCACTAGCAATCTGGTAAACCCAGTGCATTCATTTCCTGCAACAGGCACCTATAATGTTATCTTAACTGTAACGAATGATGGTTGTTCGCATGCACTGCCAAGGTTCATTACGGTTGACAATAGAAAAGGTGAACTTCATATTTCTACTGCAGTTGCATGCCGAATGGATGCCGTTACTTTTGATGTTGACAATCTTGATTTTGGCAATGTGGCATCGTATGAATGGAATATAGGAACAGGCAGCCCCATTGTTACAATTGTCCCTACAACCGCTTATAGGTACACAGCATCCGGCACTTACCCTGTATCCGTAATAGTTACCTATAAGAATGGATGTGCAGATACCTTGTACAACAGTGCTTCCATCACTATATATGGGCCAACTGCAAACTTCGGCGCTTTGGATGTTTTCTTCTGCTCAGGTACAACAGTTACGTTTCCTGATTCGTCCTTTACAGATGGGACACACAACATTACCAAATGGAGCTGGAACTATGGTGATGGAACGGGCATTGCCAATTATGCTTCCGGACCTTTCTCCCACCAGTACAATATTGGAGGCAGCATGACTGTTGCTTTAAAAGTAACAGATAGCTACGGCTGTACGGACAGTATTACGAAAATCAATTTGTTGACTTCTGTAAAAACAGTAGCAGCCTTTGCAGAATCCGATACAACAATATGCCCAGGGTACCACGTTGACTTTATCAATCAATCAACAGGCAATAACCTTTCCTATCAATGGAGTTTTGGTGATGGTAATGTATCAACTACTGCCAGCCCTTCAAATACTTATATCAATGCAGGTACTTATACGGTAAAGTTATTTGCGATAGACCCTAACGGCTGCAACGACAGCATCACAAAAACAAACAGGATAAAAGTGTACCTGCCTGTAGCAAGCTTTACCATGAGTGATTCGGCTGCTGTATGCCCACCATTATTGGTAAACATGACCAACCTGTCTGCAAATGTTGCAGCCAATAATTGGACCTTTGGTGATGGTAGTGGTTCAACTATTTCAGCACCATCGCATCTCTATACTTATCCGGGTAATTATATAGTGAAACTGGTTGTGTCAAACAATGGCGGCTGTTCAGATTCGGCAAGTAGAACAGTGAAAGTGCTTGGCCCAACAGGAACATTCAGCTATTCACCCAATCTTTTCTGTGTGCCGGCTCAAGTAAACTTTACATCTGTTACACAAAATGCAGTGAAGCTTATTTGGGATTACAACAATGGTGTTACCACTGCCACCACAGGCAATACATCATCATACATCTATACTATTCAGGGTAGTTACATTCCCAAACTGATATTAGAAGATGCAACAGGATGCCGTGTACCAATTATTGGCAGTGATATTATCAATGCAAAAGACATAAAAGCACAGATTGGCACACAGAACGTGCTGGTTTGCGATTCCTCTACCGTAACCTTCCAACAAGCATCTATAACCAATGATGTCATCACCAATTATTTATGGCAATTCAGCGATGGTACCTCATCCACGCAGGCACAGCCTTCAAAGAAATACAACACGAATGGTTTCTACAATGTAAAACTTGTGGTAAAAACAAAAACAGGCTGTTCCGATAGCGTTACTGTAAACAGCATCGTAAAAGTAGTAAGCAAGCCACATGTAGCAGTAGTGGGACTGACATCCGTTTGCAGAAACAGTTCATTACTATTCACCTCCTCCATCACCAATCCAGATACCTCTTCCATTACATGGAACTGGAACTTTAACAATGGCAACACCTCCATCTTGCAGAACCCGCCTTCGCAAATATTTCCGCAAGCAGGCAATATAAATGTAGTCACCATTGTAAACAGCAGCAATGGTTGTGCTGATACTTCCATCAAAGTGGTGGCAGTGCACAGTTTGCCAAATATTGATGCAGGTATTGATACTGCTATTTGCCGTAACCAATCCTATACGCTCCATGCAACAGGTGCCGCTTCTTATACATGGTCCACACAGGGCAGCTTGAGTTGTTTGAACTGTGCAAGTCCCATTGCCCATCCCTTAACGGATGTGATGTATTTTGTAACGGGCAAAAATGCAGACAATTGCTTTGCCACGGATTCCATTCGCATTAGGGTTCAGCAGCCATTAAAGATGACCGTTGACAAAAATGATACCCTTTGCTTGGGTGCAACTGCAAAATTGAAAGCAATAGGCATGGAGAAATATTCATGGTCCCCAACCTTGTATGTTGACAATCCAACTGCCTCACAAGTAAATATCCGCCCTGCAAAAGACACATTGATGAACTACCGTATCATTGGCAGCGACAATAAAAACTGCTTTCCAGATACTGGCTATATAACATTGAAGACCTATCCCGTCCCTAAAATGGAGATAAAGCAGGACGATATTACCTTGAATGCAGGAAGCACCGTAAAGTTGGAAACCATCAACACTGCCGATGTAACCAAATGGAAATGGTCACCAGCCACAGGGCTCGATAACGCAAATATTGCTTCCCCAACAGCTACAGCCAGGGAATCCATTGTGTATACCTGTGTGGCTGCCAACGATGGCAAGTGCATTACAAGGGATGAAGTGAGGATTACCGTTATCTGCAACAATGCCAACGTATTCGTTCCCAATACCTTTTCGCCCAATGGCGACGGCATGAACGATGTCTTCTATCCAAGGGGCAAAGGAGTGTTCACCATTAAAAACTTGCGCATCTTCAACCGTTGGGGTGAAGTGGTTTTTGAAAGGATGGGCTTTCAGGCAAACGACATCAATGCAGGTTGGGATGGTACCTTCAAAGGGGCAAAATTAGCATCGGATGCCTATGTGTATGCCATGGAGGTTCAGTGTGACAATAGCAGCATTATACTAACAAAAGGCAATGTGACTTTACTGCGTTAAAACTTTCTCTTATATTCGTTCCTGTTTTAATCGGCTTTTTTGTTGTTCAAGCAACAATTTAGCTTGTTTTACCATCTACAGATGGAATATAAGATGAAATGTAAACTGTGCCCTATTTGCTGAAGAAAATATATCCTTGCTTGCTCCTGCCATTATGCTTATTCATAATAAGCAACAAGGCGTATGCACAACCGGTACCCAATTTTTCGGCAGATGTTACAAGCGGCTGTGCCCCATTGATTGTGCATTTCCAGGATTTATCCACTGGTGTGCCCACATCTTGGAAATGGGACCTAGGCAACAGTACCACCTCCTTTCAGCAGAACCCAACAGCAACTTATTTTTCGCCGGGCTCCTACACAGTGAAACTGATAGTGGAGAACGCTTCGGGTAAGGACTCCATTATTAAAACCGCATACATTGTCGTAAATGATGTGCCCACTGTAAACTTCAGTGCATCAATTACTGCTGGCTGCTTTCCGTTGGATGTTCAGTTTAAAGACCTCAGCATTGCCAATTCAGGAACCAATACAGAGTGGACATGGGATTTTGGTGATGGCAACGTATCATCCCTACAGAACCCTCAGCACACTTATATGGTAACGGGCAATTTTGGTGTTACCTTAAAAGTGAAAAACAGTACTGGTTGCTTTAAGTTTTTGAACAAGCCCAATTTTATTCAAATTGCAGGGGGGGCCATGGCCAACTTCTCTGTTGGTGCAACTTCCGGTTGTGGGGTGCCCTCCACGGTTGGCTTTACCAATCTCTCCACAGGTACGGGCGTACTCAGTTACCAGTGGTCCTTTGGCGATGGGGGCACATCCACCCTCCAAACACCCTCCCATGTTTACAATACTGCTGGTAGCTATACCGTAACATTAATTACAAATAATGATGTTGGCTGCAAGGACACACTGATAAAGACCAATGTAATTAATATAGGTGCTGTGGCTGCCAACTACACCAGTACAGGAGGTTGCGAAGGTGCACCCATTGTGTTTACCAATACCTCAACACCCGTTCCCGTAAGTGTTTTATGGACTTTTGGGGACGGTAGTACATCCACACAAATCAGTCCCGTAAAAGTGTATGGGACACCTGGCACCTACCAAGTAAAGCTCCTATCGGATTTTGGTGTTTGCAAGGATTCCATTACCAAGCCCATCACCATCCTGTCCAAGCCAACCGCCGATTTTACGCAGTCTGCTACAGGTTCATGTTTACCCCCTTTAACAGTAAATTTCACCAATACATCTACAGGAAGCATCTCGCTGCAATGGCTTTTTGGCGATGGCGGCACATCATCCCAAACAAACCCTTCCCACACCTACAACCAGGCAGGGGCATTTGATGTAACGTTAATTGCCACAAATGCAGCTGGCTGTACCGATACTTTAAAACAGGTAGCCGCCGTAAGGATAAGCCTGCCGCAAATAACTTCTATTGCGGCAACAGAAACCTTGCCTTATAAAGGCTGTGCCCCTTACGGTTCAACATTCCATGCTGTTGTGAATTCACCAGATCCGGTAGCTACTTATGAGTGGGATTTTGGGGACGCTAGCCCTATTCAAAATGGGGCAACACCCTTTCATGCATACAATAATATAGGTGTGTATGCCATCAACTTAATCATAACCACCGCAGGTGGCTGCAAGGATACTTTCTTTTTTCCCAATGCTGTGGAGCTGAGTGCTAAGCCACATGCAAATTTTTCTGCCACCCCATTGGTTGCCTGTGCAGTGGAAGATATTCAATTTACCGACCTTTCCACTGGTCCGCATACCGATTGGCTTTGGACTTTTGGTGATGGGGGCAGTTCAAGCAATGCAAACCCTGTTTACAACTATAACGATACTGGTTATTTTGCAGTAACACTAATTATCAGCAACAACCTTTGTAAGGACACGCTAAAAGTGCCCAAGTATATCTATATCAATCCGCCCATTGCATTCTTTGACAAAGTCTTCAGTTGCGATACCCCATTGCAAAGAAGGTTCATTGATTTGTCCAAAGGTGCAAACACCTATCAATGGGATTTTGATGATGGTACTTTTTCAAACGTTCCCAGTCCGGTGCATGTATTCCCTGCCTCGGGTGTTTACCATGTAAAATTGACGGTCACCAATGGGGGCTGTACGCATTCCTTTATAGACTCCATATTAATAACCAGTGCCAATCCTGATTTTACCCTTAACGGTAGCAGTTTCTGCAAGTACGCAGATGTCGTGTTCACCATTACCAATGTTGACCCCACTGCCACATACACTTATATTTGGGATTATGGGGATGGAAACAGTGATATAACCAGTGCCTTAACCATCACCCATAGCTATGCCAACTCAGGCAACCAGTTTCCTAGCTTGGTTGCAACAGATGTGTATGGTTGCCAGGACACCATCAAGAAACCAACGCCCATTGTTATATATGGGCCAACAGCAGGTTTTGCCAATCCGCCCGGTGGAACATGTATCAATGGAACCCTAGCATTTATAGATACATCAGCAACAGATGGCTTGCACCCCATAGTTCAATGGATATGGAATTATGGGGATGGTACAGGTAACGATACATTGTCTGCACCGCCCTTTGCACACCAGTTCAACGTGCAGGGCAGCTTTGGCGTAAAACTAACCATCAAAGACAGTTATGGATGCTATGATACATTGGTAAAACCAGCAGCAGTATTGATTACAAAACCTGTTGCAGACTTTGCCACTGCAGATACGGTAAGGTGCAGCAATTCCAACGTAACCTTCAACAATCTGTCCCAAGGGGTTAACCTAACCTATCTATGGGATTTTGGTGATACCACCACATCAACAAACAATAACCCCCAGCATCCCTATAAGGACACAGGTACCTATTCCATCAAACTGGTTATAACGGATTTGTTTGGCTGCACGGACAGCCTCTATAGGCCGCAATATGTGCATGTGGCCAACTCAAAAGCGGATTTCAGCTTTTTGCAAGGCGGCGTACTTGGTTTGTGCTATCCCTTTGTGATTGAAGTAGCCGATCAAGCGGTTAATGCCTCAAGTATAAGCTGGAGCTTTGGCGATGGTAGCTTCTCCAACTTGGATACCCCTTCGCATATCTACAATTATGTGGGTATTTATCCATTAACCTTAAGGGCCTATGGATATGGGGGATGTGTGGATTCCCTCACAAAGAATATAGAAGTACGTGGACCAACAGGAACATTTACCTATGCTCCTTTAAAATTCTGCCAGCCAGATTCGGTAACTTTCATTGCCCAAACCCTCAACAATGCCTCTTTTGTTTGGGACTTCGCTGATGGGGTTATTCTCAGCACCAACAGTGATACAGTCGGACACAGTTATCAAATAGGTGGTTTGTTCCGCCCCAAAATGATATTGATAGATGCTGCTGGTTGCCAAGTGCCCATTCTTGGGGCAGATACCATTGTAGTGGCTGATGTGGAAACCTATATCAAAGTTCCGCAAACACTGTACTGTGATTCAGTGCACCTTGATTTCAAGGACTCCACCGAGGTGAAGAATGATGTGGTTACCAGCTACCTATGGGATTTTGGTGACGCCACCACTTCCACACAGCAGCATCCCCAGCACTTTTACCCCCAACCCGGCAGTTACACCATCAAATTAACAGTTACCACCAGCTTTGGTTGCACCTATACAGACACGCTAAATGTGCCAATCCATATAGTGCAGACCCCCATCATAAAAATAGGTGGGGATTCAACAGGCTGTGTCAACACGGCACTCAACTTTCTGGGGACGGTGGTGCGGAGCGATACGGCCGCTATTTCCTGGAACTGGGCCTTCAGTAATGGCAATACATCTGCCCTGCAAAACCCATTGCCACAATTGTACCTAACAGCCGGCACTTTTAATGTAACGGCCATCTCGTCCAATGCCAGTGGCTGTGCGGACACCGTTCACAAAAATGTTGTCATCCATCCCTTGCCAACCACGGATGCAGGTATCGATTCCGTTGTGTGCAAAGGGCAGTCAATCACCTTGCAACCCTCAGGTGCCGCAACTTATACATGGAACATCGATCCAACTTTAAGCTGTTCCACCTGTACCAACCCAATAGCCACACCGGATACACTGACATTCTACAAGGTTACTGGTTACACAAGCTTTGGTTGCAGCACATTCGATTCTGTCCTCATTAATGTTATTGGGCCATTCAGCCTGAAAGTTTCCTTAACAGATACATTATGCGTAGGGGAGTCAACCCAGCTATTGGCTACAGGTGCCACCAAATATTCTTGGACACCAACCACTGGCTTAAACAATCCAAACATCAATAACCCGGTTGCTTCACCAACCACCACCACCACTTATACTGTTAACGCAACTGACCCCAAGAACTGTTTTACCCTGCATGATACCGTAAGGGTTAAAGTATATCCCATTCCGCAATTCAATATTGTGGAGAGTATCATTAGGAGCAATGTAGGCAACACCGTTCCATTGCTTACCACCAGCTCTGCGGATATTACCCAGTGGAAATGGCTGCCCACGCAATGGCTCAGTTGTGCCAATTGTGCAGTGCCCAATGCTTTAATCAAGGAAAATATCAAGTACGTGGCAGAAGCATCCAACCCAGGGGGCTGTATTGCAAAAGACGAAGTAACCATCGAAGCCCTTTGTAACGATATGAACATCTTCATACCGAATACCTTTTCCCCAAATGGCGACAATGCAAACGATGTGTTCTACCCTAGGGGCAAGGGACTGTTCAAGATAAAGTCACTGCGGATATTCAACCGTTGGGGGGAAGTGGTCTTCAATAGGGAGAATTTCACTCCAAACGATATTTCCCAAGGCTGGGACGGTACTTATAAAGGGGCTAAACTCAATTCCGATGTGTATGTCTACACCATGGAAGTGCTTTGCGACAATAGCCAAATCCTACCGGTCAAAGGGAATCTGACCCTATTAAGATAAAATATAGGCTGTTTAGGGTAGAATTCCTTCCTACATGCATAAGCAAATAATATTTTCGCAATAATGAAACTATCCATTCGTTTATACACCAGTACCCAATAGCTTCAATTAATGAGCATCCGAATCCATATACCTATTTTCATTGCATTTGCAATTTCCTTTTCAGCAAGCACTGTTAAGGCACAGGACATACATTTTTCCCAATTCTTTGAGGCACCATTGCTTCGCAACCCTTCTTTGGCTGGCGTGTTCCAAGGGGATGTAAGGTTCCAAGGTGTTTACAGGAACCAATGGGCATCCGTATCAGTCCCCTATACCACTGGCTCCTTCAATTTTGATTTCAAGAAACCAATAGGCCAAGGTGGTGACTTCATCTCCACAGGCTTGCAGATACTGTATGACAAAGCCGGTTCGGCTTCCTTGACAACCACCAGCGTAATGCCCGCATTAAACTACCATAAGGCACTCAGTGGCGACAAGAACAAGTTCCTTGCCTTGGGTGTAATGGGTGGCTGGGTGCAACGCAGGTTTGATAGGAGCAAAATAACCACCAACAACCATTTTGATGGCAACGGCTACAACCCTTCTTTGGGTGATGGTGAAACCTTCACCAACTCCAATTTCAGCTATATTGATGGCAGCGTGGGCATGACATTCAATTCAAGTATTGGTGAGGACAAGCCAGAAGACAACTATTTTATTGGCTTGGCATACCACCATTTCAACAGGCCCAAAAACTCCTTCTACAAGAATCCCGAAGTGGAGCTGCAGGCAAAGATTGTTGCCTCTGCCGGGGTAAAGTTTGCCTTGAACGAGACTTCCTATTTTACCATACAGGCTGACTACAGCAAACAAGGAACCTATACTGAAATTATTGGTGGGGCATTGTACTCCTACAAAATGGGGGAAGATGTGGAGAACCCGCAATACACATTGCACCTTGGTGCCTTCATGCGTTTGAAGGATGCCTTTATACCTGTGGTTAAATTTGACTACCATCCCTTTTCCGTGGCATTCAGCTATGATGCAAACGTGTCACAACTAAAAACGGCCAGTCAAGGCAGGGGCGGACTCGAACTTTCCATCTCCTATATTGGCTTCTTTGATAAGGAAAATAGCTCCAAGTTCATCCCGCTTTGCCCCAAATTCTAATCAATGGGTTGTTTACTTCCTCACGTCAAAATAACGGTTGATGATATCCTTCTCAATCCATGAAGCATCATCAGGTGAAATGTCCTTTGCCGCAACAAAAGTAGTATAGGCTATACTTGCCTGGTTACCGTGCAGCAAGCAAATGCCAGAAAGTACATACTGGAGGCAGTTATTGGGATCTACCTTGTATATCCTATCCAAATTCTCATTGGCCAACTTAAAGTCACGCTGCAGGATATTCGTCTTAATAAGCACAACATAGGCATCGGAAAAATTGGGGTTCATTTTTAGTGCTTCTTTGCAAAGTTGCTTTGCCTTGTCATACGCCCCGTGCGACAGGTAAATTTGGGCCATCTCCAAATAATCAGATGGAACAGGGCTTATGGCTGGCCTAACATCAAATTTTAGCTTCATCTTCTTTTCATACATGGCAGTGTCCTTTTGCAGCAGGTAGGCAGCACTTACATTATCGTAATCCGGTTCGGCATTATCTATAAAAGTGCTCCTGCTCAATGGCTTCAACTGTACCACCTTTTCAAAATAGGGCAACGCTTTTTTCCTTTCATTTTTTAGCAAGTGTATATTGCCCAAAGCCTTGTTTAAAATAATGCTGTAATTGCTGCCCGTATCAAGGATGCACTTTTCATAAAAAGCCTGCAAGCTGTCAAGTTCCTTCCTGTCTTCCTTTTCCAGTACAAAATTGAACTCGTCTCCCGGCCAGGCCGTAGCCTTGTCAACCAGCATGAATGTCTTGATACAAATGGCAGAGTGCCTTGCATAATGGTAAATCACCGCCAGTCCCGTATCATTCCTATTGGATAAATAGGCACGCTTGAACTTGGTGAAATCGAATATTTCCTCGGGCTTCTTGCCTTTTAAATGTGCTTGCAGTTCCTGTGTGGACCGTGCTTGCCTAATCCCTGCCAACTCCTGCCAGTACATAAACTGCAGCAGCCAGATATAGTTGTACAACACGGTTGGTTCCTCGTCAATTAGCCGCTCAATCTCCTTAATGGCAATAGCATAGTCCCCATTGAATAGATAGCAGGAATTGATGGAAGGGAGCACCGTGCTGTCCTTGCTTATCTCAAAATACTTTTTATAGCTCTCTATGGCCTGTTTAAAATTACCGGTGCACATGCTTGCAGTTGCCAACGTGTGATGGGCTTCCGCACTGTCCGGTTCCTTCTGCACATACTCTGCCGCAAGTTTCAAGGCTTTGCCGAAATGCTTCTCCGCTTCATCGTTAATAACCCAGTTCTTGTACACCATGCCAATATTGGTGTACACTGTCGCATCGTGGTAGTTGTTCCTTAATTGCTTCTCCATTTCCTTTACTTGGTCCAGGCTCGTGAGTGTATCTGCCTTAACGGGGTACTTGCTATAGAAATCGTACGTGCCAAAAGTAAATTGGGCGTTGGCATTATAGGTTTGCAGCGTATTCAGCAATGAATCCAATGATGCATAAAAAGCCTTGTCTGCTGGTTGTTTTAAGGCAACCTTTTGTGCACTGGAACTTTGGCCGAAGAAAAGGGCAGGGATGATGAATAGCAGTAGCTTCCTCATATACTTGAATTGGGTACAGCTAATGTACGGCATTTGCACCAAGCAATGATTCGCTGCAACGCAACATGGTGTCCATGGTTTCCTTGGTAAATAAAAATCGGGAATCAGCCATCAATCGAACAGCCCGCCCTTCGCCCATCTTGAGAAGGATGCCAATAGGCACTTCATCTATTACGGTTCCGATGCAATCGGAATAGGTCCCGATGCAGGCAAATCGGGATCTAAAGTAATAGATGCAGTGCTGGACGAAATTCTCAGGTGACCATGCAGTCAAATAAAATACAGCCATTCAACAATCAAAACCAGCCAGCTACACATAGGGAGGCGTGGGCGGACAAACGGGCGGGAATAAAAACTGCATCCGCTTCCCTTCTCCTTTGGAGAAGGTGGCTGAAAGCCGGATGAGGTGGTTGTCCTTGATTTTTTTTGGTTCCTTTTTTTTATCAAGAAAAAAAAAGAACATGCCCATTAAAGTGAAAGTTTCGTTTATAGAACATTACGTTCTTCCCCAACGCAACTCACGGAGAACAGTTATGAAAATCCTGAAAGGATGAAATAATTATAGAGTATTGCTTTCGGTGGCTGCTGAACCCCGAAGGAGTGAAATATCACCCCTTCGGGGTTTGAAGAATACTGAATGATTGTATTCGTTCTATAACAATACCAGCCTTTCAGGCTTAAAGTGCCAATGTGATAATGCAGGTTACGTTATTAAATATTACGTTCTTACCCAACGCAACTCACGGGGAACAGTTATGGAAATCCTGAAAGGATGAACTAATTATGGAATATTGCTTTCGATGGCGGCTGAACTCCGAAGGAGTGAAATATCACCCCTTCGGGGTTTGAAGAATACTGAATGATTGTATTCGTTCTATAACAATACCAGCCTTTCAGGCTTAAAGTGCCAATGTGACAAGGAAGGTTCGTTTATTAAATATTACGTTCTTCCCCAATGCAACTGTCTGCTTCAGGCACTCGAAGGCGATTTATACGGAATCCTAATTCGGTTTCGGGAGCATCAATCCCATATTTTCGAGTTCTTTCAAATGGGTCACTATCCAAACCCAAACCCCTGTTTGTATCATTTGTAAAACCGCTTCCTCAACGCCACTACTTCCTTCTTGAAACCAGCCAGTTCCTCCTGCTGGTGCTTAATAAAGCTGTTCTCTTCAAGTGCACCCATTACCTTATTCATCTCCTCCGTAGTGTCATAAACCATCTGGCGGTATTCACTTGAATAATCCTTTTCCCTTGAATCATAAATGCCCTTCGCCATCCATTCCTTCGTGGCAATCGTTGTATCCAATAGATAGTCAAAGCCAGCTTTGTCCAGCTTCTTCAAATTGATATTGTTTATCTCTGCGAGGCAGGATAGGGCATGTGCCAACTTTTGCTGCTGGTATTTCTGCCCTTGTGTAGCATAGAAATTATGTACGGCATCCCATGTTTTAATGCTGCCCTTCTTTATCCGCTCCTTCAAGTTGCCTACCTCTGCTGCTGGCATCAACTGCCCACCAATATTCAGCCATTCATTCCTTGAAAGCCTGGTTGGCAACGCTGCCAAAGCAGCATCCAGTGTTTTAATCTTGTTTTCCTTAATAAACTGCAACAGGGTGATCATGCCATAGTAACTGATGAGTTCCTTGAACAAACGGTAAGCCTGTGGAAGCTTGGCAAACACGGCCGTGCGTTTCTTGTTTTCAAAACCTGCCACGGTAATTTCAAGCCCATTCAGTTCAGCACTGTTACTGTTCAGCAATTCACTGCCCTTTGCAATGCAGGCTTCTTGTGAATAGGTCTTTGAAGGGTTCTCCTTTTGCAAAAAGCACCTACCTGTGCATGCTTCAAAAATGGTCAGTGAAGAGAACAGTTCATTCACCGTGTCGGGTGCCAGGTAATCATATTCCAACTGCTGTATCTTTTCCACACGCTTGTCCCTGTCAATGTATTTCCAACTGTTCCTGGCCAGTGCATACATATTGTGGAAGAACCAGTAACCGGGCATAATGCCCAATTGGTCCTTATGTATATCATTGCTCACCAGTGCAAAAGGAATGGGGATATTCAGTTCGGCGGGATAGTCGCCTTTAGCGATAATCGTAAAGGAAGCAAATCGGCTATTGTGCTTCAGGCTCACGCAAAGCCCCGGCCAGAACCCACGCCCGGCAATCATCTCCCCATCTGCCGCCCTTGAATTGTGGTTGCTGCCAATGGTGGCACCGGCAGCAATATTGCTCTGCCCCATAATCAGTGCAGCACACAGGAAAGAGTTGTTGTGGTGCTGCTCATGTGCAGGGAATATCAATGAATTCAGCACCTCGCAACAGGAAATGGTGGCGTTATTGCCCAAATAGGAATTAATCAGCCTTGCACCGTATTTCAACTGAGAGTGGGATGCCATGATAAAACGCACGGCCTTCACCCCATAAAATATCCGGCAGCCTTCGCCAATAATGCCATTTACCATCTCGCAGCCCTCACCAATCTGGGTCTTGCCTTCATTGCCCGAGTTGATGGTCAGGTTCTTCAATTTATTGGCACCTTTTATATAGGCATCACTGCCTACCCAAACATCCTTAACAATCGCTGTATTCTTAATCACCGTCCGGTGCCCAACCTTGCCATAATAGCCACGGCTGGTATTGAACTTTGTTTCTGTAAATAGCTGGAATTTTGCCAACAGTGCTTCATCGTCCCTGTACTTGCTCCACAAATACGCATCACCCGGCAACATGCCATTGAAGGGCAAAATGCTCCTGCCCCCATTTTCATTGCATACTTCCATGCGTATCCTGATGCTTTCGCTCTCGCCATTTTTCAGGATGCCATTGCCAAACTTTGCATGGTTAGTGGTCACCAGTTCGTTCACATTGTTGATGATGACCTCGTCACCGAGGATATAGTGGGAGAGGTAGTTCACATTGTCTATGCAGACATTGTCGCCAAAATCGCAACTGATAATAGTGGAATTATATAAACCGACAGGCACTTTCAAGTCACTGAATTCCAAGCAGTAAGGTTCCAGCTTTCCTATCCGCACCAATCCGTAGAACTTGCAGTTCTTCACCAGTTCCGCATTGAATGCTTCACTTACCAGAATCATCTTCCAGTCATCACTCGTGTTCCTGTTGCGGACAAGCACTTCAATTTCATAGGCAGACAATTGGCGGTGCTTTACACCGCTCCGGTTCTGCATGTTCCGTAAATAGTACTCATCCTTTCCCTTGGGTAAGTCTTCCTTGTTTACAAAGCCATAACCTAATGAAGCAAGCGTTGTTTTAGTGATGATATTCTGGGGCATTTGCAATATTTCTTAAAAAAAAGAATTTTATGTACTTAGCGGAAGGATAATACAGGGTGGTGACTCAATTTAATTATTGTCAGGTTGAGCCTGCCTCTGTCGGCAGGCAGGCTTGTCGAAACCGAATTTGGATTATAATATAAATCGCCTTCGACTGGGCTCAGGCCGACATTCGGATTGCTTCCACACTAAACCAGTTATTAGTTTAGTGCAGTCAATCTTCAAATCAGCCATTAGAAATCTTCAAATAAAAATGTCCTATTCCACCGTTACGCTCTTCGCCAGGTTCCTCGGTTTGTCCACATCCGTTCCCTTGGCAATGCCCACATAGTAGCTCAACAACTGCAAGGGAATCGTGCTTAACAAGGGGGCGATGATTTCATCCGTGTCAGGCACAAACATTACATCGTTGCTCATATTGGGGATAACCTCATCGCCAGCAGTGGCCACCGCAATTACCTGCCCCTTCCTTGCCTTTATTTCCTGCACATTGCTCACAATCTTTTCATAGTAGGAATCCTTGGTGGCCACAAATACCACAGGCAGGTTCTCATCCACCAACGCAATGGGGCCATGCTTCATTTCAGCAGCAGGGTAGCCCTCTGCATGTATATAGGAAATTTCCTTCAGCTTCAATGCCCCTTCCAAAGCCACAGGGAAATTGTAGCCACGGCCAAGGAACAAAAAGTCCCTCGCATCCTTATATTTTTCGGCAATCCGCTTGATATTGCTGGTATCAGCCAATATTTCCTTTACTTTTTCTGGCACATCATGCAAGTCCTTCATCAATTGCTGGTAGCGTTCATGGTTGATGGTACCCTTTGCATAGGCAATCTTCAAAGCCATCATGGCCAATACTGCCAACTGGCCAGTAAATGCCTTGGTACTCGCCACGCCAATTTCATGACCCGCATGGGTATAGGCACCCGCATGGCTAATGCGGGCAATGCTGCTGCCCACCACGTTCACCACGCCAAAAATAAATGCACCCTGTTCCTTGGCCTTTTCCAAAGCCACCAAAGTATCAGCCGTTTCCCCGCTTTGCGAGATGGCCACAATTACATCCCCCTTATTGATAATGGGGTTCCTGTACCTGAACTCACTGGCATATTCCACTTCCACAGGAATCCTGCACAGTTCCTCAATCATGTATTCAGCTATCAGGCCAGCATGCCAGCTGGTGCCGCAGGCCACCATTACAATGCGTTGGGCATTTACCAAGGCATCCAAATTATCGTCAATGCCACTCATCACTATCTGCCCGCTCTCCGGCAATAGCCTTCCTCGCAGGCAATCATGTATCGTTTCCGGTTGCTCATGAATCTCCTTCAGCATAAAATGGTCATAGCCGCCCTTCTCAATAGCCGCCAGTTCCATATCCAGTTCCACAATAAAAGGCGTTTGCTTTTCATTGCCCAAGTTCTTCAGTATCAACTCATCCGGACGCACTATCGCTATTTCGTAATCGTTTACATACACCACCTCTTTCGTGTACTCAATAATAGGGGAAGCATCACTTGCCAAAAAGTGCTCGCCCTTGCCGATACCGATGACCAAGGGGCTGCCTTTTCTTGCTGCATAAATGGTTTCGGGGTCATCCTGTTCAATCAGCAGGATGCAATAGGCACCCACGATACGTTTCAAGGCAATACGCAGGGCTTCCTCCAGGGAACAGTTATTGTTCTTCTTGATATCCTCAATAAAATTCAGCAGCACTTCCGTATCCGTATCACTTTTAAAGGTGTAGCCCTTCTTTAGCAGGTCATTCTTAATGGGCACATAGTTCTCAATGATGCCATTGTGCAACATGGCCAACTGCCCACTGTTGCTTAAATGGGGGTGTGCATTCCGGTCACTTGGCTCGCCATGCGTGGCCCAACGGGTATGCCCAATGCCAATATGGGCATGCAGGTTCTTGCCAACCAGCGTCTCTTCCAGTTCGGCCACTTTTCCTTTTTTCTTGTAAACATCCAAATGGCCATTGTCCAGCAAGGCAACGCCCGTACTGTCATAACCACGGTATTCCAGCCTTTTCAAACCTTTCAGTACTATTGGGTAAGCTTCTCTTGGGCCAACATAGCCAACAATTCCACACATAGATTTATTGAGTTAAATGATGAGGGTGCAATATCAATTTTTTTGAGCAAATTGCCTGCTGTGAATTAACGATTTTAACGCCCTTTAAAGTATATGCAAATGGTACAGGCCCCTTTTGATTTTGCACGGGATTACATATTGGAAGACGAAAGCGTTTTATTGCGGCCAATAGTGCAGGAAGACTGCAACAATCTGCTTGAATTCAGCTTGAATGAACCCGATACATGGAAGTACGGGATGGTATCGGCAGCAGGCAGGGAAAACTTGGACAAATATGTAGCCAATGCCATTGAGGGAAGGCAGCAAGGGAAAATGTACCCCTTTATCGTTTTTGACAAAACAACGCAACAGTATGCAGGCAGCACCCGGTTCTATGATATACAACTGGCCTACCAAACATTGCAGTTGGGCTATACATGGTATGGGGAGAGGTTCAGGGGCACGGGGTTGAACAGGCACTGCAAGTACCTCCTGCTGCAATTTGCCTTTGAACAAATGGACATGCTCCGTGTGGAGTTCAGGGCAGACAAAACCAATGAACGCAGCATCAATGCCATGAAAAGGATTGGCTGCCAGGTGGAAGGTGTGTTGCGCCAGGACGTGCCCAAAGTGAGTGGGGGAAGAAGGGACAGTATCGTGCTGTCCATATTGAAGAGTGAATGGGAGAGCGGGGTGAAGGAGAATCTAAAAAGCCTCATCCTCCCGTCCTTCTCCTAAGGAGAAGGAGGCCACATTTCGTTAACGAAGATGGTTTTCGTTAGTGAACTTGCTGGCATGCATTAATTGGGGTTGTAGCATGGTATCCATGTTTCCCATCGGTAAATAAAAAATCGAAAACCAGCCATTAACCATTAATCATACTGTCAGCACTTTGCCCATATTGAGCAGGATGCTCAATAGGCACCTCATCCGTTTCGGTCCCGCCCTTGGCGGGATTAGAAAAATCCGCAGGAGATTTTTCTAAAGGAACGGATGCAGTGCTGAACGCAATTTTCAGGTGAACGGCAGTCAATATAAGTTCAGCAATTCAGCAATAAATTTAGGAGAGCTACACAGGGGGAGGCGTTGGCCGGACAAACGGGCGGAGCCGTCGGGTTGTCCTTGATTTTTTTTGGTTCTTTTTTTTATCAAGAAAAAAAAGAACAAACCACTTCGATTATTCGTGAAACCATTCGTGCTATTTTGTGCCACCTCCCTACCGGCAGGCAGGTTAGTGGCAAGAAAGAGGTGCCAATAGCGTTATATAAATCAGTGGAACATTCCTAACAGCTTATTAGGGAATAGAGGAAACATTTCGTAAACAAAAATGTTTATGTTAGCGGAGTTGCTTTGCATTCATTAATTGCAGTTGTTTAAGTTTTTGCGTTAGGGAACAATAGCATAGTTTTCATAACATCGCCTTCGAGAGCCTCAGGCAGACAGTACGTTTTTACAAATCATCAATCAAAAATCTTCAAATCATAAATCTTTAAATTTTCAAATCATACATCTTCAAATCTTCAAATCTTCCATCATGAAACCCATCAACACCGCCCTCTGTTCCTTCGGCATGTCAGGCAAACTCTTCCATGCACCCTTTATCCATCTGCAGGGTGGTTTTACCTTGGTGGGGGCATGGGAACGCAGCAAGAAAATCATCAAAGACTTCTACCCCGATACGATTTCCTATGACAGCTACGAAGACTTATTGGCTGATGCAAGCATTGAACTGGTTATCGTGAACACACCCAATATCACCCATTATGATTTTGCAAAAAAAGCCTTACTGGCCAATAAGCATGTGGTGCTGGAAAAACCCTTTACCGTAACCGTTGCAGAAGGCGAGGAACTGATTGCCCTGGCCAAGGAAAGGAACCTAGTACTTTCTGCTTTCCAGAACAGGCGTTGGGACAGTGACTTCAAAACGGTAAAGAAAGTGTTGGACGAAAAAAGCTTGGGTGAAGTGGTGGAAGCTGAAATACATTTTGACCGTTTCACGCAGGAACTGAGCTACAAGACCCACAAGGAAGAACCTGTATTGGGTACGGGGCTGGTGTATGATTTAGGAGCCCATTTAATAGACCAGGCACTGCAATTGTTCGGTAAGCCCCAAGCTGTTTTTGCGGATATACAAATCATCCGCCCCATCAGTAAGGTGGACGATTACTTTGAAATACTCTTTTATTACCCCAAATTAAGAGTAAGGCTAAAAAGCACTTTGCTGGCAAGGGAAAACAGCACTGGCTACATCATACATGGTAACAAAGGTTCCTTCATCAAGCCCAAAACCAATGTGCAGGAAATTGCCTTATTGGCAGAAAGGAAACCCAATGAAGCCAATTGGGGCAAGGAGGAAGAAGCGGATTGGGGACTGCTGCATACGGAAAAAGACGGAACAGTCATCAAAGAGAAAGTCCCATCCTTGCAGGGACAGTACATGGATTATTACGAAGGCATTTACCAGGCCATCCGGAATGGCCAGCCAGTTCCCGTAACGGCGGAAGATGGCTTATTGATTATACAAATCATTGAAGCCGCCTACCAAAGCAGCAAGGAAAGGAGGGTAGTTGACTTGTAAGCAACGACCGATAGCAGCAATACAAAGCAGTAGCCAGTCACCAACTGGCTCCACTACAGCCTATCTGCAGTTGACCAACCATTATACCGACGAACTTAAACCACTGTATCATACGCTATACCCTATATACTATTAAGCACCCTTTCTTCGGGTGTTCTTCGGTACTTGTTCGGGTCTCCTTCGCTCCACCTTCGGGTGCACCCGAAGCCAACCCGAACAAGGGGCGAAGCAGATACGAAGGAGAAGCGAAGGAGAGGGATTGCCTGTGCCTACCTTGTTCAATCTCATACCATTATTATACCGTCGTTATACACCGTCCATGTGCCGTCGGTATCCTCCTCGGTATCCGTCCTTTAAGCGATAGCGAACTACGGATTTTTCCATAAAAGCTAGTTTGTAACTAGCTACATCCCCTTTTTGGATAGGGGCAAGGCGTAGTTGCTTATCGGCAGCCAGTTACAAACTGGCTCTTATTAAGTAATCCGTAGTTAGCCACCCACTTTATCAACGTACAGAAACTACGGATAGCAGGAAAATGAAAATCGAAAACCAGCCTTTTACCATCAATCGAACAGCCAGCCCTTCGCCCATCTTGAGCAGGATGCCAATAGGCACCTTATCCGTTTCGGTCCCGCCCTTGGCGGGATTAGAAAAATCCGTAGGGAATTTTTCTAAAGACACGGATGCAGTGCTGAACGCAATTTTCAGGTGAACGGCAGTCAATATAAGTTCAGCAATTCAGCAATAAATTAAGGAGAGCTACACAGGGGGTGGCGTGGGTGGACAAACGGGCGGCAGCCATTCGGGTTGTCCTTGATTTTTTTTGGTTCCTTTTTTTTATCAAGAAAAAAAAGAACATAACCAATGGTAATGCTTTTTATCAAAGATGCCTTGCATACGATAGGGCTCGCTATCCGTCCTTTAAGCGGTAGCGAACTACGGGATAGTAGGGGACAATATTGTCGTCATAGGGTTGCCAACTTTCAAAAAGGTTGGCAACCCTTACCAACGTACCCTTTTATCCCTAATTTAAGCGGTAGCCAACTATCGCTAAATTTATCGTAGGTTGCAGCAATGCAAGCAAAGGAGATTATTTTCTTAAAGAAATTTGGGAGCCATGTAAAGAAATTGCGGATCAGTAGGTTATTAAGCCTGAAAGAACTGGCCATAAAATGCAGGTTCGACAAATGCAAAATTTGCAAGATAGAAAGCGGAAAAGCCAATATCACCGTGTCCACCTTACTCGAACTGGCAAGGGGAATTGGTATACCGCCGAGTATGCTCATGAACTTTGAAACAAAACGAACTGCAACTGTTCCTATTTTGGACGCAAAAGGAAAATTGATTTTGCGGAACGCGTAAAAAATAGCTTTTATGCCTTTCTCTTTTGCGTGAATGTAACCTGCTATCCGTAGCCGGCCACTTTATCAACGCACAGAAACGACGGATAGCAGGGTAATCGTCGCACAATCACCTTCTTGTTCCAATCCCCTTAGGTTAGTTCCTACAAAAAAAACGGCCACGCAAAACTGCATGACCGTTCCCTTATTCAGAAATCGTTATTAATAGTTGCTATTGCTGAAGTTTGAGGTGGTATTCCATAGGTACTGTTAAGGTAATCCGTGACTCACACAGGTATACAGGGCAAAGACGGTGCCACCCTGTTCCGGATAAAATAGTTGCGTAGAACTACGCAACAAAATAGCCTATCCCTATTGTTTTAAACGGCAATACCTAGTTAATCCCCCCGTATCCGTCGTTTAAGCGATAGCGAATTACGGATTTCCCCATAAAAGCTTTGTAACCAGCTACATCCCGTTTGGTAGTGGTAAATAATAGTTGCTTATCGGTAGCCAGTCACAAACTGGCGCTTATTTCTCCATCCATAGTTAGCTGCCCACTTTATCATCGCACCGAAACTACGGATAGCAGAAAAATGAAAATCGAAAACCAGCCATTACCCATCAATCGAACAGCCAGCCCTTTGCCCATCTTGAACAGAATGCCAATAGGCACCTCATCCGTTTCGGTCACGCCCTTGGCGGGATTAGAAAAATCCGAAGGGTATTTTTCTAAAGATACGGATGCAGTGCTGACTGCAACCTCCATGCGAACGGCCTAGCAGCCACAATAAAACCCAACCTTCCAGCAATCAAACACAACCTGCTACACATAGGGTGGTGTGGGCGGACAAACGGGCGGAGCCATTCGGGTTGTCCTTGATTTTTTTTGGTTCTTTTTTTTATCAAGAAAAAAAAGAACATACCCAGTGCACTTATTTCCCAACCAACCTATAAAGAAAGACAACTTAACAAGTGCATGTCAACGTTTTGGATGTCAACAAAAAAAACTTGACAAGTGAATCGTTGACAAGTACCATGTCAACGTTTTGGATGTCAACGAAAAAAACTTGACAAGTGAAACGTTGACAAGCACCATGTCAACGTTTTGGATGTCAACAAAAAAAACTTGACAAGTGAAACGTTGACAAGTGCCATGTCAACGTTTTGGATGTCAACAAAAAAAACTTGACAAGTGAAACGTTGACAAGCACCATGTCAACGTTTTGGATGTCAACAAAAAAAACTTGACAAGTGAATCGTTGACAAGCACTGATGATAACCAACCGCAAAGGCTCCCGAAATTGCCAAACCAAGGAAATTGGGTAAGCGACTAGCTATCTCACGGTGAAAACACCCTTTTTTTATGCGTACAACTACGGTATTTTGGAAAATACATGGCAAAAAGTTTTGAATGGTGTGGAATATTGCTACTTTGTTCCTGCTTTTAACGTGGCAGGTGCCGCACCCTGCCAGCCCTATAAACGATTGCCACACCTCGCCAACCTATTTAAATGGTAGAAGCCCAACCCGTTTCTGCCGGCCAGGATTAGCTTAAAACTAAAATACCCAACGATAACAGTCAAATTATGCTACTAAATTCAATCTGGACACAGCCGCCAGTTCTAGCTGCAGTAGTAACTGGTACTATCGCCCTTATATTAGCTTTATGGAATTTCTTTTCTGCACGAAAAACACAGACTGAAATTGAAATTTTAAAGAGTGAACTTGCTGAAAAGAAATCAGACAATGACGCTAGAAGAGAATATGAGTTTGAAGCAAGGAAACGCCTTTATCAAGAATATGAACCTCTTTTATTTCAATTAATGGAGGCATCTGAAAATGCTTTGCATAGAATCCAGAGCTTAGCAAGAACTGCAAGACACGGAGATCTTAATGATATAGGTTGGTTGTCACAATTTAATTACTACACTAAATCAACGCTGTATAAACTCTTGGTACCAATAGCTATTTATCAGATAATGCAAAAGAAATTGACACTGTTAGATATAACAGTTGACAATAGCATAGGATTGAGATACAAAATTGTAAAGCAAATCTATCTTTCTTACACTGATGATTTTGAATTCGCAAGGCTAATCGAAAATATATACTATGAACCTAATAATATAGACTGGCAAGTAAAACGCGAGGATAATCCTAAAAGCTTTTGGAGGCAAGGCCTTCCAATGGGCTTGCTTGACAAAACAATAGATATTTTAATTGAAAAAGACGAACACGGTAAAGAAAGAGTAATTAGCTACGGGGAATTTGAGAAAAAACTTGGTGACATTGGAAATAACAAAAACGCTGACATTCATTTATCAAGAGACATATTTTACAAATTTCATCCAGAAAGTAGACCGATTTTATGGCGAATTTTAATTGCACAATCTTTTTTATTAAAGGCACTGTTGGCGTTACAAAATTTAAAACCTGAAAGCATTACCCAAGACGTAATTAGAAAGTTATTAGTACACTACGACGATGAAAGCTTAAATGTTTTTAGATGGAGTAATGACAAAAGTTTTTCTGACCAAATCGAAGAACCTTTTAGAGTAGCGGTTAAGTATTTTGAAAATCGCTTTTAACTTGACGAAACAATTCTGATGTCACCCAAAAAAGTTGACAAGTGATTTGTTGACAAGCACTGATGATAACCCAACCGCTAAGGCCTCCGGACTGCCAACCAAGGAAATTGGGTAAGCGACTAGCTACACAACGGTGAAAACACCCTTTTTTTATACGTACAACTACGGTATTTTGGAAAATACATGGCAAAAAGTTTTGAATGGTGGGGAATAGTGCTACTTTGTTCCTGCTTTTAAAAAGGCAGGTGCAGCACCTGCCAACCCTATAAACGATTGCCACACGCCGCCAACCTATTTAAATAGTAGAAGCCCAACCCGTTTCTACTCGCCAACATTAGCTTAAACCCTAAACATACCCCTATGGACTTAAAGATGCTATTAAGTTATTTTCTGAAAGAATCAGTAAGCACAAGGAAAATGGAGGCAAGAAATACATTACTTTATTCGATGCACAGAAAAGACTGAAGTGAAAAAGGAACTGGATTCTTCGGATGGTACTTTCTTGTATGCGGATGAGTTGTGTGAGACGGTGATTGGTACAACAATAAATTACCCTATACAAATATTTAGAAACGTTTGCACATGAATAATAGTAACACAAAACGCAATATAAAACAAACAAAATAAACAACTTGTAAGTAGTAGTAGCATCTATTACGAGTTAGCTTCAACCCTATTGCCACACATCACAATTAAGATATACTAAATGCCCCCCAAAAAAAGTACAACTAGAAAGACAGTGTTTATTTCATCTACGTTCCTTGACCTTAAAGAAGAAAGAAAAAAGGTATGGGATACTCTTGAAAAATTCGATGTAACAGTTAAGGGAATGGAACAGTTCGGAGCAAGAAAAACAAATCCATTAGCAACTTGCATTTCAGAAGTTGAACAGTCGGACATTTATGTTGGCATCATCGGAATGAGATACGGCAGTGAAGAACAAAATAGCGGAAAATCATATTCACAATTAGAATATGAGAAAGCAGTTGAACAGAACTTAGAAATTTTGATTTATCTCATTGACGAAGAAAACTCAAATGTTACCCCTAATCTTATTCAGTATGAAAAAATTCCAAAACTTAATAATTTCAAAACTATTCTGAAGGACAAACATACAATTGACACTTTTTCAAACCCGCAAGATTTAGTAACTAAACTTGAAAGAAGATTTAAAGAATTGCTGACACCAAAAGTAACAGCCATTATAGAAGATGAATACGATAATACTAAAAAGATAATTGACTTATTTTTTCTTGTTCCCGCTGCATATTCAGGGCGAGAAATAAAATTGAAAGTAAAATTTGATGGATATCCTCAACCAGTATCAAAAGCAATTTGTAAAAATTTCAATTTTGAATTTGGCAAAACTGTAGTTTGTAAGATAACAGTAGTTCATCCGACTTTTAAGTTTCAAAACTTTAGGCATATTTTTATTGAATTTGAACAGTTTAAAAAATTTATGCCACTTAATAAATCGTCTGAATACGAAATCTTTGCAAAGGTCTTATTCAAAGATGAAAAAATTAAAAATTTGACAACTGACTTCAAGGACAAATTGGAACGTGTTTATAATGAAGCATATTCTAACTACGATCCAAGTGATGATTATGACCCACGCGATGAAGATGAGTATTATGATGTTTTAAAAGAAGGCGATGGACAAATTGCTCTAAACTTAACAAGCATAATAATACCAAAATAGAATGTGGGGTGACAACGCTTTGAGGAAGGGTATGCACCTAACATTGGTTTTTTTGCAAGCAGGGCTGGACGTTCAAACTTCGGCTATTTGCATAGCAAAGCCTATTAGTTGGCAGCAATGTTTTTGACACACTCTAATTACTTATGACAATAGACAATGAAACTTTGGCTTATTTAAAGTACGACGGCGAACTGGCTAGTGAAGGTTACTTAGATATTAAGAAATCTGCTGACGTTCTTTATGGCTTTGACAAATCACTTAGATATTTTTTATATCAAGAAAACCACGCTATTCAGGACATAGAATTTGATATTCCTATCAAAATTCGTAAAGGAAGTTGGGAAGCTTTAATTCCAGACAGTATTGAGAAATTAATAATCGCAGTTTCACTTTTTGGAGCAGGTGCATATGGGAAAAAAGCTCTAGAAAAATGGCAGAAAGAGATTTTGAGAAACTTGGTTTTAAAGATTTATTCAAGAAAGCATTTAAGTCACTAATATGGGTTATAAAAATTGCAAAGCATTTAGGAACAATGCATAAGAGAGACTTTAAAGAAGTCGAGTTTTCAAAGGACAATAAAACCGTTTTGATCAAAAATGACGAAGGTAAAATTCTTCCTGTTCCAATTGAATATTTAGAAAAGTATGCCGATTGCCCAGAAAGTCTTTTTGGACAAATCACGAAAATTATTGAAACGGAAAGAGAATTAGAAATTGGCGTAAACGACCCAAATGATCAGAATGAAAACAAGTTTGTTAGAATTACAATTCGAGAAAAGCAAATATTCTTTAAGCAAGACGAGAACGAGGACATTCTTTTTCCAGAGTTAAAGGAAGGCGACTATGTAGAACTTGAAGGACACGTTACAAGAGGAAATGAAAACTCAAACACAATTGGTTTCTTCTACAATGGACATGTTTTAACTAGCTATCCTGACAAAGGCAATGTCAACGAACACAAAATGAAAATTTTTTCAAACTGCAGAATAAAAGGGTATGTGGACAGAACTTCGAAAGATGGGAAGTTAATTGAGAAGCGACCAAGGATAAGATTTATCGAGTTGCTTTTACTTGACAAGCCATTTCCGGACTTGTTCTCGAACTGATACTGCTAGTTGCATTTTCAAAGCAGAGCTTAGCAATACTATAGTTTGTGAGTGTTTTAGGACTTAATATTGTTAAAAACTAGCAGATGCCTTAATTGGCCATCAAACAGTTTCTCCCGCATAGTGTATTCTGTTAGTGTAACACCTTTGAGCTAAAATAATTGACTTTATTGTTTAACCAACCCTGCCTTTATGAAAATCTATTACTTACACGATGGGCAAAGCCAGCAAGGCCCCTATTCCTTGGAGGAGCTAAAAGCATTAGGCATAACAGCAAGTACCCATGTATGGTTTAAGGATTTGTCTGAATGGAAACTGGCAAAGGACATTGATGCTTTGCAGTCCCTGTTTAACCAGCCTCCACCATTTAAAGAAAATTTCCAGCGAGCACATGGTACTACATTTTACAAGCCTACAAAAACACCTAAAAAGCGAATAGGATTATGGATTGGCTTATTGGTCTTTCTATTGGTTGTTTTTTTATTGGGCTATAATATGATGCATGCCAATGATTTTGGTAATTATAAGTCCCGGAACAGTACTCATTACAACGAGCCTCCGCCATCCACTTTAACACCAGAGGAATTGAGGAATGAACTGTTGAGAAAGGAGCGTAGTGATTTTTTGCGTTACCTGAAATTTACCAGTGCGACAATGGAACCCAATATGGTGGTTACCCGAACAGGCAGTTTCTGGCGTACCGAAAGAAAGGAACAGCAGGGGTTTATATTGCATGGTGCCGTTAGAAACAGTGCCACCTTAGCTAGTTATAAAGACCTAGTTTTCTCGATAACCTACCAAACGGAAACCAAAACGGCCATCAAAACAGAAAACCTTACGGTGTACCAATATTTCAAAAAGGGGAACGCTACGGCTTTTGACTTAGTAGTGCACCCACCTGCTGAAATGAAGTTTTTTGCTGTGGAAGTGGTGGGAGCGGTGGCAGTGAATTGATGTATAAGCGAGTTGATACTTCCTAATGTAGAATCCCTTGCTCAGTACAAACCAAATGCAAAGGAGATGATGTGGGGACAGATTCACAAATTGTCCAGCTCTGATATGAATAGTGAAACTGAATTAGTTTTGATAGAGAAGGCGTACTGTTTATTTTGAGTTATGCATAATTTCTTTGAACTTCCAATTTTAATATTATGAACTATTACAAAGCTCGTTCATTTTGGTTGCCAATAATTTATAATACAGTATTGGGTGTCATTATATTTTTTAGTGCTATTTTTATTTATACATACTTTTCATTCATTTATAAAATAATTATTACGGAAGACAAAGTGGCATACACAAAATTCAGTTATGCATTGTTTGCCGCTAACGCAGTTGCTGCCAGTTGCCTATTTGCATTCGGAAGATCGCCAGTGTTTATTTTAAGATTTTTTGGAAAAGGTGAAAAAATAATATACCAATCTGGTACGATGTTCTTATTTGCAACGCTTATTGGATTTTTTCTTAGTGGTTGGAGTTATATGATTACATATGTTTCATTTGAAAATATATCAAACCTTATTCCTAAGTCATTTGACGAAAAATATAATAAAATTTATTTCTCAGTTTGTTTTGGCATAATCCTTCTTTTTTCTATTGCCGGACTCTTCAATTTCTTAAAGTGGGCAACTTTGGCCAATAAATTGCTAAGTACAGAGAAGGAAGCAGAGAATAAAAAATTTTAAATAAACTGCAAGGATATTTTAGGTGGCGTCTTTTTTTATTGGCTTAAAGTTGCTGCTAACGATAGAGTTAATTTAATTTACTCTTTAAAAGTATTAAGAGTTCGCTTGTTACATAGCTGAATGATATCTCAATATGATTTGCAAGCTCTAATAATTTGTTTTTCCTCCAGACATCCAGCTCTTGAGCATTCTTGCCTATAGGACTAGTTTCAATTCTAATATTTATCAATTTGTAAACTGCATCCATTTTTTGCTGAGCTTGATTATCAAAAATAAAATATAATTCTATCATGGAAAGGGCTTCAATAACTTCTTTTCTATCTTTAGTGAGTACACTCATTAAATAGTAAGCATGTTTTCTACTTTCATAAAATTCAGATTTACCCAATTGACTAGGGTTAGCATTATTTACTTTTTCTAAATACTGGCCTGTAATTTCAGTCTGAAAATAATCGTGATAGGATTGTCCAAACGAGGTACTTGTTGACGCAAAATTTGAAATTGCAATTCTTTGATTATCGTGTCTCTTTTGTTTTCTATAAACATGTGTAGCAATCAAATAGCTAGTGCCTCCACCTATTAATGCACACAATAAACCACTCCCTGCAATGATAGCTGTTTTATAAAGTTCAAATTGTTGTTGCGAATCCATCTTGTATATTTTATAATAAGTCTAAGATCGGTGTATTTATGTTCCTAACACTAACCCTAAAAATGTAAGTGTAAGGGAAGGGATGGTTCCCTTATGTTTTTATAACGCGGAAAAGTGAATGTAAAAGGAAAAGTAAGCATACAAGTGTAATAATTGTATTAAAGAATTCAAGTTGCTAGTTAATCTTCTTTAGTTGCAAAGCAAAAGGGAACAAAGCAATTTTCAACAGGAATCCATTGATTGTGACTGCATGTATTGTCCTAAGGAACAATGCCTTTAGTTCACTAATGCTTGACTCTATCTGTTTCCTCATGCTCAATTTTATAAAGGCAGCCGACTGGCTGTCTTTCCTTTTTGAGTTTGCTTTACGTTGTATGTTCAAACTGATGAGTTCCGTTTCCCTCATCAGGTCCTCGATTTCGTAATTGGTGTATGCACTGTCACCATAAACATTGCTTTCGGGCGGCAAACTGAAAGGCAACTTTTCCAGTCCCTTACTATCATGCTCGCAACCTGGAACAAAGCAGAACTCAACAGGGATGCCACTTGCCGTGGTCAGCAATTGTACCTTAACGCCATAGAAATAACGCCTCATGCTGGCTGTGTAACCACGCCACTGCTCACCTTTGAGCAACCTGCAGTTGCTGATACGGATATTGTCGCAAACTGCTACAGGAAAGGAGTCTATCACATAGTTATGCTCACAGCTCACATCCTTGAAATAATGTCCAACCTGATGGAACATGCCAAACAGCAGCATTCCCATTTGATGAAGACGCCTGTTGAACCTGCTCTTGTCAAGCATCAACGGAACCTGCCCTGTTTGCTTCACATAATGAAGTGCATGGGTCTGATGCCCTCCAAAATAAAGGGCTGATACGACTGCCGTAAACAGGACCTCACTGTCACTTACCCTTCGCCTAATGTCCTCCTGATGGTTTATCCCTTTTAGCAGGTCATCTATCAAACAATAAATACCTATAATTTTATCCTCTGTAAGCATCTCAATTGAATTTGAAGTGTGGTAACTCTTAAACTCTTTTGAATGCTTACTTATTTTTCAACTAGCAACTTGCGTTAAAGACTTCAAATTAATATCAATTTGTTTGATTAATGCTTTGCCCCTGTGAAACAACAATTAAACATTTCTATAGGTATAAGGAAAATGAGATTTTTTTTAGGCAATTTTTCAACAATTGTTTAGCACAGGTGTGGGAATCGCACCAAATTCAATGTGGCTTTGACTGACGAATTAATGCACATGCCTTATCCACAAACTGTGGAATTTACAAACCTTGAATTTTCGTTTCATCAATTTACATTCGTCTTACTGCTTAACATATTAAAAAGTTGCGGATGTTTTCTGCAAAGGCTACCAACTGGCGGAGTTGGATAATACCCTCAATATGAAAAGGTATTATGGTGCGTGTTTCTTCTGCCACAGCTACGGTGAAATTCATTTTCGGATGGTAAAGCCGAGAGAATCTGAGCAGTTGGAACCAAAAATTAAGGGCAAACGTTTACACATCTGCCCTAATTGTTTGAAGTAAACCCAAATCGGAGTAACGTGCCTGTAAAATAAAGGCGGACGTACCCAAGAGCCTGACAACTACTAATTGTCGGGCTTTTTATTTAAAATAAATTTAGTAAATTGAATGCAAGATTTAAGCGAGTCATATTCACAAACTGTTGTTCTAAGTATGGAAAAATATTTCTGAACGACTGCAATATATATACAGAAAATTAGTCCCCGAATTAAAAACATGCCTATTAACATGGTTGTGGAAATTTCGTAAATAAGTCAAGTTTTTTTTAGGTGTGCAAAACCTTGTGGATACTAAATTCTACAAATTATTTCTTATAACCTTAGTTCTCATTAGTTTTCAATAAAACTCCAACAGTATATCGTTTCCCTCTTTTCCAGAAGCCATGTTTAGGAAGCAAGCATACTTTGCAAGAATACAATACTGTAAATGAGGGAATTGAAGGGTCAAACCTAACACAAATCGAAAATAATCGAACACAATCGGAAAAAATCGAGCACAATCGAGCATAATCGGAAAAATGGATTTTGCACCCATTGTATATTGCATTGGATAAACACTAGGTTGGTCCACCCATCCTAAGGTGATTAAACTATATTCCAAATAAGATTCATGATGGTGGCTGCATTGGATGTGTATTACAAGGATGACAGGGCCAAGGCTGTGGCTTTGTTGTTTTCATGGGCCGATGAAAAGGGCTTAACACCCTTTGTCCATTTTCTTGACCATATCGAGCCCTATGTGCCGGGTGAATTTTATAAAAGGGAACTGCCCTGCTTGTTGGCTGTTATTGGGCAGTTGGACCTGGATAATATAGATGCCCTGATAATAGACGGTCATGTGTATGTGGATGACAGTTATACCCATGGTTTGGGCGGCAGGTTGTGGCAGGCACTGGAAGAAAAAATACCCATTATTGGCGTGGCCAAAACAAGTTTCCGCAACAATGCAGCCACCGTTGTGGAAGTGTATAGGGGAGGGAGCCATCGGCCATTGTTTGTTTCAGCAATAGGCATGGATGGGCAGTTGGCTGCCGATAGGGTGGAAAATATGGCTGGGGAATACCGGATACCGGAGGTGTTGAAGGAGTTGGATAGGGTGACAAGAATGTTTTAGGCAATGTGCCAGTTTGTTTGCTTCTTAACGAATAGAACTTTGTTGAAATTATTTGGCTAGTTGCAACTCCTTATTCTTGATAAATATAATACCTACTAAGATTGGACCCACTATTGGAATGCTAAATAGTACCAGTACACCTAATAATTTTGCAGTTAAGCTTCTCTTTGAGCGTACAACAGCTGCCAGGGATGCGATTACTAGGATTAAATGAATTGTCAATAAAACAGTCAAAAAGTAAGAAGGTATTAATATTTGCATAAAGTGACGGTATTTGCGGCGAAACGTAAGTATTGGATTGGTAATTTTTATAATGCCTAAACCTACACAAACATACACAACTGGAATTATTTGACATAATTCTACACAAAGCATAATAGTTTAATGGGGGATGTTCTTTTTTTTCTTGATAAAGAAAAGAACCAAAAAAAATCAAGGACAACCACCTCATCCGGCTTTCAGCCACCTTCTCCAAAAGAGAAGGGAAGCGGATGCAGTTTTATTTCCGCCCGTTTGTCCACCTACGCCACCATAGGTGTAACGGGTTGACTTATTACTGAAAGGTTGGGTTTCGGTTGACTGCTTTGTTTGGCCGCATTGGAAATTTCGTGCAGCACTGCATCTGTTGCTTTGTCCCGCTTCTTCGGCGGGACAATTCCGATTTCATCGGAACCGTAACAGATGAGGTGCTTATGGGCATCCTGCTCAAGATGGGCAAAGGGCTGGCTGTTCGAGTGATGGCTAATGGCTGGTTTTCGCTTGTTATTACTCTAAAGAGAGGGCATGGATACATCTTTGATGAAAGGCATTACATTTTTAATGGGCTTTGTTCTTTTTTTTCTTGATAAAAAAAAGGAACCAAAAAAAATCAAGGACAACATGAACCACTCCGTGCATTTGTCCGGCCAACGCCACCATAGGTGTAGCGGGCTGATTTTGATTGCTGGCTGGCTGTGTTGTGTTTAACTGCATGGTCACCTGAAACTTTTGTGCAGCACTGCATCTATTGCTTTGGATCCCGATTTGCTTTGCATCGGGACCAATTCCGATTGCATCGGAACCGTAATAGATGAGGTGCTTATGGGCATCCTGCTCAAGATGGGCAATGGGCTGGCTGTTCGATTGATGGCTATTTCTCGCTTGTTATTTTACTTAGGGGCATGATGCCGAGTTATGCTTTGCAAGATGTGTGCACACGATAGGAACTATCGGTACAGGTTAATAGGATTTCAAAATAAATCACTACCTAAAACATTGAATGCGAGATAAGCAGTTTACTATAAATGGGGTAAGGGTGGGAGCGTAATGGATTGGTATTCATTTTACTATCAACCAAAACTTACATAAACCTACACAAACCTACCTAAACCTACACAAACTTACATAAACCTACATAAACCTACATAAACCTACATAATCCTACATAAACTGACATAATTTGACATAAACCTACACAAACCTACCTAAACTGGAATCTGCCCTTTTCACGCACCGTATATTGTGTTGTGATAAGGAAAAAGGACAGTCAAAATGGAATGCAGGGAACCAGTTAAATGGGCAACTACTTGACAATCATATTGAATATGATGTTCGGTAGGTGAAACAGTTTGGTGTGGGCATTTGTTCATGAACTGTATATGGAATGGATGACCGGCTAACCGAAAATGCAATTTATCGGCAAAAAGCAATTAATATTGACTGCAATATTTCCAACTTTTAACGCGAAAGCTCTATCAATCATGAAGTTAACCAAATATGCCTTACTGCTATTGTCCTCGCTATTTTTTGTAAACATAGTCTCGGCCCAGTACACGGAAACCTTTGAAAGTTTTTCTGCTGGCGGCACTTCGTTTACGAGTAATGGCCAGACTTTTGCCATAACAGGCGGTTATGCCTTTTATAACTTTAGCCAAGGCGGCTGGAGTGGCAGTGCGAAGGACAATATCTTTATTGATAATACGACTGCTTCTGGACAATTCTGTACACCCAAGCTTACGACAAGCATCAAAACAACCAATGCAGCGGCATTTACGATTAAGTCTATTTATGCGTTTACCGCTACTTGTTCGGGCCTGAACCAGAATGTATCTGGCACCATGGTCATTACGGGTAAACTTGGCGGTAACCAGGTGTTTACCTATACCAAGAACAGTGGCTTCACCATTAATACCAGTACGAATAACGGGTTTACTTTGTTGGACTTTACCAACCTTGGAAATAGTGTCGATAACAGCACCAAAGGAATTGATGAAATAGAATTTGTCATTGGTGGGTCTTTTGGTTATTTGGCACTGGATGCTTTTAGGTGGCAATCGGGCATTGTGCCAACAATTACTACCAGTGGCACACCTGCTGCCCTTAGTACCTGTGCAGGCACGGCTTCGGCCACGCAGAATTTCAGTGTTTCAGGCTCCAACTTAACGGCCAATATTGTGGCTACTGCCCCAACTGGTTTTGAGGTATCCACTGCTGCTGGTTCAGGCTTCGGGAGCAGTGTAACCTTGACACAAAGCGGTGGCAATGTAAGCAGTACCACAGTATATGTGCGTTTGGCTTCGTCTGCTACGGGTACACCTTCTGGAACTGTTGACCTAACCACCACTGGCGGTGTTACCAAAACCGTTGCTGTAAGTGGAACGGTGAATAGCCTGCCCACGTTTTCATTGGGATCGGTAAGCAATGTGCTTACCAATGCCACCAGTTTCAGCCTGCCCTACAGTGCGGTAACTGCCTCGCCCAACCAGTATTCCATTACCACGGGTAGCCCTACTGCCATGGGCAGTTTTGCTGCTGTAAGCAATGCCAGTTTGGGAGGTTCGCCTTTATCTGTAACCATTCCTGCCAGTTTGGGGAATACGTATAATTTCAATATGACGATGCGGAACTCAACGACGGGTTGTGTTTCTGCTGCGGTACCTTTTACATTGACGGTCATCAGCCCCTCCATTGTTACTACAGGTTCATTCAGCGCGTTCAGCAGTTGTGCGGGAACGGCTTCCGCTGCACAGTCCATCAATGTTTCGGGTAGCAACCTGATAGCCAATATTTCCGTGGCTGCGCCCACTGGCTTTGAAATTTCCACAGCCGTTGGCAGTGGGTATGGCAGCAGCGTAACCTTGACACAAAGCAGCAATGCGGTAAGCAGTACGCCTGTGTATGTGCGTTTGGCAGCAGCTGCCAGTGGTACACCATCAGGCAATGTGGCAGCCAGTTCCACCAATGGTACTACGCAGAATGTAAGCGTTAGCGGTACCATGAATGCCCTGCCTACGATTACGATAGGAACGGTAGCAGGTGTGAGCACTTCAGCTACTTCATTCAGCATTCCTTTTTCGAACACTACAGGTTCGCCTACACAATATTCCCTATCGGCAGGTACACCTGCCATGCCAAGTTTTGCAGCAGTGAGCAATGCCACATTGCCTGCAACGCCCATTGGTGTTACCATTCCTGCAAGTGCTGCCAATACCTATGGCTTTGGCTTAACGGTGAAGAATACCACGACGGGCTGCGTGTCCAGCAATGTGCCTGTTTCATTAACGGTGGCCACACCTGTTATCACTGTTACAGGGTCCTTTAGTGCGTTTACCGTTTGCTCGGGTTTGGCATCCACTGCACAGAGTGTGAGTGTATCGGGCAGCAACCTTGCGGGTAATGTTACGGTAACGGCCCCTACAGGTTTTGAAGTATCCACTGCTGCTGGCAGTGGCTATGGCAGTTCGGTTGCCTTATCGCCTTCCAGTGGCACTTTGGGCAGTACCGCTGTGTATGCACGTATTGCTGCAGGCACTACGGGAACGCCTTCTGGCAATGTGTCCTGCACTGCTACAGGTGCCACTACACAGAACAAGGCAGTAAGTGGTACGGTGAATACCACCGCAGCCATCAACAATGCTGCTACGGCGAGTACCTGCAGTGGCTCCAGTCCAAATATTACATTGAGTGCGAATGTTTCCAGTACCTATACCTGGACGCTTGGCACGAATACAGGCAGCATCACAGGTGCTTCAGCAAGTACAGGTTCGCCCACTGCTATTAATCAATCACTCACTAACCCATCCACTACTGCAGCAGGAAGCATTGTGTACATTGTGGTGCCTACTTCCGTTACGGGTAGCTGTGTGGGCAGTGCATTCAATATTACGGTTACGGTTAATCCCCTTACGGCTGTTACTGCGGATCCATCTGCTACTTCTGCCTGTGCTGGGGGCAATGCAAGTTTTACAGTTGGGGCTACCGGTAACAACCTGTCCTATCAATGGCAGGTGAACCAGGGAAGCGGTTATGCAGATATTCCTGCTGCTGCACCATACAGTAATGTGACCCAGCCAACCATGAATATTACTGGTGCTGTGGTTGGCATGAATGGCTATACTTACCGTTGTGTGGTTAGTGGCAATTGCCCTGCTGCCATTTCAAACGGTGCACCACTTACGGTGGCCCATATATGGTTAGGCAATAGTGCTGTTTGGACTGCTGGTACTAACTGGAGCTGCGGCTCGGCACCTGTTGCCAGCAGTAATGTGATTATTCCAGCGGGTACCAATTTTTCACCTGCTATTACTTCCACTGTTACTTTGAACCAACTCACCATTAATAGTGGTGCGTCGTTAAGCAATACAGGATCCAATAGGATATTTACATTGAATGGTACCCTAATCAATAACGGAACCCTTTCCATAGGTTCCAATAACCTGGTGCTAAACAGTAGTGTTAGTGGAACGGGTACATTGTCTTCCACAGCAGGGTCCACTGTTACTGTTGGTGGCAATGTAGGTACCCTAAGGTTTACACCTGCCACTAATAACCTGTTGAATCTGGTACTGAATGACAATACATCGGCTACACTGGGCAATGCCGTGAATATTGTTGGCGGCAGCAATTCCGGTGCTGTTTCAGTAGGGTTAAATGCTGTTTTGACCACAGGAGGTTTCCTTACGTTGAGGAGCAATGCCACTGGTACGGCAGCCATAGATATGGTGCAGGCTGGTGGGGCCATTACGGGCAATGTAACTGTGGAACGCTATATACCAGCAGGCAAAAGGGGCTTCCGTTTACTGTCACCGGGGGTAACCACCACGAATTTCATCAAGGCCAACTGGCAAGAAGGGGCAACAAGCAGCACTGCCAACCCCGTTGCAGGTTATGGTACGCATATCACAGGCAGTACTGTGGACCAGACGAATGGGTTTGATGGTACAATAACGGGTAATGCTTCTTTATACAAGCTGAACAATGCCACGCAATTATGGGGCAATATTGCCAATACCAATGCCACGAACCTTGTAGCAGGTAATGCATACCGCTTGCTGATACGTGGCAATAGGGCTGTGGATTTAACCGCAGCAGCATTGCCCAATACTGCTACCACTTTAAGGGCAACAGGTGCATTAACCACAGGTTCGGTAACTTTTGGAAGTGGAGGCAGCACACCAGCCAGTTTGCCCACATTGGCAAGTGGTGCAGGTCTCTACAGTTTTATTGGCAACCCCTATGCGGCTGCCATTGACTGGAATGCCCTGACAAGAACGGAGTTGACAGGCTATTACTGGATATGGGACCCAACACTGGCAACCAGTGGGGCATACGTTTCCTGCTTTACAGACGGTACAACCAGTAATGGTTCATCAGCCGTAACAACAACGATACAACCGGGCCAGGCGTTCTTTGTGGTGAATTCATCCAACGCAGCTGCAAGGTCGCTGGTAATTGCAGAAGAAAATAAGATACTTGGTAATACAACAAATGTGTTCCGCACACAGGCAGGCACATCAACCATGGGTATACAATTGTTCCTGACATCAAATATCAATAGTACTTCACAGGATGGTGCAAACATCCTCTTCAACAATGCGTTCAACAATGCAGTGAATGATGACGATGCAGGCAAGTTTACGAACATTGACGAGAACATTGCTGTGCAACGTGGCAGCAGCTTGATGAGCATTGAAAGGAGGAATGTTCCTGCAAACCCCAATGATACGGTATTCCTGAAAGCATGGCAGTTGACGCAGAACAGCTATACGTTAAGGATTGCATCCAACAACTTTGATGCAACAATGAGTGCTTATTTGCAGGACAGCTACCTGAACAGTGAAACACAATTGAACCTTGCGGGAACAACGGATGTGCATTTCAGCACAACTGCAGTGGCAGCAAGTATGGCAGCCAACAGGTTCAGGATTGTGTTCAGGAGCAATGGGGCATTGCCAGTGAGCATCACGGGTTTGAAGGCCTTCCAGCAAAATGCAGGTGTGCAGGTGGAATGGAAAACGGTGAACGAAACAAATATGGCTGCCTATGAAGTGGAAAAATCAGTTGATGGTGCAGTATTCAGCAAGGCTGGCAAGGTTGCAGCAACTGGCTCATCAACTTACAACTGGTATGATGCAAGCCCAGTAAATGGCAGCAATTACTACCGCATTAAGCTGCTTGACAAAAACGGAACGTTCAACTATACCCAAGTGGTAAATGTGAAGATTGGTGGCATCAAGAACACTTTCACTATTGTGGGCAATCCAGTGAAGAATAGGGTAGTGGCATTGCAAATGGAAAATGTGGAGAAGGGCAGCTACACGGTACAAGTGTTCAATAACCTTGGGCAAACAATTGCCAGCAAAACTATCAACCATGCAGGTGGGTCAGCCACTGAAACGATTGCCCTTGGCAATGCAGCAGCAGGAACTTACCAACTGAGTATTGTTGGAAGCAATGTGAAAGAAACAAAGACAATTGTTGTTGAATAGGGGAAACGGAAATGGTGTGCTCTGAGAAGCGGTGTGGGAATGATTTCAGGAAATTGCTATGCAAATCCTGTGGCTTCTTTAGCCACGAATGGGATGTTCTTTTTTTTCTTGATAAAAAAAAGAACCAAAAAAAATCAAGGACAACCACCTCATCCGGCTTTCAGCCCGAACTGCGTTCCCAACCTTCGAGGCTCGGTTGCTCCAAAGGAGAAGGGAAGCGGATGCAGTTTTTATTTCCGCCGTTTGTCCGGCCAACGCCACCATAGGCGTAACGGGTTGAGTTTTATTGCTGAGAGATTGAATGTTGGTGGACTGCTTTGTTTGGTCGCATTGGAAATTTCGTGCAGCACTGCATCTGTTGCTTTGAATCCCGATTGGCCCGCCTGACCGTCCGCCCGTGCCGGTACGGACGGGGACGGGCAGGCTTTGCATCGGGATCAATCCCGACTTCGTCGTGACCGTAACATATGAGGTGCCTATTGGCATCCTGCACAGGATTAGCGAAGGGCTGGCTATTCGATTGATGGCTAATGGCTATTCCCGCTTGTTATTTTATATCTAGAGAGGACATGGTGCCAAGCTATGCTTTTTAAAGATGTGTCCACACGATAGGAAAAATCGGGACAAGCTGTGGCAAGAAATAGGCTGCCTTAAGGTATTATATCTATGTATTGTATGGCAATCAGTATTAAAATTGGCTTAATATGCCCAAAAATTTGTTAATGCAAATTAACATCTCTACATTGCTTCTTCCAAGAACCTATATAAAAGCCCTGTAAATCCAATCCACTTCTACGTTAACCCTGCGTCTCAATTACCAAAACCAAACTAACTGTTTTATGAGAAAGGTCTTGCTTTTCCTCAGCTTTATTGCTGCTTCTTTTTGCGTGGATGCACAGATAACCGTTACTGGTTCTACTGGTGCCGATGGAAACTATACATCGTTTACGCTTGGAGGTGGTGTTTTTTCTGCAATTAATGCCACTGCACAAACAGGTAACAACATTGTTGTCACCGTGATTGCAGATGTCCCCGGTGAAACTGGTGCCACCAGTTTGAATGCAGGTACATGGACAACCTTGAAAATTATGGCAGGTGGCGGTGCATCCAGGATAATTTCTGGAACGCCAGCGGCAGGCACGCCATTGATTAATTTGAATGGGGCGGATAATGTTACGATAGATGGCTTAAATACGGGCAGTAACGCTTTGACCATTGCAAACTTCAGTACTGGTTCCACTGCGGGCACATCTACCATTCGTTTTATTGCTGATGCCACCAACAATACGGTAACAAATTGTACCATTTTAGGTTCTTCCACATCCGCTTTAGCCACTGTAGCAGGTACCATTTTATTTAGTACGGGTACTGGAGTAGGCAATGATGGCAATACCATTTCCAATTGCAATATAGGCCCAGCAGGCACTACGCCTTCAAAGGCCATTATGTCAAGCGGTACTGCTACCACACTTGCTACTGGCAATAGCGGTATTTTAATTGATAACAATAATATTTATGATTTCTTCTTGGCGGCAGGTAGCCTGTCCGGAATAAATATTGTTTCGGGAAATGACAACTGGACCATCTCCAACAATAGGTTATACCAAACGGCTACCAGAACCTTTACTGGCACCGCATTGCGGTATGCTGGTATCACCTTGAATCAAAGTGCCCCATTGGGAAGTTTTACCATTACCGGGAATGCAATTGGATTTGCAGCGTCAAATGGTACGGGAACCACCACCATTACAGGTTCTACCAACGAATTCAGGGGAATAGATGCCGTTAGCGTTAGTACCACGGTTGCCACCAGTATCCAGGGCAATACCATTTCAGGTATCAGCCAAACCACGGCACGTAATTCTACCACTTCAACAGCATCCTGTTTTGTAGGGATTATGTTGGGCTCAACAGGCGGTTCGTTTAATTGTGGTAATACAACAGGCAATACTATTGGCAGTTTGGATGGTTCTTCCAGCATCGTTATCAATCAAACTTCCACAACTGCCAGCACTGCTGCAGTAACCGGTATTTATGATTTTAGCATTAATGCCAATAATATCTCCAACAATGCCATAGGAACCATTACCATTAATAATGGCGGGTCAGGTACTACTGTTGGTTTTAAGGGTATCTACATTAATACAACTACTGGTATCACCACCACACTTAACAATAATACCATTGGGGGTACTGCTGCTGGATCAATTACCGATAATTTAGTAGGCTCCTATACCATGTATGGCATTCAAGTAGTATCTTCCAATGTGAGCGCCACAGGGAATATTATTCGCAATATGTCGGGTAACTCAACAGGTGCAAGCTTAGTAGTTAGTGCGGGAATAGTTGCAGGCAGCAGTACGGGTATCAATACGATTGCACAAAATACCGTACACAGTTTAAGCAATGCTTCAGGAACTGTCACTAATTCCATTTATGGCTTTTCGCTTAGCCTGCCGAGCACGGCCAATATCATTGAGCGTAATTTCATACATTCCCTCAACATTACTTCAACCCTTGCAACTTGCCAAATTTGGGGGATATCCACAGGGGCTGCAGGTACTGCAACGTACAGAAACAATATGGTACGGCTTGGTATCAAAGCTGATGGAACTGCCATCACAAGCGGTTTTTCCATTATCGGGTTTAGGGATGCTGCTGGTGCAACAAATAATTTTTACCATAACAGTGTGTATATTGGCGGTACGGGTGTAATAGCATCATCCAACTCATACTGTTTTTTTAGTGATGTGGTAACCGTTACACGCAACTTTCAGAACAATATCTTTTGGAATGCAAGAGGCAATGCTACTGCTGGCGGTGCAGCACCTATTGCAATAAGGGTTGGTGGCTCAACTCCAAACCCTGCGGGGCTTACATCAAATTTCAATGATTTGTATGTTACCGGAACAGATGGGGCCATTGGTGTTTTTAACGCAGTTGTTGTTCCAACAATTGCAGCATGGAGAACAGCCACGGGTCAGGATGCAAACAGTTTCTCTGGTAATCCCCAGTTTATTGAACCAGTTGGAACTGCCTCAACAGTTGACCTTCATATTTCTCCTACTAACCCTACCCAAATAGAATCAGGTGGCGTATTGGTAGCATCGGTAACCAATGATTATGACGGTCAAACACGTTCTGGCTTAAGCCCAGTAGATATGGGTGCTGATGCTGGCAATTTCACTGTACTTGATTTAGTTGGGCCATCAATTTCCTATACTGCTTTAACCAATACAAATGCATTGACCAATAGGTCAACCAGCAGCTTTGCCACCATAACAGACATCAATAATGTTGATGTTACGGCAGGTACGAAGCCAAGGCTTTACTATAAAAAATCAGCCGATGCAAATGACCTTACAGGATGGAAATTTGTAGAGGCTTCCAATGGGGCAACCCCATTTGATTTCACCATTGATTATGCTTTGTTAAATGCTGGCAGCGTTACAGCAGGCGATGTGATACAGTATTTTGTTGTGGCCCAGGATTTGGCAGGAACGCCCAATGTGTCAATAAACGCTGGCAGTTTTGCGGCGGCCCCAACCTCTGTTGCCCTTACCAGTGCAGCATTCCCAATAGGAGGGTCACCTAGCAGTTATACGATACTGGCAGCTCCTTTAGCTGGTCCTTACACTGTTGGTGTTAGCCAAGCCTATGCCACCATTACGGCTGCCATTACAGACCTTAATGTAAGAGGTGTTTCTGCTGCAGTAACATTCAGCCTTACCGATGCAATTTATGCAGGTAGCGAAACCTATCCATTAACGATTAACGCAGTTACTGGGGCAAGTGCTTCAAATACCATTACCATTAAGCCTACATTGGCCAATACTACCATTACTGGCTCTGCTACATCGGCCATATTTGTTTTGAATGGTGCAGATTATGTAACCATTGATGGCTCAATAAGTGCAACAGCCAATACCGTTTGTCCAGTAGTGGCTGCTTCAAGGGATTTGACCATTACCAATTCCAATACAGGAACAAACTCGGCTGTTATCTGGCTACAAACTGCTGCTGGTGATGGTGCCACCAATAATACCATCAAGAACTGTAACATCGTTGGCAATAGCAATATCACCACCTTGTTTGCAGTGGGCAGTGGAAGTTCAACCATTGCCATCACAAGCCTTGGTACTGGCAACAGCAATAATGCTTATATAAACAATAATATCAGCAAAACACAATACGGTATTTATAGCCAAGGGGCAAGTGCGGCCAATAAGAATACAGGAACAGTCATCAACCAGAACTTAATCAATACTGCATCTCCCGATAATGTTCAGATTGGCGGTGTGTTTGTAGGTTTTGAAAGCAATATTACCGTTAGTGGAAACAATATTGCCAACATGAGTACCTCTTCGGTATCACCAGCTTTTGGCATTTCAATGGGGCTGCGTCCAAGCAATACCTTTACAGCGTTCACTGGTAATGAGGTAACAGGTGCTGCAGTTACCAAGAATACCATCAACAGTATTGTACGCACAGGGGATGGTAGTTCCTGTGGAATTACCTTGTCTGCGGTAACTTCTGTAGGTGCTGCAGCCAATACCATCAGCAACAACATGGTGGCTGGTGTGAGGACAACAGGAGCTACACCACAAGATTTCCCAGTTGGCATTTTGATTGGCGGCGGTGCACAGGGTTCTACCAGTGTATACCATAACAGCGTATACCTTACAGGTGTGGGGTCCAGTTCTGCACCTGGCTATGCAATTGCAGTTGGGGGCTCAAATCCTGTTGTAGATCTTAGGAACAATATATTCATCAATAAGATGACTTCAACAAGTGGCAAGATGTATGCAATTGGGTTCACCTACAGCACTTTCACTAACCTTACATCCAATAACAATAATTTCTATGCTTCTCCATCGCCATTGGCAGAGACCGGTGCATTGGGCGGTTCAGGTGTGGACCAGTCAACTCTTTTAGCATTGCAAACAATTACTGGCAAGGATGCTGCTTCCAAGAATGTGGACGTAACATTTGCTTCAGCAACCAACTTGCATATAGACAATACTGTTGCATCCAATGTTGCCAACCTGAACAATACTGCAGCAACAGGCACAGGTATTACGGATGACATTGATTGTGATGCAAGGGGTTCATTACCTGATATTGGAGCAGACCAATTTGGTGCCCCCGGTTTCTGGACAGGTGCTACATCTACTGTATGGAACACAACCACCAACTGGGATGACGCAGTGGTTCCAACCAGTGGTTCCAATATTACGGTTCCTGCAGGTGCAAGCAATATGCCTGCTCTTGACATGGCAAGAACAGTTGGTAACCTCTCATTAGGTACCAGCACAACACTGAATCTCAATGGACAGGCACTTACTATAAATGGTGCAGTTTCTGGAGCAGGTACTTTAACGGGTTCATCTACTTCAAGCCTAATAGTTGGTGGGGTAGCAGGAACATTGAATTTCACATCAGGTGCAAGGTCATTGAAGGACCTGACTTTAGGAACCAGTGCCACAGCTAATTTAGGTACAGCCTTGGATATTGCCAATGCAGGCACCGTTAACATTGGTGCAAGTGCAATATTGACAACAGGTGACAACCTAACATTAAAGAGTGATGGAAGCGGTACTGCCATCATTACCCCAGTAGGTGCTGCTGGAGGCATTACAGGCAACGTAACCATTGAACGCTATATACCTGCGGGCAAGCGTGGTTTCCGTTTGTTGTCACCGGGCGTAACAACAACTAATTTCATCAAGGCCAACTGGCAGGAAGGAGCCACAACAAGTACGGCCAATCCAACACCAAACTATGGTACGCATATTACTGGGGCCACTGTTGACCAGACCAATGGTTTTGATGGCACAGTAACAGGCAATGCATCCCTGTTCCAGTTGAACAATGCTACGCAGCTATGGGGCAATGTGGCCAATACCAATGCTACCAACTTGGTTGCAGGTAATGCTTACAGGATTTTGATAAGGGGAAATAGGGCTGTTGACTTAACTGCTGCTGCCGCACCAAATACAGCCACCACTTTGAGGGCAACAGGTACGGTAACAACGGGTACCGTAACCATGGGCGACGGGGCCAGCACTCCAGCAGGCATGCCAACATTGGCAAGCGGTGTAGGCCTGTACAGCTTCGTTGGCAATCCATATGCCTCACCCATAGACTGGAATGCTGTTGGCAAAACAGAACTGACAGGCTATTACTGGATATGGGACCCAACACTGGCTACAAGCGGTGCATACGTTTCCTGCTTCATTGATGGTACAAAGAGCAATGGCTCTTCTGCTGTTACAACAGCTATACAACCGGGGCAGGCATTCTTTGTGGTGAACTCTTCCAACGTGGCTGCTAGGTCACTGGTGATTACGGAAGCGAATAAGACAACAGGCAATACAAACGTGTTCCGCACAACAACGGGAACCTCAACGATGGGCATCCAGTTGTTCCTTGCCGGCAATGCAGCAGCAGGCACGTCGCAGGACGGTGCAAATGTGCTCTTCAACAGTTCATTCAGCAATGCTGTCAATGATGACGATGCGGGCAAGTTCACCAACATAGATGAGAACATAGCCGTGCAGAGGGGAAGCAAACTGATGAGCATTGAAAGGAGGAACGTTCCAGCCAATCCAAATGATACGGTGTTCCTGAAAACATGGCAGTTTACGCAGAACAGCTATACGTTGAGGGTTGCATCCAACAACTTCGATGCATCCATGAATGCCTACTTGCAGGATAGCTATTTGAACAGTGAAACACAGTTAAACCTATCAGGGACAACAGATGTAACCTTCTCCACTACAGCAGTGGCAGCAAGCACTGCGGCCAACAGGTTCAAAATAGTGTTCAGGAGCAATGGTGCACTGCCAGTGAGCATCACAGGCTTGAAAGCCTTCCAGCAAAATGCAGGTGTGCAGGTGGAATGGAACACGGTGAACGAAACAAATATGGCAGTTTACGAAGTGGAAAAATCAATTGATGGTACAACATTCAGCAAGGCCGGAACGGTAATAGCAACAGGTGCTTCAAGCTACAACTGGTTAGATGCAAGCCCAGTAAACGGGAACAATTACTACCGCATCAAGCTGGTTGACAGGAACGGCACGTTCAAGTACACGCAAGTCGTAAACGTGAAGATAGGTGGCATCAGAAACACCTTCACCGTTGTGGGCAACCCGGTTAAGAACAAGACTGTAACGCTGCAAATGGGGAACGTTGAGAAGGGCAGCTATACGGTAAATGTGTTCAACAACCTTGGACAGCAGGTTGCAAGCAAAACCATTAACCATGCAGGCGGGTCAGCCACTGAAACGATTGCCCTTAGCAATGTACCAACAGGAACTTACCAACTAAGCATTGTTGGAAACAATGTGAAGGAAACAAGGACCATCATTGTTGAATAGAAAAGAAGTTCCAAAGTTTGAATGTTCAAAAGTTCGGTCAGCCAACAATTGAACATTCAAACTTCTTAAACAACCAAACGATAAATTAGAAACCATGAAATTTAAAATATCAACCATACAGTTTTTGTTACTTGCAGCCTGCATTATTGTACCCTGCCTTGTGCATGCCCAGCCACCGGATTTTGGTGGGGAAGATGTGAACGATGTGCCCATTGATGGGGGACTTTCATTGCTTGTGGCTGCTGGCGTGGGATACGGCGTGAAGAAAATGAGGAATGCAAAAAAGAAGAAGAAAGCGGAATAGTAGTTCCTTACCAAAGCCTAGATAATTATATAGAAGTCCTGCTATTTATTGGCAGGACTTTTTGTTGACAAATACAAGCTTTAAAAAGGCAGTACAGAATACGCCTGTTGGATGGCTGGTTATAAACAAGGGTAACAGTTAATTCAATACTCCAGCAGTTTCACTTCTGCCTTGTCGGCACTAACTGTTACAATGAATATTTTGTTGTAAACGGATTCATCCAATGCCTTGAACCTATCCTCTTTCAACAAAGCATTGGCCAATGCAGGTATAGTATTGCTATGACCTGCCACTAAAACCGTTTTGCCCTTTTGCTGTAATAACTGCTCCACAAATACCTTACTTGGGTTATAGGTTTGGATTTCTTTCTCAAACTTCTTGGCAACGGGTGTTACCGTGGATTTTGTGCGGATATAGTTGGTTGAATACACTGCATCAATGGTATAGTCCTTTAATGCCGCCACAAGGTTGATGGCCCTTTGTTCCCCTTCTTTGGATAGGGCTAGATCTGGATTTGTTTTTACACTGGTATCTTTTTCTGCATGTCTCACTAAGATGTAGGTAGATGTTTGGGCAAGGGACAATGTTGCAAAAAATAGTGCCATTGCGAGGAGGGATAGCGTTTTTTTCATGTTGCAAATTTTATTGAAGGTAGGGGTTAGCTATAAAGCCATTCAACCTTTTATCAAAAAGTATACTCCATCGGGGTACCGAGCAATTTGTTTTATTATCTTGTTTGCTTCAAAAGATTACCATGAGAAACTTGTTGCTCCTTGCTTTCTTTCTGTTGTGCTGCTTTAACGTCTTTGCCCAGAAGAAACCGCTTGACCATTCCGTATATGACGGTTGGCAAAGCATTGGTGAAAGGATGATTAGTGATGACGGGAAGCTAGTGGTGTATACCATTACGCCACAGGAGGGTGATGCTTTATTGGTTATCCAGCAAACAGATGGAAAGAAACTGCTTGAAGTGCCAAGGGGTTATGCAGCGAAGATTTCGCCTGATGCAAAGTTTGTGGCCTTTAAAATAAAGCCAAGTTTCCAGCAAACAAGGGATGCAAAAATCAAGAAGAAGAAGGCGGATGAACTGCCAAAGGACAGTTTGGCGATTGTGACTATTGCTGATGCAAGCATTCAGAAATTCCCAAGGGTAAAATCTTTTAAGATGCCAGAAGACGGAAGCAGTTGGTTGGCATGGCTCTACGAAAAAAATGAGAATGAAAAGAAGCGGGATGAGGAGGAAGGCACTACTTTATGCTTGCGGAACCTGGGTGCTGCAACAGTGGACAGTTTCAGGAAAGTGAGTGATTATGTGTTTGATAAGAAGGGAAACAATTTCCTGCTTGAAATAACGCCCAACAAAAAGGATTCTGTGCTTAAGCCTGTTATTGTCTGGATGAAACTGAAGGAATCAAGGACAGATACGCTGCTGGGCAATTTTGCCGATGCCAAGGGCTTTGCCTTTGATGAAGAAGGCAACCAGCTTGCTTTTGTGGCAACGCCCGACACGGGCAAACTTGAACAGAAGCACTATACCCTGTACCATTTTACCAAAGCATTGGTGCAGACACAGGCAAGCAATTCCATGAAGGGCCTTCCTGCCAAATGGAGGATTAATGAGAACGGCAATATTGCTTTCAGCAAAACAGGCAAGCGTTTGTTTTTTGGTACGTCACCAGCATTGCCGCCAAAGGATACTTCCCTGCCGGAGTTTGAAAGGGTGAATGTGGATATTTGGCATTACAATGATGATGACTTGCAGCCTGCACAGTTAAAGACACTAGAAGCGGATTTAAAGAAAAGCTATTTGGCCACTTATGATTTTATAAAGAAGGAGGTGGTACAACTGGGCAATGAAAACTTTGAACGGGTGCAGCAAACATTGGAAGGGGATGGGAACATTTTCTATACGACAACGGATTCGGGCAAGCGGGTGGCACGTCAATGGCAGGGTTATGCAGTGAGTGATGTATATGCCATTAACCCTGTTAATGGACAGGCCAGTTTGATTAAGAAGGATTTGAAGGGTAATATCTATCCATCTTATACAGGCCAGTATTTGTTGATGTATGATGAAAGGAAGAAAGGATATACTGTTTATAATTCATTTACCAAGCAGACTTATACTGTTGCGAAGGATATTCCTTATCCGCTTTACGATGAGGAGAATGATGTGCCAGATGACCCCAATGCGTATGGTGTGGCGAAGTGGATGGAAGATGACAAGTATGTGCTGGTGTATGACAGGTACGGCATTTGGAGAGTTGATGCGAATGGAAAGGAGCCATCCATAAGCATTATTAGCGGCAGGAATGATTTGATGCAGTTCAGGTATCTGAATGTGGATGACGATATCAAGTACATTAAGTCAACAGACAGCATTTTTGTAAAGAGCTATGATGAAAGGCGGAAGGGAGGCGGGATATTTTATGTACACTTATCAAAGGAAAAGGCTTCCCATTCTGTTAACCCACTTATTGCAACCAATGACTTTACGATAAATACGGTTGTGAAGGCAAAAAAATCGAAAGAGGTGCTGTACAGTTTTGAACGGTTTAACCTGTCGCCGAATCTTTATATAACAGGCTATCCAACCAGTCCCTTGACTAACCTTAACCCGCAACAGGCCCAATATAACTGGTACACCGCAGAGCTCTTTAAATGGAGGGCCTATACAGGCAGGGAGACGGAAGGCATCCTCTACAAGCCGGAGGACTTTGATGCCAAGAAGAAATATCCCATGATTGTTTATTTCTATGAACGCAACAATCAAACGCTCAACAATTACATGGCACCATCACCCACACCGTCCAGATTGAACATTCCTTTCTTTGTGAGCCGTGGCTTTATTGTGTTTGTGCCGGACATCTGGTACAAAACGGGCAAGCCGGGACAGAGTGCCTATGACTATATTGTAAGTGGCACAAGGGCACTGATTAAAAAGGGGTTTATTGACAGCACGAAGATTGGCCTGCAGGGACAAAGCTGGGGCGGCTACCAAACTGCCCAGTTGATTACGATGACGAACTTGTACAAGGCAGCTTGGGCCGGGGCACCTGTTGCGAATATGTTCAGTGCCTATGGAGGCATCAGGTGGGAGAGTGGTTTGAACAGGCAGTTTCAGTATGAGCACACGCAGAGCCGTATTGGTGCTACCATTTGGGACAGGCCGGATTTGTACATGGATAATTCCCCTTTGTTCCACCTCAAAAAGGTAACCACGCCTTTGGTGATTATGAGCAATGACAAGGATGGTGCGGTGCCTTGGTACCAAGGGATAGAACTCTTCACTGCCATGCGTAGGCTGGGCAAGAAGGTATGGCTACTGAACTATAATGATGAAGCACATAATTTGGTGGAAAGAAGGAACAGGAAGGACATCCAGATACGTGAGCAGCAGTATTTTGATTGGCTATTGAAGGGGGAGAAGGCACCTGCCTGGATTACGGGAGGCGTGCCTGCGATGATGAAGGGAAGGACTTGGGGATTGTAGAATAAAGATATTGGATGCCTGATAACAGATATTTAATTCATCTCAGAAAACTTGCCAACTGGCGATGTATTTTGTACTATGCGGAATGTTTAGCTTGTAGTAAAGTCAATATAGCAGAGCAACCAACAGGGCTTTGGTGTTGGAACTTGGCTTTTTGTTAGAGCCTTATTTTCATTTACGAAGCAGGTAGCAGTTTGATAATGGAAATCTTGATTGCTTATGAAGATATAAAATCAACAATCCTGTCTTTTACCTTATCATCCTTGTAAATTCTGCTGTGTCCAAATCCTTTGGTAAGGTGGAATTCGATATGGGCAATTTGTTCATTGATCACTGGTTGCACGTCTTCAAAAGTGCAGATGGAATCTTCTTCATCGTGCAGCCATAATATTGGTGCTGCTATATTTTTTGCGGAGCGTTTAACTGAAAAATAGGAAAGTGGTTGTTGTGCAAGTTCCACGATAAGGTCTTCCATTTCTTTTTTGATATCATTGCCCAGCTTTACAAATCCAAAGAAATTGTCAATAGCTCTTCTTGTCTCGGTTGCAGGTGCAATGAGGACTAACTTTTGCAGGTGCCTCATTTGCTCTGCTGCTAAGGATGCAGCCAATCCCCCTAACGAATGGGCCATCACTCCATAAAAGGAGCCAAACAGTTTATCAATCTTCAAGATGGAATCCCTCAACAGCAAGGCATTTATGGTTTTGCCGTCGCTGGTGCCATGCCCAATTGCATCAAAGGCCATTACTTCAAAGCCATTTCTGGTAAGTGCTTTTATGTATTTCTCAAACATGTAGCTGCAACTGTCGAAACCATGAACAATCAGTACCTTTTTTCCATTAGCATGTTCAGGTTTCCATCTCCAACCCCTGATGGTTAATCCATTGAAGTCAAAATTCAGTTTTTCTGCATGATGGAATACAGGGGGGGCTTTTCTTTTTGGCTTGCCACTATATGGAGTGCAGAAAAGTTCAAATGCTTTTTCCGCAGCTTTACGCATGGACACCAACGAGATGGTCTTAATTTTTGTTTTGTAGTAACCTATTGCTATTCTTTGTGCTAATTTCATTTTTCATTTATAACAAATCAAAGATATGCAGGTTGCCATCATAGGGTCAGGGAATGTTGCCACGGTATTGACAAAACTGATGCACAGTAAAGGCCATACTATTAAGGAAGTTTTTAGCCATACATTTTCCAATGCTGCGGTATTGGCAAAGTTGGTTGGTGCAAAAGCTGTGAATGATATTTCCCATTTATCCATAGATGCAGACATATATATCATTGCAGTTTTTGATAAGGCCATTGAAGGCATTGCTTCCCAATTGCACCTTCAAGGCAAATTGGTATTGCATACTGCAGGTTCGGTTTCAAAAGATGTGTTGAAAGATGTAAGTAATAAGTATGGCGTTTTATATCCGGTGCAAAGCATCCGCAAGGATATGGACGCAGAAACGCCCATTCCTTTTTTGGTGGATGGCAACAATGAAGCTGTTACCCAGGAAATAGAAGTACTGGCAAGGAGCCTGCATCCCAAAGTGGTTAGAGGTGGCGATGAAGAGAGGGTTAAACTGCATGTGGCAGCAGTGTTTGCCTGCAACTTTGTAAACTATATGTACTTGCAAAGTGCCACTTATTGTGAACAGGAGAATATTGATTTCTCCTTGTTGCAATCATTGATAGAGGAAACTGCTAATCGGTTACAGTTCTACCATCCTTCCGAAGTATTTACTGGCCCTGCTGTACGGAAGGATATTGGCACAGTGAACAAGCATTTGAGTTTGTTGGAAGCCTATCCAGATTTGCAGGAGATGTATGGAATGATTAGTGATAAAATTATGGGAGATAATCTTAGGCAACAGTCGTTGGCGAGTATCCCCTAAAAAGAGCAAATCCCCATGAAGAGAACTTCACGGGGATTTATGAGCAAGCAACCGTTCACAATTTTATTGGCATTTGACTACTTCATCTATCCCTTTTCACAGTTCCTATTTTCAAATGCTAGTGCAAAATAGTAGTTTTTCTGAAATAAACTAACTTTTGTTAGTTTATTTTTTTAGGGCATGCTTGCAATATTTCCCCAAATCGAAGCATCGTATATTTTTAAAGGTTTTTTCTTCGGCTTCATTCAGATACTTTTGCGGCAAGAACAAGAAGTATGTACACAATTAAAGTTAAATTTGAGCAGAAGGGACTGGAACCTGTAACCCTTACCAGCACTGCTATTGGTGACAGTCTGCTGGAAGTGGTTTTGGACAATGGAATTGAATTGCACCATAACTGTGGAGCAGTTTGTGCCTGCAGTACCTGCCATTTATATGTGGAAAGTGGCGATGAATTTTTGGCTGAACTGAGCGATAAAGAAGAAGATTTCATTGATAGGGCCGTTAGTCCACGCATCAATTCAAGGCTGGGATGCCAATGTGTGCTGCAAAAAGGGGCAGGTGGAACGATTGAAATTACCTTGCCAGACCAGACGCAGTTTAATGGGGAATAGGGAAGAAAGTTGCTTGTTACGAGTTACTGGTCGTTCATTAGGATAAAAATTAGAATTTGATAGAAGCCCCCATCATCATCCAACTTTTGAATGGAGCGGCGCCACTGAAGCCAAATCCACATGCTGCTGCTAGTCATCAAAAAAATGCTTTTAAACTCATTGAATGAAAGTTGATTTTTCAAAATATACTGATGGGCTTGTACCAGCAATCATTCAGGATTATAGTACACATAAAGTGCTAATGCTTGGTTTTATGAATGAAGCTGCTTTGAAGCAAACAGAGCAAACTGCCAAGGTTACTTTTTACAGCAGGAGCAAGCAGCGTCTATGGACAAAAGGTGAGGAGAGCGGTAATTTTTTGGAACTGAAAAGCATGGCTATTGATTGTGACAATGATACATTGCTGGTTAAGGTTCATCCACTTGGACCAACCTGCCACACGGGTGCAGATACTTGCTGGAGTGAACGCAATCACAGCGAGGACTTCTTATTGTACCTAGAAAATATTATTGCCTTGCGTAGCAAGGTTTCGCCAGATGAATCGTATGTAGCAAAGATGCTGGCGAAGGGTATTAACAAAGTGGCACAGAAAGTAGGCGAGGAAGCGGTGGAACTGGTGATTGAAGCAAAGGATGATAACAAGGACCTGTTTTTGGGCGAAGCTGCTGATTTAATGTTCCACTATTTGCTTTTGCTTAACGCTAAAGGCTATAAATTGCACGAAGTGATAGATGTATTACAAAAACGCCATTCAAAATAACTATGAAAAAAATTATATTTACATTGTTGGTCCCTATTTGTGCGATGGCACAGAAAAAAGATGGCTATACCATTAATGGGAACATTAGAGGATTGAAGGACAGTACCCTTGTTTTCCTGGTTGATGGAAACAATGGTAACACGGTTGCACAGGATTATGCCTACAATGGCAAGTTCCAGTTAGCAGGCAAAATGGACGAAGCCAATATTTACCAAGTTGGGTTCATTGGAAAAAAAGAAGTGATTGATGTTTACTTTGGTAATGAAAACCTGAGCATCAATGGCGAAGCTGCCAAATTGCAATCATCTATTGTAACAGGTTCTGCTTTGCAGAATGATTATGCCCTTTACCTTAAAAACTTCAACCCACTCAAGGACAAATTGGGAGCGACCGCCAACAAAATCAACAAAACTCAGGATGCCAAATTGAGGGATTCATTAATCAAGCAGTTTGAGATGGTTAAAACCAATGTGGTGAATGAGGTTACAAAATACACCGCAATGAAACCTGCTTCACCCGTTAGTGCTTTTGTATTGTTTGTGGTGAACCCTTTGTTTAATGGTGTTGATGATTTGGAAGCACGTTACCTTAAATTGAAGCCAGAAGCAAAAAGGAACCAATATGCAAGAATGATTGAACAAACAATTGTTGAAGCAAGGAAACCCAAACCAATGCCGCCACCACCAGCACCTTCTGTAGCTGTTGGCAGCAATGCCATCGATTTTACGCAGCCTGATGTAAATGGCAAACCTGTTTCCTTGTCGTCATTCAGGGGCAAATATGTACTGATAGATTTTTGGGCAAGTTGGTGCGGTCCATGCAGAAGGGAGAACCCTACTGTAGTTGCTGCTTATAATACTTTCAAGGATAAGAACTTTACCATCTTGGGTGTATCACTTGATAGGCCAGATGGAAAGGCAAACTGGTTGAAAGCCATCAAAGATGATAACCTTACTTGGACACAGGTTAGCGATTTGCAATACTTTCAAAATGCTGCCGCCATGTTGTATGCGGTAGAGAGCATTCCTTTTAATGTATTGATTGATCCCAATGGGAAAATTATTGCTACTGGTTTACGTGGACCAGACTTGGAAAACAAATTGAGGGAAGTATTGAAGTAGAGGTTGGTTTGCTATTAACAGTAACAGTCAGATAAAATTTCAAGAACCACTTGTAAAACAAGTGGTTCTTTTTGCCATAAAGGCTTAAATGACAAAAGTAAAACCTCATTTTTGGCAAGAAGCTGTTTAAAATCATTTCAATGGTTAATATGTGCTGCTTTTTGGCTGCGACCCTGACTTTGCCGGCAGGCGGGTTCGTTGGATTTTTCGCCTTAGAAGCTGTTTAAATTTTTTGCTGCAGGGCCAATGTGTAAAAGTGGATAAAAAAGGCTGTATTTCATGGGGCCGGTTTCGTTTTGGAGATGACCAAACCCCTAAAAATGACAGATTATCC